>Ga0208375_1000106_pt1 | contig 131944 bp, 167 predicted proteins | sample RifOxyD1_FD_184038 | JGI IMG/M metagenome (GOLD analysis project Ga0208375, IMG submission 184038) | Soil microbial communities from Rifle, Colorado - Rifle Oxygen_injection D1 (SPAdes) | ecosystem: Environmental > Terrestrial > Deep subsurface > Rock core/Sediment | place: Rifle, Colorado... | reverse complement strand
GTAAAAGTTAAATTCTGGGCTTATAATCAGTTAATAACAAAAAATAAATTGAATAACTAGCCGTAGCTGTGTTGTTTTTTAGGATTCATGCAACACAGCTTCTTGTCTCATAAATATCTTTAAGCTTATCTAAATCCTCTTTATTTTCAAAATTTAATTGTAAAGAGATAAGTTCTAATGGACTAATTAGCTCCATTCCTGACTTAAACAAATCAGTAAATCCTCCACTTTTATACTTATTTGAAAAAAGCCTCAAATCAGGAGATTCAAAAATATCATATTGATCATATTTCATTATATTGAGTGTTGCCTTTCACAATTTAAAAGCAAATATATTCTATAAAATATATTTCAGAATTATCTCGCACTATCAGCCTGAGCTTCTGATTCTTTCTTCTTTCTTATTGCTAAACTTTCCCCATTTTTATCAGCAGCCATTATAATTTCCTCTGCCAATGTCTGGACTATTGTTTTCTTTTTATTAAATGCCTTGTCACCTGCACCGTGAATCAAATGCTTTAATCCAAGATTGACTCTTCTTATAGGAGAAACATCAACTGCCTGGGGATATCTCGCACCGCCGTATTCAATAACAGTAATTTCATCTCTTGGAGCAGCATTTTCAATTGCATCAACTAAAACCTGAACAGGGTTTTTTCCTGTTTTCTTTTCAACAATTTCCAGAGCCTCCAAGATAATTTTCATATTCTTGGTGTATTTTCCTGTTGCTCTTCCTTTCTCTATTTTGTGTTTCTTTCCTCTGTGTCCACCAACAGCGAGTTTATTCATAAGTCTTTCAACAAGGTTGACTTTAGTCTGTCCGAGTTTCACAACATTTCTTCCCTGTGATTTTAAAATTAATTTTGGCTTGAGATTTATAACTGGTTTTAATCCAGGGTCTTTTACCTGAATTTCTGATAAATCATACTTGTCAAATATTTTGAATATTTGTTCTGTCATTTTATCTTCTACCCTTCTGTATCTTTCCAAGCCATAATCTGTCCAATGGCTGATCATTTACTTTAATTACCTGATATCTTACTCCGGGAATATCCCCTTTTGAACGCCCCTGTTTCCCCCCAATTCTTTCAATCATGACTTCATCGTGTTCATCAATAAACTTCTGTGCAAGATTTCCAGGAATAAATGCAGTCACACTTCTTCCATTTTTTGTAAGCTGAACTTTGCAGCATTTCCTCATTGCTGAATTTGGCTGCTTTGCTTCTTTCTGAACTTTAGCCAATACAATTCCCTTTGCCTGATTAGCACCTTCAAGAGGATCTGACTTTGCATACAAATTCAGAGTTTTCACTTTGTAATGCCTGTCTTTCCATCGGAACTTCTTTCTGTCTTTTGCTTTTTTTAGAGCACTTTTTAATCCCATTGTGAATATAAATTAATTAGGAAATTAGTTTAAAAAGTTTTGCTTATTAATTAAAAGGATTAATCATCATCAGAACCTTCAGAATGCCCAAACCCATTGTATAAATCAGCATGCAATTCTAAATCTTCCATCATTAATTTCAGATGTTTTTTTTCTCCATATAAAAAGAACAATTTTTTTGCTTTTTCTTTTTCATGAAATCTTTCATTGCTTCTTTCTGAAGTTATCGCAGAAAGCAGATGTTTCATAAATTTTTTATTGCTTGGGGGATTTTCTAATTTTTGGATAACATTTGAATTAAATTTTCCATTTTTCCAAAGATTTAGTATATTTTGTGAAATTAACTTGATTATTTCGCTTTCTCTATTATCCAGATTTTTAAGCATAAGATAGGGGTGTATTGTAAAGCTACTCAAATATGGTTTAATCTTTTTCAAATCTTTTATTTCATTTTTATAAATATCTAAATACAATTTATCTAATGTATGTATTGCATAAAAATCCTGATTGTCATCTTTACCAAACAATTCATAAATTTTTAATGATTTTCTGCTTATTTTCTCCAAATTCATAAATAAAATTACTTCAAGGAGTATAAAAATATAATTCTTATCTAAAATATACTTTAAACAATTTTAAAATCTCTTTTGAAAAAGTTTCTGACTATCTTCTGCATCTCAAGAAGTCTTCTTCTGTTTCTTCCAATTAATGCGGCCTTGCTTTGTGAACCTGCTGTAAGAATTATCTCTTCAGGAGTTATTTCTAAATCCTTGAACATAACAGGGCTTACAATTGAACCGATAAAATTTCTTGCATCGCTTAAATTCCTGGGAAGAAAGATTATTTTTACCCTCTTTCTCAGAATCTCGCTGATTCTTCTGATATTCCTTGCATTTGGTCCAAGAGCCTTTGAAATTAATTTTCCGGGGATGCAGAAAATTATTGTATTGTTATATTCAAAGCAATATCTTGTTCTTATATTTGTTATCCTCTCAAATAAATTCAGATATCTTAAATCCCTCATATCAATTGTATTTACCATTTTGCTACTAAAGTTTTAGAGAAATTTGTTTTATAAACTTTTGTTATTTATTTACCCTCTCAATAATTTTTGGATCAGCTGTTTTTTTATCAGATTCTTTTTTTGTCAATGGTCCGATTACTTTAACCAATAATCCCGGCAATCCTGTTCCAACAGGAACTGGCTGATTAAGAATTATATTTTCAATGACGCTCAGCAATTTATCTTTGCTCCCCTTGACAGTTGCTTTTACAAATTGTGTGACAGGAGTTTCAAAAGTAGCTCTTGCAAGTATGGATGATTTCTGCGCAATAATTCCCATTCTTGTGACCCCTTTTATTTCCCCTGAATTAGTCATTGCATCAGCGACGAGCTTTAAATGCCTTATATCAATATCAAGTCCCTGCGTCTTAAGGACTTCCTTTATTTCGTTAATCAATAACTCTCTCGCAACTTCAATTCCAAAAATATCAGCAACTTCATAAAAATCATTTGAGATTGTTCTCTCTTTATTAACCTCCTTTAATTTTAAAACCTCCTTTAAGTTAGTTCCAAGAGTGACTATTACAAAATCCCTTTCTCTTTTAACAACTAAAATCTGTTCAATTCCCTTTATTCCTGAAATTGCAACCTCTTTTAGTTTTTCTTTTAATTTGTAAAGCTCCCTGAATCCGACATCTCCTGCATTTAATATCAGATAATCTGCTTTTTCTTTTATATTAAATCCTAATTCGTGAAGCCTTTCAACTATTTTTTTGACAGATGTGTGTGTTTGCTTTAATCCTTTTTGGTCAATTTTGATTTCAATTTTCTTGTCTCCAAAATCCAGATTAATTTCAGATGAAATTTCTTTTAATTTAACTTCCTTGATTTTCTCTGCAAGAATTCTTGAACCATCTTCTGTGTTATATTCCTTGCCGAGATAAACTTCCATTTTTGGGGAAGAAGGTTTTTTTCTTGCATCAAATATTTCTATAAGTCTTGGAAGCCCCTGAGTAACCTGCATTTCTGCCACACCTGCCATGTGGAATGTTCTTAATACCATTTGGGTTGAAGCTTCACCAAAAGACTGGGCAGTTACAATTCCAATTGCTTCACCAGAGTCTAATTTTTCCTTTAAATGAAGTCTTGTGATATCAAGCCCGTCATCCCCGTATTTGAATTCTATGATATTATTATTGCTGTCTCTTATTGTTTCATCATACTCCACTCTCAAATCCTGGAGGGCATTTGCAAGTCTTCTGTACAAATAACCTGATTTTGGAGTTCTTAATCCAGTATCCATAAGAGAATCTCTTCCAGTTACTGCCTGAAAGAAAAATTCATCTGGCTTTAATCCTTTTATAAATGAGCTTTTGATAAATCCTCTTGACTTTGGCGATAAATCTCCTTTTTTAAAAAAAGACAATGTTCTTTCATTAAATCCAAAATCAATTCTCCTGTTTCCCATTGCCTGCTGTCCGACGCATGATGCCATCTGGGTTATGTTCAGTATATTTCCACCGCCCCCTGATTTAATCATGCTGCTCACAGGATTGTCTTTTGGAAATTCTCTTTTAACAATCTCCCCTATTTTTGTTCTTATTTCATTAAGTGTCTGAAGAATTCTTATTTCTCTTGACTCTTCTCTTGTTTTTCCCGGAATTAATTCAAAAGAAGGGTTTTTATAAGACTCTATTATTTCCTGTGATTTTTTCAGTGCTTTTTCAATGACTTCATCACATTCCTTAAGAATATTATCATCCAAATCCAAATCATTAACAGAAATTGTTATTCCTCTGTCTGTGAGATAATTTTTTCCCAAATCAAATGCTTTTTTAATCATCTTAAAAGTTTCCTCTCTTCCAATTGTCTTGTCAAGGACTTTTACCAATTCTCCGTCTTCATCTCCAAAAGTGGTTTTATCAATAATTCCCTTTACAACTTCTCCGTCTTTAATTGTAATAGATTCATTAGAGAAATTAACTTTGTTTGAGAATATCTTGGAGAAAATCTCCTTTCCAGAAACGTTTTTCTTTGAAAAAGAAGCATCTATGTTTGAATTAAATAAAAGCTGATTTGCATAATCAGATGAAAATTCCTCTGTTCCCAGAAGATAATTTCCTGTTATTGCGTCCCCTATGCATCCTACAAGATTTGTGTTGTTTTTTGGGGAAATTAAATTTCTCTTTACATCAAGAAGAATCTTTGCTTCAGCTCTGGCTTCTTCATTTTGAGGGGAATGAATGTTCATTTCATCTCCGTCAAAATCAGCATTATATGGAGCAGCAGTAGCAGGATGCAGTCTGAATGTTCTTCCTGGAAGAACTTTTACAAAATGGCTCATTATGCTTCCTCTGTGAAGGCTTGGGTGCCTGTTGAATAAAACAACATCTCCGTTCTGCAAGTGCCTTTCCACCTGATATCCTACAGTAAGTTCATTCATTATTTCTTCTTTTAAATCAGTGGTAATCTTTTTTCTTTTTCCATCAGGTCTTATTACATAACTTGCACCAGGATATTCCTCTCCTTTGTCAATTAATTTCTTCAGTTTTTCAATATTCAAATCATTCACAGTTTCAGCAACAGTGACGACTTTTGCAATTTCAAAAGGTATTCCAACTTCATTTATATCAATATATGGATCAGGAGAAATTACTGTTCTTCCTGAATAATTCACTCTTTTACCTGCAATATTTTTTCTTATTCTTCCTTCTTTTCCCTTTATTCTTTCTGTAATTGTCTTTAAAGGCTGTCCGCTTCTGTGTCTTGCAGGAGGAATTCTTGTAACTGTGTTGTCAAAGAAAGTTGTTATGTGAAACTGCAGTAAGTCCCACAAATCCTCAATAATAACCTCAGGTGCACCTGCATTTAAATTTTCCCATAATCTCTGGTTAGCTCTTATGATATCTGATAATTTATGTGTTAAATCATCCTCGCTTCTTTCTCCTGATTCAAGAATAATTGAAGGTCTTACTGTTACAGGAGGGACTAAAAGAGAAGTGAGAACAGCCCATTCTGGTCTGCAGCTTAAAGGATTGACTGCAATTTTTTTTAATTCTTCATCAGGAAGTTTTACAAGCATTTCTCTTATTTCTGTTGGAAATATCCTTATTTTTCCCTTGTAAAAAGTTGTTGGCTTGTCAAGCCTTACTCTTTCCTGAACAGCCTGGCAATAAGGACATTTTTTAGCATCTTTTGCTTTTTTTGCTCTTTGAGTTGGAGTGTATTTATCCAAATCCTTGTCAGCAATCATTAATTTTCCGCAGTCCTGGCAAAAACATCTGAGACTCATTTCAATTAAAGGAACATATTTAAGATGAATAATTGATCTTGCCAAATCAATGCTTCCAGGATGCCCCAAACATTCCTTTATTCTTCCTCCGCAGGTTCTGCATCTTACACCAGGATCAACTGCTCCTAATCTCAAATCCATTAATCCTCCGTCAACAGGATACCCGTCTATATCATAAAGTTCAGGTGTAACTATTTTTGCAGAGGTTATTTTTTTGATTTGTTCTGGACTAAGCAAACTAAATTTTATTTCTCCTATTTTCTTTCTTACTGGCTTATGCATTTGCTTTTTCCTCTATTTCCCTTGTTTTATAACTTGAATATATCTCGCATTTATTATAATTCTGCCTGCAATATTCAAGGCAGGAATAACATTTTAAAATTCCCAATAAAGGGCAGTTTTTTCTGCTTCCATTTATCTCTTCATATTTCATAAACATGTCCTTAATGTCATTATTTTCCATTTTATTCATATTTGTTTTTTAATTCAAAGCTTGTGTTTATGTGCAATCCCTGCAGCTCCTCTAAGAGAAGCTTGAATGCATATGAAACCTCAACAGGTTCAACATCTTCGCTATTGCACATAGGACAATAGGTTTTTGCTCTTATTGTGTCTTCAATTGCAATTGCTCCGCACTTGGTGCATATTGGAAGAACAACTTTGTCTGAATCATATCTTTCTTTTAATAATAATGAAGCTCCATGTGCAACAAGAGCCTGCTGTTCCATTTCCCCTAATCTTAATGCTCCTCCTCTTGCTCTTCCTTCAATTGGCTGTCTTGTTAATAGTGCAACTTTGCCAGATGCTCTTCCATGCATTTTGTTTCCAACCATATATTTAAGTTTTAGATAATACAAATTACCAACAAATATTTTAGAATTAATTTTCTTTCCTGTTATTCCATTGTACATTGTTTCTTTGCCGTCATACCTGAATCCTAATTCCTCTAATTGCTCTTCTAATTCTTTTTTCCCAATTCCGCAAAAAGAAGTTCCGTCCATAACTTCTCCTTTTATGCATCCTACTTTTCCGGCAAGGAGTTCAAGTAAATATCCCACAGTCATTCTTGAAGGAAGTCCATGCGGATTAAAGATTACATCCGGTTTTATTCCTCTTGCAGTAAAAGGAATATCTTCTTCAGGAACAATCATTCCAATAACTCCTTTTTGTCCATGTGAAGTTGCAAATTTGTCTCCTAATTCAGGAATCCTCTGGTCTCTTGTTTTAACCTGGACAATTTTATTTCCTTCATTATCTTCTGTAATAAAAACAGCTTCAACAATTCCCTTTTCTTCCTGCCTCATTACAACACTGGATTCTTTTTTTGTCCTTATTGAAATCTCCCTTGCTTCTGAAAGAAACTTTGGAGGGGACATTTTTCCAATCATGACTTCTCCTTCATTTATTTCTGCTTCAGGAGAAATAATTCCATCATCCTCAAGGTGCCTGTAATATGCCTCAACCCTGTATCCAGAAGAATCTTTTTCTGGTATTGCAATTTCATCCTTTAATCCTCCTGCATAATTCATTTCAATAGAAGAATATGGCCTGAAATAAAAGCTTCTTCCAACTCCTCTGTCCAGGCTTCCTTTATTAAAAACCAGGGAGTCTTCCATATTATACCCTTCATAACTCATTATTGCAACAACAAGATTCTGCCCGGCAGGATAAGTGTTAAGTGTGTCATAAACAAAGCTTCTTACAATTGGTTTTTGAGGATATTGCAAAATGCTCACATCAGTGTCCAATCTGCATAAATAATTTGCAGCATATAATCCCAAAGCCTGCTTTTGTGTTTTGCTTCCCCTGTTTAATCTTGAACTCTGGTCATGATTTCCATAAGGAACAAGACTTGTGACTGTTCCAAATAAAGAAACAGGATCAACTTCCAGATGAGTGTGCTCCTGGGTTAAATTTTCCTCATTTAATGCAACAAGAGCGTTTTCCTCTTCAGCAGCGTCGAGATATTCAATTATTCCTTTTTCAAGAAGGTCTTTCCATTTCATTTCTCCCTGTTCTACCTGAAACAGATGTTCGTTTTTTAATTTAGGAATTCCATTCTCCACTATTATTAAAGGTCTTAGTACTCTTCCTGGTTCAGTTGAGATGTAAATTGTTTTGATTCCTTCATCTTCCCTTAGATTCATCTGTATTGGAAGCTGATTTTCTCTTCTTTTTTCTTTTATCTGTTTGATAAATTTTCTCCCTTCCTCAACACTTCCAATAAAAATTCCGTTAAAGAAAACATCATAATTTCCAACCCCTTCTTTATCCAATCCTAGATTTTCCAAATCTTTCATAAATTTATTTTCATCCAATTCCACTCTTGTTGAAACCCTGCTCAATATTGCAAGATTTTTTCTTAATCCAATTTCTGTTCCTTCAGGAGTTTCAATAGGGCAGAATCTTCCGTAATGAGTAGGATGCAATGTTCTTGCCATGAAATTCTCCTGATCTCCAGGAAGCATGCTTGAAACTCTCTGCAATTGCGAAATTGTTGCAAGATAATTTGTTTTGTCAATATTCTGGGTAATGCCCGAGCGCTCTCCTGTCCACGAGCCTGTCGCAATCGCAGATTCAATTCTGTGCGAAAACAAGGTGGATTTAGCCAAAACTTTTATTGAAAAGAATTTTTTTCTTTTTGAGGATTTTTGAAGAGAATACTGGATATCCCTTATTAAAATTCCAAGATTAACCCTAAATAAAGTTGCAAGCAAATCACCTGAAAGCCTTACCCTCTTATTTGCATAATGGTCTTTGTCTGTTCTTAGTTTTGGATTCTCTTTTGAAATTAAAAATTGTTTTATGAATTTGCATAGGGTTATTGCTTTTTTTATTCTGTCTTCTTTTTTCTGTCCTATATGGGGAAATAAATAAGAATCAATTCTCTGCTTAACCCTGTCCAGAATCTCTTTTTTAGTGCCCTGCAGATTTGTTTTTTCAGCAATAAACATCATTGCATCTTCTTTTTCAGCAACATTGACAAACTCATAAAGATTGACTATTACGCTGTCTGTTTCTTTTCCAATATATTTTGAAATATCAGATTCTTTTGTCAGGCCAAGTGCTTTTAATAATATGACAGCAGGAATATCCTTGAATCTGCTGAAAGAAACATTAAAAATACCCTCTTTGTTTTCTGTTATTGTTACAGGAATTCTGTAAGTTCCTTTTAATGAAAATAATTTTAATACTAATTCCCCTTTTTTATTGTCTTCTATAAATGGCTGGTTTTCTGCCAAATCTTCCGCCATAATCATCACTCTTTCATTTCCTTTTATTATAAAATATCCTCCTGGATCAAGAGGGTCATTATAGTTCTGAAGAAGTTCTTCCTTGGACATTCCAACAGTATTGCAGACTTTGCTCTTTACCATAACAGGTATTTTCCCTATTTCAACAACTTCTGAATCAATCTGCCCGTCTTTTTTTACAGTCAATTCAAGAGTTATTGGTGCAGCATAAGTTAAATCTCTCAGTTGTGTTTCAGCAGGAGTTATAAGTGAGGAACTTCCATCAGCCTCAACAACCTTGGGTTTTCCGACTTCAATCTTTCCAAGCGTGATTTCAAATTCGTCGTTTGTAATTGTCTCGGAAATCTCATCCACAATTTCCTGAAGCCTTTTTTCTATAAAATTATTAAAAGAAATGATATTTGATTCAACCAGAGAATGCTCTCTGAGATAATTCTTAATTATTAGATGATTTTGCTTTTCCAGAACCATTATACCACCGCCCTGAAGTATAAATTTATTTTCCCGTCTTCATTTCTTTCAATTTTTACAATATCTCCGACATTGCATCCCTCAGGAAGAGAGGCATCATTGAAAAGAATTCTTGGTAATTGAGATTTGGAAATATTTAATTTGTCAAGTAATTCTTGAGCTTCTTTTTCATTTAATTTTGTGTGTTTTGGCTGTAGAATGTGCATCTTTTGGATTAGGGGAATTTAATGGGGCATAGTTTACACCGACCTAAATCTTTAACAACTATACGATAATAAAAGATACCAAAATTTGATTTAAAAACCTTTTGGTTAAAGGTTTTTATTGGGAAAAATAGCCCTGAACTAAGATTAAAATTCCGTTTGCTGTGTCCTAACAAAGTTATGGCCCCGAAGGGATTTGAACCCTCGACACCTGGATTAAAAGTCCAGTGCTCTAACCAGACTGAGCTACGGAGCCATGATAGTATTGAATAAAATGAAATACTATTTATTTGTTTTGCATCTCTGGATGGTTAGTACGAAAATCTTGAAAAGATATTTTCAGTCTAACCAGACATAGAAAAATTATATGAAAATAGTTTATAAAATTATCTCATCAATCACAATAATGCATTTAAACAAGTTTTTTTAATAAGTTTAATGGAACTGGAAAAGCTATTTCTAACAAAACAAGAACTCCCTATTTTATATCAAACCTGTTTTGAAATTCCAATACATCCCAAACTTCTTGATGAAAACATAAAAATTAATCCAGATATTGCAAGGGATTTGTTTCCTCAGGCAGCAGAAGATTGGTATAATGATTTAATCAATTATGTAAAATATGAAAATCCAGAAAACAAAGAATGGATAAATGAAGTTTTCTTAAAAGAAAAGCCAGAGATATTAAGAGTAAATGACCGTCAATTCCTTGATGTTTGGGAAGACAACATTCACACATCAGACAATGGTCTTGTAACTTGCTTTTCAATAAACAGAAATGCATGAGGTTCTCTTTATTTTAATAAAGACTATATTAATTGCCAATCCTTTGGTATTCTCTATATTAAATTCTCAGATGAAAAGAAAAAGGAATTTCAATTTGAAAAAGAATTTAACAAGATGCATGTTTATGCACAACATAATATAGACCATTATCCTGGTGCATTATTTTTAAGAAACTGGGCAATACTTTATATGAATGAAGTGTTTAAACAGGTGTTTATATAAAATCATAAATGTTCAATTCTTAACTCAGGAAAATGCCTTTGACATTCTTCTGATAATACCCTTCTATGACAATCCATTGCATCTTCTTCTATACACAAAATAGTTATATTAAATTTTGTTGCCATTTCCGCTAAATCTTTAACTTTCTCTGCGATAGAATCTTTTCTAAGATATTCTAAATATTTTTTATTATATTCTTCTCTTGATAAGTTCCTTTTGTAATAACTTCCTACCAATATATCGGGAGGGGCTAATTCTTTAAACCATAAATCATAAGAACGAGAATTTATCCTTTTATCGAGTGTAATGCCATCATTCAGAGTATGTCTTGACATAACAGAAATTCTCAATCCTTCTTCAGGAGTTCGTGATTTTATTATAGACTTTGTATAAAGCATAATTTTGCAAAAGAAGTGGATTTTATTAATATTTATATAAATTCTCTTAATTTATTCTCAAAATCTTCCTCACTCATTGAGCCAACAAACTGAGCAGTTACTTTTCCATTTTTGAATAAAACAAAATTAGGGATAGATGAAACATTAAATTTTTGTGCAATTTCCTGTCCGTCCTCAATATTGACTTTTCCGAATTTAATCTTTCCTTTGAATTTCTCAGACATCTCATCTACAACAGGCCCCATCATAACACAGGGCATGCACCAGTCTGCGTAAAAATCAATTAAGACATTTCCTGTCTTGATGAATTCATTAAATTTACCATTTGTTAATTCAGTTACCATAAAACAATTAAAAAAGATGTATTTTTAAGATTTTGGGTTTTGAAATATATTTTTGATCATCTATTTGTTTAAAAAACCCTTTTAATTAACATCGAAATGAAACAATACTTAGATCTTCTTGAACATGTTTTAACAAAAGGAGAAGAAAAATCAGACAGAACAGGCACAGGAACAATAAGTGTTTTTGGATATCAAATGAGATTTAATCTTGAAAATAATGAATTTCCACTTTTAACAACAAAAAAACTTCATTTAAAATCAATAATTCATGAATTAATCTGGTTTTTGAATGGAGAGACAAACATAAAATACCTTAATGAAAATAATGTTGGGATATGGGACGAATGGGCAAATAAAGACGGAGATTTAGGGCACATTTATGGTTATCAATGGAGAAGTTGGCCTGCTCCAAATGGAAAATCTGTAGATCAAATTTCTGAAGTAATCGATTCAATAAAGCATAACCCTGATTCAAGAAGGCATATTGTTTCTGCATGGAATGTTGGAGATTTGGAAAACATGGCTCTTCCCCCTTGTCATGTATTATCTCAGTTTTATGTTAATAAAGGGAAACTTTCATGCCAGATGTATCAAAGAAGTGCAGATATTTTCTTAGGAGTCCCTTTTAATATGGCGAGTTATGCACTATTAACTAAAATGTTTGCACAAGTCACAAATTTAAAACCAGGGGAATTCATACACACTTTTGGAGATGCACATATTTACAAAAATCATTTAGAGCAAGTTAAATTGCAATTAACAAGAGAACCAAGGCAATTACCAACAATGACATTAAATCCAGAAGTAAAAAGCATATTTGATTTCAAATATGAAGATTTTAATTTAGAAAACTATAATCCTCATCCACACATTAAAGGAGAAATTTCTGTTTAAATGAAAAAAGGTAAGCTTATTGCAATAGAGGGAACAGATGCTTCTGGAAAAAACACCCAGACAAAAATGCTTTTATCACGATTATTGAAAGAGAATATCCCTGCAGTTTGTGGTTCTTTTCCAATGTATGATACCCCTACAGGAAGGATAATTGGTGGTCCATTTTTAGGAAAACCAGAAATTTGTGAAAGTTATTTTAGAAATTTTGAAAATCCAGCTAATGTAAATCCAAAAGTTGCTTCTGCTTTTTATGTTGCAGACAGGAAATATAACCTTCCACTTATAATTAAGTCTTTGAACAAGGAAGAAAATGTGATTCTTGATAGATATGTAGAATCAAATATGGGGCATCAGGGAGGGAAAATCCGTAATCCTCAAGAAAGATTAGAGTTCTACAAATGGCTTGAAAAATTAGAATATGAAATGTTTGAATTGCCAAGGCCAGACTTAACAATTTTTCTTTACATGCCTTTTGAAAAAGGAATTGAATTAAAATCTAAAATGAACACTCAGAAAGACGAAGTTGAAAAAGATTATGACTATTTAAAAAATTCAGAAGAGGCTTATTTGCAATTATCTGAATTGTATAATTGGAAAAAAATTAATTGTATAAAAAACAACAGAATAAGATTTCCATGGGAAATTCATAAAGAAGTTTATGACACTGTTAAGGAGATTTTATGATTAAATATCTTTTTTTAAAATCCTTTGATTTTCACTAATTCTATTGCTTTCAAAGCCTTTTCTTTTGTATTATCAAAAATATCTGGATGATTAATTATATCTTCCGGTGAAAACCATCTTAATTCTGTTCCTTCATCTGATTTATCGAGCATTTTTCCTCCAACTATCTTTCCAATATAAGACAAATTAATATGGTGATGATCTGGTTTAATTATATCCAAATGAATATCTAAATTTTGAGGTAGATTCTTAATTTTTAAATTACCTAAATCAATTAATTCAATATCATAACCTGATTCTTCTTTTGCTTCTCTGATTGCACAATCACAAGGAAGTTCATCTTTATCAACATGCCCTCCTAAAGGAATGAATTTATTTACTTTCTTATTCCATGTGAGTAAAACTTTTCCTTCTTCAATAATATAAACTGTAGAAAGAAATTCTTTGGTTGTTTTATTTAAATCAGTGCTTCCAAAACCCCCTTCTCCCCTAGGCGTCTCAGATAGTTCTTTGACTTCCTCTGTTTCAACTGTTTCAATAGGTTGAATCAAAAGTTGTGCAACTTTTTGCCCTTTTTTTATTTTATAATCTTCATTTGATAGATTAACTAAAACAACTTTATACTCTCCTCTGTAAGTATATTCAATAACTCCTCCCATTGTCTTTATTCCATTAGACGCAATACCAGATTTATCCCAAATTAAAGAAACATATCCTTTTGGAAGTTCAATTGAAACCCCTGTTCCAACTACTTTTCTATGTTTTGGTTTTAAAATAAAATCTTTTTCAATAGAGAATAGATCCATTCCAGCATCACCTTCATGGGCATATTTTGGGATTATTGCATCAGTATGCAATTTTTTTATTTTTATTTTCATATTTAAGCATATTAATGACTAATTTAATATTTTTCTATTTCCTCATTAAAAAAATCCAGTTCAATTCCTGCCTGTTTGAACATTTCTTCAGAATCCTTTCCTGCATGATACTTTTTTTCACAAACAACTCTCTTTATTCCAGAATTAATAATTATTTTTGCACATACAATACAGGGAGTCATTTTACAATAAAGTGTTGCTTCATTTATTGAAATCCCAACTTTTGCTGCCTGGCATATTGCATTTTGCTCTGCATGAGTTGTCCTTACACAATGTTCAGAGATGCTTCCGTCTTCATGAATTGTTTTTTTAATCTGATGTCCAACTTCCTCACAATGGGGCAATCCTTTTGGTGAACCAACATATCCTGTAACTAAAATCTGTTTGTCTTTTGCTATCACGCATCCGCTTTTTCCTCTGTTACATGTAGCTCTTATAGAAACTGCTCTTGCAATTTCCATGAAATATTCATCCCATGTTGGTCTTGGAATCCTTTTTTCAATTTCATCATAGACAATCTTCACTTTTTCTTTGATGTTCTCAAGAGTGTCTGAATTAATTAAAGTAAAATCTGCGAGTTGCATGCATTTTCCAACAGCTTGTCCTGTTTGAGATTCACCAATTCCTTTATCACGATCATCTACTCTTAAAAAATCCTCCCATGTTTTTGGATCACTTTCTCTGTTTCTTTCAGTTAATCTTTGAAATCTTATTTCCTGAGGAGCGTCAATTGAAATAAGGAAAAAATCTTTTAATTTTCTAAGAACCTCTATTTCTGAGGGATTTCTTATTCCATCTATAATTGCCTTTTTATATTCCTGATTTTTAATTTTTTTAAAAACAACTTCTGCAAGAATTCCTGCTCCTTTTTCCTCTCTTAAAATATTTCCTAAATCCTGAAGGTTTTTCCTTGTAATTTCAATCTTGAGTTCTTTTGCAATCTCTCTTAATTCATCAGACAAGGATAAATAAACAAAACCCTTTTCTTTCAAAAAATCTGAAACAACACCTTTTCCAGCACCTAAACTTCCTGTAAGACCAATTATCATTTATCTATTTTGTAATTTTTCTTTATAATTATAATTATTCTGAAGAATATTGTTCTTGATTACTCACACTTGCTTCCGCAGGAGCATTTCTTGCATCCCTCTTCATAATGGAAATTAGTTCCACAATCAGAGCAAATATCTTCTGTTTCTGTTCCATCAGGAACATATTTACTTAAAGCACGAATAGTTCCGCTTTTCCAGGTATTAATTCCTTCAATTCCTTCATCTAATTTAGAGACTACAGATATAATCTTTAAAATATCCTGTTCACCACTTAACATCCCTGAAATAAATCTTGCATAATTCCAGTTCACTTTGTTAAACTGATGAGAAATCCCTCCAATTGTATTCTTATATCCATTGCTGTCAATGAATTGAAAATCATAATGTTTTGTACCATCTTCTTCTGAAACCTTTATAATTTTTCCTTTATGAACAGCTTTTGGAACAGCAAGAACCTCTTCATCTGTTTTCCCTGTAAATATTTCATAGGGTTTACCTTCTATTAATCCCATGAAAGCTATCCATTTCTCACCTTCGTTATTAAACTGAAGAACTTCTGCTTCCAAAACAGCTGGTCTCTTTTTTGGAAAAGGCTTTTTTTCACTTTCACTTATTAAAACTCCTGACCTTGAACCCTCTCTGTAAACAGTAACTCCCTTACATCCCTCTCCCTCTCCCCATGCAGTTTGATAAAGTTTATCAACCAACTCCTCTGAAGCCTCTCTTGGAAGATTTATTGTAACACTAATTGAATGATCTACCCATTTCTGAACAGCACTCTGAAGCTTGACTTTTGAAACCCAATCAACATCATTGGAAGTTGCTTGATAATATGGAGACTGCTTTACTATTTCATTCATCTTTTCTTGGTCATAATTCTTAACTTCTTCAAAATTATATCCATTTATTTCAAGCCATTCTTTAAATCCATGATGAAAAACATTATACTCTTCCCAAGAATCTCCAACTTCGTCTTTAAAGACTATGTTTACATTTTTATCATTTGGATTTACTTTTCTTCTTCTTTTATATACAGGAAGAAATACTGGTTCAATCCCTGAAGTAGATTGAGCTACTAAACTTGTTGTTCCTGTGGGTGCAATAGTTAAAAGAGAAATGTTTCTTCTTCCATGTTCAACCATTTCCTTATACAACTCTTCATCTGCCTCTCTTAATCTCTTAATAAATGGATTGTCTTTTTCTCTTTCTGCATCATAAATTTCAAATTTACCTCTTTCTTTTGCCATGTTCACAGAAGACCTGTAAGCTTCAATAGCCAGTGTCTTATGAAGTTCTGTTGAAAATGCATTTCCTTTTTCACTTCCGTATTTTATTCCAAGTTCAGCAAGCATATCTCCTTCTGCAGTTATTCCAACTCCTGTTCTTCTTCCTTCTTTTGCTTTATGTCTTATATTTTCCCATAATTCCTTTTCAACTCTTTTAAGTCCAGGATTCTCAGGATCTTTTTCTATTTTATCAAGAATTGCATCTACCTTTTCTAATTCCAAATCAATTATATCATCCATAACTCTCTGGGCATAACCTGCATGTTCTTTGAAAAGTTGAAAATCAAAATTAGCTTCTTTTGTAAACGGGCTTTTAACATAATTCTTTAAGTTTATTGCAAGCAATCTGCATGAATCATAAGGGCATAAGGGAATTTCCCCGCATGGATTTGTTGAAACAGTTTTATATCCTAAATCAGCATAGCAATCTGGGATTGACTCTCTTATTATTGTATCCCAAAATAAAACACCAGGTTCAGCAGATTTCCATGCATTATGAACAATTTTATTCCATAAATCTCTTGCAGCAATTTCTTTTGTAAAAGTTGGATTTTCTGAATCAACAGGATATTGCTGAATGTATTTTTTATCATCTCTGACAGCCATCATAAATTCATCATCCACTCTTACAGAAATATTAGCTCCAGTAACTTTTCCTTTTTCCAGTTTAGCATCAATAAATCTTTCAGCATCAGGATGCTTAATAGAAATACTCAGCATTAATGCTCCTCTTCTTCCATCCTGTGCAACTTCTCTTGTTGAATTAGAATATCTTTCCATAAAAGGAACAATTCCAGTTGCAGTTAAAGCACTGTTTAAAACATTGCTTCCTTTTGGCCTTATATGGGATAAATCATGTCCAACTCCCCCTCTTCTTTTCATTAACTGAACCTGTTCCTGGTCTATTTTCATTATTCCTCCATAAGAATCTGAAAACCCATCATTTCCAATGACAAAACAATTAGATAGAGAAACAATTTGATAATTATTTCCAATGCCAGACATTGGACTTCCCTGTGGAATAATATATTTGAAATCTTTTAGCAAAGAATATATTTTATCTTCACTCAAGGAATTAGGATATTTTTGTTCTATTCTGAATATTTCCTCTGTTATTCTTTTATGCATTTCTTCAGGAGAAGATTCATAAATGTTTCCAAAAGAATCTTTTAAAGCATATTTATTGACAAAAACAGTTGCTGCTAAGTCATCTCCTTTAAAATACTTTATTGAATCTGCAACTGCTTCTTCATGAGTATAAGTTTTTCTTCCGGGATCCTGAACTTTTTTCTCCAAATTTCCCTCCATTTAAACCTCTTTCATTACCTCTTTGAAATCTTTTATATCCTTAAATTGCCTATATACTGAAGCAAATCTTATGTATGCAACATTATCTATTTTCTTTAATTTCTTCATAACTAATTCCCCTATAAATGAACTTTTAATTTCTTTTTTTCCTGTTTTCCTTACCATCTCTTCAATTTCCTCAATTATGTTTTTTATTTTGTCCTGTGAAATGGGACGCTTTTCAAATGCCTTTTCTATTCCACTGGCAAGTTTTTCTCTAATGAATTTTTCTCTTCTTCCATCTTTTTTTATTACATATAATTCACTTTGCTCAATCTTCTCATATGTTGTGAATCTTTTCCTGCATTTGAGGCACTCCCTTCTTCTCCTTATTCCAAAGGGAGAAGCTCTCTTGTCAGTTACTTTTGATTCTTTATGCGCACAAAAAGGACAATTCATTATCTTTAATAACATACAATATGTTGTATGTTCTATACCTCTCTCTTACCACAGGTTGTAGTAAATGAAATATTCTCATCAGATGGGGCTATTTAAACTTTCGTAACTCTAAAAAAAGGTAACAGGAATATACAATTATTTTTTAATCAAAAAAAACTCAACATTTTTAAACTTTGTAGATTTATCTATAAAAGGAGGTGAAAATGGAATATTTAAGCACACTTGCTGACCAACTTGGAATTTCTCTCTGGTTGCTTATTGTTATCTTAATCTGGTCTTTAGTCTGGAAACTTTTGGCATTCTGGAAATCAGCCAGAAAAAAACAGGTGATATGGTTTATTGTATTTGCTTTGGTAAATACAATAGGTATTTTAGAAATACTTTATATCTATGTCTTTTCTGACATGAAAAAGATAGTTAAAGAGGTCCCTGCGCCAAAAAAAGCAAGAAGAAAAAAGAAAAGATAAATTTTATTTTCCCTTTATTCATTTTTATTATTGTACTTAAATTCTTTTAGCAAGCCATATAATAAACAAGACCAAAGCAATCAAACTTAATGCTCCGAATATCCACCCAAAAAACATCATTCCTGAGCCATAGCTTCCGTACATCATTGACATCATTCCATAACCTGCCCCCCTGAATCCAAAACTTACTAAAATCAATAATGCCACAAATGCTATTACCACCCAGATAAGTGAATTATCTTTTTTCATTTTTTACCTCCCTATGAATTTAATTGTTTAATCTAACACACAACCTGTTAATTGAGATAATCTTGAAAAAGATTGCTCTCCGGGATAACTTGTATTGTTTATTTTCCACGTAGGATATCCTGTTATCTTTTCTAAAGTGCAAATCTCACTCTTTCTGTCACAATCAATAAAATTAACATATTTAAAGGATTTCCCAAATAATTTCTTTTGATTTTGGCAATGAGAACACCATAAAGTTCCATACATTGTTAATCCTGAATCAGTCAAACATTGTGCAAATTCATTCATCTTTACCCTATCTTCATCAATTGTTTTTCCAGTTAAAAGAGGTTTCACTAAAAAGAATAATCCTATTATTAAAATAATTATAATTGCTAACCATATTTTTTTCATATCTTCTTTCTTAATAACAACAATTCATTTTTATATCTTTGCTCTTTTCATCAACAATGTATTTAGAACAACACTAACTGATGATAAAGCCATTGCCCCACCTGCAATTATTGGTGATAATAACCATCCTGTAGAAGAGTATAAAACTCCTGCAGCAATTGGAATTCCTAAAGAATTATAGAATAATGCCCAAAACATATTTTGTTTTATTTTTCTAATAGTAATCTTGCTGAGCTTTATTGCTCTTGCAACATCTGTTGTTTTATTATTCATTAATACAATATTTCCTGTTTCCATTGCAACATCTGTTCCAGAACCAATTGCAATTCCAATGTCTGCTTGTGCTAATGCAGGTGCATCATTAATCCCATCCCCAACCATCGCAACTTTTCCTTTTCTTTGAAGTTTTTTAACCTCATTAGCTTTATCTTGCGGCAAAACTTCTGAAATAATGTGATTTATTCCTAACTGTTTACCAATTGCATTAGCAGTTCTTTTATTATCTCCTGTAATCATATAAACAAATATCATCTCTCTTTGCAAATCCTTAACTGCTTGTATTGAATCTTCTCTAATAGTATCTGCTATTGCAATGCATCCATATACTTTTCTATCATATATTAGCACAACAACAGTCTTTCCATCTTCTTCTAACTCTTTTATATTATTTTCAACCACCTTAATATTTATTATATTTTTTGCATATTCTGGTTTGCCTACAATAATCTTTTTTCCTTTTAATATCCCTTCTACACCCTGCCCTGGAATTGCCTTGAAACTTTTTATATCATCAAGTTTCAGTTTTTTCTCAATTGCCTTATTAACAACTGCTTGTGCAAGAGGATGTTCACTGTTTTTTTCTATACTTGCAGCTAATCTTAATAATTCATTTTCATTTACCTTCCCTAGTGTAATTATATTTGTTACTTCTGGTTTTCCTTGAGTTAATGTACCTGTTTTATCAAAAACAATTGCATATAATTTATGAGCTGTTTCTAAAGCATCTCCCCCCTTTATTAAAATGCCTTTTTCAGCACCTTTTCCAGTTCCAACCATTATGGCGGTTGGTGTTGCTAAACCTAAGGCGCAAGGACATGCAATAACAAGGATTGAGACTGCAATAATTAAAGCAAAAGAAAATGTCTGCCCCACAATAAAATACCAAATAGAAAATGCAATAACTGCAATAGCTATAACTGCAGGAACAAAATAAGAAGAAATTTTATCAGCAAATCTCTGGATTGGGGCTTTTTTACCCTGAGCATCCTCAATTAATTTAATAATTTGTGCTAAGGTTGAATTTGCTCCTACTTTTGTTGCCTTAAATTTAAAACTTCCGTGTTTGTTTATTGTAGCTCCAATTACCAAATCATTTTTATTTTTTTCAACAGGCATGCTTTCACCTGTTATCATTGATTCATCAATTGCGCTCTGGCCTTCAATTATTATTCCATCAACAGGAACTTTTTCTCCTGGTTTAACAATAATTATATCTCCAACAATCACTTCATCAATAGAAATCTTTTGTTCTTTTCCATTTCTTATTACAGTGGCTATCTTAGGAGAGAGATTCATTAATTTCTTTATTGCTTCACTTGTCTTTCCTTTTGCAATAGCTTCAAGATATCTTCCCAAGATAACAAAAGTGATTAAAATTGCAGCAGCTTCAAAATACTGATTTTCCATTGGCTGAAAGAATATAACATAAACACTATAAAAATAAGCGGCACTTGTTCCTATTGCTATCAAACTATCCATATTAGCAGATTTATTTCTTAAAGCGCTAAATGCACTTTTGTATATATCCCATCCGACAATAAATTGAACTGGTGTTGCCAATAAAAAAAGAATATAACTAGAATAAGGGATTTCTATCCCTATCCACATAAATAACATTCCAATTAAAAATGCTGGAATTGCAAAAGCTAAACTAAACAAAAAAGTATTTCTAATCTTCTTTAAATTTTTTTCTCTTTTTTTAGTTTCATAATCCTGGGTGTTAATATTTTTGCTCATTATCTTTGCTTTATAATCGCCTAAACTTTCTATTATGTTTATTATTTTATTTTCATTGGTTTTGCTTTCATCAAAATCAACACTGGCTTTTTCTGTTGTTAAATTTACATTTACATAAGATACTCCAGATTCTTTCTTTAATCTGTTAGTAATTAAAGATGCACAGCTTGCACAATGCATTCCAGAAATATCTAATGTTGTTTTTTTCATATTGTTTAATGTCCCTTATGATCTTCGCATTTCTTACATTTAATTTTAATATTAGTATTGAATTGTAAAAATGCATCTCTCAAGATACACCAGCAAAATTTATCTGATAATTCAAAGTATTTCTCTTTCCCCCTTTTTTCGAATGTTACTATATTTATATCATTTAATTGTTTTAATTGATGTGAAATTGCAGAGAGGGTCATCTTGTTCCTTCCAACAAAATCATAGATTTCATTAACTGTTTTTGGTTTTTCTGCTATGCTTAATAAGATATGAAGTCTTGTTTCATCAGCCAGACTAGAAAAAAACTGCATTATTTTTCTCTCTGATTCAATCTGTACTTTTTTCATAATAGTTGAGCATTTGTTCATGTATTTAAATGTTTCTATTGTTGAAAACAATAGTTTAAATTTATGTTCCCAGTTAGTATCCTGTCCAATAGATTAAAGAAAGACCAAAAATAAATGTCATTTTATCTTACAATCAATTTTCCTTGCATTTGCATATGTCCGCTTCCACACATGTTATTGCAATACCAACTAAATTCTCCTTCTTTGTCTGCTGTAAATTCCAATATCTCATTTCCTTTGATTCCTAAATATGGAATTCTTATTCCGTGAAAAGTATCTGTATTATTTATTATAATCTTTACATTATCTCCCTTGTTTACTGTTATTATCCCAGGAGAATATCCAAATCTAAATGCTTTCACCTGAAATTCTTTTACATCATCTTCTTTAATGGAATTTCCTGTAAAATATTTTATTGCAAATATTCCAGCCATTAACAGAACAACTATTATTGCTATTGCCACAAGTATTTTTTTCATTTTATATTTTACCTTCTTTTAACATATCTTTATTTAATTAGTTTACAATTATAGTCCCTGTTCCCATACCCATACTACAACGAAATCCAAATGTTCCTTTTTTATTAGGAGTAAATTTTATTGTGTCGGTTGGACTGGAAGAATATTTAGATATCCCTAATTCTGGTATATTAAATGACCTGTAACATCCATTGACAGTGCTATCAAGAGTAATTTCAACTGGAATCCCTTCTTTTACAGTGATGGTATTGGGATAATAATTTCCTTTCATGCTTAATGTTATTTTTTGTATTGAATCATTAGAACTCACAATATTTCCAGTAACATTTTTATTTGCCAGACCAAAATAGATTATTCCTGCCACAACAACAAAGAATATAATCCAAAAATAAACAAAAGCTTTATTTCCAGATTTATTTATTTTAGTGTTCTTTTGACTTGAATGCTTTGAAGAATTATGCATTGCTAAAGCATCTCCACTAGGAAAATCCCTGTTACAAATTTCACATCTTGCTCTTTCTGTCATCTTTACTTTGCTTTATAATCCAATTATTTAATAATGTCAACTCTTTTCATTTTTTAACTTTGTATCCTAATTTAATTATCAATTCTGCAATTTGTCTATCATTAATTTTCTTCTCATCAAAATCGACTTCAGCATTATTTTCCTTAAGATTAACGGAAATTTTGTTTACTTTATCTTTAAGTTCCATCTCAATTATTTTTTTGCAACTTTCACAATGCATTCCTTCAATTTTAAATATCTTATTCATTTTATTCAATAGAAATTGTTTTATATCCTGCCCTTGAAACTGCTTTTCTTAATTCTTCATCTGAAATTTCCTTTTCTGTTTCAACAATTGCTTTTTTTGTCATCAAACTTATTGAAACCTCTTTGATTCCAGGAATCTTTTTAAGACTCCCCCCAATATTTGAAGCGCATGAAGTACAAGCCATTCCTTCAATTAAAATCTCTTTTTTCATCTTTTCCTCCCTGTATTTTTATTATCTTTTTGAATTTGTTTAGTTAGCCATATAATAAGCAAGACTAATGCTACAATTATTAATATTCCGAATATCCATGAAAAAACATAACTTCCATTCATCATTCCATACCCTCCAAAGCATCCATAAAATCCATTTGCCATTTTATTATCCTCCGCAACCACATCCTCCTGAACCTCCTGTGGCCATTCCACAAGTTGATCCACCCTGAATATTTTGCTCAACATAAGTTGGTTTGAGTCCATTATCTTCTAAAACAACAAAAGTTCCGCGATACATATTCATTGAACACGCAATATTAAAGGTCCCTGCTTTATCAGGAGTAAATTCTATTGTGTTATCCTTACTATTAAGAGTTTTTCTTATATTAAAAGAAGCTATAACAATTGATTTAGAGCATCCTGGCATTTTTGACATGTCTGCTTCTATTCTAACAGGAACTCCTTTTTTAATTTCAGGAGGATCCAGAATATATTTGCCGTTTTCTACTGAAAGTTTTACAATCTGGACTTTTTCATTCGGGTTTATTATGTTTTCAGTTACTTTTGCATTACCAGCTCCTATGAAAATAAACATAGCTGCCACTAAAATAATTATTCCAATTCCAATAATAACCATTATATTTTTCATTATGCAAAATCTCCTTGAGCATTTATTCCTAAATGCGAATTTCTTTTATGATTTTGTATCCGCAATTTATGAGGACTTAGAAAAATTTTATTTTTCATTTTATTTTACTTATTCTACAATCAGGGTTCCTGTTCCCATTCCCATGCTACAGGCAAACCTGAATGTTCCTTTTTTAGTTGGTGTGAATTCAACATAATCGCTTGGTGTTGCAAGATATTTTGAAATCCCTAACTCCCTTATTGTAAATGATCTGTAACATCCAGAAACACTCAAATCCAGATAAATTCTTACTGCTTCATTTGCTTTTACTTTGACTGTCTGCGGATAATAATTGTAATTTTTGATGCTTAATGTAACTTTTTGTATTTTATCTGAATTTGTACTCTCTTGGATAGCATTTCCTGCTACTTTTGAATCTTTTACAAGGAAAATTCCAAATACTAATACTACTGCAATTAATATAATTAAATAAATACTTTTCATTTGACAATTAATTTGCCCTGCATTTGCATATGTCCGCTTCCACACATATTTGCGCAATACCAATTAAATTCCCCTGTTTTATCTGCTGTAAATTCTATTATGTCATTTCCTCTTATATTAAGATCAGGGATTCTCATTCCATGAACATCATCTGTATTATTTATCATTATCCTAATCCTATCTCCCCTGTTCACCTCAATAATATCTGGAGAATATCCAAATTTAAATGCATGGACTGTAAACTCCCTTGCATCTAATTCAATAATATCACTAACAGCATTTCCTATAAAAAAGTTATATCTGGCTAACAAAAATCCAATTACAGCAAATCCCAAGATTATAACTATCCCCACTATTAATTTATTTTTCATGCAAATAAAGCACTCCTTGGTCCATAAACCATAAACCATATTGTTATTGCTGTTAAAATTATACTTAGTAATACAATTATCCAGTGATTTTCTTTCATTTCCCTTTTATTTTCTTTCATTTCCCCATAGATCATATAATTAAGTGAGAACATTATTACAGCAGAGCTTGCAAAGACAATTACAGAAGCAATTTTAAGATTATCATTCAATAACATTACAGAAGTCATTGGGCCCATGAGCCCCCCCATAAATCCAGCCATTAATCCTTCCATAATGCCCATTATACCGCAGCATCTTCCATTCCAGATACCAGTAAAAATCCCAACACTCATTCCGAATACAATTCCATAAAACATTCCATTAGTTGCCCCTATAAAAAATCCGGCTAAAAATCCAGAAATCATTCCTATTGTCATCCCAATCATCATTCCTGACATACATGCAAAATTACCATATGCTCTTATCTGCCTGATAGAAGGGAAAATAATTGCATAACTAAGAATAGCAAAAAAAAGATAAAAACCATATTTAGGAAGAAAATCCTCCACATATCTTAATCTTAAAAAATATAAAATTGCAAATAAGCCAAATGAAATTAAAAGAGAATATAAAATTGATTTTAATAATTCCCCTTCAACTCTGCTTCCTCCAAGTTCTTTTGTGAATTCTTTAAATGTCATGAACATCAAATAATTAAGGGATTTATAATTGGTTTGGAGAAACTAGTTACTCTTAATATTTTAGATATAATTTTATTCAACAATAATATTTCCTTTCATGCTACTGTGTAATTTGCAATGATAAGCATATGTTCCTTTTGTATTGAAAGTATGGGAATAAGAATTTCCATTTGAGAACTGTTGTGAATTTAATTCTGTTCCTGAATCTGAAGTTATTGTATGGGGAGCTGAATCTTTGTTTGTCCAGGTTACACTATCTCCAGCTTGGATTGTTAATGTTGATGGAGAAAATGCAAAACCAGTTATCTCTATTGAATTTACATCTGGATTAATATCTCCATTGCCCCCATTACTTAAATTACTTCCATTATCCACATTGCCCCCATTACCTAAATTACTTCCATTATTCTGATTTGAATTAGGTATTCCCTTAAAGATTAAAAGACCTGCAATCACAGCACCTAACAAAACAACCATTATAATTAATATTATAATACTCTTTTTCATTATGCTTAGCAGTCAAAGAAGTTTATAAATATTTTTATAATTTATAATTGGTTTAGTTTAATCCAAAAGAATTTGTAAAATTTACAATCATCTTATATTGATTCAGATATTCCTGGCCTTTTGAGGTTATTGAATAAGTTTTGCTATTTCCCTCTTTTGATTTGTGCTCATTTATAAAATCCTTTTCAATAAGTTCTTTTATGTATTCTTCCATCATCTGATGAGAAAGATTTGATTTGTACAAAATATGTGTGGGTTTAATTTTGCCGTCTTTTTCATTAATACATTTTAATATATCATAAATGACATGCAACCTATCGCGTTTTTTGTTCATTTTTTAATTACCATTAAGAGGTTTATTAAAATCAGTATATATGCAATAAACTCAAGAAAGTGTCCAAGAATATAATATAAAGTATTATGGGGCATAAAAATAAACTGTATGTGTCCTATAAGAAGAAAGATAAATGCAACCATAACTATCCTGGATTTTTTTTCTTTATGTTCAATATAATTTGTAACATAGTGTGTCGAGATAAAAACAAGAAGCAAAGAAGATAATACATAAAAGAAAGACATCTTATTTGCAGACTGAAAAATAAAAAGAAAAGCTATTACAAGTGAAATAAGGTACATCAGTCTATTTTTCCCTCCTAAGATCATATATATAAGAGTTATAAGTCCAAAAGTAAATAATACCATATGCACAAATATTGAAAAATTATTCATTGTTATTATCTGATGAAATTCAATTATATTTATCACTTCTTCATTAAGTTCAAAGAAAATTGCAGCATTAAGAAGCGACTGGATAAAATAAGAAATAGAAATAAATAAGAATGCAATTCCAAAGGTTCTTGATTCTTTTTGGTTTGAAAGTCTGTGTATTTTAAAAGAGTAAATACTAACTGCAAGGGTTATTAATGCAAATACAAATTCAAAAAGAGCATCATAACCAAAAAACCAGCCTGAAACTGAAGAAATATCTACCATTTTATATAAAAAACTAAACTTCTTTGTTTTTAAGCTTTATGGAGGATAATTCTTAATCTTTCTTTAACAAGTGACTTATAAGGAAAATTCTTTAAACATTTAATTAAATTTGAGGAGAAAAAAATGAGATTAAAAAAAACGCCCATCTTAATGATGGGCCATAAAACATTCTTCCTCTCCAGAAATTGGAGGGGGGATAGTCTTGCAATAGAAATGAAAGGAGGTAATAAAAATGAAATCAGAAATTACTAATATAATGATTAAAGAGCATGAAATCATCAAAAACCTTTTGACTGAATTTGAGAAGACTCATAACAGAAATTCTTTAAATGCAAAAAGAATTTTTGACAAATTCATATGGAATCTGAAAAAGCACATGCTTATTGAAGAAAAAATCTTATCCAGTGTTTATTCAATCTGGAATATGAATATGGAGGGAATGTTTGAGATTTTGAATGACCATGGGGATATAATGATTCTTGTAAATAGAATAAAAAATTCTTATTATGATGAATCAGATATTTTCCTGCTAATGGAGTTTATTCAGGATCATTTTGCTCTTGAAGAAACTATACTTTATCCTAACCTTGAAAAAGTTCTCAATGGAGATGAAAAAGAGTTTTTAATTGAGAGAGCTCAGGAAATAATAAGAGCCTAATTTATTTTTTAGAACAATCGTTTTAATCTTTCAATACAATCATATTATTCATTCCTCTTCTTTTTCTTTCAATAATCTGTTTTGCCTCTAATTTATCCAGCAAACGGGTCATTCCAACTTTTCCAATTCCAATTTTTTCCATTACATCTGCCTGAAACATTGCATTTCCTTCTTTTACCAGCAAATCAACAACTTCTTTTTCTTTTTTATCAAGAGAAGAATAATCTTTCTTTATTCTCTTTTCTTTTATCTTCTTGACTATCACCCTTTCTTCAGGTTTTGATTTCATAACAAAGATTCCTATTCCAAGTATAATTACTAATAAAAAAACCCCTATCCATGTTTGTGTTCTTAATGTATCATACATTTCACATTCAGGACCATGTGAACAACTTTGACTAATTATGTCTTTTAATCCTAAATTGAAAATAAGTATTATAATTCCAATTAAGATAGAAATCCCAATAATTATTAATCCAACTTTTTTATTTTCCATTATTTTTCTTTTTTGCTTTTATAATCAATTATTGCTTTAATTTGACTTTTAGGCGAATTAGTAACAATGCTTGACTTCTTTTTATAGTCAAGTATTGCTCTTTTTAAACCCTCTGTAGCCATTGTTGAACAATGAATCTTTATTTTCGGAAGCCCCCCAAGATACTTAACAATGTCCTTGTACTTTATTTTTTCAGCTTTTAATAATTCTTTTCCCTTTGCAATCTGAGTGAGTATTGATGAAGAGGCAATTGCAGCCATGCATCCAAATGTCCTGAATTTTATGTCATGAATTATTTCCTTTCCTGATTTGTTTTTCCTGACTTTTATGTAAACTTCCATTATGTCTCCACATCGGGGATTTCCAACTCTTCCAATCCCATCTGGATTTTTTATCTCCCCCATGTTTTTTGGATGTTTAAAGTTCTGAATTACTTTTTTTGAATATTGGAGGGTCATTTCTTCTTCCTCTTTTTTTCATTAAGTTCTTTTAATTTATTTAATCCTTTTATCATCTCTTTAATTTCTTTATCAGAAAATCCATGCCCTTTCATTCCCTGTCCAATTGTCTCAAAATGTGATAAAGAACATCCAAAACATCCTATTCCTGATTCAAAAAAGATTTCTTCTGTTCCGGGTATCTCCATAAGTTCAGATATTTTTGTTTTAGATGTTATTTTCATTTTATGTTCTGAATAATTTTAAATTTTCACAGGACTGAATCTCCTTAATTTTTTCACTATTCCTTTTATTTCATTTAAAAAATAATCAACTTCTTCTTCAGTGGTATATTTGCTTATGCTTACTCTTAATGAACTATTAGATTGAAGAGGACCCAGACCAAGTGCTTTCAAAACATGGCTTGTTTCAAGTGAATGAGACATGCAGGCGCTTCCAGTAGAAGTGTAAATTCCGCAATTTTCAAGATATCCTCCAATTGCCTCTCCTTCTATGTTATTAAATGAAACATTGACATTATTGCACAGTCTTTTTGCTCCTGCTGGTCCGTTTAAATTAACTTTTTCAATTTCCAGTAATCCTTTAATTAATTTATTCCTTAGCTTTTCCATTTTCTTTATGTCTTTTTCATCAGAAATATCAACTGCTTTTGCAAAACCAACTATTCCTGAAACATTTTCTGTTCCGCTTCTTAATTCTTTTTCATGCCCTCCTCCGTGAAATAAAGGAACAATCTTAATCCCCCCTTTAATATAAATTGCCCCCACTCCTTTTGGTCCGTGAAGTTTATGTGAATTAAATGTGACTAAATCCAGATTAAACTTTCTAACATCAATAGGAGATTTTGTATAGCTTTGGCAGGCATCTGTGTGAAATAAAACTTTTTTTTCTTTGCATATTTTTCCTATTTTTTCTAAATCCTGTATTGTTCCTATTTCATTATTTGCATGTATTATTGAAACTAAAAAAGTTTTGTCTGTTATTTCTTTTTTAATATCTTCTGGATTAACAAACCCCTCTTTATCAACCTCAAGATAAGTCACTTTTGCACCCTGACTCTCAAGCCATTTGCAGGTCTGAAGAATGCAGTCATGCTCTATTTTGGTCGTTATAATATGGTTCTTTTTTGGATAATTTGCAAAAAACAATCCTTTTAGTGCAAGATTGTTTCCTTCTGTTCCTCCTGAAGTGAAAATTATTTCATCTGTGTCTGCTTTAATTGATTTTGCAATAATTTTTCTGCTTTTTTCCAGAGCATCTTTTGCCCCAAGACCAAAATCATGAGAAGAAGAAGCGTTTCCGTATTTCTCAGTAAAAAAAGGAGACATTTCTTTTAAAACTCTTTCATCAACTTTTGTTGTTGCAGCATTGTCAAAATAAATTAGTTTCATCTTATGCATCCACAGCATTGATTCTTTTTGCAAAAATCCATTGAATGTTTGTCAAGAATTTTAAGAATAGGTATTATTGTTTTTTTATTAAGGGAATAAACTCTTTGCTTTCCTTTTTTTTCTGATAAAACTATTTTGCATTGTTTAAGGCAGGCAAGAGCATGAGAAATCTTGCTTTGCTCAACTTTAAGGGAATTTTTTAATTCATTGACTGTTTGTTTGTTTTCCTTTAACGATAAGATTAGGCTTATTTTAAGAGGATTAGAAAGATTTGTGAAAAAAGTATGGTATCCTGTTTTTTTCATATGAATAAAAATTCATTTTTGTTTATAAATGTTTTTAAAATCCTGCTTGAAGATTATTTTCCTTTTTTTCCCATATTTAGCACTTTACTAAGTATTCTTTCTTTTTTTCTCTCACTTACACGGGTCATATGATAAAAACTATTTATTCTTACAGGAAAAACCCCTGTTAAATTAAGAATAAATCTTCTCATGATCATTCCTGGAAAAGCAAAAGAGCCGAAATAAAATATTCTTGAACTTCCTTTTACAAGAAATATCCTTGCTGATTTTCCCCTGAATAATTGCTCCGGGAGAATGCCTCTTTTCCTGAATTTAAAAGCAAAACCAGGAAGAAAGGTTCTTTCAATTAATCCGCTGAATTTAGCAGGAGCTCCTCCCCACCATATAGGATAAACAAAAACAAGATGTTCTGCCCACAAAAGATATTTCTGAAACTCAACCAAATCTTTTTCCAACTTCTGGTTTTTACGATATCCGTTTTCCAGACTTGGATTAAATTTCATACCAGAAAGATAAACTATTTTTACTTCTTTTCCTGCTTCTTTTGCTCCCTTAAAATAGCTTTCACCTATTAATTTAGAAAAACTCTGCTTTGAAGGATGTCCTATTACCACTAAAATTCTTTTCTTTTCTGACATTTTAATAAAACAAAAAAAATAGAACTACCTTTTATAATTTGCTATAATAAGGCAATCCACAATTGCAATCAAATGGAAGATTAAATTACTCCAGTTAGTTTGTCCTATTGAAGCCCAATTTATTATCGATGTTAAAACAGCAATGCCCAAGATTATTACAGGTAGATATGCAACATATTTAAGTTTCCATCTCGCAAGAAAAGCCAATCCAGAACCTATTTCTCCTGCAATTAATATAACTGCCCAGAACATTGGTGCCCAGGAAAATAAGAAAATTCCAGAAAGCATACTTGAAACTCCCGAAATTTCATATACAAATAATTTAGTTAATCCCGGAATAAGCATAAGCAATCCTAAAAGAACAATGTTTATTGTCATTAAAATCTTAATATTGTCTTTTTTCATTTTTAACCTCCTTATATCTCTTTTAATATGAACCCACATTCATATGTTTATAAATGTTTTGAAAAAGAAATGGGCCTGGAGGGAGTCGAACCCCCGTCTTCCGGGAACTCCGATTTTTCAATCGCTGGAGCCGAATATAATAAACCGTTATACGACAGACCCGTCAATTAAATCTGGAATTTTGTTTAATTCTTCCTTCTCTAGTATAAATATTGTGTTTTTACCAATTAAAAATCTATCTTTTTTTGGCTTATTGTGACAAACCAAAAATCCAATATTGCATCACTTGAGGCAAAGAAATCTCTTTATTCTTATAATCTTTAACTTCAATTATGACCTTTTTATCTTTTCTTTCAAAAATAATATCTGCAAATCCTCTCTCGGTTTTAACGAGTCTATTTACTCTTCCATACCCAGATAAAATTTCAGCAATTTCTCCTTCGATTGATCCCCGCTTCTTCAAAAGCATATTTAAGACTTTTAAATACCCTTTCTGGATGTAATTTAGTCTCTTTCCTAAGATGGTACTACTTAAAATTTTCCAATTTATTAAACACCCTCTATTTCATTCTTTTAATCTCTTCAATTTCATCAGAAGAAACAGAACATCCTTTAAATTTCAGTGCATAAAGCAAAGCATCCAATACATTAATTCCGTCGTTTAATTCCATAAGTCCCTTTTTCCACAAAACATAAACAAGTTCAACCGAACGTATTACACTGAATTCTTTAAAATATTCAAAATTAGATTTTAAGGACCTTATATTAGTGTGAAGTTTTCTTGAAAGAAGGTCTTTTAGATTTTCTGGTTTTTCAATGAGCATTCTTGTTGTTCTCTCATCAATAGCAATTAAATTCTTTATTTTCTTTTCATTAAGCATTTTGCTTAAGGCAATGCATGAAGCTTCTCCTAAGTGCATTATCTTAACTTCTCCTCTTGAACTCTGAAAAAGGGAATTTGAAGTATTCATTATTTTTTCTGACTCAGACTGAATTGCAGAATTGTTAAATCCAAGAGATTCTGCAAGCTCAAGAATTCCATCCTCTAATAATTTTCTTGTCCTTAATGCTTCTAATTCAAACTGCTTTATTTTAAGAGGATTATCTATAATCTCTGCTTTTACCTGGGAGGTAATTAAGAAATTTCCATTGAATATCTTTTTGAGTTTTCTTAATTCATCTATTAATCCATTCATTGAAAGACTGATTAATGTTCCTGCATCAAAGATTATTGCTTTGTTTATATTTGCCTTATTCATTCAAACATCTCCATTGCAAGTTTAATTCTGTCCTTTGTGTTTCTTGTCATGTTTTCAGGAACATCTGCAATGCCTGTTTTACCGGCATAATCTGCAAGTTCATACAAACTTACCCCAAGAAGATTTGCTGTTTGTTCCATTGAAATTCCGTGCGCATAAATTCTTGAAGCCTTGTTAATCTCAGCGTTTCTAATAACTTCCTTTATATATTTTTTTAATTTTCCAGAAAGATTTTCAATAGATCCCCTGATTTTCTTAAAATCCTCCCTGAATTTTCCAAAATCCTTGTTTTCAATGTCCTTTATTGATTTGTCCAGATATAATAAAACATTTTTATAGAAACTTTTCCATCCGGGCAATTGCCTGTAATCCAATCTCTCAACTATCTTACTCATGGAATACACAATAACAGCAACAGCAATATTATCAGGATCCTGTGCAAGAGATGCAGTATTAATTGTCTGATTGCTCAGGCTTCTGATTGTAAAAGAATCATTTTTTTCAAGTGCAACTTTTGTTTCTTTCAGAATTCTCAGAACATTATCAGATTCCTGCATTTTTAATCACCTGTAAATTCAAGGAAAAAAGATTATTTAAAGCTTAATGTATTAGAACAATTATGAAAACAGTATTACTGGACACAAATTTTATTATAACCTGCATAAAGCAGAAAATAGATTTTTTTGAGGAACTCTATCTGGAAGGCTATCAGATTATAATTCCAGATAGTGTTATAAAAGAACTTGACAAACTTAATCAATCTTCTGCACTCGCACTCCTGAAAAAAAGCGATTTCAAAAAAATAAATCTAATTGGAAGAAATGTTGATAATTCAATAATAAAATATGCAAGGGAAAATCCAGATGTAGTAATTGCAACACTTGATAAGGAAATTCAAAAAAAAATCAAGAATAAGAAGATGATTATAAGAAACAGGAAGAAATTGGAGATTCTCTAATCGATTTAATAGAATCTAATAGAAGTAACCTTTTTAAACCAATTTTTATTATAGTTTTTATATAAAATGTTTTATCTAACTGAAGTTGAGGATTATGTAAGAGTTGAACCAAAATTATTCGGTTTAGCTACTGCAGAGGCTGTGGATAAACAGCTTCGTGAATTGTATTCTAATTATTATGACAAGGAAATGGGGAAATCCGTTGTTGTCATAGAGGTTATTCATGTTGGAGAAGGGGTAATAATCCCGGGAGATGGCGCAACTTATTACAATTCAAAATTCAAGCTTCTTGTCTGGAAACCTGAATTGCAGGAACTTGTTTTTGGGGAGATAGCTGAAATAACAAAATTTGGGGCATTTATTGATATGGGAGTAATGAGGGGAATGATTCATATAAGCCAGACAATGGATGATTTTGTAAGCTTTAGCAAGGCAAATGTCTTATCAGGAAAAGCTTCAAAAAGAAACTTAAAACAGGGGGATTTATGCATTGCAAGAATTGTTGCAATTTCCCATAAAGGCGAGGATCCAAAAATAGGCCTGACAATGAGGCAACCTGGATTAGGGAAAATAGAATGGGTAAAAGAAGATGCAGTGAAAAAGCAAAAAGAAGATGAAAAATTTGCCAGAGCAGAAGCAAAAGAAAGTAAATCTGAAAAATCAAAATCCAAGAAAGGAGGAAAGAAATAAAATGCCAAAACAAAAAGCCTGTAAAATATGCAATACTATTATTGATGAAGGGGAAAAGTGTCCCAGATGCGGTTCTAAAGAAATTACAGATAGTTTTAAGGGAAGGGCAGTAATATTAAATCCTGAAAAATCAGAAATTGCACAAAAATTAAATATAAAAGAAAAAGGCAATTTTGCAATTAAAACAAGATAAAATGACATTTAATATTCTTAAAGAAAAAGACAATCACTTGTTCAGCAGAAGAGATTCAAATTGAGATTCATGCAGAAATCACTCCAAACAAAAGCGATATTCTGAATATGCTTTCAAAGAAATTCTCTGTTCCTGAAGAGAATATAAAAGTGAAAAAGATTAATGGAAGATTTGGTTCAAAGGAGTTTATAATTGACATAAATATTTACAAATCAAAGGAAGATAAGGATAATACTGAAATAAAAACCCAAAAACAGGCAGAGGCTGAGAAAAAAACATCTGAAGAAGCAAGAAATGCCAAAGCAGAGGAAAAAAAGAAAGCTAAAGAAGAAAAAAATGCTGAGGAGAAAACAGAATGAATAATTTAGAATCAATTTTAATTGAGGCAATTTAACATGGCAAGGAAAATAGTAAAAAAAGGAAAAAAACCCCATAAAAACAAGCCTACTAGCAGGAAATATAAAAAATACAAGATTGAAGGAAGCAAGATTACAAGGGAAAGATTTTGCCCAAGATGTGGTCCGGGAGTATTTTTAATGAAAACAAAAGGAAGACTTTACTGCGGTAAATGTCATTATACTGAGTTCTTAAGTGAAGAAAAGAAATAATTAACTCCTTGTTTTATTTTTTTATTGATTTGATATTTTAATCTTTTTACATAATGTTTGTAAGGATATTCATTCAGTAGTTCTTTGAACTCATCGTATTCTCCTTGTTCAATTGCATAAGCAATTGTTACTCTATGTGAACACCAGGAAGGTTTGTTGAATTCTTTAATTATCTCCTCTTTTAATCCATTGTTTTCTTTTACTTTCTTATCCAATCTTTTTCTTATATTAAGCATACGGGGAATATGCCAGGCACTAAATACAAAAAAAGGTATAGAAAGCCAGAGAGATTTATCAAAAAGCTCATATCCTGCAAAAAGTGAAGCACCTCCTGCAGGATCAATTGCAACATAACTTATTGTCCTTCTTCCTATATTTATAGGGGCATTGAGTCTCTTTTCCATACCCATGTTTTAATAGACTATATTAGAGTTTATAAGGAAATTGTTTTTTTGAATATATTCTTTATAATCTCCAACTCCATCCAGAAAAATAATTTCTTAACCAGCCATTCTTTTTGTAAGCTGTTCCTTTTGCAAATTCTTTGTTTTCATCTTTTTCATATTTTATATCAAATATGTAATCTACTTTACCATAAACTGATTTTACTTTTTCAACTAAATTATCTAATTGATTTTTACTATTTATTGAATCTTTAATATAACCTTCAACAAGTCCGAGCATTTTTAATTTCCCAAATAAATCTTTTCCACTGCATCTTGGAAGGTTTGCTCTGTTAATAATGGAATTTTATTATTTTTTGACATTTTCTTTTAACTCTAATTCATATCCTGATTTAGTTTCTAAAAGATTTTTTGTAAATTCAAGCTGATTTAAACTATCATTCACTATTGTCACAGATTCTTTAAAATCTTCTATAAATATGCTATCCAGATGCCTGGAGATAACAGTGCAGGAATTTATATGGAAAACAGCATGATTTGTTTTGCCCTCTTTGCATTCATCAATTACTTGATAATTTTCTTTAAGATAATCCTGAAATGATTTCTTTGAATTAGGGTTTTTTGGAGTGTAATGTCCTGTTATGTTTTCTATTACCATTTATTTTTGATTAGGCTGGTGTTTATAAGAATTATTGTGATGAAATTGATTTTAAATGATTATAAAAGGGAGGGACAAACTCTAATAAAAGTTAGTTAAATACTCCCAAAAAATCTCTTTTTTTAATAAATTTTTGAATATGAAATGAAGAGGAATATGAAACTCTGGGAGTGATTAAGGAAAGCCCCTATTTTAACCATCTTTGTCTTCTCGTAAAGCCCCGATTGGGCCCATATCTTTATAAAACACAATCAGAAATAAATTCTTTTGAAATATAAAAAGTCCGTGAAGCAACTTTTTTTAGATGATGTGAAATAGATTTTCTATTGCCAATTGCCACATAAATTACTTTTTTGCCAAAATTTATTGCAGAACTTACTGCTCCTGAAAAATCTCCATCATTTGAAATAAGATAAGCCTCATCATAAATTCCTTTTTGTGCATCTAATGCTAAATCTAAAGTTAAATTAACATCACTTGCTTTTTCTATATAATATGTTTCTCCATCTTTTTTTCTTTTTTCTAGTCTACCAAAAATAATGTTTAATTTTTCTATCTTTTTTATTTTTTCAAAGAAACTTTGCTGTTCAGAATACATTTTAGGATTGCTAAATTGTTCAATTGGAGCAATATAATAATTAATCTTAACCAATTCATTATCGCCAACAATTTTCTTACATAATTTTTCAATATCAACTTTACAATTAAATGTTTTTTTTATAGAAAAATAAAGATTACTTCCATCAATATAAATTACAATTTTTATTTTTTTAGAATTATTTTTCATATGAAAATGATAACATAGAATCCTTTTACAGATTCTATGGAGTTAATTAATAATATTAGATATGAGTATCTTATAAGCTTTTTGGTAGTTTACGCTGAATATGAAACCCTGGAAGGTTTAGGTTAAAACCCTAATTTATTCCTTCTCCATCTTTGGAATAAGAGCCACTCCAGTAGCACATATAAAATAAGGATTTTTATATCTCTGTTTATAATTTACAACTATTTCTGCTTCGCTTGGCACATTATTTGCAAATGTAGCCATTACATAATTTGGTCTTCCAACATCTATCTTAATTTTCTTTAACATATAATCTGAAGAATCTTCTCCAGTTAAATTAAAATAATCTTTATCTGATATTTTCAATATTTTTTCTGTATCTATTGCCATTTTCTTAATTTTCTCAGAACAAGCTTCTGAAGTGCTAACACCTCTAAAAAAATTAGAGTTCAGGAGTTTATAAGAATTATTGTGATTTTATTGAATATGTTGCGTGGGAGTTAAATTCTAAAAGAAATAACTTTACTCCACGACTTTTTGATTATACAACCTCTTTTCTTAACTTTTACTTAATTATAGTGTAATTTTGTTATAGTGCCTGAATTTAGACAGGAGTATTCAATAGAATTACGTTCTATAATCTTTTACCTAATAATTTAATATTATTGAGTAGAAACCCTGGGAGATTATATTTTTTCGACCCTACATTTCTTTTATCTCTTACAAGTATATGAAATAACTTTATATGTTGTGACGGGTATTTCTGTAAAAAAGCCAAAAGATTCTGGAATACTCAGAACATTGACTTTCTCTTTTTCTAATATTAAATTAACAGAATAAGCAATTACTTGAGTTTTTCCAACTACTCCTTCCTTCGATACGGGAGTTGTCGTCTTTGAATAATCCAAATCATTACAATACACCAAATTAACATTTTCTCCTTCTAAATGACCCCAGTAACATTTGCCACTTATATCAATAGTCTGACCATCATTCCAATTAGTTTTAGAATTATTATATGGGTATGCGTCTCCAGTTAGATGACTTGCTTCAACATAAGTCAACCTCCCATTAAAGACTTCAGTATAAAAAATGTTTAAATTTTCACTTAACTCAACTTCCTCTGGGATAATCTCATTACAAACATTATCATTAACATTTACTTTTATTTTGCCAGAATTATATGCCCAAACAAATCCTATAATAATTACTGCTAAAACAATAACCCAAATAAGCTTATTTCTTCTTTTGTAATACATATTCTTTATAAAAAATCAAAACTCTTAAATCTTTTTATTTAATTTTCTTTCCCTTAAAATAACCCATGAGATAGGAATTATTAAGATAGCATAAATAATAATTAAGAAGAGAGGAACTAAAAAAGCCAATTCTCCTTTATCTTTCCATTGGTCATAAACAATCCAAAATCCTCCAGAGAGCAAACCTGCTAAAGTTCCAATAACAATATTTCTTATGTGTTCTTGATAAGTATAAGTCATAAATTATCAAAGAACAACTAACCTTTAAACTTTTCTTAATAGAATATTACCCTCTTCTTTTCAGTTCTTTTAAACCCCAATAGAGTTCTCAGGCACTAAATAATTAGTATATTCTCGATAAAAATCGTGAGAAAGTGGGGTCATAATTAGAAACCCGGGGAGATTCTTCAAGTCAACAAAAAGCAGACCTGAAGCTTCTCCTGGGTAAAAAGAGGTGATAGTAAATCCAATAATAAGAACTATTTAAATCTTTCGTTCCTGTTACTCTTTAAAAATGACATGGCATAATTAACCTAAAGTAGTAATTAAAAAAGTCATAGTCCTTTAATAGTTAACATTTTCAATGGACATTTAATAACTACACAATATGAGTGCTAATAACTACACTATATTTATAAAATCAATTTAACTATATTTTGCATGAAAAACCCAGGTGATTCTGAGCCAAATACTCAAAAACCATCTGTAAAGCAGGAAGAAATCCACGATTTATTGTTCAGCAGGCAGATTGACTGGCAGGAGATTATTTATGATCTGATTAACACAGAGCAATTAGATCCCTGGGACATAAATATAGTCCTTTTAACAGAAAGATATTTCAAAAAAATACAGGAACTTGAAGAAGCAGATTTCTTTGTTTCAAGCAAAGTTCTCTTAGCAGCTTCATTTTTGCTAAGAATAAAATCAGAGATTTTATTAAATAAATATGTAAAAAGCATAGATGACATTCTTTTTGGAAGAAAAGAAGAAATTAAAAAAACAACCTTTGAAAGAATAGAATTAGGAGAAGACATACCAGAATTAATTCCAAGAAGCCCTCTTCCAAGATTTAAGAAAGTCACATTAAAAGAGCTCATGGAATCCTTAAACAAAGCAATCTCCACAGAAAACAGAAGAATAAAAAAAGAAATCATAAACAAAAATGCCCTGAGAGAATCCTCAATATCCCTTCCAAAAAGAAACTTCAGCATAAAAGACAAAATAAAAGAAATTCTGAATAAACTAACAGGACACTTCAAATCAGGCGATAAATACAAAAAAATCTCTTATTCTGAATTTACAGGAAATAATCCAGAAGAAAAGATAATTGCTTTTTCTCCTCTCCTGCATCTTGAAAATCAGCATAAAGTCTGGCTTGAGCAGGAAAATCACTTTGAAGAGATATATATCTGGGAAAAAGAAAATTACTGGAAAACCAATGGAAATCCTTTCAAAGATTTAATAACTGATTTAAAAGAGGGAAATTATAAAGAAGAATATATATCTGATGAAGACTTTGAGAGATTTGCTGAACAGGATGAAGATGAAAAAAATCCAAAATAACTAATTATCCAAAATGATATCCCCTTTTATCTAATTCCCTGAGTTGCTCCTCTTCTTCTTTAGCACTATAAATAACTTCATAGGCATCTTTTTCTTTTAATTCATTAATGAAATCATAGATATTAATGCATCCTCTCTTTTCAAAAGCATGAATAGTTGTTTTTTCTTCTTTTTCAAATCTAAACAATCTGAGTTGTCTGTCGTCTTTGAAGATTTCTCCAGCACAAAGAACTGCATATCTTGAAATAGGAAGCATTATTCCATATCCATTATCAACTTCTTCTCCTGCTCTCGGGGTTTCAAGTATGTAAAGAGGTTTACATTCTATTGAATTAAAGAAATTCTTTATTTTATCTGTTAATTCTTCTGACATATTTATTGGATTAAGACCTACTTTTTAAAAATTTATATACTCAATTTTTATAATAAAATAATGAAACTTGCAATGCTTTTATCAGGTGGAAAAGATTCTGTTTATGCAGGATATCTTGCAAAAACCAAGTTTAAGCATGAATTAGCCTGTGCAATAAGTATTTTTTCTAAAAATAAAGAATCATACATGTTTCATACTCCAAGCATTGAAAAAACCCAAAAACAAGCACAAGTAATGAATATTCCTTTAATAATTCAGGAAACACAGGGAAAAAAAGAAGAGGAATTAAAAGACCTGGAAAAAGCAATAAAACTTGCTATTAAAAGATATAAAATTCAGGGAATTACTACAGGTGCAATACAATCTGTTTATCAATCCTCAAGAATCCAGAAAATCTGCAATAAATTCAAAATTGAATGCTTTAATCCCCTCTGGCAAACAAACGAGCTAAATTATCTAAATGATTTAATAAAAAATAAATTCAAAGTAATTGTAACAGGTGTTTTTGCATTTCCCTTAAACCAATCCTGGCTTGGAAAAGAAATAACCCCCCAATTCATAGCAGGTATAAAGAAACTCAATGAAAAATATAAGATAAATCCTGCTGGTGAAGGAGGAGAATTTGAAACATTTGTATTAAATTGCCCTTTGTTTAAGAAAGAATTGAAAATCAGAGATTATAAGGACTTTAAAGAAGGAGAGAATAGCTGGAGAAGGGAAATAGAAATTGAGTAAAAATGAATTTAGAAGAATTAAAAGAAAAACTGAAAACTTACAAGAAAAAAGATATAATAGTTACTGAGCATGCTAAATTGCAGGCTTTTTTTAGAGAAGTAAATATAGAAAAAGTTAAAGAAAATATAATCAATCCAATAAAACTGGTTCACTTTGAAGAACAGAGAGCAGAAAATAAAGAAGAAATTAAATATGATTGTTATTTTGCTTATTCAAAACATCTTTATCATAGATATGCACTGGTTTTAAACAAAAAGGTTATTATAGTAACAATTATTAAAATAAACAGGGATTGGCAAAAGGCAATAGGTTAAAAATGGAAAAATTTAATTTTGATTATGATGCAGGGAATGATGATTTATTTGTTTATTTAGAAGGAAAAAAATCCTCAGGCGCAGTTGAATTAGGTAATTTTGTACTGGACTTTGACAAGGAAGGAGATTTAGTTGCCATGCAAATCATGAATGCCTCGGAAGTCTTTGCAAAGATTCTTTCTAAAATAATAGAAATTGATAAACTGAAACAAATACAAGTAGAGATAATTAATTTCAGAAATATGGATGCTATAAAATTTAAGATTATAACTGAGAAGCAGCAGGAAACTGCAAATATATTAATCCCCCATATTAAAGAAAAAAGTCCTGTTTTAAAGTATTAAGATTTTAAAAGAATAATAAATTGCAAAGTTTTTTAAGTTAATTATATTCAAAACACAATGGGAATATTAGATTTTCTTAAAAAAATATTCAATGAGCCTGAGAAAACAGAATCAACTATAGGAAAAATTGCTTTTTCTGAAATTGAAGATTTTATAAAAAAGAAGATAAATGAAACAAATGCAAAAGAAAATGAAACAATTTCTTTGATTAAACATAAAATAACCCTTTTTACAAGCGAGCTTAAAGAAAAAATAAAAATTGTGGAAGGGGTTGATATTGAAGCAAAAGAAAAAAACGACAGAGTAAAATCTGCAACAAATGAAGGAAGAAGAAAATACATGGAATCTCTTGAAAGATTCATTGAAACTCTTGAAGCCATTAACCAAACCTCCCTTGAAAAAGTTACAGCAGAAATAAATTCAGATTTTTTGCGTTTTAATGAAAATTCAAAAATGAGTTATGAAAGAGCAACAATTTTAATTGGAAAAGAAATGGGGAATATAAGAGAAATTCTAAAGAACTTATCCAAAGAACTTATAACTATTTTCAATGAAAATAAAGAAATTATGTTAATTTCTAAAAGATTCTCTTTAATCAAATCAAAATACAATGAAATTCTGGAAATAAAAGAAAAATTAATAAAAATTAAGGAAGAAATTATTAATATAACTAATAAAATTCTTAAAAAAGAAAAAGAAAGCAAAGAAATCCTGAAAAACATAGATAAAATAAGAAACAGTTCAGAGTATCTTGAAAATATTGAAAAAGAGAAAGATATGCAGATTAAAGAAAAAGAAGTTGAAAAAGAGATATCTGAATTAAGGCAACTTCTTGATTTTAAAGCTCTTTCTAATTTTTTTCATATACTTGAGGATAAAATGACAATTGTTAAGCTTTACAGAGATGATTTTACAGGTGAATTTAAAAAAGACAGGGGAAACAGGCTTTTGAATTTGCTTAATGAATCCAAATTAAATAGTGAAAAACTATATGACAAAATAAAGCAAATACAGGATAAAGAAGAAGAAATAGAAAACAGCAAAAAAGAAATAAAAAAAGACCAAACACAGGCATTATCATCTGAGCTAGAAAAAATAAATACAGATATTAAGGATTTGGAGGAGGAAAAAAGATTAGAGGAAAAGAAAAAAGAGAAATTAAAAATCACAAAAGAAGAGGCTCTTAAATTAATAAGAGAGGAATTGAATACTATGAATATGGAGTTAGAAGATGAAGATTAGATTGAGTAAAATATATTAAACAAATTATCACAATAATTCTTATAAAACATCCCTATGATTCTTGTAGCTGATAGAGGAATTTTAATAGTGGAAAAAGTAGAAAGGGAAAATGATCCTAATTCAGGATATTATACTCTTCCTGGAGGTAAACTAGAATCCTTTGAAAAAGGATTAAATAATTTAGATGGGAGAGTAAATTCTGCAATAAGAGAAACTAAAGATGAAACAGGAATAACTTTGATTGATCCTGTTTTAAGAGGAACAATTCTTTTTGACAACAAAGATAGAACCTTTGATAATTGGCCTAATCCTGATAATTACCTTGTTTATATATATTCAGCAACAAAGTACATTGGAGAATTAAAAGAAAGTGATGAGGGTATTCCTCATTTTATTTCTGACAATAGCATTCCTTTTCTTCCAAGAAATCTAGGAGATAAATTAATGTATGAATGGCTTAAAGAAGGTAAGAGATTCTTCGGAGTTATAAAGCACAAAGGAAATGAGATAGATGAAAAAGGTAGCTGGGTTAATTGGATATAAGGAAAATACACATTTAAATAATAATTCTGATTAAGAACATCATGAAAAAGGAGAGGAGTATTGGAAAGGGAAAAGGGTTAAATAAAACTGAAAAGGAATTTATCGCATTTGGAAACAAGAGAAATGTATTCTGGACAATCACTATTCTGGTATTAATAGTAACTCTTCTTGGCATTACTGCTCCTGCATTATTTTATACTAAAGATGTATCCTCTCTGCTTTGCATCTTCTGGATTCTAGAATTGATTTATATCTGGCTTTATCTAATTGGGAGAAAAAAGTGAAAAGAGTAAAATAACTTCTCTCAAGGAGTACGACATACTTTTATATAGTTAAAATATAGTTTCCTCATTAATAAGATAAAAAGAAATTTTTAGATTATTATTTAAATATATGGAGGAATACACAAATGGGATTTAATGATAGTTCAAGACAGAGCAGTTTTAGAAACAATTTTAGCAATGAACCAAGAGTAATGCACAAAGCAGTTTGTTCTGAATGTAAGAAAGAATGCGAAGTGCCTTTCAAGCCTACAGAAGGAAAGCCAGTTTTTTGCAAAGATTGTTATGCTAAGAAAAAGCCAAGAAGATTTTAATTAATCTAAATTGACATTAATTTAATTTTTATTATTTTTATTTGTCCTAGTTAACATTGTAAAATCATGGGGTTATTATAGTATTCCATCTTTATTACTTCACTTGCACACGTGTGGTTTTACTATGATAATTAATTCTTAAGATTTCATAATAATATTTATATACCAATATTTCTTAATCTATTTATGGCAGCAACACCACCTGGAGCTCAGAAAATGAGGATTGATTATAATATTGACAGAAAGATTTATGACGAATTTGTAAAGAACTGCAGTAGGAAAGGTTTTGCTCCGCAGGTTATTGTTGAAAGATTAATGAAGAAGTTTAACGAGACAGGGGAAATATAGAAATCTTTATTTCTTATTAAAATTACCAAATCAGAGTAGTTCTATTTTCTTATAAATTAACTCATTTTTATGTTTGAATGAGAACCAAGACCACAAAAAAGCAAATAGCCAAAATGAAGAAGATGGACTTTATGATAAAATATAAAGGCAAGAAAGGGTATTATGTTTTGTCATATTATGGTGTTTTCAAACACATTCTTTATTTGCATAAGGAATTAGATGAATTGAAGAAGAAAGTTAAGAGACTTAAGAAGTCTTAAGATTTCAGGATGAAATAATCTTTCTTCTGGTGTTAGTATTTTATACATTTCATTTTCTCCTCAGCACAATCTCTCCTTTCTTTGCCTTTGCCTCATTTACTCTGCATGACTAATTTAATGTTACATGATATTGAAGAACCAAATATTAAACATGATAATTCTTTATCAAAGCCTCTGGTCCTTGTTTAAGAAACCTTTCCCTTGGTCTTGAAGAAGAGGGGAGGTCGAGTATCTTCATTGTAAATGGAAGAAGGAGAGGGGAGTTTTTATGGATTATTGTTAATTATTGGGATTTAATTAATATATGAATCTTCTGAAGGTTGTGATAATAACTTAGCTTTGATAATTCATCTTCTTTAAAAGAAAAGTTTATAAACTATAGTTTATACATATAAACTATAATGGATACATATAAACTTAAGTTTATAACAAGCCTATTTAAGACAAATCTTGAGCAGGAAATATTTTCTCTTCTTTGTTTAAGAGCAGGAGAGAAGCTAAGCCAGAGAGAAATATCAAAAATTCTTAATGTTTCACCTACTGCTATTGCTAAAAGTCTAAAGAAATTGCTGAAGATTGAGATAGCAAGTATTGAAAAAACAAAAACAATTAACTTTATTTTTTTAAATAGGAATAAGCAAGGAGTAATTGAATTAAAAAGAGCTGAAAACTTAAAGAATATCTATTTATCTGGATTATACAATTATCTAGAAGAAGAGCTTGCAGGGAGTACAGTTATATTATTTGGTAGTTATTCTAAAGGAGAAGATACTAATACATCTGATATTGATATTGCCGTAATTGAAAGAAAAGATAAATCTCTTGAACTAGGTAATTATGAAAAAAAGTTAAATAGAAAAATAAATATTAACTTCTATGATTCTTGGAAATCAATCCATAGTTCTTTAAAGAATAATATTTTAAATGGAATTGTTTTGCAGGGGAGTGTTGAATTATGACTGCTGTGAAAAAGTTTGAGGAATTTATCAAAGAAGGAATTGTAAAGAAGATTAGTGTAGATAAAAACAGAGCAAACAATCTTTATCTTGAATCTGAGAGAAAGTTCAGATTACTGCAAAAAAAGATTGAAAAACTAGGTGTAGATGATGAAAGTGCAAATGATTATATTGAAGACTGTTATAATATCTTAATATTTATTATAAGGGCAAAAATGCTGGAGAAAGGATATTCAAGTTCTGGTCAAGGAGCACATGAAGGAGAGGTTTCATATTCAGGGGAATTAGAGTTTAGTGATGCAGAAGTTCAATTATTAGATAGGTTAAGATATTTTCGAAATGGAATTCTTTATTATGGAAAAAGATTTGATAAGGAATATGCTAATAAGATAATTGAATTTACTAAAAAGAAGTTTAAAGTGCTGATTAAGAATTAAAGAATAACTTATAGGGTTTTACTCCAGATAATATTAATTTTATGGATATAGAAAATCATTTATCTTACGCTCTTCCTGAAACCATCTTCTTTACTTTTGCTAAATCCTGCTTTAGATAATTATAGAGGCTCTCTGCTTCTTCTATTTTTAGCCTGTTTTCTTCTTTTTGATTGTTCTTAACTATTAAATATCCTTCATAGGCATTTGTTCCATTTGAAACTTTTTTTATTAATTTCAAAAATTCCTTTTTTGAATAAATCTTGTTTTCTATTAATCTTTTGATTATCTCAAGAGTTCTTATTCTTAGGATAAGACTATATGCAATTTTATCCTCAAGCAATTTTTCATTCCTTTTTTTGGAATTATCCAGGTATTCCCTAATCAGATCTAATTTTTCCTCAGTGCTATCTAAGTACCATTTTACATTTTTCTTTGTAACTTTTATCTCTAAATCTTTTATGTAATTAGAATTCATAAGTGGTTTTGCTTCTTTAAGCATTTGTCCAATAGGAAATAAATCTTGATTTAGTTTTTGACTAATTAATTGATGAGAAACAATTAATATATTATAAACTCCTTCTTGAATCATCTCTTTATCAATGTTATCTGTAATAATTAATATATCTACATCACCATCCTCATCTTCTTCTCCTCTTGCGTAACTTCCAGCTAGATAAATTCCAATTACATCTTTCAAAGAAATATGCTTTTTTAATATTTCAATAACTTCACTTAAGATTATATCTGGAGTCTTTTTAATAAGTTCCACTCTTACTTCCTTATTCAGCCAGGCTCTTGGAAGTATAACTGCTGAGGAATTTCCTGCTTTAATTGCTTTTTTTATCTGTATTTCCATTGTAAATTGTGAATTTTATTTTAATGTTCATCCAAATATTCTTCATCTTCTTTCTTCTGTTTTAAAAATTTCTCATCTATTTCCTTCTTCCAATAGTCTTTTGTGGTGTCCTTTCTCACCTCTCCACTCTCAATTTTCTCTTCATGCCCTGTTATCTGTTCATCAATAGACTCTATTCTCTTCTTTCTTACTTTTTTCATGTGCTTTCTGTCTTTTCCCATTTTAGGTATTATTAAGTGTTCTTACATGTACTTACATATTTATATAGTTTTTGGTTTCCCTTACTTTCTGTTCTTAGAAGTATTGCAAAAAGCTCTGCATCACTCAAAGCCTCTGGTCCTTGTTTAAGAAACCTTTCCCTTGGTCTTGAAGAATCTGGGAGGTCTTTAATCTTCATACGTATATATGCTGAGAATACTTTTTATTGATTTGTATAATAAAAATAATTAATTTATATCTAAAACTCAAAACCATTTTAAAAAATCATAGTTTCTTCAGAAGGAACTCTAATTAATATAAATTTATTGCTTCCAATAGTTTTTTTGGCAATTTCACTTACTTTCTTAATATCTTTCCCAAAAGCAATAATGCTATTATTAGCTATAGCAATCCATCTTCCTTTATATTCAGAAGTGTCTGTTTCAAGAAAAAAGTCATAATCTGCTTCAAGAAATGTCATAATAAAAGGTATTTATTAATATTTATAAATTTATCTTCCCCCACACCACTCACTCAAACTTCCAATCATCATCGGCCCAGGCGCAGAACTTGCATTCTGAGTGCTTGTTGGGCCTTTTGCCTTTAATCAGCTTGACAGCATCTCTGAATGTCTTTAATGCTCTTTTGCTGTCAACAAAAACTTTCTTGATCTGAATGTCAAATCTAACTTCTCCGTGCTCTTTTATTTCAACTGGGATAAAGAAAATAAGATACGCATATCCGGGATGTTTTAATCCATTTTTTTCAAATAGCAGAGCATAACAATCTAATTGATTCTGATAAAATTCAATTTTTTCATCTTTTATCTCGCTTCCTCCATAAGTTTTGAAGTCAACAATAATAAAATTCTCACCATCAAACAGGCATTCATCTATTGCCCCGGATAAAATGTTTCCATCTTCATCTGTCCAGGAAACACCTTTTCGTACATTTCTCCAGATATCCATCTTGCTCAAGTCATCATATAATTTTCCTTCAATTTTGCCTCTTAACTCGGGGGGAAGTTTTCCTTCTTTCCTGTATTTATCAAAATATATTTTGAGTTTCCTGTCCATTCCTCCAGGAAGAGATGGAAATGGACCAGATGGTCTGTGTATTCCTTGCTCATTCAGCCAAAAACATAAAGGGCATTCTAAAAAAAGATTTAGTTTTGAAGGAGATAATTTATATGCCATAATCTTACAGATAATACATTCTTATAAACTTTCCTTTAAAAATGCCATTTTTGAACAAAAGTTCAAAATAGTAAATTTTATATAGGAGTATACCCTATAGAATTTGTAGAGGAACAGGTCCTGACGAATCCCGTGCTCGCTTTGCGATGATGCGGTTAGTAGGCTTGACGGACCTACTTACTCTATTCACTTTGCCTTGTTCTTTTTAAATTTAGCAAAGTGTCTATTATTAAACTCAATTTATATTCACTAGATCCCTCTTTTAAATGACCTTCTTTTATAATCTTAAATCTTTTTCCATCAATAATAGATGCTATTTTCATAAATCCCTTATATTGCCTGTCATCAACTGAAATAAAAATTTTAGACTCTGATTTAGTTTTGCAAAAATCAAAGATTTCAGAGCACATTTCAATGTTTTGCCTTAATTCAGTGACTTTATGCTTATCTAGCTCATCAAGAATCTTATCTCTTTCAAACAACTTTTTCATAGCATTTAAGTATTGTGATTTGTGCTTTAAACCTTTATAATGTTTTAATTTAGTAATTTTAGATAAAAGCCTATCTACTTTATCATTATCAATAATTATATATCCAATTAGATTTTCAGAGTAATCCATAAAAATATAATAATCAAACTCTTCTTTGTGCATTAACTTTATAGAGAAGGTAAGTTTTTATTGATTTCTCTCCTCTCCCCTTCTTCCCAACATCCAATCTATATCTATATAAACCCCTTATATGAACATCTTTAATAGGTAAAATGGATAAAATTCAATTACAAAAGCAAAAATTAGAAAGAACCTGCTTTGGAACAAAGGAATGGTCCAAAACCTCAGGTATTTGCAGAGGATGCATGCTTAGAGATAGTTGTGGTAAAATTAAGGCAGAAAAAGAGTGATTTCACTAATTTTCCTTTAAAATGCCATTTTTTGAACAAAAGTTCAAAAAAACGAAAGATTTAAATTGTATATGTATCTATATATATCATCTAGGTAAGTCCTAGAGAGGTTTGTGTACTGGAATGGTACACCTTGTCTTAATCTCTAGGGTCCGGATAATTTTTCAAACATTTCTTTCTTTATTACTATTTTATCTTTTATTATGTTAATAAAATGTGTATCATTATATTCATAATTTCTAAATATAGCCCATGAAATAAAGTCTAAAACCTGCAAACAAGCTTCTTTTTGTGAATTTTCATGCTTTATTTTCAAAATACACGATTGATTTTTTTGGTTTAAATTATTTCGTATATAATTATCAAAATCTTCTCTTAATGAGCGGTTTGTTTTTGATTTATCAACTACTAGATTAACCTGATTATCATCAAATGAACATTCATTTAAAATAAGATTGCAGATATAATTATATAATTTATCTTTCTTATTTTTTAAATATTCATACACCTTTGATTTTTCAAGAATTATGACAAAAATCTTTGAGTTAGTCTGAGAAAATCTATTTAAAACTTCTTCTCTTATTTTATCAGTGCTATTATTCCCTTTTATTTCCGGGTATTTTTTAAGTTTCTTCTTGATTATCTTTGCTCTAACTTTCTTAATTATTCTTCTTAAAGTATAAATTTCTCCCTCATCACAAGACAAAAGAGTTATAACAAAATATTTACTTGATGCGGGTTTAAACCCCAATTCTCCACTTTCATCTAAAAAGATATACCTCATTTATTTATTTAATAATATCCTATTTTTATAGATTATTATCCTCCGAGACACTCATAACTTCAATCCTATTTGAACCTTTCAAATTATTTATAAATATCAAATCCCTGTGTTTTGTTATGAGTGAAGACAGGTTCATGCTGGTATCTTTGGAAGATTCAAAATCAAAAGCAATTGCAGAAGTCATTGGAAGCAAAACCTGCAAAAAGATAATCAATTATCTTGCTGAGAAAAAAGAAGCAAGCCAAAAGGATTTATCTGATGCTCTTGATATACCAATGAACACTCTTGATTATAATGTCAAGAAATTACTGGAATCTGGTTTTGTTCAAAAAAGGAAAAACTTCTTCTGGAGCAAAAAAGGCAAAAAAATCATCATGTATGAATTATCCAATAAATCAATTGTCTTTTCACCTAAAAAAGTAAACTCTGAGAAAATAAAATCAATCTTGCCTGCATTCATATTAACTCTTGCGGGAACTTTTGCAATATGGGTATTTGAAAAAATAAAATACGCTCAGGAAAATATTGCTTCTTCTGCAATAGAAGATTCTTCTGAAATATTAATGGAAAAAGCAACAGGAGTTGCAGAAGCAACACCCCAGGTTGTAAGTGTTGCTCAGGATACAATACTCACTCCTCATCCAACCCCAATCTGGCTCTGGTTTCTTGCAGGAGCTCTTTTATCTATTTTAATAATTTCAATTGTAAATTGGAGGAAACTTTAAATAAATTTAAGTTTCCACTGTAGTCCAAATAAATTTGTCCTAGAGGAAATTATAACCATGTTTATAGAATTGAAAGGAGGTAAATATAATGAACAAACAAAATAACGCAATTGTTGTAACCTCAATAATAGCAGGAGTTATACTTGTAATTGCACTTCTTGCTTTGTTTGCATTCAGATCAGCAATTCCTGGTTCTAATAACAGCGTGACTGTCCAGGGAATTTCAAGTGTTAAAGCAATGCCTGATATAATTTCAGTGTATTTCAGCATTCAGACAGAAGGAAAAACCAGTTCAGAAGTCAGAGATGCAAATTCTGATATATATGACGAACTTGTGGACAATCTCGTGGATCTTGGATATGAAGAGAGCGATATAAAAACTGAAAGCTATAACATCTATCCTAATGTAGAATGGGATAATGGAAAACAGACTTCAGATGGATATATAGCTTATCACTCAATAAAGCTTGAGTTATCAACAGAGGATTCACCAAAATTAACACCTATTATTGATGCAGGAGTTGATGCAGGTGCTGGAATCAGCTATATAAACTTTGAATTAAGCCAGGAATCCCAGAATAAATACAAGGCAGAAGCTCTTGAATTAGCTGCACAGGATGCACAAATAAAAGCAGACTCAGTTGCATCTGGATTTGGAAAAACAGCTGGAAAACTTCTTTCAGTTAGTGTAAGTGACTTTGGATATTATCCCTGGAATCTTTACACTGCAAAAGCAGAAGGAGGAGTTTCTTCTGATGATGTTGCATCTGCAAGAGAAACAGCAATGAATCTCACTCCAAGTGAGCAGGAAATAAGTGCATCTGTAAGCGCAACTTTCAGGATAAGATAAATTTATTTTTAGTTAGTTTTTTAATCTTATCCTTTCTTCTTGTTTTATGATATTAATCATCTCAATATGCAAAGAACCTTTTCATGAACTGGAATTTGTAAAACCAATTGAAACTATCTTAAAAAAAGACTTTAAAACAGTTCATTATTCAAAAATAAGCGATTCAGATATTCAAAAGTCTTCAAAGATAATTATAACAGGAACCTCTCTTAAAGACAATGAATTCCTGAAAAACATAGGTAAATTTGAATTTATTAAAACATTAAATAAGCCAATTTTAGGAATATGTGCAGGAATGCAGATTATTTCTTTGATATTCAGAGGAAAATTAAAAAATCTCACTGAAATTGGTTATTATAAAGAGAATTTCACAAAGGAATTTTTAGGTTTAGCAGGAGAGCATGAAGTTTATCATTTGCACAATAATTACACAACTCTTCCAAAAGATTTTGTTTCATTCACAAAAACAAAAACACCACAGGCAATAAAACACATTTCTAAGCCAATTTATGGTGTTTTATTTCATCCTGAAGTCAGGAATAAGAAATTGATTGAGGAATTTGAATTGTAATTCTTATTCCCATAAACCCATTTCTCTTAAAACCCATTCTACACTTTCTGCTATTTTTAAATTTTTAATCTCTTCAATACTAAAAAACTTTGCAGAAGAAACATCTTCTTTTGCTTCTATTTCTGAACTCTTGGGTTTTGCAAGATGAAAGAAAACAACACTATGATAATCTCCAGGAACATTTATTACTTCCTTGTGCCCTATTAATTTTATAATTTCAACATCTAAGTTTGTTTCTTCTTTTATTTCTCTTAATGCTGCTTCCTGTATTGTCTCTCCGAATTTGACTCCTCCCCCAGGAATTATCCAATACCCATTATAATTTTCCTTATTTCTTTCAGCAAGAAGAATCTTATTACCATCCATAACCAAAACAGCACTGGTTATCCTCGGCTTTTTTTCATCCATGAAAAATATTAATTTTTTAAGTTTAAATTATTTTAGGTAATTTTTAAGCAGTTCCCTCTTGCTCTTTCCAAGCAGTCCATTATATCCTCCAAGTTTCCCATCTGAACAAATTACCTTATAGCAGGGAACAGACTTATCTCTGTTGGATTTTAGAATCATTCCAACTGCTCTTGGGCTTGTGTGAAATTTATCTGCAAGGAATTTGTAAGTTGTTATTTTTCCTTTTGGGAGTTTTTTAATATATGAGAATATTTTTTGATTGAGTTTTGGGTTTTTCATTTATGTAAGTACATCTGAAGTATTTTAAATTTTATAATTCTTTCTTATTTGTAGACATTGGCTTAATTCATGTAATACTGCTCTAAATCAATCTTTCTTCTGTAGATTTCAACAAGGGCATCTTTTCTTGCCCTATCCCGCCTTTCAATCTCTTCAGTTATATCTCCTGAAAGTTTTTTAATTCTTTTATTATTTCTATTTCCATTTCTTTCTTTTATTCCATTTACTTCTTCAAGTCTCTTTTTCCAATCCTCTCTTCTTAAAGTTATTTTCTCATATTCCTCAATAAGTTCATCATCAGTAAAATGATTGAGTCTTGCCTCATAAATCTTTCTTAATAATTCATATTTTTCATCAAAACAATCATCAAGTGAAGAGAGTTTATCTTTTAATGACTTAACTTTTGATAATTTCTCTGAATTAAATAAATATTTTGCAAAAACAAAAATATTGGTATATTTATCTGCTCTTTTTTCAAGAAGGGGCATATAATTCCTTATGTAAATCATTTCATCATGTATTTTTTGGAAATACTGGTCTTTGTCTTTTTTTGCAAGATTTGCCAGTCTTTTAATGACTTTAGTATATGCCTGCGCTTTATCTTCTCTTACTGCTTTTATCAGTATTTCATGTACCTCATTAAGATACTCATTGACCGAATTAATGCCATCTGTTTGATATTCCATAATTATTTACCTCAAAAATTAGTTTTTAAGAAAAAGTTTCAGATGAATGTGATTTTTAAATCTTTGTATAATTTTTAAAGTTTAGAATCTTACTTTCTCTGAACAATAATGTTCTTTTTTGTTTTCTTTTCCAAAACAAGTATTTTTTCTCTGCCTGTTTTCATATCCTTAATTTTAAACTTTTTTTTCTTTATTTCCTCTGCACCAACAAAAATTACCTGCTTTAGATTATAGGAATTTGCATATTCCAGTGCCTTTGAGGGTTTTCCATAAAAAATAGAAACATTATTGCCTGATTTCCTTAATTTATCAGCAATTTTAATTGCCTGTTTATCTTCATTAAGAGAAACAACCAAAACACTGTTTTTGCTGTTAATTATTTTAATAAGCATGCTTAATCTGTCTAAACCAAGTGTGATTCCAGTGCATTGGACTTCATTAAACATATAACTTCCCCCTCCGCAGATGGTTTCTTTAATTTTATCTGTTTTAATTTCAAAGACATTTCCATTATAATAACTCAAACCTCTTGCCAAAGAAGGAAGAAATTTAATTTCTTTTTTAATTCCATAATTTTCCAGTGCCTCCTTAAGTTCTTTTATTTCGGAATAAGCTGAATAAACCTCAAAATATTTTTCAGGTTTTGTAAAAATATTAAGAATTTTCTCTGCATTGAACTTTTTCAGGTTTTCCCTGATTTCTTTTTCAGGAAGCTTGTCTAATTTATCAATTTCTTTTATGACTTTTATTTTTTCTTTAATTCCTTCTTTTTCAAGTATCTCATTTAATAATTTCCTGTTATTAATATAAATGACAAATTTTATCCCTAATCTGTCCATTATTTCTTTTGTTAAAAACAGAATTTCGGCCTCATCTTTTATTCTGCTTCCTACAATATCCACATCGCATTGTGTAAATTGCCTGAATCTGCTTGAAGAAACAGGTTCATCCCTGAAAACCTCTCCAATCTGATATCTTCTGTAAGGCAGTTTTTTGTTTTGCATTAATCTCTTTAACTGAAAGGTAAATTCATATCTTAATGCAAGATTCCTTTCTCCTTTGTCTTTTAACTTAAAAATATCAGAAACAGCCTCATCCTGCTTGTTTTCTCCTTTTACAAAATCCTCATATTCCACAAGAGGGGTTTCTGCTGGCTCAAATCCGTATTTTTCAAAAGTATCCACTAGAATTTTCTTTATCTCTGCTCTTTTAAGAGCTTCTTCTCCTGCATAGTCATTAAATCCTTTTACTAAATCATTGTTCATGAATTAAAGAGTAAAAAATCCTATAAATACCTTTCTTTTAAAATCAAAAACATTTAAAACAACAGAATACTAGGGTAATATATGAAAACTATTTCATATAATAAATTATCCCCTGAATTAATAAAATTTATATCAAAGGACAAGAACGAGCCAGAATGGATGCTTAACAAAAGGCTTGAAGCCCTTAATTTGTTTAATAAACTTCCTCTTCCCCCCTTTGGACCTGATTTATCTGGATTAAACTTCAATGAAATAAATTATTATATAAAACCAGATGCAAAAAAGAATTCAACCTCCTGGAAAGAGGTTCCAAAAGAAATAAGGGAAACCTATGAAAAACTGGGAATTCCAAAAGCAGAAAGAAAACTTTTGGGTGGAGTAGGAGCCCAGTATGAATCAGAAGTAATTTATCATAATCTGAAAAAAAGCCTCAGTGAAAAAGGAGTTATCTTCCTGGATATGGATTTAGCTCTTCATGAATATCCTGAACTTGTGCAAAAATATTTTATGACTTCCTGTGTTAATCCAGGACTGCACAAATTTACAGCACTTCATTGTGCTGTCTGGAGTGGAGGAACTTTTATCTATGTTCCAAAAAACACAAAAGTGGAGCTTCCTCTTCAGGCATATTTCAGAATGAATTCAAAACAAGGAGGACAATTTGAGCATACTCTTATAATAGCTGATGAAAATTCTGAACTTCATTACATTGAAGGATGTTCTGCACCCCAATACTCTGAAAATTCCCTTCATGCAGGATGTGTTGAAATACATGTTTTAAAAAATGCAAAAGTAAGATATTCAAGCATAGAAAACTGGAGCAAGAATGTTTACAATCTGAATACAAAAAGAGCAATTGCCCATGAAAATTCCATAATAGAATGGGTAAATGGAAACATGGGAAGCAAAATAACAATGCTCTATCCCTGCAGTGTTCTTCTTGGAAAAAATTCAAGAACAGAATACCTTGGAATTGCCTATGCTGGAAAAGGGCAATATCAGGATACAGGATGCAAAGTATATCACATAGGGGAAAATACCTCCTCACTTGTTGTAAGCAAAGGAATAAGCAAAGATTCAGGAATAAGCTCCTACAGAGGATATGTAAAAATAAATCAAAATGCAAAAAATTCAAAATCAAGTGTAAGATGCGATGGATTAATGCTGGATAATTCAAGCAAAGCACTTACTTTTCCAAGCATGGAAGTTGCAGAAGATGAAGTTGAAGTATCACATGAAGCAGCAGTAGGAAAAATAGGCGAAGAGCAGATGTTTTATCTTATGTCAAGAGGAATTTCTGAGGAAGAATCAGTAAAAATGATTGTTTCAGGATTTATTGAGCCTGTAATAAAAAATCTCCCTCTTGAATATGCTGCAGAATTAAATAAATTAATTGAACTTGAAATAGAAAATTCAGTGTGCTAAAATGAGCGAAACAATGTATAAAAGGTATATAATGGAAATTTATTCTGAAAGACCTAATTACGGAGAATTAAAAAACAAAAATTGCACCTTAAAGCATCAAAATCCCTCCTGCAATGATGAAATAACAATTGAGCTTCTTATTAAAGATAACAAAATAATTAATGCTAAATTCTCAGGGATTTCCTGTTTTATAAGCACTGTTTCTGCATCAGTTCTTCTTGAAAAAATAAAGGGAATGAAAATATCAGAAATTAGAAAATTAACAAAAAAAGATGTGGACAAACTTCTTGGAATTGAGGTAACTCCTGCAAGAATTTCCTGCGAACTTCTTCCTCTTGAAGCATTAAGGAAAATAAAAGAAAAATGAGCCTTGAAATAAAAAACCTGAATATTGAAATTGAGGGGAAAAAGATACTTGAGGATATAAATCTTGAAATAAAAAAAGGTGAGATAATGGCATTAATGGGCCCAAATGGCTCTGGAAAATCCACTCTTGCAAATGTTCTTATGGGAAATCCAAAATACAAAATTTCTTCTGGAAAAATATTCCTGAATAAAAAAGATATAACTGATTTAAAGCCAGATAAAAGAGCCAAGTTAGGGATTTTTATGTCTTTCCAGTTTCCCCAGGAAATTCCAGGAGTAAGAATTTATGATTTTCTAAGAACAGCTTATAATTCAATGAATAAAAAGAAAATCTCTGTATTTGAATTCAGAAAGTTATTAAAGAAAAAACTTGAAATGCTTAATCTTGATAGTGAATTTGCAGAAAGGTATCTCAACAAGGGATTTTCAGGAGGAGAAAAAAAGAAGTCAGAGATTCTTCAGCTTATTCTCCTGAATCCTGATGTAATAATTCTTGATGAAGCAGACTCAGGACTAGATGTGGATGCTCTTAAAGATATTGCAGAAGCAATAAATTCCCTGAAAAACAAAAATAAAATAATAATCATTATATCCCACTATAAAAGAATTTTTAATTACATAGAGCCTGACAAAGTGTGCATTATCAGCAAAGGGGAAATAAAATTAAAAGGAAATAAAAACCTTATTCAGGAAATAGAAGAAAAAGGATATTCAATAATAAATAATAAATAAAAAAATAATTAAATCAAAGAGGAAATCTGGCTCCAGGAAGCAGAAACTTTCTGTCCATTTACAAAAAATGTTGGTGTCCCGCTTACAATTGAACCTGCTGTGCTTGAGGCTTCCTGAACATATGCAAGTGTTTCATCATTGTCAAGACATTTGTTAAATTCTGATGCATCCAATCCTGAAATTGTTTTTGCCATTTTCTTTAAATTATCCTTGGAGTATTTTCCGTTATTCTCTTTTCCATCATGAGTCTCAAAAATCACATCATGCATTTCCCAGAATTTTCCCTGATTATTTGCACATAATCCTGCCTGTGCTGCATAAACTGACTCCTCTCCCAAAAAGCTCATTGAAACATAAATAAATCTTACATCTCCATCTTCAGCCATTTTCTGGACTTTTCCTGCTGAGTCAATTAAATCAGCATATTGAGTTGCATATTGGTCTGCAAAATCAGGCAATCCAGATGCTAATGCACAATATGGACACTGAAAATCAGAAAACTCTATTATAACTGTATCTGCATCTTCTGGTCCAAGAGAAGGATAGAGAGCAGGATTATTTGTAAATACATTAAGATTAACAGGATCCTGGGTTCCAGGAGAAATAACTGCATTATCTGTTACATTTTTTTCCTTAAGTAAAAAGAATCCTCCAACTAAAATAACTAGCAATAGAACTATAGAAGTATATTTCCATAAACTGTTTTTCTTTATTTTTATTGTATCTTCTTCAGACATTTTTAACCTCCTCTCAGTTATATGAAAGGAATATATGAATATGAAACATAATTCATATTTAAAAACCTTATGGTGAAATAGGTTTCAGTTAAATCCCTAAGCGAGCCAAACCTACTCATTCTTTTTTGTGTTGTCTACCCCAAAAGCATGACCATCGTAATCACTGAACCAGTAGTTGCCAAGGACAATCAACCTGTTGACAGAGCCCCAGTCCCTGAACAACGCAGACATTCTTACTTTTTCTTCATTAACAGAATCAAAACTATAAACATAAGGCTCATTTTTGTATTTTGAAGCAATTTCTGCTATTTTTTCTGCACCTTCTTTTCCATATCTAGCAACAATATATGGATTCTTTTGTAATTCTATTAAGTTTTGCTTTCCTGTCTTAAATCCAAAGGGAACAAATTTAACATTAGAATCATTTTCTTTTAATCTCTTTATTAGAGAGTTTTTATCCATAATTAATTTTCCATTTTCTATCTTAGGATTATATTCAAGAATAACACCATTATCTATTTTTTCATTTAATTTTGGAAGATAAAGATTTCCTGTAAATTCCCAAAGCAATGTGTCATTTAGAATCTTTATTATTTCTGATTCATATTTTCCATCTGAATTTTTAAAGGCATCATAAACTAATGAAGCTGTTTCTGAAGAATTAGGTCTCTTTAAATTATCATTATTTATTGCATTTGCAACATTTCCATAATTTCCCCTAAATGCAGGATACTGAAAAGTAAGTTTTCCTCCTTCATGAGAAACTCTCAATTTTGTTATCCCGACTTCTACTTCCATAACTTCTCAATAAAAATTAACTATTTAAATATTATGGTGTGTAACCCTTACAGAATTAATACAAATCAAATTATTCCCTTCTCCAGTATTTCTTCCCATGTCTTTTCTCCCAGGCCTACCAATGCTTCTTTGAAAGTTATTATTGGCTTTCTGTATTTTGCATAATCATCAACTGCAATTCTCGGACATGCCAGCTCTATAAAACAATCCACATAATAAAAATTCATTAATTTATCAGGAGTAAGCTCACTCATTGTAATTAAGATGACATTCTTGCCTGCGGATTTTAATTTGTTTATAAGAAGCTCAGGAGCCCCGAATTTCTGCCCTGGTTTTATTTCTGTTATTATCCCAATATTTTTTGCATCCTTAAACTTGCTTATTGATATTGCCCTTTGTTTAAGGATTTTATCCCTTACTCCATTCATATTTTTTATTTCATGATTATAAACATCAACAAGAAACACTGGCTTTGCAACACTTAATACAGCACCCATTGAATGAAAATTATTTCCTATAATAACAAATGCTTCAACTTCATTTTCAATTTCCTTTAATCCCCTGTACTGACATCCCACAATATGCCCTTCATAAGCAACCATTCCCTTTTTCTTTGACAAGACAATTTCTTTTCCATTTTCTTTGTAAAAATTAATTATCTTATCAACATCATGCCTGTGCTGAATTGAATAACTCAACCCTATTTTCTTGAAATCTTTTAATTCTTTAATGGATTTTTTAAGAAGAGGAATTAAATCCAGTTCATCTCTTACTTCTATATACAAAACAGGAAAATCAACATCTATGAATTTAGCATGCCCAAAATGAACAATTAAATCTGCTCCAGATGATTTGGCTTCTTCAACTCCAATAGAACATCCTCCCCAGCAGGTTTCACCAGAAAAAACAGCTTCAATTCCCATGTCTGAGAAAACCTTTGCAATCTCAAATGCATTCTGTTTCACACCTTCTGGTAACTGAACCAAAACTTTTTTTGGTTTTATTTTCTTCAGTTCTTTAATTAAATACTCTGTTTCAAAGTTTAATGTCATAGCAATTATTTAGAAAACAGGTTTATATGAGTTTTGGTTAAATCTTTCCGACTAATTCAAGCTCTGGTTTCAGGGTTTCTTTTCCAGGCTTCCATCCTGCAGGGCAGACTTCTCCCCCATGCTCTCTCACAAACTGAGCAGCCTGAATTTTTCTTATTAATTCTTCTGCACTTCTTCCAATAGAATTATCATGAATCTCATAAGCTTTCAGAATACTGTCAGGGTCAATAATAAATGTCCCTCTCAGACTCAAACCCTCTTCAGGAATATAAGTTCCGTATTTCCTGCATATATCTCCTGTAGGATCTGCAAGCATCGGAAATTTTATCTTTTTTATTGTCTCAGAATTATCATGCCATGCCTTATGGACAAATTCAGTATCTGTGCTTACACTTAAAACCTCTGCATTAAGATTTTTCAGGGTTTCATAATTATCAGCTAATTCTCCTAATTCAGTAGGACATACAAAAGTAAAATCAGCAGGATAAAAAAACAAAATAACCCATTTTCCCTTATAATCTCCTAATTTTATATTTTTTATTCTGTTTTCATAAAATGCCTTTGCATAAAATTCAGGTGCTTTTTGATTTATTTCTGCCATTATAAATATGAACCAAATTTCATCTATTTAAAGATTATGATAAAATGCAGTGAGAATCAGCATACAACTTTTTCCTTTCCTAAATATTCATAAGCAGAATAAGCAGCAGTGCAGGCATCTGCAACTCCTGTAATTAATTGCTTAAATGGCTTGTCTGTAACATCTCCTGCAGCAAAAACACCCGGAACATTTGTCTCAGAGGTTTTATGATTGATTATTATTTCTTTTTTATCATTAACCTTTACTCCAAGGGCAACACCCAATTCTGAAAGAATTTCATGCCCTATTGCAACAAAAACAGCATCAATCTTTAATTCTTTTTTTCCATTGTAAGATTTATCCAGTATAATCTCCTCAATTTTCCCCTCTCCTTTTATTTCTTTTATATTTGTGTTATTTATTATTTCTATGTTTCTTGCCCTATTTATTTTTTCAAGATTAAATGGTTCTGGATGAATTTTGTCTCCTCTGTAAATAATATAGACTTTTTTTGCATGTTCTGCAAGCAATAAAGCATCTTTCACAGAACTATCTGAACCCCCCACAACACCAACTATTTTATTTTTGTATAAAGGGCCATCACACAAAGCGCAATAATTAACTCCTTTTCTCTCAAATTCCCTTGCACCTTTGATTGATTCAGGAAGTTTTTTCCATTTTGTTCCTGTTGCAAAAATAAGGGCTTTTCCCTTGTATTCTGATTTCTTTGTTTTGACAATAAAGCAGTTCTTTTCTTTTTTAATTTCAAGAGCTTCCTCAATTTTTATTGTAACCAGCTCATAATCTCTTGCATGCTCCTCTAAATTCTTTGCGAGAAGCATTCCTCCTATTTTCTTGAAGCCAGGATAATTTTCAACAACATTAGTGGTTGTAATAACCCCTCCAACTGGAAGTTCAGAACCGCTCATTTTTCCAAGAACCAGTGTTTTAAGCCCCAGTCTTGCAGAATACATTGCTCCTGCTAAACCGCTTCCTCCTGCCCCGATTATAATCAAATCATAAAAATCTTTTTCCATTTTATCACCTCAATATTTCAGAATATGAAAGTTTTAAAAGTTTACGGATCCCCTAATTTTTCACATAAAATTTATATACTAAAATATTCTTAAAGAAAGATGAAAAAAACAAGAGGTGTATTAATCTCTGCAATAATAATTATTGTTATTCTTTTAATAGCATTTATATTGATTAAAAATCCATTTTCTGAAAATGCAGGAATAAAGAACGTGACAATAAAGAATTTTGAATTTAGTCCCTCTGTTCTGAATGTAAAAGTTGGAACAACAGTTGTCTGGGAAAATCAGGATTCATTTTTGCATGATATAACAAGTGACGCAAGAGAAGGCTCTGAAGTTGGTCAGTTGTTTGATATAGATCTTGAATCTGGAATGAGCGGAGAATATATCTTTATTGAAGAAGGAGAATATGCATATCATTGTGATATTCATCCTACTATGAAGGCTAAAATAATTGTTTCAAAATAAAATTTAAGGGCGAAAGGAGGGAGTCGAACCCTCTTCTCACGGACCACAACCGTACATACTAACCGTTATACTACATTCGCCATAACCTAATATTTACAAATAAAAAGTATTTTTAAAGGTAATCATACTAAGGATTTTATGAGGAAACCAAAATATGAGCTTCTTGCACCAGCAGGAGATTTTCCAATGCTGATTACTGCAATAAATGCAGGAGCAGATGCTGTTTATTTTGGGTTGAAAGAATTTTCAATGAGGAAAAATGCAGGCAATTTTGCATTAAAAGATTTGGATAAAATAAATGCATTATGCGGGCCAAAGAAAATAAAAAAATACCTGACATTGAATTCAATAATCTATAATGAAGAAATCCTGGAAATTGAGGAGATAATAAAAAAGATAAGAAATAAAGTAGATGCAGTAATATGCTGGGACATGGCAGTTATTCATTTATGCAAAAAATACAAAATACATTTTCATATTTCAACTCAGGCTTCTGTTTCAAATATTGAAGCAGCTAAATTTTATAAAAAACTGGGTGCAAAAAGAATTGTCCTGGCAAGAGAATTAAACCTGAATCAAATCAGAAAGATTTCAAAAATAATTGATGTGGAATGCTTTGCACATGGTGCAATGTGCCTTGCAGTATCAGGAAGATGTTTAATGTCCCAGTTTTTATTTAATAAATCAGCTAACAGAGGAGAATGCATTCATCCATGCAGACGCTCTTATATTATCAGGGATAAACAAGAAGGATATGAACTTGAAGTTGAAAATAGTCATGTTCTTTCTGCAAAAGACTTATGCGCCCTCCCTTTTATTGAAAAATTAAAATCAGCAGGAATAAAATATTTTAAGATTGAAGGAAGAAACAGAGATCCTAGGTATGTTGATGTTGTTGTAAGGGCTTATAGAAAAGCTTTGGATAAAAGACTTTCTGAAAAGGAAATTAAGGGATTATTAGAAAAATTAAATACAGTTTATAATAAGGGATTTTCACAGGGATTTTACCTGGGTTTACCCACTCCGGATGATTTTTCAAAAACAGAGCATTCTGCTGCAAGTGAAATGAAACATTTTACTGGAAATGTAGTTCATTATTACTCTAAGATTGGTGTTGCAACAGTGAAACTGGTAAGTGAATTAAAAGTAGGAGATGAAGTAGTTGTTATTGGTGAAAAAACAGGAATTGTAAAGTCTGTTGTTAAAAGAATTGAAATAAAGCATAATCCTGTAAAAAAAGCAGTTAAGGGGCAGGAAATAGGGATAAAATTGCCATTAGTAAAAAGAAATGACGAAGTTTATGTAATAAAAAATAAAAAAGAAAAAGTAAAAAAATAAAAAATTAAAATTCAAAAGGAGTTATTGCCTGACAAAGCTGTTCATTTCCTGAATCATCTAGGAAATAGACAACAACACTCACTTGATTTGGATTATCTAAATCTACTACAGGAATAATTACATTTACTGTTTTTGTAGACAAAGTAGGTATATTTCCCGGAATATCCTGTATAAAATTTGAGGTTGAATTTTCATTTTCAAAAATGAGCTTAACCCCGCCAATTTCAGTATTTCCTCCTGTTCTTGAAAGAGTTACATTAAAGAGTGCTGGAGATGTCTCATTAACTTTTGTCGCAGAAACCTGCGCTTCAATGCACATTGCATTTATGTCTATCTGCTCGCTTCCTCTTTGAACCACATTTCTTACAACTACCCAAACAATTCCTATAGCAACCAAAACCAATAAGATTATTAGCAAAGTAGCCACGATAGTTGACAAACCTTTGTTATTTTCCATACATACCTCCTTTCATTATAAAGATTAAATCATTGCTGATTTATAAATCTTAAGAAAATCCACTATAAAAACGTTTTTATTTGTTAAAACCATCAATAATCCTGAATAATTCCCTGCTGTCCATTACTTTATCCACTTCTGTCAATCCTCTTTGCTCAATGAATTTCGCAAAAGCCTCTGGATGATATCCTCTTTTTTTAAGAGAGGAAATTGTGGGGATTCTTGCATCATCCTCACCTGACAATTCCCCTGATTTAATCATTGCATTTAATTTTCTCTTAGAAAGAACCAAATCCCTGAATTTTATTCTTCCGATAAAAAATGTCCAGGGAAATTTCTTTCCAAAGACATCAAAAATCATTTTTTGTCTTTTTGCATTATCCCTGTGATCTTTTCCTCTGATAATGTGCGTCATTCCTAATTCCATATCATCAACAGCAACAACAAGATTCATTAAAGGCCAGATTCTATATTTATTTTTCTGGCGCGGATGCTTTGTTTTATTTATTCTTGCTAATGGGAAATCCCTCATTGCAGGATTTGAATCGCTCATAGAAGATTTAAATCTTAAAACAGCCCCTCCTTCAGGATATCCTTTCTTATTCAGCATCTTTTTCCATCTGTACAAATTCTCTTTCACATCATTATTCCTGCACGGACATTCCTGCTTAAAATCTGCAAATTCCTTGAATTTCTCAGAAGAACAAGTGCAGACATAAACTTTCCTCAAATTAATTAATTTCTCGGCATATTTATAATATAATTCCATTCTGTCTGAAGAAGCAATATACTTAGAAACATTTCCCAAAACCCAGTCACAATCTCTTTTTATGTTCTTATAACTTTCAGAAAGAACCTTCTCAGGATCAGTATCGTCTATAATAACATAAAACTTCCCTCCATATTTTTTAACATACAAAGAATTAGGAAGCCCTGCTCCGATTATATTTCCGATATGAAGGGGTCCTGATGGAGCTGGTCTGAATCTCATAATAACCCCTTTTTTTGAAACATCAGGCAATTCCTCCAGTCCTTCCCTTACCTCTCTCTCAGAAACCAATTCTTTTAATTCTTCAAATTCTTTTTTCTGCTCTTCAAGAGAGAGTTTGTTTATTTTACTGACAATCTGGGAGATTTCTTTTGAATATTTTTTTATTTCTTCTTTTTTTAAGCCCTCATTAAATAATGCAGAAATAACTGCCCCTGGATTTGCTTTTCCATTATAATGAATTGCATTTTTCAGTGCATATGCTTTTGCTTTATTTTCAAAGTTCTCCATAAAACTAAACAGGATTGATTATTTATTAATTTAACTTATTGAGATAATTCATTTGCCCATAACAGCAATTTCCCTTCCAACAATCTGATTTTCCCTGAATTCAGGAATTGGGAAGCCGGAAATTAATTTTAATCCTGTTTTTTCTGAAATTCTCTGGAAATCACATCCGATTCTTTTCTTTCCAATTCTTATTAAGGGGGAGCTGAAAACAAACTTATTTTCAACATATTTTTTCATATTATTTAAAACCAGGATTATTAAATTCTCAAAGTTATTTATCATTAATCCAGCCTTTTCTTTTGCGGGTATTTTTCTTAAAGTTTCCCCAAAATCAGGCTCACTAACCAGTGCTTTAACTTCATGTATTCTTATTTTAGAAGAATCCTCCTTAAGTAATTTAAAATCAGAATTGGAAAATCCAAACCACTTCAAATTTTTTTCTGCTCCATTAATTGCATCTTTATCTTTATCAATTCCAATAACTTTTATTTTCTTAAGCAAAGCCTCTTGCAAAATTACTCCTATTCCGCAAAATCCATCAGTTAAAGTTTCTCCTTCTTTAACTTCAGACAGATTAATCATAATCTTTGCAAGTCTTGGGGAAATTGAGAGTGCTTCTCTTCTTACAGGCTTTTTCATATCCCTTTCCTCAATTTCCTTAAAATTAATTTTCTGAATTATCTTTCCAAAATAATTTTCAAATACAAAATATTCTTCATCAATTAAATTAGATACAAGATTTTCTATTTCCCCTCCCTCTTGCAGGCTCATTCTTCCTGTCAGCTTTTTCTCAACTGCCTTTAACTTCTCTTTTCTGAATCTCTTTTTCAGGTATTCTGAAATATCCTGGGTTTTATCTGAAAAATTCCATAAAGCATAATTGATTTTATTTTTCTCTCCAAGATAAATCTCCTTTCTTTCAATATCCTTTAATTCGCAGACAACAATCCCGATTGAAATAACCCCCCCAAACTCATCAACTGTTCCTGCATCAAGAGGATTTTCTAAATCAGCTAAAAAGCCATTTCTCCTCATGGAGCTTTCAATTATATCATTATCTTCTTTATGAAGATAGGCTTTTATTTCTGCAATTGACAATCCAGGATTTCTTCCAAGAATAAATAAGTATTTCATAAACAAGAGTATTGTTTTTACTAAATAAATGTTTTTATAGGTTCTATTGTCTAAAAAAGATAATGGAAGATCTTCTTGAGTTAGTATATAGATTAGCAATTAAAAAGATGTATGAAAGATTAAAAATATCAAAAGAGAAAGCTTTAACTTATTCTCTTGCATGGATAATAAGAGAAAATAAGGCCTCTCCTGAATCACTTGGAGACATCTATCTTGATTTTCTAATCTATCAAAGAGATATAAAAAATGGGGAATTTGATAAATTTCTTGGATTCTTTGAGATAATTGAAAAAAGAATGAATTATAATGAAAAAATAAATCTTATAAAAGATGGTCTAAAATCATCTGCAAAAGAAAAAAATATTTCTATTCTTGCCTCCTCTAAATTAGTGGGAGATTATGATCTTGTTAAAAAATTTGAGGCATATCTTAAACTAAAAGACATAAAAAATTATGTTGATTAAATCAAAACCTCAAATTCCCCTAATTCCTTCTTAAGAACATCAAATATCTTTGAATTAACCTCAACTTCCTTTTTCTTTTTCTGATTTTCAACTGCTTTTGAAACTTCTTCCATATTTGAATTCTCAAGTTTGTCAGTAATCTTAAAAACAGAATTATTTCTGAATAAAAAAGAATTTCCGTCAGAATTTAACAGTTCAAATGCTCCCTCCTTAAACCTCAGCTTCATTTTTCCTTTTTCCATTGAGATTAAATCCCTTCTTTGGGAGAAATCAATCAAATCATTAATCAGTATTCCTGCTTCTTTTCTTGCTTCATCAACTTTATGGGCAGTCAATTTTCCTTTTTTAAAGTCACTTCTTGCAGTAATTATGTTCTTTAATGCCCTTAAATGCTGCTGGGACATTTTTCCTTTTTTTACAAATTCTTTTTCAAAATCCTGTACCGTCTGCTGCTGGGATTTTTTCCCAAGGGTGGATTTCAAAAGTTCAAAAACATCAGAATAAATCTGTTCAATTGTTTTTTCCTGAGCTCTCTTGTCAATCTGCTCTCTCAATTCCTTCATTCTCTTGATATAATCTTCCATATCCCTGATTAATTTATCAACTTCTTTACCAGAAACTTTTTTTACCTTTCCATGCTCATATCCCTTGTAATATTTTATGACTATTTCCTCAAGAATATCCAGATATTTTTTTTCAAGCATTTTTTCTTTGTCAACAAATATTCTTTTCATTTCAGGAACAATCTGCTTTGGAGTTGGAGGAGGAAGTCCATAAAGCATCAGCAAAGCCTGGGAAGGAGTAATAACCCCCCAGTAAATATCACTTACAACAATATCCAAAAGCATTCTCTCTGCTCTCTTGCTTGTATTGTCCCCCATTGACATAAACATGTCAATTGCTTCAGGAGAGGGTTTTAACTTGCCCATTTTTAAAAGAGCTTTCCAGGGCATGAATGTCCCTCTGTCATAAATGGGAACTCCGTCTCTGATAAAAGTAAACATAACAGGGTGAGCATCTTTAACAGCCTCCCAGAATTCAGTAAGAAGATAAATCTGAGGCTCTAATTTATTATGCACTCCTGCAAGAGCAGATGCCTCTCCAACATACTGATAAATAATGCTTCTTAATCTTTCTTTTAATTCTAATCTTGGCATTCTCTTGACATCAGTATCATTAATAATGACAAAAACATCAACATCAGAAGTTTTTACAGTGTCTCCACGTATTAAGCTTCCTCCCAAAACATAAGAAACAACATATTTCTCAAATTTCTGCAATACCAGGGATTTGTGAATCTCAGCAACCCTCATTGCACCTAAAATTCCCCTGTCATGCAGAGGAAAAGACATTGCAATTGCAGAGGATATTTCAAATTTCTGGTCCATGCATAATTCCCAGATTTCTGAGGGGGTCTTGATGTAAATCCAGACTTCCTGCTTGTTTTTCTCAATCTGCTCTAAAATCTGCTTTTTCATTTCAGATATTTTCTTTTCTTTGTCATCTGGAATAATTATCTGGACATGAATCTTCTTTTGCAGTTTTTCTAATTTTTCTTTTGGAATATCCTCTCCTACTTCCTCTTCTATGAATTCCTTAATTGCCTGGGGAGGAAGAACACTAATGGACTGGATAAAAGGATATTTCTTGATAATAAAACCCTTTAATTTTTCCAGTTCTTTTTTGGTTTTATCCATTTTCTTAATTTCTTTTTCTGGATTTTCAGGAATCATTTGTTTTTTAGGGGAATAATTTGCATCCAGATTCATTTCAGGTATATTTGTGTCACTGACCATAAGAAAAAAAGAGATTATCTACTTTTAAATCTTTGGTTAAAGGAATATCAAAATGACATTAATCTTTTAAAGATAAATTATCTTAATTTTCTGTTATTAAATGCGTGGATAGTTTATCGGTAGAATCTCTCGTTGCCAATAAGAAGAACCTATGGTTCTTGTTGAACCTCCCCAAAGCACTGAACTGTGATTTCAAATTGCCTCCGGTGAAATCAGGAAGAGGAAAAAGCAAAAACGAGGAGAGCCGGGTTCGATTCCCGGTCCGCGCATTATGCAAACTTGCGAAGCAATGTTTGTATCCGCAATGAAATGAGGACTAGCAGACCGAAGGTCCCGCGCATTTTCAAGAATTATTATTACTCATTTTTGATGAAAATTTTCGGGATAACTTTTTATAGATACTTTTTTAAATATTAAAATGGGATTAGAAAATCTTGCTTTATTTAATACAGATAACTTTCCAATAAGACATCAAGGAAATGTCCATAATGGAAAAGTTCGTTCAGTATATTGGTTAAATGAAGAAGATAGCAAGAGGCTTATTGAAGAAAGAGGATTCAAATACAAAGTTGATATAAACACTCCTCTTGGAGTAATGATTATTAGTGATAGAATTTCTGCATTTGATGTTATTTGGCATGGTCAAAATGGATTAAAGGGAATTCCTGGAAAAGGAGCATCCTTAAATGCAATATCTAAATACTGGTTTGATAAATTTGATTCTGAAAATCTTGCACAAAACCACATATTAGAAGTGCCTCATCCATTAGTTTGGATTGTTCAAAAAGCAGAACCTGTTTTAGTTGAAGCTATTGCAAGACAGTACATTACAGGAAGCATGTTAAGAGATTACAAAGCAGGAATTAGAAATTTCTGTGGAATTAAATTACCTGATGGATTAAAAGATAATCAAAGACTTCCAGAATTATTGATAACTCCCACTACAAAAGGAGATTTAGGGCATATTGAAGGAATGCCTAAAGGAGATGATGCTAATTTAACCAGAGAACAAATAATAGAATACAAAGATTCTCTTGGATTTAAAGAAAGTCATCATGTAAACATGTATGAAATTCTACTAAAAAAAGGATTTAATTCAATAAGCAGGAAATTAGAAAGCTTAGGACAAATCTTTGTTGATACTAAGTTTGAATTTGGATATGCTAAAAATCCTATGACAGGAAATATGGAAATGATTTATATTGATGAAATAGGAACTCCTGATTCCTCAAGAATGTGGGATAATGATACTTACAATAAAGGTTCTATTATTGAAAACTCTAAAGAAGGATTTAGACAATTTTTACTAAACAACACAAATAGAGATGTCTTACTTGATAAGAAAAGAATGGATGAAAGAAGAACTTTAGCAAAAGAATATGATGTACCTATTGAACAAATGATGAAAGCATCAGAAGTTTATACAAGAATGGCAGAATCTATAACAGGAAAACCACTTCAAATAACTCAGGATGCCAGAACAGAAATTCTTGATGCTTTGAATTCTTATAATATAACTAATTAAAATGGCAGAAAAAAATCTAGATCAAATAGCTCAATTAACACCAGAAGAAGTTGCTATTTCTAATTACAGATTAAAAAGTGTTTCTCCTGATGAAGGCAAGTATAGTAAAGCAACTGATAAATTAAGACTTTATCTAAGTGCAGATGCAGAATGGAGAGAGTGTGCAAGAATCCAATATTTGTTGTTAGAAACAAGAGCAGAATATAGTCAGGCTACAATTGAACAAGTAGAAGAAGTTAAACAAGCATTAGAAAAATTTAGTCCATTAAATGCAAGCTTATTAGAGGAAAAAGTTACTAAACATGATCAATTGGCAGTAATAGATGAACTTGGAAGACATATTTCTCCTGAGACAAAAGCACTTCTTCATCCTGGAACAACCTCTTTTGACCCTTTAGATACTGCAAGGGTCAGTAAAATAAAAAAAGCGTGGTATGAAGTAATAAGGTCAGAAATAACAGGAACAATTAATAAATTAATTGAGTTAGCAGAAGAGAACATTGATATCTTACAGGTTGGAAGAACTCATTTGCAGAATACCTCCCCGGTTTTATTTGGGGGAGTTCTAGCAGGTTATGCAGCAAGAATTGCCGAAAGAGTTTCTAAATGTGATTTATATTTCAATGATTTAAGGGGGAAAATTTCTGGGATTGTTGGAACAGGAGCAAGCATTGATATGGTTGTTGGAGAAGATAAATCTTTAGAATTTGAAGAAAAAGTTTTGGATAAATTAGGATTAAGACCAGATCTCACGGCTACTCAAATTACACAAAAAGAAAGATTAGCAGATGTAGGCCATGGTATTGTCTCTTTAATGAGTGTTTTGGGAGATTTTGCAAATGATATGAGAATGCTTTATTCTTCTGCCATCCAAGAGGTCACTGATTTAGACAGTGCAGCAAGACTAGGAGGAAGTAGTGCAGATGCAGGAAAAAATAATCCAATAAACTGGGAAAATATTTCTGGGAAAGTTCCTGTTGTTGAAGGAGGAATGAGACCTTTATACCAAATGATTAGTTCAGATTTACAAAGAGACTTAAGAGGTTCTGTTCAGGCAAGATATCAGCCAGCAATAATGATGGTCGAAACTTATGAATCATTTGTAAGGGCAAATAAGGGATTAAAAACATTATTTGTCAACAAAGAAAGCTTAGAAAAAAATTTAATCCCTGTTAGAGAAAACCCAACTGAAGCAATGACTGCAATATTAAGAGGAGAGGGATGGATTCATTCAACATTAGGAGTAGGGCATGATTTTGTAAAGAAAAAAGCAGGAGAAGCGAAAAAGAGAAAAGTAAAACTGATGGATGTTTGTCTGGAAGATTCAGAATTTGTAGAATTATATCAAAAATTACCAAAATTAAAACAAGAAATATTATTTGGAGAATTAGAAAAATATACTGGTTCTGCTAAAGAAAGGGCAAGAAGAAATATTGATTATGCAAAAAGCATAATTTAATAAAAATTAGAAAATAATCTAACTTTTAAACAATTTACTTCTATAAAATGGTAGCTCACTTTTAAATAAGTTTTTACCCTATGCTTACCATCGGTTGTCCTGGAAAGGATGTGACTGTAAAAGCCTCTGTTAAGTGCTCAGCTATTAATGCGGTGGAAGGGCTATAACTCACTGTACGAAACCTGCACTCCTTAAGCTTACTTTACAGCGCGAGGAAGATAACCCTTAAAACAAGCTAATAGGTTAAGATTGATTTTAGCCGTTGTTTATGGCACTTCCTCACCGAGCCCTAATCACAATGGCAAATAAAAAAAAGTCGAAGAAAAAAAGCAAAGGCAGAAGAAGCTCAAGCAAAAAGAGCAAAAAGTCTAAAGTTCAGAAATTAATGAAGCTTGCAAAGTCTGGAAAGAAAGGCAGGAAAAAGAAGAAAAGATAAGTATTGTTCCATTTAATTGATTCTATAGAAGGTTAATTTTACTTAAGAACACATTTATTCTCTAACCAAACTTGATTTTCCCGGCATTTAAATTGATTGCAAATCTCTTTTTGCTCCTTAAATTTTAACTTGCAGGCTTCTAATTGAGTTTTATAATTTGTAGAACACTCTTTTTTTAAAGATATTATTTCGGTTTTGTTTATTGTTTCATTGTTTAATTTTAAATTCTTTGTTAAATTTCTAATCTCAATTCCACAATTCTTATATTCCAATTGTACTTTTTTAAAACAAGAACTTCTCTCTTTTGTTATATTAGAAACGCATAAGCCATAATTTAATCTAGAGTTATTTGTCTTATTAAGAGAATTATCGCTTGAGTTATTAGAATTATTTGAATTATGCGGGTTTGAAATTGCTTTTGCTGTGATTACAAAAGAAAATGCAAGAAGCAAGAAAATTCCTAATACAGAAAGTAAAATGAATTTTTTATTCTTTTCCATAATATTTCTTAAGATTTTTTGTTTATAAGGATTATCTTATAACAACAGATATTTTAGGATGATTATATTAGAAAGAATTTAAAATTTATATTGAATCACCATCCAGCCTTGCAAGCTTCATCAACTACACTTTGTAAACCCTTCTCATTTCCAAATGTCTGGTCAATAGTATCCCAATTCATTGCTCCTTTTGGAAAATAGCAATTAAGGTCTACGACATTGTTTATTTTTCTTTGGAAATGGCAAGTCTCATTTTCAACACCTAAAATTGTTAACCCAATTTCAGTTGAACCATCTGTTGCTGTCATTGTACCAGTTACAGGCAAACATTCATTCATCCTGTTTGTAAAACATGAAGGGTTCTTCATCATACCGCAATCAACCATTTGATTCGAATCAACTCCCCCTTGAGTATCATCATTTTCATTAGAAGCATTATTATTGCCTGTTAAAATAAAAAATCCAATTATTAATAAGATTAAAACAATACCAACAATTAATCCAATCATAACCCCTTTTTTCATATAAGTATAATATCTTATTGATTTATAAATTCTATTTTTATCATAAATGTTACTTTTTGAACGAGCAATATTATTTAAACTAAGATTAAAAAAGAAAGATTTATATATAAGTATAACTGTTATACTTTATGGAAAATAAATGTATTAAAAATGTAGATGAAGAAACTTGGAAAGACTTCAGAGATTTAGCACTAAAAAATAATATGAAAATGTCAATCTTATTGAAAATAATGGTCAGTGAATTTGAAAAGAATTCAAAAGATTTTTGGAAAGAAATATTGTCGAGAAAAAAGTCATTAACTAATGAAGAAGCAGATGATATTGAGAATATTGTTAAAAATATAAGAAAAGAGAGGGGATTTAGAAATGAGTCTGGTCTTTGACACTTCTATATTAATAGCTATTGAAAGAGGGGATAAAGAAATAATAAATAAACTTGAAGATTTACATAAGTCTTATCCGTCTTCACCGCAATTAACATTTATCTCTCTCTTTGAATATTTAATAGGTTTAAAAATTAGAAAAAATAAATCTCTTCAAAACAATTTAACATTTTTAAAAAAATTTAATGTACTTCATACTACAAATTCATCCGCAGAAATTCTCTCAGATTTAAAGATTAAATATGACAAAAAAGGTATTGCATTATCCTTAGCAGATTTATTATCTGCATCAATTGTAATTGAAAATCATCTTGTTCTTGTAACTAAAGATAAAGATTTTGATAAGATAGAAGAATTAAAAAAGATTATTTTATAGTTGATTGTAAACAACATTATCATAAATGTTACTTTTTTGAAAGAGCCTTTTATCTTTAGTCCAGTTGTTTAAATGGACGCAGGAGGAATCGGACCTCCGCCTTCTCGGTGTAAACAAGTATAACAAAGTTCTACCAATTTCATTAATAACTTTTTATGATACGATTTTTGACACAACTTTTTGTCTTATTTTGATGTTTCTATAACTTGCTCAATCGCAGTGGGTTGCTGATAATTGGGTGCCTCACTTTTATTAGGATTTAATGCATAAATCCCAGCGGTAGCAGCAATTGCTCCTGCTACAAGTAAAGCGACAAGACCTTTTTTAGTTTTTGAGCTCTGTCTTTTTAATAGATTAGGATATGAAGGTCTTTCGCAGTCTTTTAATCCTGTTAAATCTCTAAATACATCAACAGCATAACCCATAGGTGCCCCATTTACCAATCCAAGAGCTATAGCGCTAGCTGTTCCTATTGCTATTTCTTTTGGGTCTCTTGCTCCAGAAGCTAGATAAATTGCTGGTGCAACAGCTAAATTAAATAATCCAGTGTAAGCGGCATCATTTAAACTTTGAACTCTCTCCCTTGTTTTATCTGTTATCTTAAAATTTTTTCTATAAAAATCTCTACCTTTTGAATAAGCGATACCCATTCCACCCAAATAAGTTAATCCAGTAGCAAATAATCTTGCGTTCATAGAAATTTCATCAGACATTCCAGCTAGACCAGTTTCAAAAGCTGCAAAAATAGGAGTAGATTCTGCTAAAAGAGCTGTAGAGTCAACTAAGTGATATGTTAAATTATCTTTAACCTTTCTAACTATACTTCTATTTTTAGTAGTTTCCATAAGAAATATTTGTTGTATAGTATTTTTAAACCTTTCTGATGTTACTATTATATAATTACTATTTAAGGAGATTAAATGTTATTAATTTTCCCGAAAGAACTTGGTTATACGCGGTGTAAACAAGTATAACATTATTGTTCTTTTTTTATTAAATAGTTTTTATGAGAACTTATTTGATATTCTTGAATAATTGCTTCAACATAGAAATGATTAAAAACTAGCTTTAATCTTTTAACAATTCTAGGCGTATCTTATTAGCCAGAGAGTTGTCAATAATTCTCTCTGTAAGCATCAATTCTATGCCATCTCTGACAGCTGCTCTAAAAGTATTAAGTTGTCCATATTCTACATTTTCAAAGAATCTTGTTCTCAAATGATTGAATCCTGTTTCCTCCCCAAAAATATCCCTATACTTAAATAATAATCTAGCGTTGCTGATGATATTTGAGTAAATCTCATCATGCTTTTCTACTCTGTTTCCGTGGTTGTTGCGATTTTCTACAGAACTGGCTCTTACAATCTCTTTTAAGCTTATTCCACCTAAAGAAAATTTTTGGTAATCAATACTTCTAGAGAAAGATGAGTCTCCATATCTTAAATGTATTACTCTGAAACTCCTGTCCATAGATGGAAGATAAAATATTTTTCCTCCCTGCCTTTGAATTTCTAGCATTAACTCAGGTTCTTCTGCGCAAGCGTTTCTCCAGGGAGTGTTTGAAAATCCTCCAACTTTTTGAAAAGCAGATTTATCACATAAGAATACTCCACCCATTAATTCAACCTCCAAAGGCTCTAAAATCTCTTCTCTTTCGTGCAAAACATGTGCTCTAAATCCGTCTCTTGCGTATTCTAAGGGATACTTTGAATAACATCCATGAAACACGCCTGTATTCCTATCAACCTTTCCTATAAGGTTTGAGGGGTAAAGCCTTGGACCAAGAGAATTTCCACTAACTGGGAGAGTCATAGCAGAAGTTGCAGGATCTCTTTTTTTATATTCATCAAAAGCATGTTTTAAATCTGATAAAATATCTGGAGAAGCAAATATGCAATCATCATCATAAAAGAATATCTGTTCATTAGATGCTAAATTAACACCAAGGTTTCTGCTTATTCCAGAACCTTTCCTTTCTTCATTTCTTGCATACACAACACTCGTGCCTGAAGGTTTAGATTCATCAATCTTTGCAATTGTTTCTTCAATGTTGTCTGAAGAGCAATCATCTATAAATATAATCTCTCCTACTTGAGTTTCTTGAAATAAGGAATTGGCAGCCCACCAAAGGGGATTAAATCTAGTATCTTTCCCTGCAAAAGGGCATCTATTATACGTTGGAATGACTGCAGTTATTTTTTTATCCATGGAGCTAATTATATTGGTCATAACGACATAATTACATTTTTTATAAATCTTTCTATTAAATTAATCATATAAAAAATACTAAAAGTTCATTAAATATTAAATAAAATAGGCAGAAGAGTCAGAAATTAGTTTGGAATGGACGCTGGAGGAATCGGACCTCCGCCTTCTCGGTGTAAACGAGAGGGTCTACCATTAGCCTAAGCGTCCTTTATGAAATTAGAAAAATTCCAGGCTTTTAAGTTTTTGGTTTTATATTAAATCAAGTTTATAACTTAACACAAATATCTTATTAACTTCTAAAATTTTAAGGTTATTGCTCAACATAATCAAATAAAATAATTAATCCATATTTTCAAAAAGAGGTGATAACACATTCGTTAAATTTAAAACAAATCATTTCTTATCTTATAAGAGGTGAAAAAATGATATATCTTCCTATTCTCGGAGCAGTTGCACTTGCAGGCGGGACAATTATTCAGAGAGCTATTCTCAAAAAAAAGAATACCTCAGTAAAACAATATTCAATTATGGAATTTTTTGCAATTGTCCTTGTTATGCTTCCTTTTATTTATTTTTTCTGGAAGGTTGATTCTCCTGCATTTCAGTTAAAGAATATAATAATTCTGGCACTGGTTGTAATTTTCTCAATCATTGCAAATTTATTAGTGTATTATTCAGTAAAGGGAGAGAAAATAACCAGCTTAGAGCCTGCAAAAGTTCTTGAGCCTCTTTTTGTAATTCTCTTGGCAATACTATTCAGTTTTTTTCTTCCTGGCTTTGATAGAAATCCCAAAATAATAATCCCCGCAATTCTTTCTGTTGGCGCATTAATTTTTTCGCATATTAAAAAACATCATCTAAGATTCAATAAATATTTCATAGCAGCAATTTTTGGAAGTTTCTTTTTTGGATTAGAACTGGTTATTTCAAAATTAATTTTAGAATATTATAATCCAATAACTTTCTATTTTATAAGATGTTTTTTCATACTTTTATTTACTTTCCTTATTTTACGCCCGGATTTAAGAGGATTTAACAGGAAAACAAAATTAACAATGCTCCTGCTTGGAGCAATCTGGGTGGCTTACAGAATTACAGTTTATTATGGATATCTGAAATTAGGGGTAATTTCAACAACAATAATATTCATGCTTGGACCTGTGCTGGTCTATCTCTTTGCCCATATCTTTCTCAGGGAAAAATATAATTGGAAAAATATTCTTGCATCAATTGTAATAGTTGCTTCCATAATATATGTTCTTTTGGGGTAAATTAATTTAATATTTTTTAAAAATCAACAAAAAGGGAAATTGTTCCATGAGCTCCATCTTCTTCTCTAATTTTATCTATTCTAAAAAAATCTTCGAGATGTTTTTTATTTGTCCCCTTCGGAAACATTGCAATATAATCTGAACTATTATCATAAAAAATTAATTTTCCATCCACAAATTTAACTCTCCCTGCACCAGCCATTTCATAATTCTTACCTTTTTCCAAAGGAACTTCATCCTTTAATTTATTTAATCTTGTATCAAATTTTAAATTAAATCTTTCTAAATATAATTTTAATATATCTTTATGATATAAACCATTTCCAACAACAATAAACGATTCTTTATTAATATATAATTGAACAAATTTACTGCTTTTATCCTTAACATAATTCTTATCAAACTCACCAAATTCTATAGTAAAATAATCTTTTCTATTAAGATATACAAATTTACTTTTTTCCATTTTAATCCAGTCCGCTCATAAAATCCTGCCTGTTCCCTTCAAAATTCATTCTTCCTTTTTTATCCTGTCTTGAGGCAATTACATCGTCAATTCTGAGGATCATTGTTGCGACATCTGTTGCAGAATTAATTGCCTGGCTTTTTATTCTTGAAGGCTCAATAATCTTTGATTCAAGAACATTCACGATTTTATTTTCAAATAAATTAAGTCCTGCATTTTTTTCTCCTGAATCATGCCTTGATTTAAGTTCAGTCAGGGTATCAATAGGATCCATTCCTGCATTTTCTGCTAAAGTAATCGGAATAAACTCAAGAGCATTTGCAAATTCTTCAACAGCCAGTTGCTCTCTTCCACTTAAAGACTGCCCAAAATTCCTGAGTCTTCTTGCAAGTTCAATTTCAATTGCCCCTCCTCCTGGAACAATTAATCCATATTTCAAAGCACACGCAACATCTCCAAGCCCGTCCATAACAGCCCTCTCAACTTCATCCAAAACATGCTCTGTTCCCCCGTGAATTAAAATAGTGAGTGCTTTTGGATTTTTGCATCCCCTTATATAAGTCATTTTATCCTCTCCTGTTTTAATCTGTTCGACAATTTCTGATTCTCCTATTTCAAAAGGAGTCAAATCATTTAAATTACTGACAATTTTTGCTCCAGTTGCCTTTGATATTTTTTCCATATCACTTTTTGCAATTCTTCTGCACGCATAAATCCTTGCCTTGCTTAATAAAAAACTTGCAAAATCATCAATTCCTTTTTGGCAAAAGAGAACATTTGCCCCTGACTCTTTTATAATCTGAATCATTTCTTTAATCAGGTTTTCTTCCTGCAGAATAAAACTCTGCAATTGCTGAGGAGAAGAAATAGAAATCTCTGTTTTTATATCCGGGCTCTTTATTTCAAGGGGAAAATCAATTAATGCAATCCTGGCGTCTTTTACAAAAGAAGGCATATCATAGGAAAGTTTTTCTTTATCAAAAACAATTCCTGAAATTAATTCAGTATCTCCTATTCCCTCTCCCTTTATCTTTTCTATTTTAATATCATTTAAATCAACATTCAGATTATCCTGAAGTTGTTTGATTACTTTCACAATAATATCAGAAAGTTTTTCTTTGGAATCCTCTGCGCCCTTTCCAGTCATTGCAGTAATTGCTATCTGTCTCAGGACTTCATTATTCTCAGGTGCAATCCTCATGGAAATTTCTTTTAAAATTTCCTGAACTTTTTCACAAGCCAGTCTGTAGCCCTTAACAATAACTGTTGGATGAATTTTCTTATCCAAAAGTTTTTCTGCATTTTCCAGAAGTTTTCCTGCAAGCATAACAACAGAAGTGGTTCCGTCCCCTACTTCCATTTCCTGTGTTCTTGCGACATCAACCATCATCTTAGCTGCAGGATGTTCAATCTGCATTTCTTTCAGGATTGTAGCCCCGTCATTTGTAACAACAATATCATTAAGAGGAGAAACCAGCATTTTATCCATTCCTTTGGGACCAAGAGTTGTTTTTACAATTTCAGAAACCATTTTAGCAGCAGCTATGTTATTTCTCTGTGCATCTTTTCCCATAATTCTCTGAATATCTTCCGGCATTAAAACAATTGGCTTGTCTGACATTTTATTCATAAATTAATTTTGTTTTATTAATCTCTTTTTCCATAATTAAATCTCTCAATTCATTTATTTAAGCATTATTGTGTTAAAAATCAATATATAAAATAATTCAAAATTCAAAAGTATCCTTAAGTAGTAACCAAGATTTATAAGTAAAAAGCACGTTTCCAAAATATGGAACATATCCTTGTCTCAGATATAATGACAAGAGAGCCGATTAACATAAATCCGGAAACTAATCTGCTCGAATGTGCCAGAAAAATGGTTAAAAAAAAGACAGGAAGCCTTGTTCTAGCTGAAAAAAATAAACTTGTTGGAATGATTTCAAGACACGATGTTCTCTGGGCACTTATAAAAAAATCAAAATCAAGCTTAAGCTCTATAAAAGCAAAAGACATTTCCCCAAAAAAAATACTCACAATAAAACCATCTGCAACTCTGGATGAAGCAATAAAGAAAATGAAATCCTCTAAATTTGAAAGATTGCCTGTTGTGGAGAATAATAAGCTTGTAGGAATAATAACAATAAAAGACATTCTCAATTTTCATCCGGAAATATATCCTGAACTAGAGGAATTTGCAAAAATAAGAGAAGAATCCAATAAATTAAAATTAGTTAAAAAAGCAAAAGAAAAGGAATTAAGCGGAGAGGGAATTTGTGAAGAATGCGGGCATCAGGAAATTCTATATAAGGTAAATGGAATGCTTATATGTGAATCCTGCAGAGATTGAATCTGGAGTTTTTAAAATTAATCACAAAACCTATTCCTAAAATTCCAATCTCTTGGATCACTCCAATTTTCAGGATGCAAAAAAGCTCCAGTTATAGGAGTCCTGCTTATTACTTCTTTTCCATTGCAGACAATCTCAAAATCCTGGCAATGAGTTTCATTGCATATTGCCTTTGTCCAGGAATAAACCTGTTCAGAGGTTGCTTTTCCTGTAATTTCCAGTGAAAAATTAAGAAAAACCAGCAGGATAATCAGCAGTAAAAGAATTAAGAAAATAGTTAAAATTACTGTTTTTTTCATGACTTCTTCAGTAACTTAATCTTTTTAAAAATAGTGGTAATTTTAGGCAAAATAAAATTTTATCGACGACAAACACAGAGAAAGATTTATAAACCAACTTCCTTTTTTTAGATAGAAACTAAAGAAATCTTAAAAGATTTTTAAATTCAAAATGGCAGATAAAAAAGATTATACAGCAGAGGACATCAAAGTCCTGGAAGGATTGGAAGGAATTCGCAAACGTCCTAGTATGTATATTGGCTCAACAGGCAAAGAAGGACTGCATCACCTTATTTATGAAGTTGTTGATAATTCAGTGGATGAAGCTCTTGCTGGTTTTTGCACAAAAATAAATGTTACCATGAATAAAAATGGTTCTGTAACAGTAGAAGATGATGGGAGGGGAATTCCTGTGGAAAATCATCCTATTTACAAGGTTCCTGCTGTTCAGATTGCACTGACAAAACTGCATGCAGGAGGAAAATTTGATAAAAAATCCTATGCAATTTCAGGAGGACTGCATGGAGTTGGAGTTTCCTGTGTAAACGCCCTTTCAAGAAAATTAATAATAGAAATAAAAAGAGACGGGAAAAACTATGTGCAGGAATATTCACGCGGAAATCCTGTTACAAAATTAAAATCAGATGGAAATTCAGAGGGCACAGGAACAACAATCACTTTTTGGCCAGATGAAGAAATCTTTTCAACAATTGCTTTTGATTATAAAACACTTGAAACAAGATTCAGGGAGATAACTTTTCTTAATCCTGGATTGAAAATAGTTTTGAAAGATGAAATAAAAAATGCAAGAGAGGAATTTTTTGCATCAGGAGGATTAATAGAATTTGTAAAATGGATAAACAAATCAAAGGAAGTTCTGCACAAGCCTGTTTACTTTAAAAGAGATGTGAACAAAACCCAGGCAGAAATAGCAATACAGTATAACATGGGATATCAGGAAAATATTTTTGGATTTGTAAATACAATAAACACAGTTGAAGGAGGAACTCATGTCTCTGGATTTAAAACAGCTCTTACAAGAGTGATTAATGATTATGCAAACAAAACAGGAATGCTAAAGAATGATAATTTAATGGGAGATGATGTAAGGGAAGGACTAACTGCAATTATAAGCATTAAAATCCCGGAACCTCAGTTTGAGGGGCAGACAAAAACCAAACTTGGAAACAGCGAAATAAGAGGGCTTATTGATTCAATTGTAACAACTGCCTTATCTGAATTCTTTGAGGAAAATCCTGCAATAGCAAGAAAAATAGCTTCAAAAGCACTTGAATCTGCAAAAGCCCGTTTAGCTGCAAAAAAAGCAAAGGATTTGGTAAGAAGAAAAAATGCATTTTCTTTGGGAGGGCTTCCTGGAAAACTCGCTGATTGTTCAAATAAAAAATCAGAGAATACTGAATTATACCTTGTAGAAGGAGAATCAGCAGGAGGATGTTTTTCTGGAGATACCAAAGTTGCTTTGGTTGATGGAAGAAACTTATCATTCAAGGAAATAGTTGAAGAAAATAAAAAGGGAAAACAAAATTTTTGTTATACAATAAATGAAAAAGGAAATATTGAAATTGCTAAAATAAAAAATCCAAGGATGACAAGAGAAAATGTCAGTGTTATTAAAATTGTTTTGGATAATAATCAGGAGATAATCTGCACTCCTGACCACAAATTTATGTTAAGAGATAAAAAGTATAAAGAAGCAAAGGATTTAACAAAAGAAGATTCATTAATGCCTTTAAACAGAAAATTATCCAAAATTGGAGGAAATATAACTATTGATGGATATGAGATGGTTTGGGATAATAATAAATGGATATTTACGCATTTACTTTCTGATAAATATAATCTTAGAGAAAAAGTTTATACAGAGGAACAAGGACAATATAAACATCATATTGACTTTAACAAATTAAATAATAACCCCACAAACATCATTAGAATGCAGAAAGAAGATCATTTAATTCTTCATACAGAGAATTTAGCTAAAACCCTTCATAGAGAAGATGTTAAACAAAAAGCAAGAGAATCACATAAAGATACAGAGTATAGAGAAAAAATTAGACAATGGGCAAATCAGCCAGAGATAAAATTAAAACTATCTGAAAATGCAAAAAAACAATGGGAAAATAAAAATTATAAAAATTTTATGAGAGATAAATTTATTGAGTTTTATAATTCTAATGAAGGATATAGAGAGCACAATAATAAATTACTTAATAAAAATCAAAAAGAATATTGGCAAAACTCTGAAAATAGAAAGAAAGCATCAGAAAAAGTTAAAAAATTCTTTGAAGAGAACCCGGATGCTAAAAAATATTTGTCTGATTCAGCAAAAGAACAGTGGAAAGATGAAGCCTTAATTATATGGAGAAGACAAAAAACCAGTGAACAATGGACCCCAGAATTTAGAGAAAAAAGAAAAGAAGCTTATGATAAAACTTATTATAAAAATACAATGATTTTAATGAAAAGAATTCTGGAAAAAGAGGGGAGTCTAAATAAGTTTGATGAAATTAGAATTAAAGATAATAACAAAAACATTTTAAGTCTGAATACTTTTTGCAATAGATTCTTTAAAGATAATTATGGAAATATGCTTGAAAGCGTGAGAAATTATAATCACAAAATTAAAAAAATAGAATTCTTATCCGAAAAAAGAGATGTTTATGATTTAGAAGTTCCTAAAACCCATAATTTTGCTTTAGCTTCAGGAATTTTTGTACATAACAGTGCAAAAATGGCAAGGAATAAAGAAATACAGGCTATACTTCCTCTTAAAGGTAAAATTCTTAATGTTGAAAAGGCAAATCCATCAAAAGCTCTTTCAAGCGAAGAAATTACAAATATGATTACTGTAATAGGAACAGGGATAGGGGAGCAATTTGATTCAGCAAGATTGAGATATGGAAAAATAATAATAATGACTGATGCAGATGTTGATGGAGAGCACATTAAAACCCTTTTACTGACTTTTTTCTTTAGATTCATGCCTCAGCTTATAGAAAATGGAAATGTTTATGCTGCTATGCCCCCTTTATACAGAATAAGGAAAGGGCAAAAAGATATCTATGTTTATAGCGATGCAGAATTAAAAAAAGCAACAAATGAATTAGGAGTTAATGAAGGAGGAATTACAAGATTCAAGGGATTGGGGGAAATGAGTGCAACACAATTATGGGACACGACAATGAATCCAAACTCAAGAAAAATAAAAAAGATTTACATTGAAGATGCAATAGAAGCAGATAAGGTATTTTCAATGTTAATGGGGGATGATGTTCAGGCAAGAAAAGAATTTATTGAGGAAAATGCAAAGGAGGCGAACCTCGACATATGAACTGTCTCAGTTCTTTCCTGCGTTTGTCAGGAAAACAACCAGAGGAGGCTAATTTAGATATTTAAAATGGCAAAATCAAAATTATCAACACCAGACTGGATAATTGAAGGATATGATTCACCAGAAGAATACGCAAAGGCAAAGGGAAAACCCCAAAAGAAAAAAGAGGGCAAAGTTTTCAAAGTCAAAGAGTGCCCAAAATGTGGGAGTGATGATGTTGGAGTTGTTCTTAGCGGAAGTGATTCTGAAGAAGGTGGGGGGAATGAATGGGAATGCAGAAAATGCAAATGGAATGGGGAAAATATTAAAGAAAAAGGATTAACAGAAGGGGAATTCATGAGATATTTAGATGATAAAGGAGAGCCAGTAGAATAAAATGCCAATAGAATTTGAATATACAGGGGACGATGATATTGAAGAAGATAGTGAAAAAGAAGAAATGCAGGAAGTTGAAGAGATTGAATTCTCAATAACAGATGATGAAATAAATGAATGGATAAATGAATTAACAAGATTAAAAGAAGAAAAAGAACCAATAAATCTCCAGATTGATGAAGAATTATTTTTAAAAATAAATTTTGAGGAGGAAGAAATATAAAATGACACCCAATATTGATCCAAAAATTGTTGAAGAAGAAAAAAAAGGAATAATTCATACAGAAGTTTCTGAAGAAATGAAAAAATCCTATCTGGATTATGCAATGAGTGTTATTGTTTCCCGTGCAATTCCTGCAATTGAAGATGGATTAAAGCCAGTTCAGAGAAGAATTTTATATTCTATGTATCAGCTTGGCCTTAAGCCAAATACTCCGACAAAAAAATCAGCAAGAATTGTAGGAGATGTTATTGGTAAATATCATCCTCACGGGGATACTGCTGTTTATGAAGCAATGGTAAGAATGGCTCAGAATTTTTCATTAAGGTATCCTCTTGTTTTTGGTCAAGGAAATTTCGGTAGCACAGATGCAGATCCACCCGCAGCCATGAGATATACAGAGGCACGATTAATGTCAATAACAAACGAGCTTCTTCAGGATCTTGAAAAAGAAACTGTAAAGTTTGTTCCTAATTATGACAGCTCCCTAAAAGAACCTGAATTGCTTCCTGGAAAACTTCCTGCCCTGATGCTTAATGGAGCAACAGGAATTGCAGTTGGAATGGCTACAAATATTCCTCCGCATAACCTGACAGAAGTATGTGATGCAATTATTTCCTATATTAAAAATCCAGATATAACTTTTGAAGAACTCTCTGAGATAATTACCGGACCTGATTTCCCAACAGGGGGGAGTGTTCAGGGAGACATGCTTGAACTTTACAAAACAGGAAGAGGAAGACTGGTTATGAGAGGGAAAACAACAACAGAAAATTTGAACAAAAGAGAAACAGTTGTGATAACAGAAATTCCCTACATGCTTAACAAATCACTTCTTGTGGAACAGATTGCAAAATTAATTCAGGATAAAAAAATAAAAGATATATCAGATTTAAGGGATGAATCCTCAAAAGGAAAAACAAGAATTGTAATTGAATTAAAAAAAGAAGCTAATTCAAAATATATAATCAATTCTCTCTATAAATATACCAGACTTCAGGATTCTTTTAATGTAAATTTTCTGGCTCTTGCATCAGGACAGCCAAAAGTAATGAATCTTAAGGAAGTTCTTGAATATTACATAAGGCACAGAAAGACAATAATAACTAACAGGACAAAATTTGAATTAAAAAAAGCAAAAGAAAGGCAGGAAATTGTTGAAGGATTGCTGATTGCACTAAAAGACATTGACGGAGTTATAAATCTCATTAAAAAATCAAAGACAGCTGCTGAAGCTTCTGAAGAATTAATTAAAAAATACAAATTAACAAAAAAACAGGCACTGGCTGTTCTTGATACCAGGCTTCAGCAATTAACTTCTCTGGAAGTTGATAAATTAAAAAAAGAAGCAGAAGAATTAAAAGTCAGGATTGAAGAATATGACAAAATACTCGGGGATATTAAAGAAGTTCTTAAGATAATTGCCAGGGAAGTTAATGAATTAAAGAAAAATTATGGAGATTCCAGAAAAACCCAGATTCTCAAAAGCATAAAAGAAATTCAGGAAAAGGATTTGGTTCAGGAAAAAGAAGTGGTTATTACAATCACAGATAAAGGGTATTGCAAAAGAATGGATGTTAAAGATTACAAAGAGCAAAACAGAGGGGGAAAAGGGGTTATTGGAAGCAATTTAGCAACAGGGGATTTTGTAAAGCAGCTCATTACCTGTTCAACTCATGATTATCTTTTATTTTTTACAAGCAGGGGAAGAGTTTTATGGTTAAAGGCGTATGATATTCCTGTTGCAGAGCGTTACAGCAAGGGGAAAGCACTTATCAATCTGCTTGGAGTAAAAGACGAGAAAATCACAAATGTAATTTCTGTGGAGAATTTTGAGGATAATCTATTTATGGCAACTAAGCGGGGAATTGTCAAAAAAATTTCCCTGAATAATTTCTCAAAACCAAGAGCTTCTGGAATAAGGGCTCTAAATCTTCCAAATGATAACTCTGATTTCTTAATCGGGGTGGAGCCTGTTAAAAAAAATCAGGAAGTTCTTTTGGCAACTAAAAAAGGAAAAGCAATAAGATTCAATTCAAATGACATAAGAGAAATGGGAAGAGCGAGTTATGGAGTTACCGGAATAAAACTAGACAAAGGAGATGAAGTCGTCAGTCTTGAAATCCTGGATACACACGCTATTTTAACAATTACAGAAAAAGGATATGGAAAAAGAACAGCTGTTCAAGATTACAGAAAAACAGCGCGTGCAGGAAAAGGAGTGATAAATCTGAAAATAACTGAGAAAACAGGGGATGTAGTAACAACAATTTCAGTTAATGACAAGGATGGAATAATTGTAACAACAGGAAAGGGAATTGTGATAAGAACTTCTCTGGACCACATAAGAGTAATGGGCAGAGCAGCACAGGGAGTCAGAATAGTGAAGCTCCAGGCAGGAGATTTTGTAACTGACCTAATAAGAGTTGTTGATGAGGAAAGTAATTAAGGCTTCAGACAAACCAAACATTTTTAAAGGAATTTTTTTTAATTAATTTATCCGATGAACTAAAGTGAGGATATTCTCTTTTTAGTTCTGACAATTAAATCAAACTAACAGAAAATGGATATTTATCAGATTGTTGAAAAAGCAAGAAAAACAGGGAAAGTAGAGAAAGGAACAAACGAAGTTACAAAAGCAATAGAAAGAGGAACAGCAAAGCTGGTTGTTTATGCAGCAGATGTTGAACCAAAAGAAATTATTCAGCACATCCCCATGCTATGCAAGGAAAAAGGAATACCCTGCAAAGAAGTTGAAAGCAGACAGAAACTTGGAATTGCAGTTGGAATTCAGGTGCCTTCTTCTTCAGTTGCTATTATTGAACCTGGCGATGCACAAAAAGATATTGCTGGTCTGAAAAAATAATTAAACTATTTTTAATAAAATGGCAAAACAACAACAGAAAAAACAACAGACTCAACAGCAAGGTTCTAAAGGAAGCGACAAGATTGTAACAGAGGAAGCAGTTCCTGCAGTTGTTGAGGAAATTCTGGGAAGAACAGGTTTCAGGGGAGAAATTACCCAGGTAAAATGCCTTATTCGGGCAGGAAGAGACAAGGGGCGTTCAATGAGAAGAAATGTAAAAGGACCAATAAGAGTTGGTGATATTTTAATGCTCAGAGAAACAGAAATTGAAGCTCGTAGAATTAAATCAAATATTACAAAGGGGTCATACAGCTAATGAGAACTATTAACGATAAAATTAATAATGAAAAATTCAATAAACTTGTTGAGATAATAAGCCTTTGTAATACTCATGTAATTGGCGGTATTCCCGCCAACCAATTATTAAACTTAAAAAAAAGACTTGAATCAAAAAAAGAACTCTCTGATTACACTTTTACATATAATAAACCATTAGAAAAGTGTAATATTTTGACTGCAACTAAAAATTATGGAGTGCCTTCAAATGCCTAAATGTATCTATTGCGGAAAGGATTATTCAGTTCATAAAGGACTGACTCTTGTTATGAAAGATGGAAAAATAAATCATTTGTGCTCTTCAAAATGCAGAAAAAATATGCTGATGAAAAGAAGGAAAGTTAGATGGATTTCAAAAAAGAAAAAAGAATAGTTAATGTATAAAAAATATCAGCCTTGTTTAATCTAACTTATAATATTGTTCAAATATTATCGTCCTATTATAAATCTCTCTGTTGATAATAATTCTATTTTTAAAAAGAGGTGATAAATTTAACAGGGAATTATAATAATTAAGCTGTGGGGAATAATTGTATAAATCTTATTAATACCTAACATCTCCGAAGAATATTTAAACAAAGATTTTTTATATTATTAATAAAAGATGGCAGAAAAAGAAGAAATATTTTCCAGCAAGATGAAGTATGAAGGGCTTTGGGACTTCAAGGAATTCTATAAATTTTGTTATCAATGGCTTGTGGAGGAAATGCACCTGGATGTTATTGAAGATAAATACTCTGAAAAGATAACAGGGGATTCAAAAGGGATAAAAATTGAATGGACAGGAAAAAGAAAAGTAACTGATTATTTCCAATTCAGTGTAAGTGTCAAGTTTGAAATAATAGGTCTCATAAATGTCGAGATAACAAAAGATGGAAGAAAAGTGAAAATGAACAATGGACTTGTGGAAATGAAAGTCAAGGGAAGCTTAATAAGGGATTATGACGGGAAATTTGAAAAAACAGCATCAAGAAAATTCATGAGAAGCATATATGAAAAATGGATTATTCCCTCAAGAATAAACCAGTTTGAGGAAAAATTAGTCTCTGATTGCGATGAATATCTTGCCCAGGCAAAGGCCTTTTTGGATTTAGAGGGAAAAAGATAGAGGGAAATTATCAACCGAAATCCTTAAATATTACCTCCTTTTATTTTTTCTATGAAGAAAATAATTTTACTTTTTTTAATGCTTCTTTTAATACTTCCTGCAGTTTTATCCCTTAATCTTGAAATTGAAAAACAAAGCTCAAATGAAGTAATGATTCTTAAATTAAATGAGCCTGCTGTATTTGATCTTAAAATAACAAATAAAGGTCCTGGACAGGATATAATGTTTTACAGTTTTTTCAGCCCGGAAGTTTATCCAAAAGGAACAACTCATCTCGGAACAAGGGAAACTCAAAACATTGCTTTGCAGATTTATCCTCCTGAAAAAATAAAAACAGGAAGATATACTTTTGATTATTACATAAGGGGAAATGATGGCTCAGAAATCACACAGAATTTAATGGTGAATGTAATTGAGCTTGAAGAGGCATTTGAAATTGGTGCAGAAGAATTTGACCCTCAGTCAAGCACCTTAAAGATATATCTCCATAATAAAGTAAATTTTAATTTTAAAAACATTACTGTCCATTTCAATTCTGCTTTTTTTAATTTGGAAAAAGAGTTTTCCTTAAATCCAAATTCAAGACAGGATTTTATAATAAATCTCAATAAAGAGGATTTCAAGAAATTAATGGCAGGATATTATACTTTCAATGCAAACATAAAAGTAAAAGACTCTGAGGCAAACCTTGAGGGAACATTGAAATTTGTTGAAAAAGATATTCTTACAACAAACAAAAAAACATACGGATTTATAATAAACACAAATTTAATTGAAAAAACAAATGAAGGAAATGTTGTTGCAACATCAGAAACAGTAATAAAGAAAAGTGTAATATCAAGATTATTCACTCATTTCAGCCCAGAGCCAAATACAGTTGAAAGAGAAGGATTTAAAGTTTATTACACCTGGAATAATGAAATTGCTCCTGGAGAGGTCCTTAGAATAAATGTAAGAACAAACTGGCTTCTTCCTTTTGCACTGATTATTCTTATTGTATTGACTGTGATAGTTGTTAAAAAATCCTCAAGAAAAAATCTTGTCTTAAAGAAAAAAGTTTCATTTGTAAATGCCAAAGGAGGAGAATTTGCATTAAAAGTCTCACTTCTTGTAGAGGCAAAAAACTTTGTGGAAAGAGTGAGTGTGATTGATAAACTTCCTTATTTAACAAAGGTTCATGAAAGATTTGGAGGGGAAAGACCTTCAAGAATTGATGAAAAAAACAAAAAAGTGGAATGGAATTTTGAGAGATTGCAGGCTGGAGAAAGAAGAGTTCTTTCTTACATAATTTATTCAAAGATAGGAGTTATGGGTAAATTTGTACTTCCGGTTGCATCTGCAGTTTATGAAAAAGAAGGAGAGATAAAAGAAACCCGGTCTAACCAGGCATTTTTCATGGTTGAGACAAGATCCAGAAAGGATTTTGAGGAATAGATAATAAATAACATGAATTCTTTTAAATAAATATCTTTTAATATAACAATGGAAAATCTTGAAGAGACAATAACTGATACTAACAAGGATATTGAATTTCATAGAAAGTGGAATCAAACTCTGGCTGAATCCTGGCATAATTGTTTTGAAGGGATAAATGGACGCAAAGAAAACGAAATCTGTTATAAAGAAGCAGGAAAACAATACGAAGAGCACATAATCAAAATGTGCAGTCTATTTGAAAAGAAATTCAAGAAAAAGTTAAAATATGAATTCAGGGGAGATTCCTGCTATTTAAGATACGAAAGTCCTGATGATTCTAAATAATAACTTTTAAAAACAATTCAATTCTCCATTTATTATCCCTCTATAGCTCAGTGGTTAAAACCTAAAGGTAAACACTGAGATACCAGGGCAATACACAACAATCCCTCCATAGCTCAGTGGTTAGAGCGTCTGGCTGTAGCTTATAGCTAATGCGGACATTCCATTTAGGATAAGGATGAAGCATGATAAGCCTTTCACTGAAGGAGAAACTTATGTTTAATGAGCAGTACCCGGAAGATCCCAAGTTCGACTCTTGGTGGAGGGATAACTTTTTTAGTTACCTCATAAATTCAATAATAAGATATCAAAAGGTTTAAAAGTAGGAAAATCTTACTTTCTTACAATGGAAATAACAAAAATAAGCTCAAAAGGGCAAATCGTAATACCTCAAAAGATAAGGAACGAATTAAATATAGAAGAAGGTTCAATACTAGCAATAGATAAAATGAAAGACATGATAATAATAAAAAGAATAGATAAAGATTTAGTCAATCAGTTCAAAGAAGGATTAGAAGATTTAAAATTAGGAAGAGTAAGAAGAGTTGCTTAACTTTTCTGCATATTTTCTATATTCTTTAAAATACCCGGCAATCTTGTCTATAGTTTCCTTTTGGGTTTTCTTTCCTCCAATAGTAACCATTAAAACCATCTTCAAATCATCATAAACAAGATAATAGATTCTTTTCTCTCTTATCCTCTTCTCACGAAAGAACCTGTACCTAATTTGGTCTCCAACATAAGGGGTTTCTTTTAACTGTAAAGATATTTTCCTTATAATCTTTTTATCAGAATCAGGTAATTTCTCAACCTCTTTGTCAAAAACATTAAGAGCATAAACTGCATAGACCATTAAGGTTATAATTTAACAATATTTTTAATTCTTCTTGTGATTCAAAAATCAGATGATTCTCCCCTTGAACACTTTTAGCCTAATCCATAATAGTAACCCTTTAAACTTCCTTGGTGGAGGGATTTTTTCAAAACCACTTCTATGAATATTAATTTTCAGGAATAGAAGAATTTAAAAACTAAAATAAACATAAAAAAACATAAAAAATGAGGTCAAAAATGAATGATGAAAATCCATCCTTTGAAGATGAGAGTCTTGATGAGGAGATTGACGATCTCCTAGAAGACTGATTCCAAAATCTTATTCTTTTTAGTTTATTTTTTTATTTCAAGTGAAACAATGTTATTAGATTTATCCAGTTCAGAAAAATCATTTTCAACATTCACTTCAATAATATCCACGTTTATCTGATTTATCAAAACATTTGTCAGGAATATTCTCCTTCCATAACCTGCATCAAGAGCTTCAAAATCCAGCTCCTTTACTTTTTTTCCGTCTGCATATACAATTACAGTTGATTCTCCTGAATAAATCAGTCCATTATTCCTTATGCTGAAATTAAGATCCAGATATTTTCCATGCATTACTGCATCAATATCTTCAAACAATAAATCAGGTTTTGCTGGGATAGAATATATTTTATTGATAAAATCAAGAGTATCTTCACCTATTGTCTGCTTGCAATCACTGATTTCATACATTATGTTATTTGGATTTTCTGAATGATCAAATCCTAAAACATGCAGAAGTTCATGAATTGCTATATTTGGTCTCTCACAATCAGAATCTTTTATAAGAAGGATTTTTCCCTTGTAAATAATATTAAAGTCTCCTGCAACAGTAATATTCGTAGGCCCTCCTTCTCCTGCAATAAACAAATTTCCCTCGAATTCATTTGTATCCTGGCAGACTATTATAATTTCCTCTCCATATTCAACAGGATAAAAGCTTAAGATTGTTAAACTGCTCAATATATCAAATGCAGATTTCATATCATATTGCCTTTGCAGGGGACAATTCTCTATTCTATAAGAAATGTCTGTAGAAGGAAATCTCATATTGGGATAGAACTGCGAATTATCTTCCCCTAAATTATTTAAACTAAAGTTTGAATTTACAGTACCTGTGTTAAATTCAATTGTTCCGAATGGAACAAACCAGTAAATTGCCAATACAGCTATTAAAATAAGAACAAAAAAAGCCCATAAAACAGTCTTGCCTCCTTCCATTTAATTTAAAAAGAATTTTATTTTATAAATTTATGTAAAGCACTAAATTTATTATGGTTTTTTGTTCCATTTGATATTTTAGAACTTTAAAAATTAAAAATTTAAAACTGAGTGGCTTCTGTAAAACCTATGGAAAATAATCTATTAGAGATTGTTTGGCTTAAACATTGTGTTAAAGATTTTAAGAATTTGGAAGAGGAAGAATTCATAAGAGTTGATTCTAAATTGAAAGAAGCATTACCAAATTTAATTCAAGATACTTCACGAGTTGAAGGAACTCAGTTAAGAAGATTAAAAAACATGTTTAAGTAAATAATTATCCCCAGAGCATTTTTTAACATTAAAATTGTCTATTTCTAACGAGTTATTTTATAAATCTGTTGTTAGAAGGTTACTCTTTTTTCAAGTTTCAATTTCTTTTCTGGATTATCCTTTATTTCAAGCCTGTATTCCCATCTGTGAAGATTACTTCTTGAATCATTCTTTGAAATCAATTCTATTTTCTTATAGGAATAAAAAACTTTCTCTCCTAAAAATTGATTAAACTCTTCTAAAGATCCAAAAGGAATTCCTGCTCTTTCAATTTTATCCTTTCCCTGAATCATAAGAATTAATCCGGGTTTATAGATTATGTCTCCATTATAACAATCAAAATTCAGTCCTTCTACTTTCCCTGCTTTTTTTTCAACAGACAGAACTTTTCCTTCAATAGGAACTGATTTCCAAATTTTCTTGCTATGATGCATTCCCTCTTCTATTGGATAAATTTTGTTTTTTTTGCTTGTCATCTTAATTCTCAAAGAGAAAAATGGTTTTTAAAGCTTTAGTGTGACAAATGTCTTGGACAACACAGGGATATCAATACAGTAAGTATGTCATACAAACTTATAAAAAGACATATTTAATAAAAAAACAATGGATAAAGAACTTATTGAATTGTATCATGAAAGATTTGGGGAGTGTGCTCCAGAATTATTTAGAACAGACCAGATTAATGAAATAATAAATAATGTCAGCAAAAAAAGCAGATTATTGGGAAATATTGTAGAAAATTATTATGTCTTGTTCAGAGGATATTTATCAAGAAAAAGAGAGGAGAAGATATTCAGGAAACTTACTGAGAAAGTCCAGAATGATTACCTGAATAGTAAAGGACTCGAGAAATACCAATTAGCAAGCTTTAAAAATTAAAACAGATATAATTTCCTATGCCTCGGTAGATTTAGGCACTCACATAGACAGTGAGGCTCGACCTAAACTCCCGAAAGCACAGATGCCTCGGTAGTTTAATGGCTAAAACACTTGCCTGTCGCGCATGGGAAGAACCTACCGGCTTAAGCCGGGTTCTCCTACAATGACCTCTCCCTCCTGACGCGGAAAGTAACTTCTTTCTGCACCTTGATGGAAGTTAGAGAAAATGCGCAGAACGCAGGAGTCCCGGGTTCGATTCCCGGTCGGGGCGTTTACAATAAATTGAACAAAGTGAAATTTATTTAATTCTCGGGATGTCGGACAAATAAGTTTAAACTCAAAAGGAAGTTGATTGTTAAGAAACCGTAAGTGTCTTACAGTTCGATAGGAGGTCGGGGCGTGTATCTACATTTATTGTAAAAACAATAAATTTATAAATATGTAGGTATACTATATTCTATGGTAGAAATTAAGAGAATAAAGAAAGGCAATAAAGAGTATTTCTATATTGTGCATAGCTACAGAGAAGGAAAATCTGTAAAGAAAAAGCAGTTTTATTTGGGAGAATCTATACCAAGAGATATTGAAGAAAAGAAAAAAGAGTTTATGCAGGAATTTTATAAATTGAAATTTTTGAATGATATTGATAGTATAAAGGATAATTTTAATTCTGAATATAAGTCAATGCCAAATTCTGCCAAAGAGAAATCTAAAGATACCTTTGCAACTAAATTTACTTATAATACTCAAAGAATTGAAGGGAGCACATTAACATTAAAAGAAACTGCAAATTTATTAGAAAGAGGCATTACTCCCTCTTCAAAACCAATAAGAGATGTAAAAGAAGCAGAAGCGCATAAAAAAGTATTTTTTGATATGTTAGATTACGAAAGAGATTTGAATTTGCAAATTGTTCTTAAATGGCATTTAGATTTGATGAAAGAAACAAAAGAAGATATTGCAGGAAAGACAAGAAATCATAATGTTGCAATTACTCGTTCTAGATTTACTCCTCCAATGCATATTGAGATAGATACTTTGTTAAAATCATTTTTTGATTGGTATAATAAGGAAAAAAGAAACCTTCATCCTGTTGAATTATCTGCTCTAGTTCATTTAAAATTTGTAACTATCCATCCTTTTTCTGATGGAAACGGGAGAATATCTAGATTAATGATGAATTTTATACTGAAAAGGAACAAGTTTCCTCTTTTAGATATTCCTTACACAAAAAGAGATAGTTATTATAATGCATTGGAAAGGTCCCAGGTAAATAAAGAAGATAATATCTTTGTGCAATGGTTCTTTAGAAGATATTTGAGTGAATTTAAGAGATACTTGAAAAAATAAGGTAATCCTTCAATTCCCCCTGCTCCCGGTCGGGGTGTCCCTCTCCCCCAACAATTTTAAAAACTATCCAATTATAGCTTTGATATTAGAAATAAACTTTTTTGAGTTTTCTATTGACTCTTGTGCAAACGGCAAGTTAGCTTCTGATTTCATTTGATAAGTGAACGTTCCTCTTTTTTTCTTTTCTGACTGAAATATTTTAAGAAGAAAATCTGCCTTGATTATTTCAGTTTCATATATTCTTAGTAATTCTTTATCGAGAACTCCTTCTTTCACAAATCTTTTGAATAACTTAAAAGTTTTATTATGCTCGTTTGGAATTTTTGTTTTTATTCCTTTATTTAATAGATAAGCTTTTGCAGCATAGAAAATAGAGTAATAAGCATGACTTATTACAGAATAATAAAAGGTTTTATCTTTAGGTATTCCTAAAAAATCTTTAGTTTTATCATCTGCAGAGACTTGTAAATCTTTTTGAGATAACAAAAACTCATCCTCTGCTCTTAATAAATAAAGGTTAACTTCTGAATCCATGTTCAATTGCCTCGTTTATTAGATTATAATATTTTGTCGTATTTTTAAAGATTAGCCGTTTTTTAAATATCTCTTTTCCTAAATTGGGTTTTTTGTCTAGTAGCATATCCATAAAGTCTTTGTAGGTGAATACTAAAGCATGAACTTTTGGAATCATCAAAGAAGATACATTTTCAAGCAGTTTTTGTTTTTCAAAAGCTTTTTCTTTGACAATTAAGATGAGGTCTATGTCAGATGTCTTTGTCTGCTTCCCTAAAACATAACTACCTGTCACCAGAATTATATCTTCATTAAATTCTTTAAAATCTAATATTTTGTTAATATTTGGGATATTTGTCTCAAAAGACTCTTGTTCATCTAAAAATGAAAAAAGGGATATTATCTTTTGATTAATCTCTACAGAACATAATTTTGATTTTCCAATCTTCTCTATTTTTAAGAATCCCTCTTTTTCTAGTTCAATAACAGCGTTATAGGTATTTGGATAATCTTTCTTCAGAAGCATGGATATCTCTCTTATTGTTTTTTTTAAAAACATATTTTTCCTAAACAAGTTCATTATATTTAACTGGCTTTTCTTTATCATTTTATAATTGTTTATTTTACTATAACATTATAGTAATATTACTATATATAAATCTTTTCTTTTTTAATAGGTTTTAAAGGAGATATTTGTCCTCGACAAGATTTATAAATCATCGCCATCACACGCAACAGCGATGGAAAATAATACCAATTCAATAAACATAAAGGAGATAAACAGATTCTCACTAAAATCCCACGATCGCCCATTGTTCGGTCGGGGGGTGTTATCATCTCTTAGTTAATACATAACCACAAAGTTTGTGAACTACCCTACACTAAAGTGTAGGGCGTCTAAGTTACTGGAATTAATTTAATCTCATTTGATAAGTTTCATAATCTTGCCAATGTTTATCTTGGCTATGTTTTATGTAATACTCAACTGCTTCTGTTGTTGTAGCGCCAATGCTTCTACAAAAATAACCCTCACTCCAAAATTTATCTCCCCACAAATAACCTCTAAACAAATCCCAATGATTTTTTCTCATCATATAGGATGAAAAGCCTTTTAATTGCTGAATTAATTTGCAAGGAGCAATATTCTTGCAATCAGCAACAAAGATATGCAGATGATCTGGTCCAGCTCTTATCTCGACAATTTTAACATTTAATTCTCCTACCTTAGAAGTTACATAAGCAATTACTAACTTCATTACCTTTTCATTTTCAAATATCTCTCTCCTGAAAGCAGGGGTTAATTGGATATGGTAATTAAATTCTCCAACTGAATGGCTATAAGATTTTATTTCAAATTCCATTTTTCCTCCATAGCTCTCGCTAAGCGAAAGCAAATGTTTATTTAGTTTCAGAAAGTTCTCACTATTGTGGAATTTTCAAAGAGCCGAGTATCTCGGCTTTTCCTAATATTCAAACAAAAGAATTAAATTTAATGGGGGACGGCGATTCCTCCCAAAACTTAAAAGTTTGGGTACCCTCGCCGTGGATGTAATGGCACAGGGGATGGGATATTCCCCTTAAAAAAGGCGAATCATTTGAGATGGTTGAGAAAAGAGTAAGAATATTCATCAAAAATTTAATAGAATTTATGAAAAAAGACAATGCAAATGTATGCATTTCTGCACATGGCAATTCCATAAGATTATTCAGAAAGATTATGGAAAAAGCAGACATTAAAAAAACCTGCTCCTGGAAAATACCCTATGATAAGTATTTTGAATATAATGTTAAAATAAGATAAATAAGCTTTGCAAGATTAAATTTGCTTGTGAAAAAATCACTTTTTTTGAATAATTTTTTTTCCATTCATGTAAGGAATCAAAACCTTTGGAATCTTTATTGAGCCATCCTTCTGCTGATTATTTTCCATTATTGCGACTAATGCCCTTGATGTTGCAATAACAGTGTTATTCAGAGTATGTGCAAAATATCTGTGCCCCCTGTCTTCTATTTTTATATTAAGTCTCCTTGCCTGGGCAGCCTCCATATTTGTAAGAGAAGTAACTTCAAAATATTTATTCTGTCTTGGGCTCCATGCTTCTAAATCACAGGACTTTGCTTTTAAATCAGCCAAATCTCCTGAACAGCATTCAAGAACTCTTATTGGAATTTCCAGTTCTTTAAAAATATCAACTGAAAAATTAAGCATTTTATCGTACCACTTATAAGAATCAGCAGGGTCGCAAATCACAATCATCTCCTGTTTATTAAACTGGTGAGTTCTGTAAATTCCTTTTTCATCTATTCCATGACTTCCTATTTCTTTTCTAAAGCACATGCTGTATCCTGTCTGTAAAACAGGCAAATTCTTTTTATCAAGAGTTTTCCCAATAAACTGGCCAATCAAAGGATGCTCAGAAGTTGCAATTAAATACAAATCCTCTCCCTCTACTTTGTAGGACATTGCATCAATTTCTTCATTGGAATAAACTCCTGAAAGAACATTCTTCCTTATCATAAGAGGAGGTTCAATATATTCAAAACCTTTTGACATCATGAAATCTCTTGCAAAATTTATAAGTGCCATGTTAAGCAAAGCCAAATCTCCTTTAAGATAATAAAACCCTTTTCCAGAAACTTCTGCAGAAGTGTCAAAATCCAGCATTCCTAATTCTTCCCCAATTTCAACATGGCTCTTTACCTTAAAATCAAATTTCTTTGGAATTCCTATTTTCTTTACCTCAACATTTTCAGAATCATTTTTTCCAATTGGAACACTATTATGGATAATATTCGGAATTTTATACATAATCTCTGTAATTTTCTCCTCTAGTTTTTTTCTTTTTTCTCCTATTTTTTCTATTTCCTCGGGAATTTTCTTTGCCTGCTTAATTTCCCTGTCTGCGCTTTTTCCCTGCTTTTTCAGTTTATTAATTTCCTCGGATATCTTATTCCTCTCGCTCCTTAGTTTATCCTCATCATATTTCAGATTTCTCCATTTTTTATCAATTTCAAGAACCTCATCAACAAGCTTTAGTTTCTCATTCTGAAACTTCTTTTTAATATTCTCTTTAACTAATTCAGGATTTTCCCTGAGAAGTTTTATGTCTATCATAATGGAATTATAGAAACAGAATATTTAAAGTTTATCAAACAAACCTTTAAAAATAATCCAGACTAATCTATTTAATGGGTGAGGTGATAACAGAAGCTGGTTTTCAGTTATCTCAGGCATATAATCAGCTTTTTTCAGGTCTGCCTGCATGGGTACAGCAATTTACAAATATCACCCTTCTTATAATTGTTGTAACTGTTTACTGCATATTTGTCTGGAAAGTATATACCTTCATTGCAAAAAAAGATATAATTAAATTAAATCTAAGCCAGTACAATAAAGCAAATCATCCTGCTCTTGCAAAATTTCTTGGAGGGGTGTTTTATTTTGTGGAATATCTGCTTATACTTCCTCTGGTTGTATTTGTCTGGTTTGCAGTATTTACTCTGTTTTTAATATTCCTTACAGAAGGACTTGAGGTCTCAACTCTTCTTTTAATTTCAACCGTGATAATTGTTGCAATAAGGGCAACTGCGTATTACAAAGAAAAACTTTCAGAAGAGATTGCAAAGCTCTTCCCATTTACACTCTTGGCAGTATCAATGACAAGGGCAGGATTCTTTAATTTTGAGGCAATTCTTGAAAGATTCTCAGAACTCCCGATGTTCTTTGGGAATATCCTGAATTATCTTGCAATAATAATCATGCTTGAGATTTTACTTAGATTCTTTGATTTTATATTTTCACTTTTTGGACTGGAAGAGCTTCCAAGTGAAGAAGATTCAGAATAAAATTAAAAGTGCTCAAGTTTAAAATATTGCTTTTTATTATTAATTATTTTTAATACATTAAATATGATTATAAACAATAATGCCGATAACAATGCAACAACCCAGTCTATAAAAGGAAGCGGAGTTGTCCCAAAAATATTTCTTGCAGGTGTATAAATTATAATCAAAGTAGCAAATATTGAAATTATAGAGGCATAAAGCAAATAAATATTTACCTTTAAGGAACTTAAATTAACTGTTTTTCTAAAAGACCTAAAATTATATGCTCCCCCAATCTCAATAAAAATAAGCGCCAAGAGTGCAGTTGTTCTTGCAGATTCAAAACTTTGATTCAATACATTAAATGCAAAATAAAATATTCCCAAAGTCATTACCGTCATCAAGAAACCTGCAATCAAAATCCAAATAATAAGTGATTTATTTAGTATTTCCCTGTTTTTCCTTGGTTTTTCCTCCATTACATCTTTTGATGAAGGATTAAGGGAAAGAGTTATTGCGGGAAGATCATCAGTAACAAGATTCATAAATAAAATCTGCAGTGCAAGCAAAAGAGGAACAGGCCATCCAAATAAAGGAGAAAGTAAAAGCCCGAGGAATATAATAAATAATTCAGCATAATTGCATGAAAGCTGATAACTAACAAATTTTCTTATATTTTTAAAAATAGTTCTTCCTTCTTTTATTGCGGATACAATTGTTGTAAAATTATTATCTTTTAAAACCAAATCAGAAACCTCTCTTGAAACATCTGTTCCCCCTATGCCCATTGCAACACCTATATGGGCTTCTTTTAATGCTGGAGCATCATTAACTCCGTCTCCAGTCATAGTAACTATTTCTCCATTCATTTTAAGTGCCTTGACGATTTTTAGTTTGTGTTCTGGTCTTACTCTTGCAAAAATTGAAATTCCCATGACTATCTTTGAAAGATCTTTTTCACTCATTCCATCAATCTCCTTGCCTTCCAAAATTTTTCCCTGGAGACCAATTCTCATACCAATTGCAATAGCAGTTTCCTTGTTATCACCTGTAATCATTTTTACACTTATACCTGAATTAAGGCATATTTTTATTGATTCTTCAACCTCTTTCCTTGGAGGGTCTTCTATTCCTGCAAATCCTAAAAAAATCAAATCTTTTTCAAAATCATTTTTATTAATTTCCTTTACATTTTTATAAGCAAAACCTAAAACTCTAAAGCCTTCAGAAGTCATTTTTTTATTAACTTCAAGGATTCTTTCCCTTTCCCTTTCAGTAAGTCTGTAAACATTGCCATCTCGCATTATATATTTGGATTTTTCAAGAATGTATTCAGAAGCGCCTTTAGAAAAAACGTGTTTCTCTTTTTTATATTTGCATAAAACACTCATCATTTTTCTTTCAGAACTAAATGGAATTTCTTCAACAACCGTAAATTCGGAATCTTCAGCATAAAGTCCTGCTTTTGATGCCATTACAAGCAAAGCTCCTTCAGTTGGAGTCCCTATAATATGGTATACTTTATCTTCCCCTGTTCTTTGAATTTTTGTATCTGTGCAAATTACCGATGTTTTTAAAATCAAATCCAGAGCAGGTTCATTTTTCGGATTTATTTTCTTTTCATCATAAAAAAAATCTCCAATTCCCTCATAACCAATTCCTGAAACATCAATCATCCTGTTATTTTCAAATATTTTCTTTACAGTCATCTCTCCTTTTGTTATTGTTCCTGTTTTGTCTGAGCATATAACTGTTGTCTCTCCAAGAGTCTCAATTATTGACATTCTGTTTACAATTGCATTCTTTTTTGCCATTCTGGATGCACCTGTAGAAAGGGCAGTTATAAGAACAACAGGAAAACCTTCAGGGAAGGCGGAAACAGCGAGGGCAATAACCAAAATAAGTGCATCAATAACAAGATTTTCAGAAACAGGCTGTCCAATAATCATAAAAAAACCTGTTAATAATGAAAAAATAATTGCAACAATTGCCATGAACTTTGAGATTTTATTTATTTTTTTCTGAAGCGGTAATTCTTTTTCGGCACTGGAAATCATCTTTGAAATCTGTCCAAACTTTGTGTTCATTCCGGTATGAATTACCTTTGCTGTACATTTTCCATTGATTATAAATGATCCCATAAACAAAAGATTTTCTTCAGAAAAGTCTTTATTATCTTTTGCAGGAGATTTTTTCACCTCTCTTGACTCTCCTGTTAAAATGGATTCATCAAGCATAAGGTCTTTTTCCTCAATAACAAAACAATCAGCAGGTATTTTCTCTCCACTTCTTAAAACTAAAATATCTCCAGGGACAATTTCTCTAGATAAGATTTCTCTTTCTTTTCCTTCACGAATTACAATTGAAACAGGCATAAGCATTAAACGAAGAGACTTTACAATTTTCTCAGCTTTATATTCCTGTATAAAACCAATAAAAATAACCAGAATAACCACCCCAAGAATAGTGTAGCCTGTAATGAATTTTCTAACAAGAAAAGATAAGGCTATTGCACAAACTAAAAGATAAATCATAAAATTTCCTTTAATTTGGTGCAGAAAAATCTTAAAAGGAGATAATAAATGAGTTTCTTTTAATTCATTGTACCCATATTTCTCCAAAAGTATTTTAGAATCTTTTTCTTTCAACCCCTTTTCATCCATTTTACAATTTAACTAATATCATTTATATCTTTTTCTATTGATGTTCTTTTTCCACATATGGATGTTCCTGTCCTTCTCCCAATCTTTCCTTTAAGTCTTTTATTTGCTTTTCTTTTTCTTTCTTATAAACATCTTTGTTGTTTTTAGCTTTTTCAATAATTCGCGAGGTATATTCTCCTCCAAGAAAATGAGGCATAATTACATAATCTGCTCCTGCTTTGTACAAATCAAATGCATCTGCAATCTGTCTTGCTGTTACAATAACAATTATATCTTTATTTTTTCCGCGAATTAAATTTAGCAATGCCATATTAACTTCTTTTTCCGGAATTGTTGAAACAACTAATTTTGCATCTAAAATTCTTATGCTTTCTAAAAATTCTATATTTGAGACATCTCCATAAATGCAGGAAATTCCCTTTAAAGAAAGTTTCTTAACTCGTACGGGATTAAAATCCACTACAAGATAGTCTTTTTTCATATTCATGAATGTCTTCATTAAAGAAAAGCCTATTCTGTTTTCCCCAAGAAGAATATATTCATAATTTTTATTTATCGAAGGTTTTTCTTTAAGTTTTTTCTTTTCAAATACTGACAGATATTTCGATATAACTGGATAAATCCTGTCAGAATAAATCATCATATATGTAGAACCTGCAATTGTAATCAATCCTATTATTGTAACAAAAGAAAGTATCTCATTAGAAAGATGTCCTACCTTGTATCCAAGTGCAATAAGAATTAATGAAAATTCACTTATTTGTGCAACTGTAAGTCCTGCCATAAATCCTGTATTTTTGCTATATCCAAAAACTCCCATGAGGATTAAAACAATAAGTGGGTTTCCTATAAGTATGAAAAGAGAAAGAAGCACAATAGGCAAAATCATTTCATGAATATTTCCAAATACCATTTGAGAACCAAGCAAAATAAAAAATGAAATAATAAAAAAATCTCTAAGCGGTTTTAATTTAGAGCTTATTTCAAAACTATATGGAAACATAGATAATAAAATTCCTGCAATTAAAGCGCCTACTTCAATTGAAAAGCCAATATAGGAAAATAATGCTGAAATTCCAAAACCCCATGAGATTGCAAAGATAAATAAAAATTCCTGCGATTTTGAGAAAAAAGAATTGAATTTAGGAAGAATATAATAGCTAAAGGCAAACAAAATAGAAAAAATTAAAATTCCTTTTATTAAGACTGAAAACAAAACTTCTCCTGCATCAGCTCCACTGGAAAAAGAAGCCACAATCACCAGTATAATTATTGCTATTAAATCCTGAACAAGAAGAAAACCAACTGAAATTTTTCCATATAATTTGTCAAGAGCTTCTTTATCTGATAATAACTTCATTATTATAATTGTTGAAGAAAAAGAAAGGGCCACTGAAATATATAGGGAAGTCAATGGAGAAAATCCAAGCAGTATGCAGATGAAATAACCAACCAAAGAAGTAAATAAAACCTGCCCTATTCCTGTTATTAAGGAAATCTTTCCAACTTCCCGTATGATTTTAGGATTCAGATGCAAACCAACTATGAACAAAAGAAATGAAATACCTATTTCAGAAAAGACCAGAAGAGTATCTCCTGCAGGAATAAAATCAAGAAAAAATGGGCCTATAATAATACCTGAAATGATGTATCCAATTATTTGTGGTTGTTTAAGAAGCCTCATAATAAATGAAATTACAAATACAATCAAAATAATAAGGCTAAGATGAATAAATATCTGTTCCATTATATTGCTCTTTTTTTCCCTGTTTTAGTTTATTAAATGGATATACTATAAAAAGCTTTTTAAACTACTCTTATGATTTATTCATAATGACACGCGTAAGAATAAAATTAAACAGCACAGATATAGAAATGCTCAATAAAATTTGCGAATCTGTAAAAGAAATTGCAAAGAAATCAGGAATAGCTATAAGCGGGCCTGTTCCACTTCCCACTAAAAAACTTAAAGTCACAACAAGAAAATCTCCGTGCGGAAACGGAACAGCAACATTTGACAGGTTTGAGATGAGAATTCACAAAAGATTAATTGACCTGCCTGCAAATGAGAAAGTTCTTCACCATATTATGAGAATGCAGATTCCCAAGTCTGTTAATATCAAGATTGAAATGAAGGATTAAGGACAATAATTCTTATTAAACACTAATAGTTATTTTAGTTATGGGTTATTCTGGAAATGCACTTAAGAAAATAATAATATACTCAAAACAAACGGGTTCAAATGGAAATTATATTGAGCTATCTGATAGCGTTTTGAATCTTGGACAATTTTATTTATCTGATGCAACTGACACTGAGGACGACCCCTACATAGATTTCCCTTGCGAAAAATGCGGAGAATATTTTGATGTTCACGATCTTAATGCTCATGAGCCTTATCTAAATTATTGTGATTTATGTATAGGAAAAGAAGAATATGAAAGAGAAACAAAAGAGTATTTTAATTCATTAAGAAGAAAAGGATTATTGGAAGAATATGGAACTTGGGTTTTAAATCTTTATCCTCAATTTAGGAAATATTTTTAATTATATTCCTCAAAATATATATTCCAGTATATACTTCTTTAAAAGATAAAATTTTTTTAATTAGATATGAATTTAAAAACTCTTGTCGCAATATTGTTTTTAATTCTGCTTTTATTTGCAGGATTTGCAATATCAAAAATGACAGGAAACACAATAATGGACAAAACAACAAAAATAAATCTAGAAACAAATCAGGGAAATATTATAATTGAAATTTACAAGGATATGCCAATTACCTCTGGAAATTTCAAAGAATTAGTTGAAGAAGGGTTTTATGACAGAGTTATTTTTCACAGAATAATTGATGGGTTTATGATTCAGGGAGGAGATCCAACAGGAACAGGAATGGGTGGACCAGGTTATAAGATTAAAGATGAATTTACTCATGCTGGCGGAAATAAAAATAACAGAGGAACAATTTCAATGGCAAATTCAGGTCCAAACACAGGAGGCTCCCAATTTTTCATTAATCTGGTTGATAATAATTTTCTTGACACAAAACACCCTGCATTTGGAAAGGTAATTGAAGGCATGGATGTTGTTGATAAAATTGCAAGATTACAGACAGATGCAAATGACAAACCATTAGAAGATGTTGTAATTATTAAAGCAAGTGTTGTAAAATAAAATCAAAGCTTTATCTTTATATCGGGTAGTTTCTTTGAATGAACATCCATTTTACCGCTTTCTAAACAATCCCAGCAAACATGAACCCCATTTTCATCTTTTACAATTCCTGTTCCATTGCATTTGGGGCATCCGTTTTCCATAATATAAAGAGCAGAAAGGTGTATTTAAAATTATATCTTCTGCACACTCTGTTTAATTTTCAATAAATTTATAATCCCGGGATTATTGTACTGTTCAGGGAAGTAAAAAAAGAGGAAGGAATAAATATTCGTGAGGGAAATGTAAGTTTAATATTAAATTCCTATAATGATTTATTTTCTAATTTTGATCCAAGAGATTATTCAGAAAGAATCCTTTCAGTGGATTTTATTAAAGAATGCAAAAGAGTGGTCAGGGACCAAGGAGGCAAAATTTAATTAAGATTATTGTGCCCAAAGCCTATTTTTGTTTTGGGAGGGATTAGATAAATTCTTGATAGCTTCCAGAGAAAAATTATTCATTTACAAATTCTATGAAAAAATGTCAGAAGCAAATGTGCTCTTTGTGGATTATTAACATAACTGATTAAAAATCTATTTTATAACACACATAACATTTATAAAAGGACATCAATTATTCCACTTATGGAAAAGGATATAGGAAAAATAAGAAAAAACGACACTTCAGAGATTGTCATAAGGGTTGATGATTTTGGAGGAAGAAAAGGATTAACAATTCGTGAATTTGTTACAAGCGACAGATATACTGGTTTTACAAAAGCAGGAGTAAGAATATCTTCAGCAGATTTTGAAAGATTCAAGGAAATGATTAATTCTGTTTCATCAGAAGATATGGCAGAAGTCGAAAGTGCTGAAAAAGAAGAATCTGAAAAACCAAAATCCAGCAAAAAGAAGTCTGGTGCACAGGAAGAACTGCCTGATTATTAATTTCTCCAAAAACTTTAAAACCAATTTTCCCTATATACTCTGATGAAAAAAAGAATCAAGAACTATCTTACAACCTCCTTAATAATTCTTGCAATAATTGTTCTTGCATTTCTTATCTTAAATTCAAAGAAAAATGAAACAACAGAGGAAATAGCAAAATGCATTGGCTCCAAATCAGTACTTTATACTCAGCTGGGATGTCATTATTGCAAAATTCAGGAAGAAATGTTTGGAGAGAATTATCAATATCTGAATGTAGTGGATTGTTGGTTTGAAGAAGACAAATGCACAGAAATAACTTCAACTCCAACCTGGATTATAAAAAATAAAGAACACGAGGGAGTTCAGACAATTGAAGAATTAAAAGAACTCACTGGATGTTAAATTGCTCTCAGAAACCTTTACTTTTGGGAGAATAACTCTTCTTGCCATTGCAGATTCAGTAAACCCCTGTGCAATTGCAGTTCTTGCAATGATTTTAATGGCAATACTCATTAAAAATCCAGAAAAAAGAAAAAAAGTTTTATTGACTGGCCTGATTTTTGTTCTTGCAGTTTATATAGGATATCTGATTTATGGGTTAATAATAGTCCAATTTTTCAAGACTTTTGCAGGTTTATTAAGGGGTGGTTCAGGATATGTCTATAATGGGTTGGCGATTCTTGCAATGATTATAGGGGCCTTGAACATCAAAGATTTTTTTTATTATAAAAAAGGAGGAATTGCAACAGAAATGCCCTTATTTTTAAGGCCAAAATTAAAAAGAATAATTTCAGAAATAACTTCTCCAATTGGAGCATTTATAATTGGTTTTCTTGTGACACTCTTTTTACTTCCGTGCACGATAGGTCCGTATATTGTTGCATCTGGCCTGATTTCTGAACTTGGCTTTCTGAAAACAATCCCCTGGCTTTTATATTATAATTTAATATTTGTAATACCAATGCTTTTGATAACCCTGATTACCTATTGGGGATTTACAAGAGTTGAGGATGTTTCTGCATGGAAAGAAAGAAACATAAAAAAGCTTCATTTAATTGCAGGAATTTTATTATTCCTGGTTGGATTGGGATTGCTGACTGGATGGATTTAATTTCTTTTCAATTAAACAACACAGTCCGAATAATATTAAACTAACCGAATAGTTTTCTTTCTGTCCGAATAGTGTCCGAAAAGTAAAGAGTTTTAAATTAGTATTTCTTTTGTATTTTTATGGATAAAGAAATAGCAAAACAAGAGGTGGAAAAGATAGTTAAAAAGTTTTTAGCAATTCCTAAAACAGAGCTTGATGAAATGAAAGAAGAACAAATAAAATTTAGATTTATTGAGCCACTATTGAAAGCTTTGGGTTGGGAAATAGAGGATATTAACAAAGAAGAAAGAGTTTTGAAAGGAAGAGCTGATTATATACTAAGAATAGGAAATCAAAAAAAATTAGTAATTGAAGCAAAAGCCACAAACATAAAATTATCTGAAGATGATGGCAGACAAACTATTTCTTATGCACATCATAAAAATATTAATTTTGCTGTTTTAACTAATTTCAAACAAATAAGAGTGTATCATGCTTTATCTAATATTAAGAATATAGATAAGAACTTGTTAAAAGACGATAAAGGTTATTTGTGGTTGGATTGCGAGGAATTTGTTGAGCAATTTGATAGGTTATGGCTTTTATCAAGAGAAAGTTTTGAAAAAGAAGAAATAAATAAACTTCTTGATAATATAGACAAAAGATTAATCAAATCAATAGATGAATCTGTATTAACCGATTTATTAGAGTTTAGAGGTTGGCTTTCCACAGATTTGAAGAATAAAAGGACATATTTATCTCCTTCGCAAATTGATGAGGTTGTTCAGATTTTAATTGACAGATTGATTTTTATGCGTTCTGTTGAAGATAGAGGTTTAGAAGAGGAAGATTTTTTATTAAAAAAAGTTAAAGATGTTCAACAGGGTAGAACAGATAAGAGTTTATGGGCTTCATTAGTTATCTTATTTAAGATTTTTGATAAAGAATATAACTCAAAATTATTCTCTGCAGGATTATTGGAAAAAGAGGGATTTTTTGAAGAAAAGACATTAACAAAAGTTATTAATGGCCTTTATTATGGAACACAAGACCACCAAAATAGATATAGGTTTGATGATATTCCTGTTGATTTATTGGGTAGTATATATGAACAATATTTGGGGGTTGTTTTAAGAGGTACAGAAAAAAGAGTTAAATTAGATTTATTAAGTGGAAAAAGAAAGAGTATGGGTATTTATTATACTCCTTCTTATATTGTTGAGTATATTATTAAAAATACAATTAGAGAATACACTAAAAATAAATCAATAGATGAAATTTTAGAGATTAAAATATTAGACCTTGCTTGTGGTTCTGGTTCTTTTCTAATTGAGGCATTTCAAGAATTGATAAACCTTATTGAGATAAGATTAAAGAGGGGTGAAAAATCCAAAAGATGGGATAGTTTCAAAGATTATAAAGACAGATTAACCTTGGGACAAAAAGCTACAATTTTGCTTAATTGTATTTATGGTGTTGATTTAGATGAGAAAGCAGTTGAATTGGCACAGCTCAATCTCTTACTAAAAATATTGGAAGAAGAAACAAGAGAAACAAGAAAACGAATATTGCCTAACATGAAAGACAATATAAAAAATGGTAATAGTTTAATCTCCGATTCTTCTTTTGATAAAGCATTTAATTGGAATGCTCAATTTCCTACAATAAGAGAAGGGGGTTTTGATATTGTGATTGGAAATCCTCCTTATGTAGATTATTCTAAAATAAAAGGAACAAAATATTTTAACAAGAATTATGAATCTTCTAAAGTAAATGGAAATATTGTAAAATATAATTTATTTCAGTTGTTTATTGAAAAATCCATAGGATTATTAAAAGATGGTGGAATGTTTGGTTTTATTAACCCAAACACTTATTTATCAACTGAAAATGCTTTTTCATTAAGAAAATTAATATTAGAAAAAACATCATTAAAAAAGATAGTTGATGTTTCACATTTAAAAGTTTTCAAAGATGCCTCAACTTACCCCGTTATAACAATCTTCAAGAAAGGAAAAGAGAAAGACAATATTTTGGGTGTTGCAGTTATAGAAAATGAAAAAGATGTTATTCCTAATTTAGAAGTGAATGAAATTAAACAAGAAGAATTTGAAAAAGAGAAAAAATTAAACTTTATGATTAGTTCAAATACAGAAAATCAAGAGATTATGTTAAAATTGGATTCTTGTGAAAGATTAAAAGACTACCAAAAAACTTTTGTTTGGGGTTCTTCTATCACTGGTTTTGCTACTCATAAGGCAGAGGATAAAGATAATGATAAAAAATATTCTCCTATGATTCAAACGAAAGATATAAAGAGATACTACATAGATTGGAAAAAAGAATATATTGAAAATGGGATATATTCTGATAAATTAAAAGAATTATTTAAACAAAGAAAGATTGTCATAGCAAGAGTAACAAAGGGAATTCAAGCTACTATTGACGAAAAAGAATATTATATTGGAAAATCCTCTATATTAATTCCTAAAGATAGTAATCTATTTGAAATTCTTTTAGCAATTATAAATTCTAAATTAATCAATTATTATTATAAAATGAAATTTGAAACAACCCATATGGCTGGGGGTTATATTAGATTTGATATACCTTATTTGAAATTATTACCTATTAAAATTCCAGATGAAAAACAAGCCAAGAAAATAAAAGAATTAGTTGAAAGGATGATAGAATTATGTGATAAAAAATCAGAACAACAGATAAAAAATGTAGATTATGAAATTGATGAAGAAATCTATAAGTTATATGGTCTATCGGAAAAAGATAAAGAAATTATTAAAAATTTTTAATTTATTCGTGAGTGAGAGTAGGTTATCCTTCTTCATTTTCTCCCTTTTTCTTATATCTTAGAACATCTATTATGATATATGTTTTAATTGACCTATGTATATTCCCGACAAGAAGATATTTTTTCCATTCTTCGTCAAATAATCTTAAATTATCTTTCAAATTTAATTCTTTACCAGAATTTTTTCTCATAAATTCATAACAACCCCATTCGGTTATTTGTTGTTCATATGGTTTATTGTTTTTTCTTGATTCTTTCTTCCCCTCAATTTCACAATAATAAGTTAAGTAAGGTTTGTACTTGTAATCTTTTTGATTTATAATTTCATAACCTTCATCTAAAGTAGTTTCACCACCAATATCAGAAAAACCCATTAAAGTCATCTGCTTTTCGGTGTTATCATTTTTTTGTACAAGTTTAAAATCCACAATAATTGGTTTTATCAGACCAAAACTCTTTCCATTTTTTCTCAATTCATTTATAGTTGTTTTTGGTATTGATTCAATTAGGTTAATTCTATTTTCTTTAGGATAATCTTTGTCACTCTTATTTATCCATTTATCTAATCTTTTCCAATCTTCTTTTGAATTTTTTATCTTCCAAGTATTTTCTCTATGGTCTTTAGGATTTTTTTCTACCTCAACATCTAATACATTCCATTTCCTAAACCATCCAATTGGAACAGGATAAATTCTTACAAACTCTTTATTATCTAAAGACCAAGCACAGACACAAGTAGATTGCCTTCCATCTTTTAATTGATTTGGTGCTCCTTGACCTAAAACCACTAAATTTTTTAATAAAACCATTTTATAAATGGCTAACTTGCCACCCCCTTTTTTTTAGTTCTTCGGCAATTATACTTCTATGACAAGTTTTATAGTCTTTTTCAAAACAAAGTAATACAGTTTTTCTTACTTTAGAAAGTCCCTCAATATCTCTTATACTCTCTTGAACATCTTTATCTTTTATGTGTTCTTTATATTCTTCAAAGAATTTTTTATAATTCCAATCATTATGTAATTGGTGTCTTATATCTTTTGGAGACCCAAGAGAAGGATAATGTTTGTATATTATACCTGCCTTTTTTAATTCTGAAGCAAGAATTCCTTTTGAAAAACCATTTTTTCTACTTAAAGCTATTTCTCTCACATCAATCAATTGTTGAATATTTGAATCTATTAATTTTGTTATAAATTTCTCAATGACATATCCTTCATAGCCTATTGTATAAATTATTTTATTTTCAGAATTCCAAAATAAATCTCCATTAATTTTTATCCTTTTCAATCCAATATCTGATTCTAATCTTCTTACCCATTGATTATTTGGGTATTTTTGAGGAAAATTAAGTTTGTCTCTTATTTGAGTCCAAGTTAATCCAGATGGATGTCTTTCTAAAATTCTTCTTATAGATTCTTTAAATTCTTCATATAAGGGGATTTCTTGATTATTCTTTAATTCTTCTTTAGATAAGGGTTTAATATAAAGAGAATCTCCTCTTATCTCATCTTTTAGATTTGTTCCTTCTTTCCATCCAAGTTGAATTATTCTATCCTGAGGAATAACCAAAACCCACTTGGAATATTTATCATAGTTGGGGTCACTCTTTTTTCTTGAAGATTGTTTTTGTAATTTCATATATCTTCTTGGTACCAAGGTTTTATAAGTATTTTGGTACCCATTTGATATACATTTCTTGGTACCCAAATATTTAAATACTATTTATGGGTACCCACGAATATGGAACTTCAAACAAAACTGAACTCGGAATTAGAAATAAAACCAGTTATAACTTTACAAAGGAATATTTTAACATTAGAGAAAGAAAAAGAAAGATTCATAACTAATTTATGTGATTTCATAGAACCCCTTAATTTTGAGCAAATACAAGATATGGGAAGACCTAAAGCTAATTTTAAGGATATAATTAAATCGCTTTGCATAATGTCCTTTAATGGAATGAGTTATAGGAGAACACAATCAGACTTAAAATGGATGTTTGAACAAGAGTTGATTAAGTCTATTCCTCCAAGAAGCACTTTAAATGATTATTCAAATGATATAAACACTAAAAGGATTATAGAGAGATTAATTCAAATATCTGCTTTATTCTTTAATGATAATGAAGATACTCTAATTATGGATTCAACTTGGTTTGGAGAAAAAATGTATCATGGGGGTTATAAAAAAGTTTACGATAAAAAACATGCTCCTCTTGAAATTGTTAGAAAAGTTCATATTGGTTGTTTGAAGAATAGCAGAATAATTGCTTATGCTCAAGCATCAAAAGGAACAGAACATGATAGTCCACATTTTGAGGATTGTGTAAAGACTATTTGTAAAAATGAATAACCCCGCCCTAAAGGGCGAGGTATCGGATTAAAAAATGATAAAACTAACAAACCCAAGGTTGAGAAGAAACAATGTAATGCTGAACAGCTTCGGTAGTTGTATTTCCAACACTGCGAAAGAATTTTCCTGGACTCCAGAAATGTCCTTTTCCGAAATAATTTCTCAACCAAGGATGTTTTTGCATCAACCTAAAGGAACTATATCCTTTAAACAACTGAAGAGCCTTGCTAACACTCATCGTGATAGGCATCTCAACGAAGAGATGGACATGATCAACAGCAATGTGGAGTTCATAAATTTTGAACCCTTTTCTGTAAGCAACCTGTCTCAAGAAAAACTCACAATCCATTCTAAGCCCGTAGAACTTGAAGGGATCTTTGGCATATTTAATTTTCCAGACAAAATGAAAAGCATTTTGTCCGAAGCTATGTTTTCTGGATCTCAAATCCATTTTTTATCTCCTAAGTCAGCAGGAGATAAAGCTCATGCTAACTTTACGTTTAGTTTCGAAGAGCCGAGTATCTCGGCTTTTCCTAATATTCAAACAAAAGAATTAAATTTAATGGGGGACGGCGATTCCTCCCAAAACTTAAAAGTTTGGGTACCCTCGCCGTGGATGTAATGGATTTCAGATAAAAACTCTACTTGCAGATGCTGGATATTCTGGAAAAAACAATTATGCTTTATGCAGAGAATTAGGAATTATGAATGTGTTTATTGATTTCAAAAGCAATGCAACACTAAGAAGAGCAAAAAGTGATATTTGGAGAGAGAAATTAAGATTATACAAAGAGCAAAGAGAAATCTGGAATCAATCTTATAGATTTAGAGTTATAATTGAGGGGATTTTTTCTGCAATAAAAAGAAAGAATCTAAACTACCTACGTTCAAAGAAAGAGGTTGCTCGGGATGTTGAAATACTTTTAAAATGTCTGGTATACAATCTGACAATAATTGGGAAGTATTCTTAGTTAATTCATTTCCATTTAATATAATTGGATTATGTTCTTTATCTGTTGCAAACCATAGTGGATGAAATTCAGAAGTTAATGCTCCACTTGTTGCAAGGTGCATTTTCCAGTTACCTTCCAAATCTCCAACAATAATATCTCTTCTCCAAGGTTGATTTTCTCTTTGGTTCATAGATAAGAAAATTGAACCATTTCTAATATCATAATACATAATAAATAAATATTCCATTAAAATTTAAACTTTTGCTTTTAGATTATATAATTTGCTCGGACAGTTTTCGGACACTATTTACTTATCGGACTGTGTTCAATTAAACAAAAAATTTAAAAATGAATTTTTATTATTTTATAAAATGGAAGAGAAAATAAATTTTTTCATTCACATTAATTCAGTAAAGGAGTTGAATTAAAATGGAAGCAAATTATGTACAACAAAGAATGGCAGAAATGCAGAAAAGTGATGAACTCTCAAATATAATGGGAAAGATTCTTTCTGGGAAATCGGGATACAAGGCAGTAATAGAAAAGAAAGTTATCCAGATAAAATGCACAAACTGCGGAACAATCTTTGAAAGTCCTGTAAAATTCTGTTCTGAATGCGGAACAAAAATGGAATTGCCTAAAAAAGAATAAAAAGCAAAAATCCCTTTTTTGCTGCAAAACCAATTAAAGATAAAACTTAAATACCTTGAAAACTACTATATTTTATCTAACTTCGGTTAGATCTATTCAGCTTCGGTTGAATAGTTGGGGCATGGAACTTCGGTTTTTTGCCCCTCTTTTTATTTCTCAAAAGATTTTTAACTGAATTTTATCTTACTCTTTAATGAAAATTAAAGAAACTAAAGTCCAAAATCTTCAATCAAAAGATGTGAAGATTAGGCAGCCAATTGTAACAGTATGCGGTCATGTAGATCATGGAAAAACATCTATACTGGATAGTTTAAGAAACAGCTGTGTTCAGGAAGGGGAAAAAGGAGGAATAACCCAGAAAATATCTTTTACTTCTTATCCAATAAATCAGCTGAAAATTGCCTGCCCCCTGATTGAGAAATCAGGAATAAAATTAAACATACCTGGATTCTTATTAATTGATACTCCAGGGCATGCTGCATTTACAAATCTGAGAAAACGTGGAGGAAACCTTGCTGATTTGGCTGTTTTAGTCATAGATATAAATGAAGGAATAAAACCACAAACAGCAGAAGTTATTCAGATTTTAAAATTAAACAAAACTCCCTTCATAATTGCCCTGAATAAAATAGACAATATTTCTGGATGGAGGGCAAATAAAGATAAACCTCTGAAGCAAAGCATTGAATCTCAGGCAGGAAATGTCAGCCAGGTTTTTAATGAAAGATATATGACTATAATTGGCTCCCTGAACAGTTATGGATTTAATGCAGATTTATATTACAATATTTCTGATTTTACAAAAAAGATTGCTCTAATTCCCTGTTCTGCAAGAACTAAAGAGGGAATACCTGAATTAATAATGATGTTATGCGGATTAAGCCAGAAATATCTGACAGACAAATTAAAAATAGGAAAAGATGCAAAAGGAGTTATGCTTGAAATAAAAAAAGAAAAATCCACAAACTATATTGAAGCAATCCTTTATGATGGAGAGCTTTCAAAATCAGATGAAATTGCAATAGCAAATTTTGATCCATCAAAAGATCCTATTGTTACAAAAATAAGAATCCTTGAGGAAATAGAACCTCTTTGCTCAAAATTCAGACCAAAAGATAAGGTTATTGCCTCAACAGGATTAAGAATGCAGTTAATTGAAAAAGATGATATTCTCCCTGGAATGCCTTTTGAAATCTACAAGAATAATCTAAAAGAATTAAAAGAAAAATTCAAAAAAGAAATATCAGAGAAAATACTCACAAAGAAAAACGGGATAATTGCAAAAGCTGATTCTCTTGGAAGTTTAGAAGCACTTCTAGTGCTTCTTGGACAGCAGAATATTCCAGTTTTAAAGGTGGGAATAGGAAACATAAACAAATCAGATGTAATTTCTGCAAAAGCCAATCTGGAAATAAATGAACTGGACGCAGTAATAGTTGGATTTAATGTTTCAATTGATGAAGATTCTCATGAATTAATAAGAGATCAGGGAGATAAAATAAAGGTTTTGACAGATGAAGTAGTTTACAAGTTAATTGAAAATATTTCAGACTGGAGAAGAGAAAAGCAAAAAGATATTGAGAAAAAAATATTAATGAGTTTGACAACAATCTGCAAACTTAAGGTTCTTCATCAGTATGTTTTCAGAAATACAAGCCCTGCAATATTTGGAGTAAGAGTGGAAGCCGGGAAATTAATAAAAGATTTGCATTTGATTGATGAAAAGGGGGATAAAGTAGGAAAAATAAAGAATATTCAGTCTGACAAGCAGTCTGTCCAGGAAACAGGCGAGGGAAAAGAGGTTGCTGTTTCAGTTCCAGGAATAAACTTTGAAAGAGTCATGAAAGACAAAAACTATCTTTATTCTGATTTAGGAGAGTCCCAGTTCAGGGATTTTAAGAAAAACAAAGACCTTCTCACAGGAAGTGAAATAAAGGCTCTTCGGGAAATTGCTGAGATAAAGAGAAAAGTAAAAGCAGATTGGGGAATGTAAAATCCTTCTGATTCTTATATTATTAACTTCCTAGGGGTAACAAAATAGAAACATTTAAATACTTCTGGGGCTTATGAAAAACATGGAATATGAATACGAATATGAAGAAGACTTAAACAGGCAAAAAACAATTCATGATATTAGTCATGCTCATAAATTAGAATTATATCCTGATTTTGAAGTTCATAGGTATCATTATATAAAAGCATTATGCAATCCTGAAAATTCAGGATGTGAAGATTATCTTGAAATAGAAAAGCAAAGATTAACTCAAAAATTTCTAACAAACAAAGAAGTAATAATCGATAAGCACAATGATGAGAGAAAAGGCATTTTTATGAGATATTATATTGCAGAATAATTAATAATCCAAAAGCTTTAAAAACAAATTTTTACAATAAAATAAATGAAAAAGAGTGAAATAATATTAGGTGATTGACCAGAAAACGGACCAAAAAAGCTTATAATTAAGCGAATCTACGACGATAGTGATGATAAAGGGGTATGCACGCAAGTATTTTGAAGGTAAAACCTGTATTTATTGTGGCAAATATGGTTTATATAAACTTAAAGATAAACGAGTTAAATGCAAAAATTGTAATAAAAAATATTCTATTAAAAAGCTAAAAAGAGATTTAGAAATACTTTATTATTTTTATTTAGAAATCTCAGCCCGTAGGGCTGCAAATGAATTGAAATTAAATTACAAAACAATTCAATCAAGATTTATGGATTTTAGGAAATCAATTAATGAATATTCTGATAAGGAAATTAAAAAGTTAAATGGAGAGTTAGAATTAGATGAGACTTACTTTGGAGGTAGAAGAAAAGGCAACAGAGGCAGAGGAGCCTTTAACAAAGCAATTGCGTTTGGTATCCTCGAGAGAAATGGAAAAGTGCACACAATAATTGTTGAAAATGTTAAAGCAGATATTTTAATGGAAGCAATAAAAAATAAGACTAAAAAAGGTTCAGTTTTTTACACTGATGGCTTCAAGAGTTATGCAAGTTTACATCAGTATGGGAAACACAATATAATAAAACATCATAAAGATGAATTTGCAAAAGGTAGAAATCACATTAATGGAATTGAAGGGTTCTGGAGTTATGCAAAAGAAAGATTTCATAAATATCATGGAATTAACAGAAAAAACTATCCATTATATCTAAAAGAAATGGAATTCAGATTTAATCACAGAAACAAAAATGTATTTAAATTGTTAATTGATATTTGTATTAAAAAAGGGCGTAATTAGTCCGGAACTTACCTAATCACCTAATAATATTTAGTAACATCCTGCAGATGAATTATTTTATTATTAGACCCCCATTTTTTCATAAACAAAAAAACAAATTATCATTAATAAACTTTATCACAATAAAGTTTATAATCTAAAAGAGTGCAAAATTAATATGAAAAAAAATTTAATTAAAATAATAGGCATAATATTGCTTTCAGGCATTTCTAAAAACCTCTCTGAACATGAATTTTCTTATTCAGATAAAATAAATAATTCTTCAGTTATTCAAAAAGAATTATCAAAATCAAAAAGATTATCTTTTTACAGGCAAGAAATAATTGAGATAAATGAAGAAATAGATTTATTAAATAGAAAAATAAATTTTTATTTGGAAAGAATAAATAATAAAAACTATCCCCTAAAAATAAAAAAGGCTTATTTAAATGAATTAAAGATTACAGAAGCTAAATTAAAAAATTATAAAAATCAAAAAGATTCTATTTATGATTTAACAAAAAATTAATTTATCTCTTTGAAATAAAACCCCTCAATAATTTCACAACTTCCTCTTTTTTATTAGGCAAAAATGTAATTGAGCCTGCATTTTTATGCCCTCCACCCTCAACAAATGCTTCAGGGATTTCCCTGTTTATCTCACTTATTAATTCATGAACTGAGAAATTAGCTTCATCTGTTGCCCTCAGTGTTATTGCTGTTTCCATTACTCCTGCTGTAACAAGATTAGTAATTCCCTTTTCTTTTTGCAAATCATCATGAACAAGACCGATTGCTCTTCCAGGTTTAGGAAAAAATCCAAATCCTGGGAAACTTTCCTCAATATAAATCATCTGAAGATAAGTCTTTCCTATTTTCTCAATCTTTGCATTTGCCTTTCCAATCTTAAGTCCTTTTTTATCCATCTCCCTTATATGAGGGGACATTAAACTTACCAATGCTCTTTGCTTTGTTCTTGGCTCTCCAAATAATACCTCAATATATTCCCTTACTTCCATAAACCTTACTTTTGAAGAAACATATTCTATTACAAGAGCGATATCAGAAAGTAATTCTTTAGTATAACCCTGAGACTCTGCAATTTTCAGATAATCATCCATAACCTTGGGATTTCCCAAATCAATTCTGTCTGCAAAACCAGCCATAGCAGGAATCTGCTCAATATTCTGGGTTTCAGGATTGATAAATCTTGCAAGTTCAGTGCAGAGCATTCCAGCAGAATATTTTGCCCCATCTTCTCCAACTAAAAAAGGATTTATATGAACTAAAACTTCCTTGGAAATAACATCTTTATCAGAATAATGATGGTCCACAACAATAAAATCTGAGCCATGAACTTTTCCCTGCTTAATCGCCATTAAATCTTCAGGAGAAGAACCATTATCAGCAATAATTATCAAAGGCATTTTATTTGAAAACTTTGCAGCATTTCTTAAAGACAATGCAGTGTCTCTTATTGAATCATCAATTTCATAAAAAGGAGCAGCACATGGAGCTCTTGTAAAGAATTCCCATCCGGCTTTATCAGAACCATGCTGCTGAATTATCAAAGGAAGTATTGCTTTCTCCAATGCAAAACCAGAACTATAACCATCTGCATCATTATGGTGCCTTACTATTATTGGCCTGTCCTGAATAATTGCAAGTTTTATTTCTGTTGCTGCTTTTATAAAATGATTTTTTAATTTTTCAAGAATAGGGCTTTTTACAAGAAATTCAGGAGCAACAACTTTTGCTCTTTCTCTTTCAATCTCTTTTATTGATTTTAAAAAATACTCTCTTTGCTCTTCATTTAGTTTATGAATTGACTTAATTTCCCCTTCTATTTCCCCATTAAATTCTCCTATTTTTACAACCGCTTTTATAATAGACTCTTCAACTATCTCAGGATAAGCTCTTTGCCCGGGACCAATAAATCCCTTCAAAGAAAGATTTCCAGTTCCATCGTTAATCACAAAAACAGTTGGACCTCCTGTTTGGATAATTTTACTGACTTTTCCAATTACAAGAGCATTTTTTCCCTGAAAAAAAGAAACCTCCTTAATATTCACAAGTTCAGGATTTTTTTCTGAGATACTGTCATTATTCCTATTAAATTGCTTCTTCTTTTTAGAATAATTATTAAAATCTTTTTTAAAATTTTTTTTCATTTTACTGCTTAATTCTATAGTTAATAAATTAATAAACTTATAATAAAAAAGAAATTCATAAGCTTTAAAAACCTATTGAATTATTATCCCCTATGGTATTCAAAATAAACATAGGAACTAAAGAAGGAAAAACTTACAAACTTGAATCAGAATCAGAAGAGCTTGTTGGAAAATCTCTTGGAGATAAAATCCATGGAAAAGAAATCCTCCCTTCACTTGAAGGTTATGAACTTGAAATAACAGGTACAAGTGATTCCTCTGGATTCACTTCTATGAAAGAGGTAGATGGAATAGCAATGAAAAGAGTTCTTTTAACTTATGGAAAGGCAATGCACAAGCGCCCAAAAAGAGAAGGCAAAAAAAAGATATCAAACCCTTTTCCAAAAGGATTAAAATTAAGAAAGACAGTAAGAGGAAGAATAATTTCCCCTGCAATTGTCCAGATAAATTTAAAAATGATAAAAGAGGGTGGAAAAAAATTAAATGAAATTTTCCTGTCTGCTGAAGAAAAGAAAGAATAAAAATTACTTCTCTTGAAAATATACCTCCTATAGACGAATTCAGAAAGAGAATTAATGTCTAGAAATCCCAATTAATTCCAAGGACACTGAATTTAATTATGGTAGATATTAACCCAAACCTTTTTTAATTATCCCATGTTGGCAACAATCCTTTCTTTTGTCTTAAATTATAACAATATTGTGAGCCATGTTCCCCTTCAGGAGCAATTATGTTTTCTTTCATCTGAACACAATATAATATCTCTTTGTCAGAATCAACTTCTATAAAATCAGAACATGGAAAAATATGAGAATTAAATCCAACATTACAAGTACTCCCTCTTGGATTTTTATTAAAATTTTTAAAATTTATTTTATTTTCAATTTGAAATTTTATTTCAGGATTTTTAAGAAATCCTCCCTTATCTTGAAATCCATAACAAACTCCTTTTGAACCAAAAAAGAACCCACTAATCAAATTGGAGTTTTCAGGAGAATGATCTGCCCAATTTTTAAACACCTCTCCAACAACATTGTGAACACCCTGATAATCTAATCTTCGTTTGGTTTCTTCATTTAATCCTATTCCTTCATTTCTATAAAACCCAATTATCTTCCCAAATAGACCCTCTTCACTCAATACTGAAATTTCTTCCATTTCTCTATTACTTCCAAAAGGGAAAATTTCATAAGAAATAATAGGATTCTCTCCTTCATTACAAATCATCTCTAAAACTTTTTTTGATGGCTTAAAAAAATCCATAATTCAGAGATAAAAATTCAATTAATAAGCATTATTGTAATCAAAAACATTATAAAGCATTTCTCTCATCTATTTTAATGAACAAAACAGAAAACTTACCTGAAATAAATGTTGGGGTTGTGGGGCATATTGACCACGGAAAAACCACTCTTCTTAGCTGTTTGACTGGAAAATTTACAGATACTCATTCAGAAGAGCTGAAAAGAGGAATTACAATCAAGCTTGGATATGCTGAAAAGATAATATACAAAGATTCCAAGGGATACAATACTGAGAAAAAAGGGGAACCCCAGAGATATGTTTCTTTTATTGACGCTCCTGGACATGAAATGCTAATGGCAACAATGCTTTCAGGTGCTGCAATTATAGATGCTGCAATTCTTGTTATTGCTGCAAATGAAGGAATAAAACCCCAGACAAAAGAGCATTTTATTGCACTTCAGGCAAAAGGAATAAAAAATATAATAATAGTTCAGAACAAAATTGATTTAGTTTCAAAAGAAAAAGCCTTTGAGAATTATAAAAAAATAAAAGAATTTGTAAAAAATACAATTGCAGAAAATTCACCAATAATCCCTGTTTCAGCACAGCAAAATGTGAACATAGACAAAATACTTGAAGAGCTGTGCAGAATAAAAATACCTGAAAAAGATACAAAATCAGATCCTATTTTTCTTGTTGCAAGAAGTTTTGATGTAAATCGCCCTGGAACAGATATCTCAAATCTAAAAGGGGGGGTTTTAGGTGGAATTTTAAAAAAAGGAAAATTAAAAGTAGGGGACGAAATTGAAATAAAACCAGGGTTAAGCATAAAGAAAAATAACCAGATAACTTATCAGCCATTAATCACAAATATACTCTCTTTGCAAAAAGGAGATAATTTGCTCAATGAAATTCTGCCTGGTGCAAGCATTTCAATAGAAACTTCTCTTGACCCATCTCTGACAAAAACAGATTTCCTGAATGGATGTCTTGTTTCTATCAAGGGAAAACTTCCTGAATTGAGTTATAAATTAAAAATAAAGGCAGAATTATTCAAGGAAGTTTTGGGAACAGAACAGCATGAAAAAGTAGAGCCAGTAAAAACAAAAGAAATGCTTATGCTAAACATAAACACGACAACCACAGTTGGAATTGTTGAAAAAATAGACAGCAAAACCAATGAACTGGAAATTTCCCTTAATATTCCTGTTATCGCCCTTAAAAAAGATAATGCAGGAATTGCAAGAAATATTAACAATCACTGGAGATTAATTGGATTTGGGGAAATAATTTAATTAAAAAAATTTATAAAGTGTCTTTTCTTAACTGAATTATGAATATTAAAAAGATGTGGTTAATAACATTTGTTTTATTATTTGCGATTACCTTTATAGTTGCAGTCAATGATAACTCAAATTCAGAAATCAATAATGATGATAATGAAACAGATGACGATGAAGTTATATGCACAGCAGATGTAAAAATCTGCCCTGATGGAACAGAAGTAGGAAGAACAGGTTCAAATTGTGAATTCAAATGTCCTCAGCAGTATAATCTTTCTAAAGAAAGAGTTTGTTGCAAGGTTTATGGATATGGAACAGAAATGCAAGAAGTAAATGTTCGTTATAAAATAACTGAAAAAAAAGAATGTGCTATCCCAGAAGACTTTGTTGGTGGAAATAGAGAAATTGTAAATAATTCTTACTGCATAGAACAGATTAAAGAAAAAAGGCAGGAATTTCTTGATAAAAAACAAGAAATAATAAGAGAAAGGAATAGAATAAAATCACAATATGAAAATCAATCAGAATGTCCTGACAATTGTTCCTGTTCTGGTTCAACAGTAAAATGTGAACTTGAAGATGGTTCAAGAATAATGACTGTTTATGCAGGAAAATCAGGAAATGTAATTGTACAAATTAAAGGCATAAATGCTTCAACAAATGTTACTTTATATAAATCAGATGGAAAGGTATATGGAAGTTTCAGAAATAACGAAACTCATGAAATAATCCTGCCCGATGAAGCAAGAGAAAGAATAAAAGAAAGGGAAGAAAATAGAGAAGGAAGAAGAATAAACTGGACTTATGAGAACATAACCCTTAATGAAGAAGGATATTATGAAGTTTTGGGAAAAAAGAAATCAAGATTATTCTGGATTGTTCCTGTAAAAGAAGAATTTAGAACACAGGTAGATTCTGAAACAGGGGAAATAGTCCATATAAGAACAGTCTGGTGGGGATTCTTAGCAAGAGATGTTGAAGAAAAGAATAATTCTTAAGAAATCTCCAAAATCTTTATAACCTCTTATTATTTTTCTATTTTCATATGACAATATATTCACATTCAAAACTCTCAACATTTGAACAATGTCCTCTTAAATACAAATACAAGTATATAGACAAAATAAAGCCTCTTATTGAAAAAACAATTGAGGCTCATCTTGGAAGTTCAGTACATAATGCTCTTGAATGGCTCTATAATAATGCTCAAAAGAAAATTATTCCAACAATAGATGATATAATAAATTATTATATAAATTCCTGGGAGCAGGATTATAATGACAAAATCCTCATTGTCAAAGAAGGACTTACTGCAAAAGATTATTTTAACAAAGGAGTTGAATTCTTAATGAACTATTATTCAAAATACTATCCATTTAAAGATGGAACAATTGAATGTGAAAAAAGAATAAGCATAATATTGGAAGGGGACATTAAAATTCAGGGATTTATAGACAGGCTTGTTCATAATATTGAAACAGGGGAATATGAAATTCATGATTACAAAACAGCAAACTCTCTTCCAACCCGAGAGAAAATAGATGAAGACAGGCAATTGGCTCTTTATTCGATTGCAATAAAAGAACATTATGGAAAAGACAAGGAAGTTGTTCTTATCTGGCATTATCTTGCACATAATCAAAAAATCTCCTCAAAAAGAACAAATGAACAATTGGAAAAACTAAAAAAAGAAACACTGAAATTAATAAAAAATATTGAATCTGCAGAGAAATTTCCCCCGAATAAATCTGTATTATGCCACTGGTGCGAATACAAGTCAATCTGCCCTGTATGGAATCCTGACATAAGAGATATTGCACAAATGCAAAAGACAATAAAGGATTTTGAAATTAAAGAAAATGAAAAAGAACCATTAGATATCTGGGATTAATTTCATTCAAAAATTCATGATTGTTCCAACAGCAACCATTACAAGAAGAAGTATTAATAGTGTTGCAACAATAGTTGATAAACCCTTGTTATTAAACCTCTTTTTCACCATTGATATAATTAAAGAAAAAGGGTATTTAAAATTAGCCATAACAGATATTCCAGCTTTAAAGAGATTAATTTATATATTTCATTGACTATTAATTTTAATGGAAAGGGTTGTGAGAAGATGCAAAAATCCTAAATGCAGAGAATTTTTTGGTGTTATAAAGCTCATGAAAGACAAGAAAGCAAAGTGCCCTTTTTGCGGACAGTTGACAAAATTAAATGCAAAACAGCATAATAGATTTCTTCTTTATAATCTCTAAGATTTACTGATTTTTCTCTCTCTTTTCCAAAAGTTTCAATCCTTCTTTTTCAAATCTTTTATTTCTTCTGATTTGTTTAATCATTCTTGAAACAATTAAGAGAATTATTAATATTAATACAATTAAAATAGCATTAATCAAAAAGAACACTATTTTACCAAATAATGTTGATGGTTTTTCAGTAACTTCAAAGTGTGCGCTTGAAGGAGCAACTCCATTAGGATATATTAATTCAAGTCCTATTATGTATTGCCCTTTAGGGAGAATTCCTGTATCAAAATTTCTCTTGAAATTAACCTGATTTTCAATGAGAACTGTTTCTGTTCTTGTAAGGTAGGTTCTGTCTTCATAATCTTTGATAACATAATTCAGGGTTACATCAATTCTTTCTTTTTCTCCAAGAGGGATTAAAGTCACTGAAGTCCTTAATTTATCTCCCTGAGGAACAAGATAATCTTCATTCAAAACAATAATGTTTGAATCAAATAAAAGAAGTTTTGTTTTTATATTCAGAGAAATATAAATTACTTTTCCTCCTACAAATAATTTCCCTGTAAAAATTCCTGTTTCACTTAATGCAATAAAAACAACATTTACCTCTTTTGTTTCCCCTGAAGCAACCTGAATAGAACCTTCAGGAAGCAAAACCATATTTGTCAGATTCTGCTGACTAAAGCTGATTGTTGCTGTTCTTGTTCCTGTATTTGTAATTGAAATTATCTGCTCTCTGTTTGTATTAACTGCCAAATTCATATTTATTTCTGTAGGTTCAACAGAAAGGGATATCCCCCCCGTAGTTCCTCCCCCCCCTTCTCCTTCTTCTTCTCCTGCTTCACTGGTGCAGGTTGAAGAACATCCATCTCCAGAAACAGTATTTCCATCATCACATTCTTCATAAGGAGTTTCTAAAATACTATTTCCGCAAACAGAAAGAACCTGAACATCTCCTGAAAAAAATCCTTCAATATAAGTATCTGGATTTACAACAATTTCTTCATCTCCCCCAGAATTTATAGAGATAATATCTGCATTTACAAACTGCATAAAAAAAGCAAAAAATAAAATTATAAAAATATATTTTTTCATTTTAACCTTTAAAACACCCTCCATTAAAACATCTTACAATACACCTGTTGTTTAAATCTGTTCCTTGTATAAAAAGTTTTTTATAATTAGTTATATTTGCTGTCGTTGTAAATGTTCCTGTTCCAATGATTGAAATATTATTTCCGCCTAAATCCACATTTGAAATTATTGAACAATTATCATTGCAATCTATTTCCCAGTTTCCTGAGAGATATGTGCAGGTGCTTGTTAACAATGTAAAGAAATCATCAATCTTATTCTGCTGAATTGTAAAATTAAAAACATTTGTATCTGTTACATAACCTGTTTTGCTTGCATTAATTGTATAATTTGAATAATAACTCTTTGTTCCTCCTGTATTAACATATTCAATTAATTCTTGCCTATCAATCCATCCTGTTGAATTTGTTTGTTCCGTAAATTGAATTATGTTTGTTGTATTGTATGCAGAAACATTTGCGTCAGATGCAGCAGTTCCATTACTATAATTTACATATGCCTGATAATACCATTTTCTTATAAGATTATTTGTTGCTCCATTTATTGATTCATTATTGTAGGAACAATTTAAGAAAATATTTCCAATTGAACCTAAAGCTGAATTTACATGAATATCTGTTGTTCTTCCGGAAGTATAAAAACAATCTGTGATATTTGAATAATTTGAAACATAAATGTAATAACCATAATTTCCTGTTGCATTATTCCTGCTCAAGAGATTGTAATTTGAGTCTGAACTAATTTCAATTCCAGACAAGGAACCCCCTGAAAATCCAGTGTTTGATGTCAGATTATTATTTGAGGAATTCCATAAATAAATTCCTCTTTCTGATACACTTGTTGCATTATTTCCAGTTATATCAGTGCCAGTACTTGAATTCAGGAAAATGCAATAATTAGAATTGCTTGATGCTGTGTTATTTTCCAAAATGCCATTAGTGCTGTAGAAAATCCTTATGCCTGCCCCATTAGTAATAGCTGTTGCATTATTTTCTATTAAAGTGTTATTATCTGTGTTTTCAATTGTTGCTCCCCAGGAACCGCTCATAGAATTATTTATTAAAACATTATCATTGGAATAATGAGTTATTCCTATTCCTGCTGCACTAGTACTTTTGAAAGTATTATTCACAAGGGTATTGTTATTTGAAGAATAAATCAGTCTTATTGCCTGAGAAGAATCACTTATTGCTGTATTATTTACAAGATAACTATTATTTGAAGAAGAGAGATAAATTCCCCTTTCTATTTCACTCGTTCCTGTATTTGAAGTCAGATTATTATAATTAGACTGGTAAATATAAATTCCAGGGTTGTTTTTGCTTGTTCCATTATTTCTTGTTAGATTATTATTTGAAGAAAGGGAAATGAATATTCCTGTATTTGTATTACTTATTCCTGTGTTGTTTGTTAAAGTATTGTTTATAGAGGAGTAAACATAAATTCCCTGACTTGAATTGCTTTTTCCAGTATTATTAATTAATTCATTATAATCTGAAGAAGATGTAATAAAAATGCTTGGTGAATTACTTATATTTGCAAAGTTATTTTCAAGAGAACCATTGCTTGAACCAGAATAATAAATTCCATACCTGTATAATCCTATTCCAGCAGTCCAATTGCTTCCATCAAGTATATTACAATTTTTAACAGTTGTATTAAATTGATTAGAATAAACTCCATAGGTGTTTATCCCTCCACCTGTTGAATAATTTATCCAGTAATTATTACAATTAAGAGTTATGTTCGCTGCACCTATTGTAAAGCAAGTTCCTGTTGAGGTTACATTTGAATTTAGATTGTAAACTGAATTTGCAGTTGATAATGTTGCGCAAGCTGATATACTGTCTGTTGTTAAAACATAAATTGGAGTTGAATTTGTATTTCCTGCATTATCAGTCATATACCATCTATAACCAACCATAGTCCCTGTTGTTGAATTTAATATTTTTGTAAAATTCGCCCAAGAAGGAGTTGTTGTAAATGCCTGATTAAAATAAACATAACCATAAAAATCCCCCTCATAAGTCCCAACTATCATATACCAAGAGGAATCTTTATAAAAAACAGAAGGTGCTTCATTTGAACCAATTTCTGGCAATGAAGCAACTATTGTTGAATTGGATAACCATTGAGTTCCATTCCAGGCAAAACCTTGAAGTGTTCCTGAACTATATCCACTTATCATATACCAGGATGAGTCTTTATAAAAAACAGAAGGTATTGAATAACCTCCAAGATCTGGCAATGAAGCAACTATTGTTGAATTGGATAACCATTGAGTTCCATTCCAGGCAAAACCTTGAAATGTTCCTGTATTATTTCCAGCAATTAAATACCAGGATGAGTCTTTATAAAAAACAGAGGGAGCTGAAGAATAACCAATATCTGGCAATGAAGCAACTATTGTTGAATTGGATAACCATTGAGTTCCATTCCAGGCAAAACCATAAAATGTTCCTAAAGTATATCCACTTATCATATACCAGGATGAGTCTTTATAAAAAACAGAGGGAATCCCCCTAGCAATTTCTGGCAATGAAGCAACTATTGTTGAATTGGATAACCATTGAGTTCCATTCCAGGCAAAACCATAAAATGTTCCTGTATCATTTCCAGCAATTAAATACCAGGATGAGTCTTTATAAAAAACAGAGAGAGTTGAAGAATAACCAATATCTGGCAATGAAGCAACTATTGTTGAATTGGATAACCATTGATGGCTGTCATTTATCCATTCTCCAGAATTGTTTGTTGAGAAAATATATTGTCCTGCTGTTTCCAAGGCAGTATCATCACCTATATTAATTGAAAATAAAGCAGATTGTCCTGAAATAGTCTGATTAACTGAAACTTGAGAATATGTTGGGGGAAAAGAGTCTTCCATTTCTAATTGCAGGATAATTGCATTTTCTTCAGTATATTCGCTTGAGTTTGTTACATTTATTATCTCCCAATCTGAATTATCTGTTGTAAGTGAAGCATTTATTGTATAATTATTAAATGTTTGATTTATTGTTCCGTTTTTTATATCTCTTAATATGTTTAATCTGATTAAAGAGGTTCCATCTGTTATGTTTGAAGTTCTTAAATAATTGTCCTTGTCAAATGCAGAAATATTTGCCCCTGATACCATTTCATCAGAAATATCTGTTACATTTACATCTATATATTCATAAAAGTAAACCTGTGAATTATTGTTTAAAAAATAAAAATCCAGGCTTCTATTATAAGTTACATTTGAAAAAGAGACTTGCTTAGATGAAGTTGAGGTTAAATAAAATCTTGGATTAGTGTTTGCAAGATTAAACCTAACATCCTGAAGAGATATATTGCTGTCAATTTCATTAAAAGGATATGTATTGCTTGTTTCAAGTATTCCTCTTATAAAACTAGAATTGTCTGAATTTTGAACTCTTACAGAGCCTGTTCCTTTTAAGAAATTAAAATCAGCAAATGTATTATCTTTAGATTCATAAAGCTGTATTGTTCTTGAATATCCCTTATTTATGCTTAATCTTGTAAGATTATTATTACTTGCAAAATATAATGTTGGGCCATATATATCTGAAACAAGGGTTATATTAAAATCAGTGATGTTGTTATAATCGGATAATTGCAGTTTTAATCCACTTCCATTTGCAGAATTATAAGTTAGATTATAAAGAGTTGAATTTTGTGTTCCAAATAATAATATTCCATCCCCGCCCAATGTTAAATTCCTATAAGTTACATTATTACATCCTCCGCACATTACTGCACCATATACTTGACTGATATTCTTATTTTCCAGTATAACTGAATTGTTCAGAGTATGATTGTAATATACAGGATAGCCATCAATTAAATTACTTGTATCAATATCATGAACATAATTAAGAGTTATTTCAAATGACATTGAATCAGTGGATGTAAAATTTGTGTTTTTTATTGTTGTATTTTGTGAGGAAATTAATTTTAATGCAGGATTTGCATCACTCTGGGAAGTCTTGAAACTGCTGGAATTTATTGAGGTATTTGTTGAATACTGAATTATTAATGGATGATTTCCGGAACTGCTGCCTATATTTACTGTTACATTATTTAGTGTGGTGTTTATTGCATTATCTAAGAATATTCCATAAAATAATTCTCCACCTGTTAAAGAAGGTGCAAGAATTATCGTATCCTTTATAGTTATGTTATAGGCAGAATTTAAGCCATCATCTATTAAGATTGCATGTGGATTGCTTGAAGAAGTTCCTGCTACTGCTTTATGAATAATGCAATTTCTAATAGTAATATTGTCATAACCTTGAGAATTATTTATTGCATTTCCAGGACCTGTTTTAGAGTAATTTATTATATTCCAATCACAATCTAGTACAATATCATTAGTTGTTATATTAAAACAAGTTCCATTTGCTTGAACAATATTATTTAAGGTGTAAACTGAATTTGCAGTTGATAATGTTGTGCAAGCTGATATACTGTCTGTTGTTAAAACATAAATTGGAGTTGAATTTGTATTTCCTGCTGAATCATTAAAATACCACCTATATCCAATTCTTATGTTACTTGTTGAGTTTAATATCTTGCTTACATTTGCCCAGCTTGGTGTTGTTGTAAACAAAACTGCTGAATCATTTACCCAATTTCCAGTATTATTAGTTGAGAAGATATATCCTCCATTTGTATGTAATGCTAAATTGTCAGTTACATTTATTGAAAATAATGTTATTGCCCCTGCAAATGTATTATTTGTTGAATTTTCAGAATATGTTGGAGAGATAAAATCATTATTTACTTGAATATAAACTGAAGATGAATTAGCTAAATTTCCAGAAGTATCTCTTGCTTGTGCAATCAGAGAATAATTTCCATTTTGAACAGTGCTTGTATTCCAATTTACAGAATATGGAGAACTTATATCCTCGCTTCCTATATCTACACAAACTGTTACATTAAAGGGATAAGAAGTAGAACCAGGAGAAGCAAGATTTAAAGAAACATCATCTATAACTAATACCCAATCACTATTTGCAGGAGGAACAAATACTTTGTTTCCTATTGAATTATCATAAGTTCCATTTAAAGTTCCTGTTCCATTAGAAACATTATACCACCAAACTTTAGATTGCGTTCCTGAGATTTTACTTAAATTAATTGTAATTGCTCTTGAACTGGGAAGATAAGCAATGTAAGTGTGATTATTAGAGGTTAATGCTCCTGTTGAGTAATTTGTTGTGTTAAAAGTTCCAGAACCTGCAGTCATAACATTCCCATCAGAATCCGGAATAAGTAAATTCCATTCCCTTGAATTAAATAAATCTTCAAAATATATCATACTAATTGAACCAGAAGAATTTGCCATATCTTCCCATGTAGCAGGATTACAAAATCCCCCATCATGTCCTAATGACCACAAAGGGCAATTTCCAAAAATATTCCCTATTTGACCTGACAAAACAGAATAATATTCTTGTGCTCTTAATCCTTGGGTTGTCAACCCTGCTGAATCAAATTCATATCTTGCTTCTACTAAAAATGCAGGTAAAATAGGGATTAAATCATAAGACGTATACCCATCATCATAGACTTCATTAACTGCATTTGTATAAATTGAATTAAGTGTAAGCCAATCCTCTCCTTCCCAGATGTCTCTTGCAGAGCTTCCTCTTGGTTGATGAAATGTAATAATGGAATTGTTATCATAACTTTGTAGTCCTTCTATAAATGCTCTTGTTTTATTTTCAATCCCCCAACTAAAAGGATTTGCATCTCCACCAACTGCCCAAATTATATTATTATAATCTTTGTATCTATTTCCAATATATTCTCCATAATAAGTTAAATTTGAAATAGCTGCATTTTGAGTTGCTGAACACCATATATGTCCGGAGCATCCATAACCATAAAATAGTGGAAATAATATTACAATCATTTCTCTACTATTTGCTTCTTCAATAACATAATCTAAATGTGAAAAATAACTTGAATTAGGTGTTGTGAAATTCTCACCATTAAATTGAGGTTCACCATAATAATTTAAAGGAGCATAGTCAGAGTATTGTTCTTCTAAAACATTAATAATAATTGTATTGAAACCTTTTGCATGTCTATCTTCTATATATCTTAACATCTCTGATTCATTTACTTGAACTATCAAAGACCATGCAGTATCACCAACCATTAAAAATGGCTTTTCATCCTGGTCAATTAAAGTTCTATTATCTGAACTTAATTCCAATGGAAAATTATAATCACTTGCTATATCTTCCCCAGAACCAGAAACATTACAATACATAAACTGAACTCCTGCAACCTCATCATTATCAGAAGCATCTGCTGAAACTGTAACTATTCCTGAGACATTTGTATTATTAAGTGGTGCTGTAATATTAACAGTTGGGTTTTCTGTATCTGTTGTAGTTAAATTATAAATTTCAGTATTATTCATATTACCTGCATTATCAGTTATATACCATCTGTAACCAATTACAATTCCAACACTATCATTCAAAACTTTTGTGACATTAGCCCAGGAAGGTGTTGCAGTGAAATTAACAGCAGAATCATTTATCCAATTTCCAGTATTATTAGTTGAGAAGATATACTGCCCATTAGACTCCAAAAGAAAATCATTTACATAAAGAGAAAATAAAGTAAATTCTCCAACACCAGTACTATTTGTTTGTGCATTTGAATATGTTGGGGCATCTAAATCTGCAGAACTTCCAGGACCTTCATAAAGATAAACTTGTGCATTTGTGTATTCTACTAACCAGAAAAAAGTTTGATTATTAGTTAATCCATAAGGGGTTCCACTCTGTACACCTACATCAAAATGACTTTGAGTGTAAGTTCCATTTGTCCAGTATTTGTAAACTTCATAATCAACTGCATCAGTTATCCAAATATAAGTTCCATCAGTATCAAGAGCAACTATCTTTGAATTTAGTTCTCCACTTGAGAGAGAGGCATTGAAAGAAAATCCAGTATAAGTTCCATTTATCCATGTACGATAAACCATATTGGCTAAATTTAAATTTATACTAGTGTAAATATAAGTATTATCCATTGCTAATCCTTCTGGTCTTTGATTATAGGTGGAAGTATTTGTTAATATCTTGTAATAAGTCCCATTTATCCAATACATGTAAATTGCCTGATTAGTGTATCCTGCAAGGAAGAAGTAAGTGTCATTCTTGTCAATTCCTGCAGGAGTTCCAACAGCTCCTTGCCCTGCTGCAGCTGTATCAAAAGAACTTGCTGCATAAGTTCCATTCATATAATATTTGTAAACTTCATCATCTGTTAAATCAGTTATCCAGATAAAAGTATTG
>Ga0208375_1000105_pt1 | contig 132481 bp, 134 predicted proteins | sample RifOxyD1_FD_184038 | JGI IMG/M metagenome (GOLD analysis project Ga0208375, IMG submission 184038) | Soil microbial communities from Rifle, Colorado - Rifle Oxygen_injection D1 (SPAdes) | ecosystem: Environmental > Terrestrial > Deep subsurface > Rock core/Sediment | place: Rifle, Colorado... | reverse complement strand
TATAACCAAGTCAAAATTTTATTTGCATTTGAAGGAGTGCGAATTTCGCTATAACAATCGGAAGGTTGATGTTAACAAAATCCTTCTAAAACTGATCAGAGAAAACCCGCTGTTCTAGTCTTGACCCTTAAAAAATTGGAAAGCGATGAATAGCTGTGTCTGTGGAAACCAACTTGAAGTTGTAAGCGATCCTGACTTTACTTTCGACAGCCCCGTAGCCGGTAAGCTGTTGGTACCGGAAGTGCGCTTTGAGTTTTGCTCAAATTGTCAGGAACGTTTTTTAACACCTGAAGAGGCGCACAAGATCTCTGAATTTGTTAAAAAACAAGAAACTGAAACTATTGCCTCTTTGCCAATAGGTCAGTTCGTTTCCTTAGTAGAAGCAGCAAAGTTGCTAGGCCTTTCCAAACAGGCTTTAAGCAAAAAATCCGAAACTCGTCTGAGGATAATACTTAACTTTCGATTGGGAAATTCCCTTTTTTTCCATCGAAAATCGATTGAACTCTTCAGACAAAAAGGGGATGGGAGGTTTTTAGTCTCCGGCAAAACCGCCGTTGAAGCTAGCGTAAATCTTCTTGAACCCAAGGCTGCTAGCCCAAATTTTACAAAAAATCGAACGCAACCTCCTGTATCAACGCCTCCATCTATTACCGCCTCATGGGCCTCCTGCGAACCTCTTATGCTGCATTAACATGTCAAAAACTGGGAAAAAAAATGAACTCGGCACTGTGCCAAACCTTATGGATATTAAAAATTCCAAACCTGCCCTTTTTCCGACTTTTTCGGCAGATACGTTCCAGGTAACCGGGAAAATGGATGGAAGCCATCTTATTCAATTTTTTACCTTTTTACCAGATGGGAATTTTCAGGAAGAATTTCGGGTCTCACTTTCTCTTTCCGGGGCCAATGCACTTCAAAACTTGCTTGCTGCTCAAATTGCCAAAACAGAAGAAGCAATCAAAGCCACAAATCTGGTAACCTGACACCCCAAATCACATGGCGCTTCATGAATTATCTTCTGTTTAGATTTGTCTCCTGCCTTTCCAACGAAGTTTGACTTAATAGCTCGTTTGGAAACATCGGAACCAATTGTTCAACTTAAACAAGTTTTCTTTTTAATCTTTGTTTGCCTAGCCGTTTGCATAAGCATTCCTGCTAAGTGCGCATGGGGCCAGGAGTCCAAGGGCTTTTTTGCGGCCCTGGAACCTCACAAACCCATCCTTGTTGCCCAATCCCAGCGCCAAGCCCAAACCGGAACCTTGGGCGAGTGGTCGGGCCGTGAGCTGCTTCTCCAGTTCAGCGCCAAAGGGGAAATCTTTGCTGGGCTCTACTTTGCCTACAGCCACAAAGCCTACTGGCAGGTCTTCGACAAGGCCAATTCTCGGGCCTTCCGGGAGACCAACTACAACCCGGAGGTCTTTTGGGACCTCCCCAACCTTGGGGGGGTGGAATGGGTCCGGCTGGGGTTGTGGGAGCACGAATCCAACGGAGAACAAACCCGCTACCTGCCCACCGGGGAGCCGCAAAACCTCTCTCGGACCTGGAACCGGGTTTATCTGGAGGCCCACCAATCCTTTTTGGACCGGACCTGGGAACCGGGGTTCAAGCTTTGGGCCTTGACCGACCAAAAGGACTCCAACTTCGGCTCCTACTACCAGGACAACCCGGACCTCTTGGACTACAAGGGCCACGGGGAGCTTTACCTGGCGGTCAACACCAAACCTTTGACAGCCTTTTTTACCTTTAACCGGGGAAAAGCCGGGACCGAAACCCTGCGGGTCCAAGGCTTTGTACCGCTCCGGGAGCTGGGCTTTCCCAACCTGGAGCTGTTTGGGCAATTTTTTGAAGGGTACGGCGAGAATCTGATCGACTACAACCAAAAACAACGGCTCGTCAGCCTGGGGCTCCGGTTTCGTTAAAATAAAACTTCGATGCCTCTACCCAAAAAATTACTTTCATGAAAGGGTGCGGTTCCATTCTGCTAATGCAATTGCCACAACGGATTCCAGCCAGTCATCAAAGCGTTGCTCGATACTTTCCATTTTTTCAGCATAGTTAAATTGAAATAGATCTGGACACGCAGGCTTCAACTCAACAGGCTCGGTGCCCCCTTCCTCCCTGTCAACTCTTTTGGCCGTAAATGCCGAAACCGCCATGATTCCAATGTTCCTTCTGCCGTAGCCATGGATGGATACAACAAATTCAAAATGTTCCTTGGTATGGATGGACAAGCGTGCCCATGATTTGTAGGTTTCCAGGTTGGAAAAATAGCCAAACCGTTTGGCAAGTTCAGTGATTTGTCCATGGAAATAGTGATTTTTTTTAATATCCAATCTACCCGCTGAATTGACTTTTGCAAGGAAGGGGTTTGAATCTGGAGGGGTCACGCTTGGCAATCCCTCGTTCAAAATCTTTTCCAACTTTTTCATTCTTTTCAGCAAACGCTCTTGGAGACGATCTGCACTGTTAAGTACTTGCCCAAAATCCCCTTCTTTAGCTTTGGCTCTTTCTCCCAAAACTTTTATTGCGGCAGAAATGATTTGCTCACCAAAACGTGCCTGGGCCACTTGTTGTTCTAGCCCCAGTGCCTTTAGAACACTGTCCCGCTGACGTACTGCAAACAAATGCACCAGTGGATCCAGGTCACCGTTGTCGGCTTGCTCCAATGCCTCAATATACTCTTTTCGATCTCCGTCTCGGATAACCAAGGGGAATAGACCCGCTTTAAGAAAAACCAAAGAAGCTAAGGCCCTTGCAACACGCCCATTTCCATCTTGGAAAGGATGAATTTGAGTAAATCTATGATGCAACCAAGCTGCCAGTGCCTCAGGTGCTACACTTTGCTCCAAGGCCCAGTAGTACTGAACCAGACGCTGCATTTCATCCATGACCAGTTCAGGAGGACAATAAGGGAAAATGCTGCCATCTGAACGTCTAGGGTTATTAGGTTGTTTTTTATACTCTCCTTTGAGCAGAGGTACTTTAATTATTGCCCCAGCAGGAGTCTGGGCATCAATAAAGTCTTGCTGTTTGGTGAATTGGGCTTGCAAAGAGCGAATATAGTGTTCTGTTAAAGGGACTTGTCCCTTCACAAACTCAAACAGACCCTCAACCACATCGGCTTGGTCACGGATTAGGGCTGAAATATGCTCTGCTTCCTTGCTGGAGACCCCTCCTCGATGGGCAATTAAACTTGAGTCGATACCTTGTTCAATCAAGATTTCGGTAACGCCCCTGTCCCATTGATACAAACGTTCAATAATGCCGGTCTCAACCGCCCATTCTCTTTGTAGTTTTTTCTTGAATTCTTGAAACTCCCCAGTTTGCTCCATCGCATGCTTTTGTTCCCTCCAAACTGTCGCCAATGCGCCCAATTCCTGGCTGGCGTATTTAGAGCGGTCCGTTGGAAAATCTTTGATCAGTTCATACTGTTCCACCATCATTCCTTTTGATTAAATTGGTACAGTTATCAGCCCTTCCAGTTGGCCCTTGCGGCTTCCAGTTCGCCAGGGCTGCCGATGTCCGACCAACGGGCCGGGTCGATGTTGATGCCCCTAATCTCCAGGCCTTGGGAGAGGGCCTTCAGGTATTCGTCGATGATCGAAAAGCAGACCGGCTCTTCCAGGGAGTCCAGGAATCCATCCCCAATGGCATGGATGCCACAAAAGTTCCAGGCCGAAACCCGGCCTTCCGGCTCCACTACCTCTTGACGGACCCCCGCCCGCTCCAGGCCGACCATCATGCCCTCTTCGTCTAGCAACAGGCAGCTGGGGGCGGGTCGGTCGTTGACCGCCAAGCTGATCCAGGCTCCGTGGGCTTCATGTTGTTGGCCGAATTTTTTGAAATCCAGGTTGGTCAGGATGTCGGCATTGACCAGAAAAAAGTCCCCTTGGAGCCATTCCCTGGCTTGGTACAGTCCGCCGCCGGTGCCCAGGATCTGGGGTTCAAAGGACAAAAACACCTCAAAGTCCTTGGCCAGCACCGACTTGGCGTAAGCCTCGATCTGCTCGGGCAGCCAATGGGTGTTGAGCACCAACCGTTCCACTCCGGCCTTTTTGAGGGACTGGGCGATCCAACCCAACATGGGTTTACCACAGATTTCCACCAGCGGTTTGGGGGTGGTTTCGGTCAAGGGCCGCAGCCGGGTACCCAGACCGGCAGCATAGACCATGGCGGTTTTCATCAATCCCGTTTGAGCCCCGCCGGAGTTTCCCCTTTGGGGGTCAGGTCCCTGGCCCCTTCTCCAGGGATCACCGGCACCTTGTATTCGTTGGTCACATCTACCCGGAAGTGGCCTTCCCTGGCGGAGCGAAGCTTGAGTTTCGCCGAGCGGCTGACCTGGGCCAGTTCTTCTTCGCTGCGGACCACTTTGGGGGTCAGGAACACCAGCAGGTTGGTTTTTCGGACTGTGGAGGTTCGGGTTTTGAAGAACCAACCTAAGATCGGGATGTCCCCCAAGCAAGGGGTCTTGGCTTCCACATCAGTCATCTCATCGCTGATCAAGCCGCCCAGGACAATCGTCTGCCCGTCGTTGACCACCACTTTGGTCTTGAGTGCCCGGTTGAGCGTGGTGATCGCCCCTTGTTGGTTCAGGTTGTTGGTTTGCCCCTGGACCAAGTTGCTGCTGGTTTGGTCGATCTTGAGTTCGATGCTGTTGTCCGAGTTGATCTGCGGGGAGATTCGTAACATTACCCCCACTTCCTTGTAGTCGATCGAAGTGGTCTGGTTGCCCTGGGGGTCCACCTTGGTGGCGCTCAAAGTCGGGACCACCTCGCCTACCTTGATCTCCGCCTCTTCGTTGTTGAGGGTCAAGAGTTGGGGATTGGAGAGGATGTCGATGGACGAATCGGTTTGGGTCGCCTTGATGAAGGCGTTGAAGCTGGAAAAGGTTTGGCCCCCGAAGGTGATCGGTCCGCCCAAAACCCCAACTGCCGCCCCGCCGGTCGTGGTGGCCGGGAAAGTCCTGGCTCCGCCGGTCGAGCCTACGCCCCCGGCGGTCACAAAAGCGTCTTGCCCGCTGATCGTGGTGGCTTTACCGGCCTGCCACTCCACACCTAAGTCCAAGCTCCGGTCCAGCTTGATTTCCATGATCAACGCTTGGATGAACACCTGGGCCCGGATGATGTCCAGTTGGTTGACGACGTTCTCAATGGCATCAAAGTCTCCGGCATCGGAAAACACCACCAGGCTGTTCGAGGGGATGTCGGCGATTACCTGCAACTGGGTGGGCGGGTTGCCGGACCGGAACCGTTCCAGGACCTTGGAGACCTTGTCGGCATTGGCGTTTTTTAAGGAATAGACCCGCATGTTCCCGGCTTGGGCCTTGTTTTGTTGGTCCATCCGTTTGAGCAGGAATCGGGCCTGCTCCAGGCCGTCGGGGTAGCCAATCAGGATCAGGCTGTTGGTCCTTGTGTCTCCAACCACCCGCAGCCGCTTGCCTCGGTTGGCATTCTGCTCGAAGACCTTGTTGAGCATCACCTCTGCGTCTTTGGCGCTGGCGTTTTCCAGGGCCACTACTTCGAGGCTGCTGTTGGCAAAGTCTCCTTCTGGCCGGTCTAAGGCGGCAACAATGGCAGCAAACCGTTCCGCCGATTCTCGGTTGTCTTTGAGGATCAAGGCGTTGGCCCCATCTTCGACCACCAAAATCGCATCCTTGCCCAGCAAGGGGCTCAGGGAGTTGCGCAAGGTCTTGGCTTCAATGTATTTGACCACGATCAGCCGGGTCACATAATGCTGGGTCAAACTGCCCGGACCCAAAACCACCGGCCCGTTGTCCCCCTTGATCCCCCCTGAAGGCAAAATCCGCACTACCCCGCCTTCCTCCACGGCGCTCAGGTCGTTGACCTCCAGGATGGAGTCGAGCATCTTGTACAGTTCTTGGGGGCTGGGGGAGTTGGAAGCCAGGACGGTAACCTTTTTGGCCTTCAGCTTGTCTTCGTCGTAGATGAACCGCTTGTGTGCCGCCTTGGCGATCAGCTCGATCACCGAAGGCAGGTCCATCTGCCGGAGATTGGTGGACCCGCCGGCCTGGGCAAAACAAACCTGCCCGGCCCAAAAAAGCCCTAAGGTCAAAAGGAGAAGTCGAGACATCAGTCCGGCTGCCTGGGAGAACGGGTCTATCGGTTGGAAGCTCCCCTGGAGGGAACCTTCGTTTTTGGGCCGGTACAACATCCTAGGCAAAAACGCCCGGATCGGCGGCCCTGCCCTTGCTATTCAATTCGCTTGCCCAAAAGGCCTGGGATTTGGGTTTTTTTCACCTTGCCGGATTCCGCCGGTTTTGGCAATGCCGGGAACCGGCTCCAGGAAGGCGGGGAGAAGATTTCATGGGGATTTCATTTTCCCCTTGGGTCCGGCCCCGCTGGAAGGCCCCAAGTTTTAGACCCCGCCGGGGTGCTGTCCTTGACCAAAAGCAGGATCTTGGCAGCGGTCATGGCCGCCCCAAACCCGTTGTCGATGTTGACCACACTGACCCCGGCAGCACAGGAATTGAGCATGGTCAGCAACGGGGCCAGCCCCTCAAACCCCGCTCCGTAGCCCACCGAAGTCGGCACCGCCACGATCGGACGGCGGACCAACCCTCCTACCAACGAGGGCAGCGCCCCGTCCATTCCGGCGACCACCACCAGCACCTGAGCCGCTTGGATCTCTTCAAAACGGCTGAACAGCCGGTGGGCTCCGGCGACCCCCAGGTCGTAAAACCGCCGTACCTGCACCCCCAAAAACTCGGCCACCGCCGCCACCTCTTCGGCCACCGGGATGTCCGCCGTTCCGGCGCAAAGCACCGCCAAGCTGCCCAAAGGCTGCGGCACCGGCCCCCAGGGGCCGACAAGAAGCCTTGCCCCAGGGTTGTGTTCCAGGTCCGGGAAGAGTTTGACCAAACCTTTGGCCCGCTCCTCCCCGATCCTGGTGACCAAAAGCCGTTCGCCCCGCCGTTTGAAGCTGTTGAGGATCCCTTCGAGTTGGCCCGCCGTTTTTCCGGCTCCATAAACCACTTCGGCAAAGCCGGTCCTCGCTTCTCGGCTCAGGTCCAGCCGGGCAAAACCCAGCTCTTCGATCCCCTTTAACCTCGCCAAGGTCGAAGGCAGGTCCAGCCGACCGGCCCTAAAGTCTTCCAAAATTCGTTCAAGTTCCAATTCCGATCCCCAAATTCAGGCTGCCCGAACGGAGGCCACCCAGGTCCAATGTCACCCAGGTGAAGCCCAGAGTTTTTAACTTGCTTTCAATCTCTTGGGCGAGGCCCAAGGCCCGGCCCAGGTCTTTTTGGGGCACCTCGATTCGGGCGAGGCCCTCATGGTGGCGGACCCGCAGTTCCAAAAAGCCCAAGGACTTGAGGTAGGCCTCGGCGGCTTCGATGCGGAGCAATTTTTCTCCGGTGATCGGCTGTCCGTAAGGCACCCGGCTGTTCAGGCAGGGGGAAGAGGGATGGTCCCAGGTTTCAAGCCCCAATGTTCTGGAAAGGTGGCGGATCTCGTTTTTGGTCAGCCCCACCTGGGCCAAGGGGCTGATCACCCCTTTTTCCTGGGCCGCCTTGCGTCCGGGCCGGTAGTCCTTCAGGTCGTCGGCGTTGGTGCCGTCCAGAACCAAAGGGATGCCCAGGGTTTGGCCCAAGGCCAAGATCTCGGCATAACTCAAGGTCTTGCAGTGGTAACAGCGATTTTGGTCGTTTTGCGCCAGCTCGGGGTGGCTCAATTCCCGGACCTCCAATTCCAACAACTCGGCCCCCCAACGGGCCGCCCTGGCCTTGGCGGCAAGCCAGTCCTGGGTAGGCAGGGACTCGCTCTTGACGATCACGCCCTTGGCTCCAGGCCCCAACTCCATGACCGCCCGTTTGAGCAAAAAACTGGAATCCACCCCTCCCGAATAGGCGACCAAGACTTGTCCCATCGGGGATAACAACTTGCCTAAATGAAGATCTTTTTGGTATGTGTCCACTGAATCAAACGATTTTATCGGGTTTTTGACCTAAGGGTTTCTGCGATTCCGGGGCCTCCCCACCAAGCGGGGCTCCTACCACTTCCACTTGCCCTGTTGGTTCATACTACTCTTTCTCGACATTTTGGACAATAGACCCCGAGGCCAAGTTCATGAAGGTTACATTAAAGGTTAAGGCGGTAGTGGCGGTAGTGGTCGGCTTGATCTCCTTTGGGGTGGCAGGCTTGGCAACCTTGTACCTGACCGCCAACAAAATCGCCGAGATGCAGGCCCAAGAGACCTTACGGATGTTCTCCGAATCTGCCTTCCAAACCTTGGTCACCAGCATGAACTTCGGCTCTGCCGAGATGAACGCCCAAGCCTTGGAGAAGGCCCGAGAGATTATAGGGGTCAAAAGTCTGAACGTCGCCAAGTCCAAAGCAGTGATCGCCTTTTCCGGCTCCAAGGAAACCTACACCGCCGACCCGGAAATCTTGGCCGTCTTTGCCAGTGGTCGCCCCAGTTTGATCGAAACCAAAAACGGGGAACACCTGGTGCGGATCCTCAAGCCCTTTGCGGCTACCGAAGCTTGCCTGGGCTGCCACGGCAATGCCAAGGTGGGAGAGGTTTTAGGGGTCATGGACCTGACTATCTCTAGGGAAGCGAGCGATGCCACCATCCTGGGGGCCTTGACCAAAGTGGCGCTGGCGGTAGGGGCCTTGACCCTGGTGGCCGGGGTGCTGATTTCCCTGTTGATCCAAAAAGGAATCTTGGTGCCGGTACAAGGCCTGTTGTCGATGCTGCAAGGCATGGCCAACGGCGGCGGCGACCTGACCAAACGGCTGCCGGTGCTCAGCAACGATGAATTCGGCGAACTGGGCTCCTCGTTCAACCGTTTTGTGGGCAACCTGGGCAGCATGGTCGGGGAATCCCAAAAGTCCAGCCATGAGATTGCCGCCCAGCTCGAAGAAATGGTCTCGGCCCTGGACACTACCTCCAGCACCATTGGGGAGATCAACAAAGAATCCAAGGCCCAGGATGAAATCCTCCAGTCCCTGGCGGAAAAAGCCGGGGAGCTGAACCTTTCGATCCAATCGGTCCAAAAAACCGTCCAAGAAACCGCCGCCTTTGCCGAAACCAACAAACAAGGCACCATCCAAGGCATCCGGGCGGTGGGAGAAATGATCGCCATCATCCAAGAGATCAACAAAGGCAGCCGGGCGGTTTTTGCCATCATGGGCGAGATGCAGGGGATCACCAGCAAAACCAACCTGCTTTCCCTCAACGCCGCCATTGAGGCCGCCAAGGCCGGAGAGTTCGGCAAGGGCTTTGCGGTGGTGGCGGGCGAGGTCAGGAGTCTGGCCGAGCAGTCCAATCTGGCAACCCAGAAGATCGGCCAGTTGATCGAGGCCAGCTCGACCCAGCTCAACTCGGGGCAAAAGTCGGTGGAAGGGATGATGGAAATCTTCTCAAACATCGAAAAAAATGCCGAGCAGGTGGCCCAGGCCTTGGCCGGAGTGGTTCAAAAGACCGACCACCAAGCCCTGGCGGTGGGGGAAACCGCCGAAGGGATCACCCAAATGCTCAGTATCTCCGACGAGATCGGGGATCTTTGCCAGAAGCTTGGCGAATGTAGCAATCAAGTCCTGGCCCTACGCTCGGGCATCCAAGGTCATGCCCAAGGGCTGATCCAGATAATGGACCGGTTTAAGGTTTAAAAAACCTACGTTCCTCCGGGGTGGCCTTGTGCCGCCCTCCCAAAAAAACCTCAGCCCAAGCCCCCGTCGATCTGGATCACCTGCCCGGTGATGTAGCCAGCCCCTGGGCTGCACAAAAATCCGGCCAGATTGGCCACTTCCTCGGCGGTGCCCATGCGGCCCAGAGGGATTTGGGGAATCAATGCTTCTAACCCCTGGGTCATTTTGGACTCGATCAACCCTGGGGCAATGCAGTTGACCGTGATCTTCCGGCTGGCCAATTCCAGGCTCAAGGACTTGGCGGCGGCGATCAAGCCCGCCTTGCTGGCCGCATAGTTGGTTTGCCCCTGGTGGCCCCGGATTCCGGCCAAGGAAGATACCACCAGGATCCGGCCCCCAGAGCGGAGCTTGACCATCGGCAACACCAAAGGTTGGAGCAAGTAATAAAAGCTGTTGAGGTTGGTCCCGATCACCTGCTCCCAGTCCTGGGCCGCCATGGCCGGGAAAGAGGAGTCCCTTACGATCCCGGCGTTGTGCACCACCGCCCAGGGGGCTCCAAACCGCTCCAAATCTTCCTCCAACGCCTTTTGTGTAGCCGGGCCGTCGCTCAAGTCCAAGCACAACAACCGCACCTTGGTGCCGTTTTTTTCCAATTCCTCGGCCAAGGCCACCGCCCCGACCCGGTTTTGGTGGTAATGGAGCAGCAGGTCAAACCCTTGGGCCGCCAGTCTGCGAGCAATGGCTTGGCCCAGGTCGCCGCTGGCTCCGGTGACGAGGGCGGTGGGGTTGGTAGTCATGGGGGGGCCTCCAAAAGTACGGTTAAGGTGCCTAAAACAACCGGCTCGGTTTCTCCTTCTCGGCGCACCGTTCCCCGGTACAGCCTTGTCGCCCCTTGTTCTCCTTCCAACCAAACCTGGGCCAGCAAACCATCTTGGGGCAAAAAGAAGGGCCGCCTCAACTCCAAGGAGCGGACCGCAATCAACTTGCCAAGCCTCGCCGGTTGGTGGGCCTCTGCAGCCAGCCACCCGGCGTGCAGCGCTGCAGTTTGGGCCAAATATTCCAGTCCCAGGTAAGACGGGACTTTTCCTTCCAGGTGGAACAGCCCCTCTTGGGGCACCTTGAGCCCGGCGGTGGCCCCAGGGGCCGAAACCTCCAGAAGTCGGTCGAGCAGCAACATCGGGGGCCGGTGGGGCAAATATTCGCTCAGTTCCATCCGGCCCTCCGCCCCAAAATGACCGAACAGTTGCTGCCCCCAAAGGCGAAGTTGTTGGACATCAAAAAAAGGTCCCGGCCCGGTGCCAAACGGTCCTCCGGTTGGGCAAAGTTCAGCGGTGCCAAGCGGGGATCGGGGGGGCCGACCAAGGTTTGGGCCGGGAGCTTGGGCGCAATGCCGCCCAAGGTGAGGACCAACCACAAAACCGCCGCCTCCATCGCTCCGGCAGCACCCAGCAGGTGCCCGGTCAGGGGTTTGGTGCTACTGAGCTTGGGGCCAAAACCAAAGACCTCGGCCACCGCCTTGGCCTCCATCGCATCGTTGAGCGGGGTGGCGGTGCCGTGCAGGTTGAGGTAATCAATCTGCTGGGGGGAGAGACCCGCCTGGGCCAAGGCCGCCCGCATGGCCGCCACCGCCCCTTGGCCCGTCGGGTCCGGGGCCGACATGTGGTGGGCATCGGAAGACTCGCCAACCGCCAACAGCTCCACTGGTGCCGGCTCTCGGCCCAGCCAAAACAAGGCGGCCCCCTCGCCGATGTTCAGCCCTTGGCGGTCCGCCTCAAAGGGCCGGGCGGGTTCGGCCGAGAGTGCTGCTAGGGTGGCAAAGCCGTTGAGGGTCAGGCCGCACAAGCTGTCCACCCCGCCCACCAAAACCCCGTCGCACAAGCCCGCCCGGATCAGCCCCACCGCCGAGCCCAGGGCTTTGGCCGAAGAGGTACAGGCGGTGGAAACCCCATAAGCCGGTCCTTGGGCTCCACAAAGTTGCTGCAAAAACTCCGGCCCATTGCCGATCTCTTGGGTCCGGTAATCGTACTCCAACGGCCACTCGCCTTGGGCCACCTTGGCCTTGAGCGCTCCTTCGGTTTCCAGCACTCCGGAGGTACTGGTGCCGATCACCACCCCAACCCGCTCGGGCCCCAGCGCCTGGAGCCGCCCTTGCACCCAGTCTTCCAGCTGCCGGTAGGCCTGGAGGAGCAGTTGGTTGTTCCGGCTGCGGTACCTGGGCTCGGTCTGTGGGGGCCAGGGGGCCAGCGGACCCAAAACCGCTCCCACCGGCACCGGAGGCTTGCCGAGCAACGGAGCGCTTTGCACCAGCCCCGGCTCCCCCTCGGTCAAACGGCGGTAAACGCAATCCAGGTCCTGCCCCAACGGAGAGACCAACCCTAATTTGGAAAGATACAAAGGTTCGGGCATCAGGCTCTAAGGAAAAACAAAACAAGGGGCCAAGGTCGATCCAGCCTAGCTGGGCTCCTTGCGCTTGTAAAGCTGCTTGAAGGGCTTTGGACCCTGTGTTACCAAGAGACTTACCCCTCAATCTGGAACCGGAATGAAGTTTGTCTCCTTATTGCTTGCCCTGCTTTGGTCTGGACTGGGCTTTGCCCAAGAGCTTTCCCCGCCTACGGTCCAGCCCTTGGGGCCCGCTTCGGTGGCCAAGGGGAAAAAGATGATGGTGGTCGGGGCTGAGCCTTTGGCGGTCAAAGAGGCCTTTTTGGTCCTGGAAAAAGGAGGCAACGCCGTAGATGCCGCCGTGGTCATGGGCTTTGTCATGGCGGTCACCTACCCCAAGGCGGGCAACCTGGGAGGAGGCGGGTTTATGTTGATGGCTCTGTCCAAGGACCGAACCTTCGCCCTGGACTACCGGGAACGAGCCCCTTTGGCAGCCACTACCGACATGTTTTTGGACGAAACCGGAGCGGTGGACGACCAAAAGATCCGGTTCAGCCATTTGTCCTCCGGGGTTCCGGGCACGGTGGCCGGGCTGCTGTTGGCCCTGCACAAGTTTGGCACCATTTCAACCGCAGAGGCTCTGGCCCCGGCGATTCGCTTGGCTGCTGAGGGCTTTGTGGTCACCCAAGACTTTGTGGATTCGGTGGACGAACAAGCCGAACACCTCAAGGCTTGGCCGAGCACCAAACAAATCTTTTTTAAGGCCGATGGTTCGCCCTACAAGGTAGGGGAGCGGTTTGTCCAAAAGGACTTGGCCCAGACCCTGAAAAAAATCGCGACCGAGGGGCGCAAGGGGTTTTACCAAGGGGAGGTGGCCAAGAGGATCGCCGACCAAATGGCGCTCAACCGGGGGCTGATCACCGAGGTGGACCTCCAGGCCTACCAACCAGCCTTACGCAAGCCCCTGATCGGCCAGTATCGGGGCTACGAGGTCCTCTCCATGCCGCCGCCCAGTTCCGGCGGGGTCCACGTGATCCAGCTGCTCAACCTTTATGAAAGGTACAATTTTGCCCAGATGGGCCAGAACCGTCCCCAAACGGTGCACCTGCTGGCCGAGGCAATGAAGCGGGTTTATGCGGACCGGGCTTTTTACATGGGTGATGCGGACTTTGTGAAGGTACCGGTGGACAAGCTGATCTCCAAACGGCTGGCCGACCAGGAAGCCCGTGGGATCAACCTCAAAAGCCCCACCTCGGCAGAAAAAATTGCCCCCATTCGTATCCCCGGACATTACGGGGAGAACACCACCCACTTCTCGATCGTTGACGGCAGCGGCATGGCGGTCTCCAATACCTACACCCTCAACTTCAGTTTTGGTTCGGGGATCGTGGTCGAAGGGACCGGGGTGTTGCTCAACAACGAAATGGACGATTTTTCCGCCAAGCCGGGCTCACCCAACGCCTATGGCCTGATCGGCGGTGTGGCGAACTCAATTGCCCCCAAAAAGCGGATGCTCAGCTCCATGTCCCCGACCATCGTCCGTAAAGACCAAAAACCTATTTTGGTCACCGGCAGCCCCGGCGGCTCCAAGATCATCACCACCGTGGTGGAGGTGATCCAAAACGTCTTGGACCACAAAATGGGCCTAGAGCAGGCGGTCACCGCCCCCAGAATCCACCACCAGTGGCTGCCCGACCAGTTGGAAGTGGAGCCGAGCTTTGACCCCAAAACCGCCCAGACGCTAAGGGACAAAGGGTACCAAGTGGAGGTCCGGGGTTATTGGGGCCGGGCGGACAGCATCGCTTTTGAGGGGGGCCAATGGGTCGGGGTTTCCGACCCCAGGGGCAAGGGCTTGGCGTTGGGCAAATAGACTGGGGAGGTCGGGGCAGGACTCTGGACCTGCCGCCCTTCCCTGTTGAGCGCCGCTTAGAAGTAGAGGGCGTAAACGTAGGCAAAAAGGTAGTTGTTCATGTAGCTGGTGTCTGCGCCCCCCGAAAGGTGGAGCCGGTAGGCATACTCCAGACTGCCCAGCTGGCCCAGGCCGATGGCCGCATAGGGGGCAAAGGTCCAGCCGGAGGAATAATAGATCGGCCCGTTGCGCAGCTCGGTCATCCGTCCGCCCAGTTTGGGCTGGACCATCCAGCGGTAGTACCCCGCCCTGCCGCCGACCCTGAAAAACAGTTTTTCCCAGAACGGTCCCTTGACCGCCATTTTTTCCCGGTCCCCGGCAAAGTATTCGGCCAAGAGGTCATGGTACTCGCCGTTGGCTTCGGTCTCTCTTCCGGTCCCCCGGAAGCGGCTGTATCCCAGTCCGCCCCAGAAATTGGGGCTCAGCTCCCGCAGGTAGTCCACCCGCCAGCCGTAAGCCGGTTTGACCGCCCCATAGTTGGGGTCGATCTGGTTGAAGGGGTAGGTTTTGAGGTTCTGCCCTACGGCAAAATAAACCTGTTCATGTTCCTTGGCCCAGGCACAAAAGGGCAGGGTCAACGCCAAGAACCAAACCAAAAACAGCATTCTCATGTCTTTTGCTCCTCAACTCCATGGAGGTCGGCACCGCCGCTGGGGGCCTTCGGCCAACGTTTTTTTCGGGTCGGGGGTCTGGCCAGGGGCTCCCGCCTGGGGTTTGCGGTACAAGAATCGGGCCACTCCAAGGAGAAGGGAAAGGTGAAGGCAAAGGATTGCCAAACTCCACTTTAGGCCTTAACCTGCCCTGGTTGACCCTTAACCCCCCCAAAAAACACCGATGGACAATCTTTTACCGACCCTCGCCGCCATTGCGGGGCTGCCCCAATTGCTCTTGGTGGCCGGCCTTGTGATGGTAGGCATCGACCTGCGCAACCTGTACCGCTTGGCCCTGGCCCCCAAACGTCCCGACAAACTTCGGTTTTATTACATCATCCCCGGCTTGGCCCTGTTTGCCTTTGGCTGGGAACTGTTGATGCTCAAGCCTCTGTAGGGTTTTCTTCCGCCGCAAACAGCGGGGCCACCGCCGGGTAAGGGGCAAAAAAGGGGGCACAGGGGCTTTCAAAGGCCACTGGCTCCCCGGTCACGGGATGGTTGAAGTTCAGGCGACTGGCATGGAGAAGCTGCCGGTCGATCCTCCCAAAGGGAGGAAACTCCGGCTCCGCTTCGCCCTTGTAGAGCGCCAAAAACCGCTCGTCCTTTTGCCCATAAAGCTTGTCCCCCAAAACCGGCAGCCCGAGCCACTCGGCATGAACCCTGATCTGGTGGGTCCTTCCGGTCATCAATTCCACTTCCACCAAACTCAAGCCTCCTTGGGCCTTGATCCGTCGAAAACGGCTTTGGCTGGGTTTGCCTTGGGGATCAATGACCTGCCTAACCCGCACGGTTCCTTCGTCCAGGGGTTTCACCTTGCCGATCGGCTGGTCCACGAACACCTCTTCCGTAGCCATTTCCCCGACCAGGACCGCTTGGTAGATCTTGTGTGGCGACCCGGCGGCAAACTGGTCGCCCAAGACCGTCGCCACGGAGGCCGACTTGGCGACCACCAGCACCCCGGAGGTCTCCTTGTCCAACCGGTGGACCTGGAAGAGTTTCTCGAAACCCAATTCCTCTTTGAGCACCTCGATCAAGGTGTTTTTGTAGTACCGCCCGGACTCCACAATGGGGATGTTGCCGTTTTTTTCGACCACCAACAAGGAGGGGTCTTGGTAGAGGATGCGGAAGCTCCGGTCAATGGGGGGCTCCGAGGCCCGTTCCCGTTCGTAGCCGATGGTCTGGCCGTTTTCCAGCCGGGCCTGGGGTCGAGTGGGCTGGCCGTCTAAGGTGATCACTCCCGATTCGATCGCCTGGGTCCATCCGGGGCCGTCCTGGTAGGGGAAACGGCGGCACAGGAACTCCAGGATCGACTCTATCTTCTTTTGGTGCCGGACATAACGGAACTGTTGCATAACCCTGGCTTGGTCCTTGCTTTAATCGGTTTATTGGCCAACAAATCGGCGGCCCCCGGAGTTTTGTCCGGCAAGACCAAGGCCTTGGTTTACAGGAGCCCCTGCATCTGTTAGAACAGCCCAGAGAACCTGTAAACCGAAGTTCCCAGATGAACCTGAAACTGTTGTTGATTTCAGCCCTAGACTTTCCTGCCGACCTGCTCGAACGGATGCGTGACTACGGCTTTGCGACCTTTGAAGCCCGAGGCAGGCTCAAGGTCAAGGAACTGTTGGAAGCCCAGAGCTTTGATGCCCTGGTCTGGTGCATCGAAGGGTACGACCAAGCCTTGGCCCAAGACCTGTTGGAGACTTTAAACCAACGTCCGCCGGTCCCCTTGATCTTGCTTTCGGGAAATCTGGAGGCCCAGGAATTGGCCTTGTCGGTGGAAGGCTCCTTTGGTCGGCTGGACCTGGGGGAAGAACCAGCGGAATTGCTCAAGGCCATTGAATTTGCATGTTCTCAACCCAAACCTACAGGAGCCGTCTTGCAAGAAATCGATTTTAAGGGCTTGGTTTCCCAGGTCACCGGTCAAAAGTCGAACTTCGCCCCCTCCGCTACCCTCAAGCTGCAAAGCGCTTGGCTGGCGGTGGACGGAAACGAAAAACGGCTCCTATCCACCCGTTCGGACCTGCACCTGAGCTTTTGGGACAAGCTCAACCATTGGCTGCAAAGCTAGGCTTCTTCGCCTTCCGCTTCGGCGGCTGCTGCCATTCTGGCCTTGCGCCGTTCACAGGCCTGCTTCTCTTCTTCGGGATTGGCGCAAAAGTTACAGCCGCTGATCTTGCCTTCGTCCACCCCGCAGGAAATCCCCCCGCAGCTGCCCTTCATGCTCTTGCCCATCAGGATTACCCCGACCGACATGCCCAAGATGGCCAGGCCAAAAACCACTATCGTTGCCGCCAATTGCACCATGTTTCTCTCCTGAGGTTTCCCCCGATTCTATCTTGGATTGCCTTTTTTTGCCGTAATCTCGGCTGCTAAGGTTTGGGCTGAGGTCCCTTTTGCAGGGCCAAAAAGGCCGGGGTCGCCTTGGTTTTGAAGCCTTCCCCATCCCGGTAGATAAAAAAGGCCGCCAGACCTTCCTTTTGGGCCAGGGCAAAACCTTGTTCCTCACCCAACACGTTGAGGGCGGTCGCCCAGCCGTCGGCGGACATGCAGCTGGGGGTCACCACGCTGACGCTGGCCAGCTTGTGGTCGATGGGCCGTCCAGTTTTGGGGTCCAAGGTGTGGGAATAACGTTTCCCGTCCTTTTCATAATAATTCCGGTAATCCCCGCTGGTGGCCAAAGACTGGTTTTTCAGCTCCACCACCAACTCGATCTTCCCCGCCTCGGCCAGGGGCTGTTCGATCCCGATCCGCCAAGGCTCCCCGTTTCCCCTGGTGCCTTCGGCCCGGACCTCTCCGCCGACTTCAACCATGTGATTTTTCAGCTCAAACAGGTCGAGCAGTTCGGCAATCTGGTCGGCAGCAAAGCCGGGGGCAATGGCAGAGAAGTCGATCTGGAGAGCCGGATTTTTTTTGGTCAAGGTCAAACCCTTGGGGTCCAGGACCAGCTGATCCAGTCCCAGTTTGGCTTGGGCGGCCTTGATTTGCTCTGAGGTCGGCAAAGTGGAGGTGTCTTGGCCCTTGTTTTTCCCAAATCCCCAAAGCTCCACCAACGGCAGCACCGTTACGTCCAGCGCCCCGCCGGAACGTTTGCCGATCCAAATCGCTTCGGAAAGGACCTCCAAGGTTTCGGGGCTAACTGCAAAAGGTTTGGTGCTGGTTTGCCGGTTGAACTCGGCCAGCTCGGTGCCTTCCTTGTAGGTGGACATCTTGGAGTCCAAGCTGCTCAAAAGAAGCTCAATCAGCCTTTGCACCTCCCCGGGTTCCGGTGCACCTTCAACAGGCAGGTACTTGACATGGTAACCCGCCCCCATGGTTTCCCCCGAAAGGGCCACTGGCTGGACTTCTCCTTTGATGCAGCCACTCAGGAGGGCCAAGCAAAAAAGGCCCCAAAACAGGGGCCTCTTGAGACTAACCACCAAAGTCATCGAGCAGGATGTTGTCATCCTCGACACCCAAGTGGTGCAACATGTCGATCACCGCCTTGATCATCATCGGCGGACCGCAGAGGTAATACTCGCAATCCTCTGGAGCTGGATGATTTTTGAGGTATTGCTCAAAGAGCACGTTGTGGATGAAGCCCTTGAGCCCGGTCCAGTTGTCCTCGGGCAAAGGGTCGGACAAAGCGATATTCCAAGTAAAGTTGGGGTGTTCCTTGGCCAAGGTGTTGTAGTCCTCTTCGTAGAACAACTCCTTGAGGCTCCTGGCTCCGTACCAAAAGCTCATCTTCCGTTTGCTGTTGAGCCTGCGGAGTTGGTCAAAGATGTGGCTCCGCATCGGAGCCATCCCGGCACCACCACCGATGAAGACCATCTCATTTTGGGTCTCTTTGGCAAAAAACTCGCCGTAAGGACCGGAGATCACCACCTGGTCCCCCGGCTTGAGGTTAAAGATGTAAGAAGACATCTTGCCGGGAGGCAGGGTGGTCTTGGGCGGCGGGGTAGCGATCCGCACGTTGAGCATGATGATGCCTTTCTCCAGGGGATAGCTGGCCATGGAGTAGGCCCGGATCACCTCTTCGGTCACCACCGACTTGTACTGCCAAATGTTGAACTTGTCCCAGTCGGACCGGTATTCCGGTTCGATGGCGAAGTTTTTGAAGTCCGCTTCATGGGGGGGGCATTCGATCTGGATGTACCCACCGGCCCGGAAGTCCACATGTTCACCTTCGGGCAGCTCCAAGACCAATTCCTTGATGAAGGTGGCCACGTTGTGGTTGCTGCGCACCTTGCACTGCCACTTTTTGACCCCCAACATCTCGTGGGGCACCTCAATTTTCATGTCCCGTTTGACCGCCACTTGGCAGGCCAACCTAGCACCCGCCCGAGCTTCCTTTTTGGTGATCAGGGAGAGTTCGGTAGGCAAAATGTCTCCGCCACCTTCACTGACGTGCACCCGGCACTGGCCGCAGGTACCGCCGCCGCCGCAGGCGCTGGACAAAAAGATCTTTTTTTCCGCCAATGCCCCCAACAGCTTTTGGCCGGGGGAGACAACAACTACATGGTCAGGTCCATTGACCTCGATTTGCACGTCGCCTTCGGCGACCAGCTTGGACTTGGCAGCGAGGATGACCACCACGAGGCTTAAAACCACCACGGTGAACATAAACACGCCTAGAAGGATAAGACTCATAATGCCGTTAGGTTCGAGCGGCCCCTTGTGCAGGAGCCGTTGGATTAACTAAAGAGGGGTCGGTGGTTACAGCTGAATCCCGGAAAAACACATAAAGGCCATGGCCATCAGTCCGGCGGTAATGGAGGTGATCCCGATGCCCTTGAGCCCATCGGGAACATCCGAGTACTTCAGCTTTTCCCGAACCCCGGCCATCACTACAATCGCCAAGGCCCAACCAAAGCCGGAGCCGAAGCCGTAAACTACCGACTCACCAAAGTCGTAATCCCGTTCCACCATAAACAGCGAACCGGCCATAATGGCGCAGTTCACCGTGATCAGGGGCAGGAAGATTCCCAAGGCGTTGTAAAGCGAGGGCACATATTTGTCCAAGGTCATCTCAAGGATCTGTACGATCGCCGCAATCACCCCGATGTAGGAGATAAAGCCCAAGAAGCTCAAGTCCACTTCCGGCAGCCCCGCCCAGGCCAACGCTCCTTCCTTGAGGACATGTTGGTAAAGCAGGTTGTTTACCGGTACGGTCAAAACCTGTACCGCCGTGACCGACACCCCGAGACCCAAGGCAGTTTCCACTTTTTTGGAAACCGCCAAAAAGGTACACATGCCCAAGAAAAACGCCAGGGCCATGTTTTCGATAAAGATCGATTTGATCAAAAGGCTAAGATAATGTTCCAACATGGATATTCCCGTCCTGAGGTCTTGGGTTTAGCCGTTGTGGTCAACCAGCTCTTTCTTCCAGGTTTTTAAAGCCCAGATAAAAAAAGCGATGAAGAAAAAGCCCGAAGGAGGCAAAAGCAGGAAACCGTTGGTTTGGTACCAGCCGCCTTCGGTGATCGGAGTCAAAATGTTGTGGCCCCAAAGTTTACCCGAACCGATGAGCTCCCGCACAAAAGCGGCGGAAACCAAGACGATTCCGTACCCGGCAGCGTTCCCAAAGCCATCGATGGCGCTGGGGATGACCGGGTACTTCATGGCAAAGGCCTCGGCTCGGCCCATGAGAATACAGTTGGTGATGATCAAACCTACGAACACCGACAGCTGCTTGCTGATCGAAAAGGCGTAGGCCTTCAGCACTTGGTCCACCACAATCACCAAACTGGCGATGACCACCATTTGGACGATGATCCGAATGCTGTTGGGAATGTAGTTCCGCAAGGCGGAGATCCCGGCGTTCGACAAGGTGGTAGTAAAGATCAACGCCAAGGTCATCACCACGGCAGTTTCCATTTTGCTGGTCACCGCCAGGGAGGAACAGATCCCCAAGACCTGGATCAAAACCGGGTTGTCTGCCGCCAGAGGCCTTAAAAAGATGCTTTTGTTGCTCATCGTGGACATGACTAGGCCCCCTGTTCTTTTAGGTGTTTGAGAAACGGGGCGTAACCCTCGTTGCTCATCCAATAACGGATCAAATTGTCCACCCCACGGGTGGTCAAGGTCGCCCCGGAGAGTCCGTCCACCATGTGCTTGGCATCGGGACTGTTGGGGTCAACCGGCCCTTTGATGACGGTGATCATCAGGTTGCTGGCCTTGTCGTAGATCATTTTGCCGGGCCAGAGGGCTTTCCAGCGAGCATTGTCCACCTCGCCACCCAGTCCGGGGGTCTCGCCGTGGTCGTAAAACGCCAGCCCTTTGACCGTAGTCCCGTCTCCGGCCAGCGCCATGTAGGCGTACATGGTGGACCAAAGCCCCTTGCCATAGATGGGCAGGATGATGCTGTCCAGCTGTCCATCTTTTTTGATCAGGTAAACCACGGTCTGGTTGGCCTTGGTCCTGATCTTGGCAATGTCCTTGGACAAGGGAATGGCTACCGAAGTAGCCGGGTCCTTGGCGGCCTTTTTGGCATCAAAGTTTTTGGTGTCCACGTCCACAAAAACCCCGTTGGCCAAGTCCACCATCCGAGGTTCCACCTGTTTGAACGCTTCTTCCACATCCATCCCCGGCTGGTAGATCCCTGCGGCCTGGAGAATGTTCTTTTTGTTGTCCTTGGCCTTGTTGGCCTCTTGGGCCGGCCTCAGCGAGACGGTAGCCCAACAAACCAAGACCGAAGCGACGATGCAGGAAACCAGCGCTACGGTAATGGTTCCTTTTGTTGAATCCTTATCAAACATTCCTTGCCTTCCTCCGCAGGATGTTTGCCTTGACCACGTAATAATCGATCAAAGGCGCACAGACGTTGCCAAAAAGAATCGCCAGCATCATGCCTTCAGGGAAGGCCGGGTTGATCACCCGAACCAGGATCACCATAAAGCCGATCAAGGCTCCATAGACCCATTGCCCTTTTTCGGTCATCGCCGCCGAGACCGGATCGGTGGCCATAAAGACCAGACCGAAGGCAAAGCCACCCAACACGATATGCCAGCCGGGGGTCAGCGAAAACATGGGGTTGGTGCTTGAACCGATGGCGTATAAGACGGTGCTGGTCACCAAAGCGCCCAGCAGAACCGAGAGCATGATCCGCCAACTGCCGACCCCGGTAGCGATCAAAATGGCCGCTCCAATCAAACAGGCCAAGGCCGAGGTTTCGCCCATCGAACCGGGAATCCGGCCAATAAAAGCGTCCATCCAGGTCATGGTTTGTTCCACCCCGGCCATGCCCTTGGAGGCGGCAAGGCTCAAAGCGGTAGCACCGGAGTAACCGTCCACCGCCACCCAGACCGAATCTCCAGAAATGCTGGCCGGGTAGGCAAAAAACAGGAAGGCCCGTCCGGCCAGAGCCGGGTTGAGAAAGTTCTTGCCGGTACCGCCAAAAACCTCTTTGCCCATCACCACCCCGAAACTGATCCCCAAGGCCACCTGCCACAAGGGCATGGTCGGGGGCAGGATCAAGGGGAACAACATCCCGGTGACCAAAAATCCTTCGTTGATCTCATGGCCCCGGACCGAAGCAAAAAGCCCTTCCCAGAAACCACCGACGATCTGCACCACCAGGAAGATCGGCAGGAAATAAAGCAACCCATGAACGATACAGGCGAAAATGCTGTTGGGATTAAAACCGATCCCCAGGTAATTGATCAATCCGGCCCGCCAACCCTCAGGGGTCGTCAGGGCCAAATCGGCGATCACCTTGTTGGCTTGGTAGCCGGTGTTGTAGGCCGTCCAGATCAGAACCGGTTGCAGGGCAATCACCACGGTGATCATCATCCGCTTGAGGTCCATTGCGTCCCGAACCTGGGTCCCGCCTTTGGTGGTCTCCCCAGGGGTAAACAAGAAGGTGTCCGCCATCTCGTAGAGGGCGTAAAATTTCTCCAGCTTACCACCATGTACAAACAGGGGGTGAAGCTTGTCTAAAAGGCTGCGTAGGGGTTTCATCTAGCCTTCCTTCTCGATAAGGGTCAGGTTCTTGCGAAGGATGGTACCGTATTCGTACTTACCGGTACAAACAAAGGTGCAAAGGCCCAAGTCCTCTTCGTCCAGCTCCAGGGCACCCAAAAGCTGGGCGGTGTCGGTATCGCCCATGATCAGGTTGCGAAGCAGGTGGACCGGTTGGATGTCGAGGGGCATCACGGCGTTAAAGGCCCCGATCGGGACCATGGCCCGCTTGGAGCCGCCGGTGCTGGTGGTGAAGTCGAAGGTCGCCCTGGGGTTAAGGGCAGATTGGAACACCCGTTTGATGGAAAACTTGTCCATCCCCGGTTTGAGCCAGCCCAAGAAGTCCCGCTCCGTACCTTCGGCCAGGATCGAAAGGTTCTGGTGGTACCGGCCCAGGAAATTGAAGGGTGCAACTGCGTTGCGGCCCCAGAACACGGAACCGGAAACGACCCGGTTGTTGCCCTTGCGCAACTCCCCTTCGGTCAGTTCGTTCAGATTTGCGCCCAGTCTGGTTTTGAGCAGCCGGGGCATGATCACCGGAGCGCCGCCCAAAGCCACCACCCGTTCCACAAACAGTTTCCCGGTTTCAAAGAGCTTGGCGAAGGCGACCACGTCCTGGAAATTGATCGACCAGACCGTTTTGTGGGCATGGACCGGGTCCAGGAAATGGATGTGCGTGCCTGCGAGCCCCGCCGGGTGAGGACCGGCGAATTCGGCCAAAAAAATCTTTTTGTTGTGCCCGCTGGGGATGTTGGAATCCGTCTCCTTGCACAGATACACTCGGCCTTCGGTCAGCTTGCACAGGAGGTTGAGCCCGGCGTTGAAGGCTTCGGAATGTTCGGCCAACACCACTGCCGGGTCCACCCGGAAGGGGTCGGTGTCCATGGCGGTGACAAAAATGGAGGACGGGCTGGAACCTACATGGGGGACCTTGGAAAAGGGCCTAGTCCGAAAGGCGGTCCAAAGCCCCGAGGCCACCAGGTTGGTCCGAATCTGTTCGGCGCTCAACCGGTCGAAGTCGGCCAAGGGACAGGTCTCGAAGGACACCGCTTCATTGCCGTCCAGCTCGATCACCAGACTTTGCAATACCCGCTTGTCCCCACGGTTGATCTCTTTGACCGTTCCGGCACCAGGGGCGGTGTAAATGACCCCAGGGTTCTTTTTGTCCCGGAAGACTTCCTGGCCCAATTTAACTCGGTCCCCTACGGCGACCGCCATGGTTGGCATCATGCCGTTGTAATCGGGCCCAACCAAGGCAACCTGGGTGACGGGGTGAGCTTGGGTGATTTTTTGTGCTGGCTTGCCGTTGATGGGCAGGTCCAAGCCTTTTTTTATTGTTATCATTGCCTTTTTGTACAGCTACCGCCCTCAATGCCGGACGGTTTGGCGTGAACTAAAGTAATCTCGGGATTGCTAGAATAACCCACCAGATAGGTCAATCTTTTTTTAAAACCGCAATTTCCGAGCTCCAACTTCGTAACCTTAAGACGCAATCTGGCAGAGGCGGCCCAGTCTTTCTCCCCATACTGGTACCAAAGACCTTAGTACCGGCACAAAAAACCTTGCGGAGGAAATCAAACAAGGATTCACCATTGGGGTTGAACTTGGCTAAGAATTGTTACAGGAATGGGTTAGGTTTTGCAATTCACCAAGAGCGGAACTGGAAGATTTTATTATGCGAATTATCGCATATTACAACCCCAAGAGCCAGTTGAACCCCAAGCCCTTTTCTCCCCGCCGCTGGCCCCTGCACTTTGTGTTGATGGGCTTGGCGCTGCTGACCCTGGTACCCTTGACCTTGATGGCGGTCACCAGCTTCCTGGGGCCACAGGCGCAGCTTTCCTTGTCCAATCTCTGGCCGGACTGGAGCAGTGTGACCTTGAGGAATTACCAGGAGGTCTGGACCCAAGGCAACTTTGGCCGGTATTTCTTCAACTCGGTTTGGGTCAGCCTTTGGGTGACCCTTTCAAACCTGATCTTTGATTCTATGGCCGCCTACGCTCTGGCCCGGCGGCAGTTCCGGGGCCAAGGGCTGTTGGTGTTTTTGGTGCTGGTAAAATTGATGATCCCCGCTGCCGTCCTGATGGTCCCCACCTTTGTTCTGGTCCAGGCGCTGGGGCTTTACGACGGCTACTTGGCCCTGATCCTGCCCATGGTGGCCGAGACCTTCGGGATCTTTTTGCTCCGCCAATACATGCTCAGTCTGCCCAAAGAACTGGAGGAGGCGGCCAGACTCGAAGGGGCTTCGGACCTACGGATCTTTTTTACCCTGATCCTGCCCTTGTGCCGTCCAGCTCTTTCGGTGGTGGCGATACACAGCCTTTTGGTCAGCTGGAACTCTTATGTCCATCCCTTGATCCTCACCAGTTCCGACCAAATGCGCACCCTGCCCTTGGGCATCGCCTTTTATCGGGCCTCCCATTCGGGGGTGGACACAGCCCACCTGATGGCTGGCTCGATGATCGCCAGTTTGCCGGTAGTCTTGGCCTTTTTGGTTTTCCAAAAACAGATCATCGCCGGGCTCACCCAAGGGGCGGTCAAGGGATGAACCGACCCGCCCGTCTTTGGTCAATCCAAAAAAGGGAGGTTTTTTGTCTGGTTGCAAGTTTATTCAACTTTCCCTATCCTGGCCGGATCAAAACCCAATTCTCAGGAGGAGGCCCTTGAACCCCAAAGAAGAACATGAAAAACGGTACCGCCGGATCGCCCAATGGAGCGTCGTGATCGCTCTGGGACTGGCGGTTACGATGATCGGCATTCCCGCTTCCAAGATGCGCAGCAACAACCGGGGACGGATGATTGAACGTGGGGCCGGCCTGTACGCCGAAAATTGCGCCAAATGCCACGGCGACAAGGCCCAAGGCCAAGATGCCGCCAACCCCCAAGGGGGAAAACAGCCGGACGGCAGCTATGTTGCCCCGGCCCTCAACGAAGCGGGAGCCGCTTGGTACCGGACCAACCGCCAGTTGTACGACTCTGTCGCCAAAGGCTCTTTGGATCAGAATTCAACGATGAAGGGTTTTGGGGAAAAGCTGACCGAGAACGACATCACCTCAATCTTGGTTTTTGTCCAATCCCTATGGCCCGCCGACCTGATGAAACAACACAACGCCGCCGCCGTGGATCAACCCAGGACCGGCGAAGGCTTCAACTTTTAGGGAATAAACCTCCAAAGGCGCTTCAAGCCCCTAAGGGACCGCAGGCCCCTGTTGGGCGCAGTCCTGGCTGCAATAAAATTTTCCCTTTTTGTGCAGGCCCAATTTGGGGTCCACAAAGGCCCCGCAGTGGGAGCAAGGCAAAAGTTCGGCCCCCAGGGAGGTCTTTTGCGGCTCCCCGCCCAAAAGGCCTTGCAACCACCGGCGCAACGCCCGTTTGGCCAGCCGGATCAAAAGGTAAAAACCGAAGGTCAAAAGCAGGAACTTGAGGGTAAGACTGATCATCGGTTCCTCAGAATTTTGATCGCCTGGGCCACTTGCTCCAGGTCCTTAACCCCTGGTGCCGTTTCCAAGCCCGAGTTGAGGTCCACCCCGTAGGGCCGTACGGTTTGGACTGCCGCTTGGAGGTTGCCGGGCTTCAGCCCTCCGGCCAAAAGCACCAAACGGTTCCGACAAAAGGCCCTGGCCAGCGACCAGTCAAAGGTTTCTCCGGTGCCGCCCTGGGCCTTGTCGTTTTTGGTGTCCAACAAAAAGGGCCCCGGTCCGTAGCCCTCCAGCCCTTCCAGGTCCTGGGCCCCGCCCACCCGAATCGCTTTGATCCAGGCTTGCCCCCTTTGGGTCAACCAGCGGCAGTCGGCGGGGCTCTCTTGCCCGTGGAGTTGCACCAAGTCCAGGCCGTAGGTTTTGGCGATTTCCAACACCTCTTGCTTGGGCCGGTCCACAAAGACCCCCACCGTCTTGACCAACGGCGGCAGCCCAGCCAAGAGGCGGGGCAGTTCTTCGGGAGCGACGTACCTTGGGGACCGAGGGGCCAAGATAAACCCCAGGGCATCAGCCCCCATCAAGGCAATGACCCTCCCCTGGTCCGGGTCTGTGATGCCGCAGACCTTGAGCCTTACCGGATTCACAGGCCTCCGGCCAAATACTTCAGGGCCATCCCCGGGTCCGGCTGGCGCAACAAGCTTTCCCCCACCAGGATCCCGGCAAAGCCGTGGGCCATCAGCAGCTGGGCATCCTTCTTGGTTTGGATGCCCGATTCGCTCACCGCCGTGACGGTCTCGGGGATCATCGGTTTGAGCCGCAAGCTGTTCTCCAGGTGGGTTTCAAAGGTCACCAAACTGCGATTGTTCACCCCGATCAATTCTGCCTCCAGCTTTAAGGCTCGCTCCAATTCCTTTTCATCGTGGACCTCCACCAGAACGGTCAGGCCAAACGCCTTGGCCAGGGAATAAAAATACCCCAAGTCCCCGTCGGTGAGGCTGGCAACGATCAGCAAAATGGCATCCGCCCCCATTTCGTAGGATTCCCTGATCTGCCTTGGGTCTATGATAAAGTCTTTGCGCAGGATCGGCAACCCGACCACTTTACGGATCGCCACCAGATCTTCGGGCCGACCGCCAAAGTAGGACCGTTCGGTCAAGACGCTCAGGCAAGCCGCCTGGTTCTGGGCATAGGCCAAGGCAATGGCCACCGGGTTAAAATCGGGCCGGATCAATCCTTTGGAAGGGGAAGCCTTTTTGACCTCCGCAATGACACTCAGCCCCGGCCTTTGGATCGCCCCCAAAAAATCCTTGGGCCGACGCAAGTCCCGTTCCCTGGGTTCGAGCAGGTCTTCGGTCACCCAGCCCAGGTGGGCTTCCACTTCCTTTTTTTTGTCCTGGTTGATCTTGCCTAAAATACTCATGGTCTTGGGTTACAGGGAATGGGTGTAGGTTCTCAACATCTCAATGGCCACTTTTCCCCGTTGGGAGGCAATCAGTTCTTCGGCCTTGTGGAACCCTTCCTTGAGGCCCACTCCATCGGCGGCGCTGATGGCAAACCCGGCATTGAGGGCCAGGATGTCCTTTTTGGGTCCTTGGATGTTGCCGCTCAAAAGCCCCAAAGTGATCTGGGCATTTTCATCGGGGCCGCCGCCACGGATCTCCTCCAGGCTGGCCTTGGGGTAACCGAAGTTTTCCGGGTCAAAGTCGAACTCGGCGATTTCCCCGTCCTTGAGCCTGGCCACCCTCGTGTCCGCCTGGATCGAAACCTCATCCAAGCCGTCCAGCCCGGCGACCACGTAGGCGGTTTGGGTGCCCATCAACCGCAACACCTCGGCCATTTGCAGTACTCGGTTGGCATCGTAAAGGCCGATGATCTGGACATTGGCCCTGGCCGGGTTGGTCAGGGGGCCCAGCAGGTTGAAGACCGTACGGACCTGCAATTCCTTGCGGATCGGCCCCACGTTTTTCATCGAGCTGTGCAGACTGGGGGCAAACAGGAACCCAAACCCGCAGTGGTCGATACAAGCGGCGACCTGTTCGGGGCCAAGGTCGATCCTGATCCCCAAGGCTTCGAGCAGGTCGGCACTGCCCGAACGGGAGGTCATGGACCGGTTGCCGTGTTTGGCCACCTTGTAGCCCCCCCCGGCCAGCAACAGTGCCGCCGTGGTGGAGATGTTGTAAGACCCCGAACCATCCCCGCCGGTACCGCAGGTGTCGATGATTTGGCCCCCTTGGGCCAGGACCGGAGTCGCCTTTTCCCGCATCACCTTGGCAAAGGCGGCAATCTCCCCGGCCGACTCGCCCTTGGCCCGCAGGGCCACCAAAAAGGCAGCGACCACCGTCGGCACCAATTGGCCTTCCATGATCTGGTGCATCAGGTAACTGGCCTCCACCTCGCTCAAGCTGATGTGGCTCAGAATTTTTTCCAGTAGGTTTTTAGGTTCCATGGAACGGCAGAGCAGAGAGTGAAAAATCTGGTTTTTGCCTTGGTGAATTCCGTTTCTTTTCTGGGCACCAAGACGAAAGAGAATATCCCCTGACCGGGGCTGCAAAAAAAAATTGTAATTTTGGTCTCACTTTGATAGACAGAAGGTCAACTCATTGGCAAGCCGCACGGCGAGCCTTGCCCCCAAAAAACAGGGAAACCTTGCAGGAGAGCAAAGATGGCGCTGTTAAACTGGAACGACAACCTCAGCGTTAAGATTCCATCCATTGACGAACAGCATAAGGTATTGATCAACATGATCAACCGCCTCCAAGATGCAATGTCCAGCGGCGACTCTCGTGCCGTTTTGGGTGACATCTTTGATGGGCTTTTGAAATACACCGCCCAGCATTTTTCTTACGAAGAAAAACTCTTCGCCGAGCACAGCTACCCGGACACTGAAGCCCACAAAAAAGAACACCAAGCCTTTGTGGCCAAAGTGGTGGACCTGCACAAACAGTTTACCGGCAGTTCCAACTTCATGATTGGTGTGGACGTGATGAAGTTTTTGACCGACTGGTTGGTCAACCACATCCAAGGGGTTGATGCCAAGTACTCCAGCCACTTGGTGGCCAAAGGGGTCCGGTAGCAAGAAGGAGGTTCTTTTTGGAGCCTCTTTTTCGCAAACTCTTTCCCGGCGAACCGTTTTTCCAAGCTTCTCCAAACCGCCCTTGGATTCTTATTTTTCCGGGGCGGTTTCGTTTTCCTTCCAGCCCACCTCCGCCATCGCTTCCATAAAACAGCTGGCCATGATGCCCTGCAGTTCGGCCACGATCAGGGAGCGGTCAAGGTACTTTTTGTCCTTGTCGATCAAATTCCAGTACAACGCTTCGGACAAAAAGAGTTCAAATTCGTTGGGCTCCGGGTCCCCCCGGTAGTCGTTGTCCGCCACCCGCTCGATCTGCCCGGAAGCGGCCTTGAGTTGGGCGGTGAAGTGTTCCGAATCTTCCCGGTTGGTGGGGTGGGGGAAGGGGATCCGTTGGGTCAGCTCGTAGTAACTGAGCGCCTTGTTCCAAACCTTTTCCAAAAAAGCCCGGGCATCGTACTGTTGGTTGAGCAGGGTAAAAAAGGCCTGTTTGGCCAAGATCCTCTCCGCCCGTTTTTCCCTCTCTCGGATCAGGAAGTTGGCATCCCGGTACTTGGCGAAAGAAAAGAGCTGCAAGGCATCGGTCTCGTCTTCCAAAGAGACCCCATACTTCACGAACAGGATCCGGCCCGGATAGTCGTCGATCAGCCGTTCAAACTGCTCGGGGGGAGCGCCGATTTCGCCGATCAGGTTCAAGAAGGCCACATTCATGGCCACCAGAGAGACCCGGTCCCACTTGCGCCGGTGGCCAATCTTGAAGGCCCGACGCAACATCGCTTCCATTTTGTCGTAATGCTGGTTGGGGTCCTGGCCTCGTTTGACCCCTTTTTTGTAGAGCACCGAGCCGATCTCCCGCTCGATCTCCTGGTGACTGAGCCCCACAAAAAGCTGGTGGTTGACCACCCGTCCCTTGGTGTCCAAGGCCGGGGTGATGGAGTCACCTAAAAAAAAGAGGGAAAAGGGAAAGATGCGGCCTTGGTTTTTCTCGGCCACTTCATTGATCTTCCGCCTGATCTTGGCTTGGGTCATGTTGTGGATCTTCGGCACTTCCTGGGCGTAGGAAAAACCCTTTTCCGAAACGTCCCCCAACATATAGTTCTTCTGCCCCACTCGGACCGAAACCCCCAACATCTCGTTGGAAATCAAGTCCAACCGGTGGAGTCGTTCCTGGTAAAAGTAGTGCCCAAAGGACAGCTTGTCCAAATGACCTTTTGGACGATAGTCCTTCAAAAAGTCTTTTAAACTCAACATTCCCACAGGCTACCCCTGGTTTGTGGATGAACGACCCAACCGAAACGACCCCATCCGCTGCTACCGCCGTCGCCGGGTTGCCCCTCGCTTTGGCTTGGAAGCAGACTTGGCCTCCAAAAGCTCCAAAGCCCGCTCCAAGGTCAGGGTCTCCATCGGCTCGTCCTTGGGGATCGAGGCATTGAGGGTACCGTACTTCACATAAGCTCCATAAGGACCGGAGAAGATCGCCACTGGCTTCCCGTCCGCAGGATGGGGGCCAATTTCCCGGAGCGCTTCCGACTTCTTGCGCCGCCCTCTTTTTTCTTGGGCAAACAGCTCCAGCGCCTGTTCCAAGGTGACATCCAGCACGCTGACCTCCTTGGGCAGGGTGCGGAAGTCCTTGTTGTCCGGGTCTTCGTGGACTACATAACTGCCAAACCGGCTGATCCCCGCCTTGATCGCCGCTCCGGTTTCGGGATGCGGCCCCAGGTTGCGAGGCAAAGAAAGTAGCTTCAATGCCGCAGGCATGTCCACTTCCTCTTCGGTCATACCCTTGGGCAAGGTCACCCGTTTGGGCTTGGGCTTGCCTTCCTCGGCATCCCCTAGCTGCACATAAGGGCCATAAGCCCCGTTAAAGAGATAGATCGGTTCAAAGGTCGTCGGGTGGATGCCCAGTTCCTCATGCCCTTTGTTTTGCTGCATCAAGATCAGGTCCACCTGTTCCTGGTCCAACTCGGCCGGGGTGATCTCCTTGGGGATCGAGGCGGTCCGGTGTTCCTCTCCCTCGCCGGACTCCAGGTAGGGACCAAAACGACCGATACAGATTTTGGCATTGAGGTCCGGGAACTGGAGACTCCGGTATTCACCAGGACCAATCTGCTCGGTCTTTTCGCTGGCCCGCTGGGCCAACCCCTTTTTCCCGCCATAAAAGCTCTTCATGTAGGGAAGCCATTCCTTCTCTCCCAAGGCGATTTCGTCCAGGTTTTGTTCCATCTGGGCGGTAAAGCCGGGGTCCACCAAGTCGGGGAAGTGGTTCTCCAACAGTTGGACCACCGCAAAGGCGGTGTAGGTCGGTACCAAGGTGTGGCTGACGATCTCAACGTAACCACGGTTTTGGATGGTGTCGATGATGGTGGCGTAAGTGGAAGGCCGACCGATCCCTTCGGTTTCCAATTTTTTGACCAACGAAGCCTCGGTATATCTGGCTGGGGGCTTGGTTTCGTGTCCCTTGGCTTCCACCATTTTTTGCGCCACCTTGTCGCCCACCTTCAAGGCTGGCAGCAGGATCTCCTTGTCCTCCAAGGCCTGGGTCGGGTCATCGCTGCCTTCGACATAGGCCCGGAAGAAACCGGGGAATTCAATCCGTTTGCCCGAAGACCGGAACTGAGCCGGGCCCACGTCAAACAAGGCGGTGATGTGCACCTGCTCTGCATCCTTCATCTGGCTGGCCACGGTCCGCTTCCAGATCAATTCGTACAGCGCCAACTCCACTCCCTTGAGCCCCGTTTTGGCGGGGACCACAAAGGTCGAACCGGCGGGCCGGATTGCTTCGTGGGCCTCTTGGGCTCCTTTGGATTGGGTTTTGTACAGCCTTGCGTCCTTGGGCAGGTAGGACTTGCCGTACATCGCCTCAACACACTTGCGGGCCGCCGTAATCGCCTGCTCCGAAAGGGTAGTCGAGTCGGTCCTCATGTAGGTGATAAAGCCCCGTTCGTACAATGCCTGGGCCACCTGCATCGCTTGGCGGGGGCTCAGGCGCAACTTGCGGTTCGCCTCCTGTTGTAAGGTCGAGGTGATAAAAGGGGCAGCCGGCTTTTGGGTCGAAGGTTTTTCTTCAATGGAACTGAGCACAAAAGGCTGGCCCAATAGGTCGTTCTCCAAGGTCCGGGCAGACTTCTCGTCCAGCAGCAGGACCTTTTTCCCTTTTTTTAGCTTCCCGGTCGCTTCGTCAAAGTCCGAGCCCTGGGCAATTTTTTGTCCCTTCACCTGGTTGAGCTTGGCATCAAAAACGACCTTGTCCTTTTCCAACTGGGCCGCCAAGTCCCAGTAGCTGGCCTTCTGAAAAGCACGGCGCTCCCGCTCTTTGACCACCAAAACCCGGACCGCTACCGACTGCACCCGGCCCGCAGAAAGCCCGGTGGCCACTTTTTTCCACAACAAGGGGCTCAAGGTGTAGCCCACCAACCGGTCCAAAATCCGCCTCGTCTCTTGCGCCCGGACCAGCGGGAACTTGATGTCCCGGCAGTTTTTGAGCGCTTCGGTGATCGCTTCTTTGGTGATCTCGTGGAAGACCATCCGCTTGACCGGGACCTTGGGCTTTAATTCGTCGAGCAGGTGCCAGCTGATCGATTCTCCCTCCCGGTCCTCGTCAGTAGCGAGAATCAACTCGTCGGCTTTGGCTAAAAGGTCCTTGATCTCCTTGATCACCTTTTTCTTTTCTTTGGGCACCACGTACAAGGGCTCAAACTCCTTGTCCACGTTGACCCCCAATTGAGACCACTTTTCCTTTTTGTACTTCTCGGGGATCTCGGCGGCGGACTGGGGGAGGTCACGGATGTGCCCCATGCTGGCCACGACCAAATAACCTTTGGGGAGAAATTCCTTGATGGTCTTGGCTTTGGTGGGAGACTCGACGATGACGACAGTGCTCATAGAGAAGGCAGCATATATAGGTGTAACAGAGAACCGAAGACTTGAGATAAAACCAAGAGAAGGAAAAGGTCAACCTCAACCTAGCGGGGAATGAAGAAAAAGCAAAATATTTCCCGGGCCATTATCCTCCGGCTTTGCTTTCCAGCTCATGCCAGCGGGCATAGAGGGCTTCGACCTTGTTTTTTTGGGACTGGATTTTTTTCCAGTTTGCCTCCAACCCCTGGTGGTCTTGGGCCATTTCGGGGCGGGTCATTTGGGCTTCCATTTCCGCCAACTCCGCCTCGGCTTTTTCGACCTTGGCTTCCAGGGTGCGCAGCTCTTTTTGTTCGTTGTAGCTCAAGCCGCCTTTGGGCTTGGGGGCAGCCTTGGGGTTGGGGGCCGCCGTTGGGGCCAGGGTCTTGGGTTCAGTTTGGGCGGCCTGCCACTGGTCGAAACTGGCGTACAACTGGGGCTCCAAGGGACCCAACCCCAAGATCCCAGTGGCCACCCGGCTGAGCAGGGCTCGGTCATGGGTGACCAAAACAATCGCCCCTTGGAACTCCATCAGGCTTTCTTCCAAAACCTCCAAAGCCGGGATGTCCAGATCGTTGGTCGGCTCGTCCAAAAGCAACAGGTCGGCGGGGCTCAACATCAACCGAGCGATTTGCACCCTCGCCTGTTCTCCCCCCGAAAGGGTTCCGATGGGCAACTCCAGTTGGCTGGGGGAAAACAAAAACCGCTTGGCCCAAGTGACGATGTGCACTTCCTTGCCTTGGTAAACCACCGATTCGCCGGTCTGGCTCAAGGCATTTTTGAGCGGCCAACTGGGGTCGAGGGTCAGGCGGTGCTGGTCAAAGACTTCGATCTTCAAGTCCTCGGCGGTCTTGAGGGTGCCTTGGGTCGGAGCCAGCTGGCTTTGCAGCAACCGCAACAAGCTGGTTTTTCCCGAGCCGTTGCGGCCCAACAGCCCCAACCTGCTGCCGTTGGTCAGCTTGAGGTTGAGCCCTTGGAACAGGGTCCGTTCACCCATTTTCAGGCCCAGGTTGTAGGCCTCCAAAAGCCGGCGGGTCTGCCGCCCAGTGGCCACAAAATCCAGCCCCAATTTGGCCTTGGGCCGGTTGAGGTTTTTGATCATCCTCAGTTCGGCATCCAGGTCTGCAGCTGCGTCAATCCTGCCCCTAGCCTTGGTCCCCCTGGCCTTGGGCCCCCGAGAAAGCCACTCGTTTTCCCGGCGAAGCTTGTTGGAAAGCACCGATTGCAACCGCAATTGGTCCTCCAAAAATTTCTCCTTGGCCGCCAAAAAATCCGACCAATGGCCGGGGACCGCAAGGTAGCCTTCCGGGTAGTGGCTGCCAACCTCAATCATTTTTTTGGGCACCCGTTCCAGCAATTGCCGGTCGTGACTGATCAACACAAAAGCAAATTCCGCTTGGGCCAGCAGCTTTTCCAGCCACAAAATCCCTTCCAGGTCCAGGTGGTTGGTCGGCTCGTCGAGCAGCAACAATTCCGGTTCCTGGATCAGCACCTTGGCGATGGACAGCCGTTTTGCATAGCCCCCCGAAAGGGAAGACACCAATTGGTCCCTACCGGTAAACCCTGCCTGGGCAATCCAGTCTTCCACCTTGAGGGCGGTGTGCTCCGGGTCCAGGTGCAGCTTGGCTGCCGCCTGTTCTAGCACTTGGCCTACCGTCGCCTGGACCCCGAAGGCCTCGGCCTGGGCCAGACGGGAGACTTTCAGCCCCCGGCGGAACACCACTTCCCCTTGGTCCGGCTCTTCTTCGCCGCTGAGTAGTTTGAGCAAGGTGGACTTACCCGATCCGTTGGCCCCGATCAGGCCCAACTTCTCGCCCTCATGGATGCCTAGAGAAATTCCGTAGAACAAAGGTTCGGCACCAAAGGCCTTTTCAATGTCCTTGCAAGAAACCAGGAGCGACATAAAGTAAGGGGGCCTTAAAGGAAATCGTTAAAATCTTTGCGTGGTGCGGCCAAGTTGTCCTTTTGGGAGTCCTGTTTTTTGCGGGTGGCCCGTTTGATCAGTTGGTAAACCACCACCAGAGCAGCAATGCCCAGGACAATTCCTCCGGCCCAATACAGCTCGAACATGGGGTCGAATTGGCGGTTGTATTCCGCCACCGCCTGCAGCCGACTTTGGCCATAGGTATCGGCCACCCCAAAAAGGAACGTGACCGAGGGGACCAAGAGAGTTTTTCTCATGAGACCGCCGAAGAAAAGGGGTTATCGTTTTAGGGCAGCTGGTTTTAAGGATAACAAAAGGAAATGGATTTGACCAGCAAAGGTGCCAAAGGTCGGACCCAGAGGGGGCTGAAGTCCGACCCGGCCCAAATCCCGGAGAACCGGGATCGGAAGGGACAAGCATGTAAGGGTGCTTGTAATCACACCCTGATCTTGCCACAACCGATCAACCGTTTCCAGAACCGTTTCGGTCAAAATAGGCCAAAATCGGGACAACCGCCGGTCCCGAAAAAACAGGGGAGAACCACCCTATCGGCGACCTATTTTTTTGGCGCCTTGGCTCCAGCTTTGGGCGCAGCGGCTTTGGGAGCTGCTTTTGCGGCAGCGGCCTTAGGAGCAGCTTTGGCGGCAGGCTTGGCGGCAGCGGCTTTTTTAGGAGCAGCTTTGACAGCGGGCTTGGCGGCAGCGGCTTTTTTAGGAGCAGCTTTGGCAGCAGGCTTGGCGGCAGCAGCTTTTTTAGGAGCAGCTTTGGCAGCGGGCTTGGCGGCAGCAGCTTTTTTAGGAGCAGCTTTGGCAGCGGGCTTGGCGGCAGCGGCTTTTTTAGGAGCAGCCTTGGCAGCGGGTTTAGCAGCAGCCTTAGCAGCAGGTTTTGCAGCAGCAGCTTTGGCTTTGGGAGCAGGTTTTGCCTTAGGTGTTACCATCTTCTTTACCAGGGAATTGGGTTTTTTAACCGCCTCTTTTTTCCTTTTAAGGGCAGCCATGCGAACAGTAGCGTCAACAGCCGCACTGGCCCAGACTCGAAGCAGCGGCGGCTGTTCCAAGATCTCCGGGGGCACTTCGTAGTACGGCATTTTCATTTCCGGTTTTTTGAGATTTGGGGAAAAAGGCCCCATGCCTCGCTCCAGAAATGCACCTAGATTTTGTTTATCGGCCCGGAAAAAAAGTTGGTCCCCGCCGATGACGGCGAAGATCAATTCTCCCGAGTAAAGCCCGGCACCGCCAAACATCTTTTTGAACCTCAATCCGGGGACTCCTTCGAGTTGGTCCAGAACGTAGTGCAAAAAGTCGTCACTGATGCTCATCAGGCCTCGATCCAAAAATCCAGGGTCTTGATGACCGAACCGCCTACTTGAATGCTTAGGCGATGCAGACCCAGATAGAGTCTGCGGGTGCTCAAGGGTTTCATTACCATCGATTTTGAAACCTCCAACCTCGCTCCGGGAGCCAGGGTCTTGGCGGTCAGCTTGAACACCTTTGCCCTGAGGCTAGCATCGGCTTTTTGGAAATGCACCACAAAATCTATCATCAAGTGCTGTTTTCTTTGGGCCTTTGAAATGAGTTGGCAGGAAAAGTTGAGCCGTTCTCCGACCTTCACCCGTAGAGGCCTTATTTCAAAGCCTTCTATGACCACCTCTGGTTTCGTCTCGAAACCCAAAAGCGAGAGCGCCCGAGGGTCTCCTTTTTTGGCCAAACTGCGCAGCGCATGCCGAGTGATCCAACCGATTTCCCTGCTCTTTTTCTTCCCCCAGGACTCCAGCAAACCCAGAGCCAGAGCGGGATTGTCCTTGGTCACATCGTTGAGGTGGTTGGCTACCGAACGACGGACATACAGTTCGGGATCGTTTTTTAACCGCTCCAAAAGCGGGAAAACCGGGGTGGGATCTTTTTTGAATTGCGGCAAAGCCGGTGCCCAAGGAAGTCTGGGTCGGGTCCCTTCACTGACCAATCTGCGGACATGGGGGTTGGGGTCCAAAGCCCAGGTTTTAAGCCGGTCCAGGGTCTTTTGTTGGTGACGAACCAAGAAGGGACGGATCGCCGCTTCGGCGGAAAAACATTGGGTCAGATGGTACAAAACCTCCATAGATTCTTCAAAAAAATCCAACCCCCGGACCGCCACAAATTCCCCCAACGGCCAGCAGATAAATCCATCGTATCCGATGGACTCCGTCCCCTCCAGCTTGGGTGGGAGGGCTTTTAGAAGGACCTGTTGGGCATCGGGGAAGTAGGGAGGCATAAATTCCAAGAGCCCCGCCAAGACCAAATTCCCCCTTTCCTTGAACCCCAAGGGAGCCAAAAAAGGGAGAATCTGGTCTTCAAACTCTTGGGCCCGAAAGCCCCCCCAAGCGGCCTTCAGCCTTCGTGCCTGGGCTTGGATCATCGCAGGGTGAAAGGCGTTGCGGATCAAAAAGGGGGCTTCGGACATTTAGGGTTTGAGGGATCAGGTTGGTTTGTTTTCCTCAGAAGGTTGTGCCTCAGGGGCGGGATTGTTGGCAAGGGAGTCAGTTTCATTTGGTCCCGGTTTCTCCGAACCCTCCACCTTTTGCCCCAACCGGTTCAAAAGGTTGGGCACCATCCGTTCGCTGAAGCCCGCCAGCACGGCGATTACGTTGTACCCGGCGGGGGACTTTTGGATGATGCCCAAGAACAAATCTGCCTCAATCATCCAATAAGAAACCAGCCCACAAATCATAGCGGTCAAAATTCTTGCGGAAGCCAGGGCAAAATTGACCACAAAGCTATCTTCCCCTTGGGTATCCAAGCTCCTGTATCCTTGGAGTAAAGAAAGCCATCCACCCAAACCTCCCAGGAGGACCATCTTGATTTGGATTTGGTAATTCTCAAAGGATTGCCCGGCCTGAAAAAATTGCAGGTCCGAAAAGGAAGAGAGGCTGAGGGAAACCACCCAAACCATTCCGGTCAAAACCAAGAGGATCGTGCTGGTGACCAAGTAATGGGTTCTGCCGCTGGTTTCCAGGTAGTTTCGGATTTGCCTTTCCAAATCATCCAAAGCTTTGAATGCTTGTTCCTCATGTCCGTCCAAACCAGATGCCAAAGCCATGGCCAATTGATTGTTGACATGGTACTTTTTTTTGACACCCGAATTACAAAGACGGTCAATCCGGTTACTTTTGACAAGGTATCCAACAACAAATGCGTTGACCGCTGGCGTTGCACCACATTGGTAGGATACACTTGAGGTAGTTGTTTCCCAAATGACATATGAACTAGTGGCAGCCCATATCCTTGTTATGACCTGACCTGAGGGATCTTTCTCTCCAACTTGCAATTCGTTAAATTTCTTTGGTGCACTCTCACCCATTTTCCTCTCCCTTTAAAAAGTTTCCCCACCCTACCTGAAATCTGAGTTCCAAGAACAGGGCATCAAAGGGACATTCTACCGTCCAAAAAAAAACAGCTTATTTGGTGCCGAACCTTGCCGGACAAACTTCTTGGGGAGGCGGCAATAAACCGGACAAAGGGCGATTTGACCGGGGGGCTTCCAAAGAGAGCAAAAAAACCGGCACCGGTTTTAAAATTTCCGGTGCCGGTTTTTGTTATTTCTCTTTCAACCCCTCGGGCAGCTTGGCCTTTTTGGCTGGCCCGGTGCCCGCCCCTGGAGGCTTGGATTCCGGGGATTTGGGGTCTTCCGGCTTCCGGGGAGCTTGGGGGGGTTTTGGCGCTTTTACCTTTTTTGTGGACTGCCGTTTTTGCCAAAGAGCAGCCAGCTTGTCCATCTGGAGGCCCAACCATTCCAAGACATCCAACTTAGGGGCCTTGGCGGTCAACCGGCCCAGCGGCCCTTGCATCCGTTGCCCCATCCGTCCGACCACTGTACCGGTCTTTTGGGTCAAGGTATCCATCAACGAATAGATCACCGGCACTACGATCAAGGTCAGCAAGGTGGCCATGCCCAGGCCGTAAACCACAGACAAGGCCATGGGTCGCCACATCTCGGAGGATTCGGAGCCAAAGGCGATGATGTTAGACCGGTAAAAGTTGATGTCCATGCCCATGACGATTGGCACCAAGCCCAAGATGGTGGTGATCGCCGTCATCATCACCGGCCTCATCCGCAACATCCCCGCCAGCACCAGAGCGTCCCGGGTGGATTTGCCCTGCAATTTAAGCTGGTTGATGTAGTCGATCAACACAATGGCGTTGTTGACCACCACCCCGGCCAGACTGATGATCCCGATGCCGCCCATCATGATGCTGATCGGGCTTTGGTGGATGATCCAACCCAAAAACACCCCGATCAGCGACAAAAAGACCGAACTCAAGATGATAAAGGGCAGGAGCAACGAGTTGAACTGGGTCACCAGCACCAGGAAGATCAGGAAAATGGCGATGAAAAAACTTTTCCCCAGGTAGGCCTGCATCTCGTTTCGGCTTTCGTTCTCCCCGGTGTATTCCATCTTGTAGCCGCTGGGCAACGGGAAGTCCTTGAGTTGGTCCTGTACCTTTTTTAAAACCACCGGTCCGGGGAAGCCCTCTGCATCCCCGCTGATGGTGATCACGGTCTTGGAGTTGATGTGCCGGATCGAGCCTTTGGCGGCGGTGGTTTTGATCTCTGCCAACTCGCTCAAGGCCACCGAACGTCCGTCCGGGGTTTTGATGTAAAGGCCGCTGACATCCCCGATGTTCGCCCGAAACCGAGGGTCCAGGCGCACGACTATATTGTATTCGTCCTTGCCGACCCTCCAGGTGGAGACCTCCCTGCCGTTGAAGGCGGTGCGGAGCAGGTTGGCTACCGCCCGGGTCGAGAGGCCCAAGAGGGCGATTTTCTCCCGGTCCAACCGAACCTGCACTTCCGAGCGGGTCGCCGACATGTTGTCTTGCAGGTTCACCAACCCCGGCAGGTCCTTGATCGCCCCTTGGATCTGCACCGACAGCTCCTTCAGGGTCAAGGGGTCAGACCCCGAAAGCTCCAGGTTGACCGGCTTTCCGGTCGGTGGGCCGGAGCTGGGTTTGGTGACCCGAAAAAAGGCCCCGGAAAATTGGTCCAAACTCTTGCGGAGCTCTTCAATGATCACGTGGGGAGCGAGGGTCCGTTCTTCCCAACCGGGGAAGGACAAGGTGATGTGGCTGTTGTGGGTTTCCTTCGCCCCCGCCCCGCCGCCGCTGCCTTGCCGCTGGCCTACGTTGGCCACGATGGCATCGGTGTGGTCATGGTATTTTTCCAAGCTCTGCTCCACCTTTTGGACGATCTGGTCGGAGGTGTCCAAAGTGGTGCCGAAGGGGGCTTCGATCTCCAAAGTGATGGAGGTCGGCTCGGTGTCCGGGAAAAACTCCACCCCTTTTTTGGGGAACACCCAAGCAAAATAGAGGATCATCAACCCGAACCAAGCGGCCATTACAATGGCCATGACCTTCCACCTTCGCTCCAAGGCCCATACCAAGCTCTGTCGGTAGAACCGCAAAAACCGGCTTTTCTCGGCCAGTGCGATTTCGTCCTTGACCATGGGGACCTTGTGGGGCTTGAGCAAGGTAGAACACAAAACCGGGCTCAAAAAAAGCCCCACAAACAGTGAGGCCCCCAAGGTGATGATCAGGGTCTTGGGCAGGTAGCCCATAAACTCCCCGGCAATCCCCGGCATAAACAACAAGGGCAAAAAGGCGGCCACCGTGGTGACGGTCGAGCTGATCACCGGAATCGCCACTTCCCCTACACCCACGCTGGACGCTTCTCTGGGGCTTAAGCCGGTTTCCAGGTGTCGGTAGATGTTCTCCACCACCACGATTCCGTTGTCCACCAACATCCCCAAGGCCAGGATCAAACTGAAGAGCACCACAAAGTTGAGGGTGATGTGGAACTGGTCCATGATGATGAAGCTGATCAACATCGACAGGGGAATGGCGCTGCCGATGAACAGGGCCGAAGACAGGCCCATGACCAACATCAGGATCCCCACCACAAAGATCATCCCGGTGTAGATGTTGTTCTCCAGGTCCGAGACCATGCTCTTGATCCGTTTGGACTGGTCGTTGAGGATCGAGACCTTGAGGTTGCCGTCGTATTTGTTCTCCGTTGCCTGGGCGAGTTTATAAACCTTGTCGGCAATGGCGATCAGGTTTTCCCCGCTCCGCTTGGAGACGCTCAAAGAAACCGAATCGAGGCCGTAGAGCCGGGATCGAGTGTTGACCTCCTCAAACCCAAAGTTCACCTGGGCCAAGTCCTTCACAAAAATCGGCACTTGGTTGGGAGCGGCGACCACCATGTCCCTGATCTCGGCGGGACCGCTGATCTCGCCGGGGACCCGGATCATGTATTTCATGCTGCCCAAGACCACATCTCCGGCGGGGATGGTGGCGTTTTCCTGGGAAATGGCGTTGCTCACCTGGTTGAGGTCGAGGTTGTAGTAGTTCAGTTTGTCCTCATCCACCTCCACCTTGACTTCCCGCTCCAATCCCCCAGCCCGTTTGACTTCGAGCACGCCGGGGATCGCCTCGATCTCCTCCTTGAGGTCTTCGGCGATGTTTTTGAGCTGGAACAAGTCATAGTGCCCCGAAAGGTTGACGATCATGATCGGGGTTTCCGAGAGGTTGATCTCCCCGATGATCGGGTCTTTGGCATCCTCGGGCAGCTCGGGCTTGGCGAGGTCCAGGGCCTCCCTGACCTTGTTGCGGGCTTCGGTGATGTTGGTGCCCAAAAAGAATTCCAAGGTGATGATCCCCGCCCCTTCGGTCGAGGTGCTGCTCATCGTTTTGAGGTTCTGGATCCCTTGCAGCTCCGGCTCCACCTTGTGGATGATCAAGGCTTCCACGTCCTCGGGGGAGGAACCGGGGTAGGGGATGGTGACGATCAAAATCGGGATCTGGATGTCCGGTGCCGACTCTCGGGGCATTGCCCGGTAGGCAAAAAAGCCGGCAAACACCAAAATCAAGGCCAGGATGTAGGTAGCGGCGGGGTTGGCAATGGCCAAGTCGCTCAGTTTAAACCGCAGGGGCGTATGACTCATGGCGATGATTCAAAGAGATTGTTGGCTGGATTTTACGACCGAAACTCGTTCCTGGTGGGTCACCATTTGTTGGCCGACCACCACCACCTTTTCCCCAAAAGAGAGACCCTTGGTCACCTGGACATTCGCCCCCAGGCCCAGGCCCAAAGTGACCGGCCGCTTGCTCGCCTGATCCCCGGAGAGGACAAAGACATAAGAGCCCTTTTCGTCTTCCAAGATTGCGTCTCGAGGCAGGATCAATTGGTTGGTCAGGTTTTGGGTGACCATCCTGACCCGGGCCAACATGCCCGAAAGCAGTTCCCCTTTGCCGTTTTCCACCACCACCTCAACCCGGAAGCTGCGGCTTTTTTGGTCCGCTTCCATCGACAAGGCGCTGACCTTGCCCACAAACTCCCGGTCCGGGAAGGAGTCCAAGGTTACCGAGACCGACTTGCCCAAAGAGACAAAGGCAATCTCCCGTTCCGGCACTTGGATACGGGCCTTGACCGAGCTGAGGTCGATCAGCTCTAAGAGCGGTGCCCCCTTGGCGAGGTACTCCCCGGCATGGGCCAATTTTTTGGAAACCACCCCGGCAAAGGGAGCGGTCACCTGGGATTTTTCCAGGTCCACCTGGGCGAGGCGCATCTGGAAAAAGGCCATTTCCATCTTGTTTTTGAACTGGGAAAGCTTGGCTTGGTTGGAAAGCTGCTTGGCAAACAACTTTTTCTCCCGGTCAAATTCGTCTTTGGCCAGATCATAGCTGGAAAGGGCCAGCTTGTAGTTGAGCGAAAGCCTGGAGGTATCGATCTTGCCCATCACCTGCCCCGGCTTCACCGCTTGCCCCTCTTCGAGGTCCAGCACCTCCAGCGCCCCGGCCACTTCGCTGCCGATCATCACCCGCTGGGTCGGCTCCAGGTGGCCCATGTAGCTGGCGGAGGCACTCAGCGGTTGGGCGGTCAGCTCCAAGACCTCCACATTGGTCAAACGTTTCCCCGCCTGCCCTTGGGCAAAGCCGGGGGCCGAAAAAAAGCACAGGAGGCCCGTTGCGGCCAGGGCAAGTTTAAAGTCCATAGGTAGAATCAAATTCATCGGTTAAAAACAGCAAGGCCAGATAGGTTTTTTCGTAGGCAACCTTGGCGGCAGTGAAGGAGAGTTCGGCGTTCAAAAGGTCCTGTTGCACCTGCCCCACCCGGTAGGTAGTGGTCTGGCCCAACTTGAACCGCAACCGCTCCTTTTCGAGCAGCTGCCGGTTGAGTTCTTGTCCCTGCCGACTGAGGTCGATGGACTGTTTGGCCAACTCCAGGTTTCTTAAGGTTTTTGTAAGGGCCAGTTCCAGTTGGTCCTTGGCGTTTTGGTATTCCAGCCGAAGCGATTCTTGTTCCAGCTGGGCTTGGCCCAACTTTTCCTGGGGCCGCCGGTCAAACAAGGGAACGCTCCAGGTCAGCCCCACCTGATAACCGGCCAGCCCGGGGTCCGAGAAACCGGAGCGGCTGGGGCTTTGGGCCAGGGAGAAACTGTTGAGCTGGTATTGCAGATTCAAGTCCAGGTTGGTGGCGGTTCCGTTTTGGGCGGAAATCAGGTCCAGCCGGTTGGCCCGAATCTGTTCTTTGAGCAGAGCCAAGTCCGCATCGGCGGCCAGCGCCTTTTCCAGCATCGCCGCCGGGTCCTTGGCCACCGGCTTGGGCTCCAGCTTTTCGGTCGGCTCATACTCCACCACCAACTCGGTCAGCCCCAAGACCAGCCGAATCTGGTCTTCGATCTCCTTTTTTCGGACCTGTTCGGAAAAAAGATTTTTTTTGGCCAACACCAGTTGGGTCTCCGAAAGCTTCACCTCGGTGGGGTCCAAAGCGCCCAATTCAAAGCGGGTCAGGTTTTCCTTGTGGAACGACTGGGCCAGATCCAAGGCATGTTGCAAAGCCACCAGATTTTCATGGACCAGCACCAAATCCCAATAGACCGAAGCCACCTGCCCGAGCAGTTGTTCCCGTTGTTTTTTCCCTTGCCAAAAGGTGGTCTGGTAAGCGATTTCCGCCTTCTGCCCAACTACCTCGTTGACCTCCCCAAAGTCCTGGAACAGGGGGATGTTCACCTCGGCAATCAAGGCATCAGCCTGCACCTTGTCCACCAGATCGGTGTAGGTGCCCACCGCCTCCCCGGCGCTGGCGATGGTCGCCAACTGGGGCAGGGAGGTGGTCTTTTGGTAGGTCAGGCCGTAGCTGATCCCCAATTTGGTTTTTTGTTTGAGCCCGCTGCTGACCACTTCCTGGTTGGTCCCCAACAGGGTCAGGTAAGTGGCGGAACTGCCGCCGGTCGGGAAGCTGTAGTTGCTGACCGAGCGGCTTTGGGTCACCTTGTTGGTCCATTGGATCGGCTCCATCTCCAAGGCCGCTTCGGAGTTGCCCCTGGCGGCGGAGACCGAGTTTTGGATCACCTCCAATTGGGGTGCCCGTTGGGCGGCCAGTTTGAGGATGGAACGGAGGCTGACCAAAAAGACATCCTTGCCGTCCTTGTGGACCACTTGCAGTTCCTTGAGGATCTCCGGGTCCAACTTGCCTTGGGCAGACAGCGAAGGCACAAAGCCCAACAAGGCAAGGCCCAAGGCCCAAACTTTAAGCTTCATTCGTTAAAGTCTCCATCCAAACGCCCATTTTGGTAAAAAGGGTCCGAGCCAGTGCCACTGGATTTTCATAAGGGGACTGCCCTTTGTGCATGTGCATGTAAGCTAGGTATCCTTCCCGCAGGATGGACATGGAAAAACCGATCAACTCCAAGGTGCTTCGTTCCACCTTTTTGCCCAAAATCTCCTCAATCTGGTCGAGAAATTCCGCTTGGATCGCTTCGGAAAGTTTGATCAACCGGCTGTGAAACTGGGGGTCAAACATCGCCCGTTCAAAGATGGTAAAGTACCCCTTGGCGGCATGGTCCTGCTCCAAGGTTTCCTGGAGCCGCAAAAACAGCGCCTCAAAGTAGCCGGGCAAGGAGTTGCAATGGGGTTGGGCGGAAAGGGAGAGCATCTTGCGGATCTTTTGGACCATCACCTCAAACAAAATAGCATCCAGGTCCTCAAAGTGGTGATACAGGCTCGACTGACTCAGCCCGGCCCCTCGGGCGATGTTTCGGGTACTCAAGCCCTTGATCCCTTTGTCATCCATCAGTTTGGTGGCCGCAGACATGATCTTCTTTTTGGTCCGGTCTCCCTTGATCCGCCTTAAATCATTCATCCCTTTTACCGTCAATAGGTTAGAGTTTTCTATCGAACACTCGAACGGTTTTATTTTGGCGGGTTGGTGGCCCTTTGGCAAGCCCGTCCTGACTTGGTTCGCTCTTTTGACCCAATTTAGGGCAAATCCCAGGGCCGATCTTCAACGGCTGGTAAACAATTGTAACAATCCGTATCCGTTCCCCTTTTTTGCCCTTTCCCGAAGCGGGAAATTTACCTATACTGCCCCAAATTCTCTAGCTCTTGGTAAGGATTCATGCGTTTGAAGGCTCTTTGTCTCTTGGCCTGCCTCTGGCCCCTGTGGGTTTGGGCTGCTCCCTATTCCTCGCCGACCTTGGAACGGGAAAGGCTGCTCAAGGTTACCTTGGGGGCCTTAAAAAAACTGCACCTGGAGCCCCAAACCCCTCCCCAACTGGAGCTGACCGCACAAGGGCAGTTTAAGCCCCCAGGCAAAACCTTCACCAAAGGGGCGGTCAAACTCAAGGATGGCCGGGTGACCCCCAGCTTGGCCGGGCAGTTGGGTGCCCAAGGTTTCCAGACGGTGGGCCTCAAACTGACCTTAACCCTCAGCCCGCTGACGGTGCCCCAAGAGGCGGAACTCCGTGGCACCCTGGCCCAGGTCTTGGGCCAGCCCCCCCAAGGGGAATGGCTGCAACTGGTTGCCCCCGGTGCCCCAGCGGCCTTGCCGCCGACCCCAGAACCTACGACCCAAACCCCAACCCTCGGTACCGATGCCACCGGCGACCTGGAACAACCCGCTGAGGTTCCCCAAACTGCAGTGGTTCTGCCCTCACCCGAACCTGCCCCCGGTTCGCCGGACCTGATCCAGGGCCAAGAGGGCCGGGCCCAGGTCAAGGGAGCGGTGGGGTGGATCTGGGTCCTGGCGGTGCTCGGCTTGGGCGGCTTGATTCTGGCTTGGCTCTTGGGGAAAAAATCCAAAGATCCGGCCAAAAACCTGGAGAAGCTCAACCAGATCCCGGTGGACGGGGAGCTGGACTTTACGGAACTGAAGGAATTTAAGGGACTGTTCAAGGAAACCAAAGGACAGGGGCAAGACCAGGAATCCATCAAAACCGACCTCTGCGAACTGCTCAAGGTCCAGCCGGACTGGGCCCGCCAGTTGGCCTTGGACCGGGGTCCCCGTGGGCTGGTCAAGCTGATGGGCCTGTTTGGCCCCCAACGTAGCGAAGCCGCCTTTGCCGGTGCCCTGGGCCCCAAGCGGTTCCGGGAATTGCTGGCCGAAGCTCAGGGGCAAAGCTTTACTGCCGAAGAGGAAGGCCAGCTCCTGATGGAACTGCACCAAGGGTTTTTCCTCAAAAAGCTCAAGGAACTGAAACAAGAAGCGGCGGCCTCCCAGCCCAGCCCGGCGGCTCCCCAGCCTCCCGCCCCACCGGCACCGCCGAGGGCCAGCAAAAAAGACGAAGCGGCGGCCTTGTCCTTCCTTTTGGACTGTTCGGAAACCGAAATCTACCGTCTGATCGCCGGGGAGAACCCGATGATCCAAGCCTTGGTACTCCGCCAATGGCCCGGTGATGGGGCCGGTCTGGCCAAACGACTCAAGGACCCGTTGGGCTTGAGCCAGGAACAACAAAAGACCCGGCAGATCACCCAGGAACTGCTCCACCAAATCGCCCAAGGGTTGGAACGGCGGCTGAAAAAAGAACGGGCTGTGGTGGACCCCACCCTTTTGGGCGAACTGCTGGACCAGCTGGAGCCTCTCTCTCCCTTGGACCGGGAGGCCTTTTTGGCCCAGCTGGAGGAAAAGGATTCCAAACTGGGCCAAACCGCCCGGGCTGCCTTTGCCGCCTTGGTACAGCTGCCCCAGACCGACCTGGCAAGGCTCAGCGCCCTGTTGCGGCCCATCGACCCCAAGCTTTTAGCCCAGGGGCTCTGGGGGCTCGACAAAGCGCTCCAAGAGCCGATCCTGTTGAGCATCTCCAAAGAACCCCGTTCCTCCCTGATCAAGGGACTCCGGGGCCCCGAACCGGAACAGCGGCAGCGACACAAGGCCCGTGCCCTCCTGGCCCAGGCGTTGGTGGACCTGAAGTAATTCGCCCTTCCCCCAAGGGTGGCCCAAACTTGTAAAATCTTTTTATTCCAACTTGGTTGTGTGACCGACCCCGGACTTGAGCATTTTCTTTGCATAGTACTAGAAAGACCTTTTAAGATCATTCTTTTTGGAGGGCCATGCGCTCCCCCTTGTTATTCCTTTTGGGAATCTGTCTTCCCCTCAGCCCCCTGTTCGCCCAAACTGCCCTGGCCCCTTTGGACCCTTCGGTCCCTCTGGAAATCTCGGCGGCCGCCGGGTTCAGCCTGCTCGACAAAAGCGGCGACCCGGACCCCAAACAAACCGGAAATGTGGGCCTGATCCGGTACAACGGCGGCGGTAACGCCGGGGACGACCAGATCAATTGGTCCACCAAAGGCCAAGGGGCTTTTTTGGGCCTCGCCTTGGGTCCCTTTTACCTCAAGGCCCACAGCTTGTCCAAAAAATCCAGCCTCTATTGGATCAGCGGCGGTTCCTTTTGCGGCCAATTGGACGGAATCTTCAACTGCGGGGGCTTGAGCGCCGGAGCCACTCGGGGGCAGGAATACAACGAAGGGCGGCTGGACTTGGCGATTCTGCTGGGGCCTCTTTCGATGGGTGCCAGGTACGGAAACGACCAACTCAAACAAACCGATACCGCCACGGTAACCCGGAACATCCAGGGAGCCTCCCTGGGGCTACAAATCTTGGGGCACCTGTACGCCGGGCTGGGTCTGGAAACGGTCAAGGAATCCCACTCCGGGTTTGCTCCCTTTTCCTGGAATCGGCAGATGGGTGGGGTTGGAATTGAATTTGGAGACACCTGGAGGATCCGGGCCGAAGTGGACAGGGGCAGCTCCGATTACGCCAAAGTCACCGACAGCGCCACCGGCTCCTATGTTTACCATGCTTCGGAAGCGATCAGCCAGACCCAACTGGAATTGCAAGCCAACCAGATTGTCTTTGGGGTAGAGAACAAACTGACCAGCCTACCGGCGATTGTCAGCCAAGGAGTGGTGGCCCGGAGCACCCAGATTTCCAGCCTGCGGGCCAGTTGGCTGTACCCCGAAGGGTTCACCTTCACCTATGAGATACAAAACCAGATCTACAGCATGGACATCTCCGAGGCCGACCGGAGCCTCGAAGGCAAGCTGACCCGGCTGAGCCTGGGCAAAGCCTTTTGAATGGCTCCAGGTCGGTGACGGCTTGGCCGCCTCGACCCTAGGCCACCAAACCTACCGGCCCTTGTGGAAGTCGTAGCCTTCCAGGTTTTGGTGCCGCACAATCTCTCCTTCCACCAAATAGACCACATCCTCGGCAATGTTGCTGGCCAAGTCGGCGATCCGCTCCAGGTACCGGGAGATGGAAGAAAACAGCAGCAGCATTTCCACCTGTGGGGAGCCTGCCTTGAGCTGGGCAATCACCTGCTGGAAGATGGTTTTGTTGATTTCGTCCACTTGGTCATCCAGGTTGCAAACCTCCACAGCCATTTGGGGGTCCATGTTGATCAAGGCATCCAAGCTCATCGACAACATCCGGCCTACCTTGTCGGCCATGCCTCGGATGTCGAAGGGGCTACTTTCCATGGCTAGACCCGAAAGGTCCAACACCCGCTCGGCGGCGTTGACCGAAAAGTCGTTGATCCGCTCCAGCTCGTTGTTGATTTTCAAAATCGCCACGATCAGCCGCAGGTCAACCGCCACCGGTTGGTACAAGGCCAAGCACTTGAGGCATTCCTCTTCGACCTCAAGCTCGATGGAGTTGATCTCCTTTTCCTCCCGGATGATCCGTTGGGCGGTCTCCACGTCCACCTTCACCACCGCTTCGGCGATGTCGTGGAAGTTTTTCTCCACCCTCGCACTCATCGAGAGGATCATGGTCTTCAGTTTTTCAATTTCCTTTTGTAGATGGATGGTCATGGCTTTCCTGTTTATCCGAAACGGCCTGTGATGTAATCTTCGGTCTGTTGGTTTTTGGGGTTGGTAAAGATCTGCTGGGTCCGGTCAAACTCAATCAACTTGCCTTCGTAAAAAAATCCGGTGTAATCACTGACCCGAGAGGCTTGCTGCATGTTGTGGGTAACGATTACAATGGTATATTTCCCTCTCAGTTCCAAGATCAAGTCCTCAATCTTGGCGGTGGACTTTGGGTCCAAGGCCGAACAAGGCTCGTCCATCAACAAAATTTCCGGCCCCACCGCCACCGCCCTGGCGATACAAAGCCGCTGCATCTGACCGCCCGAAAGCCCCAGGGCGCTTTGGTCCAGCCGGTCTTTAACCTCATCCCAAAGCGCTGCTCGAGTCAAGCTGGATTCCACCACCTGGTCCAGGGTCTTTTTGTCGTTGACCCCAGCGATCCGAAGGCCATAAACCACGTTTTCGTAGATCGTCTTGGGGAAGGGGTTGGACTTTTGGAAGATCATCCCTACTTGCCGACGCAGTTGGATCGGGTCTTGGTGTTTGTCGTAAATGTCGGTGCCGTCGTCCATTTCGATCTTGCCTTGGATCGAAACGCTGCCCAAAAGATCGTTCATCCGGTTCAGGCAGCGCAAGAAAGTGGACTTGCCGCAGCCCGAGGGGCCGATCAAGGCTGTGACCTGGTGTTTGGGGATGTCCATGTCCACCGAAAACAGGGCTTGGGCGGTGCCGTAGTACAGGTCAAGCCCCCGCACCCGCATCACGGGACTGAATTGAATCTTGTGTTGTGTCATGGTCTCAGAAGGTTCTTCCGGTGAAACGCTTTTTCATCCGATTGCGTAGGAAAATGGAAAAGGAAGTCATCAAAAGCACCACTCCCAACAGCAGCAACGTGGTCACAAAGACCATCGGTTTTGCCGCTTCGACGTTCGGAGACTGGAAGCCCACATCGTAGATGTGAAACCCCAGGTGCATAAATTTTCGCTCCAGGTGAAAAAAGGGCGCATGAAGGTCAATGGGCAGAGAGGGGGCCAGCTTGACCACCCCGGTGATCATCAGGGGGGCCACTTCCCCGGCCGCCCGACTCATGGCCAGGATAAAGCCGGTCATGATCCGAGGGCTGGACATGGGCAAGACCACCCGCATCAAGGTTTGGAACTGGGTTGCCCCCAGGGCCAAGGAGCCGTGGCGGATCTCCGAAGGGACCGAGCCCAGAGCCTCTTCGGTGGCCACGATCACCACCGGCACGGTCAAAAGACCCAAGGTGGAGCTGGCCCAAAGCACCCCGCCGGTCCCGAAGGTCGGGGTCGGCAGGCGTTCGGGGAAAAAGAAGGCATCAATCCCGCCGCCGACAAAGTAGATAAAAAAGGCCAGCCCGAAGATCCCCCATACGATCGAAGGGATCCCCGCCAGATTGTTGACCGCCACCCGGACCGCTTGGACCATTACGCCCTTTCGGGCATATTCCCGCATGTAAACCGCCGCCACCACCCCCAAGGGGAAGGAAACGAAACTCATGGTAAACACCAGGATCACGGTGCCCACAATGGCCGGGAACAGGCCGCCTTCGGTGTTGGACTCCCTAGGCTCGGTGAAAAACAGCTCGTAAATCCGCACCGCATAATGGCCCAGCTTGGCAGGCAGGCTCATTTGGTTGGGGTAATAAAACCGGTGGATCTTGACCAAGGGGATTTCCTTTTCCCGTCCCCCCGCATCGGCAAACAGGGCATAATGGGCCTGGGATTCCACCGCCGCCTGTTCTTGGGCACTCACTTGGGTCTCAAAAACCACGCCCATCTCGGCCAAAGTTTTGTCCAACCCGGCCAGCCTGGGGCTTTGGGGGTTTTTGTAGGCCAAGTCCAGCCGCCGGAGGCGGATCGATTCCATCTCTTCGGCCTGGGCCCGGAGTTCGGCACTGAGCTTGGACAGATTGGTTTTGGCTTGGTCCCCCAGCCCCCAAATCGCCTCCAGCCCAGAGGCCCCACTCGCCAAATCGGGGCTGTGAACCTCTTTGAGGAAGCCGTAAAAATTACCGTACTCCTCCCGCTCCAAGGCTATCACCTCTTCGGGGTAGGTGATCGATTCCACCTCGTCGAGGTTGATCCACTTGAAGTCCAGGGAATACAAATCCCGGTTGCCGATCTTGACTTGGATCCGCTGTTCCTTCGAGTTGGGTTGCCGGGAGGTCTGCTCGATCTCGCCCAAGTAAGTGGTGCCTTCCTTGAGTTTAATCAAGGCCAGCTTGCTCGGCCAGAAGGCCCCCAGACCGTTGATCGTCACTACCACCAAAAGGGTCAGGGCCATCAGCAAAATCCCGCCGATGCTCAAGGTGGAGAACCAAACGTTGTACTCCCCTTCCCGCCAGAATTTTTTGGCCTCCCCCCGGACAAAGGCTTTTTCGGATTCAGAACTCGGCATACTTTTTCCTCAAGGAGTACCGGAAAAGCTCGGCAATGCTGTTGATCAAAAAGGTAAACCCAAACAGAATTAATGCCGACAGGAACAAGACCCGGTACAAGGAACCGTCCACCGGCGCTTCGGGAATTTCCACCGCAATGTTGGCCGAGAGGGTCCGCATCCCGTTGAACAAACTTATGTCGATGATCGGGGTGTTGCCGGTGGCCATCAGCACCACCATCGTCTCGCCAATCGCCCGGCCCATACCCAAGATCACCCCGGCAAAGAGCCCCGGACTGGCCGAAGGCAACAAGACCTTCCAGGTCGTCTGCCAACGACTGGCCCCCAAGGCCACCGAAGCGGCCCGCAAAGAATCGGGCACACTCGAAAGGGCATCGTCGGTCATGGTGAAGATAAAGGGGATCACCATAAACCCCAAAGCAAAGGAAATTACGATCGAGTTCCTTTGGTCGTAGTCCTTGGTCACGTAGGCATAAAGCCACTGTTTGAAGTCGCCGCCAAAAAACCAAAGCTCTACCTGGGGCTGCAACCAAGCCGAGAGCAACACCGCCGAGAGCAGCAGCGGCAGGGCCAAGTACAGCTCCTTGGACTGCTCAATCAACCGCAATTTTTTATTGGTCCTCGCCTGGGCCCAGTACACCAGGAACAACAGCGTTAAACTGGGAAGAATCACCAGAAACAAAAAGAACCCTAACAGCCAACGGTCCAAGATCGGGGCCAGCCACAAGGCGGCCAGAAAACCGATGATCACGCTGGGAACGGCGGCGGTGATCTCTACCGCAGGCTTGGCCCAGGTTTGGAACCTGCGGCTGGCAAACTGGTTGGTGTAAATGGCCCCAAAAATCCCCATGGGCACCGCAAACAACATGGCGTACAGGGTGCCTTTGAGACTGCCGAAAATCAGGGGAACCAAGCTGAACTTGGGTTCAAAGTCATCGGTACCGGCGGAAGATTGCCAGACGTAATCCGGGGCGCTGTAGCTCTCGTAGTGGACCTTGCCAAAATAAACCATCCAACTGCCTTCAGGGTGGGGCGCATCAAAGGCCCACAAGGTCAACCGGTTGGCCTGGTCCAGCCCCAAAAGCCCGTTGCCCCGGGTCGAAAAGGCAAATTGTTTGATCGGCGAGGGTGCGGAGAAACGGATCAACTCCCGTTCGGAGGTCATGTGATCCAAGGTCACCGTGCCGGCGGCCAAGGAAAGCACCGCTTTGTTGCGTAAGCTGGGGACCAGACTTTGGATCTCGGTTTTGTGGCTACTCAAACGGTGGATCAAGGTCAGCCGCTTCTGGGGGCTGCCGCTGGCTTCGGGGGCCATAAACCAAGTAGTCACTTGGCCCTTTTCGTCGCCCACCGCCAAGGATTCATCTCCATAAACCAGGGCCAAGCTGGTCAAGGCCCGGCCATCGGCAAAGGCGGTGCGCATGTCGATCAAGGCGGGTTCCTCGGGATTGTTGAGGTTCCACAACACCAGCTTGCCGTTTTGGGTGGCCAAATAAAGTCGGTCCCCTTTTTTGTTTAGGGCCAAGGCGGTGACCAAGTCCTTGGGGTCGGTCTGGATCTGGGTCTTGAAAGAGTGGGTCTCGGAGGTGCCTAGAAAATTTTCCTCCACCACCTCGGTCCACACCTCGACCCGATTGCCGGGCAGCAAGGCGACCGCCGCCATGCCGTTGTTCTCCAAGGGACGGATCAGGACCTCTAGGGGGAATTGGGAAAAGCTGCCCGCAGGGACTTGGCGAATCACCTTGGTTTGGTGCTCGATGGTCCTTTGGCTGTTTTCGTCAAAATGGGCAGCAAAGGTCACCTCCACCAAACCGGCAGAGCCGTCGGCGAAGGTCAGGCTGAAACTGTTGGGACCATAGGTCCGCATTTTGGTTATCCCCAGACCGGAAAACAGCTTCTGGTGGTCGGTTTCCACCGCCCTTTGGAGGTCCAGGAACCGGATCGTCCCAACTGAGTCGATCCAGTACCCGGTTTCCAAGTATTCATCTACCCCCAAGGCCACCGCCTCGGGGGTATTGTTGCCGTTGGGCAGGGCAAAGGCGGTCAGCTCCTTTTTGTGAGGAGAAAGAAACAGCGGTGCGGTTTGCATCACCAGCATCACCAACATCCCGATCACACAAACCAAGATGGCAACCCCTCCTAAGGAGATCACCTTTTTGGCCCAATAATCGACTTTTCTGTTTCTTTTTAAGACCGCCTGATCCATGCCTTCCTTACGGTTACTGGACGTTGGCGAGTTGTTGCTTAACCAAGGAAGCGGTCATAGGCAAGTACCCGTCTTTGATCACGATTTCCTGGCCTTCTTTGGAAAGGACAAATTTCAGGAATTCGGCGGTCAACTTGTCCATCGGCTTGTTTGGTTCCTTGGCGACATAGACGTACAGCATCCGGCCCAAGGGGTATTTCCCGGCCAAGACGTTGTCGTAAGTGGGCTCATAATATTCCCCACCCTTCTGGGACAAGGCAAGGGCTTTTACCCCAGAGGTTTTGTAACCAATTCCCGAGTAACCAATGGCCCCCAACTCTTCAGTCACACCCAGAACCACCGAAGCGGAACCAGGTTGCTCCTTAACCGAAGCCTTGTAGTCCCCTTTATCCAAGGTGTGTTCCTTGAAGTAACCGTAGGTGCCCGAAGCGGAGTTCCGGCCATAAAGGCTGATCGGCTTCTTGGCCCATTGGCCTTTGAGGCCCACTTGGCCCCAGGTTTTGATGTCGTTGGGGTACTCCCGTTTGCGGGTCTCGGAGAAAATAGCGTCCACCTGCTCCAAGGAAAGCTTTTCGATCGGGTTGTCCTTGTTGACGTACACAGCCAAAGAGTCCAGGGCTACGCCAATGGCGGTAGGCTTGTAGCCGAATTTTTTCTCGAATTCTTCGATCTCTTTGTCCTTCATCTTGCGGCTCATCGGCCCCAATTGAGAGGTCCCGGAAATCAGGGCCGGAGGAGCGGTAGAGCTGCCTTTGCCTTCGATCTGGATGTTGACGTTCGGGTAGGCCTTGCGGAAAAATTCGGCCCAGAAGGTCATCAGGTTGTTCAAGGTGTCCGAACCGATGGAGTTCAGGTTCCCGGCCACACCGGAGGTTTTTGCGTAAACGGGGATGGCCTTGTCAACTTGGGTTTCCGCCAACAAGGGGGCTTGCGCAACCAGGGCAAAACCTAGGCCCAGGGCTAAAGCCTTCATGTTCATCTTCATCATGGTGGTTCCTTTATAGGTGTAGAGGGTCTTTAATGCCTTGCCCTTTGGCGAGGACAGTTAAACCTAAACGGCCCTTTGCACCCTGGGGTTCAATTTGTGTCAAGAAAAGGTAAAATCATGGGGTCCCTTTTCAGGAAAGCCAGTTGCTGCCACATTACCTGATCGGAGGAGGAAATTTGTAAAGTTATTGTAATATCTCTTAACCGGCTCAACCCATTCCGATTTCGCTTCCCCCTGGGGAAAAAGCCCCCTAGACTAAGGACCAGCACCAAACCGGCACAATCCCAAGGAAGACCCAGAACATGGACAAACAACGATTGATCGTCGCCCTGTCGGGGGCCAGCGGGGCTCTTTACGGGGTCCGGCTGCTGGAGGTACTGGCCGGGATGGAGCAGATCGAGACCCACCTGATCCTGACCCAAGCGGCCAGCCTGACTTTGAAGACGGAAACCGGGAAAACCTTGGACGACCTTGCCCCCTGGGTCTTTGCGGTTCATGACGACCAAAACCTCGCCTCCCCGCTCGCTTCGGGGTCCTTCCTCACCGCCGGGATGGTGGTCCTACCCTGTTCGATCAAAAGCCTTTCGATGATTGCCAGCAGCCAAAACTCCAACCTGCTGACCCGAGCCGCAGACGTTACCTTGAAGGAGCGCCGCCCCTTGGTGCTTTGCCCCAGGGAAACCCCGCTGCACCTGGGTCACTTGCGGCTGATGGTCCAGGCGGCCGAGCAGGGGGCCATTTTGGCCCCGCCGATGCCCGCCTTTTACCACCGGCCCCAAACCCTGGACGACTTGGTGGACCACATGGTCGGCAAGGTTTTGGACCTGCTAGGGATCAAGCACCGGTTGTTTGCCCGGTGGGGGGAACCATGAGCGGGATTCGGCTGACCGGGGTGCACAAGGCCTTTGGGGACACCTCGATCCTGGAAAAGGTGGACCTGGAGGTTTTTGCGGGAGAGTTTTTGGTCTTTGTTGGCCCCTCGGGCTGCGGCAAAACCACCTTGCTTCGGCTGATCGCCGGGCTTGAGGAGGTCAGCTCCGGGAAAATCGAAATCGGCAACCTGGACGTAACCCACCTGGAACCCAAGTCACGAGGGGTGGCGATGGTTTTCCAAAACTACGCCCTGTACCCCCACCTGAGTGTCAAGGGCAACCTGGAATACCCGCTCAAGATCCAAGGGCTCAACAAGACGGAACGGGCCGCAAAGGTCCTGGAAGTGGCCGCCATGTTGGAATTGGAGCCGCTTTTGGGCCGCAAACCGGGCCAGCTCTCGGGCGGGCAGCGGCAGCGGGTGGCAATTGGAAGGGCCTTGGTACGGGAGCCGCAGGTCTTTTTGTTTGACGAGCCGCTTTCAAACCTGGATGCCCGCCTCCGAGAGCAAATGCGCCAAGAGATCGGTCGGCTCCACCGCCGCCTGGGCCGTACCAGCCTGTACGTCACCCACGACCAAGCGGAAGCCATGACTCTGGCCGACCGTCTAGCGGTGATGCAGGGGGGGAAGATCCTGCAGCTGGGCAAACCCTTGGAGCTGTACCAAAACCCCAACCACCTTTTTGTTGCCCAGTTTTTGGGCCACCCTCCCTTGGGGGTCTTGTCCGGGACCCAGGAAGGCAACCGGTTTTCCGGCCCTTGGGGCAGCCTGACTTTGGAGCGACCCAGACCCCAAGGCCCGGCCAGCTTGGGAATTCGCCCCGAAAAACTGGGAGCCGAAAAACCGAACGGCCCTCTTGTTTCTTTTACCGGAACCTTGAGTTTTTTTGAACACCTGGGCCGGGAGGCCCATGTCGAACTGAGTTTGCCAGGGGAACAGACCTTGTGGCTGGTCCTGCCCGACCGCCCCCTCCAGCTGGGCAGCCCCTTCACCGCTTACGGGCGGGAAGAGGATCTGCTCTTTTTTGGACCCGACGGAAAACGGCTGGCCTAGCTCGGGAGGGGAGGCTCCGGCAGGTTGGAGTCTTTCAGTTTTTGGAAGCCCAATTCCTTCATGAACCCCGCCAATTGTTTGAGGGAGAAGGGTTTGGGCAGGTAAAGGTCGCAACCCAGTTTAAAGCCTTTTAACACAAAGTTGGTTTCCGCCGCTCCGGTGGCCATGATCACCTTGACCCTTTGTTCATAAGGGATCTGGTTCTGTTCCTCCCAACCTCTGATCTCTTTTTCCACCTCAAAGCCGTCCCGGTCGGGCATCAAGATGTCCAGAAAGATCACGTCCACCGGGGTGCCTTTGGACACGAAACGGCGGAACAGCTCCAAAGCCTCGTTGCCGTTGGTCGCCACAATGATGTCCCCATAAGGTTTAAGGGCAGCGCAAAGGTACTTGAGATTGGAAACATCGTCTTCCACCACCATGGCTCTCATTCCGCCCTCCCCTGGTTGCGATTGGTCCAGATGAGCTGGCAATCGCTTCTCTTTCTATTCTCCCATGTTTTACAGTTTTGCGGAACTACCGAACCTGAAAGTTCCACCCGGCGGCTCCCAAGGCGGGACAAGCGGGCAAAAAAAAAGGGCCCTGAGGCCCTTCTTTTTTATGTCGCTGTTGCTTTTAAGGAAAATGACCTTAAAAACCCCTCGCTTTGGTCAAGGCGCTGTCCGCAGCCGCCCGAACCAAATCGTTGGAGTCCTTGGCCATTTGCTCCAAAATCGGGACCGCCCGGCGGGACTTGATTTCCCCTAGGGCGTAACAAAGCTTTTCCTTGATGGTCGCCCCTTGGTCGCTGCCTTGGTACTTCTGCAGCTCGGCCACGGCGGGGTCAACACTCAGGCTGCCCAGCTTGATCAAGCCCTTGACCACCATGTCGGCCACCTCGGGGTCCCCCAACATCTCGACCAACAAAGTCGGGACGGTGGGGCTCCTCAGCTCGACCAGGACGTTCAGCTTCTCTTCGTTGTCCAAGGGGCTTTTGCCCTTGAAGGACTGGGCGATGGCCGTACTGACCACCGGTCCGGTCTGGATCAACATGGCCCGGTAAGCCTTCCAATCGGCTTCAGGCGGGGCCGAGTCAAAGGCCTTGACCAAAGGAACGATGGCGGCGGTGCCCAAGTTCCGAAAGGCCCCGGCCAGAGCGTCAAACACCTTGCCTTGGGCCTTGGGGGTGAACTCGGTCATCGGTTCTCCGGCGGTAACATAGCCGGTTTTGCCCAGAGCCTTGATCCCTTCCACCGCCACATCGGCCACTTCGTCCCGCATCAGGGGCAACAAGGCCTTCCCGGCCCGGTCACCACCGATTTGGCCCACCAGCTGAGCGGCTTCCATGCGGACTTCCGGCTTGCCGTTGCCCAAAAACCCGATGGCAATGTCCAGGGCCTTGTCTTTGTTCCCCTGCCGGTACAGGTCTTGGGCATCCTTGAGGCTGGAGCAGCCGGAAAGGGCCAGCCCAAAGAGCAGGCCTACCAGCAGGATCCAGTTTGTTTTGGTCGCTTTCATCGTTTCTCCTAGTCTTTTGCTTGTTTGACGAACACCAAGTCACGGACCGTCGGAGTGACGATCGGTTCGGAAAACTTCAAACCTGCGCCGTCCAAGGATTCCATCACCTTGTCGGCCAAGCCGCTGGGCTTGCCGTTCCAGCGAACGTAGATGATGTTCATCGGAGGTTCCAACTGGCTCAGTTCGTTGTTGTAGTCGATGTACCGGAAGTTGTCGGCATTTTCCTTCTTCAGGCCATTGCGGACCGACCGGGCATCGTTGCTGTCAAAGCCTTGCAAGACCAAGTCGTAGGCCACCAGTTTGCCACCGGCGGCATCGACGATCGACATTTCCTTGATCACCTGGGGCAGGAACTCTTGGGACATCTGCTCGTAGGCATCTTTGATCAAGGCACCCAACATGGCGGCGTTGTCGGTTTTATCCGAACCCCGGCGGGCGACCTGCAAGGTGCTGTTGGCGAAAGCCCCACCGGTGGGGCTGGAAATGTTTTTGGCGGTGACCATCACGTTCATGGCCATGTTGTCGCCGGTTTTGGTGATGCTCATGATGTTGACCTCAACCACCACCCGAGAGAGTTGCTTGAGCAGGGTCAGGCCAGTTTTGTAGAAGTCCTCCGCCCCTTGGACTTGGGCATTCAAGGCGGCTTCTTCGGGCTTGGAGCCTTGCAGGATGGCCATGAACTGTTCTTTGGAGATGTTGCCGAATTCGGCCTTGCGCTTGGCATCCAGGTTGAAGGAGGTCACGGCGTTGCGGAAGTCCATGGCCCTCAAGCCCTTTTGGTTGAGGTCGGTTTGCATCTGGTTCATCATCGCTTCTTCCACGTCCTTAAACTTAAAGCTGAAGGCGGAAAGGTCCAGGTCCTTGTTGCTGGTCACCACGGTCACCAAGGTGCTCATGCTGTTGTCGATGATCTTCAGTTCCTTTTGCAGGGCCACCAGGGTTTTTTGGCGGCTCACCTTAAAGGCGGCGTTGACCCCAAAAAACTTGTCCATAAAGACCTTGCGTTCTTCCATCACCTCTTGGTCCACCACATAGTTGTCGATGTTTTTGGACATGTAGGTGTCGATCTTGGTGAAGTTTTCGTTGTACAGTTCGGCGGTCAAAAGCTCCCGAACCATTTCGTCCACCGCTTGCCGGGAAGCCAATTCCAAGGCCTGCTGCCTTGCGGACCGCAGGTCGTTTTGCTTGATAAAGGCCTTAGCTTTGACGGTGATCACCCGAACATCCGGGCTGTCTTCCTTCAAGGTGGTCCGGCCACTGAGGTCGGCCAGGGTCAAAAAGCTGTCGTGGGTTGGTTTGGGCGAACCGCCGCCGCAACCGGCCAGGGCCAGGGGGAGGAGCAACAAAAGAGGCAGAAGATTTCGCAGTTTCATGGCAAGTTCCTTGTGAGATGAAGGGCCAATTTAAATTTCCCCGATCATCCCATGAATCGGAGCCAATGAAAAGACCCTTTTGGACCCGGCCTTCTGGCTGGAGTCAACTCCCGCTTTTGGTTCCAAGGCTCAACACCCATTTATGGCTCTGTTACCTTTTTGCTTGTCCCAGGTTTTTCCCTTTCCCTGCTGCCTCCAATCTTTTTCCGGTTCCTCGTCCAGGGTTGTTGCCACTCACACCAGAGAAAAAAGGCTAGAAATGTTGCCCCTACCCCACCTTTTTTGTTCCGGTTGACTCAAAAAATCGCCTTGCGATCCCGCTTGCTCCTACAAAACTCTTTTGGTTAGACTGGTTTCCGTTGGTTCTGTCTTGGAAAAATGCCCCCTTGTCGTTAGGGTACAATGAAATCCATTGGTTTGTGGTTTTGCCTGCTTCTGGTCAATTTTGGAACGGCTGGAGCGAAGGACTTGCAGGTCTTTTATGGCGCTCAACCTTTGCCACAAGAGTCCCTGAAGGTCGCCAAGTTTTCTTGGTCCGGCTTGGAGACTCAGGTCTTACAACGACAGGGCAGCCCATACCTGGAGCCCTCCAACCGGCTCCTGTTTACCAGCAACCAACCCAGTTTCACCCTGGTCGGGGCCTTCAGCCGCCTCAGCCTGCACCCCTTAGCCCAAGGCAAGTATTACCTGGACTACCTCCGGGGACCTGCCGAGGAATTGGCCCTCGAAGGCGGCACCGGTTCGCTCGCCTCGCTGAGTTCGGTTTATTTTGTCTTGGACGGCAAGGCACAAGAGGGCCGGGTTTCGATCAGTGACTTTTCCGGGCCGATCTGGTCCGAATATGACGGTTCCTTGGACTTCCAGTTGAACAGACAGTCCCCAGGGGTGGTACGGTTGCAATCCCTCAAGGAATTAAAATGTGGCCGACACCTGCTTTTGGTTGATGGCCAAGCTTTCACCTTTCACGTTGGTCGTTGTGACTTTTACACCTACGCTATCAAACACAAGCAAGAAGTGTTGACCGGGATGGCCAGACAAATGGAAGCGGAAGCGCCAAATTGGAAAGGCCGAGAATTGGACCCCGCCCGGAGGGTAAAAAAAGACCAAAACTTTGGCCCTCCTTACGCTAACCGAGCCAATGGAAACTTCCAGGCAAGCAAACCCTCCAACCTTGGGGAAAGGGCAAATCCCAAAGCAGCAGACACCACCGACTACCCCCAACCCCAACCTATGGACCGAAGCGTTGGGGCAAGGCTAGGCCGACAAGCCAAAAATTCCAACCTGATGCACCCCAAAGAAAGTCTTCTAGAAGGGAAACTGTTTGACGACGGGGCAATCGCCAAGCGGCATGCGGACGAAATCATGGACACCGAACATCCCACCCTGCCGCCGGAGGAACGGGAGCGAATCAAGGAAGAAATCGCCAGTCAAACCCGAAAAGACATGACTCTCACTGGAACCGAAGGCGAGTATAGGATTTGGACCACCTTGAGGTGGATCGATCTCTTGGGGGCCGTTCCCTACCTGAAGAATCGTTTGTTCAAGTAAAAAGGTTTTTGGCTCCTGGGATGGATGGGCGAGGTGGAACCGGTCCAGGGCATCCAGCACAGCCTGATCAGGATGGGGTCGGACTCCAAGGAGGTCTATTAACAGCCCACCAAGTTGTTGCAAATTCTTGCCCCCGGCTTGGAGAAAAAGGCCTTTGAAACGCTTCAACTGGCCGCCCCTGTCTGGGCCCAACAGTGCGGAGAGGAAATAGAGCTTTTAGAAGCGAGCTGGTCATCCACCCCCTCCTGCCAGGAGTAGTTGCCCTATCCCTTCATCTCCACCAATTCCCCCTACCCAAATCCGGCTCAAGTCGTTAGATTGGTCCTTTCAATCCCTCTGACCAGATCCAAAATGCCGACGGAATTAGCCCAAAAGATCGCCAAGCAACGGACCTTTGCCATCATCAGCCACCCGGATGCAGGCAAAACCACCATTACCGAAAAGATCCTGCTCTTTGGTGGGGCGATCCAAATGGCCGGGACGGTCAAAAGCCGCAAGTCTGGCCGGTACGCCACCAGCGACTGGATGGAGATTGAGAAACAACGGGGGATCTCGGTGACCAGTTCGGTTCTCTCGTTCCGGTACAACGACCACAACATCACTCTGCTGGACACCCCCGGCCACCAGGACTTCTCCGAAGACACCTACCGGGTTTTGACCGCCGTGGACTCGGCCTTGATGTTGATCGACGGGGCCAAAGGGGTGGAGACCCAAACCAAAAAACTGTTGGAAGTCTGCCGGATGCGCTCGACCCCGGTGATGACCTTCATGAACAAATTTGACCGGCAATGCCGCAGCCCCTTTGAGCTGATGGACGAGGTGGAACGGGTCCTGGGCATCCAATGCAGCCCGATCACTTGGCCGATCGGGATGGGTTCGGACTTTAAGGGGGTGTACCACCGGCCCACCAAGGTCTTGCGGATCTTTGCCCCCGGATCGGAAAAAAAGGCCTTTGAAACCCTACAGTTGACCGGCCCCGGAGACCCCCGGATCGACCAACTGGCCGACCCTTCCTGGGCCAAGCAGTTCCGGGAGGAAATGGAACTTTTGGAAGGGGCAGGCAACGAGTTTGACCCCGAGGCCTACCTTTCAGGGCACCTGACCCCGGTTTTTTTTGGCTCGGCGATGAACAGCTTTGGGGTCCAGGAGTTTTTGGATGCCTTCCTGATCCACGCCCCCAGCCCCCGTTCCCGCCCCGCCCAGGAGCGAGAAGTCCAGGCGGCGGAACCCAAGTTGACCGGATTTATCTTTAAGATCCAAGCCAACATGGACCCCAGCCACCGGGACCGGATCGCCTTTTTGCGGATCTGTTCGGGCCGGTTTGAAAAGGGCATGAAGGTCCAGCATGTAAGGCTGGGGCGGCAGATCAAGTTGGCCAACGTGATGGGCTTTTTGGCCCAAGACCGGGAGTCCTTGGACGAAGCCTATCCGGGAGAGATCATCGGCCTTTACGACACCGGCCTGTTCCAGATCGGCGACAGCTTCTCCGAAGGGGAATCCCTGCACTTTACCGGGATTCCTCATTTCAGCCCCGAACATTTTATGAAGGTGCGCTTGGCCAACCCGCTCAAGGTCAAGCAGCTGGAAAAAGGGCTGCAACAACTGACCGAAGAGGGGGCGACCCAGGTCTTTAAGCTCAACTTCGGCAGCCAGATGGTCCTGGGGGTAGTGGGGGTCTTGCAGTTTGAGGTGATCAAGTTCAGGCTGGAGCACGAATATGCCGTTGAAGGCCTCTTTGAGCCGGTTCCCTACCAACTGGCTCGGTGGTACCATTGCAAGGACCCCAAGCAGCTCAAGGAGTTTGAGTCCCGGTACACCACCCAAGTGGCCACCGACGTGGACGGCCAGCCGATCTTTTTGTGCGGCTCCGAGTGGGACTTGGAATACGCAAAAAAGAAGTTTGAAGGCCTGGAGTTCTACCAAAACTCCGACCATATCCCTGTTTAACTTAACCTTTCCTTGGATGTTTTCCGATGAAACGACCGGTCTATAACTTTGGGGCAGGCCCGGCGATGTTGCCGGTGCCGGTGATGAAACAGGTTCAGGAAGAGTTTTTGGACTTCAACCACCTGGGGGCTTCGGTCATCGAAATCAGCCACCGAGGCAAGGACTTTGAGGCCCTCCTGGCCGAGACGGATGTCCTGATGCGGGAGCTGGCCGAGCTGCCGGAAAACTACGAGATCCTCTACATCCACGGTGGGGCCCAGATGCTCTTTTCGGCGGTGCCGCTCAACCTGCTGGGGCTCCAGCCCAGCAAAAAGGGGTTGTATGTGGAAACCGGCAACTTCGCCCAAATCGCCCGCAAGGAAGCCGAAAAGTTTGGCCAGATCGAAGTGGTCCTTTCCTCCGAAGCCGGTGGGTTCAAGGAAATCCCCACCTTGACCCCCGAATTGGTGGACCAAAGCGCCTCTTATGTCCACATCACCAGCAACAACACCCTGTACGGGACCAGGTACCACCGTTTCCCCAAGACCGGTTCGGTCCCCTTGGTCGCCGACATGACCAGCGAGATCCTCTCTCGCAAGGTGGACTACAGCCAGTTTGGGATGATCTACGCCGGAGCCCAGAAGAACCTTGGCCCCAGCGGGATTGCGGTGGCCTTTGTGCGCAAGGACCTGATCGGCCACGCCCCCAAGAACTGCCCCAAGCTCTTGGACTTTAAGGTGTACGCCGACAACCACAGCATGGCCAATACGATCAACACCTTTGCCATTTACGTGATGAATCTGGTACTCAAGTGGCTCAAGGCCGAAGGTGGGGTGGGGGTGCTCGAACAGCGCAACGAGGCCAAGGCCAAACGGCTGTACCAAGCCTTGGACCAATCCGACTTTTATTCTTCCGTAGCCCACAAGGACCACCGGTCTTCGATGAACGTCTGTTTTAACCTACCCAACGAGACCCTGTTGGACCGGTTTGTCAAGGAAGCCCTCGCCGAAGGTCTGTACGCCCTCAAGGGCCACCGGGCGGTCGGCGGAGCCAGGGCTTCGATTTACAACGCCATGCCCATGGAAGGCATTGAGGCCTTGGCCCAGTTTATGGCCGAATTTGAACGGAAAAATCGTCAGTCCACTTTTTAAAAAACAAAGCCATGAAAACTGCCTTGATCGTCGGTTGCGGAAACATGGGTTCGGCCATTGTTTCTGCCTTGCTGGAAAAAGAGATCTTCCCCAGGGAGTCTCTTTTGATCGTTGAAAAGCAGGAGAACCAACATACCCTCCAGCTTGAAGGCATGGGGGTACGGATCTTCAAAACCATTGAGGAAGTGAAAGAAACCCAAGAACTGGTGATTTTAGCCATCAAGCCCCAGGATGCGGTGCCCGTGATGGAGCGGCTTAAACCCAAGGTCAATGCCCAAAGTTTGGTAATTTCGATCATGGCGGGGATCACCCTCAAGGCGATGGAAAAGGTCCTCACCGAACCCATGTTGATCCGCTCCATGCCCAACACCCCTTGCGCCATCCACCAAGGGATGACCGTCTTTTGTGGCAGTCCCAAGGTGACCGCCAGCCACAAGGCGATTGCCCAAGTGATCTTGGGCGGCATGGGCAAGGCAATTGAAGTGGAACATGAAGGGATGATCGACTCGGCCACCGCCATCTCCGGCTCCGGCCCCGCCTACCTGTTTTATCTGGCCGAAGCGATGACCGAGGCCGCCAAGGCCTTTGGCTTCTCCGCCGGGGACGCAACCATGCTGGCCAACCAAACCCTCTTGGGGGCCTCCCTGTTGCTGGAGCAAAGCGAAGAAGGGGCCGAGGGACTCAAAAAGCGGGTCACCAGCAAAGGCGGCACCACCGAAGCAGCGCTCAGGACCTTTGATGCCAAGGGGATCAAACAATCCCTGACCGAAGGCTTCAAAGCCGCCAAAGCCCGTTCCGAGGAGTTGGGGAGGGGGTAGGCACCTCCCTTTGGTTTGCCAGCTTACCCCCCTTACCGCTCCAAAAACTTGACGTAAGCGGCGACCCCTTGGGCGTTGAGGTTGCAGTCAAAATGCAGGCCGGGCAAGGCGGATTCGTCTTTGATGCCCCGAGCTTGGGCGACCTTCCAAATCTCCTGGTACATAAAGTTGGCCACCTTGGCCTCGCTTTGTTCCTTCTTGTACAGCTCCACGGCCCGCTCGCCGTACAGGGGCAACCAAGACAACATCTCTTTTAACATCTCCGCCGCCTCTTCGGTATGCCCAAAATGGGTGTAATAGATCCGTTTGGGGTCCAGGTCCAACATCTCCTGGGCGGTCTGGGCCATGGCCTTGGGGTCGAACTGGGTGGGGGTGGAGGCAGGCAGGCACAAGGCCGCATGGTACTGTTCCCAGGCATGGGCATAAAACATCCCGGCGGCATCACCGGAAAAAATCCCCCGGCTTTTGGGGTCCCAGGCGAACAGATGATGCAGACAATGGCCGGGGGCATCAAAAAAATGCAGCTCCCGGTCTTTGCCCAACCTCACTTTACCGCCCGGCTCCGCCACTACGACCTTGGATTTTGGGATCGGGAGGATCGGCGCAAACAAGGAATCAAACAGCTCCCCATAAACCGCCCTGGCGCTGGACTCCAGTTTGCTTGGGTCCACTAGGTGCCGGGCTCCCCGAGGGTGGACATAAACCTTGGCGTTGGGGCAGGCCTGGGCGAGCAACCCCGCTCCGCCGCTGTGGTCCAGGTGCACATGGGTAACCAGGATCCCGGTGATTTCATTTAGGCCAACCTTCGCTTCTTCCAAAGCGGCCACAATCTGGCCGTGGGCCGCCGAAGGGCCGGTTTCCACCACCCATTTTTCTTCGTCCAAAACCAAGTATCCACTGACCGGGTAGGGACTTTTTTTGTCCAACAGCTCGATCCGCCAAACCCCAAACCCCAGGTCTTGTGCCACCGACATATTGCCTCTCCTTTTTATTGCAGCTTCTCTCAGCCTACCCCAAAACCAAAGGTTCGCCAAGTCGATTGCCCCCATTACGGCGCTGTGTTAGTCTCCAAACCTCAAGGTTACTTCACCCCAAAGGAACAAGATGTTTTCCTGGCCCAAACGAAAAAAACGACTGACCCACCTCGCCAAAACTTGCGGTTGAGCCGCTAAGTTGGGGCCGACAGGTCTGTCGGCGGCGCTCGCTGGGTTGGGCTTAAACGATCACCCCAGGCTTCTGGTCGGGACCGAGACTTCCGACGATGCCGGGGTCTATCTTTTGACTGAGGACCTTGCCTTGGTCAACACCGTGGACTTCATCACCCCGGCGGTGGACGACCCTTACGTCTTTGGCCAAATCGCCGCCGCCAACAGCCTCTCGGACATCTGGGCGATGGGCGGCGAACCTTTGACGGCGATGAATCTGGTGATGTTTCCGGTCAAAAAGCTGGACCTGGGGGTACTGCGGGAGATCTTGCGAGGGGCCCACGACAAGGTCAAGGAGGCCGGTGCCGTAGTGGTGGGCGGCCATTCGGTGGAAGACGAAGAACCCAAATTTGGCCTCTCGGTCACGGGCCAAGTCCACCCGGCCAAGATTTGGCGCAACAGCACCGCCCAGGAGGGGGACGCACTGGTGCTGACCAAGCCCCTGGGCTCGGGGGTGTTGCTCAACGCCACCAGGGGGGACCAATTTTCGTATGCCCGGCTGCTCGAAGAAGTGATCCCCGCCCTGACCACCCTCAACGGCCCCGCCAAGGTTCTGGCCCAGGGCTTTGAGATCCACGGGGCCACCGATGTGACCGGCTTTGGCATCCTGGGCCACGGCTTGGAAATGGCCGCCGGTACGGGGTTGACCTTGGTGTTTGAGCACCGCCGTCTGCCTTTTTTTTCCGGTGCTTTGGAAATGTACCAAAAAGGGGTCACCACTAGGAGCAACAAAGACAACCGCAAACTGCTCGACCACAAACTTAAGCTGCACAAGAGCCTGACAGAGGCCCAAACAGAATTGCTCTTTGACCCCCAGACCTCGGGTGGACTGTTGTTTGCCTTGCCCCAAGCCCAAGCGGCAACCTTGGTCACCGCCCTCAAGGCCGCAGGTTTGGCCTGGGCCGACCAAGTGGGTCATTTTCAGCCCGGCCCGGTAGGGATTGAAGTGATTTAAGGTTTCTCCCTTTTTCCCCTTGCGCACTTCCCCCGGTTTATTCCAATCTATCCACTGAATTTGCAGCTTATTTTTTGGTTTTTTGGACCAGAAAAAAATGTGCTATCTTAGATTCTGGAGGTGCTTGTGATGTTCCCAGCCCGTTATTGGTCTTCCCTGCCCAACCAAGGGGTCTTGTGTGAGTTGTGTCCGAGGGGCTGCAAGGTCAAACCGGGGGCGCAGGGGTTTTGCCAAAACCGGGAAAACCAGGGTGGCAAGTTCTACCTCAATTCCTACGGCAAAGCCAGCGGCTTCCAGCTGGACCCGATCGAAAAAAAACCGCTCTTCCATTTTTTCCCCGGCTCGGGAGTGCTGTCTTTTGGCACCATCGGTTGTAACCTGGGCTGTAAGTTCTGCCAAAACTGGGACATCAGCAAAACTAGGGACTGGGACGCTTTCGCCCGGCAAGCGGAACCGGAACAAATCGCTCGATCCGCCAAGGAAATGGGGGCCACCTCGGTGGCCTTGACCTACAACGATCCGGTCATCTACCTAGAATTTGCCGTAGAGGTGGCCCGGGCCTGTCGGGCCGAAGGGATCAAGGTGGTGGTGGTCAGCGCTGGTTACATCAACCCCAAACCAGCGATTGAGTTTTTTGCCCAGGTGGATGCCGCCAATCTGGACCTCAAAGGCTTCAGCCCCCGGTTTTACTCCCACCTCTGCCAAGGCCATTTGGAGCCGGTCAAAGAAACCTTGGTTTATCTGGCCCAAAAGACCCAGGTTTGGCTGGAGGTGACCACCTTGCTGATCGAAGGGGAGAACGACGACCCAGCGGAGCTGAAGGCTTTGGCCGAATGGGTGGGCCAGGAATTGGGGCCGGAGGTGCCGCTCCACTTCAGCGCCTTCCATCCCGACTACAAAATGACACAGCACCCGCCGACCCGGCTGGAAACCTTGGAAAAGGCTCGGAACCTGAGCCTGGAAGTGGGCCTCAAAAACGTTTACACCGGCAATGTCCACCACGCCCCCGGCAGCCGGACCCTTTGCCCCAAATGCCAACAACCGGTGATCGAACGGGATTGGTTCCAGCTCCTTTCTTACCAGCTCGGCCCCGGCGGCTACTGCAAAGGCTGTGGCCACCAAATCGCCGGGCGGTTCGGCCAAAAACCCGGCCAAGCCAACCCCAGGCCGGTAGGGGTGCGGATTTAGCTCCTCAGGCCAGAAAAACCCTTCCCCCGGTGGCCGGGGTGAAGGAGTGGCCCGGTGGCCTTAAAAAATTTGACCTTTCCCGCTCCCTTTGGGACAATGCCCGCCACGGCCCATGGGGCCAAACCCCTTCCTCCCTCTTGCCTACATGGAAAAATTTATCGTTAAAGGCGGCAATCCGCTCAAAGGTTCGATCCGTCCCTCCGGCAACAAAAACGAGGCGCTGCCCGTTTTGGCCGCCGTGCTGCTGACCGACCAGCCCATCTTGATCCACAACCTCCCCCACATTGGGGACATCATCAAGATGAAGGAGATTTTGGAGGGATTGGGGGTCTCGATCAGTTACAAAGGGGAGAGCAGTTACCAGTTTGACGCTTCCAACCTGCTCAGCTTTGAACCGGCCAAAGAGTTGGCCCAGGCGATCCGAGGCAGCTTCCTCTTGGCCGCTCCCTTGGCCTACCGGATGGGCAAGGCCAAGATCTTTGAACCAGGCGGGGATTCGATCGGCAAACGGAGGCTGGACACCCATGTCCATGCCCTGGAACAGCTGGGCCTCAAATTCAGCCGTAAGGCCGGGTACCACCAAGTGGTCAACCAGGGCCTCAAAGGGGCCGACCTGCTGCTCGATGAGGCCAGCGTCATGGCCACCGAGCACCTGATCATGGCCGCCGTCCTGGCCAAGGGCACCACAAGGGTGTACCACGCCGCTTGTGAGCCTCACGTCCAAGGGCTCTGCCGGATGCTCAACCTGATGGGGGCCAAAATCGGCGGCCTGGGCAGCAACCTTTTGACCATCGAAGGGGTGCCGCACCTGGGTGGCTGTGAATACCGAATCCAGCCGGACCACACCGAGGTGGGCTCCCTGATCGGTTTGGCGGCGGTGACAAAAAGCGAGATCCTGATCCAAGATGCCGGGTGGGAGCACCTGGGCCAGATCCGTTCCTACTTCCGCCGGTTGGGGGTCGAGTTTGTCAAGCAAGGCAAAGACGACCTGTTGGTCCCGGCCAAACAAAAAATGATCATCCAAAACGACATCGACGATTCAATCCCCAAGATCGACGATGCCCCCTGGCCCGGTTTTCCGGCGGACTTGACCAGCATCATGACGGTGGTGGCCACCCAGTGCAAAGGGACGGTTTTGATCTTTGAAAAGCTCTTTGAAAGCCGTTTGTTTTGGGTGGACAAGTTGATCCGTATGGGGGCGAAGATCGTGCTTTGCGACCCCCACCGGGCGGTGGTGGTCGGTCCGGCGAGACTCAAGGGCATGACCCTCTCCAGCCCCGACATCCGGGCGGGGATGGCCCTTTTGATCGCCGCCTTGTGTGCCGAGGGGACCAGCGAGATCCACAACATCGGCCAGATCGACCGGGGCTACGAAGCGATCGACCAACGGTTGGGCGCCTTGGGTGCCGAGATCCAAAGGGTTTAGATGTTGATCACCTTCGAGGGCATCGATGGCTGCGGCAAGACCACCCAAATCAACCTGCTGGCCCAAGCACTCCAGGCCTGGGGCTTTGACCCGATCTTGACCAAACAGCCAGGAGGCACCGAGATCGGGGCCAAAATCAGGGCGCTCCTGCTCGACCCGAGCCACAAGGCCCTTTGTCCCCAATCCGAGCTACTGCTTTACATGGCCGACCGATTCCAACATCTGGCAGAGGTGATCCACCCGGCCCTCAAGTCCGGGAAACTGGTGCTTTGCGACCGGTATCACGATGCCACTTTGGCCTACCAGGGAGGAGGCAGGGGGCTAAACCTGGAATGGCTCCGGCCCTTAGAGGCCCAATTGGCCACCCCGGCGTTGACCTTTTTGTTCCAAATCAGCCCCGAAGCGGCTAGGGCAAGGATCAACCGGCGCAACGAAGAGCAGGGTGGGGAATCCTGCAGGCTGGAAGGGGAGGAAAAAAGTTTTTTTGACCGTGTGGCCCAAGCTTACCAAGACCTGAGCGCCCGCTGTCCAGAGCGTTTTTGGGTGATTGATGCACAGCGGCCCACCGAAGTGATCCATGCCGAAGTCCTGCAGCAGGTCTTAAAAAAGATTGAATCATGAGCCAAATCCTGGTCGGCCACCAAGAGATTTTCCGGCAACTTTGGGCCACCCACCAGGCGGACCGCCTGCCTTCAGCCTACCTCTTCCTGGGCCCCAAGGGGCTGGGCAAGTCAACCGTCACCCGGGTATTGGCCCAAAGGATCAACTGCGACTTGGGCCAGGAATGCGGGGTTTGCGAGAACTGCCGCCTTTTTGCCAGCGGGTCCCACCCAGACTTTTTGGTGGTTGGCCCCACCGGCAAACAAATCAAAATCGCCCAAATCCAAGGACTGATCGGCACCTTGAACCTCAAGCCGATGTACGCCAAAAAGCGGGTGGTCCTGGTCAAGGAGGCGGACAAGCTGGGCCTGGAGGCGGCCAACGCCTTTTTGAAGGTCTTGGAGGAGCCGCCCTTGGACAGCCTGTTGGTCCTGACCTCTGAAGACGAACATGGGCTTTTGGAAACCCTGCTGTCCCGGTGCCAAAAGGTCTCCTTCGGCCCCTTGAGCCGCCTTGAACTGGCCCAACTGCTGGAGGCCCGGACCCAGCTGGAGCCCGAAGCGATGGAGCTGGTGTTGGCCTACTCGGAAGGCCGACTGCGCAAGGAATTGATCGAAAAGGCCCCGGAGCTGTTGGGCCTGGAGGGACAAGTCGGCCAGCTGTTGTTCCGGCTAGATCCGGCCAAGCTGGTGGACCAAATGGAGTGGCTGGAGAGCCTGATCAAACAAGGGTTGGAAGGCTACTTTTTGGAATTTCTGGCCCGGTGGCTGCGGGACTTGAGCTTTGAATTTTCCGGCCAATCGGAACGGGTCCGCCGCCCCGCAGCGGTGGCCCTGGCCCGGTCCCAGGGCTTTGAACCGCCGGTCCCAGTCTTGCTGGATGCCTTCACCCAGGTGGGGGAAACCCAAGGGGCCATCTACGCCCAAGCGGGCAAACTGTTGGCCTTGGAGGGACTGCTGTTGCGGCTGCACCACTTGCTCCAGGGGGCTTTGGTGTTATGAGCCCCAGGGTTTGGTTGCCGCTGTTTTTGTTGTGGTCCGGTTTGGCATCCGCCCAAAGCCCGGACCTGGAGCTGGGCGCAAGGCTTTTTGCCCAAGCCCAAACCCAGACCGGTCACCAGCGGCAAGAAAGCCTGTCCCAAGCGGAGACCCTGTTTGCCGCCCTGGCCCAAAGCACCGACCGGCCCCAGGTCTGGGCCGATTTGGGAATGATCCAAGAACAACTGGGAAAACCGGTTTTGGCCTTGTGGGCCTACCGCAAGGCGCTCCAAAGGGACCCCCGACTCTCCATCCCTTGGGAAGGAGTGGTGCGGCTCAGCGAGTCCCTCGCTCTGGCCGGTCCCAGCCGAAGCCCTTGGGGTCCGTTTTTGGCTCTGCCCCACTGGGTTTGGGGGCTGGGGCTTTGGGTTGGACTGGCGGGGTTAGGCCTGCTGTGGGCCAACCGGCGGGCTGGGGCGGTTTGGGGACTGGTGCTGGCTTTGGGTTGCGGGGGGATGTTGTGGGCCCCTTCCGGGCACCTGGGTAGGGATCGGTCTTTCCAGGTGATGAAGCCCACGGGGCTCCGGGAAGGCCCCGGCCTGGAGTACAGCGAGGTTGCCCCGGTCAAGCCCGGCGAACTGCTGGAGCCGCGGGAAACCCGTGGTCTTTGGGTCCGGGTCCCCTGGGCCGGGAAGGACCTTTGGGTCCAAAGCCGGGCGCTGGCCAAGCTTTAGGCCCTCAAGAGCCGCTCAATAATCGGTTTTCAGGTAAACGTACTTGATCCACTGGGAAAAAAACTCGTTCCGGTGGCTCCGCCAACTGTTGACCGGGTTGGCCACATCAAAGTTGACCGGCGGGTCCACGTCCGGTCTGCCTGCGTTTTGGTCCCGGTGAAACTCTTCGACCAACCTGCCGCTGTTGTACTCGGGGTGCCCCAGGTGCATCAGGTAGCGCTGGTCGGTGGTTTCAAAGATGGTGTAGCCCGCTTCGGGGGAGTAGCCCAGCAGGTTGATCAGCCCCTGGTCACGGGCGGCCTCCAAGACCGCATCTGGATATCCGGCGTGCCTCGACTGGGGGCAGTGGAAGTAGTCATCCAGGTCGCCGGTGATGTTGTGCCCGGTGTCCAGGTTGCGGGTTTTGTAAACCCCAAAGATCTTTTTGGGCACCAGCACCTTGTTGATCCCCACCATTTTAGCCAGCGCCATGGCCCCCCAGCAAATGCCGATGGTACTGGCAATTTTGGTCCTCGCATAATCCAAGATCACCTTGATTTCCGGCCAGTAGTTGATCGCCTCAAACTCCAGTTCCTCCACCGGAGCTCCGGTCAGGATCAACCCGTCCAGGTGCCGGTGGGCAATCGCCTCTTCAAAGGAGATGTAAAGCTGGGCTAGGTGCTCGGAACTGCTGGACTTGTAGGCATGGGAATCCAGCTTGATCCAAACCGGATCGATCTGGAGGATCGATTTGCCCAAGGGGTAGAGCAGGTTAAACTCGTAGCTCTTGACGTTGGGCATGATGTTCAAAATCCCGATCCGCAAGGGGCGGATGTCTTGCCGCTCCGCCGATTGAGGATGGATACAAGTGATGTTGTTGGACTCCAGTGCCTCTTGGGCATGGTAGTCTTTGGGCAGGATTACGGTCATGTTTTCCCCTTTTTAAGCAACAGCCAAAGCCCCAGAACAAGAAACGGCAAGCTCAAGAGCTGCCCCAGGTTTAACCACCAGCCGGATTCAAAGGGAACCTGCACTTCCTTTAACCCTTCCAAGGCAAAACGGGCCAAAAAAATTCCCGTTAACATTTGGCCTAGGATCGTCCCGGCAAATTTCTTTTTCTGCTGCCGACGATACCAAATCCATTCAAAGAAAAATAGGGCCAGATAGCAGAGGGCCTCGTAGAGCTGCGCCGGATGCCGAGGAACTCTGTCCACATTGGCGAAGATCACCCCAAAATTTCCGCCGGTCGGCTGGCCCAGGATCTCGGAATTAAAGAAATTCCCCACCCGGATCAACGCCCCGGCCAAAGGGACCAAAAGGGCGATCCGGTCGAGCAGCCACAAGTAGGGGTAACCCCTTTTTTTGGCGAACCACCAGAGGCTGACAAACATCCCCAGCCCCGCTCCGTGGCTGGCCAGCCCGCCGTGCCAGACCATCGGTATTTCCCAGGGGTGGGCGAGGTAGTATTGCGGTTCGTAAAAAAGGCAGTGGCCCAGTCTGGCTCCCACCACTACCCCTACCACCATGTAGCCCAAGAGCGGGTCCAGATCGGCCAGGGGCTTTTTTTCCGCCAAAAACACCTGTTTTAGAACCAAGGTACCCAGGAAAAAACCAGCGGCAAACAGCAACCCATACCAACGCAGCTCCAGCCCCCCCAGGTGCAGTAGCACCGGGTCCATCTCCCAGGTCAGGATCATGTCAGACTGTCGTAGCTGCCCAGGAGTTGGAAGCTGATCTTCGCTTCCCGGAATTGGTCCAAACAAAACTGGGTTTTAGGGCTGTTGTAAAAATCAATAAAAAATCGGTACTGCCAAGCATGAACCTTGCTGGGCCGGGACTCCAACCGGCAGAGGTTGATCCCAAAAACATGGAACTCCCGTAAAATTTCAAACAACAGGCTGTGCCGGTCTTCGTGCATTTCGATCAACAGGCTGGTTTTTTTCCGGCTGAAATCCGGCTGGTATTCTTCCGGTCTTTTTTTAAATACCAAGAACCTAGTGCAGTTGTTCTGGTAGTCCTCCAGCCCCTCGGCCTTGAGGTAAGGGGCAAACCTTGGGTCTTGGGCGGCCAGCAGCTTGGGCACTACGGCGGCGGTTTTGGAGCCTAAGGGCAATTGGGCAAACCGTTCGGCCGAATCCATGTTGGAATCGGAAAAAATCACCTTGGCCTGGGGGAGGTGTTTGGCGGTGAAGGTCATGATTTGGTCGAAGGCGACTTGGTGGCAATAAAAGGATTCCACCTCTTCTAAGGGAACCTGGGAAAGCAGGCCGTAGGTGACCAAAATCTGAATCTCCGCCAAGATCACCACCGGGTTTTCCACCAAGCTGTCTTGGGCGGGACCCACAATGCCCGAACTGCTGTTTTCCACCGGGATTACCCCCAGGGCCAACGGGTCTTGGACCACTGCCAAGGCGACTTGGGGCAAGGTGGAAGTGTACCGGATCTCCCGTTTGCCCAAGGCCACCAGGGCGGCCGCTTGGTCGGAAAAGGTTCCTTCGGGACCCAAGGTGATCACCCGGTCAAAGCCTTCAAAAAGGGAAGCAATCGTCATAGCCGCCTGGGCAGGAACAAGACCAAAAGTGCTGGCCAAGGGGCGAGGCCTCTTGTAGCATTGGCCCCATGGAACAACCGGAAAATTTTTAACTCCCGCTAGCTTCCCAAAGAAACATGAACCAAGTCAACCAGAGCTTTGTCGAGAGAACCCAGGCCGTCTTGGGCCGTCCACTTTGTGCAGGCAAGGTGCAGGTGTTGCAGGTGAACCTGGGGCTCTTGTGCAACCTCAGCTGCCAACATTGCCATGTCCAGGCAGGGCCCAAGCGGGAAGAGATGATGAGCCGCTCCACCTTGGACCAACTGGTCCACTTGGCTCAAAGTCGGCCTCCCGGATTGGTGGACCTCACCGGCGGGGCACCGGAGCTGCACCCCTTGTTGCAGCAGTTCATCTTGGCGCTTGCGCCCATTCCGGTCCAGGTGCGGACCAATCTGACCGCCCTATTGCTGCCCCAGGCCCAAGGGATGGCCGAGTTTTTTGCCGCCCACAAGGTTGGGCTGGTGGCCTCCCTGCCTTGTTACACCGAGGCCAACGTAGAACGGCAACGGGGCAAGGGGGCCTTTGGGGACAGCATCGAGGCCTTAAGGCTGCTCAACCGTTTGGGCTACGGGGTTGAGGAAAACCTTTCCCTGCAATTGATCTACAACCCCGGCGGTCCCTCGCTTCCCCCAGCCCAAACCAAGCTGGAAGCGGACTACAAGACCCGGCTGGCCCAGGACTTTGGGGTCTCTTTCACCAAACTGGCCTGCATGACCAACATGCCGATCGGCAAGTTCCAAAAACGTTTGGTCCAAGACGGCAAAGACCTGGAATACTTCCAGCTCCTCACCCACAGTTACAACCAAGCCACCTTGCCCCAGGTGATGTGCCGCCACCAGTTGCACGTCAGTTGGGACGGAACCCTGCACGACTGCGATTTCAACTACGCCCTGGGCTTGACTGCCCAAGGCCCGCTGACCAACCTCAGCCAGCTTTCTTCCTTGGCCGAACTGGACTTGCGGCCCATCACCACCGGCAATCACTGCTTCGGCTGTACCGCCGGTTCCGGCTCCTCTTGCGGGGGTGCCTTGACCGGTTGACCTAGCCTTACCAAGGCGCTACTCTGGACAAATTGTTTTTACTCCCTGCTCACCCAACCTTGTTCTTTGGCCTCAGACCATGCTTTCTCTGATCCGCAACAACGTCCAATCCTTCTTCGTCAAATCGGTCATTTCGATTGTCGCCTTGGTGATGCTCTTTTTTGGCATCGACAGCTACCAAAACCAAGGGGTCAACGTCCTGGCCACGGTGGGGCAAAACGAAATCAAGCTGGATGCCTTCCAGCGAGCCTTGGAGCGGGCGACCGAGCAGGTAAGGCGGATGTACGGCCCCAATGCGGACAAATTGATCGGTATGATGGACCTCAAGTCCCAGGTTTTTTCTCGGCTGGTCAACGATGCGCTTTTGGTGGAAACCGCCCGGGAGCAAGGCTTGGCCGTAACCGACAAGGAACTGGCCCAGACCTTAAACGAAATCCCCGAATTCCAGACCGACGGCAGGTTTGACCCCAAAAAGTACCAAACCTTCCTCACCCAAATCCGCCAAAGCTCCGGTGCCTTTGAAGACGAGTTCCGCAAGAGCCTGCTAGCCTCCAAGTTGCTAGCCCTGGTCGGCCAAACCCACCTGATCAGCAGGAGCTATGTCGGCGACATCTACAGTCGCAACGAAACCAAGCTGGAAGCGGAGCTCTTGGAGCTGAGCCCCCAGGACTTCTTGAGCCCGGTCAAGCTGGAACCCAAAGAAATCCAGGCCTATTACGACCAAAACCAAGCGAAGTTCCAAGCCCCGGCTCGGTCGGTGGTCCGGTACTTCACCTTGGCCGAGGGGGACCTGAAAGAAGCCTTGAGTATCCCCGAAAAGGCGGTGGAGCTGTATTACAAAAAGAATAAGGACACCGAGTTCACCAAAAAGCCGAGCTACCACGCCCGACACCTATTGCTCAAGGTTCCCCAAGACGGCAACGTCGCCGGTACCGAAGCGGCCCGTGCCCAGGCCATGGAACTTTACTCCAAGCTCAAAGCCAGCCCGCAAAGCTTCGGCGAACTGGCCCAGAAGTTTTCCCAGGATCCGGGCAGCGCCCAAAAGGGCGGAGACCTAGGCTGGGTCGAAGAAGGCCAACTGGTCCCAATCTTTGACAGGGAAATGGCCCAGCTCTCTCCAGGAGAGGTTTCCGCACCCTTCTTGAGCAGCTTTGGTTACCACATCGCTAGGCTCGAAGGCAAAAAGGCCGCTCAGGTTTTGGGGCTCGAAGAAGTCAAAGGCCAAATCGAGGCCACCTTGATGGCCCAAAAGTCGGAACGGCGGCTCAAAAACTGGCAGGCCAAGGCCCAGGAGCGTCTGGCCACCGAATCGTTGGAAACCCTGGCCAAAGAAGAGCACAAGGAACTGACCAAATCCCCGGCCTTTGACGGCCAAAGCCGCCTGCCGGATTTGGGCGATTTGACCGACCTGTCGGCGGAACTGGAGAAAAAGCCGGTGGGCACCAAGGGTGTGACCACCCTGGCAGGCCGGGTAATGGCCTATGAACTGCTCGAAAAGATTCCGCCCCAAGCCAAACCCTTTGGGGAAGTCAAAACCGAGGTGGAGCTTTACGCCACCCAGGCGAAGGAACAAGAGCTGGTGACCGCCAAACTGGCCCACCTGGAAGGGCAGATCAAGTCTCCCGCAGACTTTGCGGCGCTGGCCAAGTCGCTCAAACAACCCCCCAAAGCCCTTTCGTTCTTCTACAAAGACCGTAAGGTGGAAGGGGTGCAAATGGGCCGGGAGTTCCAGACCCAGGTGTATGGCCTCAATCCGGGGCAGGTCCGGCTGGTCACGGGGCAGAACCGCAACTACGTGGTCCGGTTGGTCGCCAAGACCCCCGGCAGCTTGGCTGGAGAACCCAAAGACCTGCTTGACCTGGAACGGGAACTGAACGAACAGAAGTCCCAGATCCTGGTCTCCGGGTTGATCGACCAAAAACGGAAAAACGCCAAGGTCAGCTACAATGACAAACTCTTAAAAACCTTGGAGATCAAACGGGGCGCTTAAGAAGATTCTCCTTGCGATTGGGGGGTACAAAGGATAAAAACGACTCAGTCCTCCCCCCCAGGGAGCCCTATCCACCGAATTGAAGGAAGCCATGGAAATTCTCGACCAAATCGAAAGCCGGATCAAAAAGGCGATGCAGACCATCGAAGAACTGCAAAACCGGGTCAAGGAATTAGAACAGCAAAAATCCCAGTATGAAGAAAAGCTTTCCTCTCTGCTTTCCCACCTCGACGGTTTTGGCGGCACCGATGCCCACCATTCCGGCGAAGGGGAACACCACGGCGAGCATTCTCACTTTTAGCCCTCCCAGGTGGCTTTGGCTGGGGCTTACGGTAGGGTTGCTGGTTTGCACCAGCGGCCTTGCGCTGGCAAGGCCCCTGGTCACCCTGCACCTGCCCCAGAACCAAAGGAACACCGAAGAATTTGGGTCTTTTGGAGCAATGGTGGAGCTGTACCTGCGGGCCAACCTCTCCCAAACCGAAGCGGTGGAACTGACCAGCTTCGAGCAGTCTCGGTTGTCCTACCCCGGCAGATTGCCCAAGATCGGCGGGTACCGGGTCGAGGGGGTGTACCAAAAGGTGGGACGGCTGATCTACCTCAAGCTGGAATTGTTTGACCCCAAGAACCAAGGAACCGCCTTGGAGCGGACCTTCGGCTCCGCCCAAACCGCTGACACCTTGGCCGAAATGGGGAGTTGGCTTTTGGGCCAACTGGGGACACCAGCCCAATGGCCCAAACCAGCTTTTTTCCTGGAGCTGGACTTCGGGGAGCCTTTGTACCGGCTCCGGCAAAGGAGATACGAGACCAACCAACTGCCAAGCATCGAAGAGGTCCAGGGTCTGCTCAAGGAGCTGGGCGGACAGCCGCAAGCGGCGGTGATCGCCGAGATCAACCTGGAGATGTTGTTGGCCGCCTTGGGTGAAATGGACCGGGGGGCCTCCCTGCTCAAACGGGCGGACCGGATGCTGCGCAAGTCCCTGGAGGACTACCCCAACAACGGGGAACTGTTGGCCCTACTGGCCTTCAACTACCAACTGACCGGCAGCTTTCCCACCTTTGTGGAAAAAGCGGCCAACGAAGCCTACAAAAAAGACCCTCGCTCCGACCTGGGCCTGTTCCTCTCGGCCTACGCCACCGGGCTTTCCACCGGAGCGGGCCGGGAGCGGCTGATGAAGCTGGCCGAACAAAGCCCCAACCTTTGGGAAGGGCGGCTGAAATTTATGAGCGGTGCCTTGGAAAAAGAGCTTACCGAATCAAGACAAACCTTGACCCAGATCCTCAACCCCGATCCGATGTTTCTCCCATGAAAGGGCTGCCTCTGTTTTTGGCCTTGGGCCTGACCCTTTGCGGGTGCAACTACAATTATTACCAAGGCAAGCAACTGGAGGCCCAAGACCGGTTTGAAGAAGCAAACCTCTCCTTCCACAAGGCCTATGCCGACAGTCCGGGGGACGACGACTTCAAAGCCGCCTACCTGCGCACCGCCGAGAGAACCACTGAAGACCTTCTGCTCCGGTACCAGCAGTACCTGGACGAAGGCCTGATGGACATTGCCTACGCCAGACTGGAGCAGGCCAAAAACCTGACCCCCGAACACCCGGTGGTTTTGCAGGAATTGCGGAAATGGACCCAGGTCCTGGTGGCCGGGAAGGTGGACTTTACCTTTGAAAGTTTGCAGAAGGTCGTCCCGCTGACCGATGAGATGGTTTTGATGTTGCGGATCAATACCGCCGACCCCAAGAAGGTCTTGAACGTGGTGATCGACAACCAAACCAAAACCTTTGCCGCCGAAGACCGGATCTATAACCTCAGCCAAAAAGACCTGATCTTTTACACCCTCAATTCGATCGGCGTAAAACTCAAGAAGGACAGAACCAGAGTGGTACGGTTCATCCGGTTTGTGGACCTCAAGATCCCCTACCCCAAGGATGTCAACGGCAACTTGGCCGAGATCACCGCCACGGCGGCGGCCAACGGCGAGGTGCCCTTGCAGCCGGTGGACCGGGTTTACCCCTACCAGGAACTGGCCCAGTCCAGCGCCTCCCAGGACTGGACCGGGATGCGGGGCTTGAGCTACAGCCTCAACCTGGAAGGGGAGCGGATCAAGGTGGAGAGCAGCAACGGCAAGATCGACTACCTGCCCCAGATGCTGTACCTGAACAAGGAAGAGCGCCGGATTTTTGTGGACTTTGGGTCCCTGGAATGTATCCAGCGCAAGAAAGGCGGCATCTGGACCTTCCGGCGGACGGTGGACCCCAACCGGGCCTACCTCAACGACCTGAAGGCCAACCTCGCCTTTTCCCCCTACTTCTTTTTCCGGGAAGGGGCCTACGCCTTTGTTTTGGCCCACGGATAGAAGCCGGAGGGGCAGAATCCGCCTCACTTGACTTTGGATTGGAGGTGGGTTTGTGGCCCCGGCAGATTTTTACGGGGGCTTTGGGAGCGAAGGGAGTCCTCCCACCTGAATTGATTTTATCTAAGAATACAGCCCTTCCAGCCCCAAGCTCGCCAGCAGCTTTCGTTCTTCCGCCAACATCGCCGCTTCCTCTTCGGGGCTCTGGTGGTCCATCCCCATCAGGTGCACCAACCCATGGGCGAACAGGCGGAGCAGTTCCTCCTCCAAGGCCAAACCAAATCCCTGGGCCTGTTCCCTGGCCACTTCCAGGCACAAGGCCAAGTCTCCCAGCGGCTCTTCCGGGGCTTCATAACCAAAAGAAAGGATGTCGGTAGGTTTGTCCTGGCCCCGGTACTGCCGGTTCAGTTCTTGGCTCTCCTCTTTGGAGCAAAACAGCAGGTTCACCGGACGGGTCACTCCCGCCGCATCCATCAACAGCAAGCACCGTTTTTCCAGGTCGGCGGAATCAAAGGGCTCCACCGCCTCGGCAAAATCAACCCACAGTTCAGGCATTGTAGGCCGCCTTGTGCCGGTTGGACACCAAGCCGACCTCGTCGGGGTACTGGATGCGGTGGTGGTGGATGGAAACCAGGACCTTGACAAAACATTGCAAGGTGTCCCGGAATTGTTCCAAGGTCATGCCGGATTCGTCCAACTGGCCGTCTTTGAGGATCGCCCAGCCAACCTTTTGCACCATCTGGCCGATCAGGGCTTCGGTGGGCTTTTCGATGCTCCGGGTCGAGGCCTCGGAGGCATCGGCCAACATGATCAACGCCGCTTCCAAGCTTTGTGGCTTGGGGCCGGGGTAGCGGAAGGGGGACTCGTCGAGCTTGACATTTTCATCCTGGACCATCGCATTTTTGATTGCCCGGTCATAAAAGTACCGGACCAGACCGATCCCATGGTGCTGCACGATCATGTCCCGGATCAAGCTGCCCAGCCGGAACTTCTCGGCCATCAAGGCCCCTATTCTCAGGTGGTCGATGATTTTTTTGGCCGAGACGTATGGGTCGTCGATCTCGTCGTGGATGTTGGTGGAATTTTGGGGCTGGTTTTCAATGAAAAAATGGCTGTCTTGCCCTTTGCCCAGGTCGTGGTAATAAGATCCGACCCTGGCCAGCAAGGGGTTGGCACCGATCTTTTGGGCCGCCGCTTCGGTCAGGTTGCCCACCAAAATGCTGTGCTGGTAGGTTCCTGGGGCATTAAAGATCAGGTGTTTGAGCGCCGGATGGTTCATGTTGGAAAGCTCCAGCAACCGCAGGTTGGTGGTCACGTCAAACAGCGCCTCAAACAGCGGCAACAACACCGAAGCCAACACCGCCGACAACACCCCGCCCAGCGCCCCGGCTACAAAGTAGGGGATCACCCAGGGCCCCAACTCGTTGCGCTCAATCAGCAGGACAATCAAAATCACCGGCAGGTTGAGCACCGAAACCTTGAGACCGTGGTTGAGCAGGGAGTGGCGGGATTCAAACTTGGTCATGGGCAGCGAAGCAATCATGGAGCCGACCATGGCAAAAAAGAAGAAGTACAGGTTGCCCTGGACCATCAAGGTCAAAAAGAGGCTGGTCAAAAGCCCCGCCAACAAGGCCACCTCGAAGTTGATCAGGATCCCCACCAACATGGAGGTCAAGGCCACCGGGAAGAGGTACCGAAGCATCACCGTATCCATCTCGGTGTACCTCATCGAGATGCTCTCCCCGACTACCACCAGCCCCTTGACCAAAAACAAGGTCAAGACGATGGCCAGGCTCATCAGCAACAAGGACTTGAAGGAAAGCCTCGCTCCGCCCTTGAGCTGCAACACGAAATAAACCAGCACCAGGGAAAACAAGACGATCAAAAGGGTCCCCAACATCTTGGGCCACTTCTCCGCATTTTCCATTTCATCATAAAAACTTTGGATCAGTTCCACCTGGTGCCTCGTGGCCCGGTCCCCAGCCCTGGCGATGACCTCGCCTTTTTTGACGCTAAAATAAACCGGGCTCATGGTCTCCACGATGCCTTCCTTGCGTTTCTCCAATTCCAGCTTGTTCAAGGTCACGGTCGGGCGCAAGAGCTTTTGGGCCAACAGGATCCCCAGGCTCCGCTGCCGGCCCGACTCGTCCTGGGTGAACCGGTCTTGGGCAAACTGCCTCACCTTGTCCCTTGCGTCGTCCAAGGAGGTAAACTGGTCGGGGCTTTGGTAGGGTTCGTCCCCGCCACTCAAAAGGTTGCGCAAAACCAACTTATCCTGCCCCCCGGCCAGTTCTTCTTTGGAGCCAATGATCTGGGAATTTTGCACCCCGCTGAGCAGGTCCAGCAAGGTCCGCTCGAAGCTGGGTTCGGTGTAGTCGAAGTTCATGGCCGAGCGTTCCACCTCGGTCAGCTCCAGGCCCAAGGCCTTGAGCAGGTTCAGGTCGTTGGCCCCTTTGCGTTCCTTGACCTGCGCCTCGGCGGCGGTTAACTCCGCTGCCCCGGAACTGAACAGGGTGGGGTAACGGGTCAGGGTTTCCTGGTCTCGCTTCTTTTTCTCTCCCAGCTCCTTAACCAGCCGGGAGGTGATCTGTAGGTCCGCATCCAGTTTGGATTTGACGATAAAATCCTTGGCGCTCAGTTTCTCGGGCAACCCTTGCAACTGGAGGGAAAGGAAGGCTTTAAAGGACTTGTATTGGTTGATCTTGTGGTCGGTGTCTTGGAGGCTTTGTAGCAACCGGAAGTATTCTCCCCCCAGGTCGTGCCGCTTTTTGGCGTTGCTTTGCTCCGCCTGTTTGATCTGGACCTGTTCGGCCCGAGCCAGGGCAAAGGCCTTTTGGATGCGGCTGATGCTGGAGGCAAACAGGTTGGGGTCGTAGTCATAGACCGTGCCCAGGTCCTTGATCAGCTTGTCCCCCTTGAGTTTAGTTGAAACCCGGTCGGGCAGCAGCATGTTCTCGGGGATCACTACGTTCTCCCGGATCACGTCCCCTTCCTCGTACAGCGAGGTTTGCAGGGTGAAGCGGGGGCTCAGGAGGCTGCCGATAGCCACCGAAACGAACAGCAGCAGCAAAAACTTGCCCACCGTTTTTTGGCTGCGGACGTTTTTGGGCCACAGCGGGGACTCTGCAGCCAGCTGTTCCAGCCAAGCGATCTTTGGGGCAATCAGTTTCGGATGAGCCATGGGCGGTTTTTTTATGGAAGCCTTTTCCAAGGTCTGACTAAGGGAATACTTGAACTTCAGCCCAAAAGAAAGGAGGAAAAGGTTTGGTAATTCCTTTCAAGCTCTTGTAATGAGGCCCATTCATCCTTTTGGTGGGCCATGGCCCCCGAACCTGGGCCAAAGTTGACCGCCGGAATCCCGGCCAAGGCCAGCCGGGCGATGTCCGTCCAGGCTTGTTTGGGCAGCACCGAGAGTTGGTACCGAGTGACAAATTGATCCAAGATCCGGTTGCCCACCAGGACCGGCGCCGAAGGGGCCTCGTCCACAAACCGAACCGAAACCTCCGGGCCGACCCAAGCCAAAAACTCTTCTTTCGCTTGTTCCAGACTCTTTCCGGGGGCAAAGCGGTAATTGAGGTTCAGCTCAAACGTGGCTGGGATTGAGTTGCGGCTGTTGTTGGTGCGCCCTTGGGTGGCAGAGAGGACCTCATAAAACTTGAGCCCCCCAAATTCCACTTCCTTGCGCTCGGTTTCGGATAATTTTTTGAGCAGTCCCCAGGCCTTGTGCAAGGCATTCTCCCCCTGCCAGGGCCGGGCACTGTGGGCGCTTTTGCCGGAAAAGCCCACCTCGGCATGGAGGCCTCCCAAACAGCCCATTTCAATCTGGTTGTCGGTAGGTTCCAGCACAAAGGCCAAGTCAATCTTGTCAAACAAGCTGCCCATTTCCTGCAGGATCGGCTCCAGCCCGTTTTCCAGGTAGGGGCCCTCTTCCCGGTCGTAAAACACGAAGATCAGGTTGTACTGGCAAAGCTGGGTGTTGATCTTTTGCATCAACGAGACCATCACCGCCAGCCCGGCCTTCATGTCGCTCGCTCCGCAACCATAAACCCGGCCCTCTTTGATACAAGGCAGGTCGGTTTGCTGGTCCATGACCGTGTCCAGGTGGCCAAAAAAGGCCAAGGTCGGCTTGGCGGCTTCCTGGGGGCCAAAATAACAGAGCCCCAGGCCCAGCTGTTGGCAATCGTAATGTTCCAGAGGGTCGAGGGTCTCAAAAAGGTGTTTGGACAGCTCTTGCTCCCGCCCAGTTGGGGAAGGGATCAAAACCAATTCCAGCAGCAATTGCCCCAAGTCTTTCATAGTTTTTCCCGGACCAGAAGGGCCACCGCCTGGGCGGCGATTCCCTCGCCCCGACCGGTGAAACCCAGTTTTTCGGTAGTGGTGGCCTTGACGTTCACCTGGGGCACGGAAACCCCCAACACCAGAGCGATGTTTTCCCGCATCTTGGGGATAAAGTCCTTGAGCTTTGGTTTTTCCGCCATGACCACCGAATCGAGGTTGGCCAAGGTCCAGCGGTCTGCCTGGAGCCGGGACCAAACCTGGGACAACAATTTGAGGGAATCGGCCCCCAAAAAAGCCGGGTCCGAATCGGGGAACAGGTTGCCGATGTCCGGCAGCCCTGCGGCCCCCAAGAGTGCGTCCATGATTGCATGGACCAGAACATCGGCATCCGAATGGCCGAGCAGCCCCAAAGGGTAGGGCACCGTCACCCCGCCCAAGACCAAGGCCCGGTTGGGCACCAAGGCATGGACATCAAAACCGGTGCCGACCCGAAGATCAGACATCTTTGAGGGCCTTGATCGCCGCCTGGTAGTCCTTTTGGCCGTAAACCGCCGAACCGGCTACACAAGCATCCATCCCCGCATCCATCAAAGACCGGGCGTTTTTGGGGCTCACCCCGCCGTCCACTTCGATCAGGGTTTTTAGACCCCGCTTGACGATCCAATTTTTGATCCGCTCAATCTTGGGGGCCACGGAAGGCAAAAACTTTTGGCCCGAAAAGCCGGGGTTGACGGTCATCACCAGCACCAGATCCACATCGTCCAAGACCCATTCAATCATTTCGGGCGGGGTCGAGGGATTGAGGGAAACCCCAGGGTGGCAGCCTGCGTCTCGGATCAGTTGGAGCAACCGTTGCAGGTGGGTGGTGGATTCGGCATGGACGGTCAACCAGTCCAAGGTGCCCAGGCCCAAAAAGGAATCGATGATCCGCTCCGGGTTTTGCACCATCAGGTGGGCATCAAACTGCAGCCCCGCCGGTTTGGGCAGGCAAGCGATCACCGGGGGACCAAAGGTGATGTTCGGGGCAAAGGTGCCGTCCATCACGTCCAGGTGCAGCCAGTCGGCCCCCGCTTGGGCTACGGCTTCAATCTCGGCCCCCAGTTTGGAACAGTTGGCCGAAAGCAACGAAGGGGAAACAATCAACATGGTTCAACAGGGGTTGGAGGTTGTAACAGAGTATCTTCGTTCCGGCGCAACACCGCCGCAAACGCCCCCCCTCGGCCCAACCGAGGGAGACAAAGCAGGTAGGGTTGGTCGCCTGTCTTCTCTACCGCAAAGCTCTTTTGCCGTTCCAAAAAGGCGGCAACCACATCCTGGTTTTCTTCCGGCTCCAAGGAACAGGTAGAGTAGATCAGGGTTCCTCCGGGCTTGGTCATCCCGGCTAGGTGCTCCAAAATCAACAATTGTTGCTTTTGGTTGTTCACAAAGTCCTGGGGCCTGCGGCTCCATTTGACCTCCGGGTGTTTGCCGATGGTCCCGGTGGCCGAACAGGGAACGTCGGCCAGGATCAGGTCAAACCCTTTGGGGTCATAGCAGTCTTCCGCATGGGCCTCGACCACTTTGGCTTCCAAGCCCAGCCGGTCCAGGTTTTCTTCCAGCCGTTGGTGCCGGGCCAAAACCGGTTCCAGGGCGATCACCTCTTCCAAAGCCGCCGCCTTGTGCCACAACAGGTGGCACAGCTTCCCGCCCGGTGCGGCACAGGCATCGAGTACCCGGCCCTTGGCCCAAGGCAGGGCCAATTCGGCCACCGCTTGGGAGGCCGGGTCTTGGACCAAAAACTTGCCGGTCACAAAGGCCTCCGATTCAAACAGCCCCGAAGGCTCGGGCACCCACAGCCGCCCCTCTTCTTGGGTGGTGGCAAAACCCTGGCCGGCCAAGAGTGCGCTCAACCCCTCGACCCCCAACTCGGGGTGAGGCAACAGCCAGACTCTGGGCGGTTCGTTCCCGGCCAGCGCCATTTCTTTGGCCTGGGCCTCCCCATAAAACTGCCCCCAACGGGACAAAATCCATTTGGGATAGCCCAGGGCCAAGGTTTCATCCAGGCCCGCCAGCAGGGCTTCATGGTCCCGTTGGAACCTCCTGAGGCTAGCATTGACCACCCCTTTTAGAAAAGGTTTCTCTACCAAGTCCATCAGCGCCACGCTCTCATCGATCGCCGCCCAAGGTTCAACCCCCGAGCCGGGGCTCAGCTGGACCAGCCCCAAACAAATCGCTCCGACCACCTCCGGGTCCAGCTGGTGGGCAGGACGGTCGGTCAATAGACTGGTCAGGTGCATCCAGCGGTTTTTGTACCGCACCGCCTGGGAGAGCAGATTTTTGTACAGCCCAAAGGACCCGGAAGTCTCAAAGGCGCTTCTTTGGGGGTACTTCAACTCCCCTTGGGCCAACCATGCCAGCAGGTCTTTGAGGGCCTGCAACCGGGGGTTCAGGGCGGCCTTGCCCGGGGACTTGAATTTAGGTCGTTTCATCTAAAGAATGTTGGAGGCAAGCTCCGCCAAAGGAGAACGTACCCCGCTGATCAGGGTCACATGGCCCGCCAGAGCGTGGTCTTGGAATCGTTCGATCAGATAGCTGAGGCCGTTGGAGTTCGGGTCGAGGTAGGGATTGTCCACCTGATAGGGGTCGCCGGTCAAGATCAACTTGGTCCCCTCTCCCACCCGGGTGACGATGGTCTTTAATTCGTGGGGGGTAAGGTTTTGGGCCTCGTCAACGATCATGATCCGGTTGCTGATGCTGCGCCCCCGGATGTAGGTCAAAGGTTCCAGTTCGATCAGACCCTTTTCCATCAACCCTTCGTGGCCCCGAGACTTTGGCCCGGCGGAGGATTGGGCGGAAGCGAGGTATTCCAGGTTGTCCCGGATCGGCTGCATCCAGGGGGCCAGTTTTTCCTCCACGTCGCCGGGCAGAAAGCCCATGTCCCGGCCCATGGGGAAGATGGGCCGAGAGACCAGGATTTTTTGGTAGTTCCTCCCTTGGAACAACAACTCCAAGGCCGCCGCCAGGGCGATCAGGGTTTTGCCGGTCCCCGCCTTGCCAGCCAAGGTGACGATGTGGACCTCTTCGTCCAGCAACAGGTCCAAGGCGGCCAGCTGCTCCAAATTCTTGGGAAACAGCCCCGAAACCCCCTTTTCCAGCGGCCGGACCCGCTTGAGCTTTCCTTTGGGGCTGTGGAACCGGAACAATTGGTCCCTCCCCCCCAGCCCGATGACCAGATTTTGGTTGGGATAATACTTGAGTTTTTCGTCTTCGATGTAGCCCAACTTCTCCAGCTGCCTTGTCTGTTCGGCGTTGGGCTCCAGCCTCGCCATGCCTTGGTAGAGTTCGGCCCCCTTCTGACCCCGTTCGTCGTGGCTTTGGACCGGGATCCCCAAGGCGGAAGCCCGGACCCGAAGGTTCAGGTCGTTGGTGACCAGGACCACCTTTTTCTTGAGCCGCTCCCGGATCGCCACCGTCGCCATCAGCACCCGGTTGGAGCCTTTTTTGAGGTCCATGCCCGGATGGGCCTTGAGCCCCTCTTCCAGGTCCACCAGCAAGGTCGCCCCGTTGCCCACCGGAACCCCTTGGGTGAGGCTGCCCTGGACCCGGAGCTGGTCGAGGTATAAGGCCAAGACCCGAGCGTTGCGGCCCCGTTCGTTGTACTCCTTCTTGAACTGGTCCATCTCGTCCAAAACGGTCAGGGGCAGGATCAAGGTTGCGTTGGGGTAGGCAAACAACGCATCCGGGTCGCCGAGCAGCACGTTGGTGTCCAGTACAAGGGTTAACGACTCATTCATGGGCCTCTGAACTGGACAAAAAGATGGTTTTTGTGGAAGACTCGGTCCTTTGGATTCTCCCTGTTTTAGCATTCCTACGCCGTTTCGACAAGGACTCGCATGAAAGAATTCTCCAAAGCCCAGGTTTTTACCGCCATCAAGACCCCCTTCTCCAGGGATGGGGCTATCGACCTCGCCGCCTTTGACCGTTTGGTCCAGCGACAGATTGAAGCGGGAATCGATGGACTGATCATCGGCGGCACCACCGGCGAAGGCCACCTGCTCAACTGGGACGAACATGTCATGCTGATCGGCCACACGGTCCACCGCTTTGGAGACCGGCTTTTGGTCGTAGGCAACACTGGCAGCAACAACACCAAAGAAGCCTCCCAGGCCACCCAACACGGCTTTGCCATTGGCATGGATGCCGCTTTGTTGATCAACCCCTATTACGGAAAAACCAGCCCGGCGGGGATGGTCGCCCACTTCAAGAAGCTGCTCGAACTGGGCCCGGCAATTGTGTACAACGTCCCCGGCCGTACCGGGCAAGACATCAGCCCCAGCATCATTGCCCAGCTCCAGGGGCACCCCAACCTTTTGGGCCTCAAGGAATGCGCCGGAACCGAGCGGATCTCGGGCTACGAAGCCCAAGGGATCCCCTGCTGGTCTGGCAACGACGATGAAGCCCACAAGAGCCGCCATGAAGGGGCCAGCCACGGGGTCATTTCTGTGACCAGCAACCTGCTGCCCAAGGCTATGAAGACCTTGATGGCAGGGAAAAACGAAACCCTCAATGGCCGCCTGCAACCGCTGTTCGCTTGGCTCTTCTCTGAGCCCAACCCAATCGCCCTCAACACCGCCTTGGCTATGCTGGGCTGGGTGCAGCCGGTCTTTCGGTTGCCTTACGTGCCAATGAGCAAAGAGATGAGGGAAAAGGGAGCAGCCATCTTAAACGGCCTTTCGGACCTAGGAGAACTCACCCCCGCCAAGGTTCTGGAAGATTCGGACTTTTTGGTGCTGTAAAAGGCAACCCCCAAAGTAACCAGCCGGAACCGGGTTCCGGCTGGTTACTTTGGGGGCGTAGAGACCGGAAGCTAGGTCATCGGGTTGGGTTGGAAGCCCATTTCGGCCATCAATTCAAAGAGCTTTCGCTGTTGGATCGGTTTAACAAGGTAGTATTCCGCTCCGGCAGAAAAGGCGCTCATGACGTTCCTTGCATCGCCCAAAGCGGTCACCATCACCACCTTGGCCCCGTCCCCCTTGGCCAGACCTCGGTCCAGTTCAATTCCTCTGATTTTCTGGAGACAATCGTGCCCGTTCATTTGGGGCATCATGATGTCCAGAAACACCACTTCATAAGGTTCGCCCAACTCTTGGGCCCCGTTGAACCGGGCGACCGCCTCCAAGCCGTTTTCCGCCAAGTCGATTTGCCCAAAGGGTTTGACTAAGGCTTGCAACAGTTTGCGGTTGATTTCATCATCATCAACTATCAACATTCTCATGCCCATCTCCTGCACAGCAAGTGTGATACCCCCCATGCTACCCCACTTTTCAATTAAATGCTACCTCGCCGAAACTCATTTTTACCGAGCCTCCCCAAAAACTTATTTCCTGGGCAATCGCTTCCATCAGCTGGATGCCCCGGCCCTGGATCCGTAAGATCCCCTCTTGTTCGAGCCTATGTTTCTCAGAACTCAAGTCAAAGCCGGGGCCTTGGTCGGAGACTAGTACCCACAAGCGGTTTCCGACCACCCAGGCATCCACCCAAACCGGCAGTTGTTCCTTTTTTTTATTGCCATGTTCGACCGCATTGAGCAGAGCCTCCTTGATCGCCAGACTGACCATCGCCCAGTCCAATTCCAGCTCTGGGTAGGCCCCGTCCAGGTAGGCCCGGATCGACTTGACCTCTGCATAAACCGATGGGAGATTGGAATGCAGCTTGTTTCGGTAGCTCCCTGGGGCCAGTTTGGGCAGTTTGGGTTCAAAAACCGCCAAGGTTAGGTCATCGGTCACCTCACTGGAGCGAACCACAAAATCTACCACCTGATCAAGCCGCTCTTGGGGCTGGGGACTGCTCAGGCTCAATTGGCCGATCAATTCCCTGGGCACCAACTCCAAGATCCCGTCGGTGGCCACCAGCAAAAAGTCCCCGGTTTCCAGCACCAGTTCACCGTGGTCGAACATCTGCAATTCCGGGAACATGCCGATCGGGATGCCCCGCCAGTTGAGCGGCTCCCTCAGGCCGTCGGCCCGAACCATCAGCCCCGAAGGGATACCGGCGTTGGCCCAAGACAGCCGCTTTTCCATGGGGTCCCACAGCAGGGCCAAGGCGCAAACGTACCGTTTGTCCTCTTCCAGCTTGTCGGCATCAAACAAGCCGTTGAGATAAACCAGCAGCTCCAGGGGGGACTGGTGCCGCCCCCAACTGCCCTTGACCAGCCCGGCGAACCAGGAGGCCGTATAGGCGGACTGGATGTCGTGGCCCGAAACATCGGCCAGGATCAGCCCAAACCTGCCGTGGAGGTTGAACCTTTGGCTCAGGACCAGATCGCCGCCGATCTTGCGGAAGGCCTTCTGCCAGACCGCCAGCTGGCCTTCCCCTTGGGCTACGTTCTCTTGGATGTTGACTTGGCCCTTGTAAGCCTTGAGGGAGTTAAAATCTTCGAGGATTTCGTCGAACCGCTTTTTTTGTTTTTCCCGGCTTTGGTGGAACTCGATGATCCCCTGCACCTGGACCGGATCAAAGGGGTACTGGATCACATGGTCCAGCCGGTCCAAGGCGGTGTTGCGCCAGGAGTCCTGGTGGTTCACCAAGGTCAGGGCTTGGGTCGGGTACTGGTCACGGATCAGAAAGGCCAGTTCCAAGCCTTGCTCCTGGTCCACCAGGACCAAGGAATAGGTTCCCGCTTCCACCGCCTTGACCAGTTCCGCCTCAGTTTTGACCACCGCCACTTCCCATTCCAAGGCTTGCAGGATTTGGGTCAAAAGGTACCGGAAGACTTGGTTGCAGGTGTAAAGCGCCACACTGCGGTGCCCCTGGCTCACCGGCCCATTGCGGGCCTTGATCTCCCCGAGGTGGGGCAGCAATTCGCCGATCTGCCGGTACAAGGCTTCGGCATCCACCGGCTTGGGGAGGTAGGAGGTGCAACCAGCCTCCAGACATTTTTCCTTGTCCCCCCGCATGGCCAAAGCGGTCAGAGCCAAGATGGGGACCGGGGTGCGGCCCAAGGCCTGTTCAAAGTCCCGGATGGCCCGGCTGGCGGCAAATCCGTCCATCACCGGCATGTTCATGTCCATCACCACCAGATCAAAGGCCTGTTTCTTGTACACCGCCAGCCCCTGTTCCCCGTCTATCGCTTCGGTAACCGAGCAGCCCTTGCGGCTCAACATCCGGCGCAACAACAGCCGGTTGTGTTTCATGTCTTCGACCAAGAGCACCTGGGTCCCCAAAAAGGGTTCCCGTTCCTCCTGGGCCGGAGCAGTGTCAAAATAGCCGGCCAATTTCAAACTGCCCAAGGCCTGTTCCAACCGGTGGATCACCTTGGGGAACCGGGTCTTCATCCTTTGGTGTTTGGCGGTGGTCGGACCTTGCCGCATCCCCTTGCGGGCCAGGAACTCAAAGGTCCATTCGGCCAATTCCTCGGCCCCCAAGGAGGTGGCGTTCTGGTTGAGGCTGTACCAAGGGTCCAGGGGGCCGGTGTCGATCTCCTCTTTGAGGTCCTTGGCGGTTCTGACGATCAACTCCACCAAGGTGCGGAAAAAAAAGAGGTCCCCACCGGCGAACTTCAGCCCGGTGTCGAGGTTCAACGTCTGACAGGGGCAAACGTGGACGGTGGAGTGGTCGGGGTAGGAACGGATCGCTTGTTGTTCAAAAAGCCGGTTGAGGGCGGCCAGTCGGGCGGCAAACAAGGAAGGGGATAAATTCTTGGGCAGAACCTCATCGATCCCGGCACCGTAAAATCCTTCCAGGTCGGCTTGTGTCTTGTCGGCAAGATAAACGAGGTACAGGTAGTAGGGGAAACGGCGCAGCTTGGGCAAGCCGTCCAAAAGCAGGGTTTGGCTGTCCCCTTCAACCAGCACCAGCTCCAGAGTGGGATCTTGGGCTACAGCGCTCAGCAAAGCCTCAACACCGGTGAAGACCTGCAAATCCAAGCCCCGGCCTTGGAGCAGCGCCAGCACCGGTGCCGGGTCGCCTCCCAAGCTCAACAGGGCGGTCTTCATTCCTGGTCCAGTTTCAGGACTTGCACCACCCTCGCCAAAAGGTCTTCATGGGTAAAAGGTTTGGTCAGGTAATGCCGAATCCCGGCCCGGATGGCCTTCAGCATGGAGTCCTTGCGGTCTTCGGCGGTCAACATGATCACCGGAATGGACTTAAAGCGAGGCTCCCCTTGTAGGTTCAAAAACAGGTTGTATCCATCCATCCCCGGCATGTGCCAATCCAAGATGATCAGATCCACCACCCCCTCTTCCAAGGTGAGCAAGGCCGCCTGGGCGCTCTCGGCTTCGATTACCTCAAAATTCATGATGTTGAGGGCTTCATGAACGATCCGGCGCAAGGTAGAGCTGTCATCAACGATCAACACTCTTTTGGTGGGCTGGTTCATGTTGGACTCCGAAGCTGGTAGTACACGCCGTTCCCAAAGGATTGATTTTCAAAGGGAGTTTTCAAGGCGAACAAAGACTCGGTGGCACCCAGCAACATGATCCCCCCTGGGTTCAGGGTCGAGCCGATCTTCGAGAACAATTCCTCTTTAAAAGCCTTGGAAAAATAGATCGCCACATTCCGGCAAAAAACCAGATCAAACCGCCCCAGGGGCTTGAAGTTTTCCATCAGGTTGAAGTGTTCAAACTTCACCCTTTGGCGGATCTCATCGACCAACTGGTAGCCGTTTTTGACAAATTGGAAGTAGTTGTCCCGGCGCTGCTCGGAAAGGCCCCGGCTGACCGTAAAGGAATCGTACCTCGCTTGGCGGGCCAAAAAAATGGCCCCGTTGGAGATGTCGGTGCCCAAAATCTCAAATCGTTTGGCCAACTGGGGCTTGCCGATCCGTTTGGATTCTTCGTCGATCAGGATGGCCAGACTGTAGCCCTCTTGGCCGGTCGAGCTGGCGGCGGACCAAACCCGGATCTGCGGGGTCCCCGCTTCCAGCTTGGCGAACAGCTTGGGTAAAATCTCTTCCTTGAGGGTCAGCCAGCAAGAGGTGTCCCTGAACCAAAGGGTTTCGTTGGTGGTCATCAGGTCCACCACCTTGGGCAGGAGCTTTGGGTCGGCAATGATGGCCCGGTGCAGTTCCCCGAAGTTCTTGACCCCCACCTCGCTGGCCAGTTCGGTCAGCCTAGTTTCGACCAAATAGTCCTGGTCGGCTTTCAGTTCGATTCCACAAACCGAAACCAAAAGGTCTCGGATCTTGTTGAATTCGGGAACGGTCAATGGCTCAATGGCACCCATGACAAAAATCCGAACAAGTTTAGGTGCAGGTCAATTCCAGGATCCGAGCCCCAATCTTTTCCAGCGGCAGAACTTCGTCCGCCCCCTGGGACTCATAAACGCTGCCGGGCATACCCCAGACCACCGAGGTGGCTTCGTCTTGGACCAAACAATAGGTCCCGGTCCCCTTGAGGGCCTTGACTCCTTCGGTGCCGTCCCGGCCCATGCCGGTCATCACTACGCTCAAGGGCCGTAGGCCAGGAAGTTTGGAGACCGAAGCAAAGAGTACGTCCACCGCCGGTTTGCAGTGGTTGACCGGAGGGCTGTCCAAGATGGAAACCTGGTTTCCCTTTGGCCCTTGGGTCACCACCATGTGCTTACCCCCCGGAGCGATAAACACCATTCCCGGAGCCAGAAGGTCGCCCTCTTGGGCTTCCTTGACCTTCATCTGTGTCACCCCGTCCAGCCGTTCGGCCAAGGACTGGGTGAACAGAGGCGGCATGTGCTGGACGATCAAAAAAGGACAGGGCACCGTTCCCTTGAGCCCCGAAAACAGGGTGTACAAGGCGTTGGGACCCCCCGTGGAGATCCCCAGTACCACCAAGTCAAAAGGCTTTTGGTCGGATTTTTTGACCGTCGGGAGCACCTTTGAGGGTGCCGGAACGGCCTTTCGGTGTGGAGCCAGCCGGTCCCGGACCAGATTGATGATCGGCTCCAGGGCATTTTTGAGCAGTTCCATGCTCTCGGCCATGCCGCTGGTTTGCGGCTTGGCCACAAAGTCCAGCGCCCCCGCTTCCAGGGAAGCCAAGGTGATCTTGGCGTTTTCCTTGTCCACCCCGCTGACCATGACCACCGCCACGTCGGGGTTGATCAGCTTGACCTGCCGCAAGGTCTCGATCCCGTCCATCTCGGGCATCATCACATCCAAAAAGATCAGGTCCGGCTTGGTCCCTTCCAGCTTCATCAAGGCCGTGCGGCCTGAAGAAGCACTGGCCACCAGTTCGGTCCCAGGGATGGATTCTACGACTTTGGAAACGATCTGCCGGTAGGTGATGGTATCATCCACCACCATGATTTTAACAGCGGTCATGAAATGCTTCTTGGAGGTTTATGAATGTAGGGTTTCGGCTTGGGGGATACAACGTTTGGCCAAGGCGCTCATGTCCAAAAGAATGATCAATTTCTGCCCATGTTGGATGATACCGGCAACAAACTCCTTTTTGACCGAGGCAAGGTTGGGTGGGGTCGCCCGGATCGACTCGGGCTCCACGTCGATCACGTCCCCGATCCGGTCGATCACGATAGCCAAGGTATCCCGGCTCATGTTGATTTCGCCAATCAGGTCGTTGCGGTAAAGTTCATCCAACTCAAACTGGTTTTTAAGGATGATCAGCCGCCGTTCTTCAACGGCCACCCCGGTTTTTTGGTCGAGAAACACCCCTGGGTCCATGACCGTCACGATCTGGCCCCGCAGGTTCATCAGCCCCAGCACAAATTCCGGGGCATTGGGGACCTGGGTGATTTCCTGGATCTTGCCGATCTCCTTGGTCAAAAGAATGTTGACCCCAAAGATCTCGTTGCCGATGTGAAAGGTCGCTACTTGGGGCATCCTGCCTCCTTCTCGAAAATATAGGCGTTTAGTTGAGGTACTGCCTTACGGTAGTCAACATCTTCTCTTTGTCCAGCTTGATCATCCACTCGTTGAAGCCCGCCTTGAGCCCTTCTTGGACCAGTTTATCATCGTCGAGGCTGGTCAGGGCGATGATCGGCAGCTTCTTGTACTTGTCGTCCGCCCTCAAGGTGCGGATCACGTCAAAGCCGTCCATGACCGGCATTTCGATGTCGCACAAGATCAGGTCGTAGTGGTTTTGTTCGATCGCCTCGATCCCCAATTTGCCGTTCTCCCGTACGTCCACCTCAAAGCCAACGCTCGACAGGTATTCCCGAACGATGGTCTGGAACAAGGGGGTGTCTTCGATGACCAAAATGCGGCTGGATTTCACCTTGTCCGCATGGAACTGGACCCGGTGTAGTGACTCCGGCTCGCCGATCTCAAGGAGGGCGTAAAGATCGATCAGTAAGGTGATCTTACCGTCGATCAAGGTGGAACCCAGGATCCCCTTGCCGTGGATCGCCCCTTCGGAAACGTTGATCAACATGGTTTTGGTGTCGATCACCTGATGGATCATGATCCCCACCGGGGACCGAGTTTCCTTGGGGATGATGATGTTGGCCCGCTCGCCCCGAGATTCGGGCTTGGAAACGTCCAAGTGGTCGTCCAGGTGCAGGATCCGCATCTGTGCCCCGCGGTATTCCAGGTAGTCCTTGCCCGAAACCCGTTGGATCCGGCTCAATTCGATCTCGTCCACCCGTTGGATCAAGGGGATGGTGATGGCAAAACGCTCCTCGGTCCCGTTGTCGAAGATCAACAGGGACTGGGCCTCTTCAACACTCTTTTTGGTGCTTTCCAGACCACGGGTCAAGACCCGCTGCTCGGTCAGGTTGAGGTGGTTGTTTTGGACAAAGCCCAGGGTGTCGATGATCATTGCCACCGTCCCATCGCCCAGGATCGTTGCCCCGGAAAAGGAGGTCAGGTGTTTGAGGTATTCTGGCATCGGCTTAACCACGATCTCTTCCGAACCGACAATGGAGTCCACCACCACGCCAACCTTGGTGACCCCCACCGAGATGATCAGGACCCGAACCGCCTCTTGGGGCTTTCGTTCCGACTGGTTCTCCAGCAGGTTGTAGTAGCTGGAAACCGACTCTTGGGAATCGTCATTTTTCCCTCGTTTGCTCTTTTTCCCTTCTTGGGCCTGTTCCTTGTTCAGCTGCCTCAGGTAGGTCTTATAGCCCCAGGTGTGGGATTCCTTGATCCCCAACCCGGCGGCCAAGGAAATCAGGGGCAGCAAGTCGCCCCGGAGCTTGAGCACTTCTCGGTCTTGGACGTAGCCCAGCATGTTGGCATAGTCTTCGGGCTTGAGCATGACCAGTTCTTCCAGGTTGACCTGGGGAATGGCGAACCTCTGGCCTTCGGAGGAAACGATCAGACAACTGACAATGGCCATGGTCAAAGGCAGGGTCAGTTTAATGGTGGTTCCCGCTCCCACTTTGCTGGAAAGGCTGACCGAACCGCCGATCTGCTCAATGTTGCTGCGCACCACGTCCATGCCGACCCCACGGCCCGACACGTCGCTGACCTTTTTGGCCATGCTGAAGCCGGGTAGGAAGATCAGGGAGATCTTCTCCCGTTCGCTCATGGTGGCCATGTCGCTTTCGCTGATCAGGCCCTTTTTGTAGGCGCTGGCCGCTACCTTGTCCGGGTCCACCCCTCTGCCGTCGTCGGAAACCTCGATGATCACCTGCCCCGACTCGTGGTAAGCCTTGAGCAGTAGCTTTCCTTGGGGGGGTTTGCCGGCCTTTTTGCGTTCCGCCGGTTCTTCGATCCCGTGGTCGGCGGTGTTGCGGATCATGTGGGTCAAAGGATCGGAGAGTGCCTCCAGGACGGTTTTGTCCAACTCAACCTCCCCCCCTTCGGTGATCAGGTTGATGTCCTTGCCCAGGCTGCGGCCCAACTCCCGGATCAACCGGGGGAACTTGCCGAAGACGGTCTGCACTGCTTGCATCCGGGTGTTGAGGATCTCTTCTTGCAGCTCGGTGGTCACCATGTTGAGGTTGGCCAAAATGCTCATCAACCCGGCGGTTTTTTTGCTTTCCTTCTCTCCCGCTTGCAGGAGCTGGTTCCTGACCAGCACCAATTCCCCGGCGAGGTCCACCAGCTTGTTGAGCTTGCCGACCCCGACCCGGATCGATTCGTCGGCCTTCATCTTTTTGGTGTCCAACACCTTGGCCGAAGCCAGAGCGGCCACGGGGTGGGTTTCTTCCTCCTCCGCTTCCTCGGCCTCAGGGGCTTCTTCGGGTTCAATCACTACGGGCACCGGAGCCGGGGCCTTGGGCTTCGCCTTGGGTGCCGCTGCGGGGGCTTTGGGGGTGATGCCCGGCAAGGTGACCCGCAACTTCCCGTCCTTGATCTCTTCCAGCTTGAGGTGCCGGATCTGTTCAGGCGATACGGTCAGGCCTTCGGCAGCGATGACCGGGTCCATGATCGAGGCAAAAACGAAGGTGAACCGCAAGTCGTCCTCGTCGGTCCCTTCGTCCAGGCTGGCCGCTCCCTCGGTGTCCAGGTAGCTGTCCACAAACCGGCCCAGCTCTTCCAAGTCCGCAATGAACTGGTAGGGGGTTTTGCCTTTGGACATGATGTCCCGGTTGAGGTAAACGCTCACCGCATAAAGGTTCATGTCATGCTTGGCGACCCATTCGATTTCCCCTTGGGGGATTTGGAATTCGCTGACCACCGTCTCCACCACTTCGGTCGAATCTGCCGGTTCCGGGGCGGGGGCGGCTTTGGGGGCTGCAGTTTTAGGGGCTGCCGGGGCGGGCTTGGGCGCAGTCTTTGGGGCTGGAGCGGCCTTGGGTTTGGCCGGTGCAGCATCGGTGCTTTCCATCAACGATTCGATCAGGCTCTTGGCATCCCCAATATCCATCTGGTTGGAGCTTTGCGGGTCGTCCACCATCTGGTTGAGCTTGTCTAGGCCCGAAAGTAATCCGTCGATGTGGGCTTGCCCCAAGGTCAGCTGGCCGTTGCGGGCCCGACTCATCAGGTTTTCCATCGAGTGGGCCATCTTGCTCAAAGTGTCCAGGCCAAAAAAACCGGCACCCCCTTTGATCGAGTGGACGCTGCGAAACAGGCGGTTGATCGTGTCCTGGTTGGTGGGGTCCGATTCCAAGACCAAAAGATCAGGCTCAATGGTAGATAAATGCTCCTTTGCTTCGTCAAGAAACCCTGACAACATGTCGTCATCGGTCATCATGCTTGAGCCTCCACAGTAAACTGCTCATCCAACCTAAAAAGTTTGAGAACCTTCACAATCGCCGGGTTGCACTCTACCACCTTAAAAGACTTCTCCGCCACCCGAGCCCGCTTGAACAGGCCGACGATCAGGTTGATTCCGATCGAATCCAACGTTTCTACCGCCTTGCAGTCGAAAACCAGTTCCTTCCAGCCCTCTTCGGCATCCAGGCGCTCGATCAAAAGCTCCCTCATCGCCGGGACATTGGAGGCGATAATCTCCTGTTGTGGGATACAAATCAGCTGTTCCCCTTGGGATAAAAATTGGATCATGCTTTCCTTATGAGTCGGAAAAAATCGAAAACAGCCATCTTGGCACCCCCAACCGGCGCAAGGATCGCTAGCACAAGACGATATATGCTCGACTTGTACCCCAATTCCTTACGTCTCGTACAGCTTAAAAAAGCAGGGAATCTCTTTGCTTTTTTGCTCGGATCATTCTAAACAGAAGCCTGTTATCCCTTCAAGGACAAAGGCCCTAACCAAAAGATGAATCCCATCCCTTTGATCGGCATTACCATCGGCGATGTCGCCGGAATCGCCCCTGAGATCATCGTCAAAGCCCTGCCCTTGGTGGACAAGGCTCAGGCCCGGTTGGTGGTGATCGGCGACGCACAGGTGCTGGTCCGGGCAGCGGCCCAATTTGGGGTCGAGGTGCCGATCTTAAAAATCTCCAATCTAGGGGATTTGCCCTCCGAAGAAGTCCCGGGGATCCGGGTCCTGGACCGCTTTAAGCTCAACCCCACCGGCTTTGAGCTGGGCAAGCCCAACGCCAGCGCAGGCGAACTGGCCTACCAAGCAATTTTGGAAGGGACCCGGCTGGCCTTGGCCGGGGACCTAGCCGCCCTGGTCACCGCCCCGATCTGCAAGGAATCCCTGCACTTGGCGGGACATTTTTTTGACGGACACACCGGCCTCTTGGCCCACCTGACCGGTCGCCCCGACACCAAGATGACCTTCTCCACCCGGAACTTGAGGATCATCCACGTCACCGCCCACTTGGCCCTGGCCGAAGCCTGCAAGAGGATCACCCAAGAGGAGGTCTTCAAAACCATCGAAATCGGCCACCGGCACCTCCAGGCCTTGGGCATCGCCCGGCCTCGGATTGCGGTCTGTGGGCTCAACCCCCATGCCGGGGAAGCCGGGTACTTCGGCACCGAAGAAATCGACTCCATCACCCCTGCCATTAGGGCCGCCCAGGCCAAAGGTTATGACGTAAAAGGCCCCGAACCGGGGGACACGGTTTTTATCCATGCCTTCAAAGGCAAGTTTGACCTGGTGGTGGCCCAGTACCACGACCAAGGACACATCCCCGGAAAGCTGATGGCTTTTGAGTGCGGGGTCAACGTCACCTTGGGGCTGCCTTTTGTCCGCTGCTCCCCGGACCACGGCACCGCCTTTGACATTGTGGGCCAAGGGGTGGCCAATCCGGGCAATCTGGTGGAAGCCATTTCCTACGCCCTGTTGCTCCTGCCATGAATCCCGAGCCCTGGACCCCGCCCAAGCTGGTGGAATGGATCAAAGTGGAGTTGGCCCGCCGGGGAGTCCAAGGCAACCTGCGTCTGGAGGCGGAGCTTTTGGTGGCCAAGGGGTTGGGGCTGGACCGGATGGGGCTTTTTTTGGCTTTTGACCGGCCCTTGGACGAAGAGGAACGGACCCAGGTCCGGGAACTGGTCCGCCGGAGGCTCAACCGGGAACCCTTGGGCTACATCTTGGGAGATGCCCACTTTTGGACCCTGGTGTTGGCGGTGGGCCCAGGGGTGTTGATCCCCCGAGCAGACAGCGAAACCTTGGTGGAAGCCTTGCTGGAACTAACCCGGCCCACCGGCCCCTTGAGGGCTCTGGAGTTTGGGCTGGGCTCGGGGGCCCTTTCCTTGGCCTGGGCGATGGAACGAGGGGAGCTGTCCATCGACGGCCTGGAAAAAAGCCCCGAAGCCTTAGCTTATGCCCACCAAAACCTGGAACTGTACCGGTCTCGGTTGGAAGCCAAGGGCTGCCGCCTAGACTTCCGCCTGGGTTCCAACTTGGAGGGCTTTACCGGCCCTTACGAAGTAATTTTCTCCAACCCCCCCTACCTGGAGGCCCAGGAACTGGAAGGGTTGGAACCGGAGGTCCGGGACTTTGAGCCCCACTTGGCGTTGGTGGCGGAAGAGGGAGGACTGGAGCACTACCGGGTTTTGTTTGCCCAAGGCTTGCGCCTTTTGGGGCCCCAAGGCATTCTGGTCTTGGAGATCGGCTACCGGCAAAAAGAGGCGGTGGTTGCTTTGGCACCCAGCCAATACCGCTTGGTGCTGGCCAAATCGGACCTGGGGGGACACACTCGGGTTTTGGCTTTTTTGAGGATGTAACACAAAGACCATGACCTACCAAAAGCACTACCAGGAACTGCTCACCCTGTTTGAAGCCTACCTGCCCGAAGCCTTCCCCAAGCTGGCCCCCGAGGTTGCCACCTTAGAGGAAGCAGCCCGGTATTCCCTGATGGCCGGAGGCAAACGGCTGCGGCCCATCTTGCTTTTAAGCGTCCTGGAGGCGGCCGGGGAGCCGCTCAAACCGGCCTTGCCCTTTGCGGCGGCCTTGGAGTTTATCCACACCTACTCCCTGATCCACGACGACCTGCCCTGCATGGACAACGACGACCTACGACGAGGCAAACCAACCAACCACAAGGTTTATGGGGAAGACGTTGCCCTGCTGGCCGGAGACAGCCTGCTGACCGAAGCCTTTCGGCTGATCAGCGCCCCGGAGCGGCTGCATGACTATGGAGCGGTGACGGTATTGGCGGTGGTCCAAAACCTGAGCACCCAAGCGGGCAACTTCGGCATGGTCGCCGGGCAAATGGCGGACATCCAGGCGGACCAACACCAGGGGGAACCCAAGCTTTTGGAGTTCATCCACCACCACAAAACCGGCGCTTTGATCACCAGTTCCCTGGAGCTCGGCGGGCTGTTGGCGGGGTTGGACCAAACCGTGGTTTCCAAACTGGGGTTGTTTGGCAATGCGTTGGGAAGGTGTTTTCAGATCCAAGACGACATCTTGGACCTGACCGGAACCGAAGCGGCGATCGGCAAGCCGGTGGGCAGCGACCAGCGGAACCAAAAGTTGACCTACCCCAGCCTGTTTGGACTGGAACGCTCCCAGGCCTTGGCCGAAGCGGCCTACCAGGAAGCGCTGACCCAATTGGCCTTGACCGGCCTCAAGGACAACCGGCTGCGCCAGTTGACCGACTTTGTCCTCAAACGGAACCGTTAAGGCAGGGCCAAGGCCTCCCCTCGGCCCAACTGGAGCTCCAGGATCACCAGTTTCAACCGGTCTTGCCCGACCACCAGCTCGATCACCTTGGGCAGCTCCAGGCCGGACTGTTTGAACCACAAGGGGTAAGAAACCTGCAACTGCTGGTCCCCCAGAGCCAGTTGCCGGGTCTGGGGCCGCTCGCCCCCTTCCAGCCCCAAATGCCCCGCCAGGGAGCGCCCCAGAACCAAGGCCTTCAACTCTACCGGCTCCAACCCCAGCCAAGGCAAGGGCGGATGATCCAGGTCAAAGGTTTGCCGTTGCCCCGTTTGGCCGTCCACCCAAAATCCCCCGGTTGGGCCCCGTTCCACGAACCAGACCAATCCGGCCAAGGGGTGGGAAACCTCCAGCCGCAACCGGTCCGCCCCAATCCAAAGACGGCAGTCCCCGGCCTCTTGCAGCGCCGGGCCAGTCAAGCTGGCTTTGCAGCGGACCAACAGGTCGGGCTTGATCTCCAAGAACGCCCCAAAACCAAAGTCCGCCGGAGGCCGTTCCAGCGCCACAAAGGAGCTGGGGCTACAGCTGGCCAGCAGCAGAGCGATCAGCCCAAGGCTGAGGAACCTAAAGGGGGCCATAGATTTGTTGGTAGAGGTAGTAGGACTTTAGGACCCGTTTTACGTACTCCTTGGTTTCCTTGAAGGTGATCAGTTCCACAAAGTAGTCCATGTCTTCGGTGGTGGTGTTTTTTTTCCACTTTTTGACGTTGGACCCGCCGCCGTTGTAGGCCGCCAAGGTGTAATACAGGTTTCCGTTGAAGGTTTTTTGCAGGGAGTTCAAGTATTTGGTCCCCAGTAGTAGGTTCAGATCCGGGTTGATCAGGTCCGAATCCCGGAAATGAAGCTTGTTCTGCCTGCCCACATACTGCGCCGTCTTGGGCATCAGCTGCAACAGTCCAACCGCACCCACCGGGCTTTTGACGTAAGGTCGGAACCGGGATTCCTCCCGCATCACCGCAAAAACCAGGGCCGGTTCGACCTTCGCCTCTTCGGCGTACTTGGCAACCGATTCGCCGTAGGCCAAGGGGTACCGAAGGGGCAGCAAAAAGTGGTTGCCGTAGTACTCGTCTCCCACCAACTTTTCCTTGTGCCGCATCACCAACAGGTACTGGGTATAAAACCTCTGGTTCCTGGCCAACAGGTCCTTGAGCGCCTCAAAGTAGGTCAGGTCCTTGAGGTCCTCTTCCACATCAAGCACCAGGGCATCGGCCAGCCGGTCCTCGTTGATCCGGTATAGCAGATTGACCATCTCGAAGTACTGGGTTTCTTCCGCCGTCAGGGATCGTTTCCTGAACTGAAACTCTCGACCGGCGCTGGTCTGGGAAAAAACACCATAAGGTTGGGAGACCACCTTCGACTTGAGGCCATAAAAGGTTTCCGGGTACTTTTGGTAACAGCTCAGGTAGGTTCCGGTTTGGTAGAGCCCCAATTTGTAGCCCCAGTAGCAGAACCGGGCTGCGGACTCGTCGTCCTCAAAATTGAAGGACTGTGCCCAGGTGGCGATCCGCTCCAAGTTCACCACATGTTGGATCCGGTGATTGACCAAAAAAAGCTTCCATTGCAGCCGGATCAGTTCGTCTTTTTCAAACTCCCGAGCATCCACCATCCGCAGGGACTCAAAGGCATCCACCCACGCCCCATCGGCAAAGTAGGCCTCTCCGATCAAAAAATAGGCTTGGTTCAGTTCCTTGTTGAACCCCTTTTTCTGCAACTCTCCCAGCAGGTCCTTGGCCTCCTCCACCTTGCCTCGCAACAAGAAGAGCCTCAGCTTGAGCATCAGCTTTTCTTGTTCAAAAAAATCAAAGGTCACCGCCAACCGCTGGTCTTCCAATTCCTGCAAGGCCCGACCATACTGCCGGGCATGAAAAAAGCTCCTGAAGTATAACCCCCGGAGCTTTAAAAACATCGGCCGGTCCACGGATCGATAGACCAACAGGGCCGGAATCAGCCCTTCCCGGAGATAGGTAAAATTGCCCCGACTGAACTGGGTGTTGAAGTGGTTGTAGATGACCTCCTTGTACTTGATCGGCTCCATCCGAATGAAGAGGCTATCCTGCCGGAGCCAGGAGGCCAAGGAGGGGTAGTCGCCGAACTGGTAGAGCTGGAGAATCGTCCAATTGCGTTTTGGGTCTGCCGGTGGTAGGCTGGAGAGGTAAAGTTGGAGCAGCTTCTGACTTTCCTTGAAGTTGGGGAATCGGTCTAGGACCGCTTCCAGTTGGGCTCGGAGGGCTTCCTTGTCCGAAAAGGACTTGAGGTTTTTTTCCAGCAAAACGCCCAACCGCCGTTCCAGGTAGCTGTTCCTGATGTCCCTGGGGAAGGCTGCAGCCAGACTGAGCAGGGGTTCGGCCAGGTTGTTCTGGTCGTAATACTCCATCCGCTCCGCCAAAACGACTTGGCGCAACGGCCCGGTGAACTGGTTGTTCATCCACTTGAGCCGTTCATAGGCCCTGGGGGTGTCCTGCAGTTTTTGCTGGGTTTTGTAGGCCAGATAAAGCTCGGTCGTGGTCAGGTCGCTACGGTCCAGGGCCTTGGCCGCCCCTTTGTAGTCTTTGTTCAGGTACAGTTCCAGGGCTTCGGGGGGGCTGGCCGATTCCCCCCAAGAGGGAAGTGGATTCAACAAAAACAGAACGCAACCAAAAACAATGCCCCAAAACCAACTTGCCTTGTCGGTAGAACGGTTCCTTTCACCTCCGGCCGAGAAAATGGGCCGCCTGCGTGGGTCTGCCTCCCCCCTGGGGTACCAATGGACCACCGAGACCGGGGCAATGGCCTTCACCCGTAGGGGCCTAGGCCCCCTGCGGTTTGAAGAACCTCCCGACAGGGAGCGGCTCCGCTGTTTTGCCCAGACCAATGGTCGGCATAAGTCAAACGGACATTCTTGTTTTCTCAAGCGAAACACAACCTTTCCCCCAAAATCGCCCCAGCTCGGCCAAAAAACGGTTTTCCCCCGGGAGCAAGACCTCCCGGTTCACTTGCCGAGCCTACACCAGCGACTGAGCCAATTTCTGGTGCAAATATTGGCCCAGGTTCAGTCCGACCCTGGAACTTTACCGGAAATCGCTCGCACCTTACGGCAAACCCTGGAGCAAGAAGGGATCAACCTGCCTGAAATTGAGGCGTTCAACCAGATCCGCCGGGTCCGAGACTTCAGTCGGCTGCTTTCCAGCCTGAGCCGGAGAATGGAGATCCCCTACCGGGTGGAACTAGCCTTCTCCCTGGTCCACCAGTTTGAACGGAACCACTCCGAAGTGCTGACACCCAAGCAAAGACAGTCCTAACCGGCTCCCCGGGTCTTTGGTCTCCGTCTGACAAGCCCCCCCCCTGATCCAACCCCGGCAGAGTTTGTACCCCGGACACTGGGCCAATCCCTGCACAGGGCAGCCATCCTCGAACCCAACGGGCTTCCGGGCCAGAAAAAGATTTTCTGGGGCCGCCCTGCCGGACTTTTGGAACCGCTACTCTGAGCCGTTCCCTGGCTTTTGGGTCGGTCCGGTCGGACCGGGAGAGTCGCCAAGAGCTTGAGAGCCAAGGGAGCGTAGAGCCGGGCCCCAAACCCTGCTCCCGCAAGGGGAAAGAAATTCTCTTGGGTCACAATGGGCACTTTCTCTCCCTAGCCCAAAACCCAGTCCGGGCCGGTTTTACCAGCGGCACCGCACCAGAGGATTGTCCCTTGGAGCGGGCCACCCCTGGCCGGTTCCGTCTTGACGGTAAGCTCGCCAGGGTTTGCAAGAACAGGCTTCAAAAGGGTGCGGAGTCGGTCGAAAGCCCCAAATCTTTTGCCTCTTGGCTGGGAGAAAATTGCTCCCTGGCCCGTCCGGTCGTCCTTCCATTCCCGGTCCAAAACCCAGTCCGGTGGCGGTCCAAGGTTTTGGCATCCCAAAACTCCAGGCAAAAAAAAAGCCCGCTGGAAGAATCCAGCGGGCTTTTACTTCCTTACCAGCGCTTGAATTAAGCTTCGGCGGTCTCTGCCTTGGCTTTTTTGGTACTGGCCTTTTTGGGAGCCGCTTCTTTTTGGCTCGCTTGCAGTTCCCCTTTGACTTCTTTGATGGTCTCGGACTTGGCTGCCTTCTTGGCCACTGCTTCCCCTTCCAAACCCACCAACTGGATCAAGGCCACTTGGGCGTTGTCGCCCAACCGGTTGCCCAGTTTGTAGATACGGGTGTAGCCGCCGTTGCGGTCCTTGAACAACTCGCCGTACTGGTCAAACAGCTTGTGGTAGGCTTCCTTGTTGTTCAAGAAGGCCATGGCTTGCCTTTTGGCATGTAGGTCCCCGCCTTCGGTAGCGAGGTTCCGTTTGGCCAGACCAATCATCCGGTCGGTCATCCGGCGCATTTCCTTGGCCCGAGTCACAGTGGTCCGAATTTGGCCGTGCTCCAACAAGGAGGTGACCAAGTTGCGAATCATTGCCTTGCGGTGGCTCGTTACTACGCCAAGCCGCTTGCCTGCTTTGAGGTGTCTCATGTTCCAGCTACGTTTGAATGGGCTTCAGCCTTTGGTTTTTCGTAATTGTCCAACTTCATCCCCAGGGTCAGACCCATTGAGGCCAAGACGGTCTTGATCTCTTGGAGGGACTTGCGGCCAAAGTTTTTGGTCTTGAGCATCTCTGCTTCGGTCTTTTGGACCAGTTCGCCGATGTTCTCAATCTTTGCGTTCTGCAAACAGTTGATCGACCGAACCGAAAGTTCCAACTCGCTGACCGAGCGGTACAAATTGGGGTTCTCGAAGGGTTTTTCCTCGACCGCCTTCTCTTCTTGCAGAGGCATAATGGCCTCTTCGTCGAAGTTGATGAAGGGGTTCAGGTACTCTTTAAGGATCTTGGCACCGTAGCCCACTGCGTCGTCGGGGCGAACCCCGCCGGTGGTCCAAAGTTCAAAGATCAATTTGTCGTAGTCGGTCTTCTGGCCTACCCTGGTGTTGGTCACTTCGTAGTTGACCTTGGCCACCGGGGAGTGGTTGGAATCCAAGAAGATCGTCCCGATCGGCAGGTCGCCGTCGTGGTTTTCTTCCGCCGAGATGAACCCACGGTTGAGCCTTGCGTAAAGGGTCATTTCCAGGGTTGCGCCCTTGTCCAGGTGACAGATCACATGGTCGGGGTTCATCACCTCTACTTTCGCAAAGGTGGAAATGTCGCCGGCCGTAACGGTCTTGGGACCTTCGGCGATCAATTCCATGGAGATGTCTTCCTCCACCAGTTGTTTGAGCCGCAATTGCTTGAGGTTCAAAACAATCTGGAGAACATCCTCCCGAATCCCCTTGATGGTCTCAAATTCGTGAGAGACCCCTTCGATTTTGACCCCATAAACCGCACTGCCCCGCAAAGAGGACAGCAAACAGCGGCGCAAGGCGTGGCCAATCGTGATCCCGAAGCCCTTGTGCATCGGCTCCAGGGTGTATTTGCCATAGAAGTTGTCGGTTTCCAGGCGTTCGACCTGGATCCCAGTCGGGACTTGCAAACCCTCCCAGTTTTTCTGGAACTGCACTTCGCTTTTGTTCTCTTCCACCAGTCCTACCTGGAATAAAGCTCGACGATAAGCTGTTCTTGGATGGGTACGACAATCTGCTCGCGGGTTGGATCAGCAACCACTTTACCGGTCATTGCCTTGTGATCCACTACCAACCAACCTGGGACCAAGCCCTTGCGGGCGGCCGCGTCACCGGCCTCTTGGATGAAAGCAACTGCATGACTTTTCTCCCGGATCGAGATAGCGTCATTTTTCTTCACTTGCATCGACGGGATGTTGCACTTTTTGCCGTTGACCAGCACATGAGAGTGCTTGACCAACTGCCTAGCCTCGGCCAAGCTTCTGGCAAAACCCATGCGGTAAACCGTATTGTCCAGCCTCTGCTCAAGCATCACCAAAAGGTTCTCGCCGGTTTTCCCCTTGCGGGCGGCGGCCTTGTCGTAAGTCAAGCGAAACTGCTTTTCCAGCAAACCGTAAAGCCGTTTGACCTTTTGTTTCTCCCGAAGCTGAACCCCAAACTCGGAGTACTTCCCACGCCTTGCGGTCGGACCATGTTGGCCGGGAGCATAAGGCCTTTTTTGGATAGCACACTTGTCGGAATAACACCGATCCCCTTTCAAAAAGAGTTTCAGTTTCTCCCGCCGACAGAGCTTGCAAACTGCGTCACAATACCTAGCCACAATTCTCCTTGAACTTTAACCGTTAGATCCGGCGACGTTTTGGTGGCCGACAACCGTTATGGGGTACCGGGGTCACGTCCTCGATATGATTGACCCGAATCCCGGAATTCGCAACCGCACGCAAGGCAGACTCACGGCCAGAGCCGGGCCCCTTAACGATGATGTCACACTGTTTCATCCCGTTTTCCATAGCTTTTTTGATCGCATCTTCGCCGACCAACCTTGCCGCATAGGGAGTAGATTTCCTTGAGCCCTTGAAGCCGTGAAGGCCGGTAGAGGACCAAGCCAAGACGTTGCCACCCGGGTCGGTTACGCTGACGATGGTGTTGTTAAAGGTAGCGCTGATGTAAACGATGCCGGTGGCAACGTTTTTCTTCTCTTTTTTCTTCAGCCCTTTGCGCTTTACTGCTTTCGCCATTTGGTCCTACTTCTTGTTCGTGATTTGCATCCGTTTCGGCCCTTTGCGGGTACGAGCGTTGGTTTTGGTCCTCTGACCTCGTGCCGGCAAACCGGCCCGATGACGCAAGCCCCGGTAGCACCCGAGATCCTTAAGCCTTTTGATCGCCATGCTGACTTCCCGGCGGAGGTCACCTTCAACCGTCAGGCCTTGGATAATCTTCCGAATAGCCGCAACCTGTTCTTCCTTGAGCTCCCGAACACGGGTATCCCGGTCCACTCCGGCCTGCCCAAGAATCTTGTTAGAGGTGGCCCGGCCAATCCCATGAATATAGGTTAGCCCGATTTCCACACGCTTATTGAGTGGGAGGTCGATCCCTGCGATCCTTGCCATCCTTCTTCCTAGCCTTGTCGTTGTTTATGCTTAGGGTTTTCGCAAATAACGCGTACAATCCCCTTGCGTTTGACCGTTTTGCATTTTGGGCAAATTGGTTTTACAGATGCTCGAACTTTCATAGTCCCTACTTATTCCGATATACAATCCGACCACGGGTCAGATCGTAGGGTGAAATCTCAACGGTTACCTTATCGCCAGGGAGAATACGGATGTAGTTCATCCTCATTTTCCCGGAGATATGGGCCAGAAGCACGTGCTTGTTGTCAAGCTCTACACGAAACATTGCGTTGGGCAGGGCTTCTAAAACCTTGCCCTCCATTTCAATCTGGTCGCCCTTAGCCAAGGTTCCTCGCCTCAGGGTTAGTACTGGAGTAGCTCGAAAATGTAATTAACGAAGCTAACAGTTCCCTAAACATTTGGCAACCACTTCTTTGCATCAGCCTCGCAACGCCTCAAGAATCCTTTGGGTAATCTGCCCAATCTCACCTTCGGCCATTACGTGGACCAAAACCCCTTGGCCCCGGTAGTGTCCTTCCACCGGAGCGGTCTGGAGTTTATAGCTCTCCAGGCGGACCCGGATCTTTTCTTCCTGGTCGTCTTCCCGCTGGACCAAAGCGGCCCCGCATTTGTCGCAGATCCCTTTTTGGACGGGAGGGCGATTGGTGACGTGGAACTCTTCTCCACATTCCCCGCAAACCCGGCGACCGACCAACCGGGCCACTACCTTTTCCGGGTCGATGTCCAGGTAAACCACCTTTTCGACCTGTTCCCCCAATTGTCCCAGCATCGAATCCAGTTCAACCGCCTGGGTCAGGGTCCGAGGAAACCCGTCAAGGATATAACCTGCCTTGCAATCTTCCCTAAGGACCCGCTCCCGGATCAACCCCAAGATCAACTCGTCGGGAACCAAGTTCCCCGAATCCATAAAGCCCTTGGCCTTCTTGCCCAGATCGTTCCCCTTTTTGACTGCTTCCCGGAGCATGTCTCCGGTACTCAGTTGGGGGATCGAAAGGGCTTTAGAAATCCGTTTGGATTGGGTGCCCTTACCGGAGCCAGGAGCCCCAAAAAAAACGATCTTCATGGAAGGAACCGGGCTTAATATTGTCTGCGCCGTTTCTTGCTCTTCTTGATAAATCCATCGTAATTCTGGTTCAGCAAAAAGGTTTCGATTTGCATCACCGTATCCAGCGCCACACCCACCACGATCAGCACTGCCGTTCCACCAAAGGAAAAAGGGACCTTAAAGTAAACGTACAGCACACTCGGCATTACGCAGATCACCGAAAGGTAAATCGCTCCGCCAAAGGTCAACCGGGTCAAGACCAAGTTGATGTATTCGGCCGTTTTCCCGCCGGGACGAATCCCAGGGATAAAGCCGCCGTGCCGTTTGAGCTCTTCTGCAATCTTAAACGGGTTGTACTGGATGGCCGTATAAAAGAAGCAGAAAAAGAAAATCAGCGCTACAAAAATGAAGTTGTACAACATCCGCCCCGGCATCAGCTGGTTCCCGACCGATTGCACCCATTCAATCTGGGTAAAGCCGGTGATCGTAGCCGGAAAGGCCAACAGGCTGGAAGCAAAAATCGGCGGGATCACCCCGGCCGCATTGATTTTCAGGGGCAGGTGAGAGTATTGCCCCCCAACCATGCGGTTCCCTTGCATTCGTTTGGCGTACTGGACTGGCAGTTTTCGGTTGGCGGTCTCAAAAAAGATCACGCTGCCGATCACCACTACGATAATTAACCCAACCAGGATCACGATGAAGAGGCTCATGTCGCCGGTTTTCATCAAAGACCAGGTTTGGAAGGTCGCAGCGGGAATCCCGGTGACGATCCCGGCAAAGATAATCAAACTGATTCCGTTGCCGATCCCACGCTCGCTGATCTGCTCGCCAAGCCACATCACAAAGGAGGTACCGGCGGTCAGGGTCAAAACGGTCAAGGCCCGAAAGGCCCAAGCATCCATTCCAGTGGAAACAACCTTGTTTCCACCAATCCCCATTGATTCCAGGCCTACAGCAATACCATACCCCTGGATCACCGCCAAGACGATCGTGCCGTACCGGGTGTATTGGGTGATCTTCCGTCTTCCGGCATCCCCTTCCTTTTGAAGCTTTTCCAGAGCCGGAAAGACGGCGGTCAGCAGCTGGATGATGATCGAAGCCGAGATGTAGGGCATCACGCCCAAGGCAAAGATCGTCATGTTCGCCATTGCTCCACCGCTGAACATGTCCAGGTGGCCCAAAAGGCCTTTGGAGTTGGCGGCGAAGAATTCGCTCAGAGCGGCAGAGTCGATTCCGGGTACCGGAATGTGAGCACCGATCCGAAACACCACCAGCATCCCCAAGGTAAAGAGGATGCGCTTGCGCAGCTCTTCGACCTTAAAGATGTTTTGGAAGACTTCGAGCATGAATCAGCTCTCCAGTTTGGTCACCTGCCCGCCAGCAGCAAGGATCTTCTCTTCTGCGGAAGCACTGAAACTGTGAGCTTCAATTTTGATTTTTTCGTTGATCTCACCGTTGCCCAACACCTTCAACCGGAGTTTGCCCTTGGGCACCAAACCGGCTTCCTGCAAGACAGCCAAAGTGATCAGTTTGCTTTTGTCCAACTTCGTGGATTTGGCAATGGCGGCTACGTTAACCACCAAAAACTCTTCCCGGAAGATATTCTTGAAACCACGCTTGGGCAACCGAATGTGCAAAGGCATCTGTCCGCCCTCAAAGCCGATCCTGCTCTTGGAGCCGGAACGAGCATGAGAACCTTTGTGCCCACGACCAGAGGTCTTACCGGTCCCGCTGCCGGGACCGCGGCCAATCCGCTTTCTGGTTTTTTTGGCCCCTGGGGCGTTTTCAAGTCTATGCAACATATCCTTAACCGATCCAAAAAAGATTAGAGGGTTTCAACCTCGACCATGTGGGAGACCTTGGCGATCATCCCACGGATCTCCGGGGTATCCTTGAGGATCCGCTCTTGGCGAATCTTCCTCAGCCCCAGGCCCTTGAGGTGTTCCTGTTGTTTTTTGCTGCTGTTCTCGCGGCTTTTGCGCAAGGTAACTTTCAGTTGGCCGCTCATCTCAATACTCCAAGGTGCAAATTTCAGAGACCGGTTTGCCCCGCCTTGCCGCAACGTCCGCAAAGGACCGAAGCTGGCTCAGGCCGTCAATGGCCGACCGGACCAAGTTGTGTGCATTGGTCGAGCCTAACGCCTTGACGTTGATGTCGTGAATCCCAATCGCTTCCACCACCGCCCGAATCGGACCGGCGGAAATGATACCGCTACCGGGGGCACCTGGGCGCATCAGCACTTTGGAAGCGCCGTGGTGACCGATCACTTGGTGCGGAATGGTGTTTTTGTGGAAGGAGAAGTGAATCATCCGCTTCTTGCCTTGTTCGGTAGCTTTACGAACCGCTTCGATCACTTCGTTGGCCTTGCCCACGCCGTAACCGACCCGTCCCTTACCGTCACCAACCACAACCAGCGCACTGAAGCTAAACCGGCGACCGCCTTTTACGACTTTGGACACCCGTTTGACCTCGATGACTTTCTCGATCAGGTCGCTTTTCTCTCTTTCGCCTCTATCAGCTCTTTCAGCCAAAGTAACTCCCCGTCTTGCGGTTAAAACTCAATCCCAGCTTCCCTGATCCCATCGGCAAGGTCTTTGACCCTTCCATGGTAGAGGTAGCCGTTACGGTCAAAGACAATCGACGTAAAACCCTTGGACTTCAAAACCTCACCAAAGGCTTTGCCCACAAGGTTGGCAGCGGCTTTGTTGCCGGACGCACCGGTCAACTTGCTTTTCACGTCTGCCGCCAAGGTCGAGGACTGGGCCAGGGTCTTCCCGGATTCGTCGTCTACCGCTTGGGCGTAGATATGCTTGGCGCTGCGAAACACACTTACCCTCGGTCGCTCAGAGGTACCCACAATGCGTTTGCGGATGTGGGCCTTCTTGCGCTGCCGGGTGTCGATTCTTTTTTGTGATGCTTCCATGTTGCCTTACCTATTTAGAACCTTTACCGGTCTTACCGGCCTTGCGACGAATCTTCTCGCCTGCAAAGAGAATCCCTTTGCCTTTGTAGGGCTCCGGGGGCCGGAACTTGCGGAGCTCGGCACAGACCTGGCCCAACAATTGTTTGTCGGGGCTGGTCAGAGTGATCTTGGTAGTCCCATCTACCTGCCCTTTGACTTGGTTGGGCAAATTGTACTCCACCGGGTGGGAGTAACCCAAGGCAAGGGTCAATTTTTGACCGGCCAGCTGGGCTCTGTAGCCCACACCAACCAATTCCAACTGCTTTTTGAAACCGGTGGAGACACCGTCGATCATACACTTGATCAACGCACGAATCGTCCCGCCTTGGACCTTCAGCACGGGGTCGTTGAAGTCAACGTCCACCGAGATCGACCCTTCACCCAAGACCACTTTGGTGGCCAAGGGGATGTTCATGGACAATTCGCCCACCGGCCCTTTTACGGACAATACCTGGTTCTTGTAGTCCGCCTTAACCTTTGCATTAAAGGCTACCGGCAGCTTTCCCAGCCTGGACATGGGTCTTCTCCTTTCTCAAACTCGATTAATAGACGGCACAAAGCACTTCGCCCCCAACCCGAGAACGGCGACAGCCGTTGTCGGAGAGCACCCCTTGAGAGGTGGAGACGATAAAGATACCCTGGCCGTTCATCAGGGGCTTCATTTCTTCGACCTTACGGTGGACCCGAAGGCCCGGTTTTGACACCCGGTCGATTTTCCGAATTACGGACCCACCCTTAGGATCGTACTTCAATGAAATCGTCAGATTCTTGCCAACCTTGGCTTCCTCGACGACATAGCCTTCCACAAAACCTTCTTCCTTGAGCACACGGGAAATATTTTCCTTAATAGTGGAAAAGGGGATGGATACCGTGCGATGCTCTCGCAAGACTGCGTTGCGGATTCGGGTGAGCATATCCGCGATGGGATCAGACATGGTCATAAGCTTCTCCGCTCCTTAAACGTATCGATCACTTGCATTACCAGCTCGACTTCAAAACGCCCGGAAGCTGACCGAACCCGGCGCGCTTGCGGAAACAAATCCGGCAGAGGCCGAACTTACGAATGTAACCCTTTGGCCTTCCACAACTGCTACAGCGGTTGTGTTGGCGAACCTTGAACTTCGGTGGCCGCTTGGCCTTGGCGATTGCCGATTTCTTTGCCATAACTCTACTCTACTTTCGGAAAGGGAGTCCCAGGCCGGCCAAAAGCGACCGGGCCTCGTCATCGGTTTTGGCGGTGGTAACAATCGTGATGTTCATCCCCCGGACCTTGTCAATCTTGTCGTATTCAACTTCCGGGAAGACCAATTGCTCCTTGATCCCCAGGGAATAATTGCCCCTGCCGTCGAAGGCCTTGGTGCTGATCCCCTTGAAGTCCCTCACCCGAGGCAGAGACACGGTAATCAACCGGTCCAAGAACTCGTACATCTTGTCTCGCCGGAGAGTTACCATCACGCCGATGGGGTGCCCTTCCCGCAACTTGAACCCGGCAATGGACTTTTTAGCCTTCCGCTGGATCGGTTTTTGGCCGCTGATGTTGGTGATGTACTCCTCGATCACGTCCAAACACTTTACGTTGGAAACCGCTTCGCCGGCACCCACGTTGATCACCACTTTGGTGACCTTGGGTACTTCGTTCACGTTTTTGTAGCCAAACTCCGCCCTCAAGGCGGGAGCCACTTCAACTTGATATTTCTGCTGTAGCCTTACCACGTCCCTACCTTCGGTTAGTCTGCGGAGATGTTCGATTGGGCGAAAACCCGAGTCTTGGAGCCGTCTGCCCCAATCGTGACCTTAAGCCGTTCCCCTTTTCCACTCTTTTCGCAGTAGAGAAGCACATTGGAATAATGGATCGGTGCCTCAAACTTGTCGATCTTGCCTTCCTGGTTGGTTCCATTGGGCTTCACATGCTTGGTGACCAAGTTGACCCCCTCGACCACCACCCGCAATTTTTCCCGATCCAATTTCAGGATCTTGCCGGTAGCGCCTTTGTCCTTGCCCGAAATCACCTGGACCAGATCTCCCCTTTTGAGGGAGAGTTTGTGCCGTTTGGTTGCTTTTGCTGCTTTTTGTTTCATCGTATCCTCAAGGTCCTTTAGACCACTTCAGGGGCAAGCGAGACAATCTTCATGAAGTTCTTTGCTCGCAATTCACGGGCAACGGGACCGAAGATCCTGGTGCCAATCGGCTCGCCTTTGGCGGTCAACAAAACGGCGGCGTTGTCATCAAAACGAATGACGCTGCCATCGGGTCGAGTGGTCGGGTATGCGGTCCGAACGATCACCGCCTTCACCACGTCCCCAGCCTTGACTTTGCCTTGGGGCGTAGCCTGCTTTACTGAGGCCACAATCACGTCCCCTGGATGCGCATACCGCCGATGGGACCCACCCAGCACCTTGATGCACAGGATCTCTTTGGCCCCGGAGTTATCGGCTACCGCAACACGGGATTCGGTTTGAATCATGGTTCAAGCTCCTAAATAAATTCGGACTTAGACTGCACGCTCGAGGATTTCGAGCAAGCGCCAGCTTTTGTCTTTGCTAATCGGCTTGCATTCTACCAGCCGGACGGTATCGCCGATCTTACATTCGTTATTGGGATCGTGAATTTTGTACTTCTTGGACTTCCGCACGGTTCGTTTGTACAAAGGGTGCTGGAAGGTCCGCTCCACCAATACGGTAGCGGTCTTCTCCATCTTGTCGCTGACCACGGTCCCTTTGAGGACTTTCTTGCGGCGTTCGGTCACAATCGTTTCGCTCATGCTCGCTACCCTTTTTGCTCAATTTCGTGCAAAACCGTCTTGGCCCGAGCGACATCGCGGCGGGCTTTGGTGATCGCAGAGGTGTCTTCCAACTGCCCCAGGGTCTTGTTGCAGTGGAGCCTAAACAGGTTTTCTTCCATACTCTGGATCTTGCCTTGCAGTTCCACTTTGGACAGGCCTCTCATTTCGCTTGCCTTCATGATCAATCCTCCCTGGCAATGATGGTCGTCTTGATGGGCAACTTGTGCATCGCCAAGCGGAAGGCTTCTTTGGCCTTCTCTGGTTCGATCCCGTCGATTTCAAACAGGATTCTTCCGGGCTTGATCACTGCCACGTAATGATCGACCCCGCCTTTCCCTTTACCCATCCTGGTTTCGGCGGGTTTTTTGCTGATCGGTTTGTCGGGGAAAATCCGAATCCAAATCTTTCCGTCCCTTTTGACATATCGAGTCATGGCCCGGCGGCTGGCTTCAATCTGCCGAGAGGTGATGAACCCCCGACCGACAGCCTGAATCGCCAAGGTGCCAAAGCTGATCCGGTTGCCCCTGGAGGCTTCTCCGCGGATGCGGCCCTTTTGACACTTTCGATATTTGGTCTTGGCTGGCATCAACATGACTAATTCTCCTTACCTGCTGGCTTGCGTTTTCTGCGTTTCATCGGCGCTTGGCTCGGAGCTTGTTGAGCTTTGGAGTCCTTTACGATCCACACCTTCACCCCAATGATCCCGTAAACGGTCTTGGCTTCGGCCACGGCGTAGTCAATTTCTGCCTTCAAGGTATGCAGGGGCACCCGACCTTCGTGAACCCGTTCGGTCCGTGCCATTTCAGCACCGTTGAGCCGCCCGGAAACGATAATTTTGCAGCCCGCTACGTTGTAACGCATGACGTTTTGCAAGGTCTTTTTCATCACCCGCCGGAAAGCCACCCTGCGCTCCAACTGTTGTGCGATCGAATCAGCAACCAGTTGGGCTTCGGTTTCCGCCCTGCGGACTTCCTTGATGTTCAGGACCAAGTCCTTTTTATTGACCAGTTGAGCCAGGCTGTTCTTGACCTTCTCGGCCTCTTCACCTTTGCGCCCAATCACGATCCCCGGCCTAGCCGCATGGACATAGACCTTCAGACTCTTGGCGGCCCGCTCAATTTCCACCTTGGCTACCCCGGCGTTCTTGAGGTGCTCCTTGATGTACTCATTGATCTTGAGGTCTTCTTGCAACAGCGCCGCATAATCCTTCTCGGCGTACCAGTTGGAAGCCCAAGTGCGGTTGATTCCCAGCCGCAACCCAATGGGGTTAACTTTTTGTCCCAAAACCTTCTCCTTCTTCTCTTGATGTTAGCCTACAGAAAGCCGGATGTGGCTGGTCTTTTTTTGTACCAAGACCCCACGGCCCATTGCTCTTGCTTGCATCCGTTTGAGCATCTTGCCCTGGTCAACTCTTGCTTCGGTAATCACCAGTTCATCGGGGTTCACCGAAGAGTCTTTTTGAACGGCGTTGGCAACTGCAGACTGCAAGACCTTTTGCATGATCGAGTTGGAAGCCTTTCTGGTATGCTCTAAGATTGCCAAGGCCTGTACGACCTTCATCCCACGGATCTGGTCGGCCACCATCATGGCCTTCCGGGGAGACACTTTAGCGCCCCGGATCAGGGCGGTGGCAATGTTCTGACGTTGAGTAGCCATGGCTTATTTCTTTCCCCGCTTGTCCGTTTTGGCACCGTGACCTCGGTAGGTCCTGGTGGGCGAAAACTCGCCCATCTTGTGGCCCACCATGTTCTCCGTCACGTAAACCGGCACAAACTGTTTCCCGTTATGCACGGCGACATTCAGGCCGACAAAGTCGGGCAGAATTACAGACCTTCGAGACCAGGTCTTGATCACCTTGCGGTCACCTTGGTCTTTTGCGGCGATGCACTTCTTGTAGAGGTGATCATCCACGAAGGGCCCTTTTTTCAGCGATCTAGGCACTTGCCACTCCTAATTAAGACTTTTTCTTTCGGCTGACGATAAATCGGTTCGTCCGCTTGTTCTTGCGGGTCTTGAGACCCTTGGTCTTCTGGCCCCATGGGGTCACCGGATGTCGTCCGGCAGAGGTCCGACCCTCACCACCCCCGTGAGGGTGATCCACCGGGTTCATCACCACACCGCGAACGGTAGGCCTGATCCCCAGGTGACGAGACTTTCCTGCCTTACCGACCTTGATCAAGGAATGTTCATGATTCCCGACCTGACCGATGGTGGCCAAGCATTCCAGGTGGATCAACCTGACCTCACCGCTGCGCAATTTGATCTGAGCGAACCCGCTTTCCTTGGCCATCAAGGTCACGAAGGTGCCTGCGCTCCGGGCCATCTGCCCGCCCTTGAGGGGCTTAAGCTCCACGTTGTGGATCTCGGTGCCCAAGGGGATGCTTTTGACCTGCATCGTATTGCCAACCTTGATCTCGGCAGTTTGGTTGCTCACCACCTGATCGCCGACTTTGATCCCCGCAGGGGCCAAGATGTAGCGTTTTTCACCGTCAAGATAGGTGAGCAGGCAGATCCGAGCGCTGCGGTTCGGGTCGTATTCGATGCTGGTTACATTCGCTGGTACCCCAAACTTGTCCCGTTTGAAGTCAACGATCCGATAACGTCTTTTGTGTCCGCCACCCAAGTGCCGGGTCGTGATCCGGCCATTGTTGTTCCGCCCGCTTGTTCGGGTCTTGGGAGCGAGCAGGCTCTTCTCTGGCGATGTTTTTGTGATCTCGTCAAAGCCAGAGACGGTCATCCCCCGTCGACCGGGAGAAGTAGGTTTGTATTTTTTAATGCTCATTGCCGTCCTTTCCTTCGCCTATAAGCCAGAGGGTCAAGCGCCTTCGAAGTATTCGATGCTGTCGCCTTCCTTGAGGGTCACAATAGCCTTTTTCCAGTCGGGGCGCTTTCCCTCTCGGATGCCAACCCTTTTTTTCTTACCCTTTACGTTGACCGTTTGGATCTTCTCAACGGTTACGCCAAAGATCTTTTCGATGGCCTTTTTCAGTTCCACCTTATTGGCTTCTACCGCCACCTTGAAAACCACTTGATTCCGGTCTTCCTTCATCAACAAGACTTTCTCGGTGATGTGCGGCTGCTTAATCAGGGTGTAGATGCTGCTCATGTCAGGAGCCTCCCTTCGATGTCCTTGAGGGCATCCATGGTCACCACCAGTTGCTCGTGTTTGAGCGCATCATAGACGTTCAGTCCCGACAGGTGAGCCAAGGTCACATTTTGCAGGTTCCGGGAAGCGAGAATGAAATTCTCTTCTTCCTCTTTGAAGACCACCAATGCCCGAGTGATTTTCAAACCTTCCAGCAATTTAACCAAGTCCTTGGTTTTGTTGCTTTCGATCTTGAGGCTGTCCAAGACGATCAGTTGGCCGTTGCGGATCTTTTCGGAGATCACTGCACAAAGAGCCATTTTCTTGACCTTCTTGTTCAACTTGATGGAATGGTCCCTAGGTACCGGTCCAAAAACGATCCCGCCGTGCCGCCGGTGCGGAGCCTGAATGTAGCCCTGCCTTGCGTTACCGGTGCCTTTTTGGCGGAACAACTTGCGACGGGCTCCAGTGACCTCACCTCGGGTTTTCGCCTTGTGAGTCCCTTGCCTACGCCGGGCCATGACCTCCACTACTGCGTCTTTGATCACAAACGGATTCAAAGGTGCAGCAGCCACTTGGTCATGCAGCTCTACGCTGCCGGCCGCCTTATTCTTTAAGCTCATCACGCTGATGGTTGCCATGGATCCCTTAACTTCTGTCTTGTAGGTCAGACCTACTTCAGCTTGATATCCACCTGAACCCCTGCCGAGACGTCCAGCTTCATGAGCGAGTCCATCGTTTGGGCAGTGGTGTTGGTGATGTAGAGCAAGCGCTTGTGCGTCGTCAGTTTAAATTGTTCCCGGCTCTTTTTGTCCACATGGGGAGAGCGAAGAACACAAATCTGCTGTCTCTTGGTCGGCAAGGGAATCGGGCCAACTACGTTGGCCCCGGTCCGCTTGACGATGGAAACGATCTCTTTCACGGCCTTGTCCAACTGAACGGAATCAAAGGCTTTGAAGTTGACTCGGATCTTCTCGGTCATGGGGTACGTCCCTTACTCGAGGATGGTAGTAATGGCACCGGCACCGACGGTGCGGCCACCTTCACGGATTGCGAAGCGCAAACCGGGCTCCATGGCGATGGTGTTGATCAACTCAACAGTCATGGTCACACGGTCCCCAGGCATCACCATCTCCACCCCTTCAGGCAGAGCGATGGTCCCGGTTACGTCGGTAGTCCTGAAGTAGAACTGGGGCCGGTAGTTACTGAAGAACGGAGTATGACGACCCCCTTCTTCCTTGCTCAAGATGTAAACCTCGGCGGTAAACTTTTTGTGAGGAGTGATCGAACCGGGCTTGCAAAGCACTTGACCCCTTTCGATTTCTTCCCGCTTGGTGCCCCGAACCAAGACCCCAACGTTGTCCCCGGCTTGACCTTGGTCGAGCAGCTTGCGGAACATTTCCACACCGGTAACGGTGGTCTTGATGGTCGGGCGAATCCCTACAATTTCAACGTCGTCGCCAACCTTGCAGATCCCCCTCTCGATCCGGCCCGTCGCAACGGTACCCCGACCGGAGATCGAGAAAATGTCTTCGATCGGCATCAGGAAGTCTTTGTCCAACTGCCGAACCGGAGTCGGAATGTAGCTGTCAACAGCGGCGATCAGCTCAAGGATGCACTTGTATTCAGGAGCGTTGGGGTCCTTGGAGGCAGATTCAACTACGCCCAAAGCGGTACCCTTGATGATCGGGGTGTCATCGCCGGGGAACTCATAAGAGGAGAGCAATTCCCGGACTTCCATTTCCACCAGGTCCAACAACTCGGGATCGTCCACTTGGTCAACTTTGTTCAAGAAGACAACAATGTAAGGAACCCCGACCTGCTTGGCCAAAAGGATGTGCTCCCGGGTTTGGGGCATCGGGCCGTCGGCAGCGGAAACCACCAGAATGGCACCGTCCATTTGGGCTGCGCCGGTGATCATGTTTTTGACGTAGTCGGCGTGGCCGGGGCAGTCAACGTGGGCATAGTGCCGAGATTCGGACTGGTATTCCACGTGAGCGGTAGCGATGGTGATCCCCCGTTCCCTTTCTTCGGGAGCTGCGTCGATCTCGCCATAAGCCTTGTAGGTGGCCATTCCCTTGAACGCCATCACTTTAGTGATTGCGGCAGTCAAGGTGGTTTTGCCGTGGTCAACGTGACCGATGGTGCCCACGTTAACGTGGGGTTTGTCTCGTTTAAAGGTTTCCTTAGCCATCTTCCTTCTACTCCCGAAAGCAGTTTCTAAAAGCGGTATGAATACAGTTGCATGCCAGCCGTTTAAAGGGCCGTTTTTTCGTAGTGGTCAAACATCATCGAAAATGTGGCCCGCCCCTGACTCAAGGAGCGTAAGCCGGTAAGGTAACCAAACATTGTTGATAACGCAACCCCTACGTGAATAATCTGCGCACCTTTTTTTTCTTCGATGCTCTGGACCCTTCCCCTGCGGGCGTTTAGGTCCCCAATAATTTCTCCGGTAAACTCGGGAGGGGTGATCACCTCCACTTTCATTACCGGCTCCAGCTTGATCGGCCCCCCTCCCAGCAACGCTTTGCGGAAGGCCATCCCGGCTGCAATCTTGAAGGCTTGGGCATTAAAGGCCTCTTCTTTGACCTCTACCTGCAACACCTTGGTTCTTACGTTGATCACCGGGTACCCTTCCAGCACCCCCGAACCAAGCCCTTCTTCGATCCCTTCTTTGATCAACGCTGCCAGTTCGGAAGTCACCGCTACAGAGGGGTGAAACTCAACCTCGCTTGCCTCGCCAACCCCCAAGGGCTCACATTCCACTTGCACCCGAGCCCAGGTGGGTTTCCCCAGGAGAGGTCGGTCAAACACCTCTTCCCCCTTCGCCCGTCGCTCCACGCTTTCTCGGTACGCCACTTGCGGCTTGCCGGTGTTTACCTTGAGACCGAACTCCCGACCCAGTCGGTCCACTTGGATTTCCAAGTGAAGCTCGCCCATCCCGGCGATCAAGATCTGCCCCGTCTCTTTGTCCCGGCCTACCGAAAAGCTGGGGTCTTCTCGTTCCAACTTGGCCAAGCCCTCTTGGAGCTTGTCCTGGTCAGCCTTGGTCTTGGGCTCAATGGCGATGGTGATCACCGGCACCGGAGCTTGAATCTTTTCTAAAAGAACCTCGTGGCCCTTAAAACATAAGGTGTCCCCGGTGGTCGAGTGGTTCAGCCCAATGACCGCCACGATTGACCCTGCCTGAGCCGACTCCACTTCCTCACGCTTATTGGCGTGCATCTGGAAAATCTTGCTGACCCGTTCCTTTTTGTCCTTGGCGGGGTTGTACAACTGGTCCCCCACCTTAAACTGTCCTGAATACACCCGTAGGTAATTCAAAGACCCGGCAAAACTGTCGGACTGGACCTTAAACAACAGAGCAGCCAACTCAGCGTCCTTGTTTGCCGGACAGGGAATCTCTTTGCTCAGGTCCTTCCAGTCATGACCCAGGGCATCCGGCACATCGACCGGGCTGGGCAGGAAGTCCACCACTCCATCCAGGAGAGGCTGAACCCCTTTGTTCTTAAAGGCGGAGCCTGCAAAAACCGGCACCAGTTGGTTGGCGATGCAACCCTTTCGGATCACTTCCTTCAGGTCCGCAGCCGAAATCGGCTCGCCTTCCAGGGCCAACTCCAGCAACCGGTCATCCAGCTGGGTCACCACATCAATCAGCTCTTCACGAGCCAACCTAGATTCTTCAATGAACTCTTCGGGGATCGGCCCCCGTTGCACCTCTGCTCCCAGTTTTTCTTCCTGAAAAACCAAGGCCTCCATTTCCAGGAGGTCGATCACGCCGCTAAACTTTTCTTCCCGCCCCATGGGCAGGTTGATCAGCACCGGGGTTGCCCCCAGCAATTCTTTCATCTGCCCCAACACCGCTTGAGGATCGGCACCGATTCGGTCCATCTTGTTGATGAACGCCAATCGAGGCACACCGTAGTGGTCAGCCTGTCTCCATACAGCTTCGGATTGAGGCTGCACGCCGGAGACGGCGCAAAACACCACCACCGCTCCATCAAGAACCCTCAGGCTTCGTTCCACCTCAATGGTGAAATCGACATGCCCAGGGGTGTCGATGATGTTGATCTGGTAGCTGCGGTCTGAACGCTTCCAAAAACAGGTGGTTGCAGCGGAGGTAATGGTTATCCCCCGCTCCTGCTCTTGGGCCATCCAATCCATGGTTGCAGCACCATCGTGGACTTCGCCGATTTTGTGGCTTCTGCCGGTGTAGTAGAGAATCCGCTCGGTGGTCGTCGTCTTCCCTGCGTCAATGTGGGCTATAATCCCAATGTTGCGCAGCTTGGAAAGCTCGGAGTCACCCTTCATGGTCTAAAAATCGATCCGATCACCACATGTAGTGGGCAAAAGCCTTGTTGGCTTCGGCCATTTTGTGGGTATCTTCCTTTTTCTTTACTGCCGTGCCCCGTTGGTTGTAGGCATCAAAAAGTTCGGCGGCCAAGTTTTCGGCCATGCTCTTCTCGTTTCTGGCCCGAGAAGCATCGATCACCCAGCGCAAGGCCAGGGTCAACCGCCGCTCTTCACGGACTTCAACCGGGATTTGGTAGGTAGAACCCCCAACCCGGCGAGAACGAACTTCCAAGTTCGGCTGGACGTTGCGGATCGATTCGTAAAAAATGTCGATCCCCTTCACCCCTTCGATCTTGCTTTCCAACCGCTCCAAAGCACCGTAAACGATGGACTCGGCCACCGCCTTTTTGCCTTGGCGCATCAAACAGTTCACCAACTTGGCCAAAGAATGGCTCCCAAATTTTGCATCGGGAGCGATCTGCCGTTTTTCCGCGCTGTGCCTTCTTGACATTGCTTCTCCTTAACCCTTCTTTGCGCCGTACTTGGAGCGACCCTGCTTTCGGTTGCTGACACCTTGAGAATCCAAGGTACCCCGGATGATGTGATACCGTACCCCAGGAAGGTCTTTCACCCTCCCGCCACGGATCAAGACCACCGAGTGCTCCTGCAGGTTGTGCCCCACGCCGGGGATGTAAGAGGTCACCTCGAAGCCATTGACCAAGCGCACCCTAGCGACTTTTCGCAAAGCCGAGTTCGGCTTTTTCGGGGTCGTGGTATAAACACGGGTACAAACGCCACGACGTTGAGGGCAAGCCTGTAACGCCGGGACTTTGTTCTTCTCGATGATGCGTTTTCGGCCCTTTCGGACCAGCTGGTTCAACGTCGGCATAAAGATTAAGCCTCTACAAACAAGACAAGTATTTCTCGGGTAAACCCCATAGGTCCACGCCAGCCCAAGGGCTGTGGGTGCGCAATTGATGTGATCGCTAAGACTAGCTATCCAATTGCAATCTGCCAAGTCTTTTTTCCGACTCCGAAAAACCCATTCCGGGGGGTCGAAAGCGTTCAACATGCCAAGAGTCCTTTTGTCTGGCAAGGACTTTTTTAAAAAAAATGATTTAACCCTGGCCTTACTGAAAAAGAACCTTACCAAAAGATTTTTTTTCCTTTATATGTAGCCCCAAGCGAAACAACTTGGCCGGCATTCTCTCCTCCAAAGGCGAACATGGCATACCTGACCTTAGAACGAAGACAGAAAAAATCAAAGGTTCCCGCCCGACTTGATGTGGCCCAGAGCCTAACCGGTTTGGTCCTGGGGCTTTTTATCCTGGGGCACATCCTGTTTGTCTCGGCCATCCTCCTGGGCCCGGAGGTGGCGTACAAGGTGGACAAGGCTCTCGAAGCGAGCTTCCTGGACCCCGAAGGGCATGGTTACTCCTACTTGGTCAGCCTCGCCGCCTTTACCATCGCTACCATTTTGATCGTCCATGCCGGTCTGGGGCTGCGGAAGTTCCCGGCCAGCTTCCGGCAGTACCGGATCATGCAGGACCAAATCGAAAACCTGAACCACGATGAAACCCGGCTTTGGCTGATGCAGGTGGTGACCGGCTTTATCCTGTTCTTTTTTGGCTCCGCCCACGTTTTTGCCATGATGCTCAACCCCGGTCAGATCGACCCTTATCTGGCCGCTGAACGGTACTTCGGACATGGGATGTGGCTTTTTTACCTGATCCTGCTTTGGGCAGTGGTGGTCCATGCCTTCATCGGGCTCTACCGGGTGCTGCTCAAATGGGGCTGGCTCTGCGGAAAGCCGAGGCAGGCCCGCCGGACCTTACGGGTGGTCCAACGGGTCTTGACCGCCTTTTACCTGTTGGTCGGCACGATGAGCATCCTTTATTATGTAAAGTTGGGTTACGAAAGAGCCGATCTGCCCCTGCAAAAATACGGGCAAGAGATCCAAGGCAGTTCGTCCAGTACCCACCCTTAACCCCAATCTCAAGAGACTCATGAACATCATCTACACTGACCATCTTGTGATCGGAGGGGGCTTGGCAGGGCTACGGACCGCCATTGCCACCAAAGAGAGAGGACAAGATGCCATCATCGTCTCCCTGGTCCCGGCCAAACGAAGCCACTCTGCCGCAGCCCAAGGGGGAATGCAGGCGAGCCTGGGCAATTCCTTGATGGGTGAAGGGGACGACGAAGACGTCCATTTTGGGGACACCGTCCGGGGCTCCGACTGGGGCTGTGACCAAAAAGTAGCTCGGATGTTCGTCAACACTGCGCCTAAGGCAATCAGGCAACTGGCGGTTTGGGGGGTCCCCTGGAGCCGGGTCCAAGCTGGACCGAGGCATGCGGTGATCAATGCCCAAACGGTCACCTTGACCGAAAAAATTGAAGCCCACGGACTGATCACCGCGAGGGACTTTGGGGGCACCAAAAAGTGGCGGACCTGCTACACCTCCGACGGCACCGGCCACACCATGCTCTACGCCATGGACAACCGGGCCATCCAAGACAAGATACCGGTCCATGAGCGCCAGGAAGCGATTGCCCTGATTCACGAAGGGGATGTCTGCTTTGGGGCCATTGTCCGGGACCTGATCACCGGGAAACTCTCCGCCTATGTAGCCAAGGCCACCACCATCGCCACCGGCGGCTACGGCAGGCTCTACTCCACCACCACCAACGCCCTGATCTGCAAAGGCACCGGCGCAGGCATCGCCCTGGATACCGGCAAGGTCGCCTTGGGCAACATGGAAGCCGTCCAGTTCCACCCCACCGCCATTGTACCGGCGGGGATCCTGGTCACCGAAGGTTGCCGGGGGGACGGTGGTCTCTTGCGGGACGTGGACGGATACCGCTTTATGCCGGACTATGAACCGGAGAAAAAGGAACTGGCCAGCCGGGACGTGGTCAGCCGCCGGATGACCGAACACATCAGAAAGGGCAAAGGAGTTGCCTCTCCCTACGGCTACCACCTTTGGCTCGACATCACCAACCTGGGCCGGGAGCACATCGAAAAAAACCTCCGGGAGGTCAAGGACATCTGCGAATACTTCCTGGGCATCGACCCGGCGGTAGAATGGATCCCCGTTCGGCCCACCCAGCATTATTCCATGGGTGGGGTCAGGACCGACGAAAACGGCATGGCCTATGGCCTCAAAGGGCTGTTTGCGGTCGGCGAGGCGGCCTGCTGGGACCTGCACGGCTTCAACCGGCTGGGCGGCAACTCGGTGGCCGAAACGGTGGTGGCTGGCATGATCGTCGGCGAGAGGGTGGCTGACTACATTGAGGCCCACCAGATCGACATCGGCACCCAACTGGTCCAAAGGTTCCTCAAACAGGAGCAGGAGGCGATCAACCGGCTGATGGCCCGGGACCAAGGCGAGAATGCCTGGGAACTGCGCAACCAGATGCAGGAAGTGATGATGGAACATGTCGGGATCTTCAGGAACGCCAAGGACCTGGAAGCGGGAGTGGAAAAGCTCAAGGCCCTGTTGGTCCGTTCCCAAAAAATCGCCATCAAAACCAAGGCCACCGGAGCCAATGCGGAGCTGACCGAAGCCTTGCGGGTGCCCAAGATGATTCGGCTGGCCTTGTGTGTCGCCTACGGCGCTTTGCAACGGACCGAGTCCAGAGGGGCCCATGCAAGGGAAGACTTCCCGGCCCGGGACGATGCCAACTGGCTCAAACGGACCTTGGCCTACTGGAAAAATCCGGGGGACCTTCTGCCCCAATTGAAATACGAACCGCTCAACGTCAAGGAGATGGAATTGCCCCCCGGTTTCCGGGGCTACGGCAAGGCCAACATTGTGGAACACCCGGACACCGCCGCAAGATTGGCGGAAGTGGAGCAGGTCAAGGCCGAGCTGAAGGAGCAAGGCCGACATGCCATCCAAGCCAAACTGATGCCCGTTGACCTGCCGCTACGGTACCAAGACACCAACGAACGCCTCTTCCGTGGGAGAACATGAATCCAAGCGCCGAAAAAAACCCGACCCAAGCTCCAAGGGACCTGACCTTTCGGATCTTGCGCTACAACCAGCACCTCCCCGGCGACAAACCGAGGGTCCAGGAATACCACCTGCAAGAGGCCCTGGGGATGACCATCTTCATCGCCCTCAACTGGATTCGGGAACACCAGGACCCGACCTTGCAATTCGACTTTGTCTGTCGGGCGGGGATCTGCGGCAGCTGCGGGATGATCGTCAACGGGGAGCCCAGACTCGCTTGCCGGACCTTGACTCGGAGCTACGAAAACCCGGAGATCACCCTTTTGCCCATGCCGGTCTTTGAGCTGATCGCCGACCTTTCGGTCAACACCGGCAAGGACATGCGGCGGATGGCCGAGCGGGTGGAAAGCTGGATCCATGACCCAGAACAAGACAAGATCGACATCTCCGCCCTGGAGCCCGCCATGGAGCCAGAGGTGGCCGAGGAAATCTACGAGCTCGAACGTTGCATCGAATGTGGGATTTGTCTGGCCGCCTGCGGCACCAGGCGGATGCGCAAGGACTTTTTGGGAGCCGCTGGATTCATGCGGGTCGCCCGGTTTTACAAAGACCCCAGGGACAAACGGACGGCCGATGATTTTTATGAAGTCCTGGGGGACGAACATGGGGTGTTTGGCTGCATGACCCTGTTGGGCTGCGAAGACTATTGTCCCAAACAGCTACCCCACCAAGAGCAGATCGCCTTTTTGCGGCGCAAACTTGCCTCCACTTAAGCTTTCACCGCTCCAAGCCCGGCGGGTCCGGGTTTGGAGCGGCCTTGGGTACGGGTTGTTGGGTTTTTTCCTTTATTCGGAATTCTCCGTCCTGCTTTGCGCCGTAGCCTTGAGCTACACCACCTTTGCCTTGGCCCACCTGCCGCCGTCCGTTCCCTTGGTCGCCTTGGTCGGGGCGGCCGCTTTTTGGTTTTACACCTTGGAGCGCAACCTAACCCTGCCGCCCCCGGAGCATTGTTTTTCTCCCCAAAAGCGCACTTGGCTGCTGGAACACCGGCCTCTCAACGGGTTTTTGCTGGTGTTGAGTTTTGGGATTCTGCTGGCCTTTTTGCCCCAACTCTCCACCTTGGGGCTAGGCAGTCTGGTTGGCTTGGGGCTGCTGGCCGCTTCTTATTCCCTCTTGCGATTTCCCCGTGCGGAAGCCCACCTTTCCTGGCAGGGGCTCAAACGGTTTCCTTGGCTCAAGCCCATATTGATCGCCGGGGTTTGGATCGCCTTGACCCTCTTACTGCCCTTCTTCGAGTCCCCCTTGGAAATTGATTGGGTAAGGTTGGGTTGGTTGGCCCTGGTGTGGGCCGGGTGGGTCTTTGGGAACAGCTTTTTGTTTGACCTGCGGGACTTGAAATCGGACCGGCAAGCGGGGTTGCAAACCTTGGCGGGATGGTTGGGAAACCAAAAAACCCACCGCTGGGTTTTGGCCTTGGGCCTGGGAAACCTGGGTCTTGCCGCCGGGTATGGATTTTGGTTCCAGGAAACTTGGGCCGCCATGGCCTTGGGCTCCGCCACCTTGGGGGTGTTGGCCGCCAACCGGTACCTGGAGTTGCAGGGAGAAGCGCCCTTGGGGTTTTACCTCTTGGTCGACTTGACCCTGGTCCTGCCCTCCATTTGCCTCAGTCTATTTTCTTAAGACATCAATTAAAACAACCTTTTTTGCGGCTATTGCAAAAAAGTTTACTTTCTGGTCAAGCTTGGTGCTAGGACCAAAAGGGTCATCCGTCTTTCGTTAACCCCCACACCCCCGCCCAAAAAACCAATCCCCGGTTTGAGGGTCCCTCGGTTGGTCCAACTTGGCAATCTTTCCATGTCCACTTCCAATCCCGCTCCGCTACCGATTCCCAAAGGCTTTTTAAATGTTTCAGCTCCCAAATTGGTTTTAGGGGGTTACCTCTCTTACGTACTGATTGGCTGGATAGCTTTGGCCATGCCCGCTTCCTCCAACAGGCCAATCTCTTTGCTGGACCACCTCTTTACCGCCATGTCTGCCCTTTCAACTACCGGCCTCGTCACTGTGGATGTTGGAAAGGATTACACTTTTTTAGGACAGTTGGTCATTACGCTCTTGATCCAAGCAGGAGGGATCGGCTACATGACATTCGGTTCTTTTGTGATGTTGGTAACCGCCAAGCGTCTGTCGGAGTTGAGAGGAAAAATCTCCAAAGCTACCTTTGCCCTACCGGACAAATTTGATGTAAACGGATTCATCATCCAGGTGATTGCTTTTACCTTTATTTGCGAAACTATTGGCGCAGCCGCCCTCTATACTGTCTTTAAAGCCAAAGGCATGGAATCTCCGGTTTGGAGTTCAATCTTTCATAGCATCTCTGCCTTTTGCACCGCAGGGTTCGGTTTGTACAGTGACAGCTTTGCCTCCTACCGGGACGACTTTTGGATCAACTTGATCCTTTCGGCCTTGAGCCTAATCGGAGGGATCGGCTTTATTGTTTTAGTTGATCTTTGGAAAACCTTTCGGGGACAAAACAAAAACCTCACCTTTACCAGCAAGGTAATTCTTTCGATTACCTTTTGGTTCTTGGTCCTTGGGACGTTGCTGTTTTTTTGGATTGAACCGTCGATCCAAAATTTAAGCCCCGACTCAAGGCTCCAAGCCGCCTTTTTCCAAGTTATGTCCGCAAGTACTACCGTTGGCTTCAACACCATCCCCCTGGACTCTTTGGCCGCTCCGGTAGTGCTTCTGCTGGTTGTATTGATGGCCTTTGGGGCTTCCCCTTCGGGAACGGGCGGTGGACTAAAATCCACAACCTTTTCAGCCTTGATCGGTTTGGTCAAAAGCACACTCAAAGGCCGGAGCAGCATTCGGTTCCTCAAACGAGAAATCCCAGGGTCCCGACTGCAAGCGGCCACCGCCAGTTTTGCTTATTATCTGGCCATTCTAGTGGTTTCCATGTTTGTCTTTTTCCTAACCGAAAAGCAGGACCCGATGAAGTTGCTTTTTGAAGCTACTTCAGCCATGGGTACTGTAGGGATGAGCATGGGGATTACCGGTAATTTGACCGATTTGGGGAAGATCAACCTAGTCCTTTTGATGTTGATCGGTCGAGTTGGGTTTTTGACCTTTGGAATGGCAATTTCCACCCATGATGAGACTCCAGAAGAGTTGGTTGACAACGAGTTGGTCGTATAAAAAAAGAGATTCAAAACCGCAACCGCCCCAACACCAAGAATCCAATTGTTACCTTAGGGCTGAGCCTTCACGACCTCTGGTGACAAGAGGTGGATTTTTGTTTTTAGATCTGGTAGAACTACTGACAGCGGAAGTTGAAGTTTATCCTCCTGTTATCTATAGATTTTAAAATTCAACCGGCCGAACCGAAGACAAGCTGCACAATCTGAGTAGGGAAGGTTATGCCTAAGTTTTTAGTCGTGGACGACGAGTTGCTCAGCCGCCGGGTCATGTCCACCATCCTCTCCGACTTTGGTGAAGTGGTGGAAGCCGAAACCGGAACCCAAGCGATTGAGCTCTTCCGTTTGAGCCTGGAATCTCGGGACCGGTTCACTGCCATCACTTTGGACGTGGACCTGCCCGATTTCAAGGGGCATCAGGTCTTAACCGAGATCCGTAAGCTCGAACAGACCTCCTCTCCGATTTTTCGGTTTCCAACCAAGGTGCTGATGGTCACCAGCCATGCCGACAAGGAGACGGTGGTGGCCTCGATCCAGGCGGGCTGTGACCAATATGTCATCAAACCAGCCAGCCCCAAGGCGGTGCTCAAAAAATTGCAGGAAATGGGCGTAGAGGTTTAGTCCCCCCGCTTTTTCCCACCCAAAAACAAAGCCCCCAACGCCCTCCCTTCCGGTCCGGCTTTGGGGGCTTTTGTTTTCCCGCCCTACAACAAGGCCCTGCTCAGGCCCCAGTCCCTACTGGCAGGTGGTGCTGGGCGCAGTGGACTGCACCGCATTGATGGTGCTAAAGACCCCGTTTACGATCTTAAAGACGTTCCAATACCCCCCGGCTTGGTTCGGGACGTAGTAGGTGTAGCTGTCCGTCGAGGTAAAGGCCGTCACCACCGCACCGGAAGCCGAAATCGCCGGGGTGCCCGAATAGTTGTGGACGTAATAACAATAAGTCCCGGTCCCGGCCAAAGTGGTGATGGTGATGGTCTCCGGTCCGTAACCGGAAGTAGTGTCCTGGTCCAGGTTGGCATTGACCCCGGCAATAGTGGTGCTGCCGTAGTAGATCAGGAACCCACCGTTGTCCGGCCCACTGAGGTAGCTGTCCAAATCGGTGGGGGTGGCTCCCCAGCGCAGTAGGATCCTGGCCTGTCCGGCCGAGAGGGTGGTGGTCACCGAGGTCCCTTGGTTGGCCCAGGTTCCGGTCCCTTGGGAGTAAACCTCAAAATAGGTGGTTTGGTAGCCGGTCTTGATCACCTCAACGGTGTACCAACCAGCGGCAATACCGGTAAAACTGTAAAGCCCCGCCGTTACCCCCGAATCGGTAGTGGCAGTCGCCACAACAGTCCCGGTTTTTGCTCCCTGTCCTGACCGGAGATTCAAGGTCGCCCCGGCAAGGCCGGTACCGCTGACCGCATCGGAGATCGAACCGGTGATCGTACCGGTACCGGTGTAACTGCTCAAGAGCAGCTTTTGGGTCCGGGCGGTAGTGGTCACCCCATCGGCGATCGTAACGCTCAGGGTTTGGTCCAAGAAACCGGTTTTGGTGAACAGCAGCTCAAACTCGTCCACCGGCAAGCTGGCCGAATAGTTGCCCAAGCTGTCGGTAGTGGTGGAAGAATAAACTGCCCCGTCCCGTTTGAAGGAAACGGTTACTCCGCTGAGCGCTGTGCTGGTGAAGTCGGTCACTTGGCCCGAGAGGGTGCCGACGTTGGTTACGGTCGCAAAGGCGGTGTCCTGGGTATAGTTGCTCTCCAAGGCCACTCCGGCACCGGACTTGGCGGTGGTAGTCACCCGAATCTTGTAGCTCAACCGAGAACCCAGGGCCGACTTGAAGCTGAAGGTTTTGTAGGTGGAATCCGCCGTAGGCTGCGAGGTCAAGGGGCGGCAGGTGGCAAATTGGTCCACCGAGAGCTGGACCGAGCCGGTACAACTGCTTCCCGAGGAGCTTCCGGTCAAGGTGCTGCTGTCCATCGAGGCATCAAAGGTCACAGACAAGGTGCTGTCCAAGGCCACTGCGGTGGCTCCGGCGGCGGGGCTGGTGGAGGAGACCTTGGGGGCCGGGTTGGTAACGGTAGTGGTGGTGGCAGCTTTGGAAACGGTGATGAAGCCGCTGGGGCTGACCACTTCGTCGCCCAAGCCGGTCACTTTGATCTTGTAGGTGGTGGCATTGAGCAGGTTGCTCACCGGAGTCACCTTGTAGGTGGCGGTTTCACTCAAAACCGGGTTGCCCAAAGGCAGGCAGGTTTTAAAGTCATCCGCCGAAAGCTGCAAGGCACCGGTACATTCGCCGGTCAAAGTGACAGTCAAGGCACCTTCGCTCAGGGCTTGGTTGAAGACCAAATCCAACGAAGTGTCGATGGCCACCGAAGCGGCCCCATCAGCCGGGCTGTAGGAGGTTAGACTCAAGCTGGTCGTAGTGCCGGTTGAGGAACTGGCGGTGTTCTCTGTGCCCTTTTTCTTGCAACCCACCGAGGCCAGAGACAAAACCAGCAGCAACAGCAACCCAACCCTAAGTTTTCCCACGGCAACTTCTCCCTTTTGTATCCAAAGAATTATTTTCTTTTCAGTTTACTAGATAGTGTAGTCACGAGATTGTGGCCCAAAGAAAAATGCACCTGATATGAATTGCCGCCAAGAAGGAATTCGCGTTTTTCGTGTATCTGGTGGCAATTCCACGCCATTGTTTCAAATAAAGAAACGCATTCTCAATCAAGTGCCTTGCCTTATAAATCTCCCGATCAAAATCTCGGGCTACTTTTCGGTTTTTCTTCGGCG
>Ga0208375_1000103_pt1 | contig 135083 bp, 140 predicted proteins | sample RifOxyD1_FD_184038 | JGI IMG/M metagenome (GOLD analysis project Ga0208375, IMG submission 184038) | Soil microbial communities from Rifle, Colorado - Rifle Oxygen_injection D1 (SPAdes) | ecosystem: Environmental > Terrestrial > Deep subsurface > Rock core/Sediment | place: Rifle, Colorado... | reverse complement strand
TCTTCAAGAAGCCACACTCGAATGTAATGGAGAAAATGAAACTTTATTAACCTGTAATAACATTGAATCAAATGGTTACAAATGTACTAATCTAGGTGCAAAATATGAAATTTCGGGTTTAAAACACTCAGGCATTTCAGAAATGAAATATGTTATCATCTCAGATCAAGAATTCTTAGCAAATAATACTTTAACTCTAAATATCTCAGAATATTTTAATAATATTACTTATTATAAAGTTAAAGATCCTTCCGATTTATTAGACTGCCACTTTGAAAATTCAACAATCTGTGAAGACTATGAAACACCAGAAAATATAGAGTCAACTCTTTTAGAAAAAGGGATTAATTTCACAAATACTGCAACAATTAAGTATGATTTAAACAATAATTTTAATATCAGCCAAGGAACAATATTAATAACTTACCAACCGAATTTTAATAATATTCCAAACAATCTAGCTTATTTATTAACAACTTCAACTTTAAATGAAAATCCCTATATAATCAATGTCCAAAAGTCAGGAGATTTATGCTTCCATATATTTAACAACACCTATCAATCAGGCGGAGATGCAGACTCTAGTGGATTTGGAACACGATTATGTTCTTCAAAAACAGACTGGAACTCTTCAAATGAATACAAAATAGCTGCAACTTGGAATTCAGAAACAGGTTTAGTTCAATTATATTTAGACAATCAACAATTAATCAACAAAACAACTACTCTACCAAAATATACTGGAAATCAAATTAAATTAGGAAATTATGACAATTCAACAGGCTATTATTATAATGCAACCCTAGGCATAAGTGATTACATTGCAGATGGAGTTATAAAAAGATTATTAATTAGTAATAGAGTATATTCAGAACAAGAAATTTACTTCACACCAGAAAACTCGGACTATTTCAAAAATATAAATATCACCATAAATAATGAAGTTGTAACAATAATCTCAAAAGATAATCAAAGTAGTACAAATTACATCCAATTCAAAGGTTATGATTCAGAAGGAATTACTTATAGTAGGCCAATAAAAATAACAATAAATGAATATGTTGAAGGTTCGAATAATGAAAATTCAAATAGCCAACCTCCTTCTAGTTCATCTTCAAGCCCCTCATCCAGCTCAAGCTCTTCAAATATAATCTCAAGCACATTACCTCAAGAAACGAAATTAATTTTAGATGATTCTCAAATAACACAGGATAAACCTATTGAATCGACTGAATCAACTCAAGAAAATACAAATAACAACATTGCAGATATGTTAGATGAATATTCAAAGAATAGTATTTCTAAAAATCTTTTGACAGGTGCAGTTACATTTGCAGATACAACTATTAAAAGTAAAACTCCTTCAAAATTAGCAATAATTATACTTCCTATAACCCTTTTACTTCTTATTTTAAACAGTCTATACAAATTTAAAAGTAAATTAAAAAATAGTGAATAAATAAACTTATATACTTAAAATAATAAATTCTTATTATGACACTCTTATGTGGGATTGATGAGGCGGGTCGTGGTCCTGTAATCGGTCCCATGGTTATGGCAGGAGTATTAGTAGAAGAATCTGATTTATCTAAATTAAAGTCCATTGGAGTAAAAGATTCTAAGCTTCTCACACCAAAAAAAAGAATTCAGCTCTTTGATGAAGTCATAAAAATAGTAAAAGATTATAAAATTATAGTAATTCAACCAGCAGAAATTGATGCAGCTCTAGCATCAGAAGAATTAAATCTGAATTGGTTAGAAGCAATAAAATCAACAGAAATTTTAAATTTATTAAATCCAGATACAGCACATATAGACTGTCCAAGTAATAATATAGAAGCATACACTTTATACTTAAGGGAAAAATTAGAAAATCCAAAAATGAATTTAAAAGTAGAGCACAAAGCAGATTTAAGTTATGTTCATGTTGGTGCAGCTTCTATACTTGCAAAAGTAACAAGAGACAGAATTATAGATGAATTAAAAGAACTATATGGGGACTTTGGCTCAGGTTATATGACTGATTCTAAAACAAAATCATTCTTAGAAAAGCACTATAAAAAACACAAAGAAATCTTTAGACAAGGTTGGGCATCATTTAAAACAGCAAGTGATGCTAAAAACCAAAAAAGACTTGGTGAATTCTAAAGATAAGCTTATTGGGGCATTTAAACTACAAAATAAAGCCAAAAGATTTAAATATGCCCTTCTACGAATTTAAATTGTAATTTATGCATAAATCTAAAAAAAGAAGCTTAAACAAAGAGAGGTATGAATTGTGACTGTAATTAAAAGTATAAAATTTAAAGGTTTCAAATCTTTTGCAAAACCTATAGAAATTCTATTTAATAATGATTTTAATTCGGTTATTGGACCAAATGGATCAGGAAAAAGTAATATTATAGATGGTTTATGCTTTGTCCTTGGAAGACTATCTGCAAAATCCATGCGTGCAGAAAAATCTGCAAATATGATTTATAATGGTGGAAAAGAAGGACAACCTGCAAAATATGCAGAAGTTGCTATCACATTTGATAACTCTTCAAAAGTCTTTCCAGTAAATTCAGATGAAGTAAAAATAACAAGAATAGTAAAAGAAAATGGTCAAAGTAGATATATGATAAATGAGGATATAGTTACAAGACAGCAAGTTCTTGATCTTCTTGCACACGCAAAAATAAATCCTGATGGACACAATATTGTGCTTCAAGGAGATATAGTTCACATGGCAGAAATGGCCGCAGAAGAAAGAAGAAAAGTTATCGAAGAAATTGCAGGCATTTCAGTTTATGAAGAAAAAAAAGAAAAAGCAATTTCAGAATTGCAAAAAGTTGATGCGAAACTATCAGAAGCCGAAATTATTCTTACAGAGCGTGAGACCTACTTAAAAGAGCTTAAAAAAGACAGAGACCAGGCATTAAAATATAAAGAACTTGAAAAAAATATAAAAAGAAACAAAGCAACTTATTTGCACATTCAAATAAGCTCAAAAGAAGACAAAAAACAAGAGCATAAAAAAAGAATAGAAGAACAAAATAAACATATTGAAGATGTAAACTCAAAAATAAATTCTGCTAATGAAGAACTCCAAAAAAATAAAGAAGAATTAAAACAGATAAATATTTCAATTGAAGAAAAAGGTGAAAAAGAGCAAATACAAATACAAAAAGATATAGAAGAAATAAAAACCAAAACTGCTTCTATGACTACTCGTTCTGAATCTTTAGATAATGAAATAAAAAGAATAGAACAAAGAAAAAAGCAACTTCTTAAAAATATAGAAGAAACCAAACAAAAAATAAATTTCTTAAACCAAGAAAAAAAGAAACTTCTTGATTCAGTAGAATCGCTTAAAGAAGGAGAAAAAAAGACTATTCAAGAAATAGAAAATTTTAAGAAAAAACATGGTTTTTCAAATAATCTGGAGACAGAAATTGGAAAAATAGACAAAGAAATAGATTCTCTACAAAATGATATTCTAAACATCCAAACCAAAAAACAAGAGTTAGAAAGCAAAAAAGCCATTTTAGAACTTAAAATAGAGGATTTTAAAAAGAAAATAAATGAGCTTGGATCAGATAAAGAAGCTATTAAATCGTTAAAAGATCTAAGAAAAGACTTTGAAATTAAAACAAGAGAATTAAACAAACTAATAGATGAAGATAGTTATATTGCGACCCAAATGTCTGGCTGTAGAACAAAAATATTTTCATTACAAGAAAAACATGCTCAATTAAATTCACAACAAGCTTCATTCAAACAACAAATTTCTTCAAATATGGTTCTAACAAAAATAAATAATTTAAAACATAGCATTAATGGAATTTATGGCTTAGTTTCTGAACTTGGAAAAGTTGACAAAGATTTTTCAAAAGCATTAAGCATTGCAGCAGGTCCAAAAATGAATTCTATTATTGTTGAAGATGATGCTGTTGCTTCAAAATGTATAGAATATTTAAAACAAAATAAATTGGGAACTGCAAGTTTTATACCTTTAAATAAAATAAAATCACCGCAAATAAATTCAAAATTATCTTCTCAAGGATTAGGGCTGGCAATACACAAAGTGCAATTTGAACCAAGATTTAAAAAAGCATTTGAATATATTTTTTCAAATACAATAGTGGTTAAAGATGTTAATTCTGCAAGGAAAATAGGTATCGGAGACTTAAGAATGGTTACTCTTGACGGAGATTTAATAGAACAAAGTGGAGTAATGACTGGGGGATTTAGAAGAAAAGGCTCTTATGCTGAATTTAATGAAAAAGAAACAGACTCAAAAATTGCAGAATATGATACCGAAATAAACACATTAAATAATTCAATTTCCACACTTCAAAGAAGAAGAAATGAAGTTGAAACAACACTTCAAAAACTCAGAACCGAAAAAATAGAACTTGAAACTAAAATATTAAAAATAGAAAAAATGCTCGGAAATGAAAAGGATATTGAAAATTTAATAAAAGAAACTTCTCAAAATGAAAATGAAATAAATAATATTAATGAAGAAATTAAGAAAATATTAGAAAATATACAAAAAATAAAAGAAATTGTTATTAAAAAGAAAGAAGAAAAAGAAAATCTAAGATTAAAATCCACAAAACCCGAGGTAGTCAGCAATCTAAATTCCCTAGAAGAAGAAAGAAAAACCCTAAGGGAAAATATAATACAATATACAGCTGAAGCGAAAAACTTTGATTCTCAAATTAAAACCATCCTAGAGCCAGAATTAATAAATATTGAAAAGATTCTCAAACAACATGATAAAGAAATACAAGACTTTAAACTAGAAATGGAAACTATCGAAAAAGGATTAAAAGAACAAAGCTCATCATTAAAGGATAAAGAAAATGCTGAAAAAAGCTTTAGAAGCAACTTCAAGAAATTATTTGTTTTGAGAAATAATCTATCTGAAAAGATACAAAAACAAGAGATTAATATCAACAATCTCCAAAATAAAATAAGAGAAGTAGAAACAAGAATAAATGGAATTTCATTAGATAAAGCAAAAGTCACTGCAGAACTTGAAGGCTTATATAAAGAGTTTGAATCATACAAGGAAACACAATTAAGAAAGGGTATAGAATTTAATGACCTAAAAGACGAAATCTACAAATTTGAAAAAATGCTTAAAGATTTGGGGAATATAAATATGAGAGCTTTAGAAATTTATGATGAAATAGAACAAGAATATAACAAAGTTGTTTCAAAAGTAGGAAAATTAAAGACTGAAAAAGAAGATGTAATGATTATGATGGAAGAAATAGAGTCTAATAAAACCAGTTTATTTATGAAAACCTTCCATGGAATTTCTAAAAACTTTGAAAATATATTCTCGCAATTAACAACAAAAGGAATAGCACACTTGGAGTTAGAAAATAAAGAAAAACCTCTTGAAGGCGGAATATTCATAAAAGTAAGAATTACTTCAAACAAATTCTTAGATATAAAATCCTTATCTGGTGGAGAAAAAACTTTAACTGCTTTAGCATTTATCTTCTCAATACAAGAACACGAACCTTGTTCATTCTATATATTTGATGAAGTAGACGCAGCATTAGACAAAAGAAACTCTGAAAAACTTGCAAAACTTGTAAAAAAATACTCTGAAAAAGCACAGTATATTATCATCTCGCACAATGATGCGATGATTGCAGAAGCAACACAAATTTATGGTGTTTCAATGGTTGAAAATGGAATGTCTAAAGTTGTAAGCCTAAGAGTTTAAAAGTAAAAAAGAGTTATTAAATCATCTTTTGGTTATTCTTACCGTTCTTTTACTTCTTCGATTATTTTGATTACTAAATCTTAGTCTTCTTAAAAGTTTAGAATGCAAATTTAAAACAGATTCAAACAATTTTCTTTGAATTCCCATCTGTAAAATACTCATTATTATTAACAAGCCCACAAAACCATATAAATTATTATATAAAGCAAGATATGCAAATGCAACAAATAACAAAATCTCTAGAATTAATATAATTAAAATTAAGTTAGATTTTTTTCGATATAATTTTTTATACAATAGATGATCTATTCCAGTAAAAATAATAACTAAAAATAATAAGGCCGCTATATTTAACTTTACTTTTCCGCAATCAGCAGGACAAGAATACCATTCTGTGTAACTACATTTTTTATCTCCACATACTACTCCAGGAATTTGTGCTTTTTTGTCTAAAATGGTAAACAATTGGCTTGAGACTGCTTTTTGTTCTTCACCTGACGAGTCTAAGTAAGTTATTTTAGTGTAATAAACATAATCTCCTGGCTTTAAAGAAAATGTACTTAATTCTCTTCTAATAATCAATTCATTATTAACTGCTAAAGTCTCTTCATGTTTTTCGTAAATATCGCCATCAAAATCTTTTATTGCGTATTCTAAATTAATATCAACAGGTTTTAAACTTCCGAGATTTTTTATAATTATATTCCCCAATATAGGATTTCCTGCAAACAAATACCTATATTTTTCATCTAAATTTAAATTTAAATCAAATAATGCTTTTTTAGATTTTAATTCTAAAATAACTCTTAAAGTTTTAGAAACTCCATTTGCATTAAAATAAATTTTGCCCATATACAAATCTGGAATTTCATATTCTCTAGACGCAAAATCTAAAGTAATAACTTTTTCTTGTCCAGGTTGTAAGTAAAACTGCTTTTCACTTAATAACAAAAATCTAGAAAATTCCGCATCATCTAAATTGATATTTAAAGCCATATTTCCTAAGTTTTTGACAAGAACTATTTTTGTTTCCAAACCACTTTGAACTAATTCAAATTGTATAATATATGGATTTATAGAAAAATCATAAATTGTTTTTATTCCTCCTCCGCCCCCACCACCAGTTCCACCACTCGGACTAGGTATGGGTGCAACATAACAGTCTGCAACACAAGAAGTTTCATTTTCCTCCATTCCTGCTTGACAAGTACCATCACCACAACAATTACTTAAACTACAATCTAATAAACATAAACTATTACACTCATCAGGGCTACATATAGAATCCCCACAAACAGTATATACATAAAAACTTACTCTTCCAGAATTAAAAGCAGATACTCTATCTAATTCGTTTAGATTACTATTTTGAGAATCAAGATAATTCCAAGTAGCATAAACAGAAAACCATAATACTACAAAACCTAAAATCAACCACCTCTTTAATTCCATTTTATACTCCTAATTAATTATAAATTAATATCAAGCCCAACTTGACCCTGTAAATGTAACCGTTGATTCTTTCAAACCTGCAGTTTCTGAAACAGGAACAGTTATATTTATATCAACTTCTACAATATCCCAACCTTCACTATCATTTAATGCTTCAATTATTTGAGTGTTTGTAGCAGGCACATTTGTCCAAACTAAAATCGTTCCTGACTCTATCCAAACAGATTCATTATTTGTGCCATTACCTGCATCTGAAACTAAAAATAAATAATAACTAGAGGGATTTGCAGCTGAACTAAACAGATTAGTCGCAGACATTGAAATGTTTAATGGAACATTACCATCATTTTGAACTTGAAACCCATCATTAATAGTTCCATTTTGTGTAGAATTTGAATCTCCAATAGTTAAATTTCCTAAATAAACGTTATCTAACACCGTTGAAATTGCAGAGGTAGTATACACGGTAACATTAGTTACACCAGTAGCCTGCCCTGTTAAACCTAAATAATGAGCATTCATAAAAATAGTAAATGTAGCTATAACTGAAAATAAAGCCACTAAAAGCGTTAATTTTGTCTTACTTAAATCCATAATCCCTAAAAGATAAACCGGTTTTATATAGTTTTCCATATAAGGTGAACTCTTATCAACACCAGCCACCTTCGGTAGGCTAAAAATCAATTAAATAAAAAAACAATAAGGCTTTCAAATCTTATTAAATAAAATCTCTATACTTTCTGATTTAACTTTATCACTTTCAGAATAACTATACTTTTTAGAAGATTTAATTCCTATATTCTCAACTATTAACAACTCTTTAGCTCCAACTTTTTCTTTAATCATTTTAAGATTATCTTTTCTATCACTAATCATCTTCTTGAGTTTAGGACTTAGTTTAATTTCAAGTTCAATTCGATCTGTCTTTATCAAACCTTTATCCTTTCTCATAGACTGAACTTTTCTTGCAATCTCTCTTGAATAGCCTTCTGCATCTAGCTCTTCATTTCTTGTTTTATTTAAATAAATAAAACCATTTTTAAACTCATTTTCAATATATTCTTCTGGAACTTTTTTCTCAAAAATAAAAGACTCTTTATTTAACAAATAATCTTTTTTATTTAATTTTAATTTAAAAGTCTCGTACTTAATAGCATGTCTAGCGCAATCCAAGATTTTATCTTTATTATAACTATTTAATTCTGCAATTATAAATTTACTATCGCTTCCAAAAGTTTTTCCAATCACACTTGCGTTAATTTTAGCTTCTTCTTCAACTCTATCAAATTTATCTCTAATTATAATTCTCTTAACATTAGTTTGAACTTTTAATAGCTCTTTTAATCCATCAACTGCAGTTCTAACCTTAGATTCAGAACTAATAACTAAAACCTCTAAAATCGACCATCTAACCCCCAATTGAGCCTTTTCTCTTGCAAACAACACAGATTGTATAATTCTTTTCAATTCGTCGAACTGTTCTTCAAGTTTTTGATTTATTTGAGTTGCATCAGTTTTTGGCCAATGTAAATAATGTATACTTTCTTCTTTTAATTTAAATTCTTGTTTCAAATTTAAATAAATTGCTTCTGTAATAAAAGGACATATTGTTGAAAATAAAGTTATTACTTTTAACAAAACTTCAAATAAAGTATATAAAACAACTTCTTTCTCTTCATCACTCCCAAATACACTCTTTTCCCTAATTAATTGTATATATGTTCTAGACAATTCTAAAAATAACTCTTCAATAGGTGCTATAGTCTCATCCAATTTATAATTTTCATATAGCTCAGTCACTTTCTTCACAGTAGATTCTTTTCTAGATAAAATATATTTTTCAACTTCAGTTAGATTTTTCTTTATAATCTTATAAGACTTTAATTTTACACCCGAAGATCTTGAATAATCAATTAAGAATTTGTGTAAATTCCATAATACAATTAAATTTCTGTGTTTTAATTTAACTTCTTCCCAACTAAATTTAATATCTTCTCCAGCTGTTGTTTGGCACATATAATATCTCAAAACATCAGCACCATACTTATCCACAATCTCATAAGGTGAAATTACATTTCCAAGAGATTTAGACATCTTTACACCATCAACATCAGTAAGCATTCCATGCATATAACAAGCCTTAAAACTAGGTTTATTAAAAGCTATAAACGAACTAACAGTCAATAGATTAAACCATCCTCTTATCTGTTCTTTAGCTTCTAAAATAAAATCAGCAGGGTACAATTCGTCAAACAATTTCTTTTTACCAGGATAATCTAAAATATTCCAAGATAAAGTTCCTGCATCAATCCAAACATCCAAAACATCTAGAACTCTTTTCATCATAGATTTACACTTAGGACAATCAAATTCAATTTGATCTATCCAAGGTTTATGTAAATTTTCAGGAAGCTTTCCTGCTCTTTTTTCTAATTCTTTTACTCCACCAATAACTTCATAATAATTACATTTAGAACATTTCCAAATTGGAACAGGTGCACCCCAATATCTTTGTTTTGTAATTGAATTATCTCTTAAATTATTTAACCAAGATTTAAAAGCATTTTTTCCAGAATCAGGAACCCATTCAACAGATTCATTAGCTTTAACCATTCTATATTTTAAATCTTCAACTTTGAAAAACCACTGCTTTGTAGCTCTAAACACAACAGGGCTTCTACATCTTTCACAATGTGGATAATCATGCTCTATTTTTGTAATTGCAATTAACATTCCATCTTTTTTCATCTCTTCTATAAACTTAGAATCATCTTTTTTAGCTCTTAATCCAGCAAACACACCCATCTCTTTTGGAAACAAACCATTTTCTAACAAATTATTAAATGGAGGAATATCATTTTTATATCCAACTTCATAATCTTCAGGACCACAACCGGGTGCACAATGTACTAAACCAGAACCTGCACTCAAATCAACATATTCTTCTGATAAAATAACTGTATGAACTCTTGAATGTTTTTCTTTTAAAATTTTAAATTCTTTTATTTTATCTTGCCAAGGATGCGCATATTCTAAACCATTTAACTCTTCACCTTTAAACTCTTCAATTATTTTAAAACTTTTATCAGCAACAGCTTGAATTATAGGTGCAGCCAATCCTTTTGCAACTATCCAAATTTCATCATTAACTTGTGCTTCTATATATTCTAATTCAGGATTAACCATAATAGCCAAATTATAAGCAATTGTCCATGGAGTAGTTGTCCAAACAATTAAAAATTCATTTTCTTTGCCTTTAACAGGAAATTTAACAAATACAGAAGGTTCACTTACAAGTTTATAATCACACTCATGTTTTGCAAGTGCAGTCTGACAAACAGGACACCAACTTAATGTTCTTAAACCTTCATACAATCTTTTAGATGCATATGCCTTTTTTATTAAAAACCATTCACCATTAATATATTCATTAGAAATAGGATATGCAGGATTTTTAAAATCCATCCAAATACCTAACTTCCATAAATCATTACTCATCAACTCTGCTTTCTCAACACTCCATTTTAAACATTCCTTAGTAAATTTCTCAACACCAAATTTCTCAATATCTTCTTTCCAATTTAATTTATAAAGTTCCATTACTTTTCTTTCAGTTGGCAAACCATGCATATCATAAGCAGCCCTATCAAAAACATTGAACTTATTCATTCGCTTATATCTTAAAATCATATCTTTCAAAGAATTATTCCACGCATGCCCACAATGTAATCTTCCAGAGGTATAAGGCGGACCCTGTATAAAAAAGAATTTTTTGCCTTTCTGATTTCTAACCTTTAGATTTTCGTATATTTTGGATTTACCCCAAAAATCTAATACATTTGATTCTAATTCAATAGCATTATAATCTTTTATTTGTCCCTTCCTTTCTAAGTCTTTTAAATTAGACATAATTAACCTAAATTAGTCTTATTTAAAAAGTTTATGTTCTTATCATTTACTATTAAAACAAAGTTCTAAAAAAGACGAATTTTACATTTCCATTATAATCTTCGCCAATTTTAGTATTAGGAGGCATTACATAAGTTATATTGACTTCTCTTTCTCCTTGGAACACAAAATTGTTATTAGAATAAACTAAATTCTCACTTCCTAAACCACTTGAAATTATTTTTACATAACTTTTTTCCTTGGAATCAAGAACTATAGTTTTTATCGCAATTCCGCCAGGATAAACTCTACCAAAATTCAAGTCTAAATTAGTTAAATTGAAACCCAAGGTATCATCTGCTCGTGCAGAATAAGATAAAACGATTATATCTTGAACTATAAATAAATTAAATATTAAACAAACAAGAAGAAAAATTAAAATAATTAATAAAAATAAATTTATTTTATTCAGCTTAAACAAATGAGTAAACTTAGGTTTCATCGTTCTTTTTTCTTTCTTAATATAAAATATAACAATACAGCTACTGCTAAACCAGCAATTATCCATATAATTGTGCTTCCAGAACCTATTTTAATCTTAAAAGGATATTCTGAAGCCTTTCCAGCATAATTTAAGATTAACTTTGCATCATAAGTCCCAGGAGCGACACCTGAAGTATCCCAAAGCATATTTATTGTAGTTGTAGTCCATGGATTTAATATAAAAGATTCACTTTTTTGTGTTCCAATTTTTTCCCCAGAACCAGAATATACATCTAATTGTAAATAAGCATTCTCAATTTTTGAATTCCATTGACTTTCGAGTTCTATATTTAATTTAGCAACAGAATCTTTAGTAATTTTTTCATAATTTACTTTTTTTACTTTAGCAACTAATTCACCAACTTTAAATCCTATACTATCCTCTACTTTTCCACCACCATCATATTCAACAGCAACTTTTGCAGTATAAATACCTGCATTAATATCTTTAGTATCTAATTGTAATAAAACTTCCTTACTTCCACTTTGTTCTAAACTAAATTTTTCAGAAGTCAACTCTTGAACTTTTTTATTTTCAGAATTATAAATATTTATTTTTATAGTTACTTCATTTAATTTGTCTAAACCGTAATTAAGAGCTGTAACATAAAACTTAACTGGTTCTCCCAAAGCAACATCTACTGTTTTAATTTTTAATTCGGCATATTTTCCAGGGAAAGGCACCCTAACATCAAAAATACTCTCTACACCCACTCTAGAACCAACTCCGACTCCACCTTCAACATCCATATTAGACATAGATTCTAAAGCGCCTATTCTTTGTTGATGTAAACCCGGTTTTTCAATAGTTTGAGGAAGTTTCATTTTCATAGAAAAAGTCTTTTTCTCACCAGAATTTAAAATTAAACTTTTTTCACTTAATTCAAAATAATCTTTTAAGTCTCCTCTTATATAAAGATCTACTGCAACCTTATTTTTACCCGTATTTTGAACCATATAACTATAAGTTCCTTCCAAACCAGAACTAAAAATAATAACCTCTTTACTAGGCGTAATTCCTAAAGCAGAAACATTAAATGTTAAAATTAAACTAAATAAAACCAAAAAAAACAAGAATCCGAAATAATTTTTAAATTTCATTTTAAATCCAAATCTCTTAAAATTAAGCTGATACAGCATCGACAGCAGTAAATGTAACAGTTGAAGTTTTCAAACCCGCAGTTTCTGAAGTAGGAATAGTTATATTCACATCAATTTCTGCCAAATCACTAGCATCTGTCTCATTTAAATAAGTAATTATCAACGTTTCTGCTGAAGGCATATTAGTATAAGTAGTGTTTATTGTTTCCTCCCCCCAAGTAGTTGTATTTATTCCCCCTTCACCTGCATCAGATACAATAAATATATAATTTGAAGTAGGATTCGGTGTTGCAGTAAATAAACTAGTCGCAGACATTGAAATATTTAACAAAACATTACCATCATTTTGTATCTGAAAACCATCTCCTTGTTGATTAGTATCACTACCATTTGTATCTCCAATAGTTAAATTTCCAAGATAAACATTATCTAAAATCATAGTTAATGAAGTTGTTGTATAAACAGTAACATTAGTTACACCAGTAGCATGCCCAGTTATTTTATCTAAACCAGATTGAAAACCAAAAAAAGTGAATATAGTCGCAAATATAGAAATAATACCTACTAAAACAATTAAAGTTATCCAATCTTTATGCTCCATCTTCAACACCCTTATCAGATTGCTCATTTAATTTATTGGTAGGTTCTACAACATATAAACTTACTTTTGCAGATTCAGGATTTTCAATAAAATCTAATTTTTTATCAAAATATCCTCTTTCTTCTAAACCAACTAAAACAATTGTTGTACCTAAAATACACAAAAGAACCACAATAATTAAAATAAAACCATATTTAATATTTGTTTTATGAAATTTATTTAACTGCTCAACTTTAGAACTTGATTTAGATGAACTAGATTTTACCCTCTTTTTCATATTCTACTGATAAATAAGGATATATTTAAACTTTTCTATAATAATTAATATTACAAATTAAGAATCAACAACTTCTATTTCAAAGGATAAATAATCTAAGTTATGATCTGAATTAACTTTATCTGAATAAACTTTTTTTTCTGCAGGATTTACTTTCTCTTTAACAACAAAAGCTCCATTTACTCCACTTTCAGCAGATTTAACAATAAAATCTATTCCTGCCAAAACAAACAAAGCAATTAGCATAACTACAGTTAACTTCAAGCCAATATCCTTTTCTATAAATTCTTTATTATGTAATCTATTCATTTTAACTACCTTCCTACATAAGTCAAAACTAAAAAGAGGAGTATTATTAAAACCAAAATTAAAACCAAAATTCTAATTCTTGACAAATGCCTTGAATGAGCTACACTCTTTTCTATTTTTAACTTAGAACTTACACCTCTCTTTTTCATAATTTATAAATAAAATGTAAGAATTTATAAATATTGCTATAAAAATTATAATTTCGAAACCGCTTCTTCAGTCAATTCTTTTACTGCTTGATTAATATAACTCTCGCTATATCCTGCATCAACCAATTGTTTTTTAATATCTTCTAACAAAAATCCTCTATCTAAATTTTGTTTTATACTTTCTTTTATACTATCCAATTGTTTTCTTTCTTTATTTTTTATAAAGAATAATTCTAACTTGGCTTTTGTTTCTTCTTTTTTCTTCTGAATTTCTAAATTTTTCTTTTCTTCTTCTTGATTTTTCTTTTCTTCTTCTTCTGTTTTCTTATCTTTAAGTTGCACAGATTTAGTGCCTTTCTTTTTCTTTTTTAATAATCTAACTGCAATAACTAAAATATAAAAACCCAAAACAATTGCACCACCTAGCATAACAATATATAGATAATCAACTTTCTTTCTCGGTGTTTCAATATGTCGTTGAACTTCTTCAGATTCAGAAAATGCTCTTCCCTCTTCTTCAGCAGCTAATTTTACTGCACCTGAAAGTTTAGTAATTTGAACATTTACTTTACCCCCACTAAGTATTTCAACTAATAAAAATTTAACATCTGCAATTTTATCACTATTAATATCTATTTCTTTTGATTCTTCATTCTTCAAAGTAAAACTAATTGGTTCTGAATACAAAGTAAACGAAGCCTCTTCATCAGAAACTTTATCAATTACAAAGATATGATCAACTGAATTACTTAATTTGATTATCTGTCTTCCACCTTCATAATCTAAAATTTGTCCTTGTTCGGTTTCTATTAATTCTAATTTAGGTAATGTTTGTTTTACTATCTCGGATGTAGCCACTGTTGTTGTAGTTGTAGCTGCAGGTGTTGAACTTCCACCGCCTCCACCACCAGAACTTCCACCACTAGATGGATTATCTTGACTGGCTGCTGCAGAAGTTGTAAAATTCTCTTGTTCAGAAATATTACAATTTGCACTTGAATCACAACTTGAAACATTATAATAATAAACTGTACTTGCACTCAAACTAGATAATGCAACACTATGTGATGTTTCTAAAGTAGCACTTCCAGTTTCAGTTTCTGTATTTACCGTAGTTCCATAATAAACTGTTGAATTTGAATCTTCATCTGTAGTCCAAGTTATTGTTGCACCACTTGAAGTTATTGATGAATTTGCAATTACGGAAAGTACTGGCGCGGTAATATCAGCAGAAATACCAGGAATAGTATATTCAATAGTAATATTTGGCCAAGTTGTTGAATTTCCATCTGTAGAGGGATTAGTATTTTCACCAGACACAAATATTGCTGCACCATTTGTAGCATTAATCATCAAACCATAATTAGGATAACTTTCATTAACAAATCCTTGTACTAAATGTGTTATGTCTAATGTGAAAAAATTAGTTCCTAAAATTGCACTTGGGAATTCTAATGAAATTGTAAGATTTGCATCACTTCCATTTACAAACCAATCTGAATCATCATTCTCAGCAGTAAGATTATCAATATTATCACTAAAATATCTTTCAACCCAAGTTGTTCCATTTATTTCATTAATATTTGTATTTGCATCTCCTGTTCCTTCTAACCAAGAAGCCCCAAGAATATAAACAATAACATTTTGTGCATTTGTAGCTTGATTATATAAAGTAAAGTTCGCATAAGTAAGATTTGCATTAATAGGTAAAAAAGACAGATTAAATTCAAACAAACCATTTCTATCATCTGCAGCAGTAATTAGAGCATTTTCACCATAATTTTTAACTGAATTTCCTACACCTGTTGAATCACTTGCTATTTCTACATCTTTATCTTCTGTTTCATTTAAAGAATGCATATAAGTATCATTAGAACCTGGGCCTTGTGCACATCCTTCTGCAGTAATATTTGATTTCCAATCAGATGGAGTATTTAAACAACGGTCTATATTTTCTAAAACATTATCTAAATCACTATCTTCATTAATATTCAAATTTTGTATATCTGTAACATTTTCATCACCTTCACTATCATTAAAATAAAATGCCCACCCAATACTCATTCCACCAGTTGTATTAATTAGAGTATATTCGTAATTAGACTCATTCATTGTATTAGAAATATCTATAGGTGTTTGATTAATCCATTCACCAGTATCATTAGTTGCAAGCCATAAACTACTCAAATTAATATCATCAAAAACAGTTATATTAAAATTTAAGATTTGTCCATATTGCGGAATGTTTGTTGAATTTTGTGAAGTTTCATTCCAATTGGGAAATGATGCATAATCTATATTAATCATGGGCCAATTTGCTTCTGTTCCTTCCATAGTTGTAAAAGCGCAAAACAAATCTGTAGCTGAATCAACCCTATCTAAAGTATCTGTTAACTCTATTATTACACCATTATTTTCATAACTTCCATTTATCCATCCTTGGATATAACTTGCCAATATTGAACTATTAAATGTAAACCATACAGGTGAACTAGTCACTAAATGATCTGAAACAGCTAAAGTATCATTTAATATTCCATCAATTCCAGTTCCATTAACATTCCAATCAGCAGGATCATTTTCTGCAGTTAAATTATCTATATTATCCCCAAAATATCTTTCCATCCAAGTAGTTCCATTTATTATGTCACTATTAAGCTCTCCATCAGGGCCTACTCCACCCCCTTCTTCCCAATGTCCAATAATTGGATGCATAGTAAAATTAATTGCTTCTGCTGTTGTCCCATCTAATTCACAATATAAAGAAAGATTTGTATCTGCATTATCTCTAACTATTACGGCTGGAGAAATTGTAGAAAGATTAAAATAAAATAAACCATATTTGACAATACAACCACCCCCGGGGCAACCTAATCCAACCGTCGAACTAGTAACACCACCAAAATTTCTTTCAGAATGTTGCTCTCCCCCACCACCCGTACCATTTGAGATATAAGTGTCTTTCCCTAGTAAAGTTGTTGTTCCTGTTTTAACTGAAGAAACAGTATTTCCAGTAACTAAATTTCCAAATTTATCAAAAGAATTACTAAAGCCACCAAATGCAAAAAATCCTCCAACAAACAAAATTAAAAATAAAACAAGCAGATATGAAGATAAATTTGTTTTCAAATGTTTAAAAAATCTAAATAATTGATAATTTAAAATAATTTTTAATCTAGATTTTGGTTTAATTTTAAAATTTAGAGCATTTAATGAATTAAAATTTGATGCATTGGATTTTGCATCATGACCAATATATACACTTCTTACCTTGCCATCTTTTCCACGAACACTCTTATAGTAATAAGGACCTATTTTCTTTCCGTTCTTTGTAATATATTTGGTATAAACCACTCAAATCCCTCTTTTAAGCCTTTATTTTAGGTTACCCTACAATTCTTAATTACAAAGACTATTTTCCTTTATATATATTTCTATAAATTTTGGTTGAACTACATTTAAAAAAGACTATACTTTCTTTTCAGCCAAAACTTCTTTTACAGCCTGTTTAACAAATGGTTTGTAATAGCCTGCTTTTAACAAACTATTTTCAACATCTTCAATCAAGAAACCCCTACTTAAATTTTGTTTAATACTCTCTTTTATACTATCTATATGCTTTCTTTGTTTTTCTTCAGGAGTCATAATTTTAGGCTTGACTAATTTAGGCTCAACTTTCTTAAGTTTAGATTCTTCTATTAATAAAGTATTATTTTCTTTCTGTGTTATTTGGTTAACTAATTCAAGCAACTTATTCTGTTTAGCTTTGGATTTAGTTTTATTTTTAGAATAATATACTAAATAAATTATAATTCCAAATAATATCAAAGGACTTATTATTCCTAAAAGAATAAATTTAAATGAGTTTAAATTACTCTTAGGAATCTGATCCAAAATTTCTTTATTTTCAGGTAATAAATTTGCACCTAAAAGTTTAGTAATTTGAACATCTACTTTATTCCTATTATAAATTTCATTTAATTTAAATTGGATATCCGATATTTTATCGCTATTAATATCTATTTTTTTGGATTCACCTTTCTTTAAAGTAAAACTGATCGGTTCTGAATACAAAGTAAACGAAGCTTCTTCTTCACTAATTTTATTTATTTCAAAAATATGCTCTATATTTTCACTTAATTTAATTATATGCCTTCCACCTTCATAATCTAAAATTTGTCCTTTTTCTGTTTCTACCAAGTTTAATTCAGGTAATCTTTGTTTAATTGGTTCTGTAATTGGAATTATTATACTTGGTGTTGTAGATGCAGAACTTCCACCTCCTCCACCCCCACCAGAACTTCCACCACTAGATGGATTGTCCTGACTAGTTGCTGCAGAAGTTGTAAATGTTTCTTGCTCAGAAATATTACAATTTGAATCTATATCACAACTTGAAATATTATAATAATAAGTAGTACTTGCACTCAAACTAGACAATGCAACACTATGTGATATTTCTAAAGTTGCACTTCCAGTTTCAGTTGCTGTATCTACAGTCGTCCCATAATAAACTGTTGAATTTGAATCTTCATCTGTAGTCCAAGTTATTGTTGCTGAACTTGAAGTTATTGATGAATTTAAAAGATTTGTAATTATAGGCGGTAAATTATCTAAAGTCGTAAAATTCTCTTGTTCAGGTATTGCACAATTTGCACCGCCATCACAACTTGAAACATTATAATAATAAGTTGTATTTGCACTTAAACCCGATAAACCCACACTATGTGAAAATTCTAAAGTTGCACTTCCAGTTTCAGTTTCTGTATTTACTGTCGTTCCATAATAAACTGTTGAATTTGAATCTTCATCTGTAGTCCAAGTTATAGTTGCTGAACTTGAAGTAATTGATGAATTTAAAAGATTTGTAATCACGGGCTGTGAAGTATCATAAGTTGTAAAATTATATTGCTCAGAAATATTGCAATTTGCAGTCGCATCACAACTTGAAACATTATAATAATAAGTTGAATTTATATCCAAACTAGATAATGCAACGCTATGTGCCATTTCTAAAGTTGCACTTCCAGTTTCAGTTTCTGTATTTACTGTCGTTCCATAATAAACCGTTGAATTTGCATTTTCAGAAGTAATCCAAGTTATTGTTGCATCCGTTGGAGTAATTGAAGAACTTGCAACTGCTGAAACTAAAGGTGCAATTGCATCTGGCCCAGCAGCAGTTGTAAAGTTTTCTTGTTCAGAAATATTACAATTCTTCCATTTATCACAACTTGAAACATTATAATAATAGACTGTATCAGCACCTAAACTTGATAACACCACACTATGCGAAGTTTCTAAATTTGAACTTCCCACCTGGCTTATTACATCCACATCAGTTCCATAATAAACTGTTGAATTTGCATTTTCGTTAGTTGTCCAAGTTATAGTTACTGAACTTGAAGTTATTGAATCATTAACCAAATTTGTAATTATAGGAACCCCTGCATCAACCGAATACTGAACTGTGATTATTGGTCTCAAAGAAGCATTATATTCAGCAGAATAAAAACTTATGCTTCCTCTATTCCATTCATCACTCAATTTTATTAATATACCTTGGTCTAAATAAGTTCCATTCAAAAGATTATTTAAATATTCTAAAATAGTAAAGTTTACTTCCTCAAGAGCGTTTGTAATAGTAATATTACTCTGATTTATTAAGGAAGTATCCATAAAATCTCCACCAGGAACATCCCAATTTAAACCATAAAATCGTTCATCCCAAGTAGTACCATTAATAGAATTTGAATTCGGTGCGTTTACAGCCACCCCTTCTTCCCAAGATCTATTAATAGGATACAAACTTAATTCTAAATCTTCTGTAGGAAAATGAGATACATACGCAGACCACAAACTAAGAATGGCTTCATCCACCAAAACATTAACGGGTAAATAAGAAGTAATATTATATTTTAATAAAGTTCTATAAGTAATACTAGATCCATAATTGCCCCCTATATATAAATCATCCTCAATCCCCTTATTATAATTAAGAGAATCGTTATAAAAATAAGTATCATCAACTTCATCTGAAAAATTCTGATAAATTTTAACAAAAGTATCATTTGAACCCGGACCTTGTGCACATCCAAATCCAGTTACATTAGTTATCCAATCTGCATGAGTATGAATACATAAATCATCTGAATCTGTAATATTATCCAAATCATCATCTGGAATAATATATAATATTGTGAAGTTAGGTTCTTGTCCAGTAATATCACTAGTATAAATTGCAGAGACATCTGCCCCACCAGTAGCATTAATTCCAAGACCATAATTATCATAACTTTCATTAATCCATCCTTGTGCTATTCCCGCAATGTCTACAGAAAAATATTCATTACTCAAAGTAGGCATGATTATAGACTGAAATATATTTACATCTACATCACTACCATTATAATTCCAATCAGCAGGGTCATTTTCTGAAGTTAAATTATCTATGTTATCACCAAAATATTTTTCTATCCAAGTAGAACCATTTATAGAATCAGAATTAATACCTGAACCAGAACCTGCCCCCTCTTTCCAAAAAGAATCAATTTTGTAAATTGATAAAGTACTTGGTGCACCTACAACATTTAAACTAAGATTTGCATAAATTAATTCAGAATTAGAAGGCAAAGCAGTTAAATTAAATTCTAATAACATCAAGCAAGGGGTATTTCCTCCAGAAAGATATTGATTAGTTCCATAGTTATACTGAGATTCAGGATAATTAGAATCATCAGAACCATCATTATCATAAATAATAGTATCTTTTCCTGCTGCGGCACTTGGTTGAACTGAGTAAGTATCATTACTTCCGACGCTTATTGCACAGCCATCAACATTTACATTACTTATCCAATCAGCATGTGTTTCTGGACAATAATCATCTGCATTTAAAACCCCATCATTATCTAAATCAGTTTCAGAAGCAACTGCAACATCATGCCCAGTAATTAAATTATTATTAGATAAATTCTGCAAAGCAAAAAATCCAAATACAAAAAATAAAGTTAATAATAAAAAAATAAAGTGATGTGCTTTATGCTCATTAGTAAAAGAATTATGAATTTTGCTAATAAACTTTGTAGGAGAACCAAAATTTTTTATAGAAATTAAACTTTTTTTAGGATTTTTTCCAAGATATTTTGTTCTAATCTTACCATCTTTTCCACGCACACTTTCGTAATAATAAGGGCCTATCTTTTTTCCATTTTTTAGAACATATTTTGCAAAAACCAAATTTAACCCTCTTTTTTGTGTTTTAAGCAGGTTATCCTACGCTTAAATCAAAGAAATGCAAACTTTATTTATATATTTTACTAAGAAATTAAGGTTATCCTACTATATTTCTAACTAGAGACTAAAAATAAAAGAAAAAAAGAAAAAAATAGACTTAGTAATAAGTCTGACCAGTTGAACTCTCAGTCATTTCTTCTTCATCATCGCCTTTCAATTTGTTGAAAGCTATGATAAGTCCGATTATAACTAAGATTATTGCTAATACAGCAAATCCAATTTCAAGTCCAGTTTTAACACTGTCCCAGTTGCTTGAAGCTTTAACAACATTTGCAGTTAAGTTCATTTCCTTAGCTACTTTGCTGTCTGCTTTTATTTTAGCTGTGAAAGTTTTTTCACCTAAAGCTGCATCTGAGTTTGCTTTAACTGTAACTTTTATTTCTCCAACTTTTCCTGAAGCAACTTTTACACTTTGGCTAGTTACTGTTGACCATGCATCTGCACCAACAATTTCAACAGAATATTCTTTTTCAGAACTTCCAAAGTTTGTTATTGCAATTGCGTAAACAGCTTCAGTACCTTGTACAATTTCGTTTGAACTAGTTATTGCTGTGATAGCATCTTTTGCTATTGCTTTTGATTCAACTACTTTAACAGTTTGTTTTGAAACAATCTTGTCAAAATATTCGTTGTCATAATTATCACTTGAAACAGTAACAATTACATCGTAATCTTTAGCTTCAGCATCTGCACTTATTTTGAATTGGAACTCTTTCTTGAATTCTTCTCCAGCGTCTAATGCATCAACTTTTTCAGACTCTTTAATATTCAATTCAGGTATAGCAACTTGAACTACAACATCTTCTTCGTCTTCTCTACCATTGTTTTCAACCCATACTTTAGCTTGGAATGTTTTTCCTGCTTCAACAGTTTCTGAACCACTAGTTGAAACTATTTCAACATTTTTAACTTCTAAGTTGTATGCGTCTTTCATAATTTTTAATGGCATACTGAAAACTTTCATTTCACTGTAACCAGAATCAACTACTATATTTATTTCATAGTCTCCTTCTTTAACTTTATCTTCTGGTATTTCTAAGTTCAAAGTTATTTTTTCAACTACATTTTCATATAAGTTGAATGCCTTTGTTGAATCTTCTATATCTCTTTTAGTTCCGTCAATCCATGCTCTAACTTTAGCATCTTTGACATCTGCACTTGATCTTAATTGAAGTTCTATCTTCAAATTTTCACCAAGTCCAGCACCGTATATTCTGCTAGTGCTATATGAATCGATTAAATCACCATCAATTTTAATGCTGTCAACTGTAAATTTGTCTTCTGTAAAGACTGCAGCTTGAGCAACTGATGTGAATACCATCAATACTAATGCAAGCACTGCAAACATTGTTTTTTTCATTTTTCAAAATCCTCCTATAGGTTTTGTTCTATAACAGTTAACTATAAACCTCTAAGCTTGTAAAGTAAAGCTCTCCCTCATAATCTGAATTTGTAACACTTGCTACAACTCCATACTCACCTGGTTGTATATCACTAGGTAAGCTGATTACTAAGTTTATAATATCCGAATCACCTTTCTTCAATTCAGATATTTCAGCTTTTGCTTTAACAGCTAATTCTGGTATATTAACTGATATTTCCATTTCTTCTTCGTCCGCAAATTCGTTTCTAACAAATACTGCAACACTTAAGTCTTCGCCAACCATTGCACTATCTTCAATTCTTACACTATCAATTACAAAATAATGTGGCCTTTTTGCAACTACCCTTATATTTGCAGTTGTAACTGTTTGCCCACCAGCTTTATCTTCGGCTGTTACTGTTATTGCATATTCTCCTGCATCTCCAGCATGAGTTCTCCATCTTCCCTGTTTGTCTATATTTGCTGTTTTTCCTTTAGAATTTGCAACTGGTTTAAAGCTAATTATAACATCATTTGCATCTTCTGCATCAAATGTTCTAACTTTTAATACTGCTTCTTCACCTTCATACACTGTAACATCACTTACTTCTAAGCTTGGAAGTGTATTTTCAGCTGTAAACACTAATTTTTGTGCTCCAGTATTTCCTTTTGTATCCATTGCAACAGCTTCAACTGTATATGTCTTCTTTTCAGTCACTGTAAATTCAGTTTCTAAGACTGAACTTGTTGAACTTACGATTTTATTATTATCAACTTTAATTTCAAGACTTGATATTCCTGATTCATCACTTGCAACTGCTTTAATCTTAATTTTTTGATTTAAAACAGGATTGTTTGGTGATATTGTAAGCACAATTATAGGTGCTGTTTGATCTATTTCAAAAGTTGAAGGATCATCTTTTGTTCCTTCTTCAATGGGATCATTTTTTTCATCAGGTATTTCATCTTCAGCTTGATCACTATCAGTATCCCAGTTTGTACTATCTCCAGGATTTCCTAAATTATCTAATGGATCTAAATCTGTACTAATTGTTTCTCCTTCTTTAGGAAATAACCAATTAACAAGATTATCCCATATTTGACCAATGCTTATTCCTGAATCTGAACTTCCACTATCAGAACTTGAATCTGAATCAGAGTCAGAACCACCTAATGATTCTCCAATTGCTAAAGTACTAACTGTACTTAAGCTAATCATTAAGACTGCTAATATTGTAAATAATATTTTTTTCATTCTTTGAACCCCCACTTAAAACCTTTTTTGAATATTGAAGTTAAGACTACCTACTTTGTTTCCTTTTTTATCTTGTAGTCTGCTATATTTTAGCTTAGCTTCTGCATTCAATCCCTTAAAGCACTTTCCACCTTCAATTTGTATTTGGTTTTGGTAGTTTTTTCCTGTAGCTTCAAAACTTGCTCCAAGTCCACCCATCCAACCATTAGTTGTTTTATAAGCTAAGGCAGCTTGAATAAATCTTTTCTCACTTAGGTCTTGTCTACTTGCAACAGATTGTCTTCCTGCTGCAGCCATCCAAGTTAAACCATCCCACATATCTTGATAGGAATTAAATACATCTAATCCAACTCTATTTGTATAATTTTGAATAGTTTCTTTTATTACTTGATAAGGTATCTTTACTGTGTTTCCACCAACTTCAATAACTGCCTTATTGTCATCAGCTAAAACCAAAGTGTATAGGTTATTACCTAAAATACCTGCAGAAGTAGTTGGCATTTTTCCACCTTTACCATTCATATTTCTTACTGCCGATACAAAAGCATGCTTATCATTTCTTATATATTCTGCCCATCCTTTTAAGTCAACTCCATCTCCAGAAGTATTTATTCCTAAACCCAATCTTCCTTTTTTAAGATCTTTTGTATAACTTACTTTTGTCTTAGGAGCTTTTCTTTGATCAAATAAAACTGAGGCACCAATATTTCCTAATTTTCCCATATTAAACCAGGCACCTAAATCTCCACTTGCATCTTTACCATTTGTTTTAGCTAAAATCATAGCTTCAACTAGATCTTTAACAAATCCATGATAACCTGCATAAAGTGGAAGATTTGCATTTGCAATTCCATAAACTATATCTGCTGTCATTGTTTTTCCATCAGCATCAAGTTTTCCTGCTTTTCCTTCAATTATAGTAACTAAATCTTCTCTTCTATTTGGATATCCAAACAATTCAAGACTTATTCCATTATATCTTTCTATTGAAGTATCTACTTCATCAAATCCAGGTTTTTCTCTTATTGGTTCTACAACAACTGTATCTGATGTTTCTTTGATTTTATGTTTGAAAACATTTGCAATATAACTTTTTGCCTTGCTTAAAAATCCAGGTTGTGATATTTTTGGAGTTTCTGATATGGTTTCTCCAGAAGTATCCTCTACTCCACTTGCTACTGGAGCAATTGGATTTGCAGGTGAATCTGATTTAATATCTTCTTTCATCCTTTTACTTATATCATCTAATTCTTTTACTTTAGCATCAAGATCTTTTTGAGCTTGTTCTAATCTTAACTTTGTATCAGAATCACTATCATCGCTTGATTTTAAAGCTAGTGAATCTCCTTTATCATCATCTGTAGATTCTATTTTTACAACTTGACTTGAAACAAGTTCTGCAACATCTTCAGCATCTAAAACTAAATGATTCTTACCCATTATAATATGATAAGTATCCACTTTAACTGATTTTGATATTTCATCTACATCACCTGTAGCATAAATAGCATTTATTTTATTTGCATCTATAGCATATTTTTTTCCATTACTCAATACTTCTTGTTTGTCTAATTTACTTCTTAAATCATTATTTAAGTTAAATGAAAATACATATCCTTCTAAATTTCCTATTGGATTTTTAACAACAACACCCAAATTTCCATCAGTTATGTCTAAATAACTTATTTCAGAATTCTTTTTATTTTTGTCAGTAAGTGCACTCAAAGGTGATTTTATTTGAGTAAACACATCATTTATTGTTTGATAAACTGCTTGTGTTTTTTTATTGTTCTTAAGAGTATTCATATATTCTTTAACACTTTTTTGACCACTTAAAGTTCTTGCATCTGCAGTACCCTTCATTGATTGATATAAAAGTGCTAACTCTACTGCACCCAATAGAACTTTCTTAACTATTCCATTTTGTTTAATCATTTTAATTGTCCTCCAATTTTGTAAAAACACCCCTCGCTTAAACCTAAAAAAACTTTAAACTTTGTTTAAACAGCCTTTAAAGGTCATTATTAGGATTTTAACTCTAAAGTAATAGCTAAATATGTCCTTACATTTATAAACCTTTCCGTTTGTAATCATTATTGAATAGTAACTTTAACTAAATTCCAATTATTCCTACTCTTTTCAGCAAAACCCATATAAATACTTTTAGATGTTATTACTAAGGTTTACTACACATTTAGAAATCTGTTACCTCAAAACAAGATAACAAAAAAAGCGTTGTAAAAAATGGGAGCACCAGGATTTGAACCTGGATCAGTCGGTTTCTTCCTAATTACCATTAAGGTAACAATCTTAAACTGGAGCCGACGAGGATACCTGATTACCCCATACTCCCATAAATATTTCTTAGAAAGAGGTTATTTATAAAATGTACTGAAAATTAGAAAACTACCTAATTTAATTATATAATCTACTGTTATCTAATTAGTAAATGACTTAAGTAAATTATAAATTAAATGCTTTTAGATTAAGATATGAAAAGAATTAAGTCATTTACTCAATATTAACATACTTCAACGGGTTCTTTATCTGCTTTTAATCCAACAAACCTATGACCAAACATCTTAAGTCTATCTACTAAACTTACATCAGTTTTAGCACATAACTCGATTATTCTCTCAGCAAGAATTTCACTTTGCAAAGTAAGATAAGAATTAGGATATACAATTGAATAAAATTTATTTTGTCTACTTGCCAAAGGATATCTACTATCTTCTATTAATGGAGGTATATCTTCAAAAATTATATCCTTTAAACCACCAAATTTGTCTTCAATATCTTTTTTAACTGATTTTAGAGCTTCTAAATTTGAAGGTTCTTTATATGTCTCAGTTATAAAATCATCTTTATTATCTTTATTAATCTTGCCTTCTAAATCTTCATCTTTTATATCTTTAATAAGAACATAACTTTTAGAACCGAAAAGACTGGTTTTAATTGGAAATTTATAAGAAACTTCTTTACCAAAAGTAAGTTTATTTGTAATCAAAGCTACTCTTAATTTTTTATTAGTTTTGTTTGTCTTCGCATATTCCCAGAGAGAATGCAAATAAATCTTTAAATCTTTTTCACAACTTTCAGATTCATCAGGTAAATCACTATATACTGCCAAAAGTAAATGAGAAGATATTCCAATATTTCTAATAAAGCTATTTTCTCCTGCAGCACCATCAAATACACTCTTAGTATACCTATCTGGAATAAAACGAGTAAATGTAGTCTTTAAAAGAATACGCATAAATTCTTCGCTATTAACATTTTCCTTTTGAGTAGCTAAATCAGATATAGTTCCTGCAACAGGTAAAAGATCTACAGGATATTTAGCACCAGGAATAGAAATTTTTACAAGATTATCTTCAATTACTTTTTGAAAATCAGTAGTTTCACACACTAATTGCATGGCCCTCTTATTTAAATTTGCGTTACGTAATCTTTCCTTTTCAGCTTCATATTTTTGACTATCTCCTTTAGAAGAAAATTTTGCTTGATAATCAATATTATTCATAATTCTTAGCATGTTATCTCTATTTTTAGGATCTTCAAAACTTTCCTTTGCTAATCTTTTCAAATAACCATAATGTTCTTGATAAATTCTGTAACCTTCTTTAGCTAATTCAGATAAACCAACAATTTTATTATGATAAGTTTGACATCCAGTTAGTCTTTGAAGAAGATTACCATTTTCTCTATCTAAATCTACAACTAAAATTTTCTCTCCTCTTCTTGCCAAACCATAAACTGCTTGCCCTACACTAGAAGTTTTTCCAGAACCGCCTTTACCACCTATAATAGTTATAAATTCACAAGTCATATAAACCTACCAATAAAACTATTCTCTCATATCGTCTTCAGGATGTTGAGCAAAGTAACACTGTTCAAGAGTTTTGTATTCTTTGCTTTCTTTACCAAAAACTAATGCTGCAGTTGCAAGATTTCCAGCATTATACCAAGGAGCAACACCTTGTTTAATTTCATTTTGATTTATTCTTACAAATTGTTCAGGTGTTAAACCATTATTTGAAATTCGTGCTAGTTTATATGCTTCAGGTGGAACACTTGCGCTATTGTCCCCATAACCCCATCTATCAAGCAAAGCTAAAAATATTTCATCTGTGTTCACTACAGGATATCTTCCTAATTTTAGGTTTGTTTTTTCTTCTAAAGTTAAACGAGTTAATTTACCCTGATATTTTTTTGCTAGTTTCTCATTTGCTGTGGTAAGTTGAGCTTTTTCTACTTCAACAGTCTCAATTTTATGCTTTTGAGATTTAATATATCTTAAAAGTCCTTGCGCATAATCTGTAACTTGCCCTGAAAAAGCATACCAAAGTAATCCCCCAGCAAGTACACCTGAGGTTATCCAAGTAGTACCAATTCTAAAGTAATATCTTATTTTCTTTGCTTTAGCAATTTTAGTATAATCTTCTAATTCTAAAGCACCTTTTTGAATTCCTATAAATAAATCATCTTCAGTACTATCAATGTTATATTCAACTGCACCCCGAGTATCCATCTTTTCATCTAAAGATGTTTTTTTTTCTAAAGAAGTAGGAGTTTCAAGTGCTTCTTCTGAATTAAATTCAAATTTACCATCTTTTTCTTTTTGTGGCAAAACAATAGGTCTTCCAGATTCAAAAGGTTCTTCACCTAAGATACCTGTTTCTTCAATTGAAAGTCCTTGAGAACCATCATTTAATTTATTTTCCAAATCTTCTTGATCTTTTCCACTCATTTTTGCCTCCGGAAACAATAAATATTATTTTGTAAACTTTAAAAACTAAGATGCTGTGTAAATTATTTAAACCTTTTGAAAGTAATTACAAAATTAATCACCTCTAAGGAATGATTAGTTCTTTTCTTTCTCAAAGATTTCTAGAATTTCTTGCTTAGTTTTTGCCTTAGAAATATTATTTCTTAAATCAGTAGAATTCTTAATCCCTTTAGTAAACCATAAAGCTTGAGTTTTAAAATCAGTTTCTTTTATAGGATATTTTTCAGTTAATTTATAAAACTCATTAAACAATTCAATTTTATCCATCTGAGGAATAAATCTTCCAACTTGTAAATACTCATTTAATCTTGTAAATATATAAGGATTGCCAATTGCAGCCTTTCCAATCATTAAATAATCTGCACATTTTTTGTACTTTTCAGCACTCTTCTCATCAATTATCCCACCATTACCAATTACAGGTATATTCAGCTCTCTTCTCGTTTTTCTTACTATACCCCAATCAACTTTCCCAGAATAACCTTGTTGCGCCGTTCTTGCATGTATAGTTATTAAAGCCGCACCCGCATCTTCAACTGTCTTTGCAATTTTAATTGTATTTTCTAAACTAGAAATTCTTATTTTCACAGAAACAGGTTTTTTTGTTGCCTGAACAACTGCACTTACTAATCTTTTAACTTTTTCAGGTCTTTTAAGTAAAGCAACACCTGCACCCTGTTTAATTATCTTAGCAACAGGGCAACCCATATTAATATCTATAATATCTGCTTTCTCTTCAATAAATTTAATAGACTCAACGAAATTTTCTTCTTTAGTTCCAAACAATTGAAATGAAACAGGTTTTTCTTCATCACAAGTTTCAGTTAATCTTTCTGTAGCCTTATTTCCTCTAGATAAAGCATTAGCATTAATCATCTCAGTACAAACCAAACTTGCACCATATCTTCTGCATAAAATCCTAAAAGGCAAATTAGTAACACCCGCCATAGGTGCAAGAACTAGTTTTCCTCTAATTATATTGGAAATATCTTTCATCTTATTTTATAAAATATTGAGAGTGATATTTATATGCTTTCTGTTATAAAAAATAAAAAAATAGAAATAAGATAAGAATTTATTTAATTTTCATTAAGTTTAATCTTTCTTTGCTAAACTTACATTAATTGCTTTAGGACCTCTGTCTCCAGTTCCTACCTCAAATGTAACTTCATCGTTGTCTCTTATTCTAGCTCCTTCCTTTAATCCGGTTTTATGTACAAAATACTCTTGTCCATCATCTCCAGCAATAAAGCCAAAGCCTTTCTGTTCGTTAAAAAATTTTACTTTTCCATTCATTTTAATTTTCACCTTAAATTTTATCAGAACTAGGTTTCACGCATATTTTAATGATACAAACTCTGATATTATAAGAATTATACCTTCTACTTATAAATTATTCCTTTTTTAAGAAAAATTTAGGTTAATACCTACTATTTTATTGAACTCCTTCAAAAACAAAGAAAACTATATTAAAAAGTAAAAAACGCCACGACTCGGATTTGAACCGAGATACCGATTAAGGTCAGACTCTCTATAAACTGGTTTCCAGGCTTACACATCCTTTAAAAAGATTTTAGAAGGATTCTGTGCAATACCAGGTTATGCGATCGTGGCACAATCTTTTCAAAAATTGTCAAGTTTTTTAAGCTTTGTGGTATGATTAAAACCTATAACTTTTTTATATCTTTCCCTATCTTCTTTTCTACCGATTATTAAAATATGATTTAATTTATGATTCTTATTTTTTGGTTGATATTGATATAGTCTTGAAGATATTTCTAAATTATTTAATAACACCTTAATTTGAGATAATCCATGTAAATTAACAGTTTTAAGAACTATAGCTCTTTTATCTACATAAGCCTCACAATCAAAAAAAGCCCTCAGCCATTCTATTTGATTTTTTCTTGAACTTAAAATCCACGCAGGAATCTCCAAATTCAAAATCCCAAACTTTCCAGATTTCAGCAAATCCAGAACGACAGGTTTTGAATCTAAAGTTACCCAAAAGTAATTCTTTTTCTTTATAATCTTGGCTTTTTATTGTAAGACTTTTAACAAATCTTCATTAAAAGAAAGAACTAAAGAGTAATGATCTGGAAAAAACCTTAAGGTATTATGTTTACATTTTTTTCCATTATTAATTAATATATTTCCCTCACCCATCATAAATCCACAAATTCTTGACTTTAATCCAAAATATTTATTTTGATTTCTTTGGATATATATCTCATCGACACCATGTCTTTTTTTCCAAGCAGATAAGATATTTTGTTTATTTCTTTTTGAAATATTCATTCTAAGATTAAAGATTTTTCTATTTAAAAAGGGTGCGTCAAGATGTCAACATGTCATAAGTCGTATTTTTATAAAGCAAACTTTATAAATAACAATCAGATTAAGACTTTAAAAGAGGGATTATGTCGCAAACACTATTCTTAGAATTAGGGCTTTTAATTATTGTTGCAACAATATTCTCAGGAATAATGCGTGCTTTGAAACAACCTTTAATTATAGGTTATATTCTAACAGGTTTAGTTGCAAGTACTTATTTTTCAAATATTATCCAACACTCAGAAACAATTTCTATACTTTCACAAGTAGGAATAATCTTCTTATTATTTATAATAGGTTTAAGTCTAAATCCAAGAATTATAAAAGGAATAGGATTTATCACTTTACTAATAGGAGTTTTACAAGTAGTTATAACCTTTGGAGTTTCATTAATACTAGAAAAATTTATTTCAATCCCTTTCCCAAGCTCAATATTTATTGCTGCAGCAATCTCATTTAGTAGTACGATTATAGTTCTAAAATTATTATCAGATAAACAAGAAACAGGAACTCTTCACGGAAAAATTTCAGTCAGCATATTAATAATTCAAGATTTATTCGCAATTATTTCATTAATATTAATAGCTGCAACCGCAAAAAATTCGGATATAATAAGTATTGCACTTTCTGGATTTTTAAAAGGAGCAATTTTAGTTTTAATTTTGTTTTTAATTGCAATTTATTTACTTCCAAAACTAAACCAAAGAATATCAAGTTCACAAGAATTTTTGTTTCTATTCTCAATAAGTTGGTGTTTTGCACTAGCAATATTATTCAAACTAGCAGGTTTATCAGGTGAAATAGGTGCTTTAATAGCTGGAATTACATTATCTCTTTCACCCTATCACTATGAAATAAGTTCCAAAGTAAAACCCCTAAGAGATTTTTTTATAATAATCTTTTTTGTTTTACTAGGCTCACAAATAAATCTAGCAAACATTTCAACTATAATTATACCTGCAATTATTATCTCTGCATTTGTAATTTTAATAAAGCCAATAATCATCTTAATTATTATGGGTATTTTAGGATATACTAAAAAAACTAGTTTTATAACCGGTTTAAATCTCGCACAAGTAAGTGAATTTTCATTAATCTTATGTGCCCTAGCTTTTGAATCCGGAAGACTTTCAGAAAGTTTATTATCTATGATTACTTTAGTTGCACTTATTACAATTGCAATCTCAACGTATATGATTACTTACTCAAATTCAATTTATAACATTTTTTCCTCAGTTTTAAGCACTTTTGAAAGAAAAGGAAAAAAACGTAATGAAGGTAATTTCGATGAAAATATCTCTTATAAAACAATAATATTTGGATTCAATAGAACAGGCTCAGCATTACTTTCTGCAATTAAAAAATTATCTAAAAAATATTTAATTATAGAATTTAATCCTGAAATCATAAAAGAACTAGAAAAGAAAAAAATTCATTGTAGATATGGAGATGCACAAGATGTAGAACTATTAAATGAATTAAATCTTTCAAAAACAAAATTAATAATTTCAACAATTCCAAACTTAGAAACAAATATGTTACTAGTTAAAAAAGCAAGAAATTCGGAAAGTAATCCAATAGTGATTGTTGTTACACATCACCACGAAGATACTATTAAGTTATATGAAGAAGGTGCAGACTATGTTATCATGCCTTATACACTTAGTGGAGAGCATGCTGCAAATTTAATAAATAAAATAAAATTCAATAAAAAACTTTTAGAAAAAGAAAGAAAATCTCATTTAAAAAAGATAAGTTTAAATAGTATATAAATAAGTAATTGGCATGAAAATATTAAGTCTTATAAAAGGGGCTGAAGCTAAAAAAGTAGCAAAATTATTAAAAACTATTTCTACCAAATCAGCACTAACAAGAAGTACAAATATAAATATTAACAAAACAAAGTTTAGAATATTTATTAACCTAAAAAACAAAAAAATAAATAATAATCAAGGTGTAGCCGATTTTTTAGAACTTCTAAATCTTCAAGAAAAGATGTTTGAAGTAGTTGAAGGACTTATAGCCCAAACCTTTTTACAGTTAAATAATCTTTATCCTGAACTAAAACAAGGACAAGGAAAAATTATTCAAACTAAAGTTTATTCTATTTTAGTAAATTTAAATTTATATATAAAACAGCTTAATGAAAAAATTGGAGAAGAAAGGAACCTTATAAAGAATGATAATATTAATACTTTGGAAAAAGTTATTCATGAAGAAATTAAAATATATAAATCAATTGAAGCACTTGGAACATCAAAACTAGAAAACATCCAGGAGATTAGACAAAATCTTACTGCTTGTATAAATTCAACCAATAATGGGGAATCTATTGAAAGAATTTGTGCAAATACAGGGGCTATTCTCTTAGGAATAGGTGCTATTTTTACTATTTTCCAAGGAATCTATCAAACAGCCACATTTAATTTTGTGGTTAAGCCGATATTTACAGGATATTTACCCTACGTTGATGATTGCGAGTGTGCTATTCTTGAAAATGGGGGGATCATCCCTCAACAACCAGAAATAGTCGGTGGATTTGTTAGAGGTTTACCCAATCAATGTTTGCCAAATCAATTAGGTAAATTAATTTTAATTTTATCTGCCACGGGATTAATTTTCTTAAGTATAAAATATTTAAGTAATATTTCTAAAGTTTTAAATTATTCAGATATGGATAAAAGAGTTGATAGAATAAGAAAAAGATATTAAATTCTCTAAAATAATGATGCTTCTTGATTTAGATTCATAACTAAATTATATAATCTACCCCCATTAGGTGCAAAATGATATCTAACTTTTTTTCCTTTAAATGTTTCTTCTTTATATGCTCCTAAACTAACTATATATTCCAACAATTCTAGTTCCTTATCATCAGCTAAGCACATATTAGGTAAATAAAGTTTAGGACGAATACGCAATTTATTTGAAATGTTGTATTTTCTTGAATTAGTTAATTTCACTCTACCCATATTAAAATAAAAATCTCTAGCAAGAAGTATATCTTCCGCATGGATATAATATAAAACATCTAAAGATTTACCTTTACCAACATGTCCCAAATATCCTTTAACTCTATACCAATTCATAAACTAACAACCAAGTTTTACAATTTTAAATACTTTCGATTTCGTATCTAATAAGTAGTATCAACTCGATAGTTTTATAAATCTAATATATTAAAAAAGAAAATATGAAATTAGGCACAAAAATCTTAACTTATGTAGCTGCAGGTTGGTTATTACTAAATCCAAATAATTTCAATTCAGAAAATAAGCCACAACAATTATCTGATTTAGAACAAAAAGTAGAAGAAATAGTTAAAAAACAAGAGCGTGTAATAGTAATTGATAAATCTGATTTTTTACTTTATTATTATAATAATGGAAAAGTTGAAGACAAATATACTGTTGCAATAGGGAAAAATACTTCTGGAAAAAATAAATCAAAAATAGGAGATAATCTAACTCCTGAAGGCATATTTAAAATCCAAGAAAAATCAAAAATAGATGAAAATTATTTAGGCAAATATAAAACAGATTTAATAAGGGAATTAGAATATTCATTATTTAACATAATAAGAAGTCCATTTGGAACAAGGTGGATGCGTTTAAAATCTCAAAGTTATAAGGGATTTAAAACCCCTGATTGGAAAGGTATTGGGATACACGGGTTAAGACATAGTCCAAAGATATTTAAATATCAAACAGAAGGATGTGTTGGACTTAACGTCAAAGATGCTCAAAAGTTATACAATAAAGTTGATATTGGTGATTATGTTATAATTAAACCTTAATTATAAATTTGCATGAGTTCTAAGAACTATACGTGGTTCTAATATAAAATTTTTTGATAAATTGTCAATTCTATCACCTTTATCAGAATTTAAAAGAGGTGAATGAAATAAGTGAGCTATTAAAGGGGTCTTCCCATCAAACCCTACAACTAAAACCACGTGAGTGAAATCTTGTCCTGCCTTTTGTGCAAGAGGTAAATACTTGCTCATCCTGTATCTTACTCCAATAATATCTCCTTTCTTAAGAAGAGAATAATCTAAATCACCAGTACCTTTCCAAATTACTTTACCCCCTTTAGCTAAAATATTTGCAGGCATATGCCAAGCATTACCATAAACCCCATTTTTTTGTGCTGAACTAGAACCATACATTTTTTCATAAGCCATTTTTACATAACCAGCACATACCACTTCAGAAGATTTAAAATCCATATAAGATATATCTCCTGTATCTTTGTTAATAATTATTTTAGATGCTAAATCTGGATTTGACTTCAAACTTTCAACAGAAGCAGTATCTTCCTTAAGCAAATAACCATAAGTAGAATAACCTTTTTGAGCAAATCCCGCACCAGCAAAAACAGAGGTAACTAATACTGCTGTAGCCACAGCTTTCTTAAATCTACTACTAAACATACCAATTCTTTTAACATCTTGATGAAGTTGCTTTTCCTCAATCTTTAATTCTTTAATCTCTTTCTTTTCTACTTTCTCAACTTTTAATTCAAATTCTTTTTCAAAACTTCTAATTAATAATTCTAATTCTTTTTTATATTCATCAAATTCTTCAATTCGTTTAGATGCTTGCTGAACTTTAATTTTATTTTTTTCATTTTCTTTAATCCTTTCCTGTTCAACAATAAATTGTTTATAAAAATCTTTTAATTCTTGTTTAATCATTTCTAATTCTCTATACTTATCTTTCTGCATTACTGCTGATTCTATAATCATATGATTTGCTATATCTACCCTACTAATACAAACCTGTATAAGTTCCTTAAACTGAGTCTCAAAATAAGAAAGTCCTCTTATAACCTCAAAAGCAACATTTTGATCTATCTTTTTATTATCTTTTAAAGAAATAAATCTCTTTTCTAATTGTTGGATTTGTGAAATTATCCACTGAACTTTTCCATTTATTTGTTGTTTAGACTTAGCTCTATTCTTTAAATGAGTAACTAAAGCATAATCAGTTTCTAAATTAGGGTTAATTTTATCAAATTCTAATCCTATACTTTTAAAATATTTAAAATCATTTTCTATAAACTGAATTGTTCTTCCAATTAGAGATTCATATTCTTTTTCTATTCCTAATAAAATCATTTGAATTTTTCCAGCAGTAGTTTTATCTAATTGAATTCCTTTCATAACTACTTTTAACCTATTAATAAACTCCTCAAAAATAGTTAAAGGTTGTCTAATATCATACATTAATTCTAAATCTTCATCTTCAATTAATTTTTTAAGAGAATTTATTATTTTTACAATATCATAAATTTGTTTTCTTAATTGCTTTTCATAGCTTCTTATGTCTTTAACAGAAGTTCTTTCTATACTTTTCATTGTGTTAAAATCTAATTCATTAACTCTTTCTAATGCTTTTTGTAAGCTTATAATTTCATTCCGATTCTTAATTCTTGATTGCTTGACTTTTTGATAGTCATATTCAAATCCACCTATTAAATTAGAAATCCGCTGATCTGTATTAGTAATTGTTTTTGGATTTAAAATTTGATCAGCTAATATAGTATTACTTAACTTTAACTTTAAACCAAATAAGTCCATAAAATTAAGAACATTTAAGGAATATATAAACTTTTTTAATCAATTAATTCAATTTCAATATTAACTTCTTCAGGAATAGGAACCCTCATTACTAATCTTAATGCTCTTTCATCAGCAGCTAAATCGATTAATCTTTTATGAATTCTCATTTCAAAATTATCCCAAGAAGCAGTTCCCTTACCACAAGGAGACTTTCTAGTTGTTAATTTAAGCTTTTTAGTTGGTAATGTAATTGGTCCAGAAATATCTACTCCAGTCTTACTGGCTACATCCTTTATTGATTCACAGATTTGATTTAGCTTATCAATATCTGCACTTGCTAAGTTAATTCGTGCTTTTGGCATAGTCTCTTTGATTAAACACTTATATTTAAATTTTATCTTCAGAAGGGTTTTTAAATGTTTCTAAATGTTCAAATAGACTTTCTAAAGAATTTCCTAAATTTCGATTACCTCCATAAATAGACTTTATAGTCTTTATGGGGTCTAAATTCTCTCCTGAATTATCAACTTTTTCAAGCTTTAAATTATAAAAAAAGCCAAAAACTCCATCTCTTAAACTTCTCTGATTAAACATAGCACTAATACTTTTTGGAAACCTTAAAACTAATCTAGTTAATCCCTCATCTTTTAGTTCAAAACCATCCATTACATAAATATTGCCTCCAGCAAAATTTCCACCAAAAATCTTTAAAGAATAAATTGAACCTTTTTTTAAAGAATACATTTTCTTAATAGATTTTTTAAATTTATAATCATTAGGTTCATACTCCAGAATTAAAATATAATTAATCATAAAAAAGAAAAATTGAGAAGGTTTTAAGCCTTCTTTACATAATCAATACACATACCAGCCGCTACTGTTGAACCAGCATCTCTAATAGCAAATGAACTCATATGAGGTATATCTGATTTCTTTTCAATTACTATTGGCCTTGTTGGAACAATTCTTACAATTGCGGCATCTCCATTTTTAAGCATGTCTGGACTTTTCTGTAAAACTTGTCCTGTTGCAGGATCTAATTTACTTACTAATTCCTCAAATCTACACGCTACTTGTGCTGTATGTATATGGAATACAGGTGTATAACCTACAGTCAACACAGTTGGGTGATTCAATACTATTATCTGTGCAGTGAATTCTTGAACAACAGTTGGAGGTGAATCTACTCTACCTAATACATCTCCTCTTGCAATATCTTTCTTTGCAATACCTCTGACATTAAATCCAATATTGTCACCCGGTTCTGCAACTTGAATTTGCTCGTGATGCATTTCAATAGTTTTAACTTCTCCAGTTACACCCTTACCATCTTTTCCAGGTAAAATTATAACTTTGTCTCCAAGTTTTAATTGTCCAGTTTCAACTCTACCAACAGGAACAACACCAATACCAGTAATGTTATAAACATCTTGTATTGGAAGTCTTAATGGTAAGTTTGTTAATTTTTCTGGTTCTTTGAATGTATCTAATTGTTCAAAGATTGTTGGACCAGTATACCAAGACATATTAGTTGATTTCTTGAAAACATTATCTCCAAGCTGTGCACTTGTTGGAATAAAATTAACATTTGCTGGATTGTAACCAACAGTTTTCAATAATTTTGTTACTTCTTCTTTAACAGCATTAAACTTTGCTTGATCGTACTTTACAGTATCCATCTTATTAACAGCAATAGCTAATTGTTTTACACCTAAAGTTTTACACAAGAATAAGTGTTCTTTAGTTTGAGCCATAATACCTTCACTTGCAGCCACAACTAAAACTGCAGCATCAGCTTGTGAAGCACCAGTAATCATATTTTTTATGAAATCTTTATGCCCTGGAGCATCTATGATACTTAACTCATATTTAGGAGTCATAAGTTTTTTATAAGAAAGATCTATTGTAACTCCTCTTGCTCTTTCTTCTTTAAGATTATCCATAACAAATGCAAACTCAAACCCTGCTTTACCTACTTCTTGAGCTTTTTCTTTTAATTTTCTCATTGTTTGCTCATCAATTATACCTGAATCGTAGAACAATCTACCTACAGTTGTACTTTTACCGTGGTCTACATGACCTACAAATACTACATTTAAATGTGGTTTTTCTTTTGCCATATTAAAATATCCTCCTATTTAAGTATGAACAGATATTGGAATAAAAGCGCCTTTTATAAAGGTTTCGTTAACCCAAAGGTTAACAACCATAACCTACAAGGTTATGTTTCGTTGACTCAAGTCTACGAACTCAAACCAAAGGTTTGATTTTCGTTAACCAAATGTTAACAACCATAAAAAGATTATGTTTCATTAAATCAAGCCTTAAAATCTTCCCCAAAAAAAGGCTTCAAATAAGTCAAAATCTTAATAAGAAAACCTTTAAAGACTTAAAGCTTTTTAAGTAAAATATGCAAAATACAGAAGAAATCTTTGAAACAGTAATGCACTGGGGAAATGAAGCTAAATATAATCATTCAAACTTTCCAGATATAATAACAAATAAAGACAAAATTAGAGGTTTCTTTATAGGAACAAGTTATAAAAAAGAAGAAAATAGAAATAATCTTGATTTAATTTCTTTTCTTAAACCTATTACAATATATTCAGACCTTTTTATACAAAATGAAGTATTTGATAAAGCTAAAGATATAACAGAACTTTTCAAAGATTATTCTCCAAAAAGCCAAGTTAAAATAGAGATGGAATCTTTTTTTATAAATGTTGTAAAAATGGGAATATATATTACAGGCTGTTTAACTGAAATCCCTGAATCTATTGTTTTAAAAAGTGAAAACAACTCAAATAAACAAAAAATAGAAGAATTATTCAACATTTTTAATTATTTTTCTTCATTAACTTACCTTAACTATAAGATGAAAAATTCAAAAACCCCCGTAATTGCTTTATTAAATCATGAAAATGTGAAAAAACCTTATGTTTATGAAAATCTTTTTGATAAAGATAATTTAGTTCTAAGACTTTGGAGAGAATAAAAATCTTCAAATATTATTTCTAAAAAATATCAAAACAAAAAGAAAACTAAGACTTACTCTTGAGGTTGTAAATCTTCATCAACTTTAAGACCTTTTCTTTCTCTAACTTGTCTTACAACTTTATCTTGAAGATCAAATGGTAACTTCTCAAATACTTGATCAACAACAAAGTAGTTTCCACGACCACCAGTTGCGCTTCTTAAATCATTACTTAATCCAAACATATTTGCAACAGGCATTTTTGCTTTAACAGTTATGTGCTCTCCTTCTTGATGCATATCTAATAATTGTCCTCTTTTGTTTGAAACTAATTTTGAAATTTCACCCATAAAACTTGCAGGTGCTTCAATTTGTAAAACTTGTAAAGGTTCGTAAATTACTGCACCACCAGCTAACATAGCTTGTTTTACTGCAGACCTTACAGCAGGTAATACTTGTGCAGGTCCTCTGTGAATAGCATCCTCATGAAGTTTAGTATCTAAAAGTCTAATTAACATTTTGTTACCTGGTTCTCTTGCTAAAGGACCATTAACAATTACTTGTTCTATACCTTCTATAACTAATTCTATAACTTCTCCAATGTGTACAACACCTCTTGTATTTTCTACAAATACACATCCATTAATTATGTCTTTAATTTTTCTTGCTTCTTTTGCGTCCCAACCAAATTCCATAAATTTCTGTGCAATTTCTAATTCATTTTTCTTAGTTACTTTTCCAGATGGGATTTCTCCAGCTTTTATAGATTCGTAAATCTCTTCAGGTAAAGGTTCTACTGTGAAATAAAATTTGTTATGTTTATTTGGAGATTTTCCTTCAACTTCAGGTGATGTTTTTGTAACTGATTCTCTATAAACAACTATAGGTGGACTTGTTACAATTTCCAAACCTTTTTCACTTTTAATTCTATTTTCAATAACATCTAAATGAAGTTCACCCATACCATGCATTAAGTGTTCTCCAGTTTCTTCATTAATTTCAATTGTAATGCTTGGATCTTCTTTGTTAACCTGTCTTAAAACTTCAACTAATTTTGGTAAGTCACTTGGTTTTTTAGCTTCAATAGCTTTTGTAACTACAGGTTCAAAAATATGTTTAAGAGCTTCGAAGGGTTCTATTGGATCTGAACTAATTGTTTCTCCAGCAAATACATCTTTTAATCCCATCAAACCAATTATATTTCCAGCAACTGCTTCTTCAACCATTTCTCTCATTGGTCCTTTGTAAACAACAACTTGCTGAATTCTTACTCTTCTCTTAGCTTGATTCATATAAAGTTCCATTCCCTGTCTTACTCTTCCAGAGAATAATCTTCCTGCTGCAATTTCTCCAGCATTTCTATCAATAGTAATTTTTGTACAAGTAAAAGCAACTGGACCTTCAGAATCACAAGTCATTAATGCCTTTCCTTCAACACTTTCTTTATCACCATGCCAAATTTGTGGAATTCTATATATTTGAGCAAATTTTGGATTTGGATGATGTATAACAACCATGTCTAAAACAACAGCATGTAATGGTGCCCAGTCTGCTAATTCCTTATATTTTTCCATATTAGTTTCATCAGAATAATGTTCAATTACAGTTTTAAAAGAAAGATTATGTTCTTTCATGTATGGAAAACTTAATGCCCATTTATGAACAGCAGAACCAAATGCAACTCCACCTTTCTGAACATCTACATTCCAAGTATCTTTAAATTCTTTAGGTGTAATAGAAGAAATGAATTTATTAACATCAGTTATAATCTTTAAAAATCTTTTTTGCATATCTTCAGGAGTTAATTTAACTTCTCTAATTAACCTATCAACTTTATTTATAAATAGAACAGGTTTTACTCTTTCTCTAAGTGCTTGTCTTAAAACAGTTTCAGTCTGAGGCATCATACCTTCAACAGCATCTACTAATACAATAGCACCGTCTACAGCCCTCATAGCTCTTGTTACATCTCCACCAAAATCAACATGACCAGGAGTATCAATTAAATTAATTAAATATTCATCATTTTTATATTGATGAACCATATTTACATTAGCAGCATCAATTGTAATTCCTCTTGCAATTTCATCTTCTCTAAAATCTAAGAAACATTGCTGTCCTGCTAATTGTTTTGAAATCATACCAGCACCAGCCAATAAATTATCTGAGAATGTAGTTTTACCATGATCAATATGAGCACAAATAGCAATATTTCTAATCTTCTCAGGAGTATTCATAATCCTCTTGATTTTATCAATCATTTTTTCGTCTGCCATTTTAATTCCTTAATTATTTAAATAAATATTAATTAGATTTATCTTGAACTATCAGCCTGTCTTTCTACTTCTGATTTCTTTGCAATGGCATTACTTACAGTATTCATTTGATAAGCTGCAATTAATTCTTCTGCTAAGGCATCTGAAGCTTTTTTCTTTTTCATAAAGGATTTTGCATAAGTTCCTGTAGCAATATTTCTCAAAGCTAAATCTACTCTTCTTTGAGGTGAACATTCGACAGCTTTTGGATATCTTGCTCCACCGTATTCAATTGCAGTAACTTCTTCTCTTGGAGCGGAGTTTTCAACTGCCCTAAGTAAAACTTCAATTGGATTTTTTCCAAGCTTCTTCTCAATTTTTTCAAAAGCTTCTTTTACAGTATGAAATAAACTTTCTGTTTTTCCTACATTTCTTCCAGAACTATATCTGTGAGATTTACCTTTATGACCAACAACCATTAGTTTGTTAATTAATCTTTCAACAAGGTGCATTTTATTTCTCCAGAATTGAGTACTTACATTTCTCCCTTGTGTTTTTGGAATTACTATAGGATTCAAATTAATATATCTCTTTAAACCAGGATCTTTAACTTCAAAATTAGATTCCCACAAATTAAATAATTTAATATTTTTATTTGTTAATTTAGGAATTTCTTTAATTTCAATTTTCTGCTCAGGCCTTCTAGGCATAGATCTGAAATCTCTTCTAAATCTTTGACCCCCTGAACTGCCTGAACTATTTCTATTATAATTATCTCTTCTTTCAAAACTTCTTGGAGCACTATTACTTCTTTTATCACTATTTCTAGATCTAGAATTATCTCCGCTCATTTTATCTTCTACCCTTCTCTATCTTACCTTTAATTAAAGCATGTAAAGATTGATCATTAACTTTTATAACTGCCCATCTAACACCCGGAATATCTCCCTTACTTCTTCCTTGCTTTCCACCAATACATTCTACTATAACTTCATCGTGTTCATCAATCATTTTAATAGCACCCATACCTGGTGCAAAAGCAGTAATTTTTTTACCATTTTTTAATAATTGACATTTAACACATTTTCTCATAGCAGAATTTGGTTGTTTAGCTTCTTTTTGAATTTTTTCAAGAACAATTGCTCTTGCTTGAGAACTTCCTCTTAATGGATCAGCTTTAATTCTTAGTCTTCTAATTCTTCTAATATATGTCTTATTAAGCCATCTACTTTGATTTCTTCTCTTTTTCAGCTTTTTTGCTGAATATAAGCCTTTACTTTTATTACCCATTTTCTTAATTTTGGGGTTTAAGTATAGTATTTAAAGCTTTCGCTGTTGGCTGCCAATCTCTGGATTTTATTCAATACTTCAAATTTACTACTAAAATTAACAAAAATTATTCAAAAGCTTTTTAAATTAGCACACTAAAAAGATTTAAAATTAAAAATTACTTGAAATAGAACTGAAAAAACCGAAATAACTCTTTAAAACAAAAAAACAGAGCATATTTCCAAAAAAAGTAAAAACTCAAAAATTAACAAATAGTTATAACTTTCTAAATTCTTAAGCAAAAGCTACAACAATAAAAACAAACCTAAGGAAAATCTGGGAATAACCAAAAAAAAGAATTTAAAAAATGAAAAGTGATTTATAAAATTCATAAATTTTTAAGCTTTCGGGATTCTCTTTTTATAGGGGGCAGTATAAAATTACCTAAGTTGCCCGTAATCTTAGGAATCTGCCCCCCATTTTTATTCCACTTTTTTTAACTTTTTTTTATTAAATTTGATAATTAAAATTTTAGTTTAATAATATTATTATAAATTCATTATAATTCCCCTCGCAGAATTATTAATGAAACCTGGCTTGTAAAATTTTTGATAGTTTATTTTAAACTGTTAAGAAAAACAAGCCAATCTTTTTGAAATTAACTTTTTAATATATATAAGGATAAGGGGCACATTTATAGGCTGCATCCTAAAGAAAGCTTATAGAAATCCTAGGAATAGCACCTCCAAAAGATTTTCAATCCAATTGTTGCCATGCAGCCCTTTTTAAAAAATTTTTAATTTAAAAATTAAAAGGAGAAAATCTATGCTCAACAAACTTTTCTTTAAGATTTTTACTTTTTTAATGGGAATGTTTATTTTATGGAATCTTACAATATTACTCATATGTCTTGCCATAAATCTAAACTCAACAAACACGAACGAAGAAAAAGGTTTAGTTTATGGCTTACTCATTGCATGCATCTTTTTGATAATAACCAGTATAATAAACTTAAATAGAATTTTAAAGTTCATATTCCAAAAATGTATTAATGAAATAAAACAGACCCATCAAACTGAAAATATCAAAGAATTATCCTAAAGGATTCTTCTATTTTAATACCTTCTAAAACGAAGACGGGTTCTATTTATCTGAAGTTAACCTTAATCTTTAGTAAATATTATCTCTGCCTTGTTTTTTTTTGAATTTAAATTTAGGGATTGCTCCTTGCATCTTAAAGCATGTAACACAACCTTTTCTGATAGTAGATTGAAATCATATGCAGGGGGCTTTCCCGACCAAATAGACTAAAATTTTAAAAAAGAGGTGATTTCCCCATGCCAAGAAATTTGAATCTTCAAGTTTGTAGTGATACTGATTCAGGAGGCATAAACATTAATAATTTACTTACTCACAAAGTTCTTTATGATCAAATCCAAATCAGTGGAACAGTAACTGTAGAATGTATTATTCTAATTTCTGATATACCTGAAAAGCTAAATGAAATAGATCTCACCAAAGCAAAAGTTACTTTATTCAAAAGTTACTTAAGACCTCCACAAATACACGCAACTTTTGAAGATTATAAAGGTAAATTAAGCTGCCTTGATGCATTAAAAACTCTACTTCATCAACCAAACCTTAGCATTCCACCCCTTAAAATCTAAATTTAAAGGCCATTATTTTGGCCTTTTTTTCTCTCTCAAATATTAACTATAGTTTATTAAAAATAAACTTAGTTTAATTTTAAAGTTTTTATTAACTTAAAATTAAACTATAGTTAATATTCATAGCAAGGTTTAAATACTATTTATAAAACAAAATAAGTATGATAAACTCAAGAGTTGATTATATTCATTGATGGTCTTTTTCTTAGTTACAAAACTTTTAAAATAAACAACTTATTATCACAATTAAATATAGGAGATGGCGGTGATAGTTCATTGGTAGAATGCGGGCCTGTGGAGCCTGGGAGCCGAGTTCGATTCTCGGTCACCGCCCTAAAAATATGATACAAAAACAAAAAGGAACAAGAGATTTTTATCCAGAAGAAAAACGTACTCAAAACTATATTTTTGAAATCTGGAAATCAGTTGCAGAATCTTTCGGTTATGAAGAAATAAATGGTCCAACAATGGAGCCAATAGATTTGTACAAAAAATCCGGTTCTGAAATTCCTGAACAAATTTATACTTTAAAAGATAAATCAGATAATGAATTTGCTCTACGTCCAGAATTAACTCCAACTATAGCAAGAATGATTTCTCAAAAACAAGGAATTAAAAGACCCATAAAATGGTATGCAATTCCAGATTGTTACAGATACGAAGCACCTCAATCAGGAAGATTAAGACAATTTGCACAATTTAATTTAGATTTACTTGGAACAGAAACTACAACTTCTGATGCAGAAGTCATCACCGTTTTAGTTGAACTACTAAAAGCATTTGGATTTACAAAAAATGATGTGTTTGTAAGAATTTCAAATAGAAAGGTCATAGAATCATTCTTAGATTATCTAACAATTTCAAACAAAAAAGAAATTGCAAAACTAATTGATAAATACGATAAATTATCTCCAGAAGGATTTCAAGAATCTCTTACAGAATTAATTGGATCTAAAAAAGCACAAGAAATAAGTTCATTCTTAAAAATAAGAAATATTTCAGATATTAAATTTGATTTTGATGAAAAAGGAAAACAAGGATTAAAGGAATTAAACGAACTATTTACAAAATTAAAAGCATTCGGAGTTTTAGAATATTGTAGACTTGATTTAAGTATTATGCGTGGATTTGATTATTACACAGGAACAATCTTTGAAGCTTATGATACTAATAAAAAATTCAGAGCCTTAGCAGGTGGTGGAAGATATGATAATTTAGTTGATTTCTTAGGCGGAGAACCCTGTCCAGGAATAGGATTTGGTATGGGTGATGTTATCTTGGAACTATTATTACAATCTAAAAATAAACTTCCACAGTTAAAAAAAGAAATAAAATATTACATTGCGCCTGTTAATGATTTTGTGCTCAATACAGCAATAGAAATTGCTCAAAAACTAAGAAAATATAACAATGTTGAGCTCGAAGTTACTTCAAGAAAACTTTCTAAACAATTTGAATATGCTTCTGAAATAGGTGCAGAAAAGATAGTTATTGTTGGTGAAAAAGACTTAGAAAACAAACAAGTAACAATTAGAGATTTAGAAAATGGTAAAGAAGAAAAAGTAAATATAAAAAATTTGTGATTAATTCACTCTAATCTCAATCTCACCAAAATGTTCTACTTGTTCAAGATTTATTTTTCGATCATTAGATAAGTGTAGTAAAGGAATAAATGTAGCAATCTTATCTTCTTTCCTATCACTTTTAACTAAATCAGTAAATACTAATTTCTTTCCACCATCACTAAAGAAACTCATAATCTTATTATAAACATCTCTCATTATTTTAGTTAAATCTACTTTTCTTTCAGGTATTTTAACTTCGGGGAAATCTAAATCATCTATTCTTCTCAAATATCTTCTTTGATTTACATCTAAAGCTTTTTCAAGTGCTGCAACTAAATCATTAACATTAACTTTTCTTCTTCTTGGTTGAGGAGTTTTTGGAATAATTGTAACTTTATTATCTTTTAAATTTTGCAATTCTATATCATCAAAAGGAATTTCATCATATTCTTCAGGTGGTGCAAACATAGCATCTAACATAGAAATATCTTCTTCAACTAATTTATTGGATTTTATTCTTAACAAAATTGCAGAGGCTAATAATACTTTACCAGAAACCATAAAATTTGCTTCTTTTAATTTCTTAATAGTATCTATATATCTTTTAGTTAAAATAGAAATATCAATATCCCAAGGATTCATCTTTTCAGATTTAATTAATTCATAAATAATTGTCTGCCAAGTAATCTCATCTTGTTGCACTAATAGATTAAATATCTCATCTTGCATTTTATATATAAATAAAAAAGAAAGAATATAAACCTTATCTATTCAAGGTCTTCTTTTATCTTTTTAAGTTCATCTCTCTTAGCCTGTAGAGCCAATCTTTTTGCATCTTCTTCAGCTGTTAAAATCTCTAGTTCTGCAATATCTAAATGCTTTTTCTGGAGTTTTTTCTTTTCAGGAAGTTCAACTGCTACGCTAATTTTCTCTTTAGGAGTTTTAAATTCTGTATATCCACACTTTCCACAAGTTTCCCTATCTTTATGTATTGCTAAATATACTCCAGCACCACACTTTGGACAAGTTCTTGCTTTTGCTTTGGATTTTAACCATTTTTTACTTGAAATTTTATTTTTCTTCTTCTTTTTAGTCATCTTTAATCACTTATTTCTTTTCTTCCTTTTTTTCTTCTTTCTTTTCAGTTTTTTTCTCTTCTACTTTAAGACCCATTTTTTTAGCATCCATTTTTTTGTTTGCTATGGATTCATATTTATTAAAATCATCTTTACTTCCATAAACATTAACTTTTAAAACAGAGTTATTTTGTCCATTACCTGTTCTTATTTCAGAAATAACAAAATGTTCTTTATCTACCTTTAAATTTTCAGAAAGCTTTTCTTTTAAATGTTTATAACTTGGTGTAGCCATCTTTGGATGCTCCACACTAAAAGTCAAAACTTTTCTTTTCAATAATGGAATTTCTTGTGTGTGTATCTGCTTCATTTTACCTAGACTTTATTGCATATTCCCCTTTTACAGTTATTCCAACTTTCTTTGCAATCTCTGATTTCTCAGCATTAATAACATTAATTCTTCCTTGCCATGTTTCAGTAAACTGACCTTCTTTACATAAAGGACATATATCTCCTTCAACAAAGATTCTGCATTTCTTACAAACTTTTTTCTTCATTTTCTTACTTTTCCTTTTCAGTAGTTTTTGTTTTTAATTTTTTTGTTTTTTCTTGATCAATAAATTGTAAACTTCCTAAAAATGGTTGTCTCATTGTTAAACCAATTTTTGGATTTGCCATATCTTTAAATGAAATTGCAACTATTCTTGCTCTACACATATCTCCAGCTTTTAAAGTTCTTTTAGAATCTTTTCCAGTTAATACTCCGGTTTTTTGAAAAGTTACAAAATCATCCATAGTTTGTGAAACGTGAATCATTCCATCAATTGCACCCATATCAAAGAAAGCACCAAAATCTGTAATCTCAGTTATCTTTCCAAGTACAACTTCAGAAATTTCTGGTTTAAATGAAATTACTTTAAAATTAGTTGAATAATATGCAGCACCATCTCCAGGAATTATTACTCCTTCACCAACTTTAGAAACTTCATTAACACAAACAATTATTCCAAAGTGTTTTGAGATTACACCTTCATATTTTAATTTAAGATTTTCTAGAACTGCCTTTTCAACATCCTCTTGAAATGATTTTGGAGGCACTCTTATGTGACTTTTTAATTCTAATTCATAAAACATTTTTTACACCATTTTTACATATTTTTTTTGTCTTAAGGTTAAAACATGTATATCAACTTCTTTTAACCTATTTTTAAGCTCTCTATCTTGGGTTGCAACAACAAAGTTATGCTTTACTGCAGCCTCCAAAAGTAAAGTATCAACATTTTTAATGCTTTCTGTTTTTACGACTTTTGCTTTTTTTACCAGCTCTAAACCAATTCTAGCAGCTGTTCTATCTCTCATTTTACCAGTCTTAGACACCTTTTCCAGTTCTTTTAATGAAACATCCAAAACATAAAAATCAACCTTTTCTTCAGTTGCCTTATCTATGCTTTCAAAGATGTCTACTCTAAACTGCCCCGGAATTAACAAAAAATTAGTATCTAGCAGCACTTTCATCTTATTTATTTAAAAATCGCAGCCTTATATTTATAAAGATTTTGCTTTAAAATCCCTAAAAAACGACAATATTTTAAACGATGCTTATTAATTTAGATATATGTCTTATAAATACCTAGAACATGAAGCTGATTTAGGATTAGAAGCTAAAGGTTCTTCTTTAAATAAAATGTTTGAATATGGTGCTATTGGGTTATTTAATGCTATGTCTGATATTAAAAAAGTAAAACCTCTAAAATCGATTAATATAAAATGTACCGCCGATGAGATTTCAACTTTATATATAGAATTCTTAAACGCTTTATTAGCCCAAAAAGACATAACTGGAATGTTATTTTCAAAATTTGAAGTAAAAGTTTCTGAAAAAAAGCCTTTTTCATTAAAAGCAAAATGTTATGGTGAAAAATTTGATGCTAAAAAACATAAAGCAAAAACAGAAGTTAAAGCTGCGACTTATTTTGGATTAAAATATGTTCATGATAAAGATTATAAAATCATTTGTGTATTGGATTTGTAAAATGGAAAAAATAGAAGTTAAAAAAATAAATGAATATCTTTGGGAAATTCCTAAAAAAGATGAAATGTTAGTTCCTGGTAGAATCTATGGAGATAAACCCATCATCAATCATTTACTTAAAGATATTGAAGAAGGTAAAGAATGGAATGCACTACAACAAATAAAGAATGTTGCATGTCTTCCTGGAATTCAAAAAGCTTCTTTAGCAATGGCAGATATTCATCCAGGTTATGGTTTTCCAATTGGTGGAATTGGTGCTTTTGATTTAGACTCTGGAGTAATTGCAGTAGGTGGGGTTGGATTTGATTGTAATTGTGGTGTTAGAGTTTTAAAAACACCTTATGTAAGAAAAGATATAGAAAAAATAAAAGAAAAACTAGCAGATATTTTATTTAAAATAATTCCTGCAGGTTTAGGTTCTGAAGGAGAAATAAAATTAACAATGTCTGAAATTGATGAATTACTAATCAAAGGCTCAGAATTTGCAATAAAAAAAGGTTATGGTACTAAAGATGATTTAGAATTTACAGAAGATGAAGGTAAAGTAAAAAATGCTAATCCTAAAGATGTTAGTAATCTAGCAAAAAAACGTGAATTAAAACAAATAGGAACTTTAGGTTCTGGGAATCATTATTTAGAAGTTCAATATGTAAATGAAATTTATGATGAAAAAGCTGCTAAAAAATTTGGTTTATTCAAAGATCAAATTTTAATTGCAATTCATTGTGGCTCAAGAGGTCTTGGACACCAAATAGGAACAGATTATCTAAAAACTTTAGATCAAGCAAGTAAAAAATATAATATTCCTATAAGCGAAAAAGAATTAGTCTGTGCTCCAATTAAAAGTCCTGAAGGACAAGCTTATTTCTCTGCAACTTGCTGTGGAATAAATTGTGCATTTGCAAATAGACAAGTTTTAACACATCTAACAAGAGAAGCTTTCAAAGAAGCAGATTTAGATAATTCAGAAATAAAAACTTTTTACGATATTGGACATAATACTGCAAAATTAGAAAAGCACGATGTAGATAAAAAGAAAAAAGAATTAATGGTTCTAAGAAAAGGATGTACTCGGGCTTTTGGTCCAGATAGAGAAGAAGTTCCAGAACAATATAGAAGTGTTGGACAACCAGTTTTAGTTGGTGGTACAATGGGAACTTCATCCTATATATTACATGGAACTTCAAAAGGAATGCAAGAAACTTTCGGAAGTGCAATTCATGGTGCAGGACGTTCAATGTCAAGAGCACAAGCAACTAAATCTTGGAGAGGTTCTGAAATTATTAATTCTCTAAAAAATAAAGGAATTATAATCAAAGGCCATAGTTTAGCAGGAGTTGCCGAAGAATCTCCTGGTGCATATAAAAATGTAGATGAAATTGTAAATGTAATGCATAATGCAGGAATAGCAATGAAAGTTGTAGATGTAAAACCATTAATTTCTATTAAAGGTTAGTTTTATATATTTTTTTAGATAAAACAAGAATAGGGATCAATTAGAAATAACTGATAAAATATTGGCTATTGCAAATTCTGAAGAAGAAATAAATTTAGCAATCAATTTAAGAAATAAAATATATGGATATCTAAAATTTAGGCCTTACAATTCGAAGACAGAAAGGCATGAAAAAATTATAAGATGGAAAAGAACAGCCCATTAAATATTTGAAGATGGTTATGTATATCAAGGAAAAGCTTGCACAGATTTAGTCATAGCCTTTTTAGCTTTAGCTAAAGTAAAAAAATTTAATACTAAATTTGTAAAATTATATAATTCTAAACAAACACATTCTGTTGCAGAAATATATATTAATAATAAATGGTATATTTATGATATTTCTTCTAATAACTCAGAACCTTATGTTGGAAGATATACTCAAAATAAAAAGATTAATGATTGGGGCTTATGGAAAAAAGGAAAAGATGCTTGGGATATAAATCTAACAGAATATAAATAAAATTTTACCTAAATAATCTTAAATTCACACCCCCTAAAATATAAAATGACTAAATTCTTCCTTTTATAAAATTTATTATTTAATTAGTATTTGTGGCTCTTTTTTCAGAAGTAGAAACCTTAAATGATTTCCTAAAATAATTCATATATAAACCCATTGTTGGACCTATTAGAGGAGATAATAAAGCTAAGTTTTTGTATCCTTTTATCATTTTATTAAAGTTTAATTCTCCATCTTGAACTAAACCACCAATTCCTACTGCAAGCCCATATATTGGAACCTGAAATATATTAAATGCCACTAAGTCTACGAGATATTTTTTAATTTTAGAACTTTTTTCAGTTGTTTTTGTTTTTTTATATAAAAAATCTCTCCACAACCCATAAGGCCCCCCAGTAACACTATTCATTAACGTAGCCGAAGCCCTTGAACCAATTATTCCTTTAAGAGTTTTTAATCCAGTATAATAATCTAATCCTGCACCCAATATTAAAGAATAACTTATACTCCCTAAAGTATCAACCAAACCTGTATAACCTAAAGAATCTTTATTATTGAAAAATGTCGGTTTTTTTAATTTAAAATTATCTTCTGGTTTTGAGGATTGAAATTTTTCCTCAACCGTAAAACAGTCCGATATTTCCTTATCTCTTGAATTAGCATCTTTAGAAGACACTATTAATCCAATTAAATTAGGTTTATTTATCATACCTCATTTTTATTCTTTAAACTTATATTAAATTTACTTCAAAAATATTGCTAAAAATAAGAATATTTATATATTTATTCTTACTTTTGTTAAATTATGGACAATATAGATAAAAAAATCCTTTTTGAATTAGATAAGAATGCTAGGAAGAGTATTAAGAAAATGGCTCATGAGCTTAAAATGAAAAGGAGTACATTAGCTTATAGAATCAAACAATTAGAAAAAAATAAGATTATTCAAAGTTATTACGCAGTTATAGATTATTCTAAATTAGGTTATAATATTTTAGTTAGGATTTATATCAAATTTCAAAATACTTCATTAGAAATAGAAAAAGAATTTATTGATTATGTTTTATCTCAGAATGAAACGTTTACTGTTTACAAGACAGAAGGAGATTGGGATCTTACGATTGGTTTTCTTGGAAAAAAATTAAGTGAATTTGATAGATTTTATAAAAAAATTAAAGAAAAATATAAAATTTATATTCACTCCCAAAATATTTCTCTTTTTAGGCAATATATTCAATATTATAGAAATTATTTAGTTGATAAAAAAGTGAGAGACTATTCTTCTTTGATTACAGGAGAAGGAGAATTAGTAAAAGTTGATGAAATTGACCTTAAACTCTTAAATCTTATATCCGAAAATGCAAGAATTTCCCTATTAGATTTGTCTAAACAACTTAAAATGACTTCTATGACAACAAGATATCGATTAAAAGGATTAGAGAAAGAAAGGATTTTAATAGGGTATAGAGTTTTGTTAAATCTTTCAAAATTAGACTATGAATATTATAAAATTGATTTAGAAATAGAGGATATCAAAAAGATTAAATTACTCCAACAATTCGCAAAACAGCATCCAAGTATTATCTATGAAGATAGAACTGTGGGAGGATCTGATTTTGAGTTTGATGCTGAGTTACAAGGATATGATGCGTTTTATTCACTAATTGAAGAATTAAAAAAGGAATTTCCTGGGTTAATAAAAACTTATAGGTATTATAAAGCAAAAAAGATTTTCAAATATTCTTTTTTTCCTAAATTTAATTGAACCATTTTTATAATTGAAATTAACCATATTTTGGGTCTTTTTAAGAATCTTCTAAGATTTTTATCAAAATCTTTAAAAATCTTACCCTCTTTTCTAAACAGATTATGAATCAAAAATTAAAATTAGATGATGATGTAAGACCCATTTTAGTGAGGATGGAAGATAGTATAATTCTTGATTTATTTGAAAGGGCACAATTCAAAACTAATGATATTGCTTATACTATTGGTGGATTAGAAATTCCTGAATTTAAGGTAAGCTTTTTTGAATATCTTTTCAGAGGTATAGAAGAAGTACATGCAAAAGCTGGAAGATATGAACATCCCGAAGAACATTCTTTTTTCGATAAAATGCCTAAACCCATTGTTAAAAGAAAGAAAGTAGTTTCACCCATTAAAATCTTTGACATAAATGTAAATGAAAAAATAAAGGAAATATATTTAGAAGCATTAAAAAGTATTTGTATTCCAGGGGATGATGACCATTATGGTTCTAGTATTGTTTTAGATATTAAAACATTACAAGACCTATCAAGAAGAGTTCACTATGGCAATTATGTAGCTGAAGCTAAATTCCAAGAAGATCCAGAAGGATATTCTGAGTTAATTAAAGCGAGAAACACAGAAGGTATTATGGAAAGATTAACTAATTTAAATGTTGAAAGAGACCTTCTCGAAAGAGTGAGAACTAAAGGTAAAAGATATAATGTTAATCCAGTTTTAATAGAATCTTTTTTTAAAGATAAAATAATTCCCTTAACTAAAGAAGTAGAAATTGAATATTTTTATAAATTAGAATAAAATTAAATTAATTCTTCTGGCGTTATTATTTTAGTAGCTAAACATAAAATATTTTTATAGCTTTTTTCATTTACAAAAATTGGAATAAAATCTTTTTCTGCAAAATATTCTTTATTTCCTTTTGCAATAAGATCTCCTTTTTTTACTTCTTTAAAATTAATCATAAAAGGATTAGCATTATCTTCACCATAAATAATATCTATAACCTGGTAAATAATTAAAGGCTCCCTATTAGAAGAATGCTCTTCATTGATATTATTTAACGCCCCCATAACCTCATCAACAATTTCTTTTTTTTCATGAGGTCCAACTTCTAAACTTATCCCACAAGAGACATGATCAATCAATGCTTTACCGCTTGCAAGATTTGAGGGCATAATCACTAATTTACTTAACCCCAATTTTTGTACTAAATTTATTTTTTCTTTACTAAATTGAGTAATAATTCCAAATAAGTCTGTATCACCAGAAGAAGAATGAATATCTATAATATATTTAAAGTCTTTTAGTTTTTCTAAAAGAAAAAAAGCTCTTTTTTCTTCTTCATCTCCAAAAGGATTACCGGGAAAAACCCTATTTAAATCAGAATCGATAGATCTTGTTTTATGTTCAATTGCTTTTGGATTTCCAATAAAAATAGGAATCTCTTTTGAAATCTTATCTATTACTTCTAATCCAAAGAGCTCGTCTCCATGCAAACACACTACGACCGCATAATCTTTCATTATATCATCCCAATACAAACAATAGAATCACCTGCAAGATAGTCTAATTTAAGTATTTTATTAAATAATTTACTTGATTTAGAATGGAAGGGTATATTATTAGCATAAAGAGACTTTCCGTAAGCTCCCCTTACAACCCCCAATTCATCAATATTTGCATTAATTTCTTTTGCAAAATTATTTCTTATATTATATAATTTATTAGAAATTTTACAATCTTCCCCATTTTTACTTGAACATATAATCTCACAATCTAAACTAGGACAAATAGTAGAACATATTTTTTCTAATGCTCTATGCATTCTTGGATTTTGAGTTTTTAAACCTAAAAATTTTTCTTCCCCTCTTTTAACTTGGTTTGTTAAATTTCTAAAAACATCATGTCCTTGCATATCTGGATGAAAAGCTACGCCTTCTACATAAAGTAAGGGTTCGCTAATTATTTTTTTATGCGTATAAAAACCAACTCCTCCAACTTTTTGACCTAAAAATAAAATATAGGTTTCATCAGGACAAATAAAATGAGTTTTAATATCCTCTTCAGTCATTTCACTTCCAAAAGCAGCTCTTACAACATAAATCACCTCTTGAAAAACCTGAGGATTTTTATTAATAAATGAAATAGGTTTGATAATTTTCTCTAATACTCCCCCACAAATTTCTGCAACTTTCAATTTTTCATCCTTAATTGGTAGACTCATATTATACCAAATCAAGAAAAAACTATTTAAAAGTTTCCATTTATGCAGGGGATATAAGAATGTGATTTTTTTGGGTGATTTTTTTAGGAATTTCTTGCCAATAACATTTTCTTTTATTCTCAATTATATACCTTTGCCTAACCAAATCAAAATAATCCGCTTTTTCTTTATAAAGCATTAATCTTGAATCGGGAGGATTCTGAAGATGATATTTAAGGTTTTGATTTTTATGACAACAAGGCATAATTGCAAAAGAGATTTCATTTTCTAAACCTATTTCAATAATTTTATCCCCTAATTCAGAACAAGGATGAATAGCTACTATAAAACTTTTTTCGGTAGAAAGATCCAATTTTTCATAAATACTTTTTTCAATATATTCAATTTCATATTTATCAAATAGTTTTTGCAATTTATGAAATCTTAACGGAATTTTTTTATCCACCATCAAACTCTGCTTAACTAATCCGTTATACAAAAAACCTAAACTACATAATCCACTCCCTGCACACAAATCAATAAGAAGATTATAATTTAAAAAAAAAGGATTAATAGCAGAAATAAAATAAGTAACCTTTTGTAGCTCTTGATTCTTAAAACCTAAATCGAGAAGTTCTCGGGTAGGCAAAGAAATCATTTTTTAGTATAGTCAAAAAGCATATGGGATTTTACTTTACTTAATGTAACAGCTGCAACTTCTCTTGCCTTAACACTACCTTCTTCCAAAATATCTAAAATTTCATTATCTTTATTTTCATAAAAAGTTCTTTTATCTTTATATTCTTCAAATCTTTCTGCTAAAGCTTTTGAAGCCATTTTTTTACAATCTCCACACCCCATATTAGCAGTACGACATTTCTGAGAAATATTTAAGTATTCATCATTTTTTAAATTAAATGCGAAATGCAAATCATAAACAGTACACTTTTCAGGATCTCCCGGGATTATTAAAGATTGTCGAGTAAGGTCTATTTTCATCTTTTTAACGCCAGCCATAATAGTTTCTAAATCATCAGTAGGTAAAATTACATTTCCAAAACTTTTGCTCATTTTTCTTCCATCTGTACCCAAAATTCGTGGAGATTGAGTTAAACTATAATTAGGAATTGTAAAAACCTCCCCATAAAGATTGTTAAATCTTCTAGCTAATTCTTTAGTTAATTCTATGTGAGGAATTTGATCTCCTCCCACAGGAACTAAAGTAGTATTATATAATAAAATATCTGCAGCTTGAAGAATAGGATATGCTAAAAATCCGAGAGAAATTTGACCTTTGGCCATTGCAATTTCTGCTATATCAAATTCCAATTTTTCTTCCTCTCCTTCTTCATAATTTTTTTGTAAAATAGTTGCAACATATCCTTTAAAGGTAGGAACCCTTTCAGCTCTTCCTAAATTAACTAACCTTTCAAGAATTAAACTTAATTCTGCATGTTGAGGCACTTTTGATTGAATAAATAAAACGCTCTTTTTTGGATCAACCCCTGCGGCCAACCAATCCTTAACCATTTCAATAGTATCCTCTCTAATATCTTTTGTATCTGTTTGGGTAGTTATAGCGTGCCAATCAGCAACAAAATAAAAAGTTTTGTTTCCCCCATTTTGCATTTTAACCCAATTATCTAAAGCTCCAACAACATGACCAATATGCAATCTTCCTGTTGGCCTCATCCCGCTTAAAATTCTTTCAACCATTTAATATTAAGAATTATAAAGATTTAAAAAACTTTCCTATATTCAATATTTTAAACATTTAAAAGAGCCAACTGATTTATTTTAAATTCCTGACCAGACATAAATTCTAGCCACTTTTGCATCTGTTAAAGGGTTTACTGAATCATCAGTTGCAACAGCTAACACAACTGACCTTGAAAATATTTGAGCAGTTTGAGACATTTTTGCAGGAACACAATTATCTCCAACTGGATTAACAACAAAAGCATAACTAAACTGAGGTGGGAGTGCTGCACCTTGTTCTGAAATAACTTCTTTAATTTTAGCTTCAACATATTCTCCAAATTCATGAGACGGCGGGGGATTTGTTAAAGGAGTTTTAAGATTTATTTTTTGACAAATACTTAAAAATTCATTATTTTGAATAATTTTATCTGCATTTGGGGGATTATCTTTCTTCCCATCAGGATAATCTACTATTACATTAGAATAAATATAACATTTGTCAGTGTCAAAATCAGTTTTCAAAAAACATTCTCTCATACCTTCATCTTTCAAAATATCATCAAGTATTTTTGTATGAATCTCGCTCACAGCTTCAGAATTTCTAAAACCTAAATTATTAAACTCTTGTGGAGAAATTGAATAAATAAACATAAAAACTAAAATAATTGAAATCACTGCTTCCAATGTCCTAATTACACCTTTTTTATTTGTCACGAATCTTTACCAACCCTACCAGTAGATCTTGATTTACCATTATTTTTAACTTCAACTTTGTCTGTTGCATCTTTTTTAAATGCAATTATAACTATACTTATAGAAAGTTCACATTTATTTGGAGCATCACAAATTATATCTGCGTTTTCAGTCTTGAGTCCAGAATTCTCTTTTAAATCTTCAAGATCAACTTCTCCAACACCTTGAGCATAATTAAACTTAAAATGTCCAGAAGAAATATCTTTATCCCTGCCAATGGGCAGATTATTTATACCAATCTTTGCTTCAATCTTTTCTTTATTTCCAGCAAGATATCTTTTTTTTCCTTGCGTAATAATATAAACTCCTTGCTCTAAATTATTTACAACTGTAGTTGCACCTGTACCTTCATCTTTCATAATCAAAGCACCAGTATCAGGATTACTTCTTTCCATATAACTTACTAAACTTTGAACAGTTGCATAAAAATTAGTTTCAACACCAGGTAAATCTAAATCAACAGCTCTTGATGTTTCAATATCAACATTCTCAATTAGTCCATTTAAATTAGAAATTGTTTTTGTTCTTGAAATAGAATTTGTAGTTACTAAAACACTATAGACAGCTAAACAAATAACAATAGACATAATCAAATACATCTGACCTCTTTTAGATATAAACATAAATTAAATTAAAATCATTTTATTTATAAAGATACCCTCAAATAAATAAAAAAAGAGACATAAATTTTATAAAGCCTCTTTTAAATCTCTAACTTAACCCATCCTAGCTCAATGGTAGAGCACTCGGCTGTAGCTTTAGAGCGCAGGCAAAGTTAATGTCCAAAAGACTAACAATGAAGACCTGACAGCCGATACCGAGTGGTTCCTGGTTCGAGTCCGGGGGATGGGACTAAATACATAAATAATAGTTTTTGCTTATCCAAGTATAAACTTTAAATGAGCACAAGAATAAAAGAGGTGTTTTTTTCGACTTTTAATGAGTGAACTGCATTTTTATCCATACTAATAAACACCCCAGGTAACATGGATATGTCTTTCCCCCCAAGATTAAAAACTCCTTTCCCTTCAGTTATATAAATAAGACCTTGCTTTATTGAAGTATGCTCTAATATCTCAGCACCCCCAGCCATACAAAACAAAGTAACATTTAGTTTGCTATTTTTTATAATTTCTTTACTCAAAATCCCTTGCTTAGGGTATTCAATCATTTTTAAGATATTTTCTGAACTCATTTTTATTTCCTCCAAATTATTTCTCAAATAATATTATTAAATTTTATTTTTTATTAGCGAAATTCTCAAAATTTTTAATTTCATCTTTTCTATCAGAGTTTATTTTTTCAAATTTCTTAAGCATATCTTCTTTAGTTTTATTATCTAAAATCTCGTCAACCATAGGATATAAAATAGTGTCTTCCTTAAAAATATGTTCTCTTATCAAAGAGGTATAATTCTGAGCATTTTCAATAACCTTTTTATTATCTTCTTTATTTATTCCCTCTTCAATACCTTTAACAAATCCTCTTCCAAGCTCATGTTCATATAACATCTGCTCAACTGGATTACAATGCAATTTTTCTTCATTTTTGCAAAACTCTTTAAATAAAATATCTTCTTCTTTTGCATGATGAAATTTATCAGCATAATTTCTTATAAAATTAACAATTTCCAAAATCATTTTTTTATCGATTTTTTTATTTTGCTTTAAAAGCGTACATTCATTATCTAATATATCTGCAACTTTTAAAATATTTTTATGCTCATCAGTTAAAATCTGTATAATTTTACTCATTATTAATCACTCCTTGATTTATATATTTTATATTAAGTATAAAAAAGATACTTATTTAAATAAGTTTAAGTTTCTAAAAAGATACCATGGAATGCACACTTTATAAAACAATGAATTTCATTGCCAAACGTTGGAATTTGCTAATAATTCTTGAGCTTTATAAGGGTGATAAAGAATGGAAAAGATATTCAGAAATTAAAAGACAATTAAACAATATCACTCCAAAAATTCTGTCACTACGTCTTAAAGAACTTCAAATTGAAGGTTTAATACAAAGAAGAGAAGATACCACACATCATCCCATAAAATCAGAATACAAACTGACTTCTTCTGGAAACAATTTTATTCAAATAATTCAGCAGATAAAAGAATGGACATTAAAAAATAAATTATCAAATCAAACATGCAAAGAAACAGATTGTAAATACTGCACAATATCAAAATAAATCATTAAATTAATATTACAAATAATACCTTAAAAACAAACCTTACCTCAAATTTTAACACTTCCAAACCTGTTTTAACTCGGTTTTGACAAAAACTTAGCCTACCGACGGTGGCTAGTGTTGATAAGGGTTCGCATATTTACGAAGCATTGCGTCAAACCTTAAACCCTATAAACGCTGAATTCTAATTTTTGTCTATCAAGCCTAACGCAATCCACAGTTTTACGAAAGCATTGCGCCAGTTTATTTATATATAAATTAACTGATATTTAAGCTCTTCCCTACTAAAGCGAAAGTGATGCGCTTTCAATTTTAGAAAAGTTTATATATTTGAAGTTATATCTGTTGATATAACATGACAGAATTATTATTAAATCAAGAAAATGTATTAAGATACCCAAGATTAGACACTTTGCTCAATGTAGAAGAATTCATAAGAGTGCATGATGGAGAATTTAAAAAAAGAAAATTATGGGAATCTTTGCCAAAAAAGATGATGTATCAAACATTTTGTGTAATAATTAACTACCTTCTTTACTCAAGAAAAATTTCAATAGACACAGAAGGAAAAATTGGATGGATATACTATCCTGAAGTTGCAAGAGAATATTATTCAAAAACACGTTTAGGTAGAAAGAAATGAAATTACCTTCAGAAATAAGATTTGTAGATGATAATCTAAAAGAAGCATTTTATAGGTTAGAAAAAGGAGATGAACAAGAAAAAGAATTATTTAAATTGTTAAATCAAGCTATGGACAATATAGAAGAAAGTGCATTTTGTGGAATTCAAATTCCAAAAAGATTAATTCCTCAAGAATACTCTAAAAAGGAAATTAAAAATCTGTGGAAATATGATTTGCCTAGAGGCTGGAGATTGGTTTATTCTATTGTAAATGAGGAATTAGTGGTTGTAAGTATAGTCCTTGAATGGTTTGATCATAAAGATTATGAAAGAAGATTTAAGTATTAAAAAATATATTCTAAAAAACCGATATATATATACATCTTTAGTTTATTTAATCCGATGTCAATATTTAAAAAAAGTCCTGAGCAAATTCGCAAACAGGTATTAGAACTTGAGAATCAAGCCACTAAGAGTTTTAATGCAGAGTTTAACGCTTTGAAACAAGAGTCTATAGATTTTGCAAATGTTATGGAGAGTTACGCTATGTTTAAGAGTATATGGATGGAATTTAACATACACCCAAATGAAGATAAGTTTAATCTTGCTATGATTCATTTCGAAAGTTTAAAAAAAGACTTTGAAAAGATTAAAACAAAACGACATAATATAGAACAATTATTTGACTGGCTTAAAGCTCAACTAAACTCCCAAGAATTATTGATTATGAAGATTAAAGCTGCGAGTATGACTATTAAATAAGTAAAAGTATAAAAAATTATTTGTAAACCCCTTTAATAAACAAAATTGTCAATTTTAAACCTCAAAACAGGTTTTGATACGGTTTTGACAAGAATTCAGCTATTTTCGACGCCGCACTTTCACTTTGCCTGCTATTTACGAAGCATTGCATTAAACCTTAAACCCTATAAACGCTGAATTCTAATTTTTATCTATCAAGCCCGACGCAATTCACTTTTTTACGAAAGCATTGCGCCAGTTTATTTATATATAAATCAACTGATATTTAAGTTCTTCCCCCTTTTATGAAACTAGTGCGCTCGGGGGTTTATAAAAGATAGAAAGATTTATATAGTAGTTATGACTACATAATTGTAGTAGGATTGATATTATGGTTTATTTTATAGAAATACAACCAACAGAACATTATATTGAAGAACATGAACAGGCTGTTCCATGGGATAAAGTTATTGAAATAATTTTTAGAACAAAAAAATCCAAAAAAGAAAGGAAATAAATTCGAAATTGAGAAGGATGGATATTATATCCTTTTTGAAATAAAAAATAGTATTTTGTATGTAATAAATGCTAAAAAAGGTGATTAAAAATGAAACAACAAAAATTTGAGAAATTTTTGGGTAATCCAAAATCTAAAAGATCTTTGACATGCCCAAATTGTAGCTCAGAACTAAAAAAAGTGGAAGTTAAAGTACAAGGTGCTAAAAACAAAGCTATTAGTTATCAATGTCCTGATTGTGATTACTTTGAGTTTGAACCAATATCTTCTGAAAAAGTTATACAAGAATTAAAAGACACCCCCTTAAAAATCAAACAGAAAATAATAAAATTATCTCAAGATAGATTAGGGATGTATATTAATCGAGATGTTGCTCGAAGCTTAAATCTTAAAGGCGGAGAAGAAGTATATATCTCTGTACCCGATAAAAAACATTTGGTTGTTAATCTAGCCGATTAATAAACTTAAGGCATAAAACCTATAAAAATTACATTAGTTTTTTAAACATTCTAAGGTTTTTAAGCTTAAAATTAAATATTATGTATCTAAAGACTTGGTCTAACCAAAAACCCTAAAAGGAGGTTATTCCCTAGCTTTTTGTTTTTTGTTAGTTTTTACTTTATTGATTTTGGATTAATTTTACTGATTCTTTGAAATATCCTTGGAGAAGCTTGGATGATTTAATATTTTAAAAAAGAGGTGCTATCATGAAAAGATTATTTTTTGTTTTGATTTTGGGGGCATTAATTTTAGTAACAGGTTGTACGGAAAAAAATCCGATTTCATCTACACCCGCAGTAAATACACAACCCCTATTGCCTTATGAAGAAGGCTCTGACACGTGGATAATTCATATTTATAAGTATCAAATGGGCTTTAAAATGGTGGCCGGCTATACTTTTACTTCGCCCCTTACACAAGTTGATATGGGCGAAAAGATTTATATCAGCCAGCCCTATTTTGAAGCTTCTGAAACAGTCTCTGTAAAAGTTACATTGACTAACTGTATGAACATTTCTAACACGGGAATAATCTCACTTATCGTTGGAGGGTGTAACGAAGAAGTTCCTTTCATTCTCAGACCTATTTCTTATGAAAATGAATTCTCTTTTGAATTACCTGCAGATAAAATTGGGATAGGAAAACACTCCTTCAGTTTTTCAATTTTAGAAAATCCTAACTGGCAAGCAGATGCTTTCACTGGAAGAGTAAGCATAGGAAAAAAATATTCTATTACTGATGGAAGTGTCATCTCGTTTCAAGAAAAAAAACTAACAATAAAAGAAATTTTAGAAACTGGGGAGATTATCATTTCTTATCTAAATGAAGAAAAGGTTATTAATAAAGACTCAATCAAAGCAGTAAAAGATTTGATAATAAAAGTAGGGGCAGATTCTACCCTTGTAGTTTGGGAAAGTATTCTTCCCTAATCCATGGCAATGAGAATTTTAATCGAAAAGAGTTATTTATTCAAAATCAAACTGCCTTGTATAAGTTAAATTATGCAAGGCAGTTTTTTCTTTTTTCAAATCAACTAAATCCAAAGGAGGATTTATTTTATGAAAAAGATACTTTTTGTTTTATCAATTTTTGTTTTACTCTTTGCGGTTCAGAACGCAGAAGCAGAAAATCTCCTTCAAAAGATAACAGAAAAGATGATGAATCTCTATTCTGCAGAAACAGACGTTTACATTAAAAATCGCTTAATCGAAGAGGTTTGTAGCATTCAACAAAAAGAAATAGATTGGGAGTTATTCAATAAAGCTGCTGAATTCTTTACTGATTATAAGTCTGCCTATCCGTTTGGTACAATTCCTATACATACCTGGGAAATATGCAGATTTATGAATAAAAGTGAACAATTAGCACTTATTGCTAATTTTGAGTCATTTGTTCTCTTTCGTATAAACGCGGCCTTACCTAAAGAGGTTTTATTCAGAGAAGAAAATAGATTAGATACTTCTCCCCTCTTTATTGACATATTTATTGATACATTATATGAATTTGATATTGTATTAATCAATAATATTTCTTTATCTGATAGCTGGATTGAATGGACCGATGATAGTAGCACGGAAATTATCAACAGAGACGATTTGCGAGAAGTCGCAAACGTAGCGAGTAATAAACTAATTGCTTATGAGCCTAAGTATTCCGATTGGATTCTTCGAGATAAAGAAAATTTTCCTCGAGGGATTAGATGGCCTATGGAAAAAGAAAACTTACCTTATTTCTTCAGACAATATGAACGCATAAAGCAGTATGCAGGGAAATAAATATTTTAAGGTCGACTCTTTTCTTAATTGATTAAAGCTGACTTTTTCTTTTTTCAAATCAACTAAATCCAAAGGAGGATTATTTATGTTAGAAAGAGGAAGTTTGCTTTTAGGTCTTTCTTTGTGGGCAGTCGAGCTGATAAAAGCCAATAAAACAGCTAGCCTTCTGGATTTTATTGAGAACTCAAGGGAAACACCAATTATTTCTCCTGAAGATCTCGGTGAAATCTATATTACTTTAGCCCAGCAGGGGAGAATGGAAGAAATAGAATTTCTTCACACAAAAACCCCTTATAAGCTTTTTGGAACCCACCCCGGGATTGTTGAGCGAGTCTTAATCATCCTTACTGAAAAGCTGGATTTAAAAAAGCCGTTCTTGGAAGCGTTTAGGGACAGGCTTAATATTTCTAATAATATCAGTAAAGAAATCTGGCAGATTCTTGAGATTATAATCCTCGCAAAAAACGGGAATTATAAGGTGGTTAGAAAGAAACTTCTACCTTTACAAGTACGGGACAAAATCTGAAAAAACTAATTGAAGGCCAATTAATTTTGGCCTTTCTTTTTGTATCTAATGTTAACAATAGTTAATATATTAACCTGATTGTATAAAAAATAAAATAAAGAAACGCATCAGTTTCGTTTTATCTTTCAACCAAAGATTAATAAGGATTACCTCAAATTTTAACACTTCTAAACCTGTTTTAACCCGGTTTTGACAAGAATTCAACAAAAATTTATGTACTACTTTCATTTTACAGTCTTATATGGAAAAGTATTTAAACATACCACTTATTTTCTTTTCAAAACCAATGAAACGAGGTAAATAAAATGATTCTAGAAAAAGAAACACCTAAACAAACTGCTGAAAAGGCTTTAGAAGCAATAGAGTTAGCAAGAACAACAGGAAAATTAAAAAAAGGCGGCAATGAAGTTACAAAAGCTGTAGAAAGAGGCACTGCAAAATTAGTTGTAATAGCTTCAGATACAAACCCTATAGAAATTGTAATGCATTTGCCAGCATTATGTGCTGAAAAAAAGATTCCAATAGTTGAAGTATCTAAAAAAGAAGAATTAGGAACTGCGGCTGGACTTCCTGTATCAACAACTGCTGTAGCAATTACAGAAGAAGGAAATTCTAAAGAATTAATAAGTGAAATTTCAGAAGACTTAAAGTAAAATGGGTAGCAAAATAATAAGAAAGAGAAAGGACGAAGAAAATACCGAACAACAACAAGCAGGTAATGTAAATTTTAAAGATGCAGTTGCCGCGCAAGTTGAAGAAGTTGTTGGAAGAACAGGTATGCGTGGAGAAGTTACCCAAGTCAGATGTAAAATTCTTTCTGGTGAAGATCAAGGAAAAGTAATAAGAAGAAATACTAAAGGTCCTGTAAGGCTTGGAGATATATTAATGCTTCGTGAAACTGAAATTGAAGCTAGAAAATTAATCCAGTCAAGGAGAAAATAATGAGATGTTCCTTTTGCGATTCAGAATTTGAATATAATGGTAAAGTCTTTGTAAAAAAAGATGGAAAACCTTTATTTTTTTGTTCAGGTAAATGTCAAAAAAATATGCTTAAATTAAATAGAAAAAGTCGTGACTTAAAATGGGTTACGAGCAAAAAGAAATAAAAACATTCCAAAATGATTGAACAAACCTTAGTTATCATCAAACCAGATGGACTTCTTAGGTCTTTAACAGGAAATATAATAACTGCGCTTACAGAAACAAGATTAAAAATTGTTGGTGCAAAAATAGTTAAGGTTTCTGACGAACTTGCAAAAGAACATTATAAAGAACAAATAGGAAAACCTTTCTTTAATGAACTTGTGCAATATATTAGAGGGCAATTGCACAATCAACCAAGAGTACTTGCAATGGTCTATCAAGGGGAAGGTGCAATTAAAAAAGTAAGAGATATTTTAGGTTCAACAAATCCAGAAAATGCAGATACAGATACTATTAGAGCAAGATATGGCAGAGTAAGAACCTCTGGCCTATGGGAAAATGTAGTTCATGCATCTGATTCTCCACAAACAGCAGAACGTGAAATTAAATTATGGTTCAAACCAAATGAATTAGCAGAAACCATATATCCTTCAAAAGAAGTTTCCCAAATAACTAAAGTCTATCTTTGGGATTAAATCCTTAATAAAGTTTTATAAGCCTTACACCTCTATATTTAAAAGGAGTTAAAATGACTGATAAACAACCGGTATATATTTTATCTGAAAACACACAAAGAAGTTCAGGAAGACCAGCTCAAAGAAACAATATTCTAGCTGCAAAAATAGTTGCAGAAACTGTTAGAACTACATTAGGTCCTAAAGGCATGGATAAAATGTTGGTTAGTGCTATGGGTGATGTAGTTATTACAAATGATGGTGTTACAATTCTAGAAGAAATGCAAATTGAACATCCTGCTGCAAAAATGATAGTTGAAGTTGCAAAAACTCAAGAAAATGAAATTGGTGATGGAACAACTACTGCAGTAGTAATAGCAGGAGAATTATTAAAAAATGCTGAGAAATTAATTGATGATAATATTCACCCAACTGTAATAATTAAAGGTTTTAGAATCGCTTCAGAAAAAGCGATTATTATTCTTAATAATATAGCTGAAGATATTTCTAAAGATAATCTAGATCTACTTAAAAAAATTGCAATAACTGCAATGACTGGAAAAGGTGCAGAAGCTTCAAAAGAAGTTCTTTCTGAAATCGTAATTAAATCTGTAAAAGCAATTGCAGAGGGAGATGATGCAGACATTGAAAATATAAAAATAGAAAAGAAAATTGGTGGTGGAGTTGAAGAATCAACTTTAATTTCTGGAATTGTTTTAGACAAAGAAAGAGTTCATTCAAATATGCCAAAGAAAATTAAAAATGCAAAAATCGCTTTGTTAGATTGTGCAGTAGAAATTAAAAACACAGAAACAGACGCAAAAATACAAATTAATGATCCTATGCAAATGCAAGCTTTCTTAGATCAAGAAGAAAGAATGATTAAAAATATGGTTGATGCTATAGTAAAAACAGGTGCAAATGTAGTTTTCACTCAAAAAGGAATTGATGATTATGCCCAACATTTACTTGCAAAAGCAGGAATTTACGCTTCAAGAAGAATTAAGCAATCAGATATAAATAAAATAGCAAGAGCAACAGGTGCTAGAATAGTTTCTAACATAAAAGAAATAAGAAAAGAAGATTTAGGAGAATCAGGTTTAGTTGAAGAACAAAAAACAGGTGATGAAGAAATGACCTATATTAAAGAATGTAAAAATCCTAAAGCTGTAACTATACTTATTAGGGGTGGAACAGAGCATGTTATTGATGAAGTTGAAAGAGCAATTAAAGATGCACTTGGAGATGTAATCGCAGCAGTTAAATACAAAAAAGTAGTTGCTGGTGCAGGAGCTCCAGAAGTAGAAGTTGCAAGAAACTTAAGAGAATTCTCAAACACTTTAAGTGGTAGAGAACAATTGGCAGTTTTAGCCTTTGCAGATGCAATGGAAATTATTCCAAAAACACTTTCAGAAAATGCAGGTTTAGATCCCATAGATATTTTAGCAAACTTAAAACAAAAACACGACGAAGGAAAAAAATGGGCAGGAATTGATGTTTATACAGGTAAAATCTGGGATGCTTGGAATGCTGGCGTAATTGAACCTCTAAAAATTAAAACTCAAGCAATAAAATCTGCATCAGAAGTTGCAACTTTAATCTTAAGAATTGATGATGTTATTGCCGCTTCATCATCAAAAAATATGCCTTCTCCAGGCGATATGCCTGAAATGATGTAAGAACTAGATTTTATAATTCAACCTTTCTTCTAATTTTTTTGTATGTTCAGAAGTAATAGGTTCCATTACACTCATATAAGATTTATTAGAATTAAAATATTCTATAAATTCTTTTGATTTTCTAAGAGGTATCCACCATCCAGGATTTTTAACATACCAATCTACAACTTTTCCCAACATTTCAAAAAAATCAAGTTTACTTTGTATACTTGGTTTAAAATTAAATGTCCTTTCAATTTTAGTCGTATCTACGGAATATCTTCTATCATGATCTTGTCTATCCAAAGTATTAACAGTTTCAGCTTTAATACCATAATTTTTATCTAAATAATTTAAAATATAATTTAATACATCTATATTTTCTAATTCATTCTTTCCACCCATATTATAAATTTCATAAGGTTTCCCTTTCTTAACAACTTCCCATATTCCTCTACAATGATCTTCTACAAAAAGCCAATCTCTAATTTGCTTTCCATCCCCATATATAGGAACTTTTAATCCGCATACAGCATGAGTTATTGCAGTAGGAACAAACTTCTCAGGATATTGGTGGGTTCCAAAATTATTTGTTCCTCTTGTAATATTCCAAATTAAATTTGGAAATTCTTCAACTAAAACTAATTCACCCTTCATTTTAGAAACAGCATAATTACTTGATTTAGTTGGATTTACTAAATCAATTTCTTTACTAGAATGAAGAATTTGAACAGGGCCATAAACTTCATCAGTTGAAACTTGTAAAAATTTCTCAATACCTACTTTAGAAGCTTGCTCAGCCAAATTTCTCACACCCTCTACATTTGTTTTATAAAAAATATCTGCTTCTTGCAAACTTCTGTCAACATGAGACTCAGCAGCAAAATTGATTATAGCATTAATATAATAATCTTTTAAAATTTGAACTACTCCCTTATCATCAGTTATATCTCCATTTAAGTCAATAAATTTTTCTTTGTTTAAAACAACAAATCTGTTAAAATTTCCACCTCTACCAGCATAAGAATGATTGTCTAAACCAACAACTTTGATATTCTCATCTTTATCTAAGATATACTTGACAAAATGACTTCCAATAAAGCCATGATGTCCTGTAACTAAAATATTTTTAGACATATTAGTATAAAAATAATAAGGTTTAAATTAGTTTTGATTAGATTTATTAACTAATTGAACAGCTTCTTTCCCATAGGTTTTGGCATACCACTCTTTATACTTAGAACTACAAAGTTCATTTTCCCAAAACCAAGTATTATCCCTATACCAATCTAAAGTTTTGTTAAGAAATTTATTAAATTCTTCTCTGTTATCTGAATTTGGATTCCAGCCCAAAAGTTTAAGATTATCTGAATTGATAGATCTTTTCGCTCTATATTCCCTTCTTTTATTCTTACTTAAATTAAAAGTGGATACATTACTTGAATAGTAATTAGAAATATAATCTAAAAGCATACTATGAGTTATTCTTGATTCTTTATCGCTTCTTCCTGCCAAATTATAAACCTCGGCTTTAAATTCTTTACAATATTTTTGCCCAATACCCTTCTTTACAACTAGACTTAATCCATCAAGAACATCATCTAAATACACCCAATCCATCCAAGTGCCCTCCGGATATAATGGTGCTTCCTTATCTACCAAAGTATTCACTGCATAAATTGGAATTAAATAATATAATGGTTGAGCAGGACCAAAATAATTAGAAACTCTAACTATGGCTGCATTTTCATAATCTCCATCAAGCAAAATTTTTTCTCCTTCATATCTTGAATAAGCATAAGGAGATTCTGGATTACAAAAACTCTCTTCTTTACATTGAAGATCTTCTTCTCCTTCAAAATCAAGTCTACCATACACTTCTGCAGTAGAAACATGAATCAATTTAATTCCAGTTCTCTTAGCGATTCCATACAAATTTATAACACCATATTTATTTGTTCTACCCAAAGGTGAAGAATCTAAAAAATCATAATCTATTTGACCACCTAATTTTTTTGATAGGGGATTACTTCGCACTGCAGCAAAATTAATTAGGGTATTATACTTACCATTTTTAACTATATTTTCTATATTTTTATCATTTATATCTCCAGAATAAAAATTATCCATAGAACCTAACAAATCAGGTTGAATAGGGGAAACCTGATCATAAACAGCCACTTTAAACTGAGGATTCTCACTTTTAAACTTCTTAGCAAAATTACTTCCAAGATATCCTGAGCCACCAACAACTAAAAGATTATTAATCATACAAATTTTCCACTCAATTTGCTTTATTAAGATTATTATTCTCTATTAGCTACTTTCAACAATATAAAAAAGTAGAAAACGACATAATTTGGTTATATAATCTACCGTTTTCTAGTTAATAAATAACTTAATTCTTTTTATATCTTAATTTAAAAGCATTTGATATTATAATTTACTTAAGTCGTTTACTAAAGAATATAAACCTTTATAAATATCATTAAAAATGTATAATCATGAACTTAAATATTATAATCTATGGGCGCGGAGGTCAAGGCGCAAAAAGTGCAGGACAAGTACTTGCAGAAGCATTTGCTCTAGAAGGAAAATATATCAAAGCTTTCCCAGAATATGGTCCTGAAAGAACAGGTGCGCCAGTAAGAGCATACATAAAAGTTTCAAACAATTTTATAAAAGATTATGAACCCATAACCTCTGCAGATTATATCCTTGTAATCGATAAATTTATTGCACATTCAGAAAATTTTTATCAAAAAACAAAAAAAGAAACTAAATTTATTTTAAATTCTACAAAGATTCCAAAAAATAAAGAATTTAAAAATTATTTAATAAATGCAAACAAAATTTCACAAGAAAAATTAGGAGATATAAAACCAAATACAATCATGTTAGGTGTATTTATAAAAATAAGCAATTCAGTAAAATTAGATTCAGTAAAAAAAGCATTCACAAACTTATTTAAAGACAAATTAGATGAACAAAAGATAAAAGCGAATTTAGATTTAATAGATTTAGGATATAATTCAATAAAATAAACAAAATGATACTAAAAAAATCATCAGAAATGGAAATTGGAGGTTTGCTTAACTCAAACACTTCTAAAGAATTTAAAACAGGAGATTGGAGAACAAAAAAACCAATTTATAATAAAGCAAAATGTACTAAATGTCTAAAATGCGTAGTTTACTGTCCAGAGTCATGCATTTTACAAAAAAAAGGAGTTATCACAAAAATAGATTATGATTATTGTAAGGGTTGTGGAATTTGTGTTACTGTTTGTAGTTCTGGGGCCTTAACAATGCAAGAAGAGGATTTTGAATAAAATGGTAAACAAAATATTAACTGGTGCAGAAACCAGTGCAGAAGCAATGCGTCAAATAGCCCCAGATGTAGTTTCAGCCTATCCTATCACTCCTCAAACCCATATAATTGAAAAATTCTCAGAATTTATTGCAGATGGTTTAATAGACACAGAATTGATTAGAGTAGAATCAGAACATAGTGCCCTAAGTGCTTGTGTTGGTGCTTCAGCAACAGGTGCAAGAACAATGACTGCAAGCTCATCAGCAGGCTTAGCCTTAATGTTTGAAATATTAGGAGTTACCTCGGGATTAAGACTTCCAGTAATTATGAACATTACAAATAGAGCATTATCTTCACCAATAAATATTCATTGTGATCATTCAGATTCTATGAATTGCAGAGATTCTGGTTGGATTCAAATATATTCTGAAAACTGTCAAGAAGTTTATGATTTCAATTTAATAGCAGTAAAACTTGCAGAGTCGATAAATCTTCCAGTAATGATCATGCAAGATGGTTTTATTGTTTCTCATGGTGTGGAAAATTTATGCATTCTAGAAGACAAAAAAGCAAAATTATTTATAGGAAATTATAAACCAAAGTTTTCTTTACTTGAATTTAAAAAACCGAAAACCTTTGGTGCCTTACAACTAACAGACTATAATTTTGAAACAAAAATTCAAATTTCGCAAGCAATGGAAAAAGCAAAACAAAAATATTTAGAAATTTCAAAAGCATATTCAAAAATCTCAGGAAGAAATTATAATTTCTTTGAATATTATGGAAATAAAAATACAAAAGATGTAATTGTGGCTTTATCTTCAACAGCAGGAACAATAAAAAGTATGATTGATGAAGGTTTAAATCTTGCCCTATTAAAAATTAACTTATTTAGACCATTCCCCCATGAAGAAATAAAAAATATTCTAAAAGATAAAAAAAGAATTATAATCTTAGATCGTTCAGAAAGCTATGGTTCTTATCCACCCCTATATTCAGAAATCAAATCTGCACTTTATGATCTAAAAGAAAAACCTGAATTAATAAGTCATGTATTTGGAATTGGTGGAAGAGAAATTTACAAACAAGATATAAAAAATATTTTAAATAATTCAAAAAAATATATAGGTGTAAGAGAATGAAAGATTTAACAATAAAAGAACTGGCTCAAAAGGATACTCAGTTTATATCAGGGCATAGAGCTTGTGCGGGGTGTGCATTCCCAATTATCGTGAAAACTATTCTCGCATCAACAGATAAAAAAGTAGTTGTCTGTGCTGCAACAGGTTGTTTAGAAGTTGTCTCAACAATTTACCCTTATTCTTCATGGAAAGTTCCATTTATTCACAGTGCATTTGAAAATGCAGGTGCAACAATTTCAGGTGTAGAAACTGCATTTAAAGCATTAAAGAAAAAGGATCCAAAATTAAAAAAAGAAGACGTTAAATTCATTGCCTTTGCTGGAGACGGTGGATCTTACGACATTGGACTTCAGTCTTTATCAGGAACATTAGAACGTGGGCATGATATAGTATTTGTAGTTTATGACAATGAAGCTTATATGAATTGTCTAAGCTTAGATAGCCTAATTATGACTAAAGAAGGGTTAAAAAAAGTAATGGATGTTAAAGTTGGAGAATTGATCTATGCTTTTGATGAAAATGCTCATAAACTGATTACTAAAAAATGTATAGGTAAATTTAATAATGGTATTAAAAAAGTGTATGAACTTAACACATTTCATCATTCAATAAAAACAACAGATAATCACCCTTTTCTAATATTAAAACGAAATGGGCGAGGTAAAAAAGCTCAATTTATTTGGAAGAAATTAAAAGATTTAAAAGTAGGCAATGAAATTATAACTTTAAAGAAAATAAATAATGAAAAAAGTTTCAGTTTTGATAAAATAAAAATATCTAAAAAAGGAGATTACAAAGTAAATAAAATAAATGAGATAAATTTACCAAAAATAAGTTCTACAAATTTAATGGAATTTTTAGGATTATATATGGGCGATGGATGGATAAGAGAATCTAAGGCAGAAGTAGGTTTTGCACTACCCCGCAATAAAAAAGGGCGCGAGAGGTTAATAACTCTCTATAAAAAAATATTTAATATATCGCTTAAACCAAAAGATAAAAACTATGTTTATATTTATTCTTTAAATTTAGTAAGATTTATAGAATCTTTAAAATTTAATAAAGGTGCAAAAAATAAAATAGTGCCTGCTTGGATATTCACTCTGCCACTTAAAGAAAAAGAAGCTTTTATACAAGGATTAATGCTTTCAGATGGATATCAAATAAAAAATAGTAAAAGATATATATCTGCGAGCATCGATCTTTTAAAAACCTTAAGATTACTTCTGCAAACCTGCAATTATAGAGTAGGAAAAATACATTTACAAAAAAAATTAAAAGGAACGCATGTAGTTTATAGAAAATTGTTAAAAGATTCTACTTATGGTTATATCTGTTTTAGTAAAAAAAAGAGGTTATTAATTGATAAATATATCTCTCAAACAAAACAAAAAGACTTTTTTGCAGGAAATAAAAATTTTGGAACTGAAAAAATAATTTCTATTAAATTTATAAAAGAAGAATCAACAATTGATTTAAGTGTTGAAGGAGCACATAATTTTATAGCCGACGGAATTGTAGTCCACAATACAGGGGTTCAAGGATCAAGTTCAACTCCTTTCGGTGCTACAACTACAACAACACCAGATGGAAAAATTCATCATGGTAAAGAACAAATCAAAAAGAATTTAATGGAAATTGTAATCGCACATAAAATACCTTATGCTGCACAAGCAAGTGTCTTTGATTTGGAAGATCTTTCAAGAAAAGCAAAAAAAGCATTTGAAACAAAAGGCCCTAGTTTCTTAAATGTTTTATCACCCTGTAATTTAGGTTGGAAACATCCACCAAACATAACAATTACAATTGCAAAACTAGCAACAGAAACAAATTTCTGGCCATTATATGAATATGAAAATGGAAATTATATCTTAAATTATAAACCACAAATTCAAAAGAGTGTAAATTCTTATTTAAGACTTCAAGGTAGATTTAAGCACCTTTTTAAACCAGAAAATAACTTACTTCTTGAAAAACTGCAAAAATCAACTGATGAACAGTGGGAAAAACTGTTAAAAGTCTCTAAAAACCTTAAATAAAGCCAAATAAAACAAAAAGTTTAAAAACAAATAATTTATTTTTCTATATAGATGGCATTAAAAGTTAAAATTGAAATTTCAAATAGGCACATACATTTATCAGAAGAAGATTTAGATTCTTTATTTGGAAATAATTATAAACTAAAAATAAAAAGAAAACTATCTCAACAAAATGATTTTGCAGCAGAAGAAACAGTTACTATTTCTAATTTATTAGATTCTGAAAAACAAATAAAAGAAATTAGAATTGTAGGTCCTGCAAGAGCCCAAACTCAAGTTGAAATTTTAAAATCTGATTTATCTAAATTAGGATTAAACGAAGTTCCATTAAGAATTTCTGGAGACATAACAGACACGCCAGGAATTTTTATTGATGGCCCAAAATCAGGAATTGCAATTGATGAAGGTTTAATAATCGCAAAACGCCATATTCATGTTTCTCCTGAAGATGCACAAAAACATCATTTAACTGAAGGTTCAAGAGTAAGCGCAAAAGTACTTAGCTCAGGAAGAATAATAGAACATTTAAATGTAAGAATAAAAAAAGGATTTACAACCGTAATTCATATAGATAAAGATGAAGCATTAAAATTTGGTGTTGGAACTAACGAAGAAACAGAAATAATAAATTAATTCTCTTCTAAATAAGATCTAAACATAGAATTGATTTTACTTCTATCCAAATAATAATCTGAATTATCCACACTATTTGATTCTAATAGCCTCTAAATCTTTAGGTGCATTAGTTTCAACATTTCTCAACTTATGCAAACTTGAAGCCAAGTCTAAACATCTTGAGGATTCTCCATGATTAATGATTATTTTTTTGGGCTGTGGTTCTAATGAACTCACAAATTTGACTAATTCACTTCTTCCTGCATGTCCAGACAAGCCATCTATAGTTACAACTTCCATTCTAACTCTAATCATTTCAGTTTTTCCATCACTAGAAATATTAATATCTTTTTCTCCACTCTGAACTCTTCTACCTAAAGATCCAACACCTAAATAAGAAACAAATATAATTGCATGTCTTGCATCTTCAGCCATTTCTTTGAAAAACTCAACTGAAGCTCCACCAGTTAACATACCCGATGTTGCTAAAATAACGCAAGGACCTTCATCTTTTATAATATCTTGTCTTTCTTTTGCACTTCCAACTCTCTTAAATATAGGTGATAAAAAAGGATTATGATCTTTATGGAAAATTCCTTTTCTGATATTTTTATCTAAGAAATCAGGATATGCTGTATGAATTGCAGTAACATCCCAAACCATTCCTTGAACGTAAATTGGAATTTCTTTTATTTTTCCCGCTTTGATTGCTTCTTCTAAAATTAACATAATTTCTTGTGCTCTTCCTGTTCCCAAAACTGGGACTAAAGCTTTTCCGCCCCTCTCAAGAATTCTATTTATAGTCTCAATTAATTGTTGTTCTGATTCTTTTCTTGGCAATAAATTATTATCTTTTCCACCATAAGTACTTTCAATTATTAAAGTCTCTAACCTTGGGAAAGTTGAAACAGCTGGCTCAAGAGCCCTGGTTCTTACATATTTAAAATCTCCAGTGTATAACAAATTATGTAAACCATTTCCTATATGAAGATGGACCATTGCTGAACCTAAAGTATGTCCAGCATTATACAAAGTTATTCTTACATCAGGAGTAATATCATAAACTTCTTCATAGTCTAAACAAATAGTATGCTTTACCATTTCTTTAACATCTGTAACAGTAAACAAACCTTCTTTAGCCTCTTTGTATGCAACACCTATAAAATCTAAAGCCAATAAAGACATGGTATCTCTCGTTGGCGCAGTACAATATATTGGGCCTGTATATCCAAACTTAAATAATAAAGGAACCATACCACAATGATCCAAGTGAGCATGACTTATTACAACTGCATCAATATCATTTATATTAAATTCAGGCGCATCAAAAAAAGGATACGCATTCTGTTGATCTGCAGCAGTGTTAATTCCACAGTCTAATAATATTTTAGACTCAGGAGTTTGTAATAATAAACAAGATCTTCCTACTTCTCTTGCTCCACCCAAGAAAGTAACTCTTACCCATTCATTTCTTCTTTCATGAGTATATCCTGCATAAATTCTTTCTCCAACAGAGTTTAAGAATTTTTTTCTAAAATCATTATTTTCATAAAGAACAGTTCTAATATTTTCAATAATTTTTGATCTTATTGCAGGTGTTCTTTTTACAGTTGGCACCCACATAGTATTTTTTCTTATTTCTCTTAGTAATTCACCAGTTTTTCCAATTGCAACTCCTGGTTTATCTGTTTCAATTATAACTCTTGATCTTGTTGGATCAAATGTAATCTCATTTATTCCCGCTTCTTCAGGAATAATTTTTCTTATTTCTTTTTCTGCTGCTTCTAACCCTAATGCCAAAGAAGGGTCGGGTCTTACTTCTATTCTTTTTTTAATTTTATTTACTATTTCTTTAATTATTCCATTATTATCCAGAAAAAATTCTCTATTCTTAGTATACAAAACAATATTTGCACCTTCAAACAAAGCTTCAGATATTTCTGCCTTATTAGGAACTTCTTTTAAGATTTCTTTTAAAATTGATATCATTTTACTTTTATTTCCAAAATTTTTAGTTTACTAGAAAATGTTTAATATAAAATTTAACTTAATTTACTTTCTACTATTTTAGTTAAAACTTTTTTTACTCCGTCTTTAGTTATTGTTACTATATCTATTCCCTCTCCAGTTGCAGTATCTCTTTGCATTGCTGCACTTATTGTTTTAACTGCTAAATCTGTTCCCTCACTTATGCTTAAATCCGGTTTGTATAAAGTGTCTAATACACCCCAACACATCATCATGCCTGAACCATCAACAGCATATTTTTCATGCAACATTACTGAACCATCTGGACCAATTTCATACAATGCAAAACCAGATCTATCTTTTCCACCAAGTAAAAATCCAGTTACTCCTAAAATAGGACTGAATTTTCTAATATTTTGATAAACTATTCCTGAAAACAAATTTGCAGCTTCTCTCACAGTAGCATCACTACCTGTTCTTATTCTTCTTAATGAAAGTTCTGCTTTAATTAATTTGGTAATTAATTGAACATCTGAAACAGTTCCTGCAGTGGTTATTGCAAGATTTTCTGTAATTTTATAGACTTTATCAAAAGATTTATGAGAAACATAAGCTCCGCCCAAAGTAACTCTTTTATCTGCTCCAAGAACGATTCCTTCTTTACATACTATTCCAACAGTTGTTGTTCCCTTGTTTATGTGCTCTTCCGCTTTATTCATTCTTATTAACACCTTTTTCAGAAGTCTTAATTTAATCTAAAAGAAGCTTATTTATAAACCTTTCGTTCAAACATAAACCCAGATTAACCATAATATCTCTTACTTAATCTTATTTGAGTGTTATTTACTTTGTCTACAAACTTTTCAAGAAGTTTCATAATTTCGGGATGCAACTCATGATTATTAATTCTTTTTGCTAATTCATAAACATCAACTGTTCCTAATTCATCCCACAGGCCTAAAGTTTTTATTAAAGTTTCAAATTCTGCTCTATTCAAATCATTTTTCTTTGGAAAACTCAAACTTTGCCTTGAACTTATTGAAATTTTATTATCTTCACCATAAATAGTAGTTAATTCATTTTCTAAAGCATATTTAATTATTCTATTTTTTAAATCTTCAATTTTCTTTTCAGTTTCTTCTTTTAATTGATTTAATTCGGAATATTCGTCAACTAAATCTTTTCCAGAATTTACAACTCTATCAGTTACTTCCAATTTTCCATCTTGCATATAAAGATGTTTAAAACCGGGGCAAAGCTGTTTAAATGGACACCAACCACAAAGTGGAGACATCTTAGGATTAAAATCATTTGTGGATTCTATTTTTCTAATTACTGCAATAATATTTTTCTTTAACTCTTCTAATTCTTCTTCAGTTTTTTCTGTTGAAACTTCTTTATCGAAAGCCAAATAATGCCAAATTAATTTTACCCTTTTACAATCCTTATACATTTGTCTTACTGCAATAGAATATAATGCTAATTGCCTATCATCTTCTATCTTATCTTGTGTAGGTAAACTTCCTGAAGTTTTATAATCATGAATTATATAAGTTCCATCATCTAAACAAGAAAGTCTATCAATAAAACCAGTTAATAAAAATTCTTCACCATCATAAAATCTAATTTGAATCTGTTTTTCCAATTCAATCGTTTTATCTTGATTAAATGGAAAATAATGATTATAATAATCTACTATACACTTCTCACCAATTTTTTTATAATCTTCAGATGTATATTCTTGCCTTATTACTGCAATCTCATTACTCCATTCTTGATCCCATCTAGAATTATAAAATAAAATTAAGTCTTTTAATTCATTTAATCTTTGATATTTTAAATCTAAATATAATTTCTCAAGAGCTTCATGAACCCTATTACCCATAAACCCTTCAATATTTTGTTTTACTTCTGGTTCTATTTTATCAATATATACAAACTTAAACTTTAAAGGACACTGTTCAAAAGTATTTAATCTAGAATGTGAATAAATTACCATAAAAAGAAAAAGAAAAAAGACTTTATTAAACTTCTGAATTTAAGAATCCACGAGAACTTCTTCATTAACTTGTTTTGCTAAGCCTAATTCCCTTGAGCCTGCTTCAACAATTTTAACTAAATCTGAAGATTCTCTAATTAGTTTAGGCGCACCAGGCCATGGAATTCCTGCATGTGCGCAAGCCCTTGCATATAAACTATCTGATTCTCCATCTGGATTAAAATCATAAACTTGTTGGGTATTTCCAGTTAAATTATTCCCATCTAACGCACCCACAATCACACTACCTTTCATCAAATTATAATTGCTTTCTTCACACATTTTAACCCTCCTTTATTTTAAATTTCGAAAATTAGATTTTGAATAGTCTTTGCTTTTAAACATTTCTATTTTTAATTAAATAAAGAAGTTATTTATTCTAAAAAGGGTTTAAAACAGATAAAACACACCAATACCAAAAATCAATTGTAAAATAATAAAAAAGAATAGTTTAAACAATTTAATACCTATCGTTCTTGGATGATTATATATATTTATCGTTGTATAAAGAACCAACAATAACCATGTTACTGCAAAATATAATAAAGCAATTTGTACACGCCCCAAAAGGAAAATTAAAATTCCAACTATATTAAGCACAAAAGCTGTAGCTACAGTGCTAGTAAACCACCCGAAATTATCCCAAAATTTAACCTCTTTTCTATAAGCAACCTTAGTATAAGCAAGACCAGAAACATATAAAAGAGGAATTGCAAGAACAAACTGTAATAAAATTGGGCCATTTAGTCTATCAGGAGAAAAAGCCCACATAATGCCAAAAATCGTCAAACACACGGCCATTATATTATTCATACTTTCTAATTTGGCTTGAGATTTGTGGGGGTTTGTCTTAACATAATTCACAACCATATTTTAACTTAATTTAACGAGTTATATAAAGATTTCGTAAAGTAAGATTTATAAACCTACTAATTATAACCTCTAAAAGTAGGCAAGACATCCAACTGACGGTTTGTCCGCAAGGATTTAAGCTGAGGAAAGTCCGCCCACCACAGGAAATCAAATGATTGGTTTAAATTACCAATTACTTGAAACTGAAGCAATACCACTCTAGTTTACTAGAGATCCTGAAAAGGATGGCAACAGCTCAGAAAAGACACGGCCTATTAGTTTGTGATGATGTTTGCGAATGGCTTAGTAATAAGCTCAGAGCTAACCAACTGAATTTGCTAATAGGATGCGATGAAACTGCTAGTCCCGGAATGGTGCAAGTCTTGTATTAGACGCTTAGTTAAATGTTGGAAAAGTTTGGCTTTAAGTTAAACTTACAGAAGGCGGCTTATCTCTTGCCTACAATTTTTTCTTATTTCAAAAACTATATAAATACTTCCCACTTAAAAAAAGACTGCAATGGCAGATAATACAATAAGACTACCTTCAGGATCTGGAGGTCTTGTAAGATATTTTGATGAATTCAAAAGCAAAATCGAAATTTCTCCAGTAGCATTTATGATTATTACAGGAATTATAATTATAGTTTACCTTTTCTTATATTTCTTAATAACTAAAAAAACAATTATAGTAGGTTAAAGGTATTAAAATGTTTCAAGGTATAAATCCCAAGATGTTAAAACAAGCTATGAAGCAGATGGGAATAAAACAAGAAGAACTTGATGCTTCAGAAGTAATAATAAAATTAAAAGATAAAAATATTACAATTGCTCAACCTTCAGTTCTAAAAGTAAATATGTCTGGGCAAGAATCATTTCAAATTTCAGGTAATATTATTGAAACTTCAAAAGAATTATTTACAAATGAAGATGTTGAACTAGTAATTCAGCAAACATCTTGTGATAAAAAAGAGGCAGTAAAAGCACTTGAAGATTCAAGAGGTGATATTGCAGAAGCTATACTTAAACTTAAAGATTGAAATTAGTTTAAAAACAGAATCTTTAAACTTAGGTAATATTTAAAAACTTCAATACCTATACTACTAAAATGGAACGCTATCTCGAACTTTTTCAGAAAGCAAATGATTATTTTAAGACAGCAGACCATTTAGCATATGTAACCTATGAACTTGTGCAAGAACCAAAATTATTGCTAACAATATTAGATAATTTAAATCTCGCACTAAAACACAAAACAGATTCACTTTTGGAATATGAACGATTATACAAAAGAATTTCACCCATACCCCAAAATCAAGAATTAAAATTAAATCTCGCAGAAAAATGCCTGCGAAGGTATAATCTTTCAAACGAAATGATACATTTAATACGTGAGGTCAATAGTATATTGGAACAACATAAAAAAAGCCCTATTGCGTTTGGCAAAGGAGAAAAATTTGTAATCTGTTCTGAGAATTATAGAACTAAAACAATTAATATTCAAGAAGTAAAGGAATATATTGTCTCTGCAAGAGAATATCTTTCTAAACTTGATAAGGTGCTTCTAAAGAATGAGTGAACGTGCAGTAAGTGAAATGAAAAGAGCAGAACATCTTATAGATGTGACTCTAAAATATACTAGAACTGCAGAAGTAATCAAAAATGTAGTAAAAAAATTAATAGATATTTATAATGTAGCTATAGAAGACGCATTAATTAGTGCAAAAGAAAAAGGCCTATTAGAAGAAGTTCCAAAATCACCTAAAGAACGTGCAAGAGAATTAATCAAACTTATGGAAAGGAGCGAATTTATTATGCAACACATTAGCTTCTATTTCTTATTAAAAAATGTTGATAAAGCTTATTATAACAAAGAACAAGAATTTAGGAAAAATGTTACACTTATAGTGCCCCTAAATGAAAAAGACCAAAAGATTGTAGATAAAATACTTAATCAATATAAGATAGACAGCCTTGAAAAAGGCAAAGATTACAAGGGGGGAGTAAACATAGACGTTTTAAAGATATTTTATGCTTTCACCGGAGAATTTATAAAATTTATACATAGTTATATAACTGGAGAACCCATGGAAGACTCAGGTGACTCATACGATGACTAAAATTATAGGTATAATCTCTGGAAAAGGGGGTGTAGGTAAAACTACTAGTGCTATTAATCTTGGTTCTGCTTTAAATTTCTTTGGAAAAGATGTTACCGTGGTTGATGCTAATTTAACTACACCCAACATAGGTGTTTATTTAGGCGTTCCAGTTGCTCCGGTAACAATACACCACGTTTTACAAGGAAAAAACCATATTTCCGATTCTATTTATTTACATCCATCAGGAACAAAAATAGTTCCTGGAAGTATTGCTCTAAAAGATTTAAGTAATATTGATCCTGGAAAATTAAAAAATAAAATGTTAGATTTAGTAGGTTTAACAGATATTTGTTTAATTGATGGTGCTGCAGGTTTAGGTAAAGAAGCAATCTCGGCGATAGAAGCAAGTGATGAATTATTAATAGTTACAAATCCAGAATTACCAGCAATTACTGATGCACTTAAAGCAGTAAAACTTGCTGAAAAAGTTGGAATTCCGATTATAGGTGCAATTTTAACAAGAGTAAAATTAGATGGTTTAGATATGACTATAACCAATGTTGAAGAGATGCTTGAAGTTCCTGTTTTGGGTGTTATACCTGAAGATACTGCAGTAAGAAAAGCAATGGTATCTAAAAATACAATTATAGACTCTTATCCCAAATCTAGTTCTTCAATTGCATACAAAAAATTAGCTGCAAAATTAATTGGTGAAGATTACCAAGAAGATATAAATCAGAAAAAAACAAAAACAATCATAGACGCAATTCTTTCCATATTTAGAAAATAATTATTTAATTAAATTAAGTAATTCTAAAGGACTATCTGCAATTTTATTTTGACCTAGTTTACGAAACATTTATATACTATAGCCAGTTATACACTTGATATGGCTACAACTATACAAGTAAGTGAACAACTCGTAGACACATTAAAACAAAGAAAACAATATGATAAAGAAAGCTACGAAGAAATAATCTGGAATTTAGTAGAAGATACATTAGAAATAAATGAAGAAACTAAAAAAGAAATAGAACAAGCAAGAAAAAATATTAAAACAGGGAAAAGTTATACACACGAACAAGTTAAAAAGAAACTGGGGTTCTAAATGTACGAGTTAATATATTCTCCTTCTGCATTAAAACAATTAGAAAAATTAGACCTTAATTTAAAAAAAAGGATTATTTTTGCATTAGAAAGATTAAGAATCAGACCAGAATCATGCGATATAAAAAAATTAATTGGAATGCAAGGTTATAGATTTAGAGTAGGAGATTATAGAATAATTTTTGATATGGAAAAAGATAAGCTATGGATTTTAGTTCTTAAAATAGGACATAGAAAAGAGATTTATAATTAAATAATTATTTAATTAAACTAAGTAGTTCTAAAGGATTATCAGCAATTTTATTCTGACCTAATTTTATAAAATCTTCTTTCAAAGAATAACCATATGAAACTGCAATCATAGGCAAAGCTGTATCACAATAAGCCCCAACATTCCTTGCAGCAAAAAAATCAGAAGTATGATCGCCTATATACACAGCATTTTGTGGCTCAACATTTAATCTTTTTAAAGTTATAAGTAAACATACAGGATGAGGTTTAATCAAAGAATCCCCATTCACTTTAGGTAAATCTTCTCTACCTACAATTGATTTAAAATAATCAGACAAACCAAACTTCTTAAGGTAAGGTTCCATAGCTGAATGTGTATTAGATGAAGCTAAAGCAAGAATTTTTCCACTTGTAGAAATCTCTTCTATAACTTTATCAATATTTTCAAATATTTTAAGTTCGCCTTTAGATTTATGTTTGTGATATTCTTCCCAAATTAAAGATTTTTCTTTTTCATCATCCCAATTAAAACCTAAGAATTCATATAAATTTGGATAAACAGGTTCAACATAAACTTTCTTAAATTCATTCAAAGTTTTGTAAGAAAAAGGTTTATCAAAAAGATTACAAATATGTTTAAACCAATTAAACTGATCTTCAAAAGAGTCTAAAATAACTCCATCAAAATCAGTTATAATTAAATCAACCATAAACTAAAAAGCTTGTCAGGTTTTATAAAACTAACCTAAATCTTACAAATCATCCTTAACCGTTTTCTTTTTAAAATTTGGTTGTTTTGCAAGAACCTTATTTATTTTCTCGACTAATTCCTTAACATCTTTTTCAGACATTCCATGAGCTAAACAACCTTCTTCTAAACTTTCACTATGACTAACATGGCAACCAACACAATGCAAACCTGCTTCAAATAATAATGCAACCACATCTGGATGTGTTCTGGTTATATCTCCAATTTTTGAATCTTTAGTTATTTTTACCATTTTTCCCCCTATATATGCGTGTAACAAAATACTAATTTGTTCTTTGACTTTTCATCTAATTTACAAAATGCAAATCTTTCAAATTGAATCATATCTCCGACTTCTAATTCATTTAATAATTCTTCACCCAAACCTTTCTTAATTGTACCATCAGGCATCAAAACTTCAACTTTAACTAGTTTATCCGATTTAGGTAACCAATGTATCATCTTTGCATTTAAATTTTGATCGTGCTCTAAACTTACAAATTTATTATTTTTAAAATTAAATAAATGCATAAATCTATAAACAATATTTCCACCTATATCATCTTGGATATAAAATTCTTTACTAGTTTTTACTTTTCTATTTCCTCTTTCTTTAAAATCAGGATGTAAAGGCATCTCAGCTTCTAAATTTGGAGCACCTTCTATAATTATCAATTTAGGATTTTCTATAAAGAAATATCTGTTTGCCATTTTTTCTATAATCTCTCTATTAAAGAAATAAATTAATTTCATAAACTCATCATAAGCAACAGTCTTATCTCTTTTTGACATTCCAATTTCAATTACAAATCTTCTAAATGCTTCTGGAAGAATTCCTCTTCTTTTTAATGCTAATAATGTAGGTAATCTAATATCATCCCACCCAGTATATTTCCCTTCTTCAATTCCTTTTCTAAATGCACTTGCACTTATTTTTAAATCAGTAAAATTAATTCTTAATAAATGATAAAATTCAGGTAATTTCCAATTAAAATAACTATATAAGAATTTTTGTCGCTCTACATTAACTATATGATCTTTACCCCGAATTACATGCGTAATCTCAAAATCATGATCATCTACTGTAGTAGAAAAATTCATTAATGGCCACACCCTATATTTTTTACCTGTTCTTGGATGCTCGGCATCATTAATTCTAAATGCCGGCCATTCCCTTATAGCAGGATTTTTGTGTTTTAAATCAGTTTTTATTCTTAAAACCGCATCTCCTTCTTTGTAAGTTGTAAACATATTATTCCATTTAGTTAAATTATCTTCGGGAGTATTATCTCTACAAGGACAAGCTTGGCCTTTATCAACTAAAATTTTAAATTTCTCAGAACTACAAGTACAAACATAAGCAAATCCTTTTGTAATTGCTTTAATTGCATAATTATAATAAGCTTCTAATCTATCTGATTGTACAACAATTTTGTCTATTTTTCCACTTGTTGCCCAGATTCCATCTTGTTCTAATAATTCATAAGCATTGGGATCTATATTTTCAGAATTTGTATCTTCTATCCTTAAAATAAATTCACCATTATATTTTTTACTATACTCTGCATTTAACAACATATAAAAAACATGTCCTATATGCATTGGTCCAGATGGTGAAGGTGCAAATCTAAATATAGGTTTATTTAAAATATTTAACAATTCTGGAAGTTCTCTTGGTTTTTCTTCTTGTTTTTCTTCAAGCAAACCAGGTGCAACTTTAACCAATTCTTGCTCTTGCTCATCTAATTTCATTGAATTTACTTTAGAAATAATTTCATTAATTTGCTTACGAATATCCTTTAATTGAGATTTTAATTCAGGTTTATCACCTAGAATTTTACCTACAATTGCTCCTGCCTGTGCCTTTCCCTTATGTTTTACAGCATTTTGCAATACAAAAGCATATATCTCTTCTTTTAAATCCATAACCTTAGAAAAACACCATCTATATTTAAAGCTTTTTTAATATAAATTTAAATACCTCTCTTATTTACCTTTAGATATGAACTTCCTAAACTCAAAAGACAAAAAGAGACTTTTTGAGCAGATTAAAGAGCTCTATGGAGTAGATTTCAAACCTCACTCAGAAGGTTTAATTTTTTACAGAAAAGATAATAATTTATTTATAATTTCAGGAGAATATAGTGGAATTAAAGATAGTTATAATGAAGGTTTAGAATTTGGATATTATGAATCTGAATTTAAATCAAATAAACTTTTACTAACAATTGAAGGATTGAATCTTGTAAAACCTAAAAAAGATTTGCTTGAACTTGATGAAGAAGATTTAAGTTTATTCTTACAAGCAAAACCTTTCATTCTAGAAGAACCCAACCTTCCAGATGGAGATTATGTAATAAAATTAAAAACAAATAAAAAAGGTTTCTTTGGAATTGCAAAATTAAGAAATTCTATTATTCATAGCACAATCCCAATAAAAAGAAGATTAAAAACAGATGCTTACTAAATAAAGAACACTAGAAGGATACTTGAACCAATTGCCAATGCTGCTCCAAGATACTGATGCCAATTTACTTTCTCTCTATTTAACCAAACCCCTAAAAACACAGCAACAGCAGGATAACTTTCTGTAATTGCCGTAATAATCCCTACATGTTTATCAAAAACAGCAAAGGAATAAAATAACCAAGCAGCAGTATCTATTATTCCCATCCAAATAAGCAACCATTTATACTTAGAAACATCTTTTGCTAATTTAGAAAAACCTTTTCTCTTAATTAATACTATAACACAAAATAAAGTAAATATTACCCAAGGAGCCCAAATAGCCATAATTGGGGAAATACTTCTAGATGACGCAGATGTTAAAAAATTAACTAAACCCATTCCAACCGCAGCCAAAATTGCCATTAAAAGTCCTTTTTCCCATTTGATTTTCCAGTGTGCAAAAGATTCTGTTGCAACAAGAATTATACCTATAAAAATTAAAGAAATAATAACAAATTGTATAATCGACAATCCTTCTCTAAAGAAAATATAACCTAATGAAATTGTTATAGGCAATTCTAATTCCATAATAATGTCTGCAGTAGATAACTTAGCAATCTTTAAAGCTTCAAAATCAAAAATCGCAGCTACAAAAGTTATTACTCCTAAGACCAATAATAAAATTAAATTAGGCAAAGTAAAAATTAAATTAAAATCCTTTAATATTAATGGAAACAAAACAATTGTACCTATCGCTCCAATAACAACAAGAGATTCTATATCGCCTATTTTCCTTGTTGATTTCTGTATAAGAAAATCTCCAACAGCCCAACACAACATTGCTCCAAAAGCAAATACAATTGCAATTTCTAGACCCATATTTTAAGAATATTTCTTACTCTTAATAAAGATTCTTATCTAAATAAAATAAGGCTAAAAAAATTAAAACTTGCCAAAAAAGATTAAGTATTATATTTTTTTCTTGCAAATCTTCTCTTACTTGAAAATCTATTACCTTCAGATCTATTTTCAGATCTACCTTCAGAACTTCTTTCATTAGAAGAATGATTACCAAATCTTCTTGGCCCATCAAACCTTCTTGGTCTATTATCTCTGCCTTCAATCTCTTCAGGTTTTCTTTGACCAAAGCCATATCCAACAGATTGATTACCTCTAGGTTCTTCTCTTCTATTATCTCTTCTTGAATCACTTCCAAATCTTCTTCCACTATATGAATGTCCGCCAGATCTTGATCCACCAAATCTTGAACCTCTAAAATTTGATCTTCCACGACTATCTCCACCTCTTGAATGTGCTTGGAAAGCGATTCTTTCAAAATTCTCTTTAGGTAGCTTTTCAATTTTAACTCTGAACCTATCTAAAATTTGTGCAAATATATCATATTCATTAGGTTCTAAAAGTGTAATTGCTTTTCCTGTTTCTCCTGCTCTTGCAGTTCTTCCCACTCTATGTATATATTCTTGTGGATCTTTTGATAATCCATAATTAAATATGTGTGTAATTCCTTTAATATCTAATCCACGAGCAGCAACTGCTGAAGCAATTAAAATATTACAATCCCCACCATTAAATTCCCTTATAATTCTCAGACGAGTACTTTGTGTTAATCTTCCATGAATTTTTTCTACTTTAATTCCTTGTCTACTAAGATTTCTTTCAAGTGCATCTACACCATGTCTTGTTGGACAAAATACAATTGCTCTTTTCATATCTTCTTTCTTCAACAAATGAACTAACAAAGAAAACTTTTCATGTGGTTGAACTTCTATATAATATTGTTCTAATAAATCTTCTTGAACTTGTAATTCTGTTTTTGCAACTAAAGGTGATTTCATATGTTTATGTTTAATATGATTTATCTCATCTGAAATTGTTGCTCCAAATAATATAACTTGTCTTGTCTTTGGAATTTTTGAAAGCATATATTCTATATCTTCTATAAATCCCATCTCAATCATTTTATCGGCTTCATCTAAAACTAAACATATTAATTTTGATAAGTTTAGATTTCCTCTATTCAAATGATCCACTAATCTTCCTGTAGTTCCAACCACAATCTCTGCGTCTCTAAGTTCTTTTGTTTGTGGAAGTAAAGAAACACCACCATACACAGTTGCTAATTTACAATGCAAATATTTTGCATATTTCTTCATTTCTGTAGTAATCTGTACTGCTAATTCTCTAGTAGGTGTTAAAATTAGAATTTGTAAACCTCTTCCTGGAACTGCTTTTTCTAACATAGGAATTCCGAAAGCAATTGTCTTTCCTGATCCTGTGTTGGACATACCAATTACATCTTGTCCTGTTTTTATCATAGGTATGGCTAGTTTCTGAATCTTAGTAGGACTAACTATACCATGCTCTTTCAAAGCCTTAATTATCTCTGGCTTTATATTTAATAACTCAAATGTCATTTTTATTTCTCCTTAGATTAACATTAATTCCCTTTAGACATTTAATTGCCTTGTAAACTGCCTTGCAAAGTCTTATTTTAAAGCAAACTTCTACTTTAAGACTAAATTTAAGGTTATTTTACCTTATTAGGGGCTATATTGAAACAGAATGAGTATTTTTTGCGAAAATTCCCCTGTTTCCAGCTTTTTTAATGCTTTTATCTTATTTATACCTATAAATTAAGCCCTTGGTTTATATATGTTTTGATTTATAAACTTCTAAAACGACCAAAATAAAACAATAATTCTTATAAACTTGAACCCCCCCATAACACTATGTCAAGCCAAAATAAGACATTAAAAGCAAAGGATTTCTTCAATAAGTTTGCAGAGCAACATAAAAATCTTTCTGAAGAAAGACTTATGCAATATGAATTAAATCATTTTATTTCTCTAATTGCTAAAGAACAAGCCCAAATTTTAGATGCAGGATGTGCTGCAGGTAGAGATGCTAAATATCTAACAGATTATGGTTTAAATGTTACAGGGATTGATATTTCTGAAGAATTAATAAAAAAAGCAAGTGAAAGAAAAATAAAAAATGCTGCATTCAAACTTGGAGATATTTCAATAGTTAAACTAGATGAAAGTCAATTTGATGGTGTATGGGCAATGGATATTCTTTCATACACAGAAAAAGAAAATATACGCACAATTCTTAAAAATTTAAACTCTTCAATTAAAAAAGGGGGGGTATTATTCCTTTCAGTTAGAGAAGGCAATGGTTTAAACTCAGTAAAATATTCTAATATGGAAGATTCTGAAGTAAATATAAACTTTTTTAGTATATCTGAGCTAGAAGACGCACTTCAAAAAGCAGGATTTTGTGTTCTAAAGAGTTATACTCGTGAAGGAAAAAATCACGAATGGATTAATATCTTTGCTCAAAAATAATTACTCCTAATTATAATGATAATTGGATTAACAGGAACTATCGGCTCTGGAAAAGGAGATTTAGCAAGATACTTAGAAAATAAAGGTTTTCAAAGAATAGTTTTCTCAGATATTTTAAAAGATGAATTAATTAAAAGAGGAATAGAAATAACTAGAGAAAATTTGCAATTGATGGGAGATGAATTTAGAAAACAAGGAGATTTAAATGTACTTGCAAGAAAACTTTTAGAAAAAATAACCAGAGAAAATGTGGTCTTAGATGGAATAAGAAATCCTGGTGAAGTTGATTATCTTAAAAAAAATTCACGATTTGTTTTAATAGGCATAGATGCAGATGAACACACAAGGTTTGAAAGAACAATTTCAAGAGGAGATGCTAGAGATCCTAAAACTTATAGAGAATTTAGAGAACGTGACGAAAAAGACAGACGTAGTATTAATCCAGAAGGCCAACAAGTCGATTTATGTTTACAACAAGCAGATTATAAAATCTTTAATAACACAACAATAGAAGAGTTTCACGCTCAAATAGAAAGCGTTCTAATCCAAATTAAAAATAAGAAATATCAGCATACAGGCGCCGATGAATATTGAAGCATCTGCCAAATTAAATACAGGAAACATCCAAATACTGATATAATCTCTTACATAGCCATAAACAACCCTATCGACCAGATTAGCTATTGTTCCAGCAAACAATAAAATCAAAGATAAATTAAATAATTTTTTGTGTTTACTGCTTACTATTTTCTTAACAAATTTATATTTTAATATTTCATTTAGATAAATATAACATAACAATAAGATTATTGCAAATATAATAGAACAAATAATAATTCCAACTAAATGCCCTTCAAACAATCCAAATAAAGCCCCCCCATTTTTTAAATAAGTAAATAATAGCAAATCTTTATTATAAAAAAGATTTTTAAAAATAAAATCAAAAATAAAAACAAAAAAAGTAATTAAAATTAGAATAGGAAATTTATATAATTTAGTTCTGAAATTATTTACCATCTTGTAGATTTTTGTTTTGTTTCTAAAGCATTAATTCTATTAATTAAATTATCTAATTTTGCACTTATAACATCAAGCTTTGCATTAACTAATTCTAGCTCTTGCCCACGCATAGATTCTTGTCTTGGATTTGGAACTTCAAAACGGGGTCTAGAAAATTCCATTTCATTTCTTTCATTACCAAATCTTTTATCTAAATATCCTTTATCTAACGGATTATTTTGATTTAATCCTAAATTGTTATTCATTCCAAACGAATCAGTTTTATTCTGAGAAGGCATAGAAAAATCATCATCTAACTTAAGATTTTCCAAAGGATCCTTTTTTTTAAATAATCCGAAAATACTCATTTTTTTACCTCTTTTTTCTTATATTGGGCTTTTAACCCACCGAAACCTTTAAAAGTAGTCTTAATTTATATAAATTACGGAAAGAGGTGCTGCATGGGTTCTGTTATAGAAAAAGCAATAAAATATAACGCCAAAACAATCGCAAAAAGAAAAGGTGCTTCAGACAAAGAAGCAGATGATATAGCAAAAAAAGCAGTTTCTTCTTGCCTGGGAATAAATGAAAATTACCCTGAAAAAGGTTTTCTTTTAATTTATGATTCTTATATGGAAGGTTTAGAACCAATTTACTTCCAAATATTAGATATGATGAGAGACAAGTATTGGGGTTTAGGATTGGATGTAAGCAAAACTCTAGACGAATTCGAAGCTTCAGTAGGTGGAGGATTTTACGGAGATCTAGGCTCCAAAGCAGGAATCATTCAAGATAGAGCAATGAAACACATTGCAACTATTAACACAATAATAAAAAGTGTTCTTAATTTAATTTATAGTTTAAAGGAATTTGATAATCGTCTTTTAATGTATGATAGACTAAAATCAACAAATAAAAGTGATAAAGAAGCAGGACTCCTCGCGCTAAAATCCTTATGGATGGATAAAGTTGACATGCAAAAAGGTAATGGAAGTATAAACATGCTCACCCAAAAATTGGGATTTGTTACACTTAGAGATGCTTTCATGAAAATAAAAGATGTAAATGAAGCTAAAAAAGCAGATTTAAATGAAAGAGTTCAAAGAATCTTAATGCAAAGAATTGCAGAATTTAATGACTGGTTAACATTAAGTGATAATGAATTAAGAAGAAGATATAGAATAGAAAGATTATACCTGAAAAGCCAAATTGAAAGTTTAAAATTATATTCTCAATGGGCCAAACCCTATTTAATCGCAGCACAAAAACTTCAAATGGTTAGTTTTAATTCTCCAGATTTAGTAAATTTATTTGATAATCTTAGAATGGAAGTAAATCTTTTTGGGAAAAAAGTAACTGATTCGCCTATTGAAAATACTGCTTCTTCAAAAAAATATTATTCTTGCCTCGAAGTTATATTTTCATTCAGAAGTATACCCCACATTACAAGAAGCCAACAAGGAGGTTCACACTATTCACAAGGAGGACGTATAGAACTTAGATTTATGGGATTTGGATTAGATGAAGACCAAGTAAATGCAGTTGAAGAAGTTCAATTAAAAGATAGTCTTTCTATGATAGCTGGAGTTACAGATGAAACAATTAATGAAATAATTGCTGCCGCAGAAACTTACACAAAAGATAAAGAAGAAACATTTGATTTTAATGAAAGATTAACATTCTTAGAAGATTTAGAAAAAACTTCTAAAGATCCAGAAGTAAGAAAAAGAATAAAAGAACATATTTCACAAATGAAAAAGTCTCCACAAAAAAAGATAGAATATTCAAATCCTTTTTCAGGTGTATTTGTAGGATTTTCAGAATTATTCAAACCGGTTAAAGGTTTTATGACTTCATTTTCAAAAAAAAGTAAATTGCAGACACAACAAACTTATATTGATTCAGAAACAAAAAAAGCTGCAAGAACAGCTGCAGGAAAAATGGCTTTCATTGCATATGATGTCTTCAAAAAAACAAGGAGGATGCTTGCCTGGTAATTAAGCAAGTTTAATATAAATGGCATTTACTATGAATGATTATTATTCTTCCATTGATTTCAAAAGAGATAATCCAGTTAAAGATATTACTATAAAAGAATTTGGAAGTGCAATTGTAACTGATTTTACAGGTTCCAATGTTGCTGCTTCTATGAGTCAAAGTGCAAGCACAGGTCAAGGTGCATTTGAACTTGGAAGTCTACAAAGACAAAAATTTGAAGAAATCCCACAACAACAATGGGATGAAGTAAGAAGACTAGGAAAGTTAACAGGTGTTAAACCTTCATTACATGCACCTATGGTGGATGTCTTAGGAAAAACAGTTTCAGGAGAATTCTCAGAGAAAAAAAGAAAAGAAGTTGTTAATGAAATGATGGAATATCTTAAAACTGGAAACACTATAGATCCAGACAACAATACTCCTGTAAACTTTCACTCCAGTGTTGGAGTTGGTGGAGAAAACAGTTTCTCGGGTGTTTATTATCAAAAAGGATTATACAAAGGTCCAAAAGACGAAGATATAGAACTTGCAAAAATAAGAGCTGAAAAAATGGGTTTACCAGATTGGAGAGTTCTTGTTCCAGAAGCAACTGAAAAATTAGCTGCAGCCGCAGTTGATGTTAACACTGGAAGAATTGAACCTTTAATTTACAAAGAAGTTAAACAACTTCCTAGAACTTTTGAAGAAGAAAAAAGAGGATACCATCTTGAAGTTTATACTCCTGAATCAAGGATAACAAGTTTAAATAAAAATGCTTGGGATCAAGAAATGGAAAAAATTCTTGGAAGTGAACACCAGATTTTCAAAATCAAAAGAAATTTTGAGGGTATAAATAGAGATATAGAAGAGGCAGGAGAAACTTTTGTAAAAATAAACCAAGATTTAAAAGAAAAAAAGATTGAAGAAAGCTACGCTAAATATGAAAAACTAAAATTAATACAAACAATTGAACAAAAAAAGCGTGAAATGTCATTAATGTCTGCCAACATACAACAAATAGACGAAGCAATGGATTCACAAGTTAATTCTATATATGATAATCTAAATAAAAGTTGTGAAAATGCCTCAGAAGAACTAAAAGAAGTATATCAAGATAAAATAAAGAGTCTCTCAAACATTTCTGCAAAATATAGCGAAGACAAAATGGCTATAAGAAAAATTATGAATGAAATCAGAGGAGAATTAAATAAACAGTATGGGGAAAAAGTTTCACGTGATAAACTGGATCAACTTGCGAAACAAGGAGATCAAACAGCAATAGCCTATTTAGAAGCAAATAATAGATTAATAAACATTGACGCTGACAAAATAAAAGAAGTAGCAGATTCTATGCAAAATCTTCCAGACGAACTTCAATATGCTTCAAATGGAAAAATTACTTATCCAGAAAGATTTAGATTATTCGAAGACTTTGCAATAGAAAAAGGCTCAGAAACTTTTTCAGATCTAGCAGAAAGAGCTTACGAAGAGTGGACTTCTAAAGGAAAAAACGCACCCTTAATTACAATTGAAAACCCACCAGTCGGACAATTTGCAATTTCACGTGCAGATGAATTAAAAAAACTAATTGAAGACTCTAGAAGTAAGTTTGCAGAAAAATTAATTAAAAATAAACATCTTGATGAAAAAAAAGCAAAAAAACTTGCTGAAGAAATGATTTCTGCTACTTGGGATGTTGGACATATTAATTTCTTAAAGAGTATGGGTTATGATGATAAAGATATTATTAAAGAAACAGAAAAAATTGCAAAATATGTTAAACATCTTCATATTACAGATAATTTTGGAACAAGCGATTCACACCTTGCTCCAGGTATGGGCAATGTTCCAATAGAAGAGATAATGAAAAGTTTAGATAAAGCCGGTTTTGAAGGAAGAAAAATTATAGAAGCAGGAAAATTTATATCTGATTTTAAAGAAAGCGATATTCCTTATGCAATGGATTATTTTAAATCACCATTATATTCAGGAGAAATGGCTCCAAACTGGAAAGAAACGAGAATGCAAAGTCTATCAACAGGTTATGGTGCGGAATTTGGAGAATTCCTTCCGAGTTCATACTTCAGTATGTATGGAGCACCAGGATTTGTAAATCTTCCAACAGATTTAGGAGGTTCTATGTCTACACAAGGCAAATCTCAATTTTCAGGAACCCCTATGGAATGATAAATAACTTTTAATAACTCAAAAGTAAAACTAAAAAATAAGGTATAAAATGCCAAACAAAGAAATAAGAACTAAAAAAGACGAACTTAAATCAGATTATGAAACAGCTTATGATTTCTCAGTAAAATTATATAGAGAATTTAAAACTTTAATTAAAGCAATTGCTTTATTTGGAAGTGTTCCAAAAAATGAAATTCAAAAAAATAGTGATATTGATTTAATTGTGATTATAGATGACTGCACAGTTCAATGGAATCAAGAATTAATTGCGTGGTATAGAACAGAGCTTGCAAAAATTTTAGAAAAACAGGAAAATAAATCAAAATTACATATCAATACAGTTACACTTTCAAGTTTCTGGTATCAATTAAAAATTGGAGAACCCTTAGCCATAAATATTATACGTTATGGTGAACCCTTAATTGATTTAGGTGGATTTTTTGCACCTCTAAAAGTTTTATTAATTAGAGGTTTGATAAAACCAACACCAGAAGCAATACACACAACACTAAAAAGAGTTCCTTTCCACCTAACAAGATCGAATATAAACATTCTTGGGGCAATCGAAGGCCTATATTGGGCAATGATAGATTCAGCTCATGCAGCTTTAATGTCAGAAGGACACACTCCTCCAAGCCCAGAACACATTTATGACATGTTAAAGAAAGTATTTGTTTCCAAAGGAAAATTAAAATCCAACAGAGCAGATTGGTTTAAAGAAATGTACACTTTAGTTCATAACATTGCACACAGAAATATTACACAAATTGCAGGTTCAGAAATAGATTCTCATAAAACTAAAGTTAAAATATTTACAGATGAAATGAGAATTATAGTTGAAAAAAAGAAAATTTAATCTAAAACCTTATTTTCTACACAAAAATTTAAGAAATTATAAATGAAATAATAAAAAGTATAACTGAGATTATAAGACCTATAAGATAAATAGTGACTGCTCTTTTGAGTATCTTATTTCTAGAAGAAATATATCTTTCAGAGAATAAGTATACATCTTCAGCAAAGTGTTCCAATATTTTCTCCTGAGATTTAAAAACTAGTTTCACTTTATTAATATACTCTTTTAATGAAATCCTATTAACCCAATTTCCTGCAAAAATTATGTCCTGTTGTTCCATCCTCTTCTTCTTAGGATAAATAATTAATAAACACATTACTAACGCAGTTGTTGAAGTCAGAACAATTAAAATAGTAGCTATATCTGCCAAACTAAAAATAGAATGTATTGTTTTCCCAGATAAAAGTGAATTTACAAACACTAGTATAGTTGCAACAACGATAGCTGAAAAATAATTTGTTTTGTTTATTATAGAATTTCTTGCATCTAAATGAACTTCGATATAAGGCTCAAGCGCACCCTCAGAATAATCTAATCTATTCCAATTGAACTTCCTTTTTTGTCTAGTCACCATCTTTTAAATTTATTATTTTAATCTGAAATGGGTATATCTGCATAATCCGAACCCTTATTCAACAAACCTTTTGCTTGAGCGATTTTCTCAAAAAGTTGTCTCAATGTGCAATTCTTTCCTATTTGTTTACTTGCAATTTTTCCTTTACAAATTCCATCGATTAAACCTCTAGTAATCACTTCTTTAATCTTAGATGCACTATATCCTTTATTCTTATAAACCTGATATTCTTTTATAGCTCTAATTATGGGCCTTGGTCCGGGAAGTTCTAAATCAAATCTATTATACTCATCTAAATCAAAATGTTCTTTAAAATCATCACTTAAATAATTAGTACCATTTCTAATAATTTCTTTAATTTCTCCAATATAATTTATAAATTCTGATGTAAGTTCATACAACTCTTCAACTTTCTCATTAGGAGTATCTAACTTTTTATTTCCTTCATTATTATAAAATAAATATTTCTTTATTATACCTTCTGTATTATCAGGAACTTTTTTACCATTAGAATGATAACACCATGTTCCATCTTTTTTTATAACAAATGAAAATTCTTCTTCTAATTCTTTTTTAGATTTATCTTTTTCTTGAGACATATCTTTTATTATTACCCCTCTTTCTTCTACTTCTTCATCAAGTATGTCTTTTTCATTTAAGATCTTAGCTTTTACTAAAGCTATTCTTACTTGTAAATCATGATTCAAATCTTCAAACTTGATATATTTACATCTATCTGCAACTGCAGGTTCTATATCTGCCATACCAGGAGACGTACCAGGATTATAAGAAATAATACATAAATATCCTGGATTGACTTTAACTTCCTTTTGATCCGGTGTTCTTAATGTAGCATCTTCTTCTAAAGTGCTATTCAATCCTTTTTGAACACCAACTCTTACTTGATTAAATTCATCCAAATAACAAATTTCTCCTTTTTTCATAGATTTAGGTATAACACCTTCAACAAATTTTGTATCTGTAGCTCTACTACCTTCTTCTCCAACCGCAGTTAATTTTTCTCCACCAATAATATCTTCTAACATTGTGTCTTCAGAACAATTAAAACGATTAACTTCAGTTTCTAATAATTTTCCCAAGAATTTAACAAGTTCAGTCTTACCAACTCCAGGCTCGCCTTCAAGCACTACAGGGTTATGATTAGTATAAGAAATCAATAATCTTTGAATCTCATCAAATCCTGCTTGATCCTGATTTGCAATATAAAAACCTGTATCTTTTTCTTTAATCATAATATAACCCCTCTTAAAGGTTTATTGTATATAAACTTTTTTATTTAAACGGCTCTGTCCCGAGTCATATAGAAAACCACAAAAGTTTGCCTAATAGGTTATAGCAAACTAACTTGCTATAAATTTCTGTGCGGACTCCACGCACTGAATGAGAATTTACACTATCTCCAAATCTTCTTTTTATTGCAGAAAATCCTGCTTCAACAAGTTCTCTTCTATGATAAGTTCTCCAGTTAAAATTCTTAAACGCTTTATTCCTAAGACTCAGCTTATAATGTTTAGGTTTTCCATCATTTCGTTTTCTTATAGGAATAAAGACTTTGACATTTTTATCCAAGCAGAATTGATGCAACCATTCTGCATCATATCCTTTGTCTGCAACAATGATTTTTGGTTCTGCTTTGTTTATTAATTCTTTAACATCTTTAGTATCGTGTCTTGGAATTATCCTTATTTTTGCAGAAGGAAACTTTTTCTTTCTAGTGTCAAACGCGGTATTAAGCTTTACATAAGCTCTTGGAATATTTCCGTTTATTCTTCTCAAATAATAATAACTGGGTTTTGTTCTAGAAAAACCTGTGCTATCTATTGCAGCCAGATAAGTTTTTCCTGCTGTTAGTTTTAGTAATTCATTCCAAAACTGCGCATTAAGTCTTTGCGCAGTTCTCTGCAAGGAAGATTTGCTTGGACAATTTACACCGGTTATATCAAGAAATTGTTTTATTCCCCTATAAGAAAGTCTGCTAATAGACTTTAGCAACAAGCTTAGTATATGATCTAAAAACTCATATTTCTTAGATCCAAACTTGTTTAACCATTTGGGACACTTCAGTCTTCTTAAAAAACGCTTAATTTTATTAATTAGTTTGATTTCTTTCTTCATGGTAAACACCTCAACTGTTTACCCCCTATAGGCTTCGGCCCATAGGGTTATTTATATTCATAATTTATATAATTTTAGGAGATTCGGGACAGAGCCTATTTAAACCTTAAGTCCAAATAAATGTCTGCTATTTGTTTAGGCAAATTTACTAATTCTTTAAATTTTCTTGCATAAGTACATGATTTAGCCAATTCACCAAAATAGGAATCCCTTCCACTATCGATACTTAAATAAACAACTTTTATTCCTTTAGACTCTACCTCTTCTATAGCTTTAATAGTATCTGCTAAAGCATATTTGCTTCTATAATTTTCAGCACTAGGACGTCCATCAGACAAAAGAAATAATATTTTCTTTTTATTAAATTTTTCCATTTCTTGAACCATGGCCCTAATTGCAGCACCATCTCTATTTTCATTACCTGGTTTTAATGATGCAACTTTATATTTAGTCCTTGTATCCCATTTGTCCTTAAAACTTTTCAACTCTTCAAGTCCAAGGATACATTCATCATTTTCTGAAAAAGAATAAACACAAAAATCATCTCCAATTTCTTTAATTGCCTCTCCAAGAATCAATCCCGCATATTTTTCTATATCAATTACATCCATATCTGTTCCATATACACCCTCACATGTTGACCCGCTTCTATCAATTAAAATGCCAACACAATAATTTTTTTCTTTAATTATTGGTTTATCATAGATTTTATCTGTTGGCCTTCTCCCAGATACAATTTTTGACACTTCAATTCTTGCCAATTTAGAATTGATCCTTCCTTTTTTAACCCCTCTTTCTAAACTTAATGAATTTTTCTTAAGTTTAGCCAAATATTCTTTTACTTCTTCTACTAAATATTGATATTTAGATTCAAAGATCTTTAAAGATTCTATATAATTTTCTTTATCCAATTTTGAAAGATCATACCTGGTTTTTTCAAACTTTGCTTTTGATGAATATTTTTTATCCTCATAATTCCATTCAGGTAATTTCTGAATTTTAGTGGTTTCTTCATCATCCTCTTTGTCTGACTTTAAATTGCGAGATTCTAAATGTTTTAACATATCTGCTTCTAATTCTTTCATAGCATCATCAAAATCTTCATCTGATTGATCATCTAAATCACCTAATTGTTCAGATATATCTTCCAAATCTGCAGCATCTTTATTTTTATATTTAGACTTTCCACTTTTCTTACTTCCAGTTTTATCACCTTTTCGGAAATCGGACTGTTGAAAACCCCCTTCTTGTTGATCTAAAGGATCTTCTTCTTGTTTTTTTCCATCTTGTTCACTTTCTTCTCCCCTAGACTTTTGAGAATTACCGGATTTTCCAGAAGATTTTTTATCGAGGATATAACTAATTATATCATTAACATCTTTAGCAGTTTTCTCTGAATATTTTTGTTTAAGATAAGATTCTATTTCTTTTTTATTCATATTAAACCTTCTTTTTCTAATGATTCAGCTATTGCCTTAGCATTTAAAGGAGAATATCCTTTCTTTATCAAACCTTCTTCAATTATGGGTTTTAATTCTAATCCCTGTGAAGAATTTCCACCTCGTCCATGCATTTCTTCTAATTTTTTCTTTAAATCTTCAAGATCTATCTCCCCCCTATCAGATTTACCTTTCTTATCAGATTTATCTCCATTAGGATTATCTTTATCTAAATCTGATTTTTGATCTTCTGAATATTCTTCTTCAGGTTCTTCTACACCGAATTTTTCTTTTACTTTTTCAGTTAATTTATCTATTTTCTTTTTACTCTTTTCCAAATCTTTTTCATCTTTTATTTTTATTCCACCAGAATCAAAATCGTTTATACTTTCACTAGGCTCTCTACCAGGAATATTTTCTTTAGGTAATTGCTTAACACTTTGTGGAAATTCCTTTTCTAATAATTTATACACTTTAGTAGCATATTTAACACTATCACTTACATTCTTAGATACATCTCTCACATTAGAAGAAATAGAAACCATCTTTTTATAAAGATCTTTATAAGTTTGAATTCCTTCTTTCTTAAGACTTGGATTTTTTATCTCTTTAACTAAAAGTTTGTCCTCTTTCTCTTTTAGAGGAATTTTTCTTTCTCCCATAGTTTTTCCAGATCTTAATTTTAATTGGAATATATCTATTAAAGCTATTAAATCATCTTCTGGAATATTGTGTTTAGATGCATAAAACTGCACTTCTTGTTCTAAAAGTTTAGGCATTCTTTCCTGTCTCTTAAACTCAGATTTAAAATAATGTTCAACCCTTTCATCCTCCAATATATTAATGAGAGCTTTAGCTAACTCAGGATTTTCAAAATTAGATTCTAAAAAATCTGTTAAATTTAAAATTCCAAAACTACCATATCTAAGATGAGAAGCTTCGTGATAAAGATTGGCGATGTATAAAGAAGTATTAGGATTAAATTTAGGGCTAACTTTACCTTTTTGAGGAGAATAATTGATTTCATCTATAGACTCGGGCAAATAAATCCTTTTACCATCTGTTGCAGGACAACCATCTTTGTCTATTTCTTGTAAATCAATTTTAGCACCAGCCAATAATTTATATTTTTCAAGTATTAAATCATCTAAGATTTCTGACATTTTAATTTTAGATAAAGAAATAAGTTCATCTTCATCAACCACATTACCATAATAAATAGGAATAAACTTTTTTCTACTCTTTTTTCCATCTACCAATTCCATTTCAGAGGCATAACCTGCCCAACCCCCATGTTCAGGGAAATTAATTTCTAAGTAGGATTCACCATCTTTTAATTTAAAGCCTACAACTTCTCCAACAGAATCATGATGTATATGCCCCCAACCCTCTTTTGGTTCATCAACACTTTCTTTAACTCTTACTTTATCTCCTATACTAAAACCATATTTACTTGAAGATTCTTTTTTAGACTTTGTTTTAGATACTAATTCCATTTCAGGGGCATGTCCATACCACTTTTCATAATTTGGAAAATTAATTACTAATTTATCTTCAGTATCAAAAAAGTCTACAATTTCTCCCACCGCATTATGATCTAAAGTATCCCATTTATATTTTGGTTCATCAACACTTTCTTTAACTCTTACTTTATCTCCTATTTGAAAACCATATTTACATTCTTTTAATTCTTCCTCAAAATATTTTGGTTTAGTCTCAAACTTCTTCTTTGAATCTAAATATTTTACTTGATAAGTCACTTCATTTTCTTCTGGAATTACTTTTTCAATTTCAACTAAATCTTCACCATATTTTAATATGAATCCTTCTTTATATTTTGATTTAAAGGGTTTTTCTGAAATAATTTCAATTTCCTTTTTAGGTAAATGAAATATACTTTTAGTTTCATTAGGGATTCTAAAGTCAATTTCATAAACTAAATCATCTTCAGATAGAATAACCCCCACTGTATGGCCGCCAAGTTTTTTTTCTAATTCTTCAGTCAAATAATCTTCTTTAATTTTTACAAGATACCCTTTATTGGATTCTTTGCTCATTTTTTTCTTTGTTCATCTCAATATCTTCTATAAGTGAGACTATTGCTTCAACAAATCTTCCAGATTTTTTGATTAAGCTTTCTAATCTACTAGCAGATAAAGAACTTAAATTGCCGTGCTCATAATCTTTATAAGTAGATATAATTAAATTGCAATAATCAAGATAATGTGCAGATAATAAGCCCTTTTTAACTACCCTATTCTTTAATTCAATGGCAACTTTTCTAGGAACAGGCATTGGATAACCTAAAGCAACTAATCCTGCTTGACCTGCATCTACAACTGATTTATACAACAATGAAAGTATTTTTAATTTTATACTATCTATACGTTTAAGCCTTCCACTAATATCCTTAACTAATTTGTTTATAGATTCATTACTACCTAAAATTTTTCCCTTTAACATTAATTCCCTAAGAGGTATAAAAAATCTAGAAGGGTCATAAATCCCTAAAGAAGTTTTTAATTCATTAAAAAGATTAATATCTCCACCCATAATTTTCTCAAAATAATCAGATAAATAATATTGGCGAACAACAAAACTAAAATTATATTTATTTAATATCTCTTTTTGTATTTTTTTAATAAGAAGATTAATGGCATGTTTATTTCCTAAAGAAAGGTCATTAAATAATACACCTATAATTAGTTCTTTAGAAAATTTTATTTCTTTGGGATTAAGAAGCCACATAGCTTTAATATTTCTTTTCTGTACCTTCAGAAGACTATCTGAAAAGAGTTTTATTGCTTCTACACTCTCAAGTTTTTTAGTTTTTTCCATTATACAATCCATCTAAGACCAAATAAATATTTTTAATTTCCTGATAATCTAAACTTTGCTTGAACTCTTTATTTGAATGAATATAATTATATAAATTAATTAAAGTAGCAAAATTCTTTGAAGAAATCTCTTTCTTAAGGATACTAATTTTTTTCAAATCTTGTTTAGGTATAATTTTATGTTCTTTTTTAATAAGTCTTTCACACACCTGTAAAATAGCTTTATATAATTTCTCAAAATTCTTTTTATCTTTTTTATTTTGTAGATGAATTAATATCTCTTCCATAATTTTAATGAAATCTTTTGCCTTTTCATGATATTTATCTATTTCTTTGCCTTCTAATCTTAATAATTGCTCAAATTCTATTTTTTTACTAACCATATATATTTCTTCATAATTATCTATAGCAATTTTATTTATAATTTCATTTTCTTTAAAGACTTTCTTTAACTCTTGCAATACATTCTTAGGAAAAGGAGGATATTTACCATAATAAGATAAAACTATTTGCGCACTTTCTGTCATAGCCATAAGAATTTCATGACAAATTTCTCTCAAAAAAATGTCTCCGGCCAAATCTACATCTTTCTCAGCTTGTTCGATAAGCTTTTCAGATCTTTCTTCAATGCTATAAATTTTACCTTTTTTTAATAAATCTTTGATTAATTTTAAATATCCTGATTCATCAAAAATTATTAGTGAATTTCTAATGGATGTTATTACCCAAGGTTCTCCATTTCTTATAAGATCCCACCAATGAGTCAAAGTTTTTGGTGGCTGAAAATGCAGTTTAATTCCCTTTTTATTATATTCTTGTTGTATTAATTCGGTATATAATTTTAATTTTTCTATAAAAGAAGAGCTTAAACTTTTTTGAGTATCATCAAGTAAAATAAGGATATCAATATCAGAACCTCTAACATTTTGTTTTTCAACTGCACTCCCATAAACCCATATTGCCTTAACAATAGGCCTTAATTTTATTAATGGAGCACAAGCTCGCTTCACCTCTTTAAATGAATCCAAGTCCATATAGATCTTTATTCTCCTGAGATTTAAAAATATTGCTATTTTAACGAGAAATTAACATCTAAAAACAATAGAAGCGCTTTTATATTTTTCTTCTAAATATTTTTTGAATTAAATATTAATTATAATCGTCTAAAAAAAGAATATTTTTAATTAAAACACTAAACCATTGCTTCTATACTATCAACTTTCTTACTTACAATACGAGAATTTACATCTTCGTCATTAACACAACTTCTAAGAGGATAATCATGTTTAGGATTAACAGCATTATCTACCCAATCTTTAACCTCGCTCTGAAATCTATTCATTTCTTCTGCCCACTGCGATTGTTTTTTTAATTGAGTAGGTGTAATTATATAAGAATGGACTATTGGTTTTCCAACAGGTTCATATTTTTTTGAAACTAAATTATAGCTATATTGCTGGTCTATACAAGTTACTTTCTCACCATATCCACCTTTACGCAATTTTATAGATTTACGAGAATAGTCTACTAAAGCTATACAATCTGGATGTAATTTATCTTTATCCATAAAACTAAGAAGTTTAACACATTTATAAAATTAACTAAAAGTCTTTAAAAAGAGTATTAAAACCATTTGATATATTCTCTTCTTCAAATATTTCATTTGAATTATCATCACCACTAGAACCTTCTAAATTCTCAAAAAATTCTCTTCTATTTTCCTCTTCTTCTAAATTTTCATCAGAAGTTTCTTCAGACTTTTCAAATATAGATTCAGATTCTTCTTCTGAATCTAAATCAGAATCTAAATCAGAATTATTTTCTTCTTTTTCAGGAATAACTTCATCTACACCTTTCAACATATTTCTTTCTATTTCAGAAACTAATTTTTTAGTATCATAAAATTTATCTGGATTTACCGAAATTGCATCTATTCTATTTCTAACTAAGAATTCTACAATTTCTGGATATTCTGAGGGTGCTTGTCCACAAATTGAAACTGTTTTTCCATATTTATGGAAATGAGTAATTATATTCTCAATAGCTCTTAACACAGCGGGATTTCTTTCATCAAAATAACCCATTCTTCCTAGCTTTGCTGAATCTCTATCCACCCCTAAAACCAATTGAGTTAAATCATTGGAACCTATAGATGTACCAGTAATACCTAATTTAGCAAATTCATCAGGAATAAAAGCTATAGAAGGAACTTCGGCCATTAAATAAATCTTAAAATCTTTGCTTAATTTTAAATCTTCATCATCTAAAATAGCTAAACACTTTTCAACTTCATCCACAGTTCTAACAAAAGGCATCATTACATGAACGTTTTTGTAAAACTCTCTTACTTTTTTAATTGCTTTACATTCTAATCTAAAGGCTTCTTGGAATTCATCACTAACATATCTTGAAACACCTCTCCAACCAATCATAGGATTTTGTTCAACTGGCTCATATTCTGAACCGCCTTCAAGATTTTTGTATTCATTAGTTTTAAAATCAGAGAATCTTACAATTATAGGTCTCGGATTTAATACTTCAGCAACTTTAGAAATGCCTTCAGCAAGTTTTCTAATGTACTCTTTTTCTTGCCCCATTTTAATCATATATAAAGGATGTTTACTTATTGTATCAGTAATTATAAATTCAACTCTCATTAAACCAATTCCATCCATATTATAATCTTTATATTTAGAAATCTGCTCAGGCTCACTTAAATTAACATAAATATTAGTTACAGTTTTAATATTTTTATTAATCAAAGCTAATTCTTTTTCTTGAGTTGTTTGTATTTTTTCTTTAATATGAATAATTCCATCATATACATTACCTTTTCCACCATCAACAGTAATCTCCTGATTGTCTTCTAGAATTTTTGTAGCTTTTTCAGTTCCAACTATGCAAGGTATACCCATTTCTCTTGAAACAATCGCAGCATGCGAAGTTAAACCGCCTTCATCAGTAACAATTGCAGAAGCTCTTTGCATTGCAGGAACATAATCAGGATTAGTCATCTTTGCAACCAAAACATCTCCTTTTAACACTTTACCCAAATCATGAAGAGAAGTAACTTTCTTTACTTTTCCAGAACCTATTCCAGGTGATGCAGGTAAACCCTTTAATAAAACTTTTTTATCTTTGAAATCTGCACTTTCATTATCCATTGATTTATTAACGGCATTTTCTGTTGTTATAGGTCTTGATTGTACGATATAAGTTTTACCTGCTTCAATAGCCCATTCAATATCTTGAGGTCTTCCATAATGCTCTTCAATATTAACTGCATGTTCTGCTAAAGTTTTTATTTCAGAATCTTCTAAAACTTGTTTTGTTTGCTCATATTCAGGAAGAGTTTTTTTGATTGTATTTCCAGTTAAATTATCTCTTGTAAATAACCACTCTTGTTTTGTAATTTTTTTAGTTTTTAATTTTAAATTTCTTTTATCAACAATATATAAATTCGGACTTATTGCTCCAGAAACAATTGCTTCACCTAAACCAAATCCACCTTCAATAACAATTTCATTTTTATTATTATTTGTAGGATTAATTGTGAACATAACTCCTGATTTTTTAGAGTTAACCATTTTTTGAACAACTATTGCAAGATAAACTTTCATATGATCAAAATGATTTTTAGCTCTGTAATATATTGCTCTTCCTGTAAATAAAGAGGCCCAACATTGTTTTACTGCAATAGTTAAATTTCTATCTTCTCTAATATTTAAGAAAGAAGCTTGTTGTCCTGCAAAACTTGCTTCTGCTAAATCTTCTGCAGTAGCAGAACTTCTTACTGCAACAAAAATTAACTCAGTAGTAGGATTCAATAAACTTAAAACCTGTTTTCCAACTCTCTCTACAGTTTCTCTTCTGCTTAATTCATTATATGCGTCGACTATATCTTGTTTTACTTTTTCAGGAATTTTTGATTTTAAAATTAATTTTTGTATTTCCTCAGACGCTTTTTGCAACTCATCATTATTTTCATAATCAATTGTTTCTAGAATACTTGAAATTTCTCTATCTAATTTATTTTCTTTAATAAAAGTTTTATATGCTTCAGAAGTTATAACAAAACCAGGAGGCACAGGCATTTGTGCGTTATACATTTCACCGAGATTAGCACCCTTACCACCTACTGACGCAATATCTTTAGCGTGAATTTCACTAAACCATGCTATATTCATTAATGCACCCCTTTTTAGTCTAATAAAATCTAAAGGGTATAAAAAGGTTTCTTAAAAAAAGTAGTTAATAGAATCTTACTTCTTATTTTCACTCATCACAACTTGATAAGTTCCAGGCATCTTGGATCTACACAATCTCAAAGCTTCTTTCGCAACATCTATTCCAGCCTTATCAACATTAACTGTAAACACAGGTTGACCCTGTTTTACTTGTGCAGCAATACTAATTATTTGTCCAAAGGACATAGCCATACCAGTCTGCATTCTATCTGCACCTGCACCAGTAATCATCTTATTTTCTCTTATTGCTTGATGAGGAAATAATCTTAATTTAAATGAATATAAACTCTTTCCAAGTCTTTTTAGAAGTCTTCTATTTGCAACTTGTCTTGCTGATTCCAAAGCATTATGCCTCAATTGTATATTCTCTCTTGAAACCAAATCAAGTCTATAACTAAAAGTTTTCTTAGGCTCACCCATATCATATCTTATAATTTTAGATGGAGGAAAAGACTTTACATAAGATTTGCTCTTGAATTTAGACCTTCTTGTATACGCTCTTACTGGGCATCTACACGAGCTTCCTTTTCTTAATGTTGACATTTTTTCTCTCCTTATTTAATTTTGCTCATTCAATTTTAGCCTTAGCACCGATTGCTTGTCCAGGCAGACCTTTTTCAAAGATTGCCCTTAAAGCACCTTTTGTTCCATGTTGTGCTTTTATAATACCTTTTATTACCTTTCCAGCAGGACTTGTCCAAAATACATTTTTATTTAAAAATTTAGCAGAGTCCTTTTTAGTTTCAACTTTAGGAACTTCTAAGATAGCATGGCTTGGCTTTTGTGTGTGCCTGCCTCTTCTAAAATTTATTATTATTGCTTCCATTTATTTCTCCATTTATTTAACAACTCTATTAAGAAAAAACAAAGTATTTAAAAAGTTTATGCTGAAATCATGAATTCAACATCATTTCCCAATATTTTTCTTAAATCTTCAAATATAGTTTCTTTGATAAACACATTATCAGTAGATTTAAACTCCTTTAAGGCCTTTTCAAGCCCTTCAGAGTTAGACTTAACCATATTAATAAGTCTATTATTTTTTATCTCTGTTTTTAATACTTCCGACTTTTTATTCAAATCAGGGACTATATAAGCAACTTCTCCTAATAACAAAACTTCTCCAGTTTTGCCTGCATGCTTTAATTTTATCCTTACCTTCTCAATAATTTTAGTTTGTCTCTTTTCAATTAGAGTAATAAAAATATTCATAAGTGCTCTTACATTTTTAGAAACTTTTTCAAACTCATGTTTTGAAATTTTTTTATGATTCTTTTTTGCATTTTCAATTTCTTTTAAAGTTTTTAATGTCCATTCAGGAAGTTCTCTTTCTTTAATTAAATCTTTTAATCCTGCTTCTAATTTTTTATTTTTCTTTCCAGAAACTTTTAAAACATCAACTAATAAATTAGTGCAACTATTATATAGTTCAATTACATTTTCTTGCTCTTTTCTTTTTTGTATAACTTCAAATAATTTTTTTATTCTGTCTAGATATTTCTGTGAATCTTGTATTAAACTTTCAACTTGATTACCATTAATTTCTTTTAATTTTCCGTGTTCAATATCTTTATAGTACTGTCTTATATTATCAAGAATATCAACATATTTCTTCTCTAATATTTTTTCTTTTTTTACAAATATTTCATCCAATAATCTTACAGTTTCTTTTGGCGTTGGTGGAGAAACACCATACATCATAAGTGCGGCTTGTGCAGGACTTAATGTAGAATAAAATAAATCTTCAACAACAATATTGTTTAATTTATATCTAACTCTTTCAATCATCTTTTCTCCTGCAGACATAAACATATCAATAGATTCTCTTGAAGGTCTTATCTTACCCATTTGCAATAACAATCTCCATGGAACAAATACTCCTCTATCAAATAAAGGAACTCCATCCCTTAATAATGTAAAGAACACAGGATTAGCATCTTTTATTCCATCCCAGAAATCAGTTAAAATATAAACTTGAACATGAAATTGTTTTTTAACTTGAGCCATTTCAGCAGCCTGGAAAGAAAGAGCAACAATAATCGCTCTTAATTTTTCTCTCAATTCATACCTTGTCATTTTTTTGACATCAGTATCATCAACTATAACAAATACATCAATATCATTTGACTTCTCTCCCCTAAATAGAGAACCTGCAGCAATATAAGAAACGATATATCTATCAAACTTTTTTAGAACCATAGACTTATGGATTTCAGAAACTTTTAATCCGGCTAACCAATCCTTAGGATCATAAATTGGAGCAGACATTGCAATTAATTCTAATAATTCATATTTACTATCAAACAAGTTTTGCTTTACTTCAGATAATAACATAGTATTTACTGCTAACGCTTCATCGATTTCTTTAGAAATCTTTTCTACATTAACAGATAACTTAGATTTTAATTCATACAAATCAGATTTAGCATCAGTATCATCAAATACTACAAGAATATAAACTTTATCTTGTGGTAAATTTTGCTCTTGTTTTGGTGGAGGTAATAATGCAAGTGCAATTAAATGTTCATCATATTGTTTTAACAATTTTTTCTTTAATAATTCGACTTTCTTTTTTATTTTTTCTAACTTCTCTTTTACTTCAACAGGAATATCTTTCATATCTGGCGCAGAATTATCAGAAGGTATCTTAGAATCTAATCCGTTTTCTTTTTTCTTTGCTTGTTTTTCTTTTTTAGACATTTTAAAGCACTTTATAAACTCTTTATAAATAAAGCCACTTTTTAGTTTAAAAACCTTTCGGTATCTTTTTATTTAAGTTCTAATAAAAAAATGAATATGATTGAAAAATATGAATTTGGATTTTTCATTGTAGACAAAAAACGATATGATGGAGATTTAATAATTGTAAATAACCAACCATTTCTAAGAATAGGTCATTCTCATTCTATCACAGAAGAAGAAATTAAAAAATTAATAATCGCTTCAAAAACTAAATGCTTAATTATCGGAACAGGTTATAGCGGTGGAGCCTCCCTAGATACTAAAGCATCAAAATTATTGCACGACGCAGGTGTTAGACTGATTATAGGAAAAACACAAGATATTTTCAAAAGAGTGAATACAACTGAAAACTGTGCAGCAATATTACATGCTACTTGCTAAATTCTCTTAAAATTAGAAAAAGACATAACTGAGTTATATAATCTGCCATTTTATGGTTAGTAAATGACTTAATTCTTTTTATATCCTAATTTAAAAGCATTTGATATTATAATTTACTTAGACCATTTACTAAATTATGCTAAAATTTATAAACCTTGCATTAGTTTAAATTTCTTAATGGGCCCGTGATCTAGTGGCTATGATGCTGCCCTTACAAGGCGGATGTCGCAGGTTCAAGTCCTGCCGGACCCATTTTTTATTAAAAAGCGTTGGTGGTATAATGGCTAGTATCGCACCTTGCCAAGGTGTGGATCCGGGTTCGAGTCCCGGCCAGCGCATTGACCACACCAAAGATTATTATCAAACCAAAATTCAAAGAACATTTCTCAGAACTTACAGATTTTGACAAATTTATAGAATATTCTTTAAGACCTCTAAGAAAAAGTTTTAGAGTAAACACTTTAGTTGCAAATTTAAAAGAAACAAAAGAAGAATTAGAAAAAAAATCATGGAATTTAAAACAAATTCCTTGGTGTAAAGAAGGATTTTTCGCTCAAGGAAATATTGGTTTAGGAAATACAACAGAACATTTCTTAGGAAAGATTTACATTCAAGAAGCGGCATCAATGATACCCCCATTAGCTCTAACACCATTTAAAGACAAAGTATTAGATGTTTCTGCATCTCCTGGTTCGAAAACAACTCAAATTGCAGCAACGATGAAAAATAAGGGTTTAATTATTGCAAACGACGTTGATGCAAAAAGATGTGATATTCTTAATCAAAATTTGCAAAGATGCTCAGTTTCAAATTGTACAATTACAAAAATAAATGGTTTTCAAATAAAAGGAGAATTTGATAATATCCTTTTAGATGCACCTTGTTCAGGAACAGGAGCAATTAGAAAATCACCTTTAACATTAAATATTTGGAATAAAAATATGATTAAAAAATTTACAAATACTCAAAAAAAACTAATAATAAACAATTTCAACAATTTAAAACCTGGTGGAAGAATGGTTTATTCTACTTGCAGTGTAGAACCAGAAGAAAATGAAGAAATCATAAGTTACCTATTAAATCAATTTAATAATGCTAAATGTAAAAAAATAGACTTAAATTTAAAATCATCGAAGCCCATTCTTAACTACAAAAATAAGACCTATCATGAAGGTGTTAAAAACTGTTTAAGATTATGGCCCCAAGACAATGATACAGAAGGCTTCTTTATTGCTTTAATAACAAAGAAATAATATTCAACCAAAACTCATCAAAACCAAAACATTTATAAATACCAAATCGACATTATTGCCTTTGTGAAAAACTCTTCTAAACGATAAAAAAGCACCAAAATCAATCGTTATAGGGAGATTTGGCTAAAGAATGAGACTTGCCATTATAAAGAGACAAAATTTTAGATTATTATTCAGGTTCAAGTATATTTTAGCTTCAGCTCTAAAAAACAAGTTCGGTTTATACTACATATTTAATTTAAACAACAAAACAAACCACAATAGGCTAAACTGTGCCCTGGTAGTGTAGCCCGGTCTAGCACACAGCCCTGTCAATCTCTTTTGAACAGCAAGGCTGTAACCCGAGTTCAAATCTCGGTCAGGGCGTAAAACGTGGGCCGGTAGCTCAGCTTGGTAGAGCATCTGTCTTTGATGGATGAAACTTTTACCAAACTGGAAGAAATCAGGTGGTCGAGGGTTCAAATCCCTTCCGGCCCGTAGATATTTAAGGTGTAAATTGAAGAAAAAAACAGAAACAATAAAAGGACATGTACTTGTACCCGCTCACAAGAAATTAACAGAAGAAGAAGCTCAAAAAATTCTATCTAAATATAATATTTCAGGAAAACAACTTCCAGCAATACTTGAAAGTGATCCTGCAATTCAAGAATTAAATGTTAAACTTGGAGATATAATTGAGATTATAAGAAAAAGTCCGATTGCTGGAGAACAAAAATTCTATAGGGTGGTTGTTCATGGTTAAAGGATATCAAACTTTAATTAAAAAATACTTTGAAGAACATAGCTTTGTAGAAGCAAATATTAATTCTTTTAATAATTTTATAGAAAACGAATTACAAGTTATTATAGATGAAATTGGACCAATAATTCCGACTATTATACCTCCAGAAATGCAAGAATTTAAAATTAAACTTGATAAAATCTGGATAACAGAACCACAGGTTACAGAAGCAGATGGAAGTAAAAGAGTTATCTTACCCATAGAAGCAAGATTAAGAAAAATGACATATGCTTCACCTATATTTTTAGAAGTAAGTGCTTATGTTGATGGTGTTCAAAGAGAAACATTCACAACACAGATTGGAAAACTTCCAATCATGGTAAAAAGTAAATACTGCGTATTAAATAAATTATCATCTGAAGAATTAATAGAAAAAGGTGAAGATCCAGATGATTATGGAAGTTATTTTATATTAAATGGAAATGAACGTGTATTAATTACAGTAGAAGATTTAGCTTCAAACAAATTATTTATTGATGCAAGTACAGGCCCAAGTAAATTTACTGGAAGAATTTTCTCAGAAAGAGGAAGCTTTAAAATACCGCATGTTATCGAACAATTAAAAGATGGATCATTAACAATCAGTTTCACAAGATTCAAAAGAGTTCCAATCATAAGTGTAATCAAAGCTCTTGGTTTAACAAGAGATGAAGATATTGTGAAATTAATTTGTAATGAAAAGCAATATGATGATATTTTTGTAAATTTATACAATGCAGCCCAAATAAAAACACCCGACGATGCAATTGAAGTTCTTGCAAAAAAGATAGGAATTACTCAACCTAAAGAAGTTAAAGTTGAAAGAACTTTAGAACAATTAGATAGATTTTTACTTCCGCATATAGGAGTTACGAAAGAGGATAGATTACTAAAAGCTCAAAACTTATGTAAATATTTGAAAAAATTCTTAATGGTTTCAAAAGATAAAATTTCAACAGAAGATAAAGACCACTATATGAACAAAAGATTAAAACTAAGTGGAGATTTATTAGGTGACTTATTAAGAGTCAATATGCGTATTTTAGTAAATGATATGCTTTACAATTTCCAGAGAATGGTTAAAAGAGGAAAATTCACTTCTATCAAAACTATTATCAGAGATCAACTATTAACTTCAAGAATACAAAGTGCAATGGCAACAGGTTCTTGGGTTGGTGGAAGAAATGGTATAAGTCAAAATATGGTTAAAGATAATAATTTAGCAATTTTATCTCATTTAAGAGGTATTGTAAGTTTATTAAGTGCTAGTCAAGAAAACTTCGAAGCAAGAGCTTTACACAGTACACATTGGGGAAAACTTTGTCCTTTAGAAACACCTGAAGGTCCTTCAATTGGTTTAAGAAAAAATCTAGCAATGCTTTGTAGAATTTCAACAGAACAAGAAGATGAAACTAAAATAAAAAAAGAGCTTCAAGCTCTAGGATTGAAAACGGTTTAAAATGGTTGATGTATACTTAAATGAAAAATTTGTAGGTGCAGTCGATGACGCACAAGTGTTCTTAACTAAAATAAAAACTGCTAGAAGATTTGGAAAAGTATCAAAAATAATTAATGTTCATTATGATGAAGAATTTAATTTAATAAATGTTAACACTTCAAAAGGGAGAGCAAGAAGGCCTTTGATAGTTGTTGAAAATGGAAAAAGCAAATTAACAGATGATCATCTTAAGAAAATAAAAAATAATGAATTAAAATGGGAAGATTTAGAAAAAGAGGGAATAATTGAATATTTAGATTGTGCAGAAGAAGAAAATTCTTATATTGCTTTAGATGAAACTTATTTAACACCCGAACATACCCATATTGAAATTAGTCCTGTTGTTATTTTAGGATTAATTACTTCTCTAGTTCCTTACTCAAACTTTGGTAGTTCCTCTAGACTTAACAGAGGAAGTAAAACTCAAAAACAAGGTTTAGGAATTTATACAGCAAATTTCCCATTAAGAATGGACACAGATGTAAATATTTTACACTATCCGCAAACTCCAATCACACGTTCATTTATGCATGATGTACTAAAAGATTACAAACACCCAGGTGGACAAAATGTAACAGTAGCAATTATGAGTTATGATGGTTATAATATGCAGGACGGTTTAATATTTAACAAATCTTCAATTGAAAGAGGTTTAGCAAGAAGTACTTACTTTAGACCCTATATAGCTGAAGAGCTTAGATATTCTGGTGGTCTTATTGATGAAATAGGAATTCCCGATAAAGATATCAAAGGATATAGATCAGAAAAAGATTATAAACATCTTGAAGAAGATGGAATAGTATTTGCAGAAGCACATTTAAAACCAGATGATGTTCTTATTGGAAAGACAAGCCCACCAAGATTCTTAGGTAATGTTGACGAATTTAGTATAAGTGCAAATATTAGAAGAGAAAGTTCAGTTGCAGTTAGAGGAGATGAAGAGGGTATAGTTGATGCAGTTATGCTTACAGAAAATGAAGAAGGAAATAAAATTGTTGAAGTAAGATTAAGAGATCAAAGAATTCCAGAAATTGGAGATAAATTTGCATCAAGATACGGTCAAAAAGGGGTTATTGGAAAAATAATTCCACAAGCAGATATGCCTTTCACAGCAGCAGGAATAACACCAGATATTATATTCTCACCTCACTCAATTCCAGGAAGAATGACAATTTCTCACATGATTGAATTATTAGCAGGCAAAACCGGATCACTAGCCGGAAAACATATTGATGGAACTACATTCGATGCTGTTCCAGAAAAAGAACTAAGAAAAGAATTATTAGAAATGGGTTTCAGAGATAATGGTTTAGAAACTATGTACAATGGTTTAACAGGAGAAATGTTCCAAGCAAGAATTTTTGTTGGAAATATGTATTATTTAAGATTAAAATATATGGTAGCAAATAAATTACACTCAAGAGCATTTGGTAGAATCCAATTATTAACTAGACAACCAATCGAAGGACGTGCAAAAGGTGGAGGTCTTAGACTTGGAGAAATGGAGAAAGACTGTTTTGTAGCACATGGTGCAAGTTTATTATTAAAAGAAAGATTTGATTCAGATAGAACAATATTCCATGTTTGTGAAGAATGCGGCATGTTAGCTGTATTTAATGAATTCCAAGATAAAAAATTCTGCCCAAGATGTGGAAGTACAGTAGAAATCAATGCTATTGAAATGGCATATGCATTCAAATTATTATTAGATGAAATAAAAGCATTATGTATCTATCCTAAATTAATTTTGGAAAGCAAATACTAAAATGATAACTATCTACAAGAAAGTAAAAGCAATTGAATTTGGATTACTTGGACCTAAAGACATAAAGAAAATGGCAGCTGCAAAAGTTGTAACTGCTGAACTTTATGATAAAGAAGGTTATCCTGTAGATGGTGGTTTAATGGATATTCGTTTAGGAGTTATTGATCCAGGTCTAAGATGTAAAACTTGCGGTGGTAAAATAAAAGAATGTATTGGCCATTTTGGTTATATCGAATTAGCTCGTCCAGTTATACACATTCATTTTGTTAATGTTATTTTGGCTTTCTTAAGAAGCACTTGTAAAGAATGTGGTAAATTATTAATTACAGATGAAGAACGTAACAAATACAAAAAATACCTTGAAAAGATTTATAATGATAAAGGTGTTGAACAAATGAGAAAAAAACGTTCTGAAATTCTTTCAAAAGTAAAAGCAATTAAAAAATGTCCACATTGTAAAGCAAAACAACCTTCTTACAAAATAGAAAAACCTACTACTTACTTAGAAAATGATAGAAAAATGTCACCTATTGAAGTAAGAATTAAATTAGAAAAAATCCCAGATGAAGATGTTGAATTTGTTGGTTTAAATCCATTAAAAGCAAGGCCAGAATGGGCAATTTTAACGTTACTTCCAATTCCACCAGTAACTATTAGACCAAGTATCACCCTAGAAAGTGGAGAAAGAAGTGAAGATGACTTAACTCACAAATTAAGCGATATAGTTAGAATTAATCAAAGATTATTTGAAAATATTAATGCTGGTGCTCCTGAAATTATTATAGATGATTTATGGGAATTATTACAATACCATGTTACAACCTTCTTTGATAACACAGTTGCAAGTATTCCTCCTGCCCGTCAAAGAAGCGGTGGAATATTAAAAACACTTGCACAAAAAATTAAAAGTAAAGAAGGAAGATTTAGACATAACCTTGCAGGTAAAAGAGTAAACTTTAGTGCAAGAAGTGTTATTTCTCCAGACCCAAAATTAAAATTCAATGAAGTTGGTGTTCCTTTAATTGTTGCTATGGAATTAACTGTTCCAGAAAAAGTAACAGAATGGAATATTGATTGGTTAAAAGAATTAATTAAAAATGGTCCTAAGACTTATCCAGGTGCAAACTATGTAGTTAGACCAGATGGAAAAAAGAAACATATTACTGAAGAAACAATCACTGCATTACTAGAAGAATTAGTTCCAGGATATTCAGTTGAAAGACATTTAAGAAATGAAGATATTGCTTTATTCAACAGACAACCTAGTCTTCACAGAATGAGTATTATGTGTCATAGAGTAGTTGTTATGCCCGGAAAATCATTTAGAATTAACCCCGCAGTTACTATTCCTTACGCAGGAGACTTTGATGGTGATGAAATGAACTTACATATTCCACAAACTGAAGAAGCAAGAGCAGAAGCAGAAGTTTTAATGGAAGTTCAAACTCAAATCATTACTCCTAAAAATGGAACTAATATTATTGGGTGTATTGAAGATGCAATTACTGGGAATTATATTTTAACAAAAGAAACAGAATACACTAAAGAAGAAGCAATTCAAATTCTTCAAAGTATTGGTGTAACTAATGCAAAATTCAAATCAGAAAAAGTTGATGGAAAAGCGATCTTCAGTACACTTTTACCAGAAGGACTTGATTATATTGGAAGCGCAAGAGCTTGCCACCATAATTTAAATTGTGCAGATTGTGCTTATAATAAAAATAACAAATGTTCAAAAGATGCTTATGTAGAAATACGTGATGGTAAAATCATCAAAGGAATTATAGACGATAACGCAATAGGGGAAGGAAAAGGTGGATTAGTAAGAGCAATTTATACTAAATATGGTCCAAATGTAACATTAGAAGTTGTTGGAAAAATATTCATGTTAGGTAATGCAGTTCTTTTAAAAAGAGGATTCACAACAAGTCTTAGTGATACTGATTTACCTCAAGAATCAATTTCAAAAATAAAAGAACTATTAGATGATGCAAAGAAGAAAGTTTATGAGTTTATACAAAACTATAAAGATGGAAAATTGGAACCTTATCCAAACAAAACTTTAGAAGAAACCCTAGAACTTAAAATCTTAGAATTATTAAACAAAGTTAGAAATAAAGTCGGAGAAGTTACTTCGCAATCCTCAAATCAAGATACTAACCCAACAATTATTATGGCTGCATGTGGTGCTCAAGGTAAATTATTAAACTTAGCCCAGATGGCCGGTTGTGTTGGACAACAATCTCTTAGAGGCATGAGAATTAGAAAAGGTTATCACAATAGAACTCTTCCAATTTTCAAAAAAGGAGACATGGGTCCAGAAGCAGGAGGATTTATAGGAAGAGGTTACAAAGAAGGTCTTAAGCCGTATGAATATTTCTTTGCAGCTATGACAGGACGTGACTCACTTATGGATACGGCTCTTAGAACTCCTAAATCCGGTTATCTATATAGAAGATTATCAAATGCACTTCAAGATATTAAGATAGGTTATGATTACACAGTTAGAGATGCTAAAGATAATATCATCCAATTTACGTACGGTGATGATAATATTGACGTTTCAAAATCAGAAGGCGGGATTATAAACGTAAAAAGAATAATAAAACAAGTACTAGAAAAAAATAAAGGTAAATAAAAAATGACAGAAAATGTATATTCAGAATTCAAGGAAATACCCAAACACTTAGTTCACGAAATAAAAGAAGAACTAAAAGATAAAAAAGTTTCAGATTCTCAATTAAAAGAAATTTTAGCAGAAATTCAAAGAGAATATGTTCAAGCAAAAATCAATCCGGGAGAAGCAATAGGTATAGTTACTGCTGAAAGTATTGGAGAGCCAGGTACACAAATGGTACTTAAAACATTCCACTTCGCAGGTGTAGCTGAACTTAATGTTACTTTAGGTTTACCAAGATTAATAGAAATATTTGATGCGAGAAAAGAAGTTGCAACGCCTACAATGGAAGTTTATCTTAAAAAGGAATTTTATAGAGACAGCCAAAAAGTAAGGGAAATTGCATCAAAAATAAAAGAAACAACTATAGGGGATATTGCTGATGAAATTTCAACGGATATTGCTGAATCATCCTTAACAATAAAAATTAATCTTGAAAAATTAAAATTACTGGGAATAGAACTAAAGGATATTTCAAAAAGTGTATCCAAAGCAGCAAAAAATGTACATGTAAAATCAAAAGAAGATACGATAGAAATAACAACAAAATCAAAAGTAGAATTAAATGAATTGTATTTAATAAAAGAAAAAATAAAAGCTTCATTTTTATGTGGTATAAAAGGAATTACTTATGTTCTTCCGGTAAAAACTGCTGAAGAATATGTAATTTTAACTTCAGGAAGTAATTTAAAAGAAATAGGGAATATAGAAGGAATAGATAATACGAGAACTACAACTAATAATGTATTTGAAATTTATAATGTTTTAGGAGTAGAGGCTGCAAGACAAGCTATAATTAATGAAGCTGAAAAAGTTATCAAAAACCAAGGCATTGATATTAATGTTAGGCATATTTTACTTGTTTCAGACTTAATGACTCATTCAGGAGAAATAATGGGTATTACAAGAACAGGCATAACTGGAAGTAAAGAAAGTGTGCTTGCAAGAGCAAGCTTCGAAACTCCATTAAAACATCTAGTTAACGCAGCATTAATAGGTGAAACAGATATGCTTAACTCAGTTGTTGAAAATGTTATGCTTAATCAAGCTGTTCCTTTAGGAACAGGATTACCTGGATTACTCGCCAAAATGAAAAAAGATGGCTCGGGTAAAGAAGAGAAAGAAGATAAAAAAGAATAAATATAAAAACCTAAATTAAAGATATTCAAAAATAAGGTGCAAAAAATGACAGATTTAAAAGAAATAATGAAAAAGGAAAAAGTAATCATTGGTACAGAAAGAACTATAAAAGCAATGAAAAATAATAAAGTAAAAAATGTTCTAATCTCAAATAATTGCAATGAACTAACAAAAAAAGAAATAATTCATCTTGCAAAAATCTCAGATATTAAAGTGGAAATACTATCTGTTCCTAATCAAGAAGTAGGACTCTTATGTAAAAAACCTTTTGCTATATCTGTATTAAGTTATTAAATTATATTATTAAAAATTTAAAATGAATATAAAATTCGATTTAACTACAATAAATCACATAAAGGTATTTGAGTCTTTAACAAGAATTAATGTTAAAGATTGTTTTTCAAAAGAAAATAGTATCTTTTATGTAATTAATGAACAAGATTTAAGAAAAATTACAGGAAAAAATTCTTTCCTTCTAAAAAAGGCTTCAGATTTATTAAAAAAAGAAATAAAACTAATTGCATTTAATGAAAATATTAAAAAGTTTGTCTCTAATCTTATATATCCTGTAAAAGCAGAAATCACGCAAGAGGACAAAATAATCAAAGTCAAATGTGAAAATACCAAAGATAAAGGTAAAGTTTATGGTAGGGAAAGAACACGTTTAAAGTTTATTAATGATATTCTGAAAAGATATCATGATGCTGAAGTTGTGATTGAATAAATTCTTTTTATTTTTTATAGCCTACCACGGGTGGCTAGCATTTATAAACTTAAATCTTGATTTAAATTAGTAAACTTGCAATTTACTAAAGGCTCGTCTTACTTGGGGAAACCTTTAAAAACATAGAAACAACCTTAAGCTAATACGCGGGGGTGCCGGAGCGGTCAAACGGAGTAGCCTCAAGAGCTTCTGGCTCAGTGCCTACGCAGGTTCGAATCCTGTCCCCCGCATTCTATTAAGATTAATAATCTAAATTTACATAGAAAAGTTTATATATTAGTTTATACACATCGTGTGTATAAAAATGTTAATCAGTAAAAAAGCCATTATTACATTTAATCAAAAATTTGCAGAAGGAAATTTCGAGAATGAATCAAATTTAAATTATGCTCTAGAATACTTAAAACATGATATTGCTTGGACCAAACAATTAGCTTACCTAATCAGAGCAATATTGATAGATCATGTTTTTGAAGAAGGCAATAAAAGAACCGCTTGCGCATTATTATTAACTTGCATAGACTTAAATAGTTATCAAATTGATGAAAAAAAAGCACTTAATTTAATAAAACAAATTATTTTAAAAAACATAACCGAAGTTAATAAAATACAATGGATGATAGAAGATGCAATCACAAAAAGATAAGGTTTTAACAAGAGGAATACAAATAATAAATGAAAATCCTACCCTCTTTAAGGCCCTGGAAGACTTTGAAAAAACAGGTAAATTAATACTTAAAACTAGACTTAATTTTACAATAGATAGAGATACTGCTAAAAAGTTTAGAGACTACTGTAAAAAGAATAGATTAAACATGTCTGAAATAGTTGAAGAACTAATTAAAAAGAATACGCCTAAAAATCTCAATTAAACAATTTAGAAATTCTTTTTCTTAGAATATAGATTAACAACAAGGCAACACATGTACCAAAAATAACTACTTTAGACCAATATTCAGTATCTCCACCGGCACCTAAAATCATAAAGACAATCTCGTCAGCCATTAAACCTAATCCCATAGCAGAAAAGATAAGAACATCTTTTTTCTTTCGAATTAAAAAAGAAACTAAAAATACCCATAAACCAAACCAAAAATGATGTATCACCCAACCAAACAAAATTATATCTCTATTTGGAAACAAATAAACTAATAATCTAGATACTAAAACAGTTAAAATAAATACAAAATAAAATAAATTTTCTTTCTGCATTTTATTACTTTTTCTTATTATTAAACTTAACAAGAGTACTTTTATTAATCACGGAATTAGGTATAATAATTAAATCATCAGATTTAGTCTTAATAGTTGTTTCCGCCAATTCTACCTTAACCACTAAACCTCTAACATTATTAATTTCTATATCATCTCCTTTCTTTATTTTCCCAGTTTGATAAATAAAGAAACCTGCAACTACATTAGGTACAAAATCTTTAAAGGCCAATATAATTAAAATAACCACAATAACAAGCAACACAATTAAAATCGCATTTAAAACACCCGTAGTCAAACCTAATTTATTTAAAGCCATAATTATAGCTGCAAAATAAAGTATATAACTAACAAAACTTCCTAAAAAATCTTCAACAGGTATTTTCACATTTGCTTGATCTTTTAAGATTTTATCAACATTAAACTCTTTCAATATTCTTCTGACTAAATTGCCTATAATTCTTCCAAAAATTACACCCAAAACAATTATTAAGATAGCTATGACTATATCTATTAACACCTTTGAATTGCCTATTTCTAGCATAAATCCAATATAGACAAAACAATTTATAAACGTTTCTAGCACAAATTTTAAAAAACACAATCAATTTTTACTATAATATGCCCATAAATGCACATCCTGAATACTTTAAAGCTGAAGAAGATTATAGGAAAGCAACCTCTTCAGAAGCTAAACTAGCTGGCTTAAAAAAGATGTTAAGTTTATCACCAACACACAAAGGTTCTGAAGTTCTTAGAAGTGAAATAAAAACAAAAATTGCAAAACTCAAACAACAACAAGAAAAAGAAAAAACATCTAAAACAGGTTCAAAATCAAAATTCTCAATCAAAAAAGAAGGAGACTCAAGAGTATGTATTATAGGCTTTACTAACACAGGAAAATCTACCTTACTTTCAAAACTAACAAATGCAAAACCTGAAATCGCAGAATATAAATTTACCACAAAAGAACCCGAAGTAGGTATAATGGATTATAAAGGAATAAAATTACAGGTTATAGAAACTCCTGCATTGACGGACAATATTTTTGAAACTGAAAATGGTCCTTCAATTATTTCTTTGATAAAAACAGCAGATCTGTTAATTTTGTGTTTAAAAGATAACCAAACTAAAAATCAAGAAATAAAAGAAAAAGAAAATTTAATTAGATTACTAAAACTCTTAGAAATAAAAAATCATTTTATTTATAACTATGAATCAACACCGAATATGATTTGGAAGAATTTAGATATAATAAAAGTTTATACTAAACATCCAGGAAAAGAAAAAGCTTTTCCACCTATAGCAATTAAACGCGGAACTACAGTTGGAAATCTTGCAGATTACGTACATAAAGACTTTAAGAAAAACTTCAAATATGCAAGAATCTGGGGCTCTTCAGCCAAATTTGACAGCCAACAAGTAGGTTTAAATCATGTTTTAAAAGATGATGATATTATAGAATTTCACATTAAATAATATTTACAAAAAATTTAAACTATATCTAAAATAGCACCATCACATTCTATATAGGTTTTATTTTGATCCATATTTATTGAAAATAAGTAATCTTTATTCTTGGGTTCAATTTTTGGGCTAAGTAAATACATAAAAGGTAAGAATCTATCTGAATCTATTTTTTTACTATAGGGACTTATACTTCTTGGACTCGTTAAAAGCTTAAATATACGTTTTCTCATATTCTCATCTTCCTCTGTCCAAAAACCTTGAATAACCCTTAATAAATGTTTTATTCCGCCAAAAGAATTTGTTTTTTCAGAAGAAATAAGTCCTATTAATTTTTTATTAGGTAAATAAACTATTTTGTCTTCTTGTTTTTTAGAGAGAGATTGGTTAGAATCTACATTCAAATCATAAAAAGATTTTGGTAATTTTGCAACTTCTCTTTGATAGAGATTATAATTAAAAGAATCTGTAATATCTCCCATTTTAAGTGTACATGAATTTAAATTAAATACCGTAGTAATATTCTCTAATAAACTTGCCTCTTTTATATAATTATAAAAAGCAGAATAATTTTTTTGAAGTTCTTTTTCTAATTCTGCATTTTGCTCTTTTAATTCCTTAACCTGTTTTTCTCCTCTTTTAAACTTTAAAAAATTTTCTTTAAAAAATTTATAATTACTAGGTTCATTAAGTTGTGCATAAGCTTCAGAAATCTCTTTGGATCTCTCACTTGACCCACGATATTTATCTGGATGAAAAATGAATTGTAAAGCTCTATATTGCATTTTAACCAAATATTTGATTTGTTCATCGTTTAATTTTTTAATTAATGAAGAACTTAATCCTAAAACTTTAAAAGGGTTTTCAGAAGACATTTTACTTAGAGATTAATCGTATGCCTCTCTCCAAAATCCTGCTCTCTCTTGTAATTCACTATTATACCTATCGGCTTCAGTTTCTAATCTTTCTTTTAAAAGTTCGAAATTAAATACGCCAGTATCTTTAGCTATTTTTATTGCTTTTTTAATTGACATATCTATATAAGGTTTGTCTAATACCTTATGAATTATGCTAATTGCTTCTCCCAATACAATTTCATCAAGAGGCAAATCATTAAAAGTTTCATAAAACTCTACAATTTTACTAAGTGAAGGACGTTTAGAATGAATACTGCCGTGAACCAACTCTTCATTATGCCGCCTTACCACTAAAAAAATACCTACATCTTCAATAGAATAATCTTTTTCTAAAATTTTTATTAAAGAATTAAAATTTGAAGAATATTCGTTTTTTAAGAAAACTAAATCTTTTAATTGTGCTAAAGTCAATTTATAATCCTTACAGATTTGTAATAAATAACTTTCTCTGCATTTTGATTCCATTTGAAGAACAGGGCTAATCTTTACAGGAATTTTATCTAAATCTTCCCTTACAACTTGAACACTAGTTATTTTTTCTAAAGCAGATTTATACTCCAATTCAGTTAAAGTTCTTTTTCTCATTTTTTCTTTAATTTCGTATGGAGTTGTTGAAGAAGTATACACACTATCTTGAAGTAATATCTTAGGATCTTGATTTTCTAGTTTAATTTCTAAATCAGTCTTATTCTTGAGATTAATATAAGCTGTTGTTCGTTTAAGCCAATTTGAACTAACTTCTTTCATTTTAGGATGAAAATTAAATCAATTTATAAACTTTTCTATTTTACATTACCAAATAGTAGTAACATAAGAAAGATAAGCTTAAATATGGCTATAAAGTAGGTTAAATAATAAAACCTAATCTAAAATTAAGGTTATTTACTCAAAAAAACAAATGAAACAAATAATACTCGTAAGAAAGGATTTAAAGCTTTCAAAAGGAAAGCTTGCAGCTCAATGTAGTCATGCATCTGTAGAAGCAGTTCTAAACTCAGAAAAATCTAAAGTAGACTCTTGGAGAAAACAAGGTATGAAAAAAGTTATTCTAGAAGTTGCAACTGAAAAAGATTTATTCACATTTAAAGAAAATGCAAAAAAAATGAAACTTAAGTGTGCATTAATTACAGACGCAGGAAAAACAGAAATTGAACCTGGAACTATAACTTGTTTAGCAATTGGTCCAGATGATGAAAAAGTAATTGATAAACTAACTGGACATTTAAAAATGCTATAATCTTATTCTAACTTATTAAGATACTCTTGAGCTTGAAGTTTAATTTCACTTCCAGGAGCACCATAAGGCAGATTGATAATCATTGTTAAAATCTGTTTATTCTCCTGAATCTTTGGGTTTTTCAACAAAGAAAGAGCTAAAGCAGTATCAATAAAAGAAGGAAGATCTTCAGTAATTCTTAAAAGAGTTTCATTAGGCACATCTGAGTCTTCTGCCAACAATTTTAAAAATTGATATTGATAAATCCAATCGTCTTTTGCTTTTAGCTTATTAAAAAAATCTTTAGTAAAAAGATATTCATCTTTCTCATCAAAATTATACACTTTTAATTTATTTAAATCTAAATTATCATAATCACTTATAGATATCCACCCAATTTTATCACTATTTTTTATGCCAACTGCTCGACTATAAAAACAACCAGACTCACAATCTTTAGGTTCTCCATATTTAACATCAAAAACTTTTATATCCTTTTCAGGAATATCTAATAATAAATTTATTTTCTGTAATTTCGGAAAATTAGGTTCACTGACAAAAGAGGTTATAGTTGTATCATTAGATTGAAGTGTAGTTAGTTGAATTACTTGATTAACACAACCTGTCAAAAATACAATTGATAAACTCAAAAAAATAAATAAAAATATTTTATTCATTATCCAAATTAAATTAAACAATTATTTAAATATATTCTTAAAAAATAAAGCAGGAGCGCCAAAGAATGGACTAAACAGCCTAAATTTAGCACTCCTAATCATTTCTCAACTCCGCTACCCTGAAAGCACCAGTATAAATGATTATGGCTGCTGCATTCCTGCCCTGACCAAGTTCTCAAATAAGCCGATCAAACAGGACAGAGTATCAAAGTCCTGATTAGGACCAAAGATAAACCTTTTAGCCTCTCCAATGGCTTCAGCTTCACCATAAGTCCACTTGTGATAACAACAGGGGACTAACCTGCCAGCTTATCCTGCAATACCAATAAATTCTTTAGTTTATTTAAAACTTTCTTAGAATTTCAACTTTTTTATCAAAATAAGAAAATCCTTAGCATCAGAAATCAATTCTTCTGTAATAGATTCGAAAACTATAGAATCATCAACTTTCCCATACTCCTGCGCAAGTATATTTCGCATACCTTTTGCATCTTTTAATTTTTTAGATAAATCCAAAGAGAGAATATTTTCATAAGTAAGAATATCAAAAGCATTTTTATCATCCTCGGGAGTCTTAAAACCTTTTTCCTTAATAATTAAAAATGCCAAATCAACTATAGACTCTAGAATCTTCTCAAAATACCTTTCACATGCAGCCTTAGTTTTTTTATCTTCTAAGTAATCTTTATAAGATTTAGGCATAATCTCATCTAATTCTAAAAGATAATTTTCAATTTCATCTATTTTATCATTTATTCTCATCTTTCAAATATCACCTTAGAATAACGATTTATTGCATCTTTGAGTTTTTGGGGTAAAATATTAAATACTTGTATATCTGCCTTCTCAGAAACATTTCCAGAAATTCTTATTCTAAACTTAGTAGCTTCTTTCAAATTAATTTTGTCAAATTCAACTGCAAGGTCTATATCTGATTTAGGTGTAATCTTATTTTCAACTACAGAACCATAAAGAATTATTCTTTTTATATACTTTGCAAGGTTATCATTCAAAATAACCTCCTTAGATTCATTTATAATTTCTTTAATAGCCCCGCCTTTTTTTAATTCAAATTCATTAGATAAATGAGCCATTTTTCCAACTAAATCAAATTTCTTTCTTATATCTCTAGAAAGTCTATTTTTCTCAGATTGAGTTAGATTAATACCCCATAATTGTTTTTCAATAATCTTAAGCTCCCGCTCACCAAATATCCTTCTTATATCCGAATTGTTAGCTAAAAAATTTAATAATTTCATATAAAATAACCTAAATGAGGGTTATTATAACCTAAATAAAGGTTATATTTAAACTTTTCTATCTTATTTCCAAAGAATTAGATTTAATACTATCTCCCAAACCCTTTCCAGCAGAATATGCACTTTGCTGAAACATTCCAGAAAATATGTTTAACAAACTTGTTTTTTCAGTATAATCAATTAATCTATAAGAATTTAAATCACTTAATTTCATTGCTGCATTAATGGCTTCTTGTTTTCCACCCAATTCATCAACTAAACCTAGACTAATAGCTTCTTTACCAAACATAAAAGAACCCTCTGCAATTAATTCTACTTTAGATTTAGATAAATTTCTATTTTTAGCAACAGCATTAACAAAATCTTCTCTAACCAAATTTAATTTTTGCTGTAAAATTATTTCTTTACTAGAAGTTAATTCAGTAAAAGGATCTCCAATATCTTTATTTTCTCCAGCAACTAATCTTCTATAAGTCAAATTATAATTCTCTAATAAACTTGCAAATTCAACATAACTTCCAATTACTCCAATTGAACCTGTAACACTAAAATCATCAGCAACTATCCAGTCACTAGCACTTGCAATCCAATAAGCACCAGAAGCTCCAGATTCTCTTATCCAAGCAATAATCGGTTTATCTATAGATTCAACTTTATTTGCAATTTCTCTTGAAGCAACAACAGTTCCACCAGGAGAATTTATTTCTAGTATAATTGCTCTAACATTTGAATTTTCATTAGCTTTTTCTAATTTATCAGTTATCTTAGAAGAACTTGCACCAGAAAAAATGCCATCGCTACCAGTTGTAGTAATCTCTCCATTTAAAGGAATAATAGCTATACCATTAGAAATAATTTCTTTATCAAAGAAACTAATTAAACCCGATATAATTAAAGCCAATAATAAAACTGCAAAAACTATTACTAACACCTTTATTTTAAGTATACCTCGATGCATATATTTATAAGATAAAAACCTTATTTAAATATTTATGGTTTTAAAATGAATCTCTATAAAGAAATAATAAAACTCATACTAAACGGAAAAGAACCTGAAAAAGCAATTAATTTAGTCTCTAAAAAATTAAAACCTAAAAAATTCCCAAAAATTGTTGAAGTTTTGCTAGCTGCCTCTCCCTCAGAAAGAAAATTATTATTCAACAAACTAAAAAGTAAGCCTTCTAGAACTAGCTCAGGCGTAGCACCCATAGCTGTAATGACTTCGCCCCATAATTGCCCTCATGGAAAGTGTATTATGTGTCCCGGCGGAGTGAACTCTTACTTTGGTAATGTTCCACAATCATATACCGGTTATGAACCTGCAACTAGAAGAGCAATTAGAAATGATTATAACCCTTATTTACAAGTATTTAACAGATTAGAACAATATTTTCTACTAAATCAATACCCTGAAAAAGTAGAGCTAATTATTATGGGTGGAACTTTCTTGAGTTATTCAAAAAAATACCAAGAAAATTTTATTTCTCAATGTTACAAAGCAATGAATGATTTCAGTAAATTATCTTATAAAAAATTTATAGAATTATTTAATTTAAGCCCTGAAAAAAATCTTAATCAAGAAAATGATTTAATAATTAAAAACAAATTATTAAAAAAAATAAAATCTACAAGTTTAGAAAAAGAGAAAAGGATTAATGAAACTTCTAAAATAAGATGCGTTGCTTTAGTAATAGAAACTCGTCCAGATCAATGCTCTTTAGAACAAATTAAATTCATGAATAAACTTGGTGTAACAAGAGTTGAACTAGGTGTTCAAAGTATTTATCCAGAAGTTCTTAAAAAATTAAAACGTGGACACACCTTACAAGATTCTATAGATTCAACTGAAAGATTAAGAAATAATGGCTTTAAAATAACTTATCATATATTATTAGGCGCTCTAGGATCAAATGAAAAGAAAGATATTGAAATGTTTAAAATTTTATTTCAAGATGAAAAATTTAAACCAGATGGACTTAAAATTTACCCTTGTATGATTCTAAAAGGAACTGAATTATACAATTTATACAAGAAAAAATTATTCAAGCCATTAACAACTGAAAAAGCAATTAAAATAATCTCAGATATAAAGAAATATATTCCCGAATATTGTAGGGTTATGAGAATACAAAGAGATATTCCTAGTACAATGATTGAAGAAGGAGTTAAAAAAACAAATCTAAGGCAATATATTAAAACCAAATGTAGATGTATTAGATGTAGAGAAGTAGGACATAAAAAAATAATTAAAACTCCAAAAATAGTTTTAAAACAATTTAATTATCAAGCCTCAAATTCACAAGAGATTTTTCTATCTTACGAAGATGTAAATAACGATGCTTTAATCGGCTTCTTAAGATTAAGATTAATTAAAAATAAAGCGCACATTAGAGAACTACATATCTATGGAAATTTAACTAATTTAGGTAAAAAAGGAGACTATCAACACAAAGGTTATGGAAAGCTACTTCTAAAAAAAGCAGAAGAAATTTGTAAACAAAACAAAATCAAAGAAATTTCTATTATTTCAGGCATTGGAGTTAGAGAATACTATAAAAAGTTAGGTTACAAACTCGAAAACAATTATATGGTCAAAAAAGCATAATATTTTTATATTCTACAGTATATATTTAATTTTATGATAAAATTAGGTGATAAAATCACTTTAGAAGGTTTTGAAAACCTTGAACCGGGCAATATAACTATTTTAAAAAAGATGATAGGCAATTTTGTTAAAAAAATCTCTGAAAACCGAAATTTCTCAAATTTAACACTAAAATTAAAAGATAAGTATGAAGTACATTCAGAACTACATATAAACTCCAAAAAGCTTGAAAATAAAGCTTCTAACTCTAACTTATTTTTCTGTTTAACAGACCTATTTAAAGAAATAGAAAGTCAAATTTAATTATTTTTTAGCCTACCAAAAGTGGCTGGTGTTGATACACTCAGCTTGCTGAGGTACCTTGAACTACATTGAACGTAAGGGTTCGTCTTATAAACGGAAGGTTTTTAAAGGGTTGTTTTCTATAACTTATTTAAAATGGCACAAAGAACAGGTAGTAGAAGAAGAAAAACCAGAAATAAGCTTAGAAAGAATATAAGACAAAAAGGTAAAATAAGCATAAATAACTACTTACAGGGCTTTAAAATAAGAGATAGAGTAGCATTTATAGCAGAACCCGCAGTCCAAAAAGGAATCTACGATAGAAGATTCCATGGATTAACAGGAGAAATAATCAAGAAAAGAGGAAACTGTTATGAAATCAAAGTTCATAATTTCAACAAAATTAAAACAATAATTGCACACCCTGTGCATCTAAGAAAGGCATAAAAAATGGAAACTGAACAAATAAGCGAAAGACCTTTACTTTTATCAGAAGCAAAGGAAATTATAAAAAAAATAGAAAAGCGTGACAAAGAACTAAGCTTTAGAGTAAACAAAACTAAAGAATATTTAAATTTATTTTCAAAAGAAGATTTCAAAAAACAAAAAGAAGTTTATGACAAATTAGTAAGTTTAAACATACCAAGATTAAAAGAAAGACATATCATAAAAATACTAGACATTATGCCAACTGAAATGGATGAAGTTAAAGCAATACTTTCAGGTGAAAATTTAACAATAACAAGTGAAAACTTAAAAAAAGTGATAGATATAGTGAAAGAAAATGCATCAAATTAAGAAAAATTTATACTCGATCCAAAATGATAGAAAGACAACATGCAAAAGAAGAAAGTGCCATAGTCTTGGACTTTCTACCGCACGGGTATCCGTTCGACAAGAGACCGATGCATATGAAGACACCTATAGTGCAAGCTATAGGTAAAAAACATTTTGTTCTATTAGAATTAATACCTAAAAAAGGGATATTCCTACAACCTTTAACTGATGTTTATATTGGAGAAGGTAAAAGAGAGGAGATACATCACATCTCTTGTAAATTACTATCTGATAAACTTACACAAACTGCAAAGCTTAATTTAGAAAATACTTTAAAAAAACTTGTTGAAGAATCTCAAGAAAAGTTTATAGAATTCTTTAATAAATCTGGTCCAATAAACACAAGAATGCATCAAATCGAATTACTTCCAGGTATAGGAAAAAAGCATATGTGGGAAATTATAGAACAAAGAAAAGAAGAACCTTTCAAAAATTTTGAGGATATTAAACAAAGAATAAAACTTATTCCAGATCCAGAAAAACTAATCATAAAAAGAATTCTACTTGAATTAGAAGGTTCAGATAAACACAGACTTTTTGTAGATAGTTAAAAGCATTATTTCTATTGTATAATATACTCATTGGTAATGAGTACATTTCTTAGTTTTACTCATTAGTAATGAGTAGAATATAAATTTATGAATAAAACAAAAAGGCTCATTAGCACAGATTTGTTTTATTAATAACACGAAATTACATATAAAAATGCTTAAATAATTTCTTAAATCTTAAAAGCAATATTTTTATTTTCAACAGCTATAGTTGCAATAACTTTATTGTCAACAACAACCTGTTGAGCTTGGTTATTATAGATTTTAAGGTTAGTTATTGCACCATCACTATCTTTTACATCAAAAGAATCATATTTATTGCCTATTAAAGGTATATTTCTTCCAGTTCCAACATAAGTTACAGTTGTACCCAATATTGGATCATCAAATATTATATCTCCTTTCATTCTTTTAATATAATTCTCAAAACCTAAGTTTGGATTTAATAATTGCTTTGGAACATCATATTTCTCTTCTTCTATAAGCCGTATATAATTTGAGTCTCTAAAGTCTTTAATGTCAATTATATTAACTTGCACACCATTAGGATTGTTTACTACTTCAGTAGAACTAGAATCAAATAATTTATCAAACAAATTTTTTAGTTTCTGTTCTTCAAGATATAATTTCATTGCGCAATCTTGATTTTTTAAATCCAAAACACAATAAGCTTTTGTTGCACCTATTTCACCACCAACATTACACTGTTTAAAAACATACAAACCATTAGTATAATCAGAAACTAACTTACACAATTCTTCTTTCTGAAATATAGAATCTTCATTAAAATCTACACCTGCCTTAATACAACTAGAAATACCCCGATTTAATTTATTTTCATCCAATTGGCAGTTTATTGAGATTAAACTATCTTTTTTTATTTTAATATTATCCTTATCAGTTATAATAACTTTTTCTACACCATTATCATTAACAGAGATAGAAATAGCGCTTATCGCGGGTTGTACTTTTAATTCATCAGCAGCAACACAAAATTGTGCAAAAAGAAATATTACTAAAACAAAAATTAATTTATTTAAATTCATTTTTTACACTTCCTTCTATTTGTATAAACATAATATCCAGTTATAATTCCAATTGTAACCAATATATTCCATAAACTAAATACACTTACAACCCTTGCTCTATTTGTAGCTGATTGTTTAGAACATGCAGGATTTTGTTTCTCAGTTGCACAACTAATAACAGTACCTGTACCATCATCAACACCTATAATTGAATTAGTCGGATTAAAGGGTTGATCATTACATCTTCTTGTAGTAGGACCTGAATCAGGACAGCAAAAGTTTCCACTGGATCCAGTTGTCAAAGGAATTCCATTACAAAAACCTTTACATACTGCCCAACCCCCGGTAGTACATTCATTTGGTGTTATTCTACTTACTTTACCAGTAGGGTCAATATTAATCTTTGGACCACCAATAGTTTTACAACTTGCATCTTCAGGCGTAATGCTACAAAGATTATTTACTATCTTTATATTTTCAGTAGCACAATCTGCTTCGATTTTATCATCACTATCTTTATCGCCATCACCATCAAAATCATAAGAAGAGATAGTAATTGTTGAAGTACCACAAGTAAAAGTATCTAAAATATCCCCATTTGAATCTTTAATAATTATTTTATCTAAAGTATGTGAAGAAGTATAAACTATTTCAATTATCTTTCCTCCAGGTGTCAAAAACATTCTTATATTCTCATTACCTTCTATAACCACATGTAAATAAGGTAAATCATCCATTCGCGTAAATATTAAACCATTAAATTTAATTCTTAAATCTTTAGAAACTAAAACCTCTCCATTATCAATTAAAACAACTTCATCTATATATCCCAAAGTATTATCTGAATAAGTAATCCTTATTGTTATTCCAAATAAATTAAATAATTTTATTCTATCTGTAGGTATAGCGGATTTACATTCTTTTTCATCAGGCTTTCCATCACAATCATCATCTTTACCATTATTACAAATTTCTCCGCCTATAGGTATTGCAGGATCCTTATCCCTATTATCACTAGCACTACAATCTTTATCTGCACAGAAATTATCATTATCTAAGTCTACACAAGTAACCTCATCATTATTAACACATTTATGTGTATTTGCATCACATTTAAAATTGCCAAGATAAACACATTGAACACTGCTTGTACATTCATCTACACAATTCATTGATTCAGAAGCAGGTTTATCTTTCCCACAATTTTTAGTATCAGTAGTATAGGTTCTTATTTTTTTGTGAGTAGTTGGATCGCAATCAGAATCTATATATTGCCAGTTAGGAGTGCATCCTTCCGGTGGAGTAACAATACCGCTAGTAACACAAACTCCATCAGTACATACAGGTTTTGAAGAATCTTTACAATCCGAAGGAGCAGTACATTCAACAATATTAATATCTTGATATTGAGCACCATTACTATCTATAATTTCAATTTCTTGATATTGGGCACCTGATGAACTATCTAAAACTTCTACTTCTTGATATTGAGCACCAGAGGAACTATCTAAAACCTCTACTTCTTGATATGAAACGCCTGATTCAGCAATTACACTTACAGAAGTAATTATAATTAATAGAGAAAATAAGAAAATTAAAAATATATCTAATTCACCTCTTTTTTTCATCAGTCATTTCACCTTTTTTTATAATAATCTTTAAAAATAAAAAATCAATGCCTAAGCAGGGCATTGTTCATAACAGTAAATTCTCTTTTTTCCAATTGTAGTTCCTGCACCACATTTCCATTTTCCAGAATTTGCAGAGGTTTCACTACAACCCGCAATTTTAGTTCCAGTATTATCTGCAATAAATACTTGTTTACAAGTGTTTTGCACATTAGATTCAAATTCGCAACTTATTTCCAAATCAGTACCCTTTACAACTTGAGTTTTAGAAACTTCAAATTTCTTAGCAGATTTACCTGTCTTTGATGTGTCAACTGCAGCACCCACATTAGTATTTGTATTTGGTGTACCTGTTGAAGTTAATTTAGTAACTGTTAAAACAACACCTTCTGGATGATCTCCTATACAACCACCAAAAGCACAAATACCCTTTGAAGCTGCAACAAAAGATTTAACTTTAACTTTTATATTACTAGTAGAATCTTCTCCATTCAAAGCAAGCTCTGAAGTTTTAGCATCAAAAGCAATCATTGCTTTTTTTGGTGTTGTTGTTGAGAGGGCATTTAGTTTTATATCTTTAGCAAACTGTTTAGTTGACTCACCCAAATATAATGTAACATCTTGGTTATTTTGAGCAACTAATTCTGCATCAACTTGTGCCTGTGTTTTACAAGCAGTTAAAACAACTTGACCATTATTACAACTTAGTGTTCCTTGAACATAATTTGAATTTTGAAATGCACAAGTGTTTTTATCACCTTTATAGATTATTCCGGTAGTGCTAGTTGAAGTAGGTTTATCACAATTTTCAGTTCCTTCTATAATCCCATTATTATTTTCATAACAAGGAGAAGGATCTAATTGTTGATTAATACAACCTAATAAAGTTTCTTTTTTTGTTGAAGAATCATATTCTTTACATTGATCTTTTGATCCATAAACTATTGTATTGTCTGGTGTAAAATCACATTCTTCATTTGATTCAACTAGACCATTATTTGCAACTGTATTGGGAACTGCCTCCCATCTATAGTTACCGCCACTTAATTTACAACCATATAACCTGTCTGATGAAAGTTTACTCTTCTTACTTGCATCACATAATTCCCATGAACCGGAAGTTGTACATAAAAAGTCTTTAGTTGAATCAGTAAGTGAAACTTGTGTATGTTTATTTATAATTACTGAACCATCAATAAATATATTTCCTGAAGAACATTGTAACCATTTATAATTGC